>Ga0208565_1000015_pt1 | contig 239387 bp, 227 predicted proteins | sample Sb_taG_7_FD_187706 | JGI IMG/M metagenome (GOLD analysis project Ga0208565, IMG submission 187706) | Peat soil microbial communities from Weissenstadt, Germany - Sb_50d_2_FS metaG (SPAdes) (version 2) | ecosystem: Environmental > Terrestrial > Soil > Wetlands > Peat | place: Germany... | reverse complement strand
CAGCGCGCTGGTGCCGCCCGTCAATTGGACGTACACGAGACCAAGCACCCCCAGTGCGATGACGATGAGAGCGATGATGCGTGCAGCAGTGAAGCCGCTTCTCCGTTTGCTTGTTCGACCGCTGACGGCATGCTCCTTTCGTGACCGTTGTTGGGCCCATGGGTCGTCCGTTGTGTGAGTTCTGCCAAACATGTCTGCTCTCCTTATTAGTTCGTCTGTCTACGTCCATCAGCCTGAGTAGTCCCACATCCGCAGACATCAGGGGTGGTACTGGCCGAGCACGTAGAGGCGGCAGTCGCGGCCCGACCACCGGTGCAGCGACACAAGGTCATCCACTCGGCGTATGACGGAGACAAGCTCCGAGAGAAGGTCGACGTGAAAGTGCACATATACGGAGCCGGCGTTACCGGCACTGCTCGCTGTCCGCTTGCATGACGCCGGGCACGACGTCTCACTTCTCTCCCGTGGCGAGCGTCTGGCAGCCCTGCGAGAACACGCGTATTGCTCGCCGAGGAAGACAGCGCGGCAGTCAGGCGAGTGTCGCTTCCCGTGGTCGAGCACCCTACCGGCGGGTACGACCTGATCGCTGTCTTGGTCCGCACCCATCAGGTGGACGCGGTGCTGGAGTCACAGGTCGGCGTCGACGGTGACGTGCTGTTCCTGCTCAACTGGGCGGCTGGCCCGGAGCCGCTTCGCGCAGTCATCGGCCTCGAGCGGATGGTACTCGGCTTCCCCACCGACGGCGGCACGATGGACGGCGACGTGGTCCGCTACCGCGCGAGTAGCTTTGTCACCCGCCGGGTTGCGATGCCGATCAGCGAGGCGGACGGCCGTACCACCCCGCGACTGGAACGGCTCGTGCGGGCATTCCGCACTGCCGGGATCAACGCCACGTTCGAGCCGCAGATGGATGCTTGGCTCAAGGCACACGCCGCATTTGAGGTGCCACTCGGGCAGGCGGTGCACGCGACGGGCGGCCCGGTAGCGCTGGCTGACGATCCAGACGCGATCCGCGATGCTCCGCCTCATGCGGCAGAACCTGGCCGCGATGCCGAACCGGCCGGTCCCGCGCGCATTCGTTGCGTTGCAGGCTCTGCCCGAGGGACTGCTCGTGGCCATCTTGCGGCGCTTCTTGCGGGGCCCGACGGCCGTACATTCAGGGCTCAGCAATGACTCGCCTGCGGCGACCGCCGAACTCGAGCGGCTGGCCGAACAGATGCCTACGCGCGGGTCCCGTAAGCGATAGGCTGGGAGACGTGAAGGAGGCATGGGCGCATGCATGCCTGCTGACCTTGGTTGCTCGGCGCATTCCCTCGACAGCAATCACCCTGGCAACCCCGTCAGCCCGACTAGCTCGGTGCTGACCCGCCAGAGCCGCGCGGTGACGTCCAGGTCGGCTGCTTTATTGGCGGTCTTGGGCTTGCGGTTTGCAAAGAACTCGCCAGTGACCCCGTCCACGCCCGGTGATGAGGCCAGATAGATCGGCGTCAATGCACCTTTTGTTGGCGTCTTCAAGAACGGGCGAACCAAGGGGCTGATAATCCTGAAGAATCCGGCTTGGTCTTCGGAGCCGAAGTTCGTCCGCACCACGCCGGGGTGCACGGAATTCGCAGTCACGCCGGTGCCTTGAAGACGGCGAGCCAACTCGCTAGTAAAAAGAATGTTGGCCAGCTTCGATTGGCTGTACGCGCGCTGCCCCGAGTAACTGCGAGCGCCCTGCAGATCGTCGAAGTCGATCCGGCCCGCAGCCTGTGCCCCGGAGGAGACAGTCACGACCCGTGCCTGCGCGCTCGCCTTGAGCCGATCCAGGAGCAGGTTGGTGAGCAGGAACGGCGCAAGATGATTCAGGGCAAAGGTGTGCTCCAGGCCGTCGGCCGTCGGATGTCGATGCGCCCAGAATCCGCCGACGTTGTTGACCAGCACATCCAGCAGCGGGTAAGCATCGAGAACCGCGGCGGCGAGACGCCGCACCTCGGCCTGGGAGCTCATGTCGGCGGCGAACACGTCGACTGCCGGGTTGCCAGACACGGTACGAATGTCGGCCGCGGCCTGTTCGGCGCGAATCAGGTCGCGACCTGTGATGCCGACGCGCGCTCCCATCGTCGCGAGCCCGATCGCCGTGGCTTTGCCGATTCCGCCGGTAGCGCCGGTGATCAGCACTATCTTGCCGGCCATCGGCCGTGCATCAGACACGGATCACGACCTTACCTCGGGCGTGCCCGGTTCCGACGTAATCCATCGCAGCGGCAGTCTCGCCGAGCGGATAGGTTCGATCGATCACCGGCACGACCTTACCGCCCTCGATCAGCGCAATCAGGGCGAGAAGATCGTCGTGCCGCTGCGCGACCACAAATCGGCCGAGCCGCTGGCTCGCGAAACGGAACGACACCATGGCCTTGATAAGCCGTCCCGCGCTCGAGAACCAACGATGCTGGAACTGACCGCCGTTGGGCACAAGCATCCCCGTCGGGGTGAGCGCGTGCCGCAGATCGGACAGCGATCGGTTCGAGATGTTGTCGAGGAGGAAGTCGTAACGCTCGCCATTCTTGGTGAAGTCGTCCGTGGTGTAATCGATAACGTGATCGGCCCCGATCGATCGGACCATCTCCACATTCGATGTACCGCATACGCCGGTGACCTCGGCTCCCAGCGACTTTGCGATCTGCACCGCGAAGGTGCCGATGCCACCCGAGGCGCCGTTGACCAACAACTTCTGCCCGGCTTGAACCCGGCCGTGATCGCGCAGCGCTTGGAGGGCAACCGACCCGGCCATCGGAATGGCGGCGGCTTGTTCGAAGGTGAGATCGGTCGGCTTGATCGCCAGTCCATCTTCAGACGCGGCCGCATATTCCGCAAACGCACCTCGGCACCAGCCGAAGACCTCGTCGCCCGGGCGAAAGCGCGTCACGGCGGAGCCGACGGCTTCCACCCGACCTGCAACATCGGTGCCTCGAACAGGGTTCTTCGGCGTGCGCAATCCGTACATAGGTGCAGGGCGAGCGATGTATGGCAGGCCGCCCATGATCGCCCAGTCCGCGGGGTTGACCCCAGCGGCCCGAACGCGGATCAATACGGCGTGTTCGCCGATCGTGGGCTTGGCGATGTCTCTGAGCTGCAGGACGTCGACTGATCCGTACGTGTCTTGAACGATCGCCTTCATCGTCGTCACGTCGACGCTTGCCTGGGGCCGATCGGTCGATGTGTCGAAGGTTGCTGTCTGCATGGCTCTCTCCTCGATTGCTGGCTCAATGCCTTGCATCGTCGCTGGCGACGGTGGAGGCAGCCATCGCGGCCAGCACTGAGCCACCACGTAGCCGTCGTGACATGGGCAAAAGCAGCAGCGATAACCGCCCTACGTGGTCGATGGGTGCTGTCACCGATGACTCGCATCGGCACAAGAACCAACCTGGGGTCATGAGAACGAAAGCCACGCCTCTGATGCCGGTTCGCCCTAAACAACGGTGCTACCTGGCTGAGGTGAGGTTGAAAGTGGCAGAGAGCGAGCTGTCGTGGATCGGCAACACTCTGAACACCGCGTGCCTCCGCCTCCGAGTCAGGGGACTTTGGCTGGAGGTGCTGAGCGCGACGTACGTCCCTGACGATGACCGGCTTTCATGCCTCGTCGAAGCTGGCTGTGTCGAGGACGTTCATCGCTTGTTTGGCGTTGCATTGCTCCCTCCGGTCCGCGTCGTCGATGCGATCGTGATCGCGCTGCGAGCGCCGCGACCAGGGGCTCTTTCTAGTTCGGAGCCAACTCGCGCTCGACCCAGCGCGCGACCTCCACCCTCGAGTTGATACCGAGTTTGTTAAGGATGTTCGATGCGTGCGTCTCCACCGTGCGCTCGGAAAGGAAGCACTGGGAGGCAATCTCCTTATTGCTCATCCCGTCTGCGATGTGGCGGGCAATTTCCAGTTCCCGTTTGCTCAGCGGTGTCACCTTCTTCGGCTCAATGGGGCCGTCGCGAGGTGCTGGTTTCTTCTCATCGAGGGCGTAGGCGACTGCTTCGTCCGTCGACATCCGCTTGCCCGCCTGGATCTCCAACTCCAACGCTGGGATTCCGAGCGAGGCGACGATCGTCTCCCGTGCATGTGCCAACACAGGTTCCATATGCGGCATCAGGCGGATCCCCGTCTCGGTCTGCAGGTTCTCCGCGGCACCGATCAGTCGCGCAGACCTCTGCAGCCGGCCGACCATCGCACCATGACTGGCCAGTCCGTCGAGCGCGTAGAGAATCATGTCTCGGTTTTCAAGACGCCGTTCGATTCCCAGGCTTTCCTGCAAGAGCGGCCCAGCCTGGTCCGGTCGGTCGTGCTGCAGGAGCGAGAATCCATACGACGAAAGCAGGTAGCTGAGAGTCTGGAGGTCGCCTCGATCCCGAGCTCGAGGTGACCACTCGGCATAGACGCGGCCAATTGTCTCGACGTCCGCGGCGCCGAGCGCAATGAATCCTTCAGTGAGCGCCAGCATGGCGTCAACACCAGGGTCATCAAAACCTTGAGCAAGCGTCTTCGCCTCCCGAAGTTGCGAGCGTGCGCCCTCGAGTTCACCGCTCATCACGCGGATACCAGCGGAGACCGAGAGGATGCGAGCGAGCAGCGGCGAATCGCCTTCCGCGCGCGCCTTTGCCTCCGCTTCATCAAGCGCGGGCACGGCGGTAGCCGCGTCGCCGAGGACCATTGACACAAACCCGCGCGCAAACAGAGCCCGCGCCATGGCTGCGTCGTCCGTATCGTCCGCCTCGCGCTTCTCCAGGTACAGATCAAGCCAGTACGCGTCTTCACTGGTTGCCCGCGCTGTCCAGTACCACAGCAGCGATGCGACCATCGAAAGGCCCTGTGCGTGGTCAGGGCCGTGCAGGCAGTGAGCCAGGGCGGCGCGCACATTGTCGGCCTCCGCGTCCATGCGCTTGAGCCACTCCACGAGCTCGGGCGACTGTGCAGCTTTCTCTGCTCTCTGGCACATGTCAGCGTAGAAACCGACGAACGCCGTTATTGCTGCGGGCTCCTCCTCTGCCTCGCGCAGCTTGATGAGGGCGTACTCTCGCATCGTCTCGTGGAGCTTGTAGCGTGCGTTTGCGGCTGGGCCCAGTCGGGTCACGAACGATTTCTCTATGAGGCTGGACAGATGCTCGAGCACCGAACTTCGGTCAGTGCCCATCTGCGTTGCCACGGCTTCGACGGCATCAAGTCCCATGTCAGTCGGGAACACAGCGAGCCGGCGCAGCAATACCGACTCCGAACCGCTCAATAAGTCGTGACTCCAGTCGATCGTGGCTCGGAGCGTCTGCTGTCTCGGCAGCGCCACACGGCTGCCCCCGGTGAGGAGCCCGAAGCGGTCACTCAACCGCTCGAGCAGCTGGTCAAGACCGATCGTCCTCAACCTGACGGCTGCCAGTTCGAGTGCCAGGGGCATGCCATCGAGGCGGCGACAAAGGTCGAGCAGCAGTTGACGAGTGGCGGCCGTCTCCTCGAGTTGGACGCCGGCATCTGTAGCCCGAGCCACAAATAGAGCGACCGCCTCGGAGTGGGCAGCGCCCTGGCCTGCGTCGGCGCCCGACTCTCCTTGGAGCGTGAGAGGCAGTACCTGAACGACGCGCTCACCAGAGATTCCCAACGCTTGACGGCTCGTGGCCAGGAGTCGAACTCCAGCCGCTTCCTTCAAGACCACATCTGCCAGAACCGCGACAGCGTCGAGGAGATGCTCGCAGTTGTCGAGGATCAGCATCGCTTCGCGTGAAGCGAGGTGCGAGATCAGGAGTGAGGTTGGCCATTGTCCGGACTGATCGCCCACGCCGAGGCCGCTGATGACCGCCTTGGCAACGAGATGCGGATCTTCAAGACCGGCAAGGTCGATGAACCAGACGCCGTCACGCACTGTCCGCTGGAGGTCGGCACCTGCGCGCAGGGCAAGCCGGGTCTTACCTACGCCGCCCGGTCCCACCAGGGTCAAAAGACGCGTGCTCGCGAATGCCGCTTTGACCTCCGCCAACAACTTCCGCCGGCCTACGAAGCTCGTGGATTCTGCGGGGAGCCTGCCCGCAACCGCTCGATTGGATACGGGCATACCGCCAGTGTAGGCGCGTCTCGAGTCCACCGCCGTCCGGACTAGAGAGAACAGAAAGAGCCCGGCCGGGATTGCACCCGACCGGGCTGGATGAGAGAGCTACGCCGCTAGTGGCGGAGCCGTCCGACGCGCGGCCGGTCCCGCGTACGCCTCGGGCTGAAAGCCCTTGGTGAAGAGCCAGAAGGGCAGGACCAGCTCAAAGAACATGCCGGGGATGGTGAGCACGAGGCCGATGTGGGTCCCGAAGACTTCAGCGATGGCTCCGACCATGAGGATCGGATACCCGATCAGGCCCGAGATCGACAAGAAACGCGGGATCAAGCGCGTCCGGAGGAGCAGCGCACACAGAGCCACGCAGCCCGCTGCGAGTGTCATTTCCCCAAACTGGTAGAACATGGCGTTGGTGTGAACAAGCGCTGACCCGTGGGCGATTGCCGTCGCAGCGTCAAGTCCATGCTGCCCGCTCAGCGGCACGATCCTCAGCAAAGCGATTGCACCGACATCCAGCAGGGTGACCTCGACGATCATGGTTGCCAGATAGGCCCGCGCAGTGTTCCTGCTGTGCCTAGCAAGGATTGGAAAGAACAGGATCCCCTTGCCGAGGTCCACGAACGTGTTCAACAACATCAGCACGGCTCCGATGATGAGAACGGTCGGGTGTGCGGCAATCGCCGCGAGGAAGTGCGGTGCCCCGGTCGCGGATGTGGCCAGCGCGGAGCCAATCCCATAGACGAGGAACCCCGACAAGAAGAGGGTGCCGATCAGTCTCGAGTACATCATGCGAGAACCGCTGACGCTGAATCGACGACGTCCGTCCTCGAACGACTCGGTGACGTCCGACCTGCTGGATGAGATGGCTTGCTGCATGGGATCTCCTTATCGGCTGGCGGCTTGCTTGCGGTCTAGTCGCAGGCTAGGGATGGCGCCGCACCGACAAATCCGTGCGAGTACCTAGCTGGTACGTAGGGGCACCGCTCTTGAGAGGCGCTCGGCCGTCCTGTCACTGGTGGTTTGCGCGCATCGTAGCCTTGTCCTGCGTGGCCGACGAGGGGCAGCCCACCCTAGAGGAACATCGCACTCCCTCAGACGTTCCCGTCGGAAATGGGCATAGGCCGCCCAATGCCCGAATACTGCTGTAGGTGCGACCTGCTGTCCCGGAGGCTGCCGCTATCTACGCGCGGATATCACACGACAAGCGGCGAGCGCCTTGGCGTGAACCGCCAAGAACTGACGGGGAAAGCGTAACCCCTCGACCTCAGAGTGATTCGGTCCCCCTTTCGACCCAAGTTCGGGGAAGACGATCCAATCCCCGAACACCGTTGAGAGCGTTCCGGTTGGCGGGGCCAGAGGATTCCAAGCCCTGATTCGCTAATGCCAAATTATCCGATGCTGCGTTCCGGAGCACCTAGTGTCGCGTTCCTAAAATAGCTTGCATATTGTTCGGGGTGGCAGGATGATGCCCGCATGGCCAATCATCCTGCCCCGCCACTGGACATCACCGACGACGATCGCACCACCCTGACGACCTGGTCGCGGAGCCGCGCGTTGCCGCAGCGATTGGTGCTGCGTGCACGCATCGTGCTGCTGGCGGCCGAGGGCATGCCCAACCGACAGATCGCGGCCAAGACCGCGACCACGCAGCCCACCGTGCAGTTGTGGCGATCGCGCTATGCGAGCGGTGGCATTGCGGCCTTGGAACTCGACCAGCCGGGACGCGGCCGACCGACGCAGCATGGCCAGGAGGTCGCCACCAAGATCATCAGCGTGACCTTGGGCAAACCACCACGGAGCATGACCCATTGGAGTACGCGTCTGGTCGCGGAGCAGGTCGGCGTCGGCTCGACCACGGTGCATCGCGTGTGGCGTGAGCATGGCCTGCAACCGCACCGCACCCGCAGCTTCAAATACAGCACCGATCCCGACCTTGAGGCGAAGGTCACTGACGTCATCGGCCTCTATCTGCATCCACCCGAGAAGGCGCTGGTGCTGTGTGTTGACGAGAAGAGCCAGATCCAGGCGCTCGACAGAACCCAACCCTTGCTACCCATGCGTCCCGGGCAGCCGGAGCGACGCACCCATGACTACGTTCGGCACGGCACGGCCACGCTGTTCGCCGCCTTCGACATCGCCAGTGGCAGCGTGACCGGGCGCACCTACGCACGCCATCGCCATCAGGAGTTTCTCAAGTTTCTGCAGGTGATCGACGACCGCTACCCGGCTGTCGACATCCACCTGGTGCTCGACAACTACCGCACCCACAAACACCCGGTGGTCAAGGAATGGCTCGCCGAGCGACCCCGCTTCCAGCTCCACTTCACGCCTACCAGCGCGAGCTGGATGAACCAAGTGGAGACGTGGTTCTCCATCCTCCATCGCCAGGCAATTCAGCGCGGCGTGTTCCGCAGCGTCCGAGCTTTGATCGCCACCATCGCGCGCTTCCTCGACACCTGGGACGAACACAAGCATCCCTTCTCCTGGGTGAAGACCCCGTCCGAGGTGCTGCGTCGCCCAAATGTGAAAGCTATTTCAGCCGCGGTGCACTAGCGTGATTGTAGGTCGCAAGGTAACGGCGGTGTAATCAAGTGATCTTGGCAAGCTCCTTCACGAATAAGCCTCCGGGTCATCGCTGATGTGTGCTACGTACGTTGTTAGTTCACTGGGGACGTTGAAATTGTCGTAGAAACCGCCGGTCGGGTCCGGAGTGTACCTTTCGCCGGATCCCTCGGTCGGCAAACTCAAACTCGGCGGTTGTGCAGCACCGATGTCCGTCGCACCGCAAGCCCAGTCCAAGGCTTCCCTAAGATCCTATTAGACTTGCGCAACCCCTTCCGTTTGGCGCTACTTCATGGGCGCTTACGACCCGGAGCGTCGTTCACTCTGGCCACGTCTGGCCCGCTCCAGTATCGAGCCGGCCCGCTTCTCGACACTGGCGTTGCAGTTGGCAGCTGCGTCGAGGATGAGCGGAGCCCACTCCTCACTGTGGTTGAAACGACCGACGTATATGGGGACCTTATGACCCGCCTTATCGCTGAGGAAGACCGTGCCCTGGGACCTCCAGCCGCCGGTCATCGTCCAAGACACCCGATCGAGAGCCTTGAGGTCGACAAAGCGCATCCAAGGCCCCACGCTCATGCTGACGCGGTCGGGACCATAGCGAAGCCGCATGCCAAGCGTCCAAACAGCCATCGGAAGCACAATGGGCAGGATCCACACGGTCTCCAAAGCCGCCACGGTTCCGTGCGCGATCAGCACGTACAGCCAGCCGAGAACCCCGGCGCCAGCGGGGACAAGTTCGCCAAATTGGGTTGGCGTCGCTACCAGTTCCGGTTGAGAGCTAGGCGAAGACTGGGGCATGGCCTTCATGGTCGGCGTAAGCCGACTCCAGGTCAACACACGGGCATCGGCGTGAACAGATCTTTACCGAGGTCGGCAAGGCCGCCCACGGCGTCTGATGCGTACCAGCGCAGCGCGTTGATGCCAGGATCCCATACATTACTGATCAGCTTCGGCAAGCGTCCGACGGTGGGGAAGATCTTGCCACCCAGCACACCGCCCGCGGCTCCAAGCGCTGTGTCTGCGAGGAGATCGAGTGGATCGAATTGACCAGTGATGGCTTGATCGACGACGCCGCCGACAAAGCCACCGGCTGCACCACACTGGGCGATCAAGATAATTGTCGTGCCGACGCATGTCCCCGCAATAGCGCCACCAACGAGGCCACCAATCGTCGAGCCTGCGAAAGCTCGCCATGACCACGGCTGTCCAGATACAACGGTTGCAACCGTATAGCTGGCAGCGCCGGCAACGGTTCCGACCACCGCGCCTATTACACCGCCAACCACGCTATCTAGGCCTATCCAACGGCCCGATGGGTCGCTCTCGTTGGTCGGATCATCTACAGCATAGACGTACGGGGTATGTGTGACGCTGAGCGCCGGGTCGACGCTGAGGAACTGCGCGGTCGAGGGATCGTAGTAACGAGCCGTCAGATAGTAGAGGCCGCTCTCACTGTCGTGGTACTGGCCCCCGTAGAGCAGTGAGGTGGTGGTCGTACCGGTACTCGTTGTGAGGTTGCCAAAGGCGTCATAGGCGAAGGCTCCCACGACCGACCCGGTGGTGCTGGTCAGCAACCGCGTTGATCCAAGCTGATCATGATGAAGAAAAACTGTCTGGGTCGACGTCAACTGCTCGATCGGCATCCCGTTTGGGCCGTAGACGTAGCGGATCGTGCTGGCTCCAGAGTCCGCCTCCAGGAGGAGCGGCAGAGGCCCGGCGAGGTTCCAGGTAAAATCGGTGGTCAGGCCACCGCTGGTCTTGGCTACCCTGAGGCCGTCGCCGTTGTAGCCGTATGCGGTACTTGCACTGCCTTGTGCCCAGCTAGTAAGACGGTTGGCCTGATCGTACGCGTAACTGACCGTCGACTTTGCCGGGATGGACTCCGTCACGCGCGCTCCGCCGGGGCTGTAGGTGAATGTCGTCGCATTCGGTGGTGGTGATGCGCATGACGTCCCCAGTGTTGGGGCCGCCCAGCAGAGCTCGCTGGCTGCGTCGAATGCCTGGTATTCCGATGCTGCTCGGGATGGATCTCCGGCGCCGTCGTAGCTATAGACCGCGGCCCCAGAGGGCGGACTCGCGCAGGAACCGGTTGTTGAGGAGCCGGCGAAGCAGACCTGACTGAGCGACGAGTAGCCATAGTCGCGGCGTGTGCTGGGCAGCGAACTGTCGGTAATGACAAGGTTGTCATTATTCCGCGTGTAGTTCGCTGCGAAGATGGTTGTTGTACCCCTCTTGTCCTTGATGTTTGTGAGTCGGTCGGCTGCGTCGAAGGTAAAGGTGTCGACTTCACTCGTACCGGTTGCGGAGGTGATCTTGGTGAGGTTGGAATCGGCATCGTAGGCAAACTTCACAACCTTGCTGTTCCAGTCTTTGACGGCAAGCATGTGATCGTCGGCATCATAAGTGTACGTGGCCTTGACGCTGCCGGGGTAGGTCAGGCCGGTTAGGTTTCCGTTGAGATCATACGCGTAGGAGGTCAATGCTCCACGTGGGTCGAGCACGCTGGTGAGGCGGTGCAAGGCGTCGTAGCTCCACGTCCAGGTGCCGGTCCCGTCGACCATCTGGAGCCGCTCCCCGTCGGCGTTGTACGTGAAGCTCACGCCTGGGGTGACACCATCGCTATAACTGATTGAGGTCTGCTCATCAGCAGCGTCGTACGTGTAGGTCGTGGTCTGGCCGGCTGGGTCAGTGATGGTAAGCGTATTGCCCGCGGCGTCATAGGTTGTTGCAGTCGTGTGCCCGAGCGGGTCGACCGTACTGGTAACTCGACCGAGTGGGTCGTACGCGTCGGTGGTCTTGTGGCCGGCGCCGTCGGTCTGCGATGCCACCGTCCCATCGGCGTTGTACTGGGTCGACTGTGTGGTGCCGTCGGGACGAGTCAGTGTGATCTGCTCGTTGTCGAGGTCGTAGGCGTACCTGGTCGTGTTCCCCATTGCGTCGACGGCCGTGATTAGGTTGTGGTCGGCATCGTAGGTCGATGTCGAGGTGTGGCCGAGGGGATCCTTCACCACTGTGACCAGCCCAAAGAGGTTGTGGGTGTAGGTGGTCGTGTAGAGGCTCGGCTTGGCTCCCTTGACGTTTCCTTTCGGACTGACTTGGGTCAACTGCCAGCCGATAACGTTGTAGGTGCTGGTCGTCCTGTCGCCGAGAGGATCGGTGGTGGTGACCCGATCGCCGTCGGCATCGTAGGCGTAGCTGGTGGTCTTTCCATTTGGGTTGGTGACGCCAGTCAGGTCGCCTGGGTGTGTCGTGTCGCCGTAGTGGTAGGTAGTGACTTGCTTCGTCGTCGAATTGAGTGGGATGCTGGTGCTGAGTAAATTGCCATCAGCGTCATAGGTGTTCGTGGTCACCACTCCGAGCGGGTCGGTGGTGGTGAGAACCTCGTTGAAGCCGTTGTAGGTGTCGCTGGTCGTTCTCCCGAGCGGGTCCGTGGTCGACAATAGGTTGCCGCTGGCATCGAAGGTCGAGGTGGTGATGTGCCCGTTCGGGTCGGTGACGCTGGTGACGCCCAGGCTGGATGGGTCGTACGTGTACGTCGTGGTCGCTGCTGCCGTGGTGCCATAGCCTTTTGTCACGGAGACTCGCTCACCATAGATATAGTGCTCCACAGTCACATGGCCTAGCGCATCGGTGATGGTGGTTGAGCCGCCGGAAGCCGAGGTGTAATCGCCAGCGTACGCGAACGAGGTAGTCCGCCCCGTCGGATCCTCCTGGGAGACGACCCGGCCGCTGCTGTCGTAGGTATTAGTGGTGACGCCGCCTCGGGCGTCAGTTTTGGTCAGCAGGAGGTGACTGCTCGCGTAAGTGAACGAGGTGACTCCACCGCCCACATCAGTGACATTGGCGAGATTGCCCGATCCGTCGTAGCCATAGTTGACAACGCGCCCAAGGGCATCGGTCACGCTGCTGATTTGACTGCCGTTGTATGCGAGCTTCAGCTGCCGCCCGCTGGGATCGCTGACCGTGATTAGCTGGCCGGCAGTGTCGTAAGCGAGGGTCGTCGTATAACCGTTGAGGTCGTGCTCGCTTAGCAACTGGCCGGTGCTGGAAAGCGTGAATGTATCCCTTGCTTGTCGCACGAACGTGAACGTTCCGTCGCCGTTGTGAGTCAGAGTGGCGATTACCCGCGGCGGTGCCGTGTAGCCGCCGGCGCCTGATGGGCTGAAGGTGACCTGGCTCTCGTTCTCTTGATGGATGGTGACGTCGCCGGTACTTGAGTCGACCGACAGCGACATGTTGTAGCCGTCCGTCCACCCGTAGCCGAGCGGACCGTTGTCGGCCGCGAATACTGAGCTGTAAGTGCGCGAGAAGCTCAAGGGTATGCCTCGACCCGGAACAGCGAGGTCGGTGGACGTCTCTGAGAAACTCCCGCTCGCTGAGTCGCATGGATCGCCAGCCGAGCCTTGGCTGGCGCAGTCGTTGGGGGCACTCGGGTTCCCGTCAGCGGGATTCTCGGCGGGACCTACGGGACCTCCGACCGGAGGGACCGTCTCAGGCCTGAGGGTCAGCCCGCCGGCGGCCACGCCACTGGACCATGAGTTGAGGATGTCTCCAGTGGCGATATCGACCTGAGCGACGATGCCGGAGTTTTGATCGGCCGTCCAGAAGGAGGTGCCGTCGGGGTCAAGGTTGAGGGCGAACAACACGCCAGCAGTCCCAGGAATGGTGTAGGTCTGAAGCACCGAGCCCGAGCTCGAGAGTAGAACGACGTACTGGGAGTCGGCGACCAGCACTTGGCCATTGGGCCGTATCTGCAGCTCGTATGCACTGCTTCCAGGCAAACCGGTCGCGAAGTCCGGATTTTGGGTATTGGTGCACACGTTGAAACTCAGCACCGAGCCTCCCTCAGACGTGTACAGTATCGTGCACTGGTCGCTCGCGAGCGCGTCCCAGTCCGTGCCGCGATCCTCGACTGCGGGTGAGAACGCGTTCTTCAGGTTGCCGTTTGAGTCGAACTCCAAAAGCTGCTGGCCGCAATCAGCTTGACCCACATACGCATCGTCGGCGGAGTCGAAGAGAATGGATTCCGGATCACAGTTGTATCCGCTACCGAACGTGCCGACGAGGTTCCCGTTTGGGTCGAACTTGGAGACAGTATCGGAACCGAAGTTAGTGACGTAGAAGTTGCCGGCATGGTCGAAGGCTGAACCCGTGGACTGCCCCTGGCCGCTCGACAGTGCCTGCACAAGAGTGCCGCTGGGGGTGAATTCATACGCGTTGCCCGAATTAGAATCCGAGACCACGACATCTCCAGTGGCGATCGGCGCGTCCGTACGCGGAGCTCGCAACGGTGGCTTGCTTGGAAAGGAATGACGGCCCGGTGAGCGGAGTGGTTGTTTCGACGCGGCTGCGGCGGGTTGACTCAGGTAGGTCGTCCAACCCAAGGAAATCATCAGAGCAAAGAACAGCGACTGTCCCGCTTTGTTCGCCATGGCTCCCTCCTAAGGCCTAGCGAGTGCTGTCTTGGCTGACCGCAACTGCCGGCCTGCCGACGTCTCTCAACTAGGTGGGGCGAGACGGTATCAGGCGCACGCAGGCCTTGTCTAGGGTGGTCATGGTTGGGTAGTGGGTCAGTTTGAAACTGACCCACTACCCATGGTTGTCATGACTCGGACAATTTGACTACCCTGGATGGATCCGTCATATCTACGGGGCAAGCGGTTCCACGGCGGGAATGGGCCGTCACGTGACAGCATGCTCATTTCTCGGCTCGACCAGGCAGCCTGATCGCACCCTGGGCGCCAACAGAGATTTGCTCATCGTGGTGCCGAGGCCGGCAACGTGCCGCGGCGTCCTCCTTCACGGGCGGTCGTGGCATCGGCCATTCCGCCCGGATTCGCACGAGAGCGACACGGCTCTGAGTTATGCGGTTAAGCGAGATTCCGGACTGCGTCTTATGACCTATGAGGTCAAATTCGACTGGCAGCGGCAGGATTGCCAGACCCCGCGAGAGGCGGCCGATTCGGCGATGTCAGGGTAAGCACCGCCTCCAAGGTTATCGCCAGTGTGGTGAAAAGCCCTCCATTAGGGCACCACGGAGATCCTGGCCCGCCGGGCCCCGGGGTGCGCATATGCCCGAACGGGACTCGCAGAGGTCTGCAGATCGGGCCGGTCGACACATGAGGGATATGCTGGGTGATGTAGGGGAGGTCACGCCCACCCCCACACAGACATCGTACGTGACTCGACCTGTCCCATCAAGCCCTTGTCGGCGCCGGCTTTGGGTTCGGTGACCAATCCAATTGCAGTGATGTGTCCTCGTTCTTACAGTGAGACGCTGCGAGGACCGACCATACCGTTGTCACCACGAGGCTCCCCGGTGAGCACAAGGAGAACCAATGCGCGCAAATGCTTCAGCGCCTTCCCGCATGAGGATCCACTTTCCCGGTGGCGAGCCGCTTATCACGGTACGACGTCCACCCAAACAGTTCGGCGAGGTCGTCTACGTCCTGACCGCAAACCGGTTGATCAAGTACGCGCAGGAGCGATCGCACGTCGTCTATGTGGGACGCAGCGATTTCGGACTGCCCCGGCTTTGCGCTTCAGCTGCCATCCGAGGGAGACGAGCCTTTCAGGACGAGCGTGGGATCCGGTCGATCCACGTCTGGCCATTGACATGGGCTACTGGGAGGGATGTGGGTACTGCGAAGATCCTAGAACGTGCCTTCCTGCTCCGCTTCAGGGAATTCCACGGCGAGATACCCATTTTGAACAAGCAAGGGACTAGGATGCGCGAGCGGGACGAATTCGACTTCTTTCGGCGGATAGCGGTCGACCGGGTGATTCGACAATTCGGCACCACTTGGTAGGTGTCGACGAGCTGCGCCACAAGTCTTCCGATCGGGCCTCCGTTTCGCGTTCGTGCGCCGACCACCACTTCTCAGCAAGCAGGTTCGGATTTATAAAGTGCCCGGTCGAGGTTTGCTCGGATGCCATCTTGGATCCGAAGGTATCTACGGGTCGGAACGACGCAGGTTGATCCAGGATTAGGGTGCCTATGCGCATGCCGTTATCGACTGCGAGTCGAATCCGCTTCCATTGGGTGAGTCAGTTCTCACGATGCTGCTCATCGGCTGAGCCTGTCGCCGTGTCGCGTGACATGGCATTTCGATCTAACTGACGTCAACGCACCGACATGAGACTTTGAAGCCGCGGTTCCGGAGCTCTTCCGTTCGGCTGCGGAGGTTGACTTTGCTGAAGAAAGGAAGAGCGGTCGACATCCGCCTCCCGTTCCAGTGGGCGATGATCGCAAACGCAACCTCAAATTGCGAGGCCGCAATTCCACCATCCGGGAAGAAGGCGAAGCGCTGTCCGCCTTTCAACGTTCGAAGAAGAACAGTTGTGGCATGCCTAAATTGTTTATCGGTTTGCAGCAGCTCCGCAGAAACGCACCCTTGCGAGAAGAGGTGACTGAGCGCACTCGACCCGAGATGGCGTTTCACGTGTATGAGCTGTCGTGAATCCGTGAGAATATCGCAGACCTCGACCTGGGTCGTCTGTGAGCTCGAGCGCACTGTCTTTCTGTCGAGGAGCAGACCCTGATTTCCCATACTGCGGGCAGCCAACTCATTGTACTTCCCTTCCTCCATCGGACCGAGCGTGGGCAACGCTACTTCCGTGGTTGCGATCCCATCCACGTAATCGTCGAGCTCACGTAGAAAACTCCGCTCAACTCTGAAGAAATCCCCTTCATCAAGGACGTACACGTCGTCGTTGAAAGCCACTTCCCCGGACAAGCATCTCCAAATCGGCCAGCGACCAAGAGCGACACCGTCGGCGTCCAGGGCGACAATGAACCTGCGCCTGAGCAAATCCGCACTCGCTCTGGCGAGATCGCGCGTGCGCGCTAGGGCGGCGAGTACGTCCTGTAGCCGCAGGTCTGGGTGCCTTTCGCGGCGACGTCCATCTGCGGGCAGCCGAAAGGCTTCGACGCGCGACCAGTCAACGAAATCGGGAGGCGCAATGTCCAAATTGGTGGTGTGACCGTCCCGCAAGGATTCGGCGACAGTGGCGTCCAATTGCTCCCGGGTCGTTGGATCAGCAACTGGTTGGAAGTGATCGAGCCAACCGAAGTGCTCTCTGTAGGCGGTGCTTTCGTGCGCGGACGCGACCCCCCGGCACAGTCCCGCCAGGTCTTCAAAGGGTTCGTCCGAAGCGAAGGCTAAGGCGTCGCCGCCGCTCACCCGTGCACCCCAGGTGTCTCGATCCAGCGGACGGCCAGTGGCGGCCGTCAGGGCGTCACGAAGCCGATCGACTTCGAAGGCCTCCAGCGTCGTCGACCGCGGAGCCTGCTTTCTCATGCGGACTGTGTTGGCTGCGCGTCTCTTCGTGTCGACTGAGACGAGGCGCGCATAAACTTCCGCGGGGTCCAAGCCTATCGGATAGATGAGATTGAGGGCAGCGCGTAAGCCGTATCCGCGGATCCACGAGCCCTCGCGCATGAGATAGCGACCGAGCACACCGAACGTGAACGCATAGCACTCGTCAAAGCCCTCGCTCAAGCGTGCGATGAGAAGCGCACCAACAGCGTCTGTCTCTGGGACGCGCATGGAACCGAACGATGAGCCGAGGAATGCTGCCCAGGACACCGATCCGCGGTGGGGCGGGCTCAGGTAAAGCTTCGCCTCGAAGCCGGGCAGGACCACCGGACCGTACTGCTCTGGCACGTTTCGTTCCAAGTCAACGTAGTCGTCATAACCCATCACCTGAGCCCCATTCACCGTATCGCGGAGGCGGTAGCAAGTGAGAGTTGTCATGGAGTTGACTCAGCTGCTCTGCTATACCCGATCTTGCGGAATACCGGTGATGATCCCCCAGCGCAGCCTGGCGAGATGGTCGGGGTTGTCCCGACGAAAGTCAACCCATGTGAACTCACGCAGGAAAGGTGGAGGTGGCGCCTTCGCGCGCACCGTCACGCCCGGTGGTCGTTGTCCTGCGACCTCCGCAACGGTCTGCTTCTTTCCCATCCGCTGCACCGGAATCCCGTAGTCCTTAGCGATTGCGGTGATGTACGCCACTGATTGATTCGCAGGGATTGTCCTGCTTCTAGCTATCGCGCGACTCGGGCGCGCCATTTGGAGACTTGAGCAACTGATCCAAATCGCCATCCCGCCCCCTGGCGGTACGACCCCCGGGAGTTAACGACTACGGTTCGGAGCCGCGCTACCACAACCTAGGGTATTCGCTCAATCATGGCGGACTCGCCTTGTTTCACGGTGCCCGCCGCGACCATGCAGTTTGGGCGGGATCGCACGGACACCCCACCATCCCGGATTGTGCTTACACTCCCGATCGTGGCCGACGGAAGCTCGATCGAGTGGACCGATGCAACGTGGAATCCAACTACGGGTTGCGATCGCACATCTCCTGGCTGCGATCATTGTTATGCCTTAACGCTCTCCAAACGCCTTAAGGCAATGGGACTCGCTAAGTATCAACGCGACGGCTCATCCAAGTCGAGCGGTCCGGGCTTCGGCCTAACATTGCACGAGCACGCCCTCGGTATACCCCTTAAATGGCGGGCACCGAGACGCGTATTCGTGAACTCGATGAGTGACCTGTTTCACGATGAAGTCCCGCTCTCATTCATCCGTGAGGTGTTCGCAGTTATGCAGCAAACGCCGCAACATCGCTACCAGCTACTTACGAAAAGATCGCGGCGATTGGCCAAGCTGGCTGATAGCCTCGATTGGCCTACGAATGTCTGGATAGGTGTGAGCGTCGAAGATGACCGATATTCCTTCCGCGCTCGACATCTCCAAGCAGTCCCTGCCGCCGTCCGGTTTATCTCTGCGGAGCCTCTTATCGGACCGCTGCCCTCGCTGCAACTCACTGGCATTCACTGGTTGATCGTCGGAGGAGAGAGCGGGCAACTGCACCGGCCCGTCTCCCTTGAATGGATAAGGGAGCTCCGTGATCGCTGTCATAGCGCTGGCGTCGCATTTTTCTTCAAGCAATGGGGGGGGCAGACTCCCAAGTCCGGCGGTCGGGTACTGGATGGACGCACCTGGGATGAGATGCCTCAAACGACTGTGCTTCAACCAGCTCGCATCCAAAGCTAGAACGGCAGATCCACCTCCACCCCCGTTCCGAGCGGACCCACTGCCTCTCGATATGCATCCCCCATGAGCTTCGGTGCGCGCTCGTGATCTGAGGCATGAATCATGTAGTACATTGTGCGTCGTCCGTGTCGTCGATCAAAGATCGGCCACGACGTTGCAAACCCATAGCCCAGGTCGTCCCGCAGGCGCTTCGCTACAAGACTCGCTCGCGCTGTGCCGTGCATCTTGTCCAGGTCTCTCCAATCATCCCGGCCCCACCACGCGCTGGCTCGCGCCTCACTGACTTTCGACAATGCACGCGGCAACCAGTAATTCGCTAGGAAGTAGAATTGCTCGATCTTGTGCGCTCCCGCCTTGTGATTAGCGAGACTCTCGACCGTTGCCCATTGGCACTCAAACGTGCGCTGGTCGAGGAGCGCAAAGCACGCCTCCTTATCTGTAATCAGACCACTAACCAGAATACCGGCGACCGTCACGTTGAAGTCACCGGGTACCACCCGAATATCGCGGCCGGGTCGGTCATCGCGTAAGCGTTCAAGCGCCTTGATCTGAGCGGGCTTCCGATCACACAGGTAAAAGTGTTGCAGCAATTCAATATCCACGACTCTCTTCGCAGACCACATTGACACGTCATGCTGAGGCCCCGCAAAGCCGTCGATATATGTGCCGTGGTGCGTCACCTGGACAAACCGCAGCAGATAGCCGGCGATGAGTGCCGCTTTGCTCTCGGTCCACAGTGGGAGCGGACCCGCGTGAGCATCTGTCGGTCTCGCCGACGCAATCACTGGGACGTCATAGAGCCCAAGTTGCTCAAATGCGGGTGAGGTCAGCTCGTCCAAACCACTCTCACAAGCAGCGTCTCGTCAGGAAGCGAAAGCGATCGCGAGTTCCGTGAAACCCGAGGCTTGCAGCTTATTGAACTCCATCTGTGGAACCTTGATATACCGCCACGCATTGTCGGTCAGCAGCGACGCGTTCTCACACCATATCCCTGCCGCGCGATCCTTGTGCGCCACATCAAGGTCCTCGCGACCCTTCGTCTCAATCAACCAGTGCGTTCCGTCGTTTCCTATGGCGACGAAGTCCGGTTCGTAATACCGAAGGTTTGTTGCGTTGTCAGTGTATTCGATTGCAAATGGGAGGCGCGACGTCGGAGGCAATTTCGCAAAAGCTCTAATATCGTCGCTGTCTTCCAGGAATCTGGCGAACTCGCGCTCGAACTCATTGTCCGCCGCAACGAGATTGAAAATCGTCTTCTCGGCGGCAAAGGTCGGACGCGAGAAGGGGAACGCTTCGGTTTCGGATAGCCTGCGCCCCTCCGTCTCTAGTGTGGGGGTAAGCTCCTCAACGACCAGACCGCGGAGCGCACCAGCGAAGGTCTTTATGGTCATGTAGCCAGCCACAGGCGTTGAGATCGCCTTGACCATCACAGGAGTGCTCAGGTCGACCTGCTCGCCAAAAGCCCGGGTCTCAAGGAACTCCCGGACCTTCGGCACCAGCGCGGCGAATTGCGATGGGAGCTTCACGTCCTGAGAGATGCGTTTCGCGTAGTACGAGATGACCTCTTCAGCAGTTCTCGGTACCGGAATCGTGTAATCACGCTCGACGATCTTCTCTAGGGTGATGATGTCCTTACCCTCATAGCGAAATGTCTGAGCGGCCTTGTCGTTGGCTTTGCGCGGGAGTGCGGGGCATGTGAACTTACTTATGTCGAGGGCAGCGATCTCTTCGGCGAGCGTCTTCTTTCGCGCCAGAATCGGACTTAGCACTGGAATGACGATGTCACGCTGAAGCTTGGTCGGCTCGGGCTCGATTGTCGTTATTACGAGCGCGTCCTTTAGATCGAAGGTATCAAGAGTGATGTCTTCCTCTCGCTCCAACTGATCTACGAACTTGAGAAACGCGGCGTTGCCAATGATGTCCACGCGCTCTACGTACGGCACTCCCCAACCGCCAAACATCAACCTCAAGCCCCGGCCAATTGTCTGCTCCGGGAGAATGTTTGCCTTCGATGTATACGGTCGCAAGCCGACGATGACCGTCACATTCTGAACGTCCCAGCCTTCACGAAGCATCAAGACGCTAACGATTGCGTTTACCGGGCTGTGCCCTTCGTCGACTTCACGCGCGGTCTTGCGCGCCGCATCAAGATCCCGCTTCGAGATCTCTCCTTGCTTGTCCGTGTGAATGATGAGGAGCTTCTCGGCCGCGAATTCTTCAGGATAGGTGGTGCGTAAATAGGAACCTACGTCTTCCGCGTCCGACGTGCTGTTGAGCATTACAAAGAGGATCGGCTTCTTACGGAGCCCTAGGAGCTGCTCGCGATATTCCCTCCAGCGCTCAACACCTGCCGTTAGATATGCCTGGTATCGAGTGCTAGCGACATCCGATGGTTGTTCCCCGATGCCAGCCGTCATTCCCTTCGTGGGCCGCTTCACGACATTGTCAATAATCGCCTGCTTCAGAGGATAGTCATAGACAGTCCATGTGAACAAGCCTCCCTTGGCGTACCTAGGCGTCGCTGTGAAATCGAATTGACCCGCGACTCCCCCGGCCATGTCAGCATGTAGCCGGCGGATCACCTTGTTCCACTCACTCGACTCGTCGTGAGTATGGTGCCCTTCGTCATTCACGACCAGGCACGGACCGCCGCGCTCAATTAGCCGTCGACCAAAGTCATCCGGCTCCGCATCGGCTGCTGGTGGTTTTGACCCGAGCACCGCCACCATCTCATCAGGTTCCGACGATTCAGTTGCCCCAGCTCCCTCGTAGAATTGCTGAATGTTCGTGAGGTAGAGCGCCCCCTGCGAACTTGCCCTCTCCGGATTACCGCGTACGTAGCACTCAAAGTCCCAATAGATTTCGAGCGCAGGGGGCACAATCGGATCGAACCTAAAGATTCGGCCACCCTCAAAGTCGGTTCTGAGTCGCTCAAAGACGATGACGTTTGGTGCGATCAGTAAAAACGAGCGTGCGTACTCGATGCTCCCTTCGGCGACGGCGTTGAAGTAGTGCCAGGCGACGGCCAGTGCGATCGCTTTTGTCTTTCCGCTCCCTGTCGCCATCTTCACGCAGTATCTGGCGAAATCATCGAACTGAAGCACATGAATGCCAGGGGTATTTGGCGCAAATCGTTCCAGTAGATCGCGGTGTCGCCTGACTCGCGCCACCTCATAAACAAAGATGAGAGTCTCCAGTGCTTCCCGCTGTGCTGGATGGTACGCGAAGGCGTTTCCATCACGGAGTCGATGGTCCGTATGGAACCAATAGTTCAGAAGCTGTTTGCTCGTGTCGGTAGCGCCTTTGTATTTCTCTTCGCGCCATTGCCCGACAGCTTTGCGTAGGGCCGGAACGCATGCCGCGGTCGTAACCCGTGCCTGGAGCAGGCTGAGCTGCTCATCCGAGAAGCCGCTCTTCTTCGGCACGGCTATGAAACCTCTACGGTGAGCGTCTTCGTCGTGTCGTTGCCGAGAATATCGATGACCTTGACCACGACGCGGTACTCGCCAGGTGCGTCGTAATTGTGCGTCGCAGTCTTGAGCAGACGCGGTTCCTTTTTCGTTCGGTAGGTTTGCCACTCATTGTGGAAAGCGTCGCCCTTGTTGTCCCAATCTACTGCCCAATAGTCGATCCACTGCGACCAATCGGAGATGCCTCGCTGAACGTCATCGGGCACGTCGTCTAGCGGAATGATGAAATCAGTCAGAGCCACATCAGCCCGCCGCGTCTTAACGTCCACGTCCACAGCAAGAGCGGCCAATTCATAAAATCTAACATCGCCTTGCTCGACCGCTCGCTTGTCTAGCACTTCGCGTGGTATGCGCCAGAAGCGTATGTCAATTCCTGCTCTGGTCGCTTCTTGCCGTGCCACTTCATTCAACTCAAATGCAAAGTCCCACCCAAGGACGTCCACTGACATGGCAGTGGGGGCGTCGCTGCCGGTGCCCACCGCTCGACGAAAGTCCGCGACGATTTGCTTCACGTCGCCCACCGTCACTGGTGCGTCAACGGTGCCGACGTGCACCATCCGCCCTTGCTTTACCCCGTGCAACCATTTGTATCCATCGATCCGTGAAGCTCGGTATATGTCGAGTACAAAGTTGCGGTAGGAGGCCGTCCTCGTCGCCGCTTCCTGTCCAAATTCAGACGCTTGCCAAAGCTGCCGTTCGTACTTCCCCAGATTTTGAACCACGAAGGGTTGAATCTCGGGAATAGACAGCAAGCGCTTACGCGTAACGTGAACAGCAAAGCGACCGAGATCGGCGACAACCCATCGCCGCCCGAGCTTCTCGGCGGCAGCGGCGGTTGTCCCACTTCCGGTAAAGCAATCCAGAACGAGATCACCTGGATTAGACGATGCGTTGATTATGCGCTCCAGCAGAGCGAGCGGCTTTTGCGTCGGATACTCAATCCACTCGCGACTGCTACCCATTAGCGGTGGGATATCCGTCCAGATATCTTGCATCGGCACCCCGCGCATCGTATCAAGGTAACCTTTGTAGGATGGCGTGCCCGTCTTCGAGTAGACGAGAAGCCCCTCGTCATGCATGCGGTGCATGCGCTCCTTGGTGAACTTCCAGACCTTCGTCACGCCGTTCCACGCGTACCTGAGGTTCGGACGATTCGGATTAGGATTTATGCAAGAGATGAGCCTATATCGACGGCCATCCGGCTCCTCATACTTATAGAAGTCGCGGAGATATTCCTCGCGATGGGGCGCGTATTGCGGATTCCAAGTGAAGTCTTCCCCCTTGCTGTAGCGAAGGAGCGTGTCATGTGAGGCACCGAACTTATAGTCAATGTTTCCGTGCGGAAGCGAGCGCTGCCAAATGATCTCATTGAGGAAGTGATCGCCGCCGAACACTTCGTCCATCACGGCGCGCGCATAGTGCACCACGCGCCAATCGAGGTGAACGTACATGGAGCCCGTTGGCGATAGCAATTCGTGCAGAAGCGTTGCTGTTTCGGCGAACCAGCGCAAATATGCATCGAGCGAAGTGGCGCCTCGCGCCTTGGCCTCTGCGGTAATGCTCCACGTATCTCGGTAAGCCTTCACCTCGATGAGGCTGGGGCGTTTGGTGAACGTTCCAGCGTCGTCTTCTTCACCCTCATCCTCGTCGGAGTTGGGCACGTGTGCGGTAAATGAGAAATCGTCGCCCGTCGCAAACGGGGGGTCAATGTAGATGAGATCGACCTTACCCGCGTACTCGCCAAGCAGCGCGGGCAGGACATACTTCTTGTCCCCCCAAATTAGCCGGTTGCGCCAGTCCGCATCTTTGGCTTGAGCAAACATGTCGAACGAACGCTGGCGCTCTTGAATTGACTCGTTCACCGTCTCGACAGTCTGGAATGGCAGGGAGACGTGCAGCGGCGCAATACGCTTTCCATCGTTGTCGTACTTACCGTCCCAGCGCAGCTCGGTCACAGTGTCACGCTCCCCTCCGTCTTCATTCGCCGAGCCAAACGCCGCCGACCCCCGGGACGCATCCTAGCCACTTCCTCAGGGAGGTTTTGCAGCCGTCGCCGATACGCCGCTTTGCGGCAAGCGGGGCAGCAGAAGCGTGGTGGACGACCGACTATGGGACGCAGCGTCGCCTTACCGCAACTCGCACACGTCCGGGGAAGAACGGGCGACTGCGAGGGAGACATGGCAGCGGACGCTAACAGGTTTCGTCCCGCGCTACAACTCGCTGGGATTCGGTCACAGAACCCAGACAGCTCCCTCGCCCGCGACGCTGACGTCGACTCCGCGAGAGTAGCTTCAGCCGACCGTGACAATCGGTCGGGGTAACGTCACCTACTGTTATGGGGCGAGTAACTCCCTGTGGGTTGGCTGAGCCAGAGTCCTCTCATCTACCTCCAGTGCCGCCCTAACCGGCTTGGTGAACTCCGGAGGGTGGGCTGATCCGACGACCCCGCTCTTGTTCATCGACTGATCCGTGTGACGCGGCCATCAGGGCCGCTCGAGGATGGCCACCGCACGCTGGAATCCGCCGCAGATCACGAGCGGCCGATCGCGTCGCACATGAAGGGGATGCACTACGGCGTACAGCGTTGGAGACTTGTTCCCAGCCCGGTGCGATCGCCAAACGGCGGATTGCCCGGGGCGACGCCTACGAGATGTGGGCAGGGAGCACCCCGAGAGCGCCTACCGCCGGGGCGGATGAGATTCGTGCGGCTTGTGAACGCAGGTGAGAGCAACCACGTCGCTCCCTGCTCCTGGAAGTCGTTATCCCAGCCGACCAGACGATCGTCGGCGAGCCACACCTCAGGCGCGAAATTCCGCACGGTGGAAACCGCGGCCGGGCCTTGCGCCTTGACAGGTATGTACCGAACTGGGTACATTCAGCGCGCGTGGACGCTGTGCTGCACGCCCTGTCGGACGAGAGCCGACGGACGGTAATGGAGGTGTTGCGGAACCATCCGGCCACGGTGGGTGAATTGGCATCGCTGTTGCCGATCGCCCGACCCGGCGTCTCGCGGCACCTCCGAGTGTTACGGGAAGCCGGTCTGGTGGAGGTGCTCCACCAGGCGCAGTGGCGGGTCTACAACCTGCGCCCCGAGCCGCTCGCCGAACTCGACGGTTGGCTCGGTCGGTACCGGGCGCTGTGGGAGCAGCGCATCGATGCCCTCCACACCGAGGTGGCGCGCGGAAAGCTCGCTCGAGGGGATACGCAATGACCACGAGCCCGGAATCAGATGACCGCATTGTGGGAAGCCTTCGACGCCTCGATGACGAGAGGGCAGCGGTCCGTGTCGAAGACATTTACGACACTGACATCGACGACCTGTGGTCGGCGCTGACCGACCCATCGCGGTTGGCACACTGGATCGCCACCGTCGAAGGCGACCTGCGTCCAGGCGGCCGATTCCACGCTCACTTCACCAGCGCCCACGAAGGGCTAGGACGCATCGATGTCTGCGAAGCACCTAGGCGACTGCTCGTCACCTTGGACCCGGGCACGTCAGAGGAGACGGTCATCGAAGCCAGACTCAACGCGATCGGCGATCAGACCCGACTGGTCATCGAGGAACGTAGTCTCCCGATCGGTGAGATCGCGGTCCATGGCGCCGGCTGGCAGGCGCACGTCGAGGACCTAGCTGCGTATCTCTCCGGTCGGCCCGGCGCCTGGCAACGCCGGTGGGCCCAGCTCACGCCTCGCTATGAGGAGATGGCCGAGCGCCTGTAATGGTTCGCCGAGCTGGCGCTGTGAATCACCACAGGATGTCAGCAGTTGCGGTAGTCCCGTGCGGTGATCGCATCTACGGCAGCGCGGTGAGACCTTCGGAAGGCGCCTACCTGAAGCGTTGCCGGGCTGGTCCGTAAGTGACTGTCAGAACCATGTCGAGCACGCTCACCGTCATCCTCTCGACGCTAAACGAACTGCCGCCATCGGAGTCCTCCTTCTGTTTCGAGCCAACCAATTGCAGTGATAGTCAGGACCCATCATCTATCACGGTCATCAGTCTCAGCGACGTGCGTTCTCGTGGGTGCTGTGCTGCTCGTTACCGGTTCGACAACCCCCCGCACCTATCCCAAGGATCGCGTACGTCGTCGTATCCGTGAGTCGTGCACCGGCTCACACGACGAGCATCGCTACGCCGTGATATCGCGGAACCAAAAGCTCGCGCCGGCACCAAGTGACCTCGCTACCGCGTACAGAGCCGCGATCAGCAGTGCGGTGCCGTATCCGACCGTCGTCGAGGACCCGGCACCGAACAGCGACGGCTGGCCGCCACTGAGGACTGCCGCGGACGACGGAATCGGTGAGGAGCGTCGCCCGTGTTGGGCGACGCTCCTCGTGGATCAGGGTAGGTCGACGTCGGTCGGTTGTCTAGGCCCCGTTACTCGACAGGAAGGCTGGCCCGTACCAAACCTGCACAGGCTGATTCGGATTCGGCGCTGCGTCCATGAACGACACGAAATCGTTGTAGCAGTAGGACTCCGAGTTGAAGGTGTAGTGGGTCGTCGGGTTCGATCCGGTGCAATTCCAGGTGTTCGCACCGCCGTCGATCGAACCACTGCCAACGAGGAACTTGTAGAACTGCACCATCGGCGCGCTGCCGGTGTGGGTTGTGCCGTTCACCGCCACGTCAGCGGCCATATTCTTCAACTGCTCAACGGGCGTGTAGACCGTCGCTCCCGTGCTGCTGTAGCAGATCGAGTTGTTTGCTCCACAAGCGACGGTCGAGGCGTCGTCGGGAAGCGTCGAACCGTTCACCGATACCACGCTCGCGAGGTTGTCCATGTAGCCGCCGAACGTGTGCTGGCTGGTTCCGGGGGCAAACCAGTTCACCCACTCTGAGTACGCACGACCGAAGCCGAAGTTGGCCTCAACCGAGCCAGTGCCGCACGTCGACGGAGGCGTCGCACACTGCACCGGATAATCCTGGCCTGCCGTTCCGGTTGAGCCGCTCCCGCTGTTGCAGGTGTCGGTGCCGATGCAGATATAACGGTTGTTCGGGTAGGCGTACATTCCGTTGCAGGGATAGCTCACCGATCCGACCTTCATGTCGTTCTGACAGGTCGTATCCGCGCCAGTCGTTTCGGCTGCTTGACTGGTCTGGAGCGCTCCGTACGATGCCGGGTAGTCCTTCGTCTCGATCGACGGGTAGGTGCCGTACAGAATCCACTCATTCTGCAACTGCGCCCACGTCTCGTAGCGATCGCCGAACTCGCAGGAGTTGGTCGCCGCTGCCGTGGTCCGATCGGTCACAACCTCGGGCGTTCCGTAGAAACCATTGTCCGTGGTCGCGTACATCGCGGATGCCACCTGGTCGGCGGTCACCGTCTGCTGGCCGGTGCCGACCGTGTTCACTAACGGAGCGCAGGTCACGGGGTCGTCCTGGGTCCACTGTGCCCTTCCGAAGAGGACGCTTCCCATCGTCAGGGACTGACCCGTAAGCCCGTTGGCGGCAGTCCCGTATTCGAAGTCCAGTTGAGCGGGCGTGCCACTCGGGAAGCCCCCGGTGGGGAAGGTGCCGGCCGTGCTTCCAGGGGGAAAGAATGTCTTGTTGCCAGCGGCGTCAAGCGCCTCGACCTGGAGGGCGTAACTCCCGTCTACGGGCAGCGACAAGCTGCCGTACAAGGCACCAGGACCGCACTCGAAACTCGTGCTCGCCGTATTCGGATTGCTTAGGAAGCACTTGAAAAAGTAGGCGCTGCTCCCGAACGACGTGCTATTCGACTGCAAGTAACAGAGCGTGTCGATCGGCTTGGCGTTGATCGTGCACGCCCCGCCGTACGTGCCGTGGATGCCGATCTTCACCATGACCTTTGAGATCGTCGACCCGCTCGAAGTCGCCGTCCCTGCGATCCAGGTGTCGGCCTGCGTCCCAGTCAACCCCTGATCTTCCTCGGGCGAGGTCATGGAAAGAACTGGTTGTGATACCGCTCCGACGACCTTCGGGAGCACGGTCCCACTTATCCCTGCGAGCGCCAAGGCCGCGACAGCCGCTCCACCGAGCAATCGCTTGTAAGACACGCGTTCTGCCCTCCTCGAGCAGCCGCAGCGAGGCCAAGGGGGCGCTCGTCGATCCAGCGGCTGACCCGTTAGCCACATTCTCTCTCGTACTCGGTCAGACGTGAAAACGCCGCCGAGCCGCTGGATCGAATCAGATCGAGACCCGGTTGTCGATCCTCATTCGGTGGGCGATCCGGCGCGGTCCCTCCCTCGCGGGCGATTGGACGTTGATCACGCGTCCACTAGCGTGCGCGAAGGCTGGGGAGCGAGGACTCGAGCCGCTGATCGGCTGAGCCAGCGTTATGCGTTCTTGCCGACGACGCTGCTTCGAAAGCAATGGAACGTGTCAAGGTCAGGTAACCCTGAAGGTCTGTGCCTCTTGATCGAGTAATCCTGCGGCGATCCTGTTGGGAGCCTGATGGGCCAACACAACAACATGAGCCTTTGCGACGGCCGGCGCCGGTTCACGAGAGCACGGGCGGTGCCCTTGAGCATGCCAAGCGGCCCGGAGGTTTCAGGTGTCGTGGAAGTCAGGCTCGTATCGACGTCTCTCGGCATCCGCACGGCGGACGGCGTCTATAACGGGCCTCCAATTGCGATCGGGACCGTCGCCGCCTTGCCGGATCCCCTCTCCTGCGTCCAGCCGGAGCCCGTCGAAGAGCCACTCGATGCGCCCCTTCGATATCGGCCAGAGGGCAAACGCCTCGGCATTCCCGGAGAACTTAGTGACTATCGACTCGACCGCGTCGGCGACATGGGCCGCAACGATTGGCAGGATCTTTTCGCGATCGGGATACGGGTAGGCGGGGATCGCGCTCCAGAGCCGAGCCACCGTTGCCCGCGCTCCAGGATCGCCGTTGATCAGGCTTCTGATGGCGTCCACGAGATCCTCCGGAGCGCGCCGCAACTCCTCTTCGAGGGTCTTCGTCTTTACTTGCCAAGACGCCGCCGCACGAACCATCTCGTCCAGCTGCGTCCGCGTGGTCGCGAGCTCGCGGGCCGCCCCTTCGAGCGAGATTGCTCTGATCTGCAACGACGCGTACAGGCTGTTGACGCGATCTAGCTCCGCGCGAGCGGCATCGAGCTCGGCACCCATCTCGACCCCTGCTTCCTCCCGGGCGAGCTCCAGGGCACGGACGGACATCGTGACTCCTTCAAGTATTGCCTGACGGGCGAACTCCGATGGCTTGAGCCCGGCGCGTCCGGCGAGCGCGTCGGCTGCCTGTCGCTCGCTCTCGGTCAGCCGAAAGGCGAGAGTGCGACTGCGAACTTCCTTCACCGATCGTACCGGAGGTGCGTTTGGCGCGTGTTGATCTTGGGAAGTATGCGCCGTTTGCGAAGCGTTTGCTGGTCGTTTGCGCCGAGTCGCCGTGCGCGGATTGACGCGTTCCCCGCGGGCGGGCACGGGCGCGGACGACGCCCGCGCGTGGAAGAGCTCCGCCCCGGAGAGCGGCCGGCTCAGCTCGGATACAGTCGGCGTCTGGCTCAGAAGCGCCAAGACCACCGCGCTCCGAACTCCGCGAGGCCACAGCCAGCGCGACGCTGCTGACAAGGGTCATGGTGCTCAAGGCGGCCGTGTCCGTATGGCAGCGCGCCGACGCGGCCCGTCAACACACGTCGTTGCCCACCCTCTGCCGGTCGTCGGATCGAGATGTCCGAGCTCGAGTCTGCCTCAGAGAACGCTCCGAATTGATCGAACGGCGCGTCTGAACGAAACGACTTTATGGTGCGGTGCGGTGAATCGTTGTGCTGTAAGGAGAAAACGCCCGAATTTTGATACTTCGCCTGTCGAAGTATCCCGACAAAATAAGGGATATCTGACCATGAGCGCACGCCATTTGGGGTAGACTTTGGCGGCGACCGTGTGCATCATCGAGACCATGGTGACCGCACTGCCGACAGACCCACCCCGACCTGCAAACCCGCTGGCCTTCCCGACAGTGGTCCACCCCTGGGGGATCAGCGGACCGGAACGCTTAGGTCGCGAGACCGATCGTCATCTTCCACCGCAGCGTCTCCGAGGAGCCCGAGCGACGTCATCGTCGGCCGGCGTCGCGTTCGGCGCCCACCGGCAGTCCCGGCCTCGCGGTATGCCGAGGCCGCGGTGACACCGACGTTGTTGCGTGAGGCGCGCGCCGTCCTTGCCGAAGTCGACGAGTTGGCGTTGGCAGCTCCGCCACCTTTGCGGATGTCGGCCAAGGGACCCGATGGCCGTGCGAGAGGTGTCGGTGCAGTCCTTGGCGAGGCCCGCCCAGGAGTGCGCCAGTGAGCGTGAAGGTCGACCCCGAGCGCCTGGGCTACGAGCTCGCCGTTCGTGGCCTGAGTGCCACGGACCTCTCCCGGAGGGCACGTTTGAGCCCAGCGACCGTCAGCGCAGCGCTCTCGGGCCGACCTATCTCGGCGACATCGCTCCGCCTCATCGCCAAGGTGCTGGTCGAGACCCCCGTTGACACGGTCATCAGTCAGCTCCTCCCGACCGCTCTGCGGGCTCGAACCCCACTTACAGCGGCGCTAGCCGAGGAGCGAGCTTAGAGCGAGAGTCGCTTGGGCGTCATCGTTGCATTCGTCGCATGAGGGCTCGGATCATCGAGTCGTATGCGTCTTCCTTGGTGAGGTGCGCGTAGCACGCTGCGATTACTTCCGGGGACGCCCCGGCGATGAAGCTGAGCTGCACGGAGTTCATGTCCCTCCGCAGCATCTCCGTCATCCACGAATGGCGGAGCAGATGCGGGAAGACCCGCTTGGTGATTCCCGCCCTCGCCACCGCATGCTTCACGACCTGGTAGACGCCACCCTTGGTGAGCGGCTCATAGTCGCCGAACGGGCCGCGTCGGTGCGCGAGGAATATGGCGTCTGTGCTGCGTTCCTCGGGGCGGGCGGCGATCAGCCGGTCGAGACGGCGCACCAGGTTTGGCGGGACAGGCACATCGCGGCTTCGATCTCGCTTGCCATGCACTCGGAGGTGTGCCTGCCGCCCGCCGCGAATGAGATCTCCAGCGGTGAGGCGGGTGAGCTCCTCAAGTCGTAGTCCGCAATCCGCAAAGACTCGGATGATGACTTTGTCGCGCTCCTTCTGCATTGCCTGCTCGAGTTGGTCAAGCTCGGCACGGCTGAGCACATCGCGGGCGGGTTGTCCCCGGCGCGGCAGCTGAGGCATCGCCTTGACGGCTTCGCCTTCCCGGCTCGCCCAGTGGAGCAGCAAGCGAATCGGCCGGACATACGTGGCCACCGTGTGTCTGGAGAGCAGCTGGCCAGCGCGTGTCGTGCGTCCTAGCAGCTCCGACGTGAAGCGATCGACGGCGCGGCGATCGAGCTGGCCGACCTCGGTGATGCCCTCGCGCTCGCACCACGGGAGCAACACCGAGCGGATTGAGTAGGTGTACTGGTGCTCGCTGCGCGGGGAGAGCCCCCGAGCACGGCAATGGTTGAGGTAGTCGTCGGCAAGGCGGGTCAGGTCGGAGGGGGTGCTGGTCTTGAGCACGCGGAGGGTCATGGTTGGCAGCCCTTTTGGGTGAAATTGCTTTCTCCATCGTCACGGAGTCCACCCGAAAAACCAATGCTGAGCAGTGACTAATCGGGTGACTCGTGGGGGAGTTATCCACAAGTCGAACCAGCCCGAAAAGGCCCGAATTGAATTCAAAATTCGGGTTGGCTGGGGAGGGAGGATTCGAACCTCCGATTGGCTGATCCAGAATCAGCTGCCTTACCACTTGGCCACTCCCCAGCGGAGGGCATCGAGTGTACCGGACGCCCCCCGGGACCCCTGTTTGCCGCCTCCGCACGCGGCATATACTGGGCAGTGATGGATCTCCTCGAACTGCTCCGCTTCCAGGCCCGGCGCTATCGCTGCTCGGCCTGCGGCGAGAACATGGCCGACTGCGGGATCAACGTGCTCGCGCAGCAGGGGAATCGCGCCCTGGTCCGGGTCACCTGCGCGTCCTGCAACGACGAGAACCTGCTGCAGATCATCTTCCAGACCGAGGCCGAGGAGAACAAGGTCCCCACCATCGATGAGGGTGTCCCGGACGTCGCCGACCCCATCACAGGTGACGAGATGCTCGAGCTGCACTCGCTCCTCTCCTCACACGAAGGTGCCCTCACCGAGCTGCTCGTCAAGCGCTGACCGCGATCCCCGCCGGGGGTCGTGCGACACTTGCCCGCCGTATGGCGAGCCTCGACCCCGAGCAAGGCATGGTCTTCGACGCCCTCTACGGACTCGAGTTCGGCGAGACCACTCCGGAGCTGATGACCGCGACGTGCAAGGTCACCCCCAAGGTCCTGCAGCCCTTCGGGATCGTCCACGGCGGGGTCTTCTGCGCCATCGGCGAGACGATCACCTCGGTGGGCACCTACCTCGGCGTGAAGGATGCCGGCAACATCTCCATCGGGCAGTCCAACCACATGAACTTCCTGCGGCCGATCACCACCGGCTCCATCCACGCCGAGGCGAAGCCGCGCCACCGTGGGCGGAGCACCTGGATCTGGGACGTCGAGATCACCAACGACGACGGCGCACTCTGCGCCATCGGCCGGATCACGATCGCGGTTCGGCCCCGGCCTTAGCCTCCTGGCGGTCGACGAGCCGCTTGGCGGCGTAGGCGCCGCCCGCCGACCCGGCGGCGGTGACCCCGCGGAGCACGATCTTCTGCCAGACCGGCGTCTTGTCGCCGCCCTTCTTGACCTCCCTGCGGAGCGCGTGGAGCTCGGCCACGAGGTCGTCGAGCGTCGCCGGAGCCTCCTCCTCGTCGACCTTCTCACCGCGGAGCCGCGAACGGACGAAGACGATCGTCCCGATCAGCAGCACCGTCCCGCCGGCGATCGCCGCATAGCGCGGCCCGTCACGGCGCAGGCGCGCCTTCCAGTCGAGCTCGGCTCGCACCTTCTGCTCCAACCGGCCGGCGCTCTGTTCGAGCGCCTGCTTGGTCAGCTCCCGCTGACGCTGCGCTTCGTCAGTTCCCGGAGCCACTCGGCATCCTCCTTCAACGTTCCTTCGATCGACTTCCGTCCACGTTTGATCGCCTTTCTCGCCTTTGCCTGCCCGAAAAAGACGAGCACGGCTGCCAGGATGAAGAACACTCCGCCGAGCGCCAGCCAGCGCACCCATTCGGCGCCGAGGATGCCGAGCCCCGAGGGCAGGGCGCCCAATGCCTCGATCACTCCAATCAGCAGGAACGTGATCGCCACGACGATCAGGACGGTCGCGATCAGCAGTTGAATGATTGCCCGCTTCAGCTCCGCGCCGATGACGTTGAGCTCGGCCCGGGCCAGCTTGACGGCGTCCTCGACCACCTGACGCGCGAGCGTGATTGGGTCGGTGTTCTCAGGCGCGTCGCCGGCCACGGTACCTCCAGACATCGGATCGGGAGCTCAACGCGACACTGCAGTGCGGCGCGTCGCCCGCAAGCTCACCCAAACTCGCAGGGTTGCATGATACTTGCGCGTACTGCGGGGGGCGTAACCGGACCCCTGCCCACCCCGTTGGACACAGCAGATGGCGGAAATCTCTCCAGTTCGACGACTCCCCCGGACCGGGCCCGACGGCTCTGCCGACCTCGCCGTTCGTCGCCGCTACCTTCGCCGCAGCCGTCGCCTGGCGACCGGTCGCGTGTGGATCACCCTCTGGGTGACGGCGTTCGCGGTCGTGGGTTGGCTCTTCATCGCGGGGTTCGCCGGCTTCAACCACTGACCCGCGGATCCGCCCGGCGCCAGACCTCCTAGTCGATGAGCTCGCGGAGATCCTGGAGCTGGAGCGAGATCCAGCGCGTGATGTCATTGGTCCGCACCATGTCGCGAATCTTCGTCTGGCGCGCCTTCTTCTGCGCCTCGTCCATCATCAGCCCGAGGTAGAGCGCCTCCGCGGTCTCGTCGATGTCGAACGGGTTCACCGTGATCGCCCATTCGCCGAGCTCCTCGTGGGAACCGGCGTTCTCGCTGAGCACCAGGACACCGTCGCGCTGATTGACGAGCGGCCCTTCCTTGGCGACGAGGTTCATGCCGTCGTAGATCGGATTGACGAGGAGCACGTCGAACATGCAATACCCCGCAATGGCTCGCTCCATGTTGTCATCGATCTCGACCCGGATCGGGGTCCACCCGCCGCGACTGTATTCGCGATTGATGCGCGCCGCGACGCTGAGCACGTGCCCGAGGTACGCGCGGTAATCGTCGATGTCCTGCCGGCTGGGCTGCAGGAACGCCCAGAACAGGACGTCGCCGGTGAGCTCCGGATGCGCGGCGAGCAGTCGTTCGTACGCGAGGAATCCGCGCACGATGTTCTTGCTGAGATCCGTGCGGTCGACGCGAAGGATCAGGTGCTTCGGCCGCCACTGCTCGATGCGCTCGATCTCGGTGAGCACCGCCGGCTGTTCCGAGTGCTGGATGAACGTCTTGGGGTCGACACTGATCGGGTAGTTGCGCACCCACACCGCGCGGCCTTCGGAGAAGACCGTCCGCTCGCGGTGGTCGACCGTCAATCCGAGGTTCTGCTCGCAGGTCATCAGGAAGTTGCGCACGTCGCGCGACGTCTGGAAGCCGATGATGTCGGCGCCGAGCAGGCCGTGCACGATCGCATCGCGGATGTGCCGGGGCAGCACCGTCCAGTACTGCGGCGTCGGCCACGGGATGTGCACGAAGTGCTGGATGCGCACGTCCGGCCGCCGCTCCCGGATGAGCCCCGGCACGCAGTACATCTGGTAGTCCTGCACGAAGACGACCGCCGGTTTGTCGGAGCGCTCGACCTCGGCGATCACGCGGTCCGCGACCAGGCGGTTCACGTTCACGTAGCCGTCCCGCCAGGCGCGGTGGATCATCTCGTCGACCACCGGCTCGCGGGCGAGGTCCCAGAGGTAATGCTGGATGAACCAGAGCAGCGGGTTGGCGATCACGTTGTAGTAGAGGTCGTATGCCTCGCTGCTCGGCTGGACGAAGGCGACCTTGATCGTGGTGCCGTCGTCCGTGGTCAGCTCGGCCGGGTCACCCCGCTCGGCGAGGATCCGATCCCCGGCGTCGCGCGCCAGTGCGACCCACACCGCGTCGGTCGCGGAGGCGAGGGAGGTCATGGCGGTGACCAGACCCCCGGCACCCTTGACTAGCCTCTCGGGAGTGCCGCGGTACGGATCGGCTGCGTGCAGGACGAGCGGCGCCCGGTTGGCGACGATGATGGGCTGGACGCTCCCGAGGATCCTGCGCGTGTACGGCTCAATCGCCGACAAAGCTCGTCTCCTTCACAGGCCGAGCGGGGCCTGCCCGCTGACCCATGCTAGCGGGCCGATCGTTTCCGGGGGCGCAGCGGCGACAATTCCCCGGCGTATGCGCCACCCCGTCGCCGAGTACCGCGTCGACACGCCCCGCCTGGCGCTTTCGGTGCGCGATCACGCCGGTGGGGAGCCGGCGATCCTGGCGCTCCACGGACTGGCGAGCAACGCGCGCTGGTGGGACCTGGTCGCCGACCACCTGGCGCCCGCACACCGGGTCATCGCGGTCGATCTCCCCGGTCACGGGAAGAGCGATCGGCCGGATACCGGCTACGACTTCGACATCGTGTCCCGCGACCTCGAGGGCCTGCTCGCGGCGCTCCACCATCCCGAGCCGCTCGTGGTGGTCGGGCACAGCTGGGGGGCGACGGTCGCGCTCGCCTTCGCGGTGGCCCACCCCGCGCTCACCCTCGGCGTCATCTGCATCGACGGCGGCGCCGGCGACCTCAAGGCGTACTTCGGGCCGAGCTGGGAGATGGCCGAGCAGACCATGCGGCCCCCGGCGCTGCACGGCATCACGCCCGCGATGCTGCGGGCGTGGATGGAGTCATCCCCGCTCCGCGACGGGTCCGACCCCGACACCGCCGCCGAGATCCTTGGCGGCAACTTCGAGGATGACGGCATCGGCGAGGGCACGCTCCGCCCGCGGCTGTCGCTCGAGCACCACATGGAGATCGCCCACCACCTCTTCGACGCGAACGGCTACGAGCTGATGGCCGAGGTGCGCAGCCCGATGCTCTTCATCCCAGCAGGCCACCCCGACCACGAGGACACGCCGAAGGTGCGATCGATCGGCCGGGCCCAGGAGGTGGTCGGCGATCGGGCCCGGTTCGTGTGGATCGACGGCGTCCACGACCTCCCCGTCCAGCGGCCGGTGGAGGTCGCGGTAGCGATCGCCGCGTTCGTCGGCGAGCTCGGCGGTCAGCCGAGCAGCACGTCCCAGAAGTAGCGCTCGCTCCGGGGCACGCCCTGGTCGACGTGGATGTGCTTGGTCTGCGTGTACTCGATCAGTCCCTCGCGTCCGTGCTCGCGGCCGATGCCGCTCTGCTTGTAGCCGCCAAACGGCGCGAGCGGATTGAGCAGATGCCAGTCGTTGATCCAGACGGTCCCGGTGCGCAGCTGCTTGGCGATCTCGATCGCGCCGCGCGTGTCGCGCGACCAGACGCCGCCGGCGAGCCCGTAGATGGTGCTGTTGGCGCGGTGGATCACCTCGCCGAGATCGCTCCAGCGCTGCACCGCGAGCACCGGTCCGAAGATCTCCTCGGTGCCGGCGTGCGACTCGTGCGAGACGTCGGTGAGCACCGTCGGCTGCACAAAGAAGCCGCGATCCCCGACGTTGGGCGCCCGGCCACCGCCGCAGGCGACCGAGGCCCCCTCGTGCTTGGCGCGCTCGATGGCCGCCAGGATCATGTCGTACTGCGCCCTGTCGATGACCGGACCGACCTGCGTCTCGAAATCGGCGGCATCACCGACACGGAGCGCGGACGCGCCCTCGACCAGCCGGTCGACGAAGGTGTCGTAGATGTCGTCGTGCACGAAGATCCGTGTCCCGGACTCGCACATCTGACCCTGGTGGAAGAAGGTGCCGAAGAGCGCACCGTCGACGGCGATGTCGAGGTCCGCGTCCGGGCACACGATGTTCGCCGACTTGCCGCCGAGCTCGAGCGTCACCTTCTTGATGGTCGGCGCCGCGGCGGCGAGGATCTTCCGGCCGGTTGCGGTGGATCCCGTGAACGCGACCTTGTCGACCTCCGGGTTCTCGACCAGCTCGATGCCGGCATCGACGCTGTCGCCGGTCACGACGTTGAGCACGCCCCTCGGCAATAGGCCGGTCTCGTCGATCGCGCGCACCACCTCGAGCGCTGAGAGCGGCGTCTGCGGGGCTGGCTTGAGGACGATCGAGTTGCCCATGGCCAGCGCCGGCGCGATCTTCCACATGGCGAAGATGAGCGGGTAGTTCCAGGGGATGATCCCGGCGCAGACGCCGATCGGCTCACGCTGCACGAAGTTCCAGGACACGTACGGCGAGTCGATCCAGGGGAGGGGCTCGTACCAGGGGATGCTCAGCGCCTGCTCGGCCAGGCTCCGGAACCACTCGATGGCCAGCGGCACATCGACCACGGCGGTCTTGCGGAGCGCGGCCCCGGCGTTCTGCGACTCGAGCAGGCCCCAGTGCTCGGACACCTCGGCGAGGTGCTCCACGATCTGGAACATGATCTGGGTGCGCTGCAGCTGCGTCTTGTGGCGCCACTCGCCGGCATCGAACGACCGCCGCGCAGCCGCGACGGCCCTGCGCGCGTCGGCGCGAGTGCTCGCCGGTGCCAGGGCCATGACCTCTTCGGTGGACGGGTTGATCACCGGGTAGGTGCGCCCGTCCTCGGCGCCGGTCCACTCGCCGTCGATGTACTGCTGAAACGTCGCCACTTCGGGCTCGACGATCGTTGCCATGACCACCTCCACCGCCCTGGGCCGATATTGACACCCGTGTCGATTATGGCGCGCCGGCGGGGTGGGGCCGGCGTGTTTGTCCGCGAACTGAGACCAGTATACCCCTACGATACTGTCATTCTGCGAGCGCACACAACGGAGTGGCGGGATGGACCAGATCGAGTTCGCCGACGGTTTCGACCGGCCCGACACCCTGGCGTTCGGGCTCGGCGCAGGGCAGCTGGCGGTGGTCATGGCCGGGACACTGGCCGCGTACTCGCTGGTGCGGTCGCCGCTGCCTCCGGCGATCGTGGACCCGCTTGCCGCGCTGATCGCGCTCGGCGCCGCCGGGCTCGGGTGGCTGCGAGTTGCGGGGCGCCCGGCGCTCGACTGGGCCGTGTTCGCCGGGCTCTTCTGGATGCGACCGCGGCGGGGGACGGTTCGCTGGGAGCTCGCCACCGCCGCACCGCCGGACGAGGGCGCCGTGCCGGATCCGGGTGCGGCTCGGTCGGGTTCGATCCTCGAACTCTTCGGCGGGCGCGGCCGTTTGCCGGGCGATCGCTTGACGTCGCCGGCACCGGTTTCGTCTCTGGCGACGCCGGGGCTCCACTCGCAAGCCGGTGGGGAGAGGCCGGGGCTCCGCTCGCAAGCCGGTGCCGACACGCCCGTGCTCCGCCGGGCGAGCCGCGAAGGCGCCCGGCGTGTCACCTTCTTCTCATTGCGCGGCGGCACGGGTCGCAGCACGCTCGCCACCGAGCTCGCGTGCCTCATCGCGGCAGGCCGAGGCGAGCACCAGGACGCGCCGAAGGTCGCCCTGGTCGACCTCGACCTCCGCAGCCCGAGCGTCGCAGTCCGCCTCGGCGCGCCGGACCGCACATTGCTCGACTTCGCGCTCGCGCCGCCCGAGGATCGCAGCGTGATCGACTTCATGGCCACACACCCCTCCGGGGCGCGTGTTCTGCTCGGGCCGCAAAGCTCGGTGAACCCGGAGTGGCCGATCACCCCCGCCGTTCTGCGCGAGGTGCTCCGGGAGCTCGACATGGAGGGATTCGACCTGGTGGTTCTCGACGTATGTCCGGAACTGAACGCGCTCACCACGAGTGCCCTCTGCGCCTGCGACGACGTCTTCGTCGTCGTCGTACCCACAGCGGGAGGCGTGCACGACGCGTACCGCAGCACCGAGGCGCTGCGCCGTCTCGGGTTGCGCCACCAGCTCCGGTACATCGTCAATCGCTCGCGTCCCGGCACCGACCTGACCGAGCCGATGGCCGACCTCGGTGGTCAGCTCATCGGCGACATCCCCGACGACGACGCGGTGATCGCCGCAGAGAACGCGCATCGTCTGGTCGGACTCGACGAGTCGGGGGCGGCCGCAATCGCGCTGCGGCGTCTGGCACGCCGACTCGGCAACGAAGTGCGTTCGCCTTGGCCGGCCTGATCTTCAGCAGTCTCCGGACTGCCGGTCGCACCCGGGCACCGGTCGATGAACGCGTCAGCATCCACTCGGACCGGTGCGAGCGTGGTGGACAGGTTTCCGCGGTCATCACAACCGGCGACCTCGACGTTGAATCGCTCGACCCGGCGCGCAAAGCCTCCGCGGCAGCCGCGTTCGCGCGCATGTGCCACACGCTCGAACGCCCGATGCAGTTGCTCATCCGCGTGCGGCGGCTGGCCGTCGTCGACACCCCCGCGGCGACCGGAGCGCACGCCGGACTCGACGGTGCAATGCGCGCGTACTGGGCGGAGCAGATGCGGGAAAACGAACGCCACACCCGCGAGGTCCTCGTCGTCCTCTCGGCACCCTCGCCTGGCGCGCTCGATTCGGCATGCGCTCAGACGTGCGATCGCCTTTCTGCCATTGGAGTCAACGCCCGCCGTCTCGACGGCGCCGCGCTCGCCGCGACCGTCACCGACGGGCTCGATTGCGATGCCCCGCTGCGCTGGTCCGAGCATCGCGACCACGTGCGCTACGGAGATCTCGTGCTCCGCGGCCACGCGCTGCAACGGCTCCCGGGCCACCCGGTCGGGCCGGGATGGCTGGCGCCGCTCCTCACCGTGCAGGCCGAGGTCGACATCGCCATCCACCTCGAGCCGGCCCCGCTCGGCGATGCGCTCGGTCGCCTGAATCGGCGCCTCCGGGACTTCTCGGCGCACCGCATGCTCGAGGTGGAACGGGGCGCGCTCGGCGACGTCCACGTCGATATCGGGCTCGACTCGGCGACGGCACTCCGCGACCGGCTCGCCCGCAACCTCGGGCGTCCGCTGCGCCTCTCCGTGATCGCCACGGCGCGTGGACATTCCCTCGATGAGCTGGATGCGCGCAGCGACGTGCTGCGGCTCGGATTCGCCTCCGCGCTGATCGGCGTCGAGGTGACGCACCTCCGCCACGCCGCGGCGCTGATGAGCACGCTGCCCCTGGGGATCGACGCGCTGGGCGCGAGCAAGCTGGTCGATTCGGCGGCCGCGGCAACGTGCATCCCCTGGGTCGAGGCGGGGTGCTCGGATCCAGACGGCTACCGGATCGGGGCCGCGACCCGCTCGGGGCTCCCGGTGCGCGTGGCGCCGTTCGACACCACGCGTCATCCCAACCCGAACATCGCCGTCTTCGCGGCCTCCGGGCATGGCAAGAGCTTCGCCATCGGGACGCTCGTGCTCGAGGCGGCGGTCGCGGGCGTGAACTCCGTGATCATCGACCCGGAGGGCGAGTACCGCGGCCTGGTCACCGCGCTCGGCGGTCGCTATCTCGAGCTCGCGCCCGGCACCGATGCCGCCGTGAACGTGTTCGAAGGGGCCGACGACGATCCCGAGGAGACCGTCGCCGCGGTGGTCGACCTCGTGACCGTGCTCTGCGGGGATCAGCTCGGTGATGTGGAGCGCGCCGTGGTCGACGCGGCGGCACGCGGCGCCCTGCAGCGTTCAGGCACCGAACACCGCACGCCGCTCCTCGAGGATTGCCTGCCCGCTCTCGACGCCGAGGCACGCCCGGTCGCAATGGTGGTGCGGCGCTTCTGCACCGGGGGCCTCGGCGCCCTCTTCAACCGCCCCACCTCGCTCTCCGTCGATTCGGGTGTCTGTGCGATCTCGCTCCGCGACATGCCCCCCGAGCACGTCGCGGCCGCGACGCTCATCGTCGCCCGCTGGTTGTGGGAGCTGGTGCGACGCGACCGCCGGCGCCGTCACATCGTCTTCGATGAAGTTGGTGCGCTCTGCGTACACCGGCCGCTGCGCGAACTGCTCGTCCAGCTCGCCCGCCGATGCCGCAAGTACGGCGCGTCCCTCGTGGTGGCAACGCAGAACGCGCAGGACCTCCTCGGCAGCGACGAGGGCAGCGTGATCGCGACCAACTGCGCGGTGGTCCTGCTCGGCGGCCATCGCGCGGCGGAAACGGTACGAATGGAGCGTGCGTTCGGTCTCACCGAGGCCCAGCGCGCCTTCCTCGAGACCGCATCTCGTGGCGAGTTCCTGCTCCTCGCAGGCGATCGGCGCGTTGCGATGCGCATCGAGGTTCCGGAGCTGCATCGCTCGATTCTCGCGGCCGAAACTGCACCCACCTACCCCCTTGACGCCACGCCCACCGATGCGCAAGATATGGGGGCTCCCGGACGGACGAGCCCCAAGATATGGGATCATTGATGTGATCTCACCCTGCGGGACTGGGGTTCCAGCCCGCCAGGGCGCGCCTGTCTTGCACACGTCTCCGCACAATGAAGCGCCCATCAGCCAGAAGAGGAAAGACCGTGGATCGATCCGCCTCCAAACCCGTTCCAGACGACTCGCACAGCATCTCCATGGAGCCGCCGACGGGTCGTCGTTCCGGTCGCCGCAATGGCGCCGCGGCTGCGCGCGTCAGCACGAAGGTGGAGGTCGAGGGCGGTGGGATTCACGTCGAGCGGCGCTTCACCCATGAGGGCGTGCATCCCTTCGATGAGGTGACCTGGGAGCAGCGCACCGCGGCGATCGGAAACGAGAAGGGCGACACCGTCTTCGAGCAGAAGGACTGCGAGATCCCCATGTTCTGGTCACAGATGGCCACAAATGTCGTGGTCAGCAAGTACTTCCGCGGCAAGCTCGGCACGCCGGGGCGTGAGACGAGCGTCAAGCAGATGATTTCTCGGGTCGCGGAGACGATCGGGAAGTGGGGCAGGGAAGGCGGCTATTTCGCCACCGAGACCGATGCCCAGGCGTTCCAGGACGAGCTGACCCACCTGCTGCTCCATCAGAAGATGAGCTTCAACAGCCCGGTGTGGTTCAACCTCGGCGTCGCCACGAGCAAGCCTCAAATCTCAGCGTGTTTCATCAACAGCGTCGAGGACACGATGGAATCGATCCTCACGCTCGCCAAGACCGAGGGCATGCTCTTCAAGTACGGCAGCGGCACGGGGACCAACCTGTCCACGATCCGCTCGTCGACCGAGTCACTCGCCGGCGGCGGCACCGCCAGCGGACCGGTGTCCTTCATGAAGGGCTTCGACGCCTTCGCCGGTGTCATCAAGAGCGGTGGGACGACCCGTCGCGCCGCCAAGATGGTCATCCTCAACGCCGACCATCCCGACATCGAGGAGTTCATCACCTGCAAGGTGAGTGAGGAGCGCAAGGCGTGGACGCTCATCGAGGGCGGCTACGACAGCGCCTTCACCGGGGAGGCGTACGCGTCGGTCTTCTTCCAGAACAGCAACAACTCGGTCCGCGTGACCGACGAGTTCATGCGCGCCGTGCAGGACGACCGCGACTGGCATCTCCGTGCGGTGACCGACTCCAACCGGATCCTCAGCACCGTCAAGGCTCGCGAGTTGATGCGTCTCATCGCCGAGTCGGCGTGGCAGTGCGGCGATCCCGGCATGCAGTACGACACCACCATCAATGACTGGCACACCTGCGCGGCCACGGGACGCATCAATGCCAGCAATCCCTGCAGCGAGTACATGTTCCTCGACGACACGAGCTGCAACCTGGCATCGATCAACCTGACACGGTTCCTCAACGAGGACGGCTCGATCGACATCGAGGCATACCAGCACGCGATCCACATCACGATCACGGCCCAGGAGATACTGGTCAGCAACGCCTCGTATCCCACCGAGAAGATCGCCAGGAACAGCGAGGAGTACCGGCCGCTCGGTCTCGGCTACGCGAACCTCGGCGCGCTCCTCATGGCTCGCGGTGTTCCCTACGACTCCCCGCAGGGCCGCGACCTCGCCGCCTGCCTCACCTCGATCCTCACCGGCGAGGCATACGCTCAGTCCGCGCGCATCGCCCGCGAGATCGGCCCGTTCAGTGGCTACGCGGCCAACCGCCAGCCCATGCTGCGCGTGGTCGGCAAGCACCGCGAGGCCGCGTACAACATCCCCACCGACAACATCGAGCCGGATCTCGTCGGCGCGGCGCGTCACGCGTGGGACGAGGCCCATGAGCTCGGCGCCCGCCACGGGTATCGCAACTCGCAGGCCACGGTGCTGGCGCCGACCGGAACGATCAGCTTCATGCTCGACTGCGACACCACCGGCGTCGAGCCGGACATCGCGCTCGTCAAGTACAAGAAGCTCGTCGGCGGCGGCATGCTGAAGATGGTCAACGGCACCGTGCCGGCCGCGCTGCGCCGGCTCGGCTACGGCGAGACCGCGATCGCCGACATCATCGCGTTCATCGACGCCAACGACACCATCGAGGGCGCACCGACGCTGCGCGACGAGGACATCGCGGTCTTCGACTGCGCATTCACACCGCAGAACGGCAAGCGCTCGATCACGTGGCAGGGTCACCTGCGCATGATGGCCGCGGTGCAGCCGTTCATCAGCGGCGCCATCTCCAAGACGGTGAACATGCCCAACGAGGCGACCGTCGAGGACATCGAGCGGGCGTACACCGACGGATGGAAGCTCGGGCTCAAGGCGGTCGCGATCTACCGCGACGGCAGCAAGCGCAGCCAGCCGCTGGCGACGAGCATCGACAAGACCACCGGGCATCGCGTCCAGGTCGTCGAGCGCCCGCTCCGCAAGCGCCTGCCGGCCGAGCGCACCGCGATCACGCACAAGTTCGAGGTCGGTGGCCACGAGGGCTACATCACGGTCGGCCTCTACGAGGACGGCACCCCCGGCGAGATCTTCCTGCGCATGGCCAAGGAGGGCTCCACGGTCAGCGGGCTCATGGACTCGTTTGCCACGGCCGTGTCCCTCGCGCTGCAGTACGGCGTGCCGCTGCCCGCGCTCGTCGACAAGTTCTCGCACACGCGCTTCGACCCGCAGGGATTCACGCGCAACCCGGAGATCCCCATCGCCAAGTCGGTGATGGACTACATCTTCCGCTGGCTCGCGTCCCGCTTCCTGCCCCAGGAGGAGCGCGACCGCCTCGGCATCATCCGCCGCGAGCCCGACGGCAGCGCAACCGAACCGGTGTCGGCTGCTGACGCCGAGATAGAGGCCATGGCACCCGTTTCGGTGACTCCGACGGCGACACCGCGCAAGGCTGCTGCGCCGATTTCCATGACGACCGCGGGCGCATTCATCAACCAGGAAGACGCACCCACCTGCAGCGACTGCGGCAGCCTGATGGTGCGCAACGGCGCCTGCTACAAGTGCCACAACTGCGGCGCGACGAGCGGCTGCAGCTGACGCTCTAGAACCTCCTCCCCTCTCGCCCGGGGCCGCCTTCGATCGCTGGAGGCGGCCCCTCTTCTCATCCGATTGAGTCGGGGTGGAGGACACTCGCGTAGCCGTAACATCGGGGCTGTCGGATTCAACCGGGGCTGTCGGCGATGGGCGATCCCCAAGCCAGGTCCCGCACGAGATAGATGGGGTCGGCATGACGACTAGTCCGAGCGTGGTGGTCATCGGAGCCGGGTCCACCGGTGCCGCCACCGCGCACGACCTGGCGCTCAGGGGTTTCCTCGTGACCGTGGTGGAGCGGGGTGAGATTGCCTCAGGTACCAGCGGGCGCAACCACTGTCTGCTGCATTCCGGAGGCCGGTACGCCGTCACCGATCAGGAGTCGGCCCGGGAGTGCATCGCCGAGCTGCGGACCCTGGAAGCGATCATGCCCGACTTGCTGGAACGCAACGGCGGCCTGTTCGTGGCGCTGAACGAGGAGGACCTTGCCTTCAAGGAGAAGTTCCTCGCGGCCTGCGAAGTGTGCGGCATCCCCGCCCGCGAGCTGCCCCTCGACCGGGTCCGGAAGATGGAGCCGTTTCTGAACCCCGATGTCCTGGCTGCCGTGGAGGTGCCCGACGGGGTCTTCGAGCCCTTCCACTTCTGCCTTGCTTTCCTGGCGACCGCAAAGACGAACGGCGCCGAGGTCCGCACGTACAACGAGGTCCTCGAGTTGCGAACCGAGGGAGGTGCGGTGACCGGGCTGAAGGTCAGGGATCATCGCACCGGCGTGACCTCGATGATCGGCGCGGACCTCGTGGTCAACGCCGCAGGACCGTGGGTGGGAGAGATCGCTGCCATGGCTGGACTGAGCGTCCCCGTGACCCCGACGCCCGGGGTGATGGTGACCATGGACGTGCGCCTCAACAACCTGGTGATCAACCGCCTCAACCGACCGGCGGACGGCGACATCGTGGTGCCGCAACGGGCCACCTCCATCATCGGGACCACCTCCTGGGTGGTTGAGGATCCCGACCTCATTTCGGTGCCGCCGGACCATGTCAGCAGGATGCTGGCGTGCGGGCAGCAATTGATCCCGGCGGTCGCGAAGGTGAAGGTCAGGGCCACGGTGGCGGTGGCCAGACCGCTGGTGACCAAGACTGGTGGCGATACACGGAATGTCAGCCGCACGTTCGAGTGCTTCGACCATGCTGCTGAAGGCGTGGAGGGATTGGTGACCATCGCCGGAGGCAAGACGACGAGCTCCAGGGCGATGGCCGAGCGCGTCGCCGACGTGGTGTGCGCCAAGCTGGACAAACAGGTGCCGTGCCGAACCCGCGAAACCGCCCTGGTCTCTTATCGGAATTACTACCGGTGAGCGCTGCCGCTGAAGGCTTCGCTGAGGCCCGCCTCGAGATACTGCGCCAGGGGCCGCGACAGACGCCCCACTTCGAGACCTTCACCGTGAGCGTGCCCGCGGAAGCCAAGGTCCTTGATGCCCTGGACGCCGTCTGGGCCGAGCGCGACCACGGGCTGCTCTTCCGCCGCGCCTGCCATCACTCATCCTGCGGAGCCTGTGCCATGCGGATCAACGGCAGGGAGCGCCTGCCCTGCATCACCCCTTACCGGGAGGCGGCCTCCGAGCGGACGCCGGTGCGGCTCGAGCCGCTCCGCAACATGCCGGTGGTGGCGGACCTCGTGGTCGACGTCTCCGGCTTCTTCGAACGCATGTCCGCGTCCGACCTGGTGATCACTCGCGTTGCCGAGAGCACCCTTCCGCTGAGCGTCGACCCCCTTCCCGCAGGCTTTGAGCCGCGGCAGATCGTCGCGCCGGACGACATCCCCGAGCTGACCCGGTTCGAGACCTGCATCGAGTGCGGCATCTGTGTCAGCGTCTGTCCGTCGATGGCTGCCGATGACGGCTTCCTCGGGCCGGCCGCACTGGCGGGAATCCACCGTACGCGAGAAGCGACCCCGGACCGGGTCGAGGCCGAGCATCTGCTCGACCTGGCGGACAGCGAGGACGGAATATGGCGCTGCCACAGCTCCTTCGAGTGCACGGCTGCCTGTCCGCAGTCGGTCGATCCCGCCGGCCGGATCATGAGTCTCAGGGGTCAGGCAATCCGACGCCGCTGGAAGCGTCTTTGGGGGATGTGAGACGGACACGCCCGCGTCCGCACCGACACGGTCTGCCAGCCGCTGGTACGACGTTCGCGGACGACATCTGGGCGCCTACGCCTACCTGTTCAACCGCCTCACCGGTATCGGGCTGGTGCTGTACCTCTATTTCCATCTGGCCGTTCTGAGCCTCCTGTCCCGGGGCGCGGCGACCTGGAATGGCTTCCTCGCCGGGGCGCAGGGCCCCTTCTTCACCGCCCTCGATGTGTTGGTTCTGGTGGGGGTGCTGTTCCACAGCCTGAACGGGATCCGGCTGGCCGTCACGGGTGTCGGGGTGGCGGTCCGCTGGCAGCGTCAGCTCCTAATGGGGCTGGTAGCGTTGGGGGTCCTCCTCTTCCTGGTGGCGGGCCTGGTCTGGAGCCTGCGCGGATGATGAGATTGGTTCCCTCGAGACAGACGCGGTCGAGCGCAAGCTGGCTCTGGCAGGCGGCGACCGGCGTGCTGCTCGTGCCGCTGCTGGCGCTGCACATCATTGCCCAGCACTTCGTGGTGAAGGGAGGGGAGAGGAACTTTTGGGAGGTGGTCTCGTACCTGAGTCACCCTGCCATCCTGGTCTTGGAGGTGCTCTTCCTGATTGTGGTGACCAGCCACGCCATGCTGGGAATCCGATCGATCGTCTTTGATCTCGGCCTCCCCCGGGGGCTTCGCGCGACGGCCACTCGGGTGCTGACCGGGCTCGGGCTGGTCACCGCCGCGTACGGGGTCTGGTTGACGATCACCATCGTCCGGTGATCGGCGTCAGACGAGTTCACACGCGAGGGCGCATGGCGAAGATCGAGTACGCGGCGATCACACAGCCACTCGCCGAGATCGTTGCACCTATGTCGGTGTAGACCGTGCCGCCGACACTTGATCCAGCACCCGTCGGGGTGATCTGGGCGCCCGGCGACGGCAAGTGGGCCATCCTGAACGAGGATCTCTCGGTGATGCCGGTCGGTGTGTCCTTCAACGTCCTGGTGGTCGAGAAGCCGAGCGCGCAGGTCTTCACGGTCACCGCCACGTCAGCGAACACATCCGCGAACGGGATGACCATCAACTCGAGCGCCATCAACGGCAAGAGCACCTCGTTGCTGCAGGTCACGCAGTCGATGCCCTCCGGCATTGGATCGGTGCCGAACGGCCACCCGATCGGCGTCGTGTACGGCCTGGGGAGTGGCGGGAACCTCTGGGATATCCAGAATGTCGACAACGCGGCGATGCCGATCGGGGCCAAGTTCAACGTGCTGGTCGGCTCCAAGCCCAGCAATGGTAGAAAGGCGACCCTCCTGACGGGGACGTCGTCCAACACACTTGGCAGCAGCACATTCATCAGCAACTCGGAGACCACCGGCAACCCCAATACCGTCGTCTTCGTGACGCAGAATGCCGACCCCGGGCTCAACTTCGGGAGCGGTGATGTCGCGCCGACGGGCGTCATCTATGACACCAGTCCTCGTGACGTCGCAGCCGTGTTCAACGAGAACGGCGCGGCGATGCCGGTGACGACCCACTACTTCAACCTGCTCATCTTTCCCAGCTGACCGGGCGAGACTCAATCGGCGGCGCCGTGACGACAACGGAGCCGCCTCCGAAGACCGGAGGCGGCTCGGTCGCGAGCGATGGATGGCGGAGTGAGAAACGTGAATTGGTTCAGGGCGCGCTCGGCGCGCCGGCCGCGAGGCGACGCTCTCTGCCGCGCCGCACCGGGCGGCGGGTGATGAAACGCCGCAGCGCGTGAAGACGGTCGGTGTTGGGAACAACCAACATCGCAATCGCCACGAGCGCGGTGGTGCCGGCGGCGAGGTCGGCGTTCATCAGGATTGTTCCGGTCGTCATGTCAGTGCTCCTTGTCAGCGGTGGTTGATTCGACACTGACGACGCTACAGTCGGCTCCTCCGATGTTCCTCCGAGGTTTCTGGGATCCTCGTCAGAGTCACGGCGCGCGATCTCGACCCCACGCACGCTCGCGTTCGTAGGCGGTCGGATCCGCAACGTGCGCCAGTGCGAACGCCTCGCGCCGCTCGAAGCAGGTGCCGCACGTGCCGCAATGCAGCGCGCCGCCCTTGTAGCACGACCACGTTCGCTCGAAGGGCACGTTCAATTCGGCGCCGAGTCTCACGATGTCGGCCTTCGTCATGGACAGGAACGGTGCGAGGATCTCGATGGTGCCGAGTCCCTCCACCGCCACGTTGACCATCGACTCGAACGCGCGCACGAATTCCGGGCGGCAGTCCGGATAGATGAAATGGTCTCCGGTGTGCGCACCGAACGCGACCGCGCCGGCCCCACGGGTGACCGCGAGTGCGCAGGCGATGCTGAGCATGATCGCGTTGCGGTTCGGCACCACCGTGATCCGCATGCTCTCGTCAGCGTAATGGCCATCGGGAACGGTGACCGTCTCGTCCGTCAACGCCGACCCGGTGAGAATGCTCGTGAGCCCGGCAGCGTGCAGATCGATCAGCGTCCACTCGGCATCGAGGTCGGCCGCGACCCGTTCCGCGAAGTCCAACTCCTTACGATGGCGCTGGCCGTAGTCGAAGGAGATGGCGCTGAGTGCGTACCCCTCTGCGCGGAGCGAGTACGCCATGGTCGTCGAGTCCAGGCCACCCGAGATGACCACAACCGCCCGCCGCGACGCCTTCATCGTTCGCTCCCGACGTTGTCCTGCACGATCCGAGGATTGTCGCTGATGACGACAAACTGGTGCGCCGTCCTCGTGACGGACGCGCACAACTTCGTCATCACCTAGCCTTTTCGCGATGCCGCGTTAAGACGCGCGCGCCTGCGCGCTCTTCCTTATCGATGCGACGGTGCATGCAACACATCGCGGCGGGGAGCGTTTCAACACGGAGTTCGGCACGCGTTGATCCGCCATCGGCCCATGGTGAGGCTATGTTCAGACGTCTCCCGTTCCTTATCCCGATCGTTGTCTTCACCGGCGCACTGGTTGCTGTCGCACCGCTCGATGCCTTTGCGGCAACCAGCCCCAACCTTGGTACCGCTCTCAATTTCACCGCCCTTGCGGGCTCGACGGTCACCAACACCGGACCGAGCGTGATCACCGGCAACCTGGGACTCGATCCCGGCTCGTCCGTGACCGGATTCCCGCCCGGAACCGTCACCGGTGTCACGCACATCAGCGACGCCGTTGCGCTGCAGGCCAAGAACGACCTCACCACCGCATACACCGACGCGGCCAACGCGCCCGTCACCACGGACATGACCGGCCTTGACCTCGGCGGCAAGAACCTGACGCCTGGCGTGTACAAGTTCGACTCGTCGGCGCAGTTGACCGGAACCCTCACGCTGAGCGGCAACGGCGTGTACATCTTCCAGATCGGCAGCACGCTGACCACCGCGAGCAATGCGGTGGTGCAGACCATCAACGGCGCTCAGGCATGCGGTGTGTACTGGCAGGTGGGCAGCTCGGCCACGCTCGGCTCGGCAACCCACTTTCAGGGCACGCTGATGGCGCTGACCAGCATCACCATGATCACCGGCGCCAACATCATCAGCGGTCGCGCGATGGCTCGCAACGGCGCGCTCACGCTTGCCTCCAACCACATCGTGCCGCCGGTCGGCACGTGCACCCTCGGCTCGGGTGGCGGCGGCGGCAACGGTGGGTCGGGCGGTGCGGGCGGACCTGGCACCGTCGGCACCTCGGGTCCGGTCCCGGTTCCCGCGACCGGCGCCGGTGGCCCCGGCCTCCTCGTCCCAGCGCTCATGCTGATCATCGGCGGGGCCTCGATCGAAGCGGCACGACGCAGCCGCGCGGTCGCTGTACGTTGACATTCCACTTCCGGCGGCCTGGCGGGATCGACACGGCGACGACACGGCCGATCGCAGGATTGGCCGCCGTCGTCGTCGGCGTTGGTTGGTCGATCGCATCGATCGCGACTGCGGCGCCGGCCCACGTCGCGCCGGCGCAGACCCTCGCGGCACTCACGGTCGATGAGGGAGTCGCCGCTCCGGCGCAGGATTCGGCCACATGGGCGGGGTATGTCGTGACTCCGCACACGCCGCTGACCAACGTCGGCGCGAGCTGGAAGGTCCCGTCCGTGACCTGCCGTGTGACCACCGACCAGCAGGCCGCGGTGTTCTGGGTGGGGCTCGACGGCTGGTACGACAGGACGGTCGAGCAGGCCGGCATCGAGGCATATTGCTCGGGAACCACAGTGGTGTACACCGCATGGTGGGAGATGTTTCCGTCCAACCACATCACGCAGGTTTTCCCGGTCCGCCCCGGCGACGAGATCACCGCCTCGGTGACCTTCCGCAGCGGCATCTTCACGATCACCGTCAAGGACCTCACCAGCCGCAGGATGTCGAAGATCGAGGCGCGTTGCACGAGCACGATGATCTGCCGGCGCTCGTCGGCTGAATGGATGGCGGAGTCGCCGACCTACGGCGCGCAGAAGGCGAATCTCCCGTCGTGGAGGCCCCTGACCTTCACCGGCGCACTGTCGAGCGCGGTCGTCGATCAGCGGTGGGCGCGCATCTCCGCTCTCGTCAACTTCCCAGTGGTCATGACGGGCTTGCACGGGCGCCAGGCACAACCGGGTTCGCTGATCGCCGGCGGGTCAGCGTTCACCGTCTCGTGGCTCGCGACCAGCTGACCTCGCGCATCCCGCCGTTCGCGGGACATACGTCGCGCAACGATGGAGCCCGCTCGGTGGTGTGCGCGGCTCCCGACGCGACGCTTAGACTCCAGCAGCCATGGAACGAGCGCGCGCTTGATCCTGCACATTGCTCGAGGCGTCGTATGGCGCGACGCGCGCACCGGTGAACGCCCCGCTGACCTGACGCCCGGTGACGAGCGCTTCATCCACTGCTCGACGGGACGGCAGGTGCGCACTCCGTGGCGGACGCTGTACGCGCAGGCAACCGACCTCGTGCTGTTGCTGATCGACGAGCGAGAGATCGACTCCCCGATTCGCTACGAGGCTGCAACCGCCGGTGAGGACGCCTTCCCCCATGTGTACGGGTCCATCCCACGGGCCGCGGTCGTCGCGGCCGAGCCACTCGAGCCGGGCATGGCAACCGCACCCGCCCTGCCACCGCGGATCGCCCGCCTGATCGCTGCTGCACGGGGCGACAGCGCGCCGGGCGTGGACGAGTGGCGTCACCTGGGCTACACCGTTTCGACGGATCACACCCGCATCGACATGGATCGAGTGCACGGATTCCTCTCGCGCGATGCGTACTGGTGCACCGGCATCCCGCGCGACGTCCTGGAGACCGCATTCGCGAAGTCGCTGTGCTTCGGGCTGTATGCACCCGACGGCACCCAGGCGGGCTTCTCCCGCGTGGTCACCGACCGGGCAACCTACGGCTACCTCGCCGATGTATTCCTCTTCCCTGAGCATCGCGGCCGCGGTCTCGGGTACTGGCTCGTGCAGTGCGTGGTCGATCATCCCGAGCTCTGCGGACTTCGCGCGTGGCAGCTCGGCACGCGCGACGCGCACGGCCTCTACGAGCGGCTCGGCTGGCGCCCGGCGGACCCGGCGCGCTGGATGGCGCGGGTCGTTGCTCCGTCGGAGATCTACGGGTAGCTCGCGCCGATCAGATCCAGCCGCGCCTGCGAAAGAAGAACAGCTGCGTGAGGATCGAGATCGCCATCACCGAGAGACCGATGGCGAACGCATATCCCGTGCCGATTCGCTGCACCAGCCATCCGAAGTTCATCCCGAAGAACCCGGTGAGAAATGTCAGTGGCAGGAACAGGCTTGCCACGACGGTCAGCGCCTTCACGGTCATGTTGAGGCGGTTCGAGACGGTGGAGAGGTAGACGTCCATCGCGCCGGTGAGCAGATCGCGCAGCGAGTCGACGGTCTCGTACTGACGGATGATGTGGTCGTAGACGTCACGGTAATACGCGGTGGTCTCGCGATCGGCCTCGAGTGACAGTGTCACCAGGCGCTGGAACATGTCGCGTTGCGCACCGAGGACCCGCCGCATCTCCACCGCCGAGTGCTTCATGTCCTGGAGGAGCGCCAGTTGCGCGTTGTTGGCGTCGCGCAGTACCTCGTCCTGCAGCTTGTCGACAGCCTCGTCGAGCGTCTCCAGCGCGGTGAAGGTCGTGTCCACCAGCGAGTCCATGACCAGGTACGTCAGGAACGACGCCTTCCGGCACACGCTCGCCGGCGACTCCGCAATCCGCTCGTTGAGCTTGGCGAAGGATGGCTCGGGCTCGAGGTGGATCGTCACGAGGAAGGTGGGGGCGATGTAGAGGTGATGCTCGCGGAATGACACCTCCTCGCCGGCGAGCGCGATGACGAACACGACTGCGAAGACATACCCGTCATACCCGTCAAGCTTCGGTCGCTGGTTCTGATGCTTGACGTCCTCGATGGTGAGCTGGTGGAACTTGAACGTGTCGCTCAGCAGCTTGTAGTCGTCGGCATCGGGTTCCTGCATGTCGAGCCAGAACGTCTCATGCTTCGCGAGCAGCTGCTCGACGGCACTGACGCTGACCTCGCGGGCGTGACCGTCGGCGGTGAACAGCGTCTGCATCGCCACGATCCTACGTTGTCACCGGGGCACGCGCATCTTCGAACCCCGCCGAACGGCCCCGTCTGATCTGTGAGCAAGCGGCGGTCGGGGCTGACCGGGACGCTCATTCTCGACCCGGCAGCCCGTTCCGCCGCTCACCAGCGATGGATGACTGGGACCTCTTGCCGCCGGGTGGGATGACCGTCCCGGCGCCCGCGGTCGACGGTGCTACCGGGCGTCTCAGCCGGCGATGCGCGCGCGCAGACCAGTCGCCAGCGCGAGGGCATTGCGAACCGCGTTGCCGGTGCTGTCGTTGTTGCAGTAGACATACGCATCGCGCCCGAGATCCGACAGCCGGGACGCGTATGCGTCGATGACCTTCGGGCCGTAGTTGCCGGCCCTGCCCCGGCCGCCGTGAAGTCGGAGATACAGCCAGTCGGCGGTGATCCAGTCGGGGTTCTGCAGGCGGCCGTAGCGATCGGCCCACACCAGAGCGGCGTTGTGCCGCTCTAACGTCGTGCGCACGCCGGCGGTGAACCACGATGCATGCCGGAACTCGACGGCCACCTTGACGTGCGCGGGAAATGCGGCAAGCGCGCGCTCGAGGTTTTCCTCGTCCACCGGCTTCGTGGGTGCGAGTTGCATCAGCACGGGGCCGAAATGCGGTCCGAGGTGCGACGCGCGCTCCATGAAGAGCCGGACCGGCGCTTCCGGCTCACGCAGGCCGCGGATGTGCGTGAGGTACCGGCTCAGCTTCACGGCGAACACGAACCCCGGCGGGACCGTCTCGCTCCAGTGCTCGAAGTTGGATACCGCGGGGAGCCGGTAGAAGCTGTTGTTCAGTTCGACCGTGTCGAAGACTTCCGAATATCGCTGGAGCCAGAGCCGCTGCGGGAGCCCTTTTGGGTAGAGCACCCCGCGCCAGTCGGCGTACTGCCACCCGGACGTCCCCACGCGGATGGCGGGGGTCACCGGATCTCCCTCGACGCTCGATCATTCGAAGCCGTCGTTGAAGCCGGCGAGGTACGTGCGGGGCGCGGCGCTCCATTGACGGAGTCCAGCCGCGATACCCATCGATCTGTCTTCATGACTGTATCTAACGCTTATAGTTGTACTATAAGTATCCGACCCCGAAGGGCAATTGCATTCGCCATCAATGAGTTACGACGCAATCGGACTGTCCGTTGCCCCATTCCGGGTGCACGCGACTAGAATCGAGATCATGATGGCCGTGCGGTGCACATGGCGCGTTTCGGGTCCCTCCGACAACCCACAGGAGGCCGGACATGCCGGTTGAGACTCTCGCTCCGATGTCGGAGCGCATGCTCGACCTCGACAAGCCGCTGTACACGATCAGCGTCGCTGCCGAGATCCTCGCGTCGCATCCACGCACGCTGATGATGTACGAGACCATGGGTCTCGGGGTCCCCGCGCGGACGGCGACCAACCGCCGCCGCTACACGCAGCGCGACATTCTCACCCTGAGCGCGATTCAGCGACTGACGAGGCAGCACGGCCTGAACATCGCCGGCGCGCGTTATGTCATCAAGTGTCTGCAACTCCTCGACGCGAACGGCATTCCGCGCCCGGCCGACCTCGCGGAAATCGACCTGAAGCACGTCCGGCTCTAGTCCAGGCTGTTCCAGCTGAGCAGCGCCGTCCAGTCGTGCTCGTATCCGATCGTCGAGGGTGACGCGGTCGCGAGCTGCAGGTGCTGCGCGGCAACAGCCGGATACTCCAGCCACAGCGCGGTGAGGATGCGCAGCTGGTGGCCGTGGCCGAAGAGCAGCAGGTCGCCGTCGACGGCTTGTACTCGCGTGATCACGCGCTGCGCGCGGATCGCCACGTCATGGATCGTCTCGCCGCCGATGACGCCGTCGCGAAAGAGCGTCCATCCCGGGCGCTCCTCCTGGATCTCGGCACGGGTCAGTCCCTCGTACTCGCCGTAGTCCCATTCGATGAGATCGGGGTCGACCTCCGCGCGATCCCCGAAGCCCGCCAGCTCGCAGGTCTCTCGCGCGCGACGCAACGGGCTCACGAGCACCGTCGCGAATTCGAGTCCGGCAAGGCGCGCGCCGAGCGCGACCGCCTGCTCACGTCCCTCCTGCGTGAGAGGGATGTCGCTGCGTCCGGTGTGCCGCTTCTCGCGGCTCCACTCGGTCTCACCGTGGCGCACCACGACGATGCGCTGCGACGTGTCGGGGCTGGGTTGCTCCACGGGGCGCCACTCTATCCTGCGGGCTCGGTGGTCTCGGAGTCGGAGGCGGGCTCGGGCTTCGCGCCGACGAGCTCCCAGAGGCGCTCGGCGACGGCGGCCGTCACGGCGTCCGGGTCCTGCTCGCGCTGATCCACCCAGAAGTGGCAGCGCAGCAGGGGCACCTCGCGGTCGAGCGTCGGTTCGAAGACGATCGCCGGCTTGGACTCGATGCCCGGAACCTTCTCGACCGCACTCCGCGCCCGATGCATCAGGGCGGTGAGGTCGACGTCCGCCGGGATCCGCACGCCGGCGCTGAGACGGCGCGTGTCGTAGTGGGTGGTGTTGATCACGATGCCGGTGAAGACCGTGAGGTTCGGCAGGATCGCGAGCTCGCCGACACCCGTGCGCAGCGTGGTGGTGCGCAGCGTGATGTTCTGCACCGCGCCGGTCTGATCGAGAACGGTGATCGTGTCCCCGAGCCGGAAGGGCTGCTCGAGCAGCAGCCAGATCCCCGCCAGCACGTTGCGCAGCAGATCCTGGAACGCAAGACCGATCGCGACCGTCCCCACACCGGCCGCGGTGAGGATCACCGCGACGTTGACACCGTAGACGACGAGTGCGCTGATCACCGCAACGACGTAGGTCGTGACCGTGATCAGGTTGCGGACCAGGGTCCTGACCTGGCGGTCGGCTTTGCCCCGGCGCATCGCCCAGAGGACGAGCACCCTCGTCAGCCGCCCGACGAGGTAGAGGACGATGAAGATCGCGATCGCGGACAGCAGGTTCTGCACCAGGGGGCCGACCAGGCCGCTGTGATCTCGCGACTGAATCGCGTTGCAGATGAACCCGAACCAGTTGCTCGTGTCGCAGGTCGCGGTGCTGGCGATCATCACCGCCCTGGATCAGTGTCGGTCGCCAACGCGGTCGGAATCTGCGGCGGCGCCGCTAGGACGACTCGGTCTCGTCGCCGGTCGTCTCTGCCGCTTCGGCCTCACCCTCTGGCGCGACCGCGGCCTCAGCCTCCTCGGCCTCGACGGCGACGCGGACCTGGGCAACCTTCAGTACGAGCTCGTCGGGATCGACGCCGGTGGCGAGCGCGACCCGCTCGGGGAGCGGCACCTCGCCGAGGCGGATGCCCTGGTCGATCTCAGTGAGACCGGAGATGTCGACGTTGAGCAGTGCGGGGATGTCTCCCGGCATGCACTCGACCTTGACCGACGTGATGATCTGCTGGAGGACGCCGAGCTTGAGCTCGGTGACCGCCGGCGACTCGCCGATCGGAATGAGCGGGATCTCGACGGTCAGCTTCTCGCGGAGGTTGACCGCGAAGAGATCGACGTGCATCAGCGCCGTGGTGCGCGGGTTGACCTGCAGCTCGCGGATCAGGACCTTGCGAGCCCGGCCGCCTTCCAGCGCCAGGTCGACGAGGTGGCTGTGTCCGGCGTGATGCCAGACCCGCTGCAGGCTGCGAGCGTCGATCGAGAGCGCCTGCGGCGTGACGTTGTGCCCGTACAGGACCGCGGGCACCTCGCCGCGACGCCTGACGGCGTGGACGTGACGCCCGGTCTCGGACCGGAGGGTTGCGCTGAGCTCGAGGGAAACTGCCATGTCTGCCCGGCTACTCTACCGGCTCCGCCGTCGCGGCCGAGTTGACAGCCGCCGCGATCGCATCCAGGGCGGCGTCGACGCACCCTTCGCCGCGAGCCGGTTTCGCGTCAGGATCTGCCGCAGCGGGGGTCTCCGGCCACGCCGCGCATGCGGCGGCGATCAGGCGCCGGGCTGCCGCGGGGCTGCCCTCGGGGAGCACGAAGTAGGGCCACGCCACGTCTGAGACCTCCTCACCGTCGCCCGGCGAGGCGAGGATCTCGAGCGAGCGCTCCAGCGCCGCGCGGCGCACGTCCTCGGCGCCGGCGGCGACCTCGGTCTCCACCGCGTCATGCAGGCGCTGAGCCATGCCTGGCACGTCGGTCTCGCGGCGGCGCGGCGCACCGGTCTCCTCGGTGCCGTGGAGCATGAAGATGCCGCCGTTCCAGACGGTTGTCCAGGTCTCGTCGCCATCGCCCCGGGTGACGCGGCACACCTCCTCGCCGCCGCTGACGTCGAGCCACACCTGCCGTGCGCCGTTGCCGCGAAGGAAGGCGAGCCAGATGGCGAGGCTGTCGCCGATCGGCTCGAATGCCTGCCCGTCGACCCAGATGTAGGACATCTTCCGGAAGCCCGCGAACGCCGGATGCGGCGGTGCGACACCTGCTCTCGGGTCTGCAGGATCGTTGACGAGCCGCCCTGCGCGCGCGGTCGCCACGGCGAGGCAGAGCAGGCCGGGGGTCAGGCTGCCGCCCCCGCGCCGAAGCGCTCCTTGACGTAGGAGACGGCTTCGTCGAGCGAGGTTCCCGGCGTGAACACCTTGTCGACACCGAGCTTCTCGAGGGCGAGGACGTCGGCGTCAGGGATGATCCCGCCGCCGAAGACGACGATGTCCGACGCGTCGCGCTCCTTGAGCAGCCGGATGATCTCGGGGAACAGGGTCATGTGGGCACCGCTCAGCAGGCTGATGCCGATCCCGTCGACGTCCTCCTGGATGGCGGCCTCGACGACCATCGCCGGGGTCTGATGCAGCCCGGTGTAGATCACCTCGACACCGGCGTCACGCAGCGCGCGGGAGATGACCTTGACGCCGCGGTCATGGCCGTCGAGTCCCACCTTGGCGGTGAGGATCCTGATCTTGCGCCCGGTTGCGGGCCCCGCGGTTGCTTCCATCAGGCTCTGATGTTAGTGCCTGCGCGGCTGCGCCCCGGCAGATTCCGCCCATCTCGGACGGCGTGACCCTTTCGGCGCACCGGGGCTACGCTCGGCGGTGCGACGTGATCAGTTCCCCTCTGGTGACGCGACCGCGGCCGGGAGCGCCGCCACGGCCGCGTCGGCAAGGCGCCTCGCGACGCTGAGCGCTCGGTCCGCATGCGGCAGGTGGTCTCGATCGACGCCGGCGACCGCGGCGAGCCCGTCACGGGCGCCGACCAGCGCACCGGCAAGGCTGGCGGCGACGGCGGTGCCGCTCGCCGCCGCGGCCAGGACGTCGTCGAAGGGGTTGACGGTTGCGAGCGCGCAGATGGCGCGCTGGAGAGTGAGCCCCGGATCGGGATCGGAGACGTCCATGGGCGGACCGCCGTCGACGACGCGGAGCCGTTCGAGCAACGCCATGGGGGCATCCTCGAGCAGGGACTGACGGACGCGGACGAGGGCCGTGCGCAGGTCGAACCTGAGCAGGTCGGCGATCAGGAGCGCCGCCGCGACGGCGGTCACGGCCGTGCCCTCATCGGCGCCGGCCATGGCGACACATCGGTACGCGTCGCGACGGAGCCGCGGCCGGTCGAGCGGGCTCAGGAGTCCGAAGGGGAGCGCGCGAAGCAGCAGGCCCGCCGCTCCGGCGCGCGACGGACGCTCGAGACCGCGCTGGCGAAGATCGGCATCGTTGAAGCCCCCACAGGCCGCCGCCGATTCCGCGACGCCGACGAGGTCGGCTGTGCCCGCGGCAGTACCGGCGGCGTGCTCACCGGCAAGCGCGCCGATGAAGCTCGCGTCGATCCGTCCGGGCAGCTCCTCGATCAGCGTCACGAGCAGAACGCTATCCTTTCGAACGATGCCGACGTCGGAACGTGCCGCGGCCGTCGTCCGTGCGATCGCCACCAGTGGCGCGCTCCGCGCGGCCCCCGGTCTCCTCGACCAGACCCGCTGGCGTGGTGTGAAGCCGGCCGCCGTCCGGATCGAGCGCAGCCGCGTCCACGCCGACGGCGGCGTGGTGGCCGATCAGACCGCCCTCACGCTGTGGTTCGGGGAAGGCCCCGGGCTCTCCGGGATCTCGGTGCGCGGCCGGGCGACCCGCGTGGCGGCCAGGACGCTCGCGGGCGTTGCCGCGGCTGTCGCGATCGGCGCCGCGAGCGCGTTCGTGGCCCGGCAGGAGGCGAGACTGGGAAGCGGGTCCCGCCTCCTACTCCGCGAGCCAGGGGAGCACCGCCGGAGCTGACGTCCGGGACCGGCGGGACACTGCGCGGAGCCCCGCCCCATCAGTGATGAGAACCTCGCGCGAGCACGGGTTCATCGCCTCGCGCCACTCACGCAGCACCCGGCGCTGAAACCGCTCGGCGGACGGGAGCGCCGCCGGCAGGGCGAGAACCGCGCCGCGATCGGGCACCCCGAGCAGCACGTCGCCGCCGGCGCGCTCCGCGAGCGCCGCGAGCACGCGCGGCGCCATGAGCAGGCTGCCCTGGAAGAGGGGATCCGAGGCGACCCGCCAGCCGTCGGCGGGGATGCGATCGGTGCGTGCCACGCGCGCGACGAGCGGCTCGAATCGCAACGCCGTGTTGACGGTCGCCGCGCGCCGCACGTCGTCGTCGTTGAGCCCTTGCAACGTCCATTCGTCGCGAGGGACACCGCGCATGATCGAGCCCGGCAGTTCCTCGGCGACGAAGGCGGTCATATCGGCGCCGACCGGCGCGCGCAGCAGGTCGCCGACGCGACCGTGACTGCCGAGGAAGCGGTCGTTGCGCACGCACCACACGAGCCTCGACGTCGACAGCGCCACCGCCGGCCGGGGCGTGAGCTGATGCTCGATCGACGCGACATATTCGCCGATCAACGCCGAGACCCTGTCCGGCTGGCGGTCACATGCGTGGTGGAGCGGGGCCAGCGGGAGCATGAGGTCGAGACCGGAACCGGTGACATGCAACGCAAAACGCGCGCCGTCCACGTCGACCGCGGCGCCGTGGTACCGCGACATCAACTGGAGCCTGATCCGCTCGGCGAACGCCTCCCTCGACTCCACCCGGCTACGCCGCTCCTCGCTTCGCGCTCACGTAGTCGACCAGGACGTAGTCACCAAGGCGGTCCGGGCTGATGAAGAAGGCGCGGCCCCGGTTGAGCCGTGTCATCTGGTTGACGAACTGCACCAGGTGGTGGTTCGACTCGAGCATGAAGGTGTTGATGACGATGTTCTCACGCGTGCACCGCTTCACCTCGAGCAGCGTCTTGTGAAACGTCTCGGGGAGCGGCGGATAGAAGAACACCGGACGGCCGTTCTCGATATGCGCGGTCGGCTCGCCGTCGCTGACAATGATGATCTGCTTGTTCTCGCCGGGATCCCGTGCCAGCAGGCGCCGCGCCAGCATCAACCCGTGCTGCATGTTGGTCCCATACACATACTCGTTCACCGAGAGATGCGGCAGCGCGGCCGGCTTGATCTCTCTCGCCAGGTCACTGAACCCGATGATGTGCAGCGTGTCGCGCGGATACGCACTGCGGATCAATGAATCCAATGCCAGTGCCACCTTCTTCGCCGCATAGAAGTACCCGCGAAGCGGCATCGACCGACTCATGTCAAGCATCAAAACGGTGGCCGACCGCGTGAGCGTATCCGAGCGATGCACGACAAAGTCGTCCGGCGAGAGCCGAGGAACGGCGTTCCGCCGGCCACGCTCAGCCCGGGGCGACGGGGACCCCGGCGGAGGCTGAATAGTCCGGTTTGAAGCCGGAGCCGGGGTTCCCGTCGACCGCAAGTCACTCGCGCCGGAGTCAGCGGCCTCGCGCCGTACCGCGTTCATGAGCGTCTCGCGGACGTCGAGGTCGAACACGTCGCCGAACTCGTATGCCTTCGTGTCCTCCTCGCGTTCGCCGCCCTGCCCGTGCCGCGATACCGGATGGTCGCCGAAACGGTCCCGGCGCAACCGGGCGAAGAGGTCGCCGAGCGCCTTCTGACCGATGCGCCGCAGGCCTCGCGCGGTGAGACGCATCCCTTCCTCGTCACGCTCGATCAGCCCGCGCTGTTCGAGGTCGTCGGTCATGCGCTGGAGTCGCGAGAGGTCGCGGGCGGCGTTGTCGCCGAGGACGTCGCGGAGCGCCTCCTCGGTTGCGCTGTCGAGCGGTTCGCCGCGGTACATCCCGCGAAGGCCGCGCTCGAGTTCCTCGATGGACTGGAGGCGATCCATGACGCCCATCGCCTCATCGAAGGGGAGTTGCTCATTGCCGAAGAAGGAGTATCGCTGCCCGAGGTGGCGTCGATCGGAGAGCAGCTCGAGGCCGCTCATCAGCTCGGCGAGCTGCGCCTGCAGATCCGGGTCGCCGAATGTCGCCGAGATCATCTCCTCGAGCTGATGGCGCTGCTCCGGAGACAGCGACTGCATGAGCGAATCCATGCGCGCCATCTGGGCGGCGAGTTGCGCGAGAAATTCGTCGAAGGTCGCGGGCGCGTCGGGGAACATCGCGCCCCACTTCTTGAGGAAGTCCTCGTAGTTGTGCTGCAGCTGCGCATCGGGCACGCCCTCGAGCTTCTGACGGACCAGCGCGTTGAGGTCCTTGGCCATCTCGCGTAGAGCGCTGATGTCCTGCTTCGACATCTGACCCATCTGCTCCGACATGTGCTTGAAGTACGTGTTGACGACGTTCTGCTTGATCTCCTCGAGCAGCTTCTGGAATGCCTGCTCGGCGCGCTGGTCCATGAACTCGTACCCCTGGAGCTCGCGGATCGCGCCGCCCGGCTCCTGGGGAAGGTTGTCGAGATGCTCGCGGCGCTTCTTGGCAACGCGTTCGAGGATGCGTTGCGCGCTGCCGTCGGTCGCGTTCTTGAGGCGCTCGTCGATCCCCTGACGCTCGAGGCGCAGCACGTTGTCGAGCTTCTCCTCGATGTCCTTGAAGACGTTGTCGAGGCTGTACCGCTCGAGCTGCTTCTGACGCTGCTTGCGCAGGCGCTCCATCAGCTCCTCGAGCCCGGCGAACTTGCGTCCGTCGCGGTCGCGCCAGCCCTGACTCAGCAGGCGGCGTAAGGCCGTCTCGAAATCCCAGCCGTGAAAGACGTCCTCGCTCAGGCGGTCGAAGAGCGCGTCGGCGTCGTCACCGAGTGGATCCTGGGTCCCGTCCCAGGTGCTGAAGCGGTGCTGACGCGAATTCCGCCTCGACGCCGGCTCCGCGAGCGGCTCATCCTCCATAGACCGCGCTTCCGTCGAGTGCGGTCTTGTTGAGGCGCTTGCCGAGGTGCAGGCCTTCGAGCACGAATTCGAGCACCGCAACCCGCATGGCATCGGTGTCCGGCTCCCCGAGGCGCTGCCGCGCACGCTCGACGCCACCCAGCTCGGTGAGTGCCTGCGCGTACTGCGCGACGGCGTGCTGATCGCCGACCTCGACGGTGAACCCGCCGCGATCGAACCGCTGCACGAGGTCGCTGAACTCCTGGACCGTGAAGTGGCGGCGGAAGACGTTGTTGCACGCGGTCCGCATCAGCTTCTCGAGGACGGCGCCGTCGTCACCGTCCTCCCAGGTCTCGAGCTCGATCTTTCCCGCCGTCGACGACATCAGCGCCGGCAGGTCACTGATGCGAGCGACCGCCTCGCGCTCCCCGGTGCGGAGTGCGCGACGCAGGGCTCCGGCGGCGAGGTTCTCGTAGTTCGCCGTCGTGAGCCGGACGGACACGCCGCTGCGCTGATTCACCTGCGGATGCCGTCGTGCGACGTGGGACAGCTCGGCGACGATCTCCTGCATGAATCCCGGGACGGTGACCGGAACCGGCATGTCGTCGAAGGTCATCCGCTCCTGCTCGGCGATGGCGATCTCGTCGTCGAGGGTTCGCGGATAGTGGGTGCGAACCTGCGCCCCGAAACGATCCTTCAGCGGCGTGATGATGCGGCCGCGGTTGGTGTAGTCCTCCGGGTTCGCGGTCGCGACCACGTACACGTCCAGGGGGAGGCGCAGCCGGTAGCCGCGGATCTGCACGTCGCGTTCTTCGATGATGTTGAGCAGCCCGACCTGGATCCGCTCGGCGAGGTCGGGAAGCTCGTTGATCGCGAAGATGCCCCGGTTGGTGCGCGGGATGAGCCCGTAGTGGATGGTGAGCTCATCGCTGAGATACCGGCCTTCGGCCACCCGGATGGGGTCGACCTCGCCGATCAGGTCGGCGATCGACGTGTCAGGGGTCGCAAGCTTCTCAGAATATCGCTGGTCGGGCGTCAGCCACGCCAGCTCGGTCGCGTCCCCGTGTGCGGCCACGAGGTCACGGCAGCGACGGCAGATCGGCACATAGGGATCGTCGTTGATCTCGCACCCCGCAATTGCAGGCACCGCGTCGTCGAGGAGCGTGACCAGTGCCCGAATGAGGCGGGACTTCGCCTGCCCGCGCTCACCGAGGAGGACCATGTCCTGGCCGGCAAGGATCGCGTTCTCGAGCTGCGGGATCACCGAGTCGTCGTATCCGCGGATGCCGCCGAACAGCTCCTCGTGGTTGCTGAGCTTGCGGATCAGGTTGCGACGGAGCTCACTCCTGACCGGCAGGACGCGGTATTCCGCGCGACGCAACTCACCGATCGTGGACGGGGCCTGGGACATCGCCTCCCAAGCCTACACCGGGGCGGCGGCTTGACTGCCCCGTCCGGCCAGGCTGATGTGCGCCCTTCGATCGAGCGCCTCTCGTGCCGCGGCGACGAGCCGGCTCGCGAGCTCCTGCTCCTGACCGAAGTGGAGGTGGATGAAGGACGCGAGAATCAGTGGATCGGTCCAGCCCTCGCAGCCCATGGGCTCGCCGTCGCAGTCGTGCATCGTGTACGCCGGGTTGAGGCAGTCGCCGCCCGACAGCAGACGGCTGAAGTGGAACTCGTGACCGCGAAGGCGCGTCCCCGCCGGGCCGAGCATCGACGGCGTCGCGATGCTGAGGTCGCGGTAGCCGCTGTGCAGCGTGCCCGCCTCCAGCGCGATGTCGATGGGGATGAGTCCGGCCATCTGATGCGTGGCGCCGTCGCTGGTGCGCAGGGTCCGCGCGGAGTACTGGAGCCCGCAGCCCTCCGCATACACGGGGACACCGTGGGCGTGAGCGCGCCGGAACGACTCGAGGAAGGACTGGTTGGCCGCGAGTCTCGGCACGTACGCCTCGGAGATGCCGCCGCCCATGTAGATGAGGCCGAGGTCGTGCGGCAGCGCCGCATCCTCGAGAGGCGAGAAGGTGACGATCTCGGCCCCCGCATCCTCGAGCAGCTCGAGGTTCTCGGCGTAGTAGAAGCAGAACGCGTCGTCGAAGGCGACGCCGATGCGCACCGGTTCCTCGCCGGGCAGTGCGACGGCATGCCGGCGTGCCACCGGGCGAACTGGACGCGCGCTCTCCATGAGACGCTCGATCAGGTCAAGGTCGCAATGGCGGGTCAACTCCGCGCCGAGCTCGGCGATCGCATCGTCGACGTGTGGGTTCTGGAGTAGCGGCAGCAGGCCGGTACGCAGCTCGGGGATGCGCACCGACGGGATGTGCGGCAGCGCGCCCAGCACCGGCATCCGGGCGAGCGACCAGATGGCGTCCTCGATCACCCGGCGCCGGTAGTCGTTGGGAACGTTGTTGAGGATCACGCCGATCACGCTTCCCGATGTGTCGAGTTGCTTGATACCGAGTGCGGTCGCGGCTGCGGTCTCGCCCATCGCCCACGCGTCGACGACCAGCACAACCGGCGCCGAGATGATCCGAGCGACCTCGAGCGTGCTCCCCGGGAACTCGGGTGCACCGGAAGACGACGCCTCAGTCGCCATCCCGTGGCCGTCGAGCACGCCCATCGCGCCCTCGACGATCGCGCTGTCGGCGCCGATCGCACCATGCGCGAGCGAGCGGCGCACTCCCTCGGGTCCGAGCAACCAGGAATCGAGGTTCCGGCATGGCCTTCGGCTCGCATGCGCCAGGTAGGCGGTGTCGATGAAATCCGCGCCAACCTTGAAGGTCTGCACGGTGCGTCCGCGGGCGCGCAGGGCCGCGGTGAGGCCGAGGCTGATCGAGGTTTTCCCGGAACCCGAACCCAGGCCGCCGACCACGAGCCGAGGAATCCCGACCTCCTCGAGCATGAGGTGCCTCCGGATACGCGCTGGGGACCTTCAACGCTGGAAGGTCCCGGCCGTGCTCTCTCGCCGGCGGGCTCGGCGCAGGACGCCGCGCTCGCCTGCTCGACGCTAGCACCGCGTGACGGCCGCGGCAAGTTCAATCTTGTAACGGCGGGCGGGGTTTACTGGCATGTCCCGTCAGCCGATCTGCGATGATCGATGACACGTCGCACGAGTCGGGACGGAGGGGGCAACGACATGGGAGCGAAGGGAATGAGGGGCCGCGTGGTCGGCGTCGGAGCGGCGTCCGGCGCAGTCGTCGCCTCGATGACGGCCGCAGGCGGCGTATCCGCACTGGCTGCCACGACTGGGACCATCCCGGGAACGCTGACGGCGATCGCGGTAAACGGGGCCTATCAGATCAATCAACTCTTCGCCGGCTCCGGCGGCCAGATGTGGTTCGTCACCCCGGAGTCACAGCTCGGCGAGATCAGCGCGAGCGGTCAGACGATGCTGACAGGCATCACGCTGCCACACGGCGCATCCCCGGCGGTGATCGCTGCCGCAGGACCCGAAGGCGTGTGGACCTACAGCAACACGTACCGGAATCAGTCAGGCGACGCCGCTTGCTACATCGGCCTCGTGACCCCCGACGGCACGCTCCACGACATGGCCCTCCCGGCGGGACCGGTGAGGAACCAGAGCACGTGCGGGGGTGCTGCCGCAGACGAGTCCGGCGATCTCTGGATCTCGCTTGAGTCCTACTCCTGCTACACGGACCCGTGCAGGGTCGGGGTGATCGCCGAGATGACCCCAACGGGAAAGGTCACCACGTTCGCTCCGTACAGGCCAGGAGCCCGTCCGAGCGCCATGGCCCTCGGGAGCAATGGCGCGATGCTGATCCTCGAAGGCTTCCGCGACCAGGCGATGGTCAGCTATACGAGTGCCGGGGAGGTATCGAGCGTTGGCATCAATGCGCGACCCTGGGCCAGCGGCCTCGTCGGTCTGCCTGACGGGATGTTCTGGGTCCAGATCAAGAGCGTTTTCCTGCTCTATGACAGCGTCACCGGAACGTTCCCAGGGGGACGGGTCCTGGCTGACTACACGAGGGTGTACGCGCAGACTCGTCAGACCGGCGTCGACGCGAACGGCGCCGTCTGGCAGGCGGGCCAGATGGGGCGTCCCGGTACCGGGGTGAACCGGTTCTTTCGGCTGGACACCGGGCTGACGATCGCTCGCACACGGGCGTTCCCGACGGCTGAGGATGGCAGTCAGCTCCTGGCCAGTGGCGCACTCGTGGTGAGCAGCACCGGTGTCGTATGGGCAGGCGCCATCTCCGGCTCAGGAGCAACGTATCTCGTGCGGTTCCAGGCACTGCCGTAGACAACGGCCGCAGCGCAGTGATCGGTCGGAGCCCTGCGACCCGAGAGCGGGATGGAACTCCGAAGCTCAGTCGGCGCATTAAGCTGATGTGATGCGCGCGGGACTCGCTGGTCTTGTCGTCGCCCTGGCCCTGGTGGCCGCGAGCAGCTGCGGCCTGCGCCCGTCCTCCGCGTCGTCTTCCACCGCGAGCCGGGCGCCAGGAACATTGACGCCGAGCCCACCGAGGACATCATCGGTAAACGCGACGCCGACGGGTGGGCCAGCGACTTTCTTCTCCGTGGGCACCGGCTCGTTATCGGCGCTGTCGGTCTATAACTGGGAGGGCGGTCTGGTCGGGCACGGCACTGCCGCGGTGCCGCTCGGGTGCTGCACGGTCGTGCAGTCGCCTGACGGGTCAGTGCTGGACGTCGGCACGTCGACGGGCGCAGCGGTCCTGGGTCGCTTCGGAAACCTGGTTCAGAATCTGACGGGGCCGCTGGTTGACGGTGTCTGGGCTGAGGATGATGTTCACAGCTGCGTCATCCAGCAGGACGGGCGCGACAGCGCTCAGGGGAACCTGTACGTGGTCGGTCCCGGAAGCCAGAGCAGAAAAGTCGCGACCCTGAGCGGCTTCGGACCCCATGAAGGAACCGGAGTGCTCATCTGCAACGTCGCCGGTAACGTCGCCCTCCTGGCGACCAGCTTCATGGGAGAGGTGAAGGCGCTGATCAAGGTCCGCCTCAGCGACGGCACCACGGTCTGGGAGCAGAAAGCGAGTGCTTCCAATACTGCCTGCTTCCCTTCGCAGGTGATCTCCCAAGGTGACACATACGAGGCTTCAGGAAGTACCAGTCAGGGCGTCGTGTGCGATCTCGCCACGGGCAGAGTAGTGGCTCGTCTACAAGGGGAGCCCCTGGCAATCTCGTGGGCGGGCCACGTGGTGATCGAGTCGCTCTCCACCCCGCCCAACTCCTTCTCCTTGGAAGCCGTCGACTGGCAGACGGGAACCGTCCTATGGCGCAATCAATCCGCGGCCGAGCGGAATGGCCTGGTGCCTGAGGTCCAGGCACAAGACGAGCCGAATGCCGATGCCATCGCATTGACAACGGTGCCGAATCCCGGCGCCGATTTTTCTCAGGACCTCGCGGAGCTGTGGCTCATCCGGCCGGGGTATCCCGCGCTCGAACTGAGCAACCGGGCTGAACCGGGGGTTCTCTAACCCCGGCTCATCACCATCCCGAAGAGTTAGCGCGACTCCTCGTCGACGAGGCGGCGTAGTGTGGCAGCAATCTCCCACGGCGGCGTGTCAAGTAGTACGTAGTCCATGGCTCCGCAGTCAACCGCTCCGGCCTTGCGTTCGGGGCCAGCCGAGACACCGATCAGGACGACTCGCGTGTCGCCGCGCATTGCGATGAGACGGCGCGTCGCCTCGATGCCGCCCATCTCGGGCGTCGAGTAGCCGAGTAGGACCAGATCCGGCCGCAGCTCGGCGGCGATATCGAGCGCCTCTTCGCACCTGGACGCAACGCCTACCAACTCCACCTGCGGTACATGGGTGATCCAAGCTGCCAGACCTTTGAGTACGACGGGATGCCAATGCACGACCAAGAGCCGCCCAGTCGCCTCGGCAACGTCTTTGGACACGGCACCCCTTCGTACATCGGTAAGCGTACAACCAGCCGCGGTGCGGCGAGTGACGCCTTCGAAAGATGGGAAGGCTGCTACGATCAACGCTGGTGTGATCGCGGGCTGGCGCACTGGTGGGATCGCCGGAGGCGAGCGCGGCAAGCAGGGAGGATGGACATGAGATCTGAGCTACTCGGAGCCAGCCGTGGCGCCCCAAGGCGGCGTTGGTTGCGTCTGTTTGGTGTCCTGGTCGCATGCAGCACCTTCGTGAGTGCGAGCGTGATTTCGACGCGTGCCGCCGCAGGCGCTGCCGCTACCTGCGGCCCGAGCTTCACAGTCGCCACATCACCGCTGGTCAACGCACACGTGAGCTGGCTCAACGGTGTGGCGGCGGTGACGGACAACAATGTTTGGGCGGTCGGCGCAGAGGAGCCCACTGGACAGAACAACCAGCGAACCCTGATCGAGCACTGGAACGGCACGGCGTGGTCGGTGCAGCCCAGCGGAAACGAGGGCGGCTCCACCACCATCAACGAGCTGTCCGCCATCGCAGCGATCAGCGCGACAAACATCTGGGCGGTCGGCGACCACGGGAACCCCGCTCCGGAGACCCGCCGACCGCTGATTGAGCACTGGACCGGCAGCGCGTGGCACATCGTTCCAAATCCCGACCTTGGTGTCGGCGAGCACTTCCTCACTGGCGTCGCCGCCATCTCGGCGAGTGATGTGTGGGCCGTAGGCTATTCGGCGATCGACTCGGGTGAGGTCGATGTGCCGATCGCCGAACACTGGAACGGCACAGCCTGGTCCGCCGTCTCCGTGCCTGCGCCGGGGACCGGCCAGTTCGGTCCGGGCTCAACGCTTCAATCGGTATCCGGAAGTACCGGCTCGGATGTGTGGGCGGTGGGTGTCGAGGACCCGGTCGGCTCTGGCGCGCGCCCCTTGGTGGAGCACTGGAATGGGAAAGTCTGGAGCATCATGGCCACCCCGATCGTGGTCACCACTTGGGAGAACGAGTACTTGGAAGGGGTGACCAGCAAGGCGAGCAACGACGTCTGGGTCGTCGGGTCGCAGTCATATGACGGCCTCAGTGACTTCGCCACCCTCGTCGAACATTGGAACGGAACGGCGTGGAGTGTTGTGCCCAGCGCGGATCCGACCGGGTCCTCGTATGACCTCCTCAACGCCGTGTCCGAGGTCTCCGCCACCGATGTGTGGGCGGTCGGCGAGGACGACCTCACCGGCGCGCTCGGAACCCTGGTGGAGCATTGGAACGGCACTACGTGGACGGTCATCCCGAGCCCGAACCCAAGCACCTGGAGCCAGCTAAGCGGCGTCGCCGCATTGCCCCACAGCTTCGTGTGGACAGCCGGCCTCTACATTCCCCCTGCAGCGAACTGGAACTCTCTGATCGAGCAGGAGTGCGGCTGAGAGTTACCGGGTGGCTCGGGAGTAGTACGGACGTCTGACGAGATTGTGTGGACCAATGCTCGGCCCTATGGTCGCCGGTGGCGCTGGAGCCAGGCCGGCGCCACCGACATGGCCAACCTCGTTTGTCGCTAATACATCCCCTTGGAGAGCCCAGACGCGATCCATTCCGGCCGGGGTCGCGGGATGGTGGACGCGACGGTCTCAAGAACCGCCGAGGGTAACCTGGCGAGAGTGCGACTCCTTCTCTCGGCACGCTGAATTCGTTTCAAATCGCTAGTCGTTGGCCAAGGCGGCGAACACCGGTTCCAGGTGCTCGACCGTGTCGATCGAGGGCGGCCAGGGAATCACTTCCACTCGCGTGACGCCCACCTCCCGGAAGCGTGCGATCGTCTCGGTGATCTGATCGATCGAGCCGCTGATTGCCACACCGAACCCGGTTGCTTCGGTCGACTTCGCGTCACCTGGTTCGACGAACACCCCGACTGACCGACCGATGGTCGTCGGATCGCGACCGATGCTCTCGCAGATCCGATCCAACTCCTCGGTCATCGTCGCAAAGGCTTCAGGCAGGCTGCTCGACGTTGCGTATGCGCTCCAGACGTCGGCGTACTTGGCTGCCGCAGTCATCGTGCGCGCCGAATGGCCCCCCATCATCAGCGGAATGCCCCCGGGTCGCGGTCCACGAGGACGCAGGACAGCGTCCTTGACACGATGAAACTCGCCGTCGAACGTCGAAGTTGGCGCACCGCGCAGCAGCGGCACAATGATCTCCAACGCCTCGAGGTAGCGCGTCACCGGCTTGTCGGCTGCGTACCCGAAGGACTCCGCGCCACCGCCATGGCCTGCGCCCAGCCCCAGCACGAAGCGTCCACCCGATATCTCATCGAGCGCCTCAGCGGCTCGGACGATCATCCCCGGCTTGTGCTGGAGGGCCGAAATCACCCACGTTCCAACGCGTACCTTCGACGTGCTGGCCGCCACCGCGCCGGTCATGGTCAGGCAATCCCACCAGCCTCGGGGACCGAGCCACTCTTCAACTCGCCAGAGGATCTCGTCCGCCAGCCATACCGTGTCGGCGCCCAGTTCCTCGCCGCGACGAGCCCATGTGCTGATGTCCGCCCACGTCGGTTTGCCGCCGTCGTCAGGCCGTTCGTGCATGGGCAGCACCAACCCGAGGGCGACGCCCTTACCCATCGGTCCCCCTTGCCGCGGCGTGCGCTCGCCCACGGCCACGCATCAGTCGTGCCTCCTCAAGCGCTGCGAGGGCTTCGCTCGTCTGGTCGTGCCGCACGCCGATGTGCATACCGCCGCAGTCTAGCTGCGACGCGGACGAGGTCACGATGACCGACCAACTTTGACCAGGGGCGGTTGCGGCTGTCCCGCCCGCGCAGAGCCCTCGCTCCTGGATCCGTGCCCCCGTTGCGGCCGGCGAAAGGTAGGAGCCGGTTGCGACGGTCCGCGTGGCTCGCGGGCACGTTAGATGCGCGGCAACAACCCGAGCACTGCCCTGCCCTGTGATGGCGCTCCGGTCCGCACAGGGCTCGCACTGTACAGTCGCTCCGACCGCGCTCCGAGCGCCGATGGCGACAGCGGGACTTGTGGAGGAACGACGTGGCTGGGAATCAATGGCCGTTGATTCGTGGTGAGCGCGTCGCGCTGATCGCCGATCTCGAGAACCTGACCGACGCGCAGTGGTCGACCCAGTCGCTCTGCTCCTCCTGGAGCGTCCGCGATGTGCTCGCTCACATGACCACCACCGCGAAGATGACCCCCGGGCGGTTCGCCGGCAAGCTTACCGGCAGCGGGTTCCGGTTCAACGTGATGAACGAGAAGGGCGTCCAGGAGGAGCAGGGATCGACCCCGGCGGACGCGCTCGCTCGATTCAAGGCGCAACTCGATCGCACAACCTCGCCGCCGGGTCCCCTCGACGCGATGGTCGCCGAGATCGTGATCCACAGCCAGGACATCCGCCGGCCACTCGGGATCGCGCGCAGCTACCAGCCGGATGCCCTGACGCTGGTCGGCGATTTCGTCATCCGCGGCAACCTGCTCCTCGGCGGCAAGCGGCGGGCGACGGGGCTAACGCTCATCGCGAGCGACGTCGACTGGACCCGCGGTGCCGGCCCGGAGGTGAAGGGCCCGCTTCCGTCGCTCATCCTCGCGCTCACGGGGCGCAGGGCCGGGGTGGCCGACCTCACCGGCGACGGGCTCGCGACCCTTACCGGGCGGATCTAACCGGCCGGAGATCCTGCGGTTGAGCCAACTGGCTGGCCGCTCAGCGAGACCGCCTTCGCCGGACGAAGGTCGCGCAGGCGAGCACGCACGCGCTGGAAGCCCTGGAAGCTGTCGACCTCGAGCCCGAAGCACGCGTCGACGAGACGGCCCCTCGGGAGGTGATCGGCGAGATTGGGTTTGTTGAAGGCGATCGCCTCGACGATGCCTGATCCGGTCGCCAGCGCAACCCGGACGTGCTGTCCGTCCGAGCCGAAGGTCGACGTCCCGAGGACTCTCGCGCCGCACACGGCCAGGAGCGGGGCCGGGTTGCCCTGCCCGCTCGGCTCCAGTTGATCGAGCGCCTGGCACAACTCCGGCGTCACGTCGATTCCCGAGATCTCGCAGTCGATGGCGAAGTCACGCAAGCGCTCCACGCCGGAGTTCTGCTCGCCGACCGACGCGGTGACGAGCTCGCGGAACTCGTCGAATCGCGAGGCGTCGAGGCTGAAGCCCGCCGCCGCCGCGTGCCCGCCATAGCGGAGCAGCGATGTGGCCGCGCCGTCGAGCGCTTTCACGATGTGCACACCGCCGGCTGAGCGCGCCGAACCCTTCGCCTCGGCGGGGTCGAGGCACGCGATGAACGTCGGACGCGCGTATCGCTCGGCGATGCGTCCCGCAACGAGCCCCACGATGCCCATCGGCCATTCCGGGTCGCCGAGCACGATGGCGGCGGCATCGTCGTCGATGGCCGCGACCCGCTCCTCCGCCTGGGCGAGCGCGACGGCGACCGCCTGCTGGCGCAGTCGGTTCTGCGTGTCCAGGTCGGCGGCGAGGCGCACCGCCTCGTCGGCGTCGTCGCAGAGACACAGCTCGAGGGCCAGGCGTGCGTCCTCCATCCGTCCGGCAGCGTTGATCCGTGGCCCCACGGCGAACGCGATGTCGGTCCCCCGCGGCGGCGGCGTGATCCCGGCGACTTCGCAGAGCGCTCGGAGGCCGGGTAGATCGGCAATCCGCGGCAACCCGTCGCGGACGATCACGCGATTCTCGCCACGGAGCGGCATCATGTCGGCGATCGTCCCCAGCGCGGCTAGGCCCAGTGATGCCGCTCTGCTGCCGGCCGGCACGATGCCGCGCGACTCGAGCGCCTCGACGAGCTTGAACGCGACTCCCGCCCCGGCGAGCCCATCGAACGCGTACGTCGAACCCGGCAGCTTGGGGTTGACGAGCGCGTCGGCCGGCGCCAGTTGCGGAGGCGAGCCGCCCGGGGCGAGCGCCAGGTGGTGGTCGGTCACGACCAGGCGCATGTTCGCGGGGCGGCCCTGCGCCGCCTCGACACTGCTGGTGCCGCAGTCGACGGTGACCACGCAACGCGCCCCCCGTGCGGCCAGCTCGGCGAGCGCGGCAGCGTGGAGCCCATACCCCTCGGTCATGCGATTCGGGATGTACGGGATGACCGTCGCTCCCGCCGCGCGCAGGCAGCGCGTGAGCATCGCGCAGGCGGTCACCCCGTCGGCGTCGTAGTCACCGTAGATCGCCATGGTGCCGCCCTCGTCCATCGTCGCCTGGATGGCGGTAACGGCTGCATCCATTGCCGGGAGCCCGAACGGATCGTGGTATCCGCCGGTCGTGTCAAGAAAGGCCGTCGCCGCAGCCAGGTCGAATCCTCTCGCCGCAAGGACCTGGCCGACGACGGGGTGCAGACCGTCCAACGGTGCGGCGTCGCTCAACCGCCAGCGGCGCGGCGCCGGCTGCACTGGCGAGCCTCAGGCGCCGGAGACTGGCGGTGCCGGCGGAGTCCCGGGCGCAGGCGAGGATGCCGGAGCTGCTCCGGGTGCCTGGCCGTACGTGGCGTTGGTGATCGCGCTGAAATCCACCTTCGGCGCCTCGGCGACCACAGCGCGCTGGGCCGCGTCGATCTGGAAGAACTCGGCGGGCTGGAAGTGGAACAGGTTCGCGATGATGTTCGAAGGGAACGCCTGCACCCGCGTGTTGAACTGCTGGACGTTGGCGTTGTAGATCTGCCGCGAGGCCTGGATGCGATCCTCGGTGTCGGAGAGCGTCGCCTGGAGCTGCAGGAAGTTCTGGTTGGCCTTGAGCTCCGGGTACGCCTCCGCCACCGCGAAGAGGTGACCGAGGGCCATCTGGAACGGACCTTCGGCGGCCGCCGCGGCAGCGGGGCCCTGCGCGTTCATCCCTGCGGACCGCGCCTGGGCGACCTCCTCGAACACGCCGCGCTCGTGGGCCGCATATCCCTGCACCGTCGACACCAGGTTGGGGATGAGGTCGTACCGGCGCTTGAGCTCGGTGTCGATGTCACTCCACGCGTTCTGCACCGCATTGCGCTGGGAGACGAACCGGTTGTACGAGGCCACCACGCCCAGCGCGATGACCACGATGATGACGATGACGATGATCAGGGCTATCACGGACGTCTCCTTCGGAGCGGGGGATCGAGTGCGGGTCCTAGGGTACCGCGCCGCGAGCGGCGGTCAAACGCCCGCTGTGCGGTCACGCGACGGTCCGGGTGCGCACCAGGGCCGGGATCCGCTGCACGATCAGCGCCGTCGCGTCGAACAGGGCGCCGATCTCGGGCACCGCCAGGCGGTGCGAGTACACCATCACGTCCCCGGGGCCGAAGACCAGGTGGTATCGATGGTCGAGCCCGAGCAGGGTCTCGATCATCTGCGCATCGATCAACTCGACTGCGAACGCATCGTCGTCCGCCTGCACGTCGAAGCGGTCGTTGAACTCGATCGACTCGAAGCGGATGCCCGGTGCACCGATCGCTTTCTCGGCAAGTGCTCCGATCGCGCCGCGCGGTGAGACCCTCACCTGCGGTATCTGCATGCCGATGGTGGCGATGACGTTGGAGAACGACACCGTGTTCTGGTTCTTCCCGTCGGAGACGACGTAGGAGTAGTCGCAGTACGCGACCGGAAGATCGCCCCACTGACCGCGAAGCACGTTGCGCCAGTACCGGCGGTTGCCTGCACGGAAGAGCGCGAAGCCGCGGTCGTCGAGATCCCAATCGCTGCCGAGAACCGTGAGGCCGTGCGCGCCGGCGAAGGCCGCGATATCGCGGATCCGCTGCTGCCCCAAAAGGTAGGACGCGCCTCCGACCACGACGACGACGATGAAGAAGAGGACGAAGAGAACCACTCAGGCGCCCTGTCGCGATGCCACGCGCGAATGTGCCTCAGCCGTTCATGAGCTGGCGCAGCACCAGCGGCAGGATCCCGCCGTTGCGCAGGTACTCGACGTCGGTCTCGCTGTCCAGGCGGCAGACGGTGTCGAACTCGATGTCCGCCTGTCCCGCACGGCGAGCGCTGACATGCACGGGCGCGCCCGGGGTGGCATTCGCAACGCCGCGGATCGTGTACAGCTCGGTACCATCGAGGTGGAGGGACTCGGCGCTCTCGCCGGCGCGGAACTGGAGCGGGAGGATACCCATGCCCACGAGGTTGGCGCGGTGGATGCGCTCGTACGACTCGGCGATCACGGCGCGAACTCCCTGGAGCAGCGGGCCTTTGGCGGCCCAGTCACGCGACGACCCGGTCCCGTATTCACGGCCCCCGATGATGATGAGCGGGATGCCCTCCTCCTGGTAGAGCGCCGACGCCTCGAAGATGGTCATGACCGCGCCGTCCGGGAGGTGCGCGGTCCATCCGCCCTCCTTTCCGTCCGCCACCTGGTTGTGGATGCGGATGTTCGCGAAGGTGCCGCGCACCATCACATCGTGGTTGCCACGCCGCGCGCCGTAGGTGTTGAAGTCGCGCGGCTCGACGCCATGTTCGCGCAGGTACGCGGCAGCCGGGCTCGTCCCGGAGATGCTGCCCGCGGGCGAGATGTGGTCGGTGGTGAGCGAGTCGCCGAAGAGCGCGAGCACGCGCGCGTCGATCAGATCGGCGGGAGCCGATGGCTCGGGAGACATGCCGATGAAATACGGTGGCTCGCGAACGTACGTCGACTCCGCGTCCCAGTCGAAGAGCGCGCCGGTCGGCGACGGCAGCTGCTGCCAGTGCTCATCGCCGTCGAAGATACGCGCGTACTCGCGTGTGTACAGATCGCTGCCGATTGCGGCGCGCACGGTCTCGGTGACCTCGTCGGCGCTCGGCCAGATGTCGTTGAGGAACACGGGTTTGCCGTCGTGCCCGGTGCCGAGCGACTCCGTCGTGAGGTCGATGTCGAGACGGCCCGCCAGCGCGTACGCGACAACGAGCGGTGGCGAGGCGAGATACGCCGCGCGCACCTGTGGATGGATGCGGCCCTCGAAGTTCCGGTTGCCGCTCAGCACCGCCGCGACCGTGAGGTCCTCGGAGTCGATGCGTTCGGCGACGAGCTCGGGAAGCGGCCCGCTGTTGCCGATGCAGGTCGTGCAGCCGTAGCCCACGAGGTTGAAGCGGAGCTGCTCAAGGGACCCGAGCAGTCCCGCGCGCTCCAGGTAGTCGGTGACCACGCGCGATCCGGGGGCCAGCGACGTCTTCACGTAGGCCGGAGGCATGAGGCCGCGAGCGACGGCGTTCCGCGCCAGCAACCCCGCGGCGACCATCACCGCCGGGTTGGATGTGTTGGTGCACGAGGTGATCGCCGCGATCACCACCGATCCGTCCCGGACCAGGGCGGAATCCGCCGGCCCGTTCGGAGTTGCGACCTCCGCCATGCCGGCCGGGTCGATGCCACCCTCCTCCTCCTCGCGGGCGATCTCGCCTTCCGCGGTGACCTCGCTCGTGCCCCGGGGTGGCTGCTCCCAGACGTTGCAGAACGACTCCCAGACGCGCGGGAGGGCGACACGATCCTGGGGACGCTTCGGGCCGGCAACGCTCGGCACCACGCTCGCAAGGTCCAACTCGACCATCTCGCTGAATGCCGGGATCGCCGACTCGTCCGTGCGGAACATGCCCTGTTCCTTCGTGTAGCGCTCGACGAGGTCGATGTGGTCGGCGTCGCGCCCCGAGCCCCGGAGGTACTCGAGTGTCCGCGCGTCGACCGGGAAGAGCGACGCGGTGGCGCCGAACTCGGGCGACATGTTGGAGAGCGTCGCGCGGTCCGGCACCGACATCGAGCTGAGGCCGCTGCCGCAGAACTCGACGAACTTGTTGACCACACCGTGCTTGCGAAGCATCTCGGTGAGCGTCAGCACGAGATCGGTGGCGGTGGTCCCCGCGGGCAATGCGTTGTGGAAGCGCACGCCGACCACCACCGGCGCGAGCAGGAAGAGCGGCTGGCCGAGCATGCAGGCCTCCGCCTCGATGCCACCGACGCCCCAGCCGAGCACGCCGACACCGTTGACCATCGGGGTGTGCGAGTCGGTGCCGACCACCGTGTCCGGCAGGGCGGTGCGAACGCCGTCGATCTCGCGGACCTGCACCACCTGTGCGAGGTACTCGAGGTTGATCTGGTGCACGATGCCCATCCCCGGCGGGACCACGCGGAAGCCCCGGAACGCCTGCTGCGCCCAGCGAAGCAGCGAGTACCGCTCCCGGTTGCGCTCGTACTCGCGTGCGATGTTCCGCTCGTACGCCTCGCGATTGCCGAAGGCATCCACCTGCACGGAGTGATCGACCACCAGGTCGACCGGGACGAGCGGGTCGATGCGCATCGGGTCGCCCCCGGCCCGGGCGACCGCAGCGCGCATGGCCGCGAGGTCGACGACCGCGGGGACGCCGGTGAAATCCTGGAGGAGGACCCGGGCAGGCATGAAGGCACGCTCGCGGTCGGCGGCGGCACCGGTCGCATCCCAGCCGGCAAGCGCCTCGACATCCCCTTCACGAACGGAGGGGGCAGACGCGTTCCGCACGCTGTTCTCGAGCAGGATCTTCAGCGTCACCGGCAGCCGGGAGACGTCGCCGATGCCTCGCTCGGCGAGCGCGCCGAGGCGGTGATAGGAAACCCCCGGCACCAGTTCCGCCCTGGTGCCGTAGGGATCAGTGCCGGCCATGACCGATCCATCTTCGCACCCGAAACAGTCGGATTGACCGCAACACCCCGGGTGGCGCGGCTATCCTTCTCGGCTGACGGAGGCATAGCAGGGGTATTTGTCGTGACAAGCAGCCAGAGAACGGACGTCCGCCCGGAACACCAGCTCTATCACGAGTACACGACCGAGGTCGACCAGGCCCGGACCAACGTCCATTACGAGCAGCCGCCGGAGTTCTTCCTGCTCATCACCGGCGGTGAGTGGAACGTCTATTCCGCGAACCTCTGGGACCCGGGCACCGAGGATGACACGGGATCTCAGGAGGCCAAGCTCGACCTGATCGCGCGGCTTGCCGGTCTCGAGAAGGGGATGCGCCTCATCGACGTGGGCTGCGGCTGGGCCGGCCCGCTCACGTACCTGTGCGACACGTACGGGCTGACCGGCACAGGGCTGACGCTCTCACCGACCCAGAAGGGATATGCGGAGCAGCGCATCGCGCGCCGCGGCACCGACGCGAAGATCGTCCTCAGCCATTGGGAGGACTACACGCCGCCCGAGCAGGTCGACGCGATTTACACGGACGAGGTGATCGTCCACTTCTTCAACCTCGGCAGCTTCTTCACCAAGTGCCACGACTGGCTCAAGCCCGGCGGGGTGATGATCAACAAGGAGCTGCACCTCAAGCATCCGCGCCATGCCAGGCTCGAGCGCGGCGGCGAGTTCGTGAGCCAAATCTACGGCGATACCGGCAACTACCGCACCCTCGCCGAGGAGTTGCGCCTCGCCAACGAAGCCGGCTTCGACATCGAGCGGGTGCACCACATCGAGCGGCGGCACTACGAGACCACCATCGACCACTGGCTCGCGAACATGCACAAGCACGCCGATCAGCTCAAGGAGATGGTCGGCGCCCAGCACTACAAGGACTTCAGGGTCTACCTCCGGCTTGCGCGCCACATCCAGCGCAACGTCACCCTGGACGTCGTGGTCTGCCGCAGATTCGACTGATCAGCTCGGGGTCGAGAGCTGCGCCAGGTACGAGGTGAGGTGGGTGTACGCGCCGGTGGCGAGCAGCACGCCGAGCACAACGGTGATCACCCCGCCCACCAGCGTCAGGGGTCGCACGAACCGGTTGAGGCGGCGGGGGAGTTCCGGGAGTGACGCCCAGAGCAGGGCGACCGCGATGAAGGGAAGTCCGAGCCCGAGCGAGTAGACGACGAGGAGCAGCGCCCCGGTCAGCGCGTGGGAGCTGAGCGCCGCCAGCGTCAGTGCCGCCGCCAGGTATGGCCCGACGCACGGCGTCCACCCGAGGCCGAAGACGATGCCGACCAGGAACGCCCCGAGGACACCCTTTCGGCGGAGGCCCTCGGGGAGCTGGAAGCCCTGGGTGCGCTCGAGCAGGCCGACCCTGACCACGCCGATGATGGCGAGCCCGAAGAGGATCACCGCGACGCCGCCGGCGATCTCGATGATGCGCCCGCTCACGGCCCCGTTGGCGACCCGCGCGATCCCCCCGGCGGTGAGCCCGAGGAGGACGAACACGACCGTGAACCCGGCGACGTAGAGCAGCGAGCCGGCGAGGAGACGGAGCCGGAAGCTGTGCCGGTCGGGATTGCTCAGCTCCGCGGCGCTGACCCCGGAGACGCACGCGAGGTACGCGGGAAGCAACGGAACGGTGCACGGTGCCAGGAACGATCCGAGTCCCGCGACGAAGGTCGCGAGCACCGTGGCAATCGAGAGCATCAGCCGAACGTGAAGGTGTAGATCCGGAAGCCTGCGGGCACGGTCAGGTCGATGAGATGGTATCCGGACGGCACACCGGCGAGCAGCTGCAACAGGTCCTGGCGCGTAACCGTGAACCCGGAGTCGGTCAGCGCCGAGCCGCTCATGGCCGCGGCCACCGCCTTTCCGTCAAGTTTGACGGAAACAGACAGCGTGGCGCCGGGAGTGCCGGCGACGATGTACACAGAGTCGGCGGTGAAATTGAGGCGGACATGGCCGGTCGTGTCCGCCTGCAGGTACTGGCCCTGGTCGGTCCACGTTCCGGTCACCTGGATCGCGTCCTGGGACTGCGGCGGTCCAGGGTCCGGGTAGGCCTGCGGCCGGCCGGGGCTTCCGTAGGCCTCGTTGTCGGCGAGCTGCCCGCGTTCACTGCCCGCGTAGAGCTCGGGCGTGGTGTTGTCGGGAACCGGCGTCGATGAGGGCAGCGCCGCGGTGCGCACATCGAGCAGTCGCGCCACGGCCGCGTCGGTCTGCGCGTAGTCGCCCTCGCCGAAGCTCTTGTACGCCACCCTGCCCTCCTGGTCGAGGAGATACTCCGCCGGCCAGAACTGGTTCTGGTACGCATTCCACGTGGCCATCTCGCTGTCGATCGCCACCGGCCAGGTCACGCCGAGACGCGCCACCGCCGCCGCCACGTTGGCCGGCACCTTCTCGAAATCGAACTCCGGGGAGTGGACGCCGACGATGACGAACCCGTGCGCCCTGTAGTCGTCGTAGAGCACCTTGAGATGAGGGATGGTGCGCACGCAGTTGACACACGAGAACGTCCAGAAATCGATGAGCACGACCTTGCCGCGAAGGTCGGCCAGGGTGAGCGCTGCGGTGTTGAGCCACCCGTCGATGCCCGTGAAGTCGGGGGCCTCGTGGCGCTCACCGACCGGCAGCACCTGGCCGCCCGTACCCGACGCGGTGGCCGCCGGTGGCGGATTCTGCACCACGGTGAAGAGCACCGCGGCGACGATTGCCAGGGCGACGGTTGCGAGGGCCAGTCGGTATCGGGTCACGGGGTTCCACCGCACTGTAGGGGCTCTGTGTTGACGAAGCATTACGAACCAGGTACCCGTCTGCTAGCTTGTGACGCGACCTCCGGTCGCAGATGAATCCCATGAGCAACCCCGTCCCCGACCGGCTGCTCGGCGATCGGAGGCGAGTGGTCATCGAGCTCGTCAGACCGACCGTCGACGGCGGTGCGTTCCCGGCCAAGGCAACGCGGGGGCTCCCGGTCAGGGTGTCAGCCCGCGCCTTCGCAGACGGTCACGATCCACTCCTCGCATGGGTCTGGCACTGGCCCGGCGCCAGACGGCTCGAGCCCGACGCCCCACCGCCGGGGATGGTCGAGGTGCCCATGGAGCAGGAGCCGCAGGACATGTACGGTGCGTGGATCAAGCCTCGCCGCCTCGGTGCCTGGAGCTTCGCCGTGGTCGGAATCCTCGACACGTGGGGAGGCTGGGCCCGCGACCTCACCATCCGCTTCGAAGCCGGCGTCGACGTCAGCCTCGATCTCGCCGACGGCGCCGACCTGGCAGCGGCTCGCGCCGAGCTGCCGGTCGTCTCGAAATCGGATCGGCGCGCGCTCACGGCACTCGCGAGCAAGCTCGCCGCCGACACCGCGCCTGACACGAGGGTCGAGCTGGCCACCCGCGAGGCCACGACGGGTTTGATGCGCCGAACCGCGGACCTCAGCCACGCCACGATCGCGGGACCGCATGCGCTCTGGGTCGAGCGCGAGGTGGCGGGCTTCTCGGCGTGGTACGAGATGTTCCCCAGATCCGAGGGAGCCGTTCCACCGCGCAGCGGCACCTTCAAGCTCGCGCAGAACCGTCTCCCGGCGATCGCGGCCATGGGCTTCTCGGTGCTGTACCTGCCGCCGATCCATCCGATCGGTATCACTCACCGCAAGGGTCCGAACAACGTCACCGAGCGCTCGCCGGACGATCCCGGCAGTCCCTGGGCGATCGGAGCGGCGTCGGGTGGTCACACGGCGGTGCATCCCGACCTCGGCACCATCGACGACTTCGACGAGTTCGTCGCGGCCGCGCAGGGCGTGGGCCTCGAGGTGGCGCTGGACTACGCCCTCCAGTGCAGCCCCGATCACCCCTGGGTGACCGAGCATCCGGAGTGGTTCCGGCACCGCTCTGACGGCTCGATCCGTTATGCGGAGAATCCGCCCAAGCAGTACCAGGACATCTACCCGATCGACTTCGACAGCGACGATGCCCCGGCGCTGTGGCGGGCGATGCGCGACGTGATGCGCTTCTGGATCGGTCACGGAGTGCGCATCTTCCGGGTCGACAACCCGCACACCAAGGCGTTCCCGTTCTGGGAATGGCTCATTGCCGAGATCCGTCGCGAGCACCCGGACGTGGTCATGCTGGCCGAGGCCTTCGTCCGGCCGGCGGTGATGCAGCGTCTCGCCAAGATCGGCTTCTCCCAGTCGTACACCTACTTCACGTGGCGCAACAGCGCCTGGGAGCTTGGTCAGTATCTGACAGAGCTGTCACAGACTGAGCTGGTCGACTGGTTCCGGCCGAACTTCTGGGTGAACACGCCGGACATCCTGCACGCCACCCTCCAGCACGGAGGGCCGGCGGCCTTCAGGATGCGCGCGGTGCTCGCCGCCATCACGTGCCCCTCGTGGGGCATGTACAGCGGGTACGAGCTCTGCGAGAGCACCGCGGTGCGCGAGGGCAGCGAGGAGTACCTCGACTCCGAGAAGTACCAGCTTCGACCGCGTGACTGGTCGGACCCCGGGTCGATCGCACCCTTCATCGCGCGGCTGAACGAGATACGCAACGGCCACCGCGACGCCATCGCGCAGCTGAGCACCCTGCGGCTGCACCACGTCACCGACGATGCGATGCTCTGCGTCTCGCGGTCCACGCCCGAGAAGGACGATGTGATCATGCTCATCGTCAACCTGGATCCCCATCGTCCGCGGGAGGCGAGCACGTGGCTCGACCTCGGCGCGCTCGGCGTCGCCGCTGATCAGCCGTTCGAAGTTCATGATGAGCTCGGAGGTGACACGTACACGTGGCACGGCGCGGTGAACTACATCCGGCTCGACCCGGCCCGGCAACCGGCGCACGTCCTGCACGTGCGACCGCAACGATGACCCGTCGCGCCGACCTCACCGAGAACCCGCTGTGGTTCCAGAAGGCGGTGTTCTACGAGCTGTCCGTCCGTGCCTTCCACGACGACAACCACGACGGCGTCGGGGATTTCGCCGGCCTGATCAGCAAGCTCGAGTACCTCGAGTGGCTGGGCGTGGACTGCATCTGGCTTCTCCCGTTCCAGCAGAGCCCGTTGCGAGACGGCGGGTATGACATCTCGGATTACCGCACCGTGCTTGCCGATTACGGCACCGTCGAGGACGTCGCCCGTCTGGTCAAGGAGGCGCACCGCCGCGGCATCCGCGTGATCATGGACCTGGTCATCAACCACACCAGCGACCAGCACCCCTGGTTCAAGGACGCGCGCTCGTCACCGGACAGCGAGCACCGCGACTGGTACATGTGGTCGAACACCAAGAATCGCTTCACCGAGGCGCGGATCATCTTCCTCGACACCGAGACGTCGAACTGGACATGGGACGACGTGTCGGGCGCGTACTACTTTCATCGTTTCTTCAGCCACCAGCCGGATCTCAACTACGACAACCCGCGCGTGCGCGCGGAGATCATCGACGTCTGCAGGTTCTGGCTCGACCTCGGCATGGACGGGTTCCGACTCGACGCCGTCCCCTACCTCTTCAAGCGTGAGGGGACCAACTGCGAGAACCTCCCGGAGACGCACTCGTTTCTTGCCGATCTGCGCGCCGCGATCGACGCCGAGTACCCGGGCAAGGTGCTCCTTGCGGAGGCGAACCAGTGGCCCGAGGACGTGGTCGATTACTTCGGCTCGCCGGATCGTCCGGAATGCCACATGTGCTTCAACTTCCCATTGATGCCGCGCATGTTCATGGGTCTTCGCCGCGAGCAGCGATACCCGATCACCGAGATCCTTGATCGCACTCCCGCGCTCCCCCCCAACAGCCAGTGGGGCATCTTCCTGCGCAACCACGACGAGCTCACGCTCGAGATGGTCAGCGACGAGGAGCGTGACTACATGTGGGGTGAGTACGCGAAGGACCCCCGGGCCAAGCTCAACCTCGGTATCCGCCGCCGGCTGGCGCCGCTGCTCAACAACGGACGGCGCCAGATGGAGCTGTTTCACGGGCTCATCCTGTCGCTGCCGGGCAGCCCGATCCTCTACTACGGTGACGAGATCGGCATGGGGGACAACGTGTATCTCGGCGATCGAGACGGCGTGCGCACCCCGATGCAGTGGACCGCGGACAGCAACGGCGGCTTCAGCCAGGCCGATTTCGCCCAGCTGTACCTGCCCCCGCTCATGGACCCCGTGTATGGATACCAGGCCTGCAACGTCAGCGCACAGCGCCGCAACGAGTCGTCGATGCTGCACTGGCTGCGCCGGTTCATCGCGGTCCGCAAGCGCTTTCCGGTGTTCGGCGAAGGGACGTTCGAGGCACTCGACGCCGCCAACCCCTCGGTGTTCGCGTTCCTGCGCGGCATCGACGGGCAGACCGTGCTCTGCGTCAACAACCTCTCGCGATTCGCGCAACCGGTCGAGTTGGACCTCCGCAAGTACGCGGGGTTGGCGCCGGTCGAGATGCTCGGGCGGGTGCACTTCCCGCGGATCGGCGAGCTGCCCTACCTGCTGACCATGGGGCCTCACGGCTTCTACTGGTTCACGCTGGAGCCACCGCCGGCATGAGCGCCGCGAACCGCACTGTGACCGACATCCTTCGTGACCATCGGCTCGACGGGTGCGAGCGCGCACTCGGCGCCTACATCGCCCGGCAGCGATGGGGGGGCGCGCAGGGTCGCACCATCTCCTCGACGAGGATCGTCGACGCGGCGGTGATCAGCGACGGGTCGCCGGTCCTGCTGCACACGCTCGCTGCGGTCAGCTTCGCCGACGGCGGGACCATGCGATACGCGCTCCCACTCGGCGTCCGCCCGGTTGGTGATCCACTCATCGAGCGAGCGCCGGGATTCATGATCCCGTGGCCCGAGGCGCCGGATCCCGTCGCTCTCTACGACGCGGTCGGCGACCCGGCATACATCGAATGGCTGCTCGACGCCATCCGCGATCAGCGCGTGGTCGAGACATCCAACGGCAGGCTGCGGTGCTCTTGCTCGGACCCCGAGGCGCTTGGCACCGGGAGCCTGTCCTCGGTCCGTCATCTCAGGGTCGAGCAGAGCAATACCTCGATGGAGGTGGGCGACGCGCTCTTCCTCAAGCATCTGCGTCGCGTCGAGACCGGACCGTCGCAGGAGCTCGAGATGTCCGACGCGCTCGATGCCGCGGGCTTCACGCACCTTGCACCGATGCTTGGACGTGTCCTGTGGGAGTCCGGCGATGAGCCCCCCTCGCCGCTCGTCCTCGTACAGCGCTTCCTCCACAACAGCACCGAGGGCTGGGCGCTGGCGCTCACGTCGCTTCGCGATCTCTACGCCAACGCCGAGTCGGCCGGCCCCGGCGATCCGGCGGAGCGACGCGCGCTCGTCGACGACCAGGATGCCGCGTTCCTCTCCGAGTCGATGCGACTCGGCAAGGTGATTGCGGAGATGCATCTCGCGCTTGCCGCCGGCGCACCCGGGACCGACATTGCGACAGCCCCACTCACCGAGGCTTCCCTCAACGCCTGGGCGAACTCGATGACCCGAGAGCTCGAACAGCTCCTCGCCCGCGACGAACCATCCCTCGACCCGGTTCGCGACGTGCGCGACGCGGTGGTCAGTCGGTTCGACCAGATCCGCGGGATCTCGCCGGGAGGCCTGCTCACCCGCATCCATGGCGACCTGCACCTCGGTCAGCTGCTGCGTATCGACACCGGCTGGGTGATCCTCGACTTCGAAGGCGAGCCGGACCGGACGCCCGCCGAGCGGCGCGAGCTCAGCTCACCGCTTCGCGACGTCGCCGCCATGCTGCGCTCGTTCGACTATGCGGCCGCAGCAGCCATCGTCGAGCGCACCCCGCTCGACAGCGCTGAAGCCGACCTGCTTCGTGGCTACGGGGAGGCCTGGGCCGACGCCAACCGCGACGCCTTCTGGAGCGCGTACCTCGAGACCATCGGCTCCGCGCCGGTGCTCCCCGGACCGGGCCCGTCGCTGGTGCTCCGACGCGCGTTCGAGGTGCAGAAGGCCGTCTACGAGGTCGGCTACGAACTGGGGCACCGGCCGAGCTGGGTGCCGATCCCGCTGCGTTTCCTGCTCCGCGGCGTCAACTCGTGACCATCAGCGATCCCAGCCCTTCCGAGCTCGAAGCGGCGCTGGAGCAGATGCTCGCCGGGCGGCTGCGTGATCCCCACGAGCTGCTGGGCCCGCGCACCACGGGCGGCACGATGCGAATCCGCGCCTTCCATCCCGACGCGACCACGGCCAACGTGGCGCGCCCGGACGGCGTCACACCGATGCGCCGGCTCAACGCCGCGGGACTGTTCGAGGCCGCCGTTCCGGCGGGCGATCCCGGCTACCGGCTGCGGTTCCGCAACGACGATCGCGAGTGGGAGCAGGAGGACCCGTACCGGTTCTCGCCCACACTCGGTGAGCTCGATCTCCACCTCATCGGCGAGGGGACCCACGCGCAGCTCTGGCACGTGCTCGGCGCCCGCGTCACCGAGCACGAGGGTGTCGCCGGCACGGCGTTCAGCGTCTGGGCGCCGAATGCGCTCGGCGTGAGCGTGGTCAGCGACGCCAACTTCTGGGATGCGCGCACCTGGCCCATGCGAACGCTCGGGGGCTCGGGTGTTTGGGAGCTCTTCTGCCCCGGGGTCGGCGCGGGCGTGCGCTACAAGTTCCTGGTCACTCGTGGCGACGGGATGCGCATCTTCAAGGCGGATCCCCTCGCCAGGGCGTCGGACCACCCACCCGGCACCGCCAGCATCGTCGACCAGAGTCGCTATCGCTGGCGCGACGGTCCATGGATGCGCCGGCGGGCGCGGACCGCCCTGAACCAGGCGCCGTTCGCCGCGTACGAGGTCCATCTCGGATCGTGGCGACGGAGCCCGGACGGTCGGGTGCTCAGCTACCGCGAGATCGCCGAGCCGCTCGCCGCGCACTGCCTGGCGATGGGCTTCACGCATATCGAGTTGCTGCCGATCATGGAGCATCCCTTCGGCGGCTCATGGGGCTACCAGGTCACCGGCTACTACGCGCCGACGGCACGCCACGGCACGCCCGACGACTTCCGCCACTTCGTGGGGGTCATGCACCGCAACGGCATCGGCGTCATCCTCGACTGGGTGCCCGCCCACTTCCCGCGCGACGGCTGGGCTCTGGCAAGGTTCGACGGCACGCCCCTCTACGAGCACGGCGATCCTCGCCGCGGGGAGCATCCCGACTGGGGGACCTACGTCTTCAACTACGGGCGCAACCAGGTGCGCAACTTCCTCGTCGCCAACGCCCACTACTGGGCGGAGGAATTCCATATCGACGGGCTGCGCGTCGACGCCGTCGCCTCGATGCTCTACCTCGACTACTCGCGCCAGCCCGGCGCATGGGTCCCGAACATCAACGGTGGCAAGGAGAATCTCGAGGCGATCGCGCTGCTCCGCGAGGTCAACGATTCCCTGCACGCGCGCAGGTCGGGCGTGCTCACCATCGCCGAGGAGTCGACGACATGGCCCGGAGTCACCCGGTCCACCGCGAGCGGCGGGCTCGGCTTCGACTTCAAATGGAACATGGGCTGGATGCACGACACCCTCGACTACCTGCACAAGGATCCCGTGTATCGCCGGTACGCGCATCACCTGATGACCTTCGGCCTCATGTACGCGTGGTCGGAGCGATACATCCTTCCGCTCTCGCACGACGAGGTGGTGCACCTCAAAGGCTCGCTGCTCGGCAAGATGTCGGGCGACCCCTGGAAGCGGTTCGCCAACCTTCGCGCGCTCTTCGGGTGGATGTGGGCGCACCCCGGAAAGAAGCTCCTCTTCATGGGTGGCGAGCTCGCGGACGAGCGCGAATGGGCCCATGAGTCCGAGCTCGACTGGCGACTGCTCGAGGACCCGGCGCATGCGGGGGTGAACCACCTGATGGCCGATCTCGGCGCGCTCTACGCGTCATCTCCGGCGCTCTGGGAGCTCGACGAGAGCCCGAACGGGTTCCAGTGGATCGACGCGGGCAACGCGGATCAGAACGTCCTCAGCTTCGTCCGTCGCGACGCTCACGGGCATCCCGGAGTGGCCTGCATCGCCAACTTCGCACCCGTGGTCCGCTACGAGTTCAGGGTGGGCCTGCCCCTGCCCGGACACTGGACCGAGGTGCTCAACACCGACTCCACGCACTACGGCGGGAGCGGCGTCGGCAACTTGGGGGCGGTGGAGGCCGAGGCGAGGCCGATGCACGCCTTCTCGTACTCGGCCTCGGTGACGCTGCCGCCGCTCGCGGTGCTCTGGCTCGCCCCTCCTGTCACATAGCCCCATTGCTTAACCGGTGCCCATTCGTGAGAATGGGTGGGTACCTGCGGGCCGAGAGTGGAACGAGCTGCGATGGATCATCAACATGATCACATCGCGGGCACGTCGCACCTGGCGAGACCGCGCTGAGCAGACATGGGGGTTGACCCACCGCAATGAACGTCGACGAAGCCCGCGCCCGGCTGCTGACCGAGCGATCCCGGATCGAAGAGCTCCGGAGCGCGGCGAACCGGCTGACCGCGGACGCCCAGGAGGCGACCGAGCGCGAACTCTCGTCTGCCGAGCAGCACCCTGCGGAGCTCGCCAGCGAGACGATCGGACTCGAGATCGACCACAGCGTCCTGCAGCACGCCGAGCTGGAGCTGGTCGAGCTCGAGGAGGCGGTCAAGCGCGTCGACACCGGCTCCTACGGGAACTGCGAGGCGTGCGGCAACCCGATCAGCGAGGCTCGGTTGGAGGCGATCCCGACCGCCAGGTACTGCATCGAGGACCAGGCCAAGCACGACCGGAACGGACGGCGCAACGGGCGCTGACCTCGGGTCAGTGGCGGAAGTGGCGCTCGCCTGCGAGGACGACCGCCATGCCCAGGGCGTCGGCGGCCTCGGTGACCTTGGAGTCGTTCTTGCTCCCACCCGGGTGGATGACCGAGCGGACTCCTGCCTTGCCGAGGGTCTCGAGACCGTCCGGCATCGGGAAGAACGCGTCCGAGGCTGAGACGGCGCCGGCCGAGCGATCACCCGCCCGGGCCACGGCAAGCTCGGCGGACTCGACGCGGGACATCTGACCGGCACCGACGCCGACGGCCATCCCATCCCGGACGACGACCACGGCGTTGGACTTCACGTGCCTGCAGACCCGCCACGCGATCAGCAGATCCCGCCATTCGGCGTCATCGGGCCGGCGCCGGCTCGCGACGGTCATGGTCGAGCGGTCGGTGATGACCCGGTCGCGCGTCTGGACGAGCAGCCCACCGTCGATGCTGCGGACGTCGAGCGCCTCGGTGCGCGACGGCCGGTCAACGATCAGGACCCGGATCCGTGGCTTGGTCGCAAGGTGCGCGGCGGCATCCTCGTCGACCGCCGGACACACGACGGCTTCGAGGAAGGTCTCGGTGAGCGCCGTTGCGGTGGCGAGATCGACCGGACGGTTGATCCCGACGATGCCGCCGTAGGCGGAGCGTGGATCGCACTCGTACGCGCGGCGGTAGGCGCTGACGGTGGTATCGCCGACGGCGAAGCCGCAGGGGTTGGTGTGCTTGATCACGCAGGCGGCGGGCTCGTCGAACTCGGCCGCGAGCGCGCGCGCCGCGTCGACATCGAGCCAGTTGGTGAAGGACAGCGCCGTCCCCTGGATCTGGCGGGCATGAGCCATGCCGCCAGGCGGTCCCGGGACTGCGTAGAGGGCGCCGCGCTGGTGCGGATTCTCGCCGTAGCGGAGCTCGTGCAGCCGTGGCCCGCCCACGGTCAGCTCCGCGGGCAGCGTCGCATCCGCCTCACCGGAGCGCAGCCAGGCGGCGACCTGGGTGTCGTATGCCGCCACGTGCGCGAAGGCTTCCGCAGCCAGACGGTGGCGGGTCGCGAGCGTCACCGCCCGGTGCTCGCGCAGCTCGCTCAGCACCGCCTCGTACTGAGCCGGGGAGACGAGCACCGCCACCGAATCGCGGTTCTTCGCCGCCGCTCGGATGAGGGTCGGACCGCCGATGTCGATGTTCTCGACGATGGTCTCGCCGTCCGCGCCGCTCGCGAGCGTGTCCGCGAAGGGATACAGCGAGGAGACGACGAGGTCGATCGGCTCGAACCTGCTCTCGGCGAGCTGGCGCATGTGCTCGGGGTTGTCGCGGCGGGCGAGGATGCCCGCGTGGATCGCCGGGTGGAGCGTCCGGACGCGACCGTCGAGCATCTCGGGGAACCCGGTCACGTCGGCGACCGACTGCACCTCCACGCCGGCGTCAACAAGCGCGCGGCTCGTGCTGCTGGTTGCGACCAGGTCGTATCCGTGCTCGATGAGCCCGCGCGCGAACTCGACCAGGTCGGTCTTGTCGCTCACCGAGAGGAGCGCCCGCCTGCTCACACCGGCGCCGTCGCGGGAGCGGGAAGCACCCGAATGCGGTGGCCCTCGCGCTTGAGCCGGTCCGTGCACCAGAGGGCCACGGCCTTCGGCAGCAGCTCCCATTCGCGCTCGTGGATCCTGCGGCGCAGCGTCTGGGCATCGTCGTCCATCTCAACCGGAACGGCCGCCTGCAGGACGATGGGACCGCCGTCGGCCTCGCCGCGCTCGAGCAGCTGCACGGTGCACCCGGTCACTCGGACGCCGCGCGCCAGGGCGCGCTCGATCGCATCCATGCCACCGGCGAAGGCGGGCAGCAGCGACGGGTGCACGTTGAGGATCGCGTCCGGGTAGGCGTCGAGAAACGCCTCGCTGAGAATGCGGTCGTAGCCCGCACAGACCACGAGGCGCACTCCGGCCTCTTCGAAGCGCGCCCGGATCTCCCGGTCACGCGCAGCCGGGTCACCACCGAAGTCCGACTGCGGCAGCGCGACTGCGGGCACGCCCCAGCCGAGGGCCACGTCGAGCGCGTGCGCGCTGCGGCGGTTCGAGACCACCAGCGAGACCCGCGCCGGAAAGTCGGGGTCCCTGCAGGCGTGGAGGAGCGCATCGAGGTTGGTCCCCGCCCCGGACACCAGCACCCCGACGGGGGTACGTTCACTCACCGGAGGATGACCCGCCGTGTCCCGGACTGGGGGACGACCTCGCCGATGCGCCACACCGGGATGCCGGCAGCCGAGGCGATCGTGGGGACGTCCGGGGGAACGATGACCACCATGCCCACGCCCATGTTGAAGGTGCGCCACATCTCCTCGAGATGAACGCTCCCGGCGCGCTGGATGGCGGTGAACACCGGCGGAACCGTCCACGTGGCGCGATCGACGGTCGCGGCAAGGCCTTCCGGGAGGACCCGGGGCACGTTGTCGACCACCCCGCCACCGGTGATGTGCGCCATCGCGCGCACTTCGGTATGGGTTCGCAGCTCGCGGATCGCGTGGAGATAGCAGCGGTGCGGCTCGAGGAGGAGATCGACGAGCGGCGCGTCGGTGCCCGGGAGCACGTCGGACCACTGCAGCTCGTGCTCGGCGACGATGTGGCGCACCAGCGAGTACCCATTGGTGTGCAGCCCGCTGCTCGGCAGCGCGAGCAGCACGTCGCCCGCCTGGACCCGGCTGCCGTCGATGATCGCTGACGCCTCGACCGACCCGACGATGAAGCCGGCGATGTCGTAGTCACCGAGGGCGTACACGCCCGGCATCTCGGCGGTCTCGCCGCCGATCAGCGCGCACCCGGTGGCCCTGCAGGCCTCGGCAATACCCTCGATCAACTCGGCGAGCTGTTCGGGCACCAGCTTGCCGGTGGCGTAGTAGTCGAGGAAGAACAGCGGCTCCGCGCCGCAGCAGAGGATGTCGTTGACACAGTGGTTGACGAGGTCCATGCCGATGCCGCGGTGACGCCCGGTGGCGATCGCGACCTTGACCTTGGTGCCGACCGAGTCGGTGCTCGAGGCGAGGACCCGTCCGTTCGGTGACCCGGGCTCGAGCGCGAACAGGCCGCTGAACGCGCCAATCCCACCGAGGACCTGAGCGGTATGGGTGGAGGCGATGGTGCGCCGGATCAGGCTGACGGCGCGGTTGCCCTCATCAATGTCGACGCCGGCGTCCGCGTAGCGAAGATCACCCATCTGAGACAGAGTGTATCGGCGGCCTCACAGGAGACGCGGAATGGCGACGAACATCGCAGGTCGGCGCAGCGGTGTCACCATGTAGGCAACACGGTCCCAAGTCCAGGAATCCATACCCAACTCGTGAACCCCACCGATACCTCGGACCCGAGCTACTTCCACCGGGTCGTGGACTGCCAGTGGGCCTGCCCGGCCCACACCAACGTCCCCGAGTACATCCGTCTGATCGCTCAGGGTCGGTACACGGACGCGTACATGTCCAACCGCGAGTCCAACGTGTTCCCCGGGATCCTCGGGCGCACCTGCGACCGCCCCTGCGAGCCCGCCTGCCGGCGGAGCAGGCTCGACGGCGCCCCGGTGGCGATCTGCCGGCTCAAGCGCGTCGCCTCAGATCTCCGCGGCGACATCGCCGATCGCCTTCCGGTCATCCCCGCGGCCAAGACCGGACGCCGCGTCGTCTGCATCGGCGCCGGACCCGCCTCGCTCACCGTGGCCAACGACCTCATGCCACTCGGGTACGAGATCGTGATCCTCGAGCAGCACGACCTGGCCGGCGGCCTGATGCGCACCAACATCCCGGCGTTCCGGCTGCCCGCCGAGGTGCTCGACGAGGAGATCGCGACCATCGTCGACATGGGGGTCGACCTGCGCCTCAACACCCCGGTCTCGAGCCTTCGCTCGCTGCTCGAACAGGACTACGACGCCGTCTTCATCGGCACCGGGGCGCCGCGTGGCAAGGACCTGGACGTCCCCGGACGCCATGAGAGCGATCGGATCCACATCGGCATCGACTGGCTCGAGTCGGTCGCCTTCGGCCACATCGACACGATCGGCGAGCGCGTGCTGATCATCGGTGTCGGCAACACGGCGATGGACTGCTGCCGCTCGTCCCTCCGCCTCGGCGGCAGCGACATCAAGGTGATGGCGCGCCGCCCTCGGTCGTTCTTCAAAGCGTCGTCGTGGGAGCTCGAGGATGCCGAGGAGGAGGGTGTCGAGATCATCGTCAACCACGCCCCCACCCGGTTCGTCATCGAGGACGGCAAGCTCGTGGGGATGGAGTTCCAGCGGCTGGTCTGGGACGAGCAGGCGCGTCACTCGACGGTCGTCGACACGGTCGTGATCCCCTGCGACGACGTCATCCTCGCGATCGGCCAGGAGAACGCGTTTCCCTGGATCGAGCGCGACCTCGGCCTCGAGGTCGGCGACTGGGACATGCCGGTGGTCGACCCGGTCACCTTTCAGTCCTCGCTGCCGGGCGTCTTCTTCGGAGGCGACTCCGCGATGGGGCCGAAGAACATCATCTGGGCGGTCGAACACGGCCATCAGGCGGCGATCTCGATTCACAACCACTGCGAGGGCATCCCGGTGACGTCCCGGCCGCCCCAGGGCGCCAACCTGGTCAGCCAGAAGATGGGCCTCACCGAGTGGAGCTACAACAACGACTACAACCCCTCGGCGCGCCAGCGGATGCAGCACGTCGAGCTGACCCGCCGGTTCCAGAGCATCGGCACCGAGGTGGAGCTGGGGTTCTCCGCGGAGCAGACGGCGCGCGAGGTGCAGCGCTGCCTCAACTGCGACATCCAGACGGTCTTCCAGGCGCCCCTCTGCATCGAGTGCGACGCGTGCATCGACATCTGCCCGGTGCAGTGCCTGACCATCACCGAGAACGGTGAGGAGGCCGATCTCCGCACAAGGCTGTCGGCGCCGGCGAAGAACCTCGACCAGGCGCTGTACGTCTCTGCAGCGCTGCCGCAGACGGGCCGGGTCATGGTCAAGGACGAGGATCTCTGCGTCCATTGCGGCCTCTGCGCCGAACGCTGCCCGACCGCCGCATGGGACATGCAGCGATTCGAGCTGCTCATCCCGCTCGCGGTGACGACTCCGATGCCGGTGGCGACCTGATCATGGCTGAGCAGCGTTTCGTCCAACCCCGCTCCAAGGTGAACGACTTCGCCGTGAAGCTCGCCAACGTCAACGGCACCGGGTCGTCGAGCGCCAACAACCTCCTGATGCGCGCCATCTTCCGGATGGGCGTTCCGGTTTCGGGCAAGAACCTCTTCCCGTCGAACATCCAGGGGCTGCCCACGTGGTACGAGATCCGCGTCAACAAGGACGGTCACGTCGCCCGCGCCCGCGAGTACGACCTCATGGTCGCGATGAACGGACAGACCTACACTCGCGACGTCGCCGAGGTGGCGGGGGGCGGCTTCACGATGTACGACTCGTCGTGGCCGCTCGATCGCGAGCTCATCCGCGAGGATGTGACCTATCTCGGCGTCCCGCTCGCCGAGATGTGCAATGACGAATTCCGCGGACCGCGCGAGCGCATCCTCATGAAGAACATCGCGTGCGCGGGAGCGCTCGTGGCCATGCTCGGCATCGACATGGACGTGATCGCGCAGCTGCTCACCGAGCAGTTCGCCGGCAAGGATCGGCTGCGCGAGTCCAATCAGCGCGCGCTCCGGCTCGGCCACGATTTTGCGACCTCGCATTTCGACCACCCGTTGCCCTGCCGCGTGGAGGCAATGGATGCGACCCGAGGTTCGATCCTCATCGACGGCAACACCGCCGCCGCGCTCGGCTGCGTCTACGCCGGTGCCACCGTGGCGGCGTGGTACCCGATCACCCCGTCGACGTCACTCATGGACGCATTCGCCAAATACTGCGCCAAGTTCCGGCGCGACCCCGAGACCGGGCGCAACAACTACCTGGTCCTGCAGGCGGAGGACGAGCTGGCCGCGATCGGCATGGTGCTCGGCGCGTCATGGGCGGGAGCCCGCGCGTTCACATCGACCTCGGGGCCGGGCATCTCATTGATGCAGGAGCTGCTCGGCATGGGGTACTACGCGGAGATCCCGGCGGTGGTGTTCGACGTGCAACGGGTCGGCCCGTCCACGGGGATGCCGACTCGCGTGCAGCAGGCGGACATCCTCACCTGCGCGTACGCGTCGCACGGCGACACGAAGCACGTGCTGCTGTTCCCGGCTCATCCCGCCGAGTGCTTCTCGATGGCGGCGAATGCGTTCGATCTCGCGGAGCGCTTCCAGACCCCGGTGTTCGTGCTCTCCGACCTCGACATCGGCATGAACGACTGGGTGAGCCCGGCGCTGAAGTGGGACGACTCCTACGTGCCCGACCGCGGCCGCATTCTGGGCGCAGAGGAGCTTCGCGAGCTCGAGGTGTACCACCGCTACGAGCCGGTCGACGCCGAGTCGATCGCGGCGCGCACGCTTCCGGGCGTGAGCGAGCTCGGTGCCTATTTCACGCGTGGATCCGGCCACACCATCGAGGGGGCGTACACCGAGTATCCCGAGGAATACCAGGCGGTGCTCGACCGCCTCGCGCGCAAGCACTCGGCCGTCGCCGAGCACATTCCAGCGCCCCTGGTCGCCGACCACGCGCATGCGCCGCTCGGCATCGTCACCCTGGGCAGTTGCGAGCTCGCGGTCCTCGAGGGCATCGAGCTGCTCGCGACCCGCGATGTCCCCGCGGACTACATGCGCATCCGTGGCTTCCCGTTCGGCGCCGCGGTGCGAGCGTTTCTCGAGGCACACGAGACCATCGTGGTGGTCGAGCAGAACCGCGACGGCCAGCTGCGGACGCTGCTCACCCTCGAGACGCCGGTTCCCAAGGAGAAGCTCCGTTCGGTGCTCGCCTATGGCGGCTACCCGTTGAGTGCCGAGGACGTCGTCGACGGCGTCATGAAGGCACTGGAGGCCTGACCCATGCCATCGATCGTCAAACCGCTGGTGACCCACCCGGGGCTGGAACGCAACGGGCTGGGTCTGACCATCCGCGACTACGAGGGCGGGATGTCCACGCTGTGCGCGGGCTGCGGCCACGACTCGGTCACCGCCGCGATCACTCACGCGCTGTGGGAGAGCGACACGCCGCCGCACATGATCGCCAAGCTGAGCGGCATCGGATGCTCGGCGAAGACGGCCGCCTATTTCGCGCGCGGCGCCCACGGGTTCAACGGCTGTCACGGCCGCATGCCACCCATCGCCACCGGCGCGAGCGCCGCGAACCGCGACCTGCTCTGCATCGGCATCTCCGGTGACGGTGATTCGCTGTCGATCGGACTCGGTCACCTCGCGCACCTGGTGCGGCGCAACGTGCGAATGGTCTACGTCATCGAGAACAACGGGGTGTACGGGCTCACCAAGGGCCAGTTCTCGGCGTCGGCCGACGTCGGGTCGACCACCAAACGCGGCGAGGCGAATCATCTCCAGCCGATCGATCCGATCTTCCTGGGGCTGTCGGTGGGAGCCACCTTCCTCGCGCGCGGCTTCTCGGGCGACAAGCGCCAGCTGGTGCCGATCTTCCGCGCGGCCATGGCGCATCGCGGACTCGCGATCATCGATGTCATCTCACCCTGCGTGACGTTCAACGATCATGAGGGCTCGACCAAGAGCTACCTGTTCACGCGTCAGCACGATGTGCAGGTGACCGTGACCGACTTCGTCCCGCCCGCCGAGGAGATCTCGGCAACGATTCCGGTCGACGGCGTGGTGAGCATCCCGATGCACGACGGCGCCGCTCTGCGCTTCCGCAGCGTTCCGGAAGGTTACGACCCGACCGACCGGATGGCGGTGATGGAGCACCTGATATCGGCGCGTGGACGGGGTGAGATCGTGACCGGCGTGCTCTACATCGACGAGCAGTCGTCGGACCTGCACGAGCTCGGCAACACCATCGACGGCCCGCTCACGCAGGTGCCCTACGAGAAGCTCTGCCCGGGGTCGGCCGCGCTGGCGGGGATCGGCTTCCGGTAGACCGACGTCACCGCAGCGGCATGCACCGGAGGGCGTGTTCCAGGCGGGCAAGGCTGTCCGCCCGGCGCGCCGCCTCATCGACGGCGCGCAGGAGCTGCACGCGGGTCGGGTAGCGGATGAGATCGAGATCCTCATGCACGTCGGCAAGCCACTGACGGGCGCGATGCTGTTCTGCCGGCGAGAGCAGTACCTTCATTCCCCATTCCCCCAAAACATCCCCGGATTCGTAGGATAGCGTTTGCTGCGATCGATGTCTACGGGGCGTTTATCGGAGCGCGCTGGCTGTCGGTTGCCGAGATGGAGCACCCGCTTTGAGGCCGCCGATTCGCATCGCCGGCGGGCCCCTCAGACGCTGTAGCCGCGCATCACGCTGTCGACGACACGCTCGGCGAACGCGGCGTCGAGGACGCCCCCGAACATTAGCCGGAAATAGACCGGTCCGACGAGGAGTTCGGTGGCCACCTCCGGATCGGCATCCGGGCGCAGATCGCCGCGGGCGATCCCCCGCTCGATCACCCGGGTGACCTCGGCGCGACGCGCCTCGACGATGGTCGCCCGGAATGGGTCACCGATCGACGGGTCGCTCGCGATCTCCGACAGCAACGCCCTGATGACCGGCCCGAAGTCCGTCTCGACGACGGCGCGCATGGGGTTGGTGACCGCGGCGAGCAGCTCGTCGCGCGTGTTCCCCGTCTCCGCCACGGCGATGTGCGGCGAGGCGAGGTGGGAGAGCAGATCCTGGGCGAGTGCCTCCTTGGATGGCCAGCGACGGTAGATCGTCGCCTTGCCCACCCCGGCGCGGGCGGCGACGTGCTCGAGGCGCATGGCTGCGAAGCCCTTCTCGATCAGCAGCCGGCGTGCGGCGTCGAGGATCGCCTGATGGGCGCGCTCACTTCGTGGCCGGCCGCCACGCGCCGGGACGGAGCTGGCCTGGACGCGCCCTGACGGCGCGGTGATCGGGGAGTTTTCTGGCACTGGTGCTATGATACGGAACGCATCGTATCGATGTTTGGAGATCAAGAATGACAACGAAAGACGACACCCGCATTGTGGCGCTCATCGAGCGCGCCGAGCGAGAGACTCCCTTCTGCGACTGCGGAGAGCCCGTGGCGGCAGTGGCACAGGACCGCGAGATCTGGCTTCGCTGCACCGCGCATCAGCGTGCCCCCGCCGGCACCGTGCGGCGGTTCCTTGCCGCGCTTGCCTCGGCCGGCCACACGCGCAAGCTCCTCATCGGCCGGGTGTAGCACCCGGTGCGTTCGCGGGCCGTGCCGCTTGATCGGGCCGACGTGACGGCCGATACTTGGACGTGGTGACCTGGGGCAGTTCCGGATGTCCGAGGCTGCCGACCCGACTGGACGCGATTGGCAGAAACGCCCTCTCCATCACCTTGAGCAACGGCGCGCCGCCCGGCGGCACCTCTTGCACCACCGACGCCGCGCCCACCACCAGCATCATCCGGATCCCCGGCACGGTCGACGCGGCCGGCCAGATTGCGGTCACGACAGTCGACGGGTTCTACGGGACCACTGTCGTGCTCCCTGCACTCCAGGCTTCGAGCGGGCTGGCGATCACCCCGTAACCAATCCGTGCGTGTGCTCCGCGCGGCCGGTCGTACGATCGGTCGATGATCGCGGCCCTCCGCGAGTGGCGGGTCGGGAGCCGCGCCGCGGACGACGCTCACGCATTCCATCGGCACTGGTGGCTCGACCTCCGAGCGGTCGTTCCGCTCGCCGCCGGTTTGTCATATCTCGTTGTGCTCGTGTTGCGGCTCGCCGGTAACCTCCCGTCCTTCTACTGGTACGGCGATTTCCCCGAGGCACTCCGGCTCAGTGACGCGGTATTCCACGGCGGCTACGGTCAGGGTCTCGCGGTGCCCTCGCAGACCGGCATCGGCCCGCTCTGGGCCGTCGGCCTGCTGGATCAGGTCACTCGGAGTGACATCGTCGGGATGGCTTTCGGCGCGCTGATGGTCGCGCTCGCGATCGGACTGATGGTTCGAACCGCGCATCAGGTCATCGGAGGCGCAGGAGCGGTGGCGGTCGCGGTGCTCGCGGTTGCCGCCCCACCGGTCGTGGCGTGGGAGATGCTCACGCCGATCGCGCACGAGAGCACGCTGCTGCTCTGCGCGATCGCCGCGTGGCAGCTCGTCGCGCTGTCCCGCCCCGCTCGCGGCCACGCGGTGACGTTCGCGGTGCTCGCCGGTGCGCTCGCCGGGGTGTGCGTCGTCTCGGACTCGCTCGCGATCGCGGGCGCCGTTCTCCCCTGGATCATCTGCGCTGCGGTGCTGTGGCATCGCGATACGTCGCGCCGGCTGCCGCTTGCGCTCACAGCCTGTGCCGCGATCCTGTCAGCCGTTGTGGTCGACGTCCTGTCGAGCGTCTCGGGAATCGTGGAGCGAGGGAACGTCGGCATTGCCCTGTCGGTGAAGGGCATCTCGTCCGGACTGCGCACCATCGCCACAACCCTGGGGCAGATGATCAGCGGAGCCTGGTACAGCAACGTGGTCCCCGGAATACTCGTGATCCTGGGATTCGCGTCCTTTCTCGCCGTGGTCTACATGGCGATTCGCGTCCTGAGGAGTCACGCCGTCGAGCGCGTTCAAGGACGCGACCTGTACGTGTGGTTCTGGTTGCTGTCGTGCGCCGGATTGATCGCGGGCTTCTGCCTTTCGGGTCTTGCCCGCCAATACAATCCGGTCGACTACCAGGGACATTACGTCGACGGCCTGTGGTTCGCGACCGCCGCGCTGCTACCGCTGGGGCTGGTGTGGACGGGAACCCGTCGACGCACGCTCCTGGTTGCGAGCGTCGCAACTCTCGCCGTGGTGAGCACCGTGGGCATCGCGACGGCGCCCGCCGCACTCTTCAACGGTCCCGACTACGTCGACGCCGGACAGCTCACCACAACCCTGCAGCAACTCGGCGTCACGCGCGGGTACGGGGGGTACTGGGAGTCGTTCGCAGTGGGCTGGCACACGGGCGACGGCATCACCGCGCTCCCGCTGCAGCAGTGCGCATCGGGCCTCTGCCACTATGAGTTCGCCGCGCCCGCCTGGTATCAGCCGGAGCCGGGGCCCGTCTTCGTGATCGCCCAGGCGAGCCCCTGCACGAACGACAGTCTCTGCGTCAGCGTCGCCAACCTCCTGCGGTTGCCGGCGCCCGAGTCGGTGCGCACCGTCGGCCTGCTCCGTGTCTATGTGTATGCCCGCGACGTCTTCGCGAGTCTTCCGATCGCGACCGGCACATAGCGACCATGCAGCCGGGGCGCCGGTCAGCAGAGGCCATCGGAACAGGTCAACGATGCAGCCGCGCGCTCTTCAACGCCTTGTCGACGGCGCCCCTGCCGCCGTGGACGCCGATGCCGACAAGGTTGAGTCGCTCGCGCGGCACGGCGTTGACCGCAGCCCTGTTGTCGTCATCGTGGCCGGTGACAAACATCTCCTCGGTGTAGACGGCGACGCGGAGCGCTCGGTCAAGTGCCCTGCGCAACGAGGACGCGAGCACTGCCGAGTCGCCCTCGAGGACGGTGATCGGCTGCCGGCACATGGCAAGGTAGGCGGTGCCGTCCGCATCTTCGTAGGGCTTCCCGATGATTCCGTCCACCGCCCCGACGATGCCACTCACGGGGAACGCCGCAACGTTCAGTTGCTGCCAGACTGCGAGGTCGTCACGGAGCAATATGGCGACCTTGGTGTCGAATCGCGCGGACGCATGCGGATCCGAGGCGTCCGGCATCGCGGGCGTCGTGTCGATGGAAGTGGTCATTTGCTCAGGAGAGGATGACCCCCGGGTGCGACTTCATGCAAGGCGTCCACTCGCAGCATACTGGGAGCATCCCAATGCCGCGAAAGGTTGCCGTACCACCGGTTCAGGAACCCAAGTGAGCGCGACACAAGGAGACACATACGGTGACGCTCACAGACAGCAAGGCGTTCAGTGGATTTGCCGTGAACGATCTGCGCGCAGCACGCGCATTCTATGAGGACATGCTTGGACTGAGGACTTCAGAGCGGGACGGTCTCCTGACGCTGCACCTGGCCGGTGACCGGGACACGTTGATCTACTTCAAGCCGGACTTCACCCCCGCCACCTATACGATCCTGAACTTTCCGGTGGACGACATCAACAAGGCTGTCGACGAGTTGACCGCGAAGGGAGTCACGTTCGAGCGCTACGAGGGCATCGACCAGGACGAACGCGGGATCCACAGGACCGAGGGACCCCTGGTCGCGTGGTTCACCGACCCTGCAGGGAACGTGCTCTCCGTGCTCCAGCTGCCGTAGCGCCCGGCGGTAGCGACGAGCGAGTGCATCCGCAGGCAGGGGTCAGCGCAGAAGCGCGGCCACCTGGCTCGGTTCGAAGTTGCCGCCGCTGAGAACGATCACGGTGGGATGCTCCGCGCTTCCGGCCGGTACTCTCCCGGTCAGGTATGCGGCAAGGGCGAGCGCACCGGTCGGCTCGACCGCGAGCTTCAGTCCCGTCCACGCGAGACGCAGGGCGCTGACGAGCTCCTCCTCGGACACCGTGACCACATCGCGAACGAGGCCGTCGGTGACGATCACCTCGAAATTGCGGTCGCCGATGGACTTCGATTTCACACCCTCGGCAAGCGTCACCGGGTCGGTGGGGAGGGCCTGCAAGGTTCCGGTGTGCAGGCTCCGCGCCGCGTCGTCAGCCACCTCGGGCTCGACCCCGATGACCGCGGTCGCCGGCGACAGCACCGACAGCGCCAGGGCGATCCCGGAGATCTGACCACCACCGCCGACGGGGACGACCACGGCGCCCGGCGCCGCCACGTCCTCGAGGATCTCGAGCCCGACGGTGCCCGCGCCGTGGACCACGTCCCAGTCGTCGTACGGGTGGATGAGATGCAACCCCTCGGATCGCGCAATCTCCTCGGCGACGCGCTCTCGGTTGTCGTAGGTGACGCCGTCGGACACGACGGTGGCCCCGAACGACCGGATGCCCGCGACCTTCGCCGGCGTGACGCCTTCAGGGACGACGATTGTCGCGCGCAGCCCGGCGACCTGGGCCGCGCACGCCAGGGCCTGACCGTGGTTTCCCGAGCTGTGGGTCACGACGCCCGCGACGTCCGGGTCCCGCTCGACGAGGCTCAGGACCGCGTTGAAGGCGCCGCGCGCCTTGAATGACCCGGTGCGCTGCAGCGACTCGGGTTTGACCATCAACCCCGCCGAGATATCGGCTCTGACCAGGGGCGTCCTGCGAACGTGGCCGTTGATGCGGTCTGCCGCCCTGCGGATCTCCGCGAGGTGCTCAGCGGCTCCGGTGTCCTGAGTCACGCCGTGTCAGGAGGAGACGGCTACAGGAATCTCCAGCGCCAGTTTGTCCATCTCGAGCTGCGCGGGAACGTCCACCGGGTAAGAGCCGGTGAAGCACGCGAAGCAGAACCCGTTGCCGTCGGGTTGCCCCATGGCTCGGCGCAAACCGGCGAGGCTGAGATACCGCAGCGAGTCCGCGCCGAGCATCTCACCGATCTCGCGCTCGGTGTGACCCGCCGCGATGAGCTCGCGGCGCGAGGCGATGTCGATCCCCATGAAGCACGGCCACGCGATCGGCGGCGATGCGATGCGCATGTGCACCTCGCTGGCTCCGGCACGCCGCAGCTCGTCGATGATGCGGCGCGACGTGGTGCCGCGCACGATCGAGTCATCAACCAGAACAACGCGCCGGCCCTCGAGCACATGGCGCATGGGGTTGAACTTCAGTCGGATGCCGGCCTCGCGAAGCCGCTGCGTCGGTTGGATGAAGGTGCGCGTGATGTAGCGCGATTTGATCATGCCTTCCGCGAAGGGCAGTCCGGCCTGCTCGGCGTAACCGATCGCCGCCGGTGTGCCGCTGTCGGGGAGCGTGATCACGATGTCGGCGTCCGCGGGCGCCTCGCGGGCAAGCTCGCGGCCCATCTGGCGCCGAGCCTCGTACAGCGATTTCCCCATCATCACGCTGTCCGGTCTCGCGAAGTAGATGAACTCGAACGAGCACATCGCGCGGTGCGCGGCGGTGCGCTGGATCTTGGTGCTGCGCATACCGGATGCGTCGACCGTCACGATCTCGCCCGGCTCGATCTCGCAGATGAACGTGGCGCCGACGACATCGAGCGCGCAGGTCTCGCTCGCCATCACGTAGCCGGTGCCGCCGGGCGCATCGACATCGCCGAACCGGCCGAGACACAGTGGACGGATGCCGAGCGGATCGCGAGCTGCGACCAGGGAGTCCCTGGTGAGGAACACGAGGCAGTACGCGCCTTCGACGCGCGGCAGCGCTTCTGCGAGCGCCTGTTCCAGCGTGTCCGCCCGGGTCTGCGAGATGAGCGCGCCGAGCACTTCGGTATCACTCGTGGTCTCGAAGTCGAATCCCCTGGCGATGAGCTCGTCACGCAGCTTGGTGGCATTGACGAGGTTGCCGTTGTGCGCGATGACCACGGGGCCGATCGTCGGATGCTGCACCGAGATCGGTTGTGCGTTGAGCAACCGCGCGCTGCCCGTCGTGCTGTAGCGCGTGTGCCCGATGGCGATGTTGCCTTTGAGGCCGTCGATGGTCTCCTGGTCGAACACCTGCGAGACGAGGCCCATCTCCTTGCAGACGCGAATCTCGCGACCGTCGCTGACCGCGATGCCGGCGGACTCCTGTCCGCGGTGTTGCAGCGAATACAGGCCGAAATACGTCAGGTTGGCGACGTCCTCGCCCGGGTGGAACACCCCGAAAACGCCACATTCCTCGTGAAGGTGATCGTCGTCGTAAGTGTCCATTCCGGCCTGATCAAGCACGCTCGATCAAAGCTCCTCGGTGTACCGCTCGCACATCGGCGAGTGACACATCGATGCACCCGGTCACGCAGACCCTCTCGCCTCCGACGGAGCCGAGACCGCGGAAGGGGACCGAGTGTCGCCCTGCCAGCTCGTGCAATCGCACAAGTGCCTCCCTGGCGAAGCTGATGACGAATCGAGATTGACTCTCACCGAAGAGTATACCGGCCGCCCCGTTAATCAACCCTTCACCGCTTCCCAGCTCGTCGATCTCCACCGAGACGCCTATGTCGCCCAGCAGACATGACTCGGCCATTGCGATCGCAATTCCACCCTCCGCGCAGTCATGCGCCGAGTGCAGCAGGCCCGCAGAGATGGCCTCGAGGATGAAGCTGTGCACCCGCCGCTCGAGGTCGATATCGAGGCGTGGAGGGCTGCCCGCGTTGACCCCATGGACGAGCCGCTGGTACTCGCTGCCGTCGAGCTCGGCGGCGACCGGGCCGACGAGCCCGACCAGGTCGCCCTCGTCGCGAAACCCCGCGCCGCAACGCTTCGACACGTCGTCGATCACGCCCACCATGCCGATCACCACGGTCGGGTCGATCCCGGTACCGCCGGTGTCGTTGTACAGGCTGACATTGCCGCTCACAACGGGAATCTCGAGGGCCCTGCAGGCATCACCGATCCCGTCGACGGCATCGTGCAGATCCCACCACACGTCGGCATGCTCGGGGTTGGCGAAATTGAGACAGTTGGTCACCGCGACCGGCGTCGCACCGGTGGCGACGACGTTGCGGGCCGCCTCGCAGACGGCGATCATCGCCCCCTGCCGCGCATCGAGTGCGGTGTATCTCGAGTTGCCGTCGGTGGCGAGTCCAAGACCCAGCGACGTGCCGTCGACGCGCACCATGGCCGCGTCACCTCCCGGGAGGATGACCGTCGCGTCACCAACCTGGTGGTCGTACCGCCTGAAGACGGGCACGCGGCTGCCGAGGTTGGGACTGCCGATGAGGTGGAGCAGCGTCTCGCCGGGCGTCCATGACGGCACATTGCCGCCGGAGCCGGCCCCCTGCGCCGGGCGATCGGGACGAGGTCCCGGCGCCTCTCGCGGCGGAGCGCCGTCGACCAGCAGGTCGAGCGGGAGGTCGCACACGCGGTCGTCACCGTCGCGGACCACGAATCGCTGATCGGGAAGGATCACCGCGACCACATCAGAGTGCAGGTCCCAGCGCTCGAACACCTCCTGCAGTGAGCGCACGTCGCCGGGTCTGGCGACGATCAGCATCCGCTCCTGCGATTCGCTGAGCATCACCTCGTACGGGGTCATCCCGGTCTCGCGTCGCGAGGCACGGGCCACGTCGACCTCGATCCCGCAACCGCCGCGGTGCGCAAGCTCCGCGGTGCTGCCGCAGAGCCCGGCTGCGCCGAGATCCTGCATCGCGATCACGCGTGGATCGCCTGCGAGCTCGAGGCACGCCTCCATGAGGCATTTCTCGAGAAAGGGATTGCCGACCTGCACGGCGGGCCGGCGGGCCGCGCTCTCCGAGTCGAGCACGACCGAAGCGAAGCTGGCACCGTGAATGCCGTCGCGCCCGGTGTCGGCGCCGACGAGGAGGACGAGGTTGCCGGGCCCGCTCGCGGTCGCGCGCGTGAGCTTGCCGCGCTCGACAATGCCGACACACATCGCGTTGACGAGACAGTTGGTGCGGTACGACTCGTCGAAGTACAGCTCGCCACCCACGGTGGGCACACCGATGCAGTTGCCGTAGCCGCCGACACCCGCCACCACTCCATCGAAGAGATGGCGCTGATGCGGCTCGTCGAGCGGCCCGAAGCGCAGTGAATCGAGCAGCGCAACGGGTCGTGCCCCCATGGTGAAGATGTCGCGCAGGATGCCGCCGACTCCGGTCGCGGCCCCCTGGTACGGCTCGATCGCGCTCGGGTGATTGTGCGACTCGATCTTGAACACGCAGGCAAGCCCGTTGCCGATGTCCACGGCGCCGGCATTCTCTCCCGGTCCCTGCAGAACGCGCGGACCCTTGGTCGGCAGCGTGCCGAGCAGCGGCTTGCTGGTCTTGTAGCTGCAGTGCTCGCTCCACAGGGCGCCGACGATGCCGAGCTCGAGGCGGTTCGGGTCGCGACCGAGCGACTCAGCGAGGTGCAGATACTCGGCGCGCGTCAGCGCCACCTCCGCGAGGTCGGCGTCACTCACAGCCACGAACTGCAGACCGGTCACGACACCGCCGCAACCGGCATGACACCGTTGCCACTGATCAGCTTCGCGACATTGCGGAACAGCTGCATGCCGTCCGAGGAACCCAGCAGCGGTTCACACGCCCGCTCCGGGTGCGGCATCATCCCCAGCACGTTTCGGCGTTCATTGACGATGCCGGCGATGTCATGCATCGACCCGTTCGGCGACTCGTCGCCAAGCGCGGATCCATCCTGCCGAACATAGCGAAACGCCACGCGCTGCTCGCGCTCGAGCATCTCCAGCGTCTCTGTATCGGCGACATACCGCCCCTCACCGTGCGACACGGGAATCTGCAGGACGTCCCCTCGAACACATCCCGCCGTGAACACGGAGTCAACGGTCTCGACACGCAACCAGGTCGGCATGCACCGAAACTCCAGCGAGCCGTTGCGTGTCAGTGCCCCCGGAAGCAGGTGTGCCTCGCACAGAATCTGAAACCCGTTGCAGATCCCCCAGACGAGCCCTCCGGCATCGGCGAACTCCCCGACTGACTCCATCAGAGGCGCAAATCGTGCGACGGCACCTGCGCGCAAATAGTCCCCGTACGCAAACCCGCCCGGCAGGATCACGCAGTCAACGCCGCAAAGATCCCGATCCTTGTGCCACAGCATCACCGCCTCATGTCCTGCCAGTTCCACCGCATGCCGGCAATCACGATCCGACCACGTCCCCGGAAACACAGCGATGCCGAACCGCATCAGTGCCCGATCCACGGCGCGACTGTCAGATCGGAGGAGGGCCATCTCGCAGCCGGGGCTACCCCCCCCGGCGAGAGTGAGGGGCGGGACGCCAAAGGCGTTCCGACCCCGTGCCCTCCGCGGCCCATGTCCTCCCCACCCCACCACAAAGCCGACATCACGGAGCCGTCTCGCTGAGCACGCGAACCGAAGCGATGCGAGAGTCCTCGATGACGGTGTTGCGCAGGAGCTGCTCGCACATCGCCTCGACCTGCTCCCGAGCCGACGCTTCGTCGTCCGCTTCGACCTCGAGTTCGATGTACTTGCCCACTCGCGCCGAGCGAACCCCGGGGAATCCAAGGCGGTGGAGTCCGTCGCGTACCACGAGCCCCTGGGGATCGTTGACCACGGGTTTCAGCGCGACGATCACCTCGACCGCATAGGTCATTCGGCGTTGAGCCCTGCGATCTCGATGCCGCAGATGCGCCGGGCGGCTTCGACGTACCGCTGCGTGGTCCCGCGGACGACGTCATCGGGAAGCGCGGGACCGGGATCGGTCTTGTCCCAGCCCAGGGTCTCCACGTAGTCGCGCACGAATTGCTTGTCGAACGAGACCGCGGGCTCACCCTCGCGCCACTGCGAGATCTCCCAGAAGCGTGAGGAATCAGGAGTGAAGATCTCGTCGATGAGCGTCAGCGTGCCGTTGATGAACCCGAACTCGAACTTGGTGTCGGCGAGGTAGATGCCGACCGCCTCGCAACGCGCGGTTGCGTAGTCGAAGAGTCGCAGTGATGCCGACTCGAGCTGGTCGGCAAGCGACTGACCGACGAGCGCCCGCAGCTCGATGCGCGAGATGTTGACGTCGTGGCCGTCGTCCTTCTTGATCGCGGGTGTGAAGCGTGGGGACGGGAGGCGCGATGAATCGCGCAGCCCTTCCTGCAGGGGCTCGCCGGCGAGCGTGCCCTTGTCGCGATATTCCTTCCACCCCGACCCGCTGATGAATCCGCGAACGACGCACTCGACATCGATGCGCTGGGCGCGAGCGACGTGCATCGAGCGCGGCAGCCAGTCACCGCGCACGTTTTCGGGGATCGCCTCCTCCAGGTCGGGAAGGAGGTGGTTCGGCATGATCGCGCCGGTCTGCGCGAACCACCACCGCGACATCTGGGTGAGCACCGTGCCCTTGCCGGGAATCGGCGTCGGCAGAACGACATCGAAGACGCTCAGCCGGTCGGTCGCGATCATCAGCAGGCTGCCGTCGGCGAGTTGGAACGTGTCGCGCACCTTCCCGCGCCGGAACAGGTTCAGGTCGCCGACCTCGGCGCTGCTCATCACTTGCATCAACTCATCCTCCCGCCGGCAAGACCGGCTTCAATCGCAAGCACGGGCGCGGAAGCATCCGCTTCTGCTCGCTGTGGCGACGTCGTCGAGAGACCGAGGCGGCGGTACGTCTCATCGATATGGGCAAGGTACGGCTCGACATCGAAGCAGCGCGCGATCGTGGTCTCCGGCAGCGCGGAGGCGATATCCGGATCAACGGCCACCAGGTCACGAAACGAGCCCTCGCCGTCGCGCGCCCGGCCTGCCAGCGCCTGCACCGCTCGATAGGCACGCTCGCGGGGCCACTCCGCATCGACGATGAGGGCCGTCAGCACCTGCTGGGAGAAGACGATGCCGCCGTGCAACTCGATGTTCGCGGCCATGTTCTCGGACTTGACGCGGAGCCCTTCGACGATGCGGGTGGAGAGACGGACGATGTAGTCGCTGAGGGCGCACGCATCCGGAAGGATCACGCGCTCCGCCGACGAGTGCGAGATGTCGCGCTCGTGCCAGAGGGCCACGTCCTCCATCGCGGTCATCGCGTACCCGCGGAGCACGCGCGCGAGTCCGCAGACGCGCTCGCAGAGAATGGGATTGCGCTTGTGGGGCATGGCCGATGAGCCTTTCTGGCGCTGACCGAACGGCTCCTCGACCTCATCGACCTCGGTGATCTGGAGCAGCCGGATGGTCGTCGCCAGACGTTCGAGCACAGCGCCGAGCAGGGCGAGCGCGGTGATGAACGAAGCGTGGCGATCGCGTGCGAGCACCTGCGTCGCAACCGGGGCGGTGGTCAGCTCGAGCCCCTCGCACACATGCTCCTCGACCTCGGGAGGAACGCTCGCATGCGTGCCCACCGCGCCGGTGATCTGGCCGACCGCAATCTCCGCGGTCGCCGCGGCGAGTCGTGTGCGCGCGCGCCGGACCTCATCGACGAAGTTGGCGAGCTTGACGCCCAGGGTCAGCGGCTCCGCATGGACGCCGTGCGTGCGGCCCATCATCACGGTGAGGCGGTGGCGCTCCGCCTGTTCGGTGAGCGCGGCGATCAACGACTCGACGTCGCCGTCGATCAGCGCCGCCGCATCCCGCAACTGGGTGGCCAGGGCCGTGTCGACGACGTCCGACGACGTCAGTCCGAGGTGAAAGTACCTGCCGGCGTCGCCGACCGTCTCCTGCACCGCGGCGACGAACGCGGCGATGTCGTGACCCTGCTCGGCCTCGAGCTCGGCGATGCGGTCGGCATCGATCGTGGCTCCCTGCAGGGTGGAGAGCGCTTCGACCGGGATCCGCCCGATCTCGGCCCAGCCCTCGCAGGCGAGCAACTCGACATCCAGCCAGCGTTGCAGCCGCGATGCGTCACTGAAGATCTTCGCGATCTGCTGCGGGGCGTACCGGGGGATCACCTGCAGTCATTCTATCGGGGTGACCCGTAGCTTCTCCCTGCCGCTGGTGATCGCGCACCGCGGCGCGTCCCGTGATGCGCCGGAGAACACCCCCGCGGCGTTCGAGGCCGCGATCGCGCTCGGCGCCGATGCAGTGGAGCTCGACGTGCGCCGGACGGCCGACGGGGTGCTCGTGGTGCACCACAACGCGTCTCGCCGCGGCGTCCCCCTTGCGATGCTCACCTACTCCGGTCTGGTGCGCCTCAGCCGGCACGAGCCGCCCCGCCTGGACACGGTCCTCGATCTGTGCGCGGGGAGGATCGCGCTCGACATCGAGGTGAAGGAGGCCGGCTACGAGGCGGAGGTGATCGAGGCGGCCTCGAGACGCTTCCCTCGCGATCGGCTGCTCTACACGTCCTTCGAGGAGCCGGTGATCGCGGCGATCAAGCATCTCGACCCCGATGCGCGGTGCGGTCTGCTCCTCGGACCCGGCCGCCTGCACAGCCGGACCGAGCGCTACGGGACGCTCCCGTTCGATCTCGCGGAGCGGTGCGGGGCTGATCTCCTGGCCGTCCACCAGTGGCTGGCGCCGGTCCGACGGCGGAGTCGCCGTGGTCCGGGGACAGGACTGCTCGCGGAGGCCCAGGCCCGCGGCCTTCCGCTGATGGTGTGGACCGTCGACGGGCCCCAGCGATTGCGTTCGTACCTTGCAGACGGGCGGGTGGCGGGGATAATCACAGACCTGCCCGGCCTCGCGGTCGAGACGCGCCGCGAGCTGATCTCCGGCGCCGGTCAGGAAGGGACGAAGGCCCGCCGGGGTCACGCACGCGGGGAGCACGACGATTCGATGCCAGCGCACGTAACCGGACCAACTCAGCCCCCGTTGCATAGTCGAGTGCGCCCGGTGATCCCGAGATGACGCTACCTCGGGCGTATGAGGATCAGCTTGTCGAGCGTGCCAAGCAGGACGCCGACGCCTTTGGGGAACTGTACGACCACTACTTCGGGCAGATCTACCGGTTCGTCTTCAGCCGACTGCGAGACCAGGAGGCAGCCGAGGACGTCACCTCCGAGGTCTTCTTCAAGGCACTCCGCGCGATCGGCCGATACAAGCCGTCAGGGCACCCATTCAGCGCCTGGCTCTACCAGATCAGTGTCAACGCAATCAATGATTACTACCGCAGCCGCAAACCGACCTCGAGCCTCGACAGCGCCATCGCTGTCGCCGACCCGGCTCGCCCGATCGACGACCGCGTCGTCGACAGCGCCGAGGCTGCGCGCGTCTGGGCCGCGATCGACGACCTCCCGCCGCAGCAGAGGGCGGCCATGACCCTGAAACTCGGCGAGGACCTCAAGCTCGCCCAGATCGGCGAGATCCTGGGGAAGAGCGAGGGGGCGGTGAAGCTCCTCATCCATCGCGGCATGATCGGTGTGCGCCTCCGGCTCGGCGTCGTCGTCGCCCTCGAGGAGCAGAGCTGATGTCCTGGATGGGTGGATGGTTCGACGCGGAGCTCGAGGACCTCTTCCACGACGAACCCGAGTTGCTCGAGACCGCGCAGCGGGTGCGGGCGGCTCGTCCGCGTGTGGAGCCCGATCCACGCTTCCAGAACCGGCTTCGCGCCCAGCTGGTCGCCGAGGCGTCGCGCGGCACCAGCCTTCGCGGTGTCCGCCGCTGGTGGCGTCTCGGACCGGCGCACGTCGCCTGGGGTGGGGCATTCGTCGGCGCCGCGTTGATCACCGCCACGGTCCTCACCTTCGTCTCGAACCACAGCGCCGACCAGACAGTGACCGCGTTCTCGCAACTCACCGCGCAGCACTCGGTGAGCCCGAACGAGGTCATCACGGTCGCCTTCAATCAGCCCATGAACGAGCAGGCCGTCGAGGCCGGCGTCCACATCCAGCCTGCGATCAAGGTGTCGTTCTCCTGGAAGAACAACAACCTCGTGATCTCCCCCGCTCATCACCTCTCGGCGAACACGCCGTACACCGTGACGATCGCCCAGACCGCGATCCGCGCGGCCTCGGGCGCTTCGGCGGCGGCGCCGATCAACATCACATTCGGTACGGCGCCGACACCGCCTCCGGGCCCGGTCGCACCACCTGCACTGGCGCCCGTGACCCTTGGTCTCAACGGGACCGGCGGGTCGCTGCTCTTCGGCCCGGACGGTTCGGTGGTGAGCACCGCCGGTCTGTTGCCGCCTTCGGCAACCGCGTCTCCGTCGCCTTCGATCACCGCCACTCCGACGACCCCGGGCGCGGCGACGCCGGCTCCCGAGGGTGTGATCAGCCAGGCGCCTGAGGTGCCTGGAGCGCTGGTCGAGTTCCCCACCTCGGGAACGCCGTTCTCGCTCCTCGGGCAATCGCCGAGTGCGGCCGCCTTCTCCCCGAACGAGAGATACCTGGCGACCGCCGTCGATGACGCCAACGGCGGCTCGAAGATCGTGGCGAGCCAGAGCAACGGGCTCCAGCCGAACCGCCTCGCCGACTCGCCGACGCCGGTCACCGCACTCACCTGGTCATCGTCCAACGACCGCGTCATCTACACCGACGGCACGATCATCAAGTCGGTCGACCTCTCCAACAACAAGACGCTGCTGTACACGCTGCCGACCGGCGCCGGGACGATCACCGCGCTCGCTCCCGGCGGAGCCTACGCGTACGTGGCGCCGGTTAGCGGCAACGGCGGCGAGCTCGTCAACATCGGCACCGGCACCGGACAGGTGCTCAAGGGTGCCGTCATGGACGTCGCATTCAGCGGCGACGGATCGACCATCGCATGGGTGGACGAATCGGTCAATCCCGCCCGACTGCTCACCGAAGCCGTGGGCCAGAGTGCTCCGGACGTCCTGACGATGCCCGACCCGACGTCCAGTCCGAGCGACGTCACCCTCGACCAGGCGGGCGATGAGGCCGCGTACCTCAGCACCGATTCGGCCGGGGTCGCGGAGCTCGTGGTGGCGCAGTTGCCGAGTGGCACGACCCTTGCTGTGGGGTCGGCTGCGAATGCAGCCCAGCTCACGCTCGCCCCGGGTGGCGATCACATAGCCTTCATCGCGAACACCGCGAGCGGAGCCGCCATCGAGCAGGCACCAGTCCCAGGCGCGACGACCAAGACGCTCGGCCCGCAGATCCCTGCCGGAGCTAACGACACGCTGCAGCGCTTCGTCCAGGCGCAGGTCGGCCAGAACGGACAACCCGACCTGGTTGCGCTCCAGGCACTGAGCGCTGACGGCGTCGGTGCCGCGCAGAGCACGCCCCAGAACCTGAGCCGCGCCTATGTGATCAGCACCTACCTCAAGCCGGCGAACGTCGTCGTTGCGAGCATCGAGCTGATCGTCGATCCCGACGCGGCACACACGAGGGCACGAGTGGCGAACGAGACCCTCACGCTCACGCAGGGCCCGGGCAGTCAGTACCTGGTGACCTCGGCCTCGACGTCACCGCTCCATGACGAGTCCGCCGGACCACATGTGGTGCAGGTGACCTCGAACACGGCGGATGGCCTCACCACGCTCGTGGTGAGTTTCGACAGCGACCTCGATCCGAGCACCGTCGCCGGCGCGATCTCAGTGCTCTCCGCGTCGGGAGCGACCCTCGACTCGACAGCGATCTACAACGCCGATGCGCGGACCGCCACGGTGACGATTGCCAATGCGCCCTCCGGCACGCTGACCCTGGACATCGCGACGAGCCTTGCCGACTTCGAGGGACAGCCGCTCGCTCAGAGCTTCCGGACCCACGTCCAGGCCAGCTCCTAACCGCGGATCTCGCCTCGGTAGCGCCACAACGCGGCGCGCACCGGAAGGCACAGCGTGCCGTCCGCCGCAGTGCACGGCTCGAGCGCGCGCTGACAGGCAGCACGGATCGCCGACACCGCATCGCCGGGCAGGTGCGCCAGCTCGGCTGAGACCGGCCGTTCGGTGACCATCGCCGCCCAGTAGGTCCCGATTCCGTCGAAGCGCACGACATCCTGCAGGATCGTCGTCTCCCACGTGGCGACCGGCGGCGGATCGGGCGCCGCGAGACACCGCGTCAGGAACGCACTGGTGATTCCCGCGACCTCGCGGACCGCGTCGACCAGCGCTTGCTCGTGCAGCGGCGGACGCGCGGCGTCCCAGGTGACCACCGCGGCGCAGCCGGTGGGTCGCACCAGGCGCTCCGCGGCTTCGAGCATGGATCCACCCTCCCAGAATCCGAGCGTGCAGAGGGACCCCACGCGGTCGCACGACCGATCCTCGAGCGGAACGACGCCACCCGTGGCAACCAGCGTCGAGACGCCGCATCCCGTGCCCGCGACGTCGCGCCGCGCGCTGTCGAGCAGCGCCGCGTCCGTGTCGACGAGAACGACCGATCCGCGCGCTCCCACCGCCGCTCCCAGCGCGACGCCGAGCGTCCCGCCGTCGCACATGAGGTCGCACACGATGTCATGCGGTCTCGCGCCGAGCGCGCCGGCCACCTGCTCCGCGAGCGGTCGGAGCACGGCCATGGCGTACAGCCGCCCGAACCGCGGCTCCACGCGGCTACCCCGAGACGGCGACGGCGGCGGCGATCACGGCGGCGCGCGCAGGGTCGCGCACAAGCCGCCGGAACGACTCCTGGCGCGTCGCCCATTGGTCGGCCGCCGCGACCAGTTCCGGGTGTTGCTCGATGAATGCGGTGCTGTAGTGCCCGGCGCGGAAGTCGGGGTCGGCGATCACCGCGAGGTGGTACGCGATGTTGGTGTGGATGCCGGTGATGACGTACTCCAGCAGCGCGCGACGCATCCGGTCGAGCGCCATGTCGCGCGTCGATCCATAGGTGATCAGCTTGGCGATCATCGGGTCGTAGTTGGGCGAGACGAGGCCGGGGCCCACCAGCGAGCTGTCGACGCGCACACCGGGACCCCCCGGTTCGTGATACCCGGTGACCTGCCCCGGTGACGGCAGGAATCCGCGCGCGTAGTTCTCCGCGTTGATCCGGCATTCGACGGCGTGGCCGCGCGGCATCACCTCCTCCTGCGTGAGCGGCAGGCGCTCGCCCGCGGCGATGCGCAGCTGTTCGGCCACGAGGTCGATGCCGTACACGAGCTCGGTCACGGGGTGCTCCACCTGCAGGCGCGTGTTCATCTCGAGGAAATAGAACTCGCCGTCGCGGTAGATGAACTCGACGGTGCCGGCGTTGACGTATCTCACGGCTTTGGCCGCGGTCACGGCGGCCTGGCCCATCCGCGCGCGCGTGTCCGCGTCGATGACCGGTGAGGGCGATTCCTCGACGATCTTCTGGTGGCGGCGCTGCACGGAGCACTCGCGCTCGCCGAGGTGGATGACATTGCCGTGCGTGTCGGCGAGCACCTGGATCTCGATGTGACGTGGCTCCTCCAGGTACCGCTCGAGAAAGATCGTGTCATTGCCGAAGGCGCGCTGCGCCGTGCTCTTCGCGGTGTCGAAGGAGCCGCGCAGCTCCGCCTGGTCACGCGCGATGCGCATGCCGATCCCGCCACCGCCGGCGCTCGCCTTGATGAGCACCGGGTACCCGATCCGGGCCGCAGCCGTGACGGTCTCCTCGATGTCACCGAGCGCATCTGTCCCCGGCACGACCGGAACGCCCGAGGTGCGCATGCGCTCGCGTGCGGGCACCTTCTCGCCCATCGCCGCCATGGCGTCGGCGGGCGGACCGACGAAGACGATGCCGCTGTCCGCGCAGGCACGGGCGAGCTGCTGGTTCTCGCTGAGGAACCCGTACCCCGGATGGATCGCCTGCGCTCCCGTCGAGCGCGCCGCGTCGATGATGCGGTCGATCACCAGGTACGACTGCGCTGCCGGCGCGGGACCGATCTCCACCGCCTCGTCGGCGAGGAGCACGAACGCGGCGGTGCGGTCGGCCTCACTGTGCACGGCGACTGTGCGCACGCCGAGGTCGCGACATCCCCGGATAATGCGCAGCGCGATCTCGCCGCGATTGGCGACGAGCACCTTCTCGAACATGCCCGGACTCCTCAGCTCGTGCTCACGCGCCGATCTGGACGAGCGGCGCACGCGGACTCACCACGACACCCTCGGTGACATACACCTCGGTGACGGTGCCCGCACGGGTCGCGGTGATGTCGTTCTGCATCTTCATCGCCTCGAGCACGCACACGACGTCACCGAGCGCGACGCGGTCACCAACCTTGACGTTCACCTTGAGCAGCAGACCCTGCATCGGCGATACCACGGTCCCTTCGCGCACCTTCGGCACGGCCGGGCCGGCCGGCGCGGTGGTCACAGCGGACGGACCCGGCTCGACGCCGCCGATGACGCGCACCGCGTAGCTCTGACCGTCGACCTCGACGGTGAGCTCCCGGACCGGCAGTGCCGCTGGCTCCTCGCCCAGCGGCGCGTCGGCCGCGTTGTCGACGCTCGTCGGCGCCTCGAACGAGCCCAGCGGCGTCTCGACCTCCGGCTCGTCGCCGAGGCGCTCGGCCACCGCGTCGCCGCGGACGAAGTTGAGGTACGCGTTGGGAAAGAGCGCATACGTGACCATTGCCGCGCGGTCCGGTGACGCGTAGCCCTCGCGGACCAGCTCGCGGCGTGTCGTCCCCATAGCCGGCTCGAGCAGGTCGGCCGGACGGCAGGTGATGGGCTCCTCGCGACCGTTGACGAGCCGCCGCACCTCGCGGTCGACCCGCTCCGGCGGCTCGCCGTAGAGACCGAGGCAATAGTCCTTGATCTCCTGGCTGATGGTCGCGAAGCGGTCTCCCTCGACAACGTTGTAGACCGCCTGCGTGGCCATGATCTCGGTGAGCGGGGTGATGAGTGGCGGGTATCCGAGCTCCGCGCGCACCTGGACCACGTCCGCCTCCACCTCGGCAAGGCGGCCGAGCGAATTCCGTTCACGCAGCTCGGCGATGGCGTGACCCATCGCCGACGGCGGCAGCAGACCGCGGAGCGCCGAGGTGTCGAGCCGCGCCGCGAGCGGGTCGATGACGTCGGCATAGTGCACCAGCTCCTGCTCGAGCACCAGTGCCGCGGCGGCCACTCGCTCGAGATCGAGTCCGCTGTCCACGTCGGTCCCGGCGAACCCCGCGATCAGCGCCTCGGCGCCGGGCATCGAGGCGCCTCCCGCAAGGGGCGAGAGCGCGCAGTCGGCTCGATAGGCTCCCGCGCCGGCGGCGGCGTAGCAGGCGAGCGCGGACATGCCGGTCTGCGCGGAGATCGAGACCGCCACCGGTACACCCGCCGCCTCGCGGATCACCGTCACCGCTCTCGCCGCCGACGCCGCGGCCAGCACGCCGAGCGGATCGTGGAGGCAGATGGTCGGGTAGCCGGCGTCCACGAGCCTTCGCGCGACGTCCCCGAGACCGTCGAGTCCGCGACCCGGCACCTCGTTGTAGACGATGACGCCTTCGGCCTGCTTGCCCGTCCTGGCAATTGCGGTCGCGCAGCGCTCGAGGTTGCGCACGTCGTTCAGCGGGTCGTAGCAGCGGAAGATGTCGACGCCCGCCGCCGCCGCGGTCTCGATGAAGGCATCGACCAGGTCGTCCGGGACCTGACGGTGCCCAACCAGCGACTGCCCGCCGATGACCGCGAGGAACGGGGTGATCGGCGCCGCTGCCCGCAATGCCCGCAGACGCTCGAAGGGATCCTCGGCCAGGAAGCGCAGGGATGCCTCGAAGGTCGAACCGCCGAAGACATCGAGCGCGGCAAAGCCGCAGTGATCGAGGGTCTCGGCGACCGGCAGAGCGTGGCGGAGGCGCAGCCTGCTGACCATGAGCGACTGCTGCCCATGGCGGAGCGACGTCTCCACCAACTCAAGACGGGGCATGCCGCGCCATTCTAGTCAGAGCCAGGGCCTTCGGCCTTGACGGCCCGCGCGACGGCCGCGTCTGGTCCCTGTTAGGCCGCCCGGCTATTGGAAGTCGAATCCCTCGGGCAGCTGCACTTTCGAGCGCATGCGAGCGCGCTCCTCCTTGATGCGCGCGGCGACCTCGGGATCGAAGAGACCGATGATCTCCGCGGCGAGGTGGCCGGCGTTGCGCGCACCCATCGGTCCGACCGCAACCGTCGCCACCGGGATCCCGGGAGGCATCTGCACGATCGACAGCAGCGAGTCGAAGCCCGCGAGCGGCGTCGCGGCGAGCGGCACACCGATGACCGGCAGCGTGGTCAGCGAGGCGAGCACGCCGGGGAGATGCGCCGCTGCCCCAGCCCCGGCGATGAGCACGCGAAGGCCGCGCTCGGGTGCCGCCAGCGCATAGGCCCGCACCACATCCCCCGCGCGGTGCGCCGACATCACACCGATCTCCCACCCGATCCCGTAGCCGTCAAGGACCTCACCGCAGGTGTTCATCACGGGCAGGTCTGACTCGCTCCCCACGACGATGCCGACCCGCACCGGCTCGGTCACGACACGACCCCGGCGATCACCGGTTTGCCGATATCGGTCCGAGCCTGCATGCCGTCGAAATGCACGCGCGCAAGATTGCCATACGCACGGGCTCGCGCGGCGTCGACATCGGAGCCGGTCGCGGTGACGCAGAGGACGCGACCGCCGGCGGTGCGCAGGGTGCCGTCGCCGTCCCGTGCCGTCCCGGCGTGAAAGCACAGCACGTCGGCGTCGAGTGTCCCGATCCCGGTGATGACGTCGCCGCGCCGCACGTCACCGGGATACCCCGCCGCGGCGGCGACCACGCCGACGGCCGCGCCGCGCACCGCGGGAGCGATGCCCGCCGTCACCTCGCCGCGCGCGCACGCCGTGAGCACGTCGAGCAGCGACTCGTCGAGGAGCGGCAGCACGACCTGGGTCTCAGGGTCGCCGAAACGCGCGTTGAACTCGAGCACGCGCATGCCGTTCGGCGTGAGCATCAACCCCGCGTAGAGGCAGCCGACAAAGGGATTCCCCTGCAGCCGCAGCGCGTCGATGCACGGGTCGAGCACGGTGCGCGTCACCTCCTCGAGAAACGAGCTCGACGACGCATCGGGCGGCGGGGCGATCGCGCCCATGCCGCCGGTGTTGGCACCGCGCTCGCCGTCGAAGATGCGTTTGTGGTCACGAGCGGGGACGAGGGTGCGCACGTTGCGCCCGTCGCTGAGGCCGAACACGCTCACCTCCGGCCCGGTGAGCACCTCCTCGACCACGACCCGCCGGCCCGCATCGCCGAAGCGCAGCTCGGCCAGGCAGTCATCGAGTGCACGCTCCGCCTCCTCGACGGAGTCGCAGACCACGACTCCCTTTCCCAGGGCGAGCCCGTCTGCCTTGACCACGCACGCGCCACCGAGGTCGGCGATGAATCCCCCCAGCTCCCCCCGATCGGCCGCGCTCCCGGCGCGCCATCGCGCAGTGGGGATTCCCGCGGAGTCCATCACCTGCTTCGCGAATATCTTGGACGACTCGATGCGTGCCGCAGCCGCGGTCGGCCCGAAGACGGGGATGCGCTGCGCGTGGCACGCGTCGGCGACTCCGGCGGCGGCAGCCGCATCCGGTCCGATGATCACGAGGTCGACCGCGCGCTCCGACGCCAGCCGCGCCACCGCTGCCGCGTCGATGACATCGACGGGGACGTTCTCGGCGATGCCGGACGTGCCGCCGTTGCCCGGCGCGACGATGATCGACACGTCGGGCGCGTCGCGCCAGCACGCCCAGGCCAGCGCGTGCTCGCGGCCCCCGGATCCGACGATGAGTACCCGGCCTATTCCCATTCGATCGTCGACGGCGGCTTGCTCGAGATGTCGTAGACGACCCGGTTGACGCCGGGCACCTCGTTGACGATGCGCCGGCTGATCAATCCGAGGACGTCGTAGGGGACTCTCGCCCAGTCCGCCGTCATGCCGTCCTCGCTCTCGACGATACGAACCGCGACGACGTTGCCGTACGTGCGGTAGTCACCCATGACGCCGACCGACGAGATCGGCGTGAGGATCGCGAACGACTGCCAGACCTTCCGGTACAGACCACTCCGCTTGATCTCGTCGATGACGACCCAGTCGGCCGCGCGCAGCGTCTCGAGGCGCTCGCGCGTGACAGCACCGATGATCCGGATCGCGAGGCCGGGACCCGGGAAAGGCTGGCGGAGCACCATGTCCTCGGGGAGGCCAAGTGCGAGCCCGACGTTGCGCACCTCGTCCTTGAAGAGATAGCGCAGTGGCTCGACGAGCTCGAAGCGAAGGTCGTCAGGCAGCCCGCCCACGTTGTGATGCGTCTTGATCTTGTGCGCGTTGTGCGTGTCGTGCGACGTCGACTCGATCACGTCCGGGTAGAGCGTCCCCTGGGCGAGGAAGTCGATCTCGCCGAGACGCGTCGCCTGCTCCTCGAAGACTCGGATGAAGGTGGCGCCGATGCGACGGCGCTTCTCCTCCGGGTCGATGACCCCGGCCAGCGCGTCGAGGAACTGGTCGGTGGCGTCGACGTGCACGAGGCGGATATGGCGCTGCGTGCGCATGACGTCGATCACGCGGTCTCCCTCGCCGCGCCGGAGCAGGCCGTTGTCGACGAAGACGCAGGTCAGCTGATCACCGACGGCCCGGTGCACGAGCGTCGCGGCGACCGCCGAATCAACTCCGCCGCTGAGCGCGCAGATCACCTTGCCGTCGCCGATCTGACGGCGCAGCGCGTCGATCGTCATCTCGATGAAGGACGCGGCCTCCCAGGTGCCCGCACATCCGCAGACGTCGAAGAGGAAGTTGCGCAGGATGTCGCGTCCCAGCGGCGTGTGCGCGACCTCGGGGTGGAACTGGATGCCGTACCGCTTTCCGGGTCCGACGAACGCCGCGCAGGCCGAGTTGAGGGAATGCGCGATGGGCCGGAATCCCGGTGGCAGTGCCGTCACGACGTCACCGTGCGACATCCAGACGGCGAGCTCGGCCGGCAGCTTGGCGAAGAGCCCGGCGGTCTCGTCGACGGTCACTGAGGCGTGCCCATATTCGCGGCGCTCCGCAGGTGCAACGCCGCCGCCGAGGTCCACGGCAAGCAGGTCCATGCCGTAGCAGATTCCGAGGATCGGGATGTCGAGCTCGTAGACCGCGGGGTCCGGGTGGGGTGCGCCGGCCTCGAAAACCGATGCCGGTCCGCCGCTGAAGATCAGGCCGCGCGGATTGCGACGCCGGATCTCGTCAGCACTGATGTTGCTCGGAACGAGCTCGCAGTACACCTTGGCCTCGCGCACGCGGCGCGCGATCAACTGGGTGTACTGGCTCCCGAAGTCGAGGACGAGGATCGTGTCCTGGGCGACCCGCGCAGGCGTGTGCGCCACCGCACCTGCGTCAGTCGCGACCGTCATCACCGTCCTCCCACCGCTCCTCAGACCCCCATCCCGACACGCTGCTCGCGCTGCTGCACCTTGCCCTCGGTCTTGATCGACGGAGCGATGACCATCTCGGTCTCCTGGAACTCGGCGATGGTCCGAGCGCCGCAGACACCCATCGCCGTCTTCAGGGCTCCGACCAGGTTCATGCTGCCGTCATCCACGTGCGCGGGTCCGAAGAGGATCTCGCGCAGCGTGCCTTTGATCCCCGTCCGGATGCGCGTGCCGCGAGGGAGGTTCGGGTCCGGGGTGGCCATGCCCCAGTGATTGCCATGTCCCGCCGCCTCGGCCGCGGAGGCGAAGATCGATCCGATCATCACCGCGTCGGCGCCGCTGGCGAAGGCCTTCGCGACGTCGCCGCCGAGACGCATCCCTCCGTCGGTGATGATCGCGACCCGCTCGCCACTCCGCCGGAAGTGATCGTCACGAGCTGCGGCGCAGTCGCTCGTCGCAGTCACCTGAGGCACGCCGACACCGAGCACCGCGCGCGTCGTGCAGGCGGCTCCCGGACCGACCCCGACGAGGAGGCCTTTGATGCCCGTGTCCATCAACTCGAGCGCCGTCGCGTAGTCGACACAGTTGCCGGCCACGACGGGAATGTCGACAGAATGCGTCAACTCCGAGAACGAGAGGTGTTTGTACGACTTGCTGACGTGGCGTGCCGTGAGCACGGTTCCCTGCACCACGAGCATGTGCGCGCCCGCCTCCTGGACGATCGGGGCCCTGCGCTCCGCGTGCGCCGGGACGGTCGACACCGCACACGCCACGCCGGCGCGGGTGATCTCCTCGATCCGCTGACCGATGAGCCCGTCCTGCACCGGCGCCATGTAGATCCTCTGCAGCAGCGTGTTGATCTGGTCAACCGGCGACTCCGCGATTGCGGCAAGCACCTCCGCGGGATCCTCGTACCGCGTCTGCACGCCGTCGAGGTTGAGGACCGCGAGCCCACCGAGGTGTCCCATCTCCGCCGCGAAGCGGGTGTCCACGACGCCGTCCATGGCGGCGGCGAGGAAGGGGATGTCCAGCGTGGTCCCGTTGACCGAGAACGAGACGTCGATCTCCGCCGGGTTGACCGTCACGCGGCCGGGGACCAGGGCAACCTCGTCGAACCCATACGCGCGCCGGGCCCGTTTGCCTCTGCCCAACTCGAACTCCATCTGGAGATTCTACAGGAGAGCCCTGGGGGTCCGGCCTTGTGATCGCTCCATCTTGTGGACACCCTCCGCCCTACCCACCACATCTGGTGGTACGCCAGGGATCTCCCAGTGCGCCGTCGGGCGCGGCCGCTACGGGTAGATCCCGCGAACCCGGGTTGCCTCGGCGACCTTTGTGACGGCGATTCGGAATGCGGCGTCGCGGAGCGTGATCCCGTGTGCCTGCGCCTCGCCGCGCACCTGTTGATAGCTCCTGGTCATGACCTCGCGGAGTCGGGAGTTGACCTCTCCGGAGCCCCAGAAGTACGCCTGGATGTCCTGGACCCATTCGAAGTACGAGACCACCACGCCGCCGGCGTTGGCGAGGATGTCCGGGAGGATGAGGACGCCCTTGGCCTCGAGCATCGCATCGGCCTCGGTGGTGAGCGGTGCATTGGCCCCTTCCGCAATCACCCTGGCGCGCACGCGGTCGGCGTTGCGTTCGCTGACCTGCGCCTCCAGTGCGGCGGGGACGAGCACGTCGACGTCGAGCGTCAACAGGTCCTCGCGGTCGAGCTGCTCCGCGCCGCCGTAGTCGGTGAAGTGGCCGCCCTCCTCCTTGAGGTGGCGCAGCGCGGTCAGGTCGAGTCCGTCCTCGCGGTACAGACAGCAGGTGCTGTCGGAGACTGCGACCACACTCATGCCCTCCGCCGACAGCAACTCGGCGGAGACACCGCCGACCTTGCCGAATCCCTGTATCGCCACGCGTGCGCCGGCCGGATCCATTCCCGCATCGCGCATGGCGAGCACGGTGACCATGGTGAGACCACGTCCGGGTCCGGTGAAGCGACCTTCGGAACCGCCGATCGCCTGCGGTTTCCCGGTCACCGATGCGGGCACGGAGAACCCGGCGTGCATCGACAGCGTGTCCATGATCCACGCCATCACCTGCGGGCCGGTGCCGAGGTCGGGTGCGGGGATGTCGCGATCCGGACCGACGATCAGGGAGATCTCGGTGGTGAATCGTCTGGTCAGCCGTTCCAGCTCGGTGAGATTGAGCTCGTGCGGGTCGCAGACCACCCCACCTTTCGCGCCCCCGAACGGGACGTCGGCGACCGCCGTCTTCCAGGTCATGTACATGGCCAGGGCGCGCGCATCGTCCAGCGTCATCGCGGGGTGGTAGCGCAGTCCCCCCTTTGCGGGACCGCGGGCGATGTTGTGCTGGACGCGAAAGCCGGTGAACACACGGAAGGAGCCGTCGTCCATCTCCACCGGGAAGTGCACAACGAGTTCGCGTTTGACCTCGCGCAGCACAGCCCGCAGGGAGTCGTCGAGCCCGATGGCGTCGGCGGTGGCGTCGAACTGCCTCTGAGCAATGCTCAGGGCGGAGCGCTCATTGGGTCCAGACATGCGCAGGCCGCACTATACGCAACAAGCCAGCGGTTTAGGTCGGTCCGGCCCCCTCGGATTAGCACTCCGACACGGCGTGTAGTTGCCTGCCCTGGCAGCAACGCGATGCACAATCATTGACAATCCCGATCACAGCGACCATGCTATGGCGAGAACGATAGGAGGTTTTGGACACCCCCTGTCACAAACAACAAGGAGGCCCATAGGATATGGCCAGGACCAGACGTAGGAGAGGCGGCGTCGAGAAGGCCGTCAAACGCACCGTGAGGCGCGTAGGGACGACAGCTCGCCGTCGCGCACCCGCCGCTGGTGGCGATCTCGTGAAGGCGGTGCAGAACCTCGTGAAGGCGTTGCCCGTCGGCGAGCTGGAGAAGCGACTCGCGGGCCTCGAGAAGACTGTCGCGCGGCTCGAAGCGAGCCTGCGTGGTGCAGCCCAGCGCGCGACCACCGCAGTCCGCGGTGGCAAGCGCACGACTGCGAAACGCGCCACCACGAAACGCGCCACCGCGAAGCGGACGACCGCGAAGCGGGCAACGGCAAAGCGCACGACCGCCAAGCGGGCGACCGCGAAGCGCGCCGGCGCCAAGAACACGGCACGCAAGACCACTGCACGCAAGACCACGGCCCGCAAGCCGGCGGCCGGGCGCAAGACCACGGCGCGTAAGACCACGGCACGCAAGACCACGGCCCGTAAGCCGGCGGCCGCGCGCAAGACCACGGCGCGCAAGACCACTGCACGCAAGACGACGGCTCGTAAGCCCGCCGCCGCGCGCAAGACCACGGCCCGTAAGCCGGCCGCCGCTCGCAAGACAACGGCCCGCAAGCCGGTGACCCGGCGTCGCGCGGTGCGCAAGCCTGTCGCGGCACCGCCCGCGGCGGCACCGGCCACCACGACTCCGAGCTGAGGCGACCACCTCAACTCTCCAACCTCTCGTAGCTCAGAAGGCCTCCGGCAAGTGCCGGGGGCCTTCTTCATGCCATGCTGGGGTACGAGTCCGCGTCGGGCGACTCAGCCGCCGAGAACGCGAGCGATGACGGCCGCCGCACGCTGCGCCCCGACCGCGTCCACGTCCAGGTGCGTGACGCAGCGAAGCGTGTGCAGCCCCATGGTGCTGACCAGCACGCGCTCCTCGCGCATACGGGCAGCGAGATCCGCGGCCGGCGCGGAGGTGTCGAACAGGACGATGTTGGTCGGAACCGCCGGGACTCGCCGCGTCGCCCCCGGACAGGCGTCCACCGCCTCTGCGATGACCCTCGCATTCGCATGGTCTTCGGTAAGGCGCTCGACGTTGTGCTCGAGCGCGTACAACCCCGCAGCGGCGATCACGCCCGCCTGGCGCATCCCCCCGCCGAGGCGCTTGCGCCACCGTCTCACGGAGTCGATCGTCGGCGTGCTGCCGGACACGATGGATCCCACCGGAGCGCCGAGCCCCTTGCTGACGCAGACCGTGACGGTGTCGCATTCGTCCACCAGCGCCGCGGGCGTCACGCCCAGCGCGACCGCGGCATTGAAGAGCCGAGCGCCGTCGCAGTGCACGCGCAGCCCCAGGCGGTGCGCCGTGCGCGCGGCCGCACGAACCCGCTGGGAATCGACCGCGGCGCCACCTCGGCGGTTGTGCGTGTTCTCGATGCACAGCAGCGTGGACACCGGCTGATGAATGTCCGGCTCCCGAACCGCCGCGACGATCGATGCCTCGTCCGGGATGCCGTCGACACTGTCGAGAACGCGAAGCTGGATGCCGGCGACGATCGCGGTTCCCCCCACCTCGTAGACGACGACGTGCGCCTGGGAGTCCGCGATCACCTCGTCCCCGGGACGGGTCTGCGCCGCCACGCATGTGAGATTGCCCATGGTGCCGCTCGGGACGAACACCGCGGCCTCCTTGCCCAGACGGTCGGCGGTCACCTCCTCGAGGCGTCGAACCGTCGGGTCCTCGCCCCAGACGTCGTCACCGACCTCGGCGCGTGCCATGGCGGCACGCATCCCCGCGTCGGGGAGGGTCAGCGTGTCACTCCGAAGATCGACGAGGTCCAGCGCCGGCATTGCTCTCCGTCCGCATCACGTCCGCATGCTGACTGATCGATGCCGCGGCGTGCGGCGCAAGTTCCTCCCGGCCGGCGCCCGCCGCGCACGTGCGATCGCGGCCCTGTCGCTTCGCCTCGTAGAGCGCGTGGTCGGCAAGATCGAAGAGTTCCGACGCATTGTCGGTATCCTCCGGGTACGCGGCCACGCCGACACTGACGGTCAGACGAGCGGGGGGCCGATCGGAGAGCTCGACATCGGTGGCGGCGACGGCGAGCCGGATCTTCTCAGCGACCATGAACGCCTCGCGAGCGGAGGTGTTCGGCATCAGCACCACGAATTCCTCACCGCCGTAGCGGGCGATCACGTCGGCGCGCCGGACGTTGCCGAGGAGGGTCCTGGCGAATGTCGTGAGGGCGAGGTCCCCGGCGTGATGTCCGTGGCTGTCGTTGAGCGCCTTGAAATGGTCGATGTCGAGCATCAGGATTGACAGCGGCGCTCCCAACCGTTCGGCGAGCGCTCCCTGCTGTCCGAGCGAGTCGACGAGGAAGCGGTGATTGTACAGGCCGGTCAGGTCGTCGACACTGGCCTGCCGCTGCACCACCGCAAGGAACCGATATCGCTCGAGCGCCAGCGAGATCTGCTCGGCGGTGGACGCGACCAGGTCGGCGTCGCCGGCCGTGAACGTGCTGTGCCGGCCCGCCACGGCAAGGACCCCGTGGACATGCGTGCCAAGACGCAGTGGAGCGACACAGAACTCGCGCACGTCGAGGGTCGCCTCCGGAGCCGTGGCGGTCGCGCCGAGGATGAGCGCTCCAAGACCGGCGTAACGATATCCCTCACCGACTGGTCCGTTGCCCTCGAGAAAACCCTCGAACGAGATGCGACGACCACCGTCGGCGACCGCGAACGGATCGCTCATCTCGGAGTCGTTCACAACGATCATCGCGACCTCGATGTCCATCGATGTGCGCAACGCCGCGCAGACGTTGGCGAGCCCCGACTCGAGCGGCTGCGCGAGGCTCAGCTCCATCGCGACGGTGGCTCGCGTCTCCGTGACCCGGATCGTCGCGCGCACCTGGGTTCGCATCGCCTCGAAGCTGGCGCCGAGCCTGCCGACCTCGTCGGCCGAACCCGAGTCGACCGGCCTGTCGAAATCGCCGTTCTCGAGAGCCGCAACAGCGGCGTCGAGACGCCGCAGCGGGCGGCGCAGATCGATCTGGACGACGAGCACGATGAACAGCATCGCGACGAGGATCACGGCGACCAGCAGCAGTATCGATTGCCACCCGACCGGCGCCCCATGGAACGGGGTTGCCACGAGGAGCGTCAAGCCGGCGCCCACCGCCTCTGATGCAACGGCGAACTGGTGGGCGCCGCGTGACACGATGGCTGAAGCCGGCGTCGCCGGTGGTGTCGCGAGCGCCGGGATGAACGATGTCGTGCTTCCGGCGGCGGCGAGCGTCGTGTGCCCGCGAACCAGGAGGATCGTGACCGGGTTGTCCGCCGTCGCGATGTTGTGATCGATGGCGTCGATGAGAGCCGCCGACAGCGGACGAGCGACGAACGCGGTCGCCGACGTTCCTGGAACGCGCGACGCAGCGACGAGCCACGCGCCGCCGCCGGTTGCCGCCGCCGTGGTCGCCCCCGACTCAGCCGCGGCGACGACACTCGCCACCGCGTCACCTTCCAGCTTCGCCGGTGTCTGCATCGCGATGACGCCGCCATCGGCTGCGATGACGCCGAGCACGTCATCGGTACCGATGACCGAACCGTCCTCGGCGAGGGTGGCGCTTACCGACGCCAGCGCGCTCGTGTCGTGGTCAGCGGCGAGCTGACGGCCCACTCCCGCGATGAACGTCGCGAGCGACGCTCGTTGCCCGTCGATGAGATTGGAGGCGATCGACGCCTTGTCGGTCGCGCTGTTCTCAGCGTCGGTGCGCGCGCTCGCCTGGGCGAGCATGAGAGGGACGACCGCGATTGCCATACCGGCGATGAGGATCACCGCCGCGAACTTCAGTGAGAACGAAGCGCCTCGCCAGATGCCGCTCCGCCTTCGAATCGACCGCGCCCCTCGCATCGCCGCCCCTCAGCCCGATCGTCGGATCAGGACGAGCGAGGCGATTGCGATCGCCGCGGCCACCGCCGCAGTGGAGAGTGCAACGACGTAGACGGAGACGGGGATCTGACCCCCGCCGTTCACCGGAATGACCGCGGGAACCGTCAGTGCCGGTGGCGCGAGCACGGGCGGCCGGATCCCTGAAGTAGGCGTGGAGTCCGGCGTCACGGCGGCACGCGGCGACGGTGCTGGGGGAATGGCGCTCCTCGGACGCGTGGAGCCCGGCGTGACCTGCCGTGGACGGGGTCGTGGTGTGGGAGAAAGCGTCCGGGCCGGCGAGGCGGTGGGCGCGGGCGTCGGGGCAGCGGTGGGGGACGGCGTGGGCGTCGGATTGCAGCAGTGCCAGTCGTCGCCGGGGCCGTCCGACCATCCGCGACGGCAGTGGTGATCGTCGTCACCGGCTTGGCTCGCACCTTGCGAAACCGCGACATCGCCCCGCTGCACGCGCAGATCCGCCGCCGCGGCCGGCACGTCCAACGAGCCGAACAGAACCCAGAGCAGCGACGCGGTGGCCAGCATCATCAAGAACGCGCGTCTCGTCAGCAAGTCACCTCCGCGTCGATGCTACGGCCGCCCCCGGTGAGACTTGTGATCGAAATGTGACACTTTTCAGGTGCCCGTCGTCGTCATCAATTTCGTAGACGGTGAGGTGGTCCTCGCCGAGGCGCCCGAGATCACCTTTGATCTCGCGATCCTCGACGCGGAGCTCCGATCCATCAACCAGAACAGCGAGCGAGCGCTCTTCCCGGTGAGCGCCATCCGCCAGATCCTGGTCGGCGATCCGGAACCCGCGCCGCCCGAGGCCGAGGTGGCCACCTGGGATCGAGCAGCGTTTCACTTCATCGACGGACTCGTGCTCCGCGCCTCGATCCGGTCCGACGCCCATCTCGGTCGCTACGGCGGTGTGTGGCGGATCGTCGAGCCCGGTTCCACCGAGCTCCGCACCATCGCCGTCCCGTATGCGGCACTCAAGGGCGTGTACCAGATCCGCCAGTGGGACAGCCGTCCGGCCAGTGAGCGTGATGAGCACGCCGAGCTCGACCAGCTGGCCCGCGTGCTCGCCGAGCGCGAGCGGACCATCGCCGGTGGCGGCACCGTTCCAACCCGGCGCCCGCTGCTGTCGCGGATGCGACGCCCGCCGGGTTCGGCCTGATCTCGGACCTGTCGCGCGTCTGTCGACGGCGCAGAACCGTCTCGAACCTCGTGCTACCGTCGCGGCTGTGACCACCACGCTGGTGCGTGGCGAGCCCGAGGTCAGCGACCCTCCCCCCTCGCTGACGAGCCGCCTCCTCACCTTCAAAACGATCGCGTCCCTCGCCATCGCCGTCGTCATCGTCGGCGTCGCGGTGTGGCGCGCGCCGATCGACTGGGGTGCCGCCTGGGACAACATCCGGCACGCCAATCCCTTCCTGTACCTCGGAGCGCTCGTGGTGTACTACGCCTCGTTCGTGGTCCGCTCCATCCGCTGGCACGTGCTCCTCGCAAACGCCGGGGAGGAGCGTCCCGCCGGGTCGCTGGTGGGCATCGTGATCACCTCCTTCTTCGTCAACTGTGTCGTGCCCGCGAAGATGGGCGATATCTACCGCGGCTATCTCGCCAAGCAGAAGCTCGACGTCCCGGTGAGCAAGGCGCTCGGCACCGTCATCGCCGAGCGGCTCATCGACCTCATCGTGCTCATGTCGCTGCTGCTTGCGGCCGGTGCGGTCGTGTTCCGGACCAAGGCGCCAGGGATTCTCATCCCGTACGTCGTGATCGGAGTGCTCGTGTGCCTCGCCGGCGTCGGCGTGATCCTGGTCATGCGCGCGGGCCGCGGTCAGCGGATTCTTCGTCTCCTCCCGGAGGCGGTGTTCCAGCGCTACGAGAGCCTCCGTCTGGGCACCGTCGATTCCTTTGCGCGGCTGCCGACGCTCCTCGGGCTCACGGTGCTGGTCTGGGTGGCCGAGGGCACACGCCTCGGGCTTGTCGTCTTCTCGCTCCACCTCGCCGGCGTCCACCTGGGGCCGTCGCAGTTCCTGCTCATCGCGCTGGTGGCAGCGCTGCTCACCACCGTGCCGTTCCTTCCCGGCGGTCTTGGACTGGTCGAGGCCGGGATGATCGGCGTGCTCATCACCGTCGGTGGCGTGACCAACTCGGCGGCCGTCTCGATCACGCTGCTCGATCGAAGCATCAGCTACGGCAGTCTGATCGTGATCGGATTCATCATCTTCGTCTTCACCCACGTGCACGTTCCCAGGGCGCACCGCGTGGCAACCCAGGGATGAGAGCGCTCGTCACCGGCGGCGCCGGGTTCATCGGGTCGCACATCACCGACGCGCTGGTCGACGCCGGCCATACGGTGACCGTCATCGACGACCTGTCACGCGGCCGGCGGGAGCAGGTCCACGCGGCCGTGACGTTCGTCGAACTCGACATCACGTCGCCGGACCTCGCCGGCGCGATGGCCGCGGCGCACCCCGAGGTGGTGTTTCACGCGGCCGCGCAGATCGATGTGCGCGAGTCGGTGCGCGATCCGCTCCACGATGCCGATGTCAACGTCGTCGGGACCGTGAACGTCCTTCGCACCGCGTTGGATGCCGGGGCTCGTCGCGTCGTGTTCGCCTCGAGCGGTGGTGCGATCTACGGGGATACCGAGGTGATCCCGACGCCGGAAAGCCATGCCTGCCTGCCTGAATCTCCATACGGAACCGCCAAGCTGTGCGCCGAGGCGTATGGGGGGACGTTCAGCCGCCAGGCCGGGCTCGAGTTCGTCGCCCTGCGCTACGCCAACGTCTACGGGCCCGGCCAGGATCCGCACGGAGAGGCCGGAGTCGTGGCCATCTTCGCGACCCGGCTCGTGCACGGGGACGCGGTGGTGATCAACGGCGACGGGACGCAGACTCGCGACTACGTGCACGTCCATGACGTGGTGAGCGCCAACCTCGCGGCGATCGACGGCCCGGTGGGCGTCTACAACATCGGCACCGGCGTCGAGACCGACGTCAACACCCTGTACCGGATGCTCGCCGCCGCCTCGGGAGTCACGGTGACCGCCGAGCACGGCCCGGCCAAACCGGGTGAGCAGCGACGTTCGTGCCTCGACACCGCAGCCGCGCGCGAGCGCCTGGGCTGGCGCCCCACCATCGGATTCGAGGACGGCGTGCGGTCGACGGTCGACTTCTTCAGGACCGCGGGCTAGCCGTCGAGCTGCGAGCGCGCGCGCTCCAGGTTCGCCGACCCGCGACTTCGCAGCGACGTCCCGGCATCGCGCAGCGCGTCGTCCCGCGCGTACCCGGGCGATTCCGCGAGTCGCGCCGACCAGCCGAGCTCGTCGACCGCGTGCTCGAGCGCTTGTCGCGCCGCATCGAGGGTCGCGTCCACGGGTATCCCGGCGATTCGTTCGAGGGCCTGAGCACAGCCGTCGAGCCTGCGTCTGACGGCGTGCGGCGCGCTGGCGTCATCGCCGGTGCCAGGCGTCCCGTCAAGCACGTTCGCCGCCTCGGTGGCCGTGGCGAGCACCGCGACGAGCACGGCCCGAGGATCTTCCTCGACCGCGGCGCCGGCTCCCATCATCCGGTAGGCGCCGGCGAGGAACAGCAGCACGAGCAGCGCGGCGATGACGTAGATCGCCATCCGTCCGGTCTCCGCCGGTTACTTGTATCGGAAGGTGATGCGCCCCCGCGAGAGGTCGTAGGGGCTCAATTCGACCCGGACGCGGTCACCGATGAGGATGCGGATGTAGAACTTGCGCATCTTCCCGGAGGTGTACGCGAGCACGTCCTGGCCCGTCTGCAAGCGCACCTTGAACATCGCGTTGGGCAGCGGTTCGACAACCGTGGCATCCATCTCGATGGTCTCTTCCTTGACCTCGACCTGGGCGGTGCCGTCGGTGACATCCCGTCGGCGGACGGGACCGCGCCTGCGGGTACTGCCGGGACGGGGTGGGCGTCGTGCCAAACAGGGTCTCCTCGAAGCGGATCGGGCAGTTGGCGAGCGTATCACGGAGCCGTTCCCTGGTAACGTCGTCTCGATGGCGGCCCGAGTTCGATCTCCGTTCCTCGACGCGTTGCGCGAGCGCGTCCTCGTTTTCGACGGCGCCATGGGCACCAGCCTGCAGTCCGAGAATCCCGGAGTCGACGACTTCGGTGGCCCGGCGCTCGAGGGCTGGATGGACGGACTCGCCATCCACGCGCCCCAGGTGGTCGAACGGGTCCACCGCAGTTTCCTCGACGCCGGGTGCGACGTCATCGAGACGTGCACCTTCCAGGCGACTCGTCCGCGTCTCGAGGAGTGGGGGCAGGGCGATGTGACCACCGAACTCAACGTCTCGGCCGCGCGCCTGGCGCGAAGGGTCGCGGACGAGTACTCGGTGGACGGCCGGCAGCGCTTCGTCGCAGGGAGCATGGGGCCGACCGGGTTCCTGCCGGCGTCGAGCGACCCCGCGATGAGCCGGCTCGGGTTTGCGGACCTGGTGCCGGTGTATCGCGAGCAGGCCGAGTCGCTGATCGAGGGTGGCGTCGACGTGCTCATCATCGAGACGCAGCAGGACATCCTCGAGACCAAGGCCGCCGTGTTCGGCGCCCGCGCCGCAGCCGCCGCAGCGGGCCGCCCGGTCGCGATCATGACGACGGTGTCACTCGACGTCACCGGCAGGATGCTGCTGGGAACCGACGCAGCGGCAGTGCTCACCATCCTCGAGGCGCTCCACGTCGACGTCATCGGGTTCAACTGCTCGACAGGCCCCGAGCACATGCGCGAACCGATCCGCTACATCACGTCGCACACCGCGCTTCCGGTCGCGTGCATCCCCAATGCCGGGCTGCCGATCAACGTGGAGGGCCGCGCCCACTACCCGCTGGAGCCGGTCCCGATGGCCACCGAGCTGGCGAGCTTCGTCAGCGAGTACGGGGTGAGCGTGGTCGGCGGATGCTGCGGGTCGACTCCCGAGCACATCCGCGAGCTGGTCGCGCGGGTCGGCGCTGTGTCACGCGCTCAGGTGACACCGGATCTCGAGCCGCGCCTCGCGAGCTCCATGCACGCCATCGAGTTGCGTCAGCAGCCGGCGCCGCTCCTCATCGGCGAGCGAGTCAACGCGCAGGGATCTCGAGCGATCAAGCGCCTTCTCCTCGCCGACGATTACGACGGCATCCTCGGCATCGCCCGCACGCAGGTCGAAGGTGGCGCTCACGCGCTCGATCTCTGCGTCGCCGTCACCGAGCGGAGCGATGAGGTGGAGCAGATGCAGACGGTCGTCAAGACGCTGCAGATGAGCATCGACGCGCCGCTGGTCATCGACAGCACCGACGCGGACGTCATCAAAGCCGCGCTCGAGGTGTACCCGGGCCGGGGCATCGTCAACAGCGTCAACCTCGAGAACGGGCGCATCCGCTGCGATGCGGTGCTGCCGTCGGTTCGCGACCACGGCGCGTGCGTCATCGCGCTCACCATCGACGAGCAGGGGATGGCGCGGACCGCGGAGCGCAAGGTCGAGATCGCGCGCCGCATCCACGACCTCGCCCGCGACGAGTTCGGCCTGAGCGCCGAGCAGTTGATCTTCGACGCGCTCACGTTCACGCTGGCCACCGGCGAGGCTGAGTGGATCGACTCGGCGCACGAGACCATCGACGGCATCCGCGCCATCAAGCGCGAACTGCCTGGAGTGCTCACCGTGCTCGGCGTGTCCAACGTGTCGTTCGGCCTCGCGCCGCACAGCCGCCCCGTGCTGAACAGCGTGTTCCTGCACCACTGCGTCGAGGCGGGACTGGATGCGGCGATCATCAACCCGACCCACGTCGTCCCGTACGGCGAGATCGATCCACAGGCCCGCCGCCTCGCCGAGGATCTGGTGTTCAACAGCACGCCCGACGCGCTCACCAAGTTCATCGCGCATTTCGATGACGGCGCGTCCGCCGGTGGCGCAAGCGGCCTTCCCGAGACCGCCGATCCCTATGAGGGGATGTCCACCGTGGAGCGCATCCACGCGCAGATCCTGCACAGGCGAAAGGACGGTATCGAGGAGCAGATCGACCTTGCGTTGGGTGAGCTCGATGCCGTGACCGTTTTGAACACGGTGCTCCTGCCCGCGATGAAGGATGTGGGCGACCGGTTCGGCTCCGGCGAGCTCATCCTGCCGTTCGTGCTCCAGAGCGCCGAGGTGATGAAACGTGCGGTTGCGCACCTCGAGCAGTACCTCGAGAAGCGCGAGGGGTACACCAAGGGGAAGGTCGTGCTCGCGACGGTGTACGGCGATGTGCACGACATCGGCAAGAATCTCGTCAACACAATTCTCAGCAACAACGGCTACACGGTGTTCGACCTCGGCAAGCAGGTGCCGCTCAACACCATCATCGACAAGGCGGTCGAGGTCGAAGCCGATGCGATCGGGCTGTCGGCGCTGCTGGTGAGCACGAGCAAGCAGATGCCGGCGTGTGTCAAGGAGCTCGACGAGCGCGGGCTGAGCTATCCGCTGATCATCGGCGGTGCCGCGATCAACCGCGGGTTCGGCCGGCGGATCCTGTATCTCGACCAGGAACGCTCGTACGAACCCGGGGTCTTCTACTGCAAGGACGCATTCGAAGGACTGGAAACCGTGGATCAGCTCCTCGATCCCGACCGGCATGACGCGCTGCTGACGCGCGTGCACGAGGAGGCCCGCGTCCATCGTGTCCGCGAACACGAGAAGCTCGAGCGTCGCAACGCGGCCGCCGCGGGGGCCGCAGCACTTCCGGCGCGCAGCACCGTGCGCCGTGACGTGGCGATCCCCACCGTGCCGTTCTGGGGCGCTCGCGTGCTGCGCAGCATTCCCATCTGGGACGTGCATCCCTACATCGACCGCAACTCGCTCTACAAGATGAGCTGGCAGTTCCGTGGCGTCCGCGACCCCGCCAAGTGGGACGAGCTGCTGCACACCGAGCTCGAACCGCGTCTCCAACGATCGATGGAGGAGGCGGTGAGTGAGGGCTGGCTGCAGCTCGACGCCGTCTACGGATACTGGCCGGCGCTCGCCGACGGCGACACCGTGGTCGTGTACGACCCCGGCGACATCGACGCCGAGCTGGGGCGGTTCACATTCCCGCGGCAATCGGAACAGAACCGCCTCTGCCTCGCGGACTACATCAGGCCCGCCGAGGATGCCGCCGACGGCGAGCGCGACGTCATCGCGCTCCAGGTGGTGACCACCGGGCCCGGCGCATCGGAGCTCTCCAACCGTCTCCAGGTCGACGGCGCGTATGACGACATGCTGCGCATCCACGGCTTTGCCACCCAGATGGCGGAAGCAACCGCTGAGTACGTGCACCATCGCATCCGCCGGGAGCTTCGCCTCGGCGAGGACCAGGGGCGCCGGTACTCGTGGGGCTACCCGTCGTGCCCGGACCTCGAGGACCACCGGATCCTGATGAAGATCGTGCCGGCCTCCGAGATCGGGGTCACGCTCACCGAGGGGTATCAGTTCGTGCCCGAGCAGTCGACGGGTGCGATCGTCATGCACCACCCGGAGGCTCGGTACTTCGCCGTCTACGGGGGCGCGGCCGTGGAGGAGGACGCTCCGGGCGCGCCTGAGCCGGTTCTGACCGCAGCTCGGAGCTGACCGGGACATCTCGCCCCTGCGTGGCGAGGTCGAGCGCAGCGTCCGACCACCGGTGCGAGCCGGGGCGTGACCTTCGGCCTTCCGGCGGTGCCGTTCAGCCCTGGTGACGGGCTCGATTCAGGCGAGATATTGAGCCTGGATCATCGGCTTTGGCCAGGAGGCAGACCATGTCCGTCCAACCCCGTCGACGTCTGGAGCGGCCCGAGCAGCGGATGATCGCCGGCGTCTGCAGCGGCCTCGGTGAGTACTTCGACATCGACCCGGTCGTGGTGCGCATCGCGTTCGTGATTCTCACCGTGCTCGGCGGCGCGGGAATCCTCGCGTATCTGATCCTCTGGATCATCATGCCGGCCGCCGGTTCCACGGTGTCGTGGGGCGCTGCCGGTGTCGGTGAGGGCTTTCGCACGATGGCGACCGAGATCAAGGATGTCGGTCGCGATATCCGTGACTCGATGGCCGGGTCCAGCCCGCCACCGCCACCTCCTCCGCCCCCGTACGGCACTTCCGCCTTTGGCGCGGGCGCGCGTCAAACAACGCATCGGCACGATCACGGCCTGCCGATCCTCGGACTGCTCTTCGTCGTGCTGGGTGTCTGGCTCCTGCTCGGCAACCTCGGTCTGCTGGACTGGGCCAGCGCGCGGTACGTCTGGCCGGCCGTCCTCATCGTGCTCGGCTTGTTCCTCCTGGTCCGGCGCCTGCAATGAGCGCCACATCGCGCCGGCGGTATCGCGTCTTCTGGCCGCTGACGCTCGTCTTTGTTGGAATCGGTCTGCTCCTTGCGCAAACCGGGTGGCTCGGGCCGGCCGCGCTGTGGCGGCTCGGAGCGACCTGGCCGGTCTTCCTCATCATCGCCGGCATCAGCCTGATACTCCGGCGGTACATGGCGCCCGCGGCAACGGCGCTCGTGGTGACCGCGACATTCGTCATTCTGGGCAGCGGCGCCGTTGCATACGCGGTGGCCGGTCCCGAGCCCGGCAGCGCGACGAGCGTGAGCGCGTCAGCCCCTCGCGGCAGCTACAGCGCCGCATCGCTCGAGGTCGACGCGTCCGCGGTGACGCTCGACATCAGGGTTGGTGACACAACTGGGAATCTCTTCGAGGCGCACGTCACCGGCAGGTCCGAGGCGAACCCGAACATCACCTTCGATCAGCGCGCCGCGAAGGTCACGATCAACGCCGACAGATGGGACTGGTGGCCATTCGCATCGTCGAGACCGATGAACGTTTCGGTGACGCTGAGCCTCGGCGTGCGATGGGCGGTGGCGGTCAATGGAGCGGCGGTGAACGGGCAGCTCGACATGCAGGACGGCGCCCGCAACGTTCAGGTGAACGCCGCCGCCGGCGACGTCGTGATGACGCTTGCTGCTCCTCAGGGGTCGGTGCCCATCGAGCTCGACGGGGCCGCGGTCAACGCGGAGATCAGCGTCCCGTCCGGGGTGCCGGTTCGTGTCACCACCAGCGGCGTCGCGGCGTCGATCACTGTTGATGGGCGGAACTCGTCCGGGGTCGGCGAGAGGACCTGGAGCGACGCCGGGTTCTCGGCTGCGCCCGATCGCTATGACATCACCGCCAACGGTGCGTCAGCTCAGGTCAGCTTGACCCACCTCACGAGTTGATTGGAGTTCGGACATGGCAGAGAAGACCGACACGCCGGAAGACCGTCGCATCCGCGAACAGGTGCGAACCCACTACTCCGCGGCGGCAACCGCTGTGCTCGATCGGGGCGCGACGTCACGTGAGGGCGTCTCGCCGCAAGGTCTCCGAGACGCCGGGTTCGTCAGCGTCGCGGTGGTGCTGACACACGAGATGACCGACGGCATTCATGGGGCGATCATCCAGGCTCGCAAGCCTGAAGACCGACTCCGCACGGGGCGGGACGCCCCCTCACATGGAGGCATTGCCGATCATGATGAAGCAGCAAACTGAGGAACCGACGGGGCAACCGCGGACAAAGCCGCGCGGCTGGGTCACGAGGCTGCACCACGGCAAGCACGAGGTGTACTGCCCGCAGTGCGGGTGCGAGGTGCAGATGGACGCGATCAGGTGCGAAAGCTGCGCCTTCGACGTCAGCGAGGTGCTCAGTCACCGGCTCACGCCGTGACGCCACATCAGCATCCGCCACGGTGGACCGCGTCGTAGCCCATCGCGCGCCAACCCACTCGGGGACGCTCGAGACGGGGTCGTCTGGCAGCGTCAGCGGGATCCGGGCGGCCGGTGACTTCGCCGCGATCCACCCGTACACGCGGCGCCTCGGAGCCGCGCTCGCCGACCAGTCCGCTATAGATGCGCCGTGGCCTCGTATCTGGTCCGGCGCTCAGCCCAGGGTGTGCTCACCCTGTGGGTGACCTGGTCCCTGATCTTCGTCGCGTACTTCGTGGCGCCGGGAGATCCGGCCGCTGAGCTGTGCCGGCCCGGTTGCCCCCAGGTGTTCCTCCAGCAAATCCGCAGGAGCCTCGGCCTCAACCACCCGCTCTGGCAGCAGTACCTCGACTACTTCGGTCGCATCTTTCACGGTGACCTCGGGTACTCATACGGGAGCGGCGCGCCGGTGTCGTCCATCGTCCTCCGTGCCCTCCCCGTCGACATCTCGCTCGCCGTACCGGCCGGGATCATCTGGCTCGCTGTCGGGCTGAGCGTCGGAACCATGGCGGCTCGACGTCCGAACAGCCGTCGTGCCTGGGCCGCGACGCTCTTCGTCTTCGCCGGTCTGTCCATCCCAACCTTCATCTTCGGGGTCGCGCTGATCTACCTCTTCGGCGGCGTCCTGATCCACGGGCTGGACCTCTTTCCACGCCCGGGACAGGCCTGGACCCCATTCCTGGTCAATCCACTGGAATGGGCACACGGTCTGATCCTCCCCTGGATCACGCTGGCGCTCGTGTCATCCGCTACCTACGTTCGCCTCTGGCGCAGCTCGCTGCGGGACGTCCTCGGGCAGGAATACATCACCGCGGCGCGGGCCCGAGGAATCTCAGAGCGGCGGATCACATACCGCCATGCGCTGAGGGCGGCGGTCTCACCGATCATGATCCAGTTCGGGGTCGACCTCGCCACAGTGCTCGGCGGCGCGATCGTCACGGAGGTGGTCTTTCAGCTTCCCGGCTTGGGGAGGACGATGGTCGAGGCGATCCTCAGTGAGGACCGACCGGTCGTGCAGGGGGCCGTCCTCGTCGCATCGGCCTTCATCGTGGTTGCGAACATCGCCGTGGACGTCGTCCACACCCTCATCGATCCCAGGATCCGCACCTAGGGGGTGCGGATCGGGCCCTACTCCGTGTAGCGCCGGATCCGATCGTCCTCCTCGCCGTGCTCCGCCTGGTAGAGCGCGCACGACTCGGGCTCGGAGACGCACGGCGGCACCGGGTGGCGGCCGGTGAACTTGTGCGTGTGGCGGTCGACGTGGCAGTCGGCCTTGTACCGGGTGAGCAGGCCGAAGGGTCCGGCACTCTCCTTGATGATCTGCTCGAGATACGGGCAGCGGCGGCCATGTGGTCGAGCCGGCGCCGACTGGCGCTGCGGCTCAGGCCGGCCGCGGGGCGGCGGCGGTGGTTCTGCTCGCATCGACCCCCCGAGTGTAGAACTCCTTACGGGGCGAGCATCGACTGGATGCGCGAGGCGAGTTCCTTGATCTTGAAGGGCTTGGCGAGCGTCTGGACGTTGCCGTACGCCTCGAGCTTCGGGGCGGTCGACGCGTTCACGAGCGCGCTCACCACGAGCACCTTGGGATCACTGCCGTGGTCGGAACGGATCCGTTCCAGCACCTGGGTGCCGGAGAGATCGCCGGGCAGCATCAGGTCGAGCAGGACCAGGTCCGGTTGAAAGTCGACGAACGCCGCGAGGCCCTCGTCGCCGCTCTTGGCCACCTTCACCTCATAGCCCTCCATCGTGCAGAGCAGAGATTCGATGTCGGCGAGCGCGTAGTAGTCCTCGATGATCAGGACTTTCTTCATGGCGGTACTCGTCGCTGGGCTCATTTTGGGATCCGGCCGAATATAGCACGGGCATTTCCGAGCTCCCGGCGGGGTGTGACCAACCCGTCACCGCGGAGCGCCTCCTCGGCACAACCGCGCCACCCGGGGCGGTCGTGATCAGATCGAGCGGTCGATGAGCGTCCCGGTTCCGAGACCGCCGCCGCAGCACATCGTCTGCAGACCGTAACGACCATCGCGGCGCTCGAGCTCGTGCAGCAGCGTCGTCATCAGGCGCGCGCCGCTGGCGCCGAGCGGGTGGCCGAGCGCGATCGCTCCGCCGTTGACGTTCACGCGGTCCATGTCGGGGTGATGCTCGTGCTCCCACGCCAGCACGACCGGGGCGAAGGCCTCGTTGACCTCGAAGAGATCGATGTCGTCGATCTGCAGTCCGGACCGCCGCAGAATGTTGGTCGTCGCCGGGATCGGGCCGGTCAGCATGGTCACCGGATCAACGCCGACCACGGTCTGCGCGGCGATGCGGGCCCGTGGTGTGATCCCGAGCGCGGTCGCCCGTTCGAGCGACATGAGGAGCAGTGCCGCGGCGCCATCGGTGATCTGGGAGCTGTTGCCGGCGTGCAGGATGCCGTCCGGCTTGAAGGAGGGCTGCAGGGCTGCCAGGGACTCCGCCGTGGTGTCCGGGCGGATCCCCTGATCCTGGCTGATCACACGGCCGTCGCCATTGGCGCCGACGACGACGGGAGCGATCTCGCGGTCGAACCGCCCGGTCGCCTGAGCCTCTCCGGCCCGGCGCTGCGATCGCGCGGCGAACTCGTCGGCCTGCTCGCGGGTGATGTGCCACATCTCGGCGATCATCTCCGCGGAGATCCCCTGCGGCACCAGGTTGTAGGCCTCGAGCAACTCGGGTGGGAACGGCGTCCCCGGCCCCTGGAAAACGGTTGAGCCCATCGGGACCCGGCTCATGCTCTCCACGCCGGCGGCGATGGCGACATCGCAGACGCCGGACTGGATGAGGTTGGCCGCGAAATGGATCGCCTGTTGCGACGACCCGCACTGGCGGTCGACGGTCGTCGCAGGCACCTCGATCGGGAAGCCTGCGGCGAGGACCGCCTGGCGCCCGATGTTCACCGACTGCTCGCCGGTCTGCATCACGCAGCCGAAGATGACGTCCCCGACCATGGCGGGATCGACCCCGGCTCGGCTGGTCACCTCGCGCAGGACGTGGGCCGCGAGGATGACCGGATGCACATCCCGGAGATCACCGCTGCGCTGGTTGCCGCGGCCCATCGGGGTTCGCACCGCTTCGACGATCACGACATCAGTCATGTAGCCACCTGTTCTTTGGTTGGGCCGCCAACCTTAGCAGCGCGACCCGTGTCACCCGCCGAACCGGTAGACGCTCTCAAGGACGGGTCGCGGCGCCGAGGGGTCGAGAGCGTTCGCCGGTCCCCGCTCGCCGGCGAGCAGCTTCCAGCCGCTCGGCGGTGAAAGATCGAATGCGCTGAGCACGAGGACGTCTCCGCTCGCGGGGTGACCCGTGTAGAGCGCATCCGGGGAGATCACCTGCAACCCGAGCGCCGACAGGCCAGGCGTCGCGTCATCGGTCTCATCCTGCTTCGGGGGCGCCGGCAGATACGCGAAGAATGCCTCGATGTAGGGCTGATCGAGGGTGTCCGAGAGATAGACGGGGTGCGCGCCGGCGAGATCCCGAGCGGTGGTGATCGCCGCGATCTCGCCGGTGTCGAAGTCGATCGCCGCGCGATTCGGGTACGAGGCATAGAGATCGACGGTGAAGACCGCGGCCTGAGCGGCGAGACCGGCTGCGAGCACGCCTGCCACGGCGCGGCCGAGCCCGACCCGCCCGCCGAGGTGGCTACGGAGCCCCTCGGCGCCGAGCACCGCGAGGATCACGAGGAACGGGAGCATCCCCGAGGATCGGAGGGCGTGCGGTGTCCCGTTGTTGGTCAGCGCCGCCGCGATGGGAGCGAGCACGATGCCCGCCGCCAGGAATCGCACGAGCGGCTCGCGCCGCCGCTGCCAGCAGACCAGGACGCCCGCGATCAGCAGCGGCGCCATCACCCAGAGCAGCATCCCCCCGATCTCCGTGTTCTGCCGCGGATTGGAGTCGCCCTGGAGGAACAGGAAGCTCGGGCTGAAGTACGAGAGGTAGTTCACCAGGAAGCGGTCGATGACGGTCCCGAGCGGCGCGCCGTCGGCCCAGATGCTGATGGCGGCAAAGCGCCCGGTCAGCGCGCCTGGATTGAGCAGGGCATAGATGCCGAGCACGACGTACCCGGCGGCGATGGGTACGAGCGCCCGCCACCAGCCGGGCGCGCGGGCCAGCCCCCAGGCGATGGCCAGGATCACGGCGAGCAGGAGGACCTCCAGCCGGGCGGTGGTGTACCCGTAGATGGCCACGGCGAGGAAGATGCCGGCGATGCCGAAGCGGCGCGGAGTCGTTCGCGGCCCGACCAGGCACCAGAGCGCGGCCGAGAGCAGCGCGACCATCGAGATGGTCTCGAAGCCCACCCGGCTCTCGATGGCCAGCCAGGGAGTGAACCCGACGAGCGCGAGGGTCCCGAGCGTGATCAGGCGCGACCCGGTCATGCGCCAGGCCGCCGCGGTGAGGAACCCCACCACCGCGAGTCCGAAGATCGCTGCCGGGAAGCGTTCGACCGCAACCGACAGGGGGAGGAACCGGACCAGCCCTGCAACCGCGTAGACGTAGATCGGGTTCTTGTACTCGCCAAACGCCTCGAAGAAGAGCGGCATGTGGATGCCGTGCTCATCGACACCGAAGTGCGCGATAGTCCACGCGTTGTAGCCGATCGACGCCTCGTCGACGTACAGGCCGGGCGGTGACCCGGCAAGGTCGACGAGGTTGCGAACCACCACGAGCACGGCGACAGAGGCTAAGGCGCCGGCCCAGAGCCGGCGGTGCAACCGGTCGGCGTCCGGTTCAGTCTTCACGCACGCGCGGCGGCGACGAAATCGACGAAGAGCCGTCGCGCCCAGTCGCGCTCGAGGTACAGCTCCTCGGGATGGCACTGCAGCCCGATCACGAATCGGCGGCCGGGGTGCTCCACCGCCTCGACGAGCCCGTCGTGCGCGCGGGCGGTGATGACGAGATCCCGGCCGAGGTCGCGCAGTGCCTGGTGATGCATGCTGTTGACCTCGACGTGACGCGAGCCGGCGATGGCCCGCAGTCGCGATTCGGGACTCACGTCGATGTTGTGCGTGAGCTCCTGGCGCGAGCCGTCCTGAGAATGGTTGTGCTCGGTCGCGCCCTGCGTTCCGACGTCCTGCCAGAGCGTTCCGCCGAGGGCGACGTTGAGGACCTGCGCACCCCGGCAGATCGCGAGCACCGGTTTGTCGACGTCGAGTGCCCAGCGCGCCAGCAGCATCTCGGCGCGGTCGAGGTCGTGGTCCACCTCGACGGCGCAGTCGGCGCGCGTCTCCTCGCCGTAGAGGATCGGTTCCACATCGGGTCCGCCCGGGAGGCACAGCCCGTCGCAGAGGTCGAAGAGTTGACGGAGTCGCGCCTCGGACAGTGATGAGCTGATCCCGACTGGCGTCCCGCCGGCGCCCTCGAGTGCGTCGAAATATGCGCGGTTGCGCGCGAGGTCGGCGGGCAGACCCTTCTCGTGCAGCACCCGCAGGGTGATGCCGATCAACGGCGATCGCGTCATGGCAGAGGCTTTCCCGATGTGTGTCTAGGACGTGAAGCTGAAACGCCCGATGTGCAGCCAGGGTGACAGTACCCCGGATTCGCCTTCGCCGAGCTCGAGTCGCCGCTCGCGGCTCACCTGCAGCACATCGGCGAGGGCGTCGACGATGCTCTGGGTGAAGCGCAGATCCTTGACAGGCCTCGTGATCTCGCCCCTCTCGATGAGGAACGTCCCCTCCCGAGTCATCCCGGTGATCACGGTGCGCAGCGGGTGGACGTCACGCACGTACCAGAATCGCGTGATGTAGAGCCCCCGCGAGACCGAGGCGACCATCTCCCCCGAGGGCGTGACACCGGCATCCATCGCGAGGTGACGGGGCAGGGGACCCCAGGTGTTCGGCTGCGGCAGCGAATGACCGGTCGATGTGACGCCGTCGTGCAGGGCCGTGGGGGTGTCGTACACGACCGCCGCGCACACGCCGTGATCGATCAGTGTCACCGGTCGCGTCGACACCCCCTCGTCGTCGAACGGGAAGGGGAAGATCTCGGCCGCGCGCGCGTCGTCGCGGATGGTGACGGCGTCGCTCATCAGGTGCTCGCCCATGCGCATGAAGCTCCGGTGCTCCTGCACCGCGAGCGCGCTGAATCCACCCCAGGCGAGATGCTCGAGCAGATCGGTGACCGCGTAGGGCGAGAGGATCACCTCATAGTCCCCGGGGTCGACCGGCGTCGCACCCTGGTTGCGCCGGCACGTGTCGACCACCTCGGACGCGAGTCCCGGCACGTCGAGCGCGGCGATGTCAGCCGAATGGCGCGACGCGTAGCCCCCGCCGTCGGCGCCCCGGGCAACGGCAACCAGGCTCGCCTGTGTCGACGTCGCCGACCTGCGCAGCCCGGAGCTGGTGACGATCGCCGTCGTCGTGGTGGTGGTGCTCAGCGCCCCATACGCATTGACATCGTTCCTGGCAGCAGCGTCGGTGATCACCGAGACCAGGTCGGCGCGATCCCGCGGCGTCGCAGCGTCGGTCGCCGCCGCGAACGCGACCGGTTCGTCAGCACCCCCCTGCGCCGCGGATGGCAGTGGTGACACATCCGACTCCGTGGTGACACGCCGGCTCTCCTCGGCCGCGGCGAAAGCGAGTGCAACCGCGCCGTCGCCGTGGCCCCGCACCTCCCCGACGCCGATCCGTCCACCGTCGATCAACCGCACCCGGATGTGGCGGGATCGTTCGGCGACACTCTGGTGGATCTCGTTGCCCGCAAATCGGGTGAGCTCGCTCCGCGAGTCGGCGATGATCACCTCCGCCTCGCCATGCGCGAGCGCGGTCAACGCATGATCCCCCAGGGCGAGCAACTCGTCGCCGTTCATCGCGCCGGCTCCACGCGGACATTGCGAAAGCGGCACGGCGCGGCGCCGTGGCCGACGTGCATCAGCTGCGAAGGCTGGCCCTTGCCGCAGTTCACGACGCCGAACATCCGCCACTCCGCCGGACCGGCGACCGCGTCACAGGACCCCCAGAACTCGGGGGTCTGACCGCTGTAGATGGGGTTGCGCACCAGCCGGGTGCGCCTGCCGTCCACGATCTCCCATCCGTTCTGCGTACCGAACTGGAAGTTGAGGCGGCGGTCGTCGATGCTCCAGGACCGGTTGGTCTCCAGGTACACGCCGTGCTCGGTGGTGGCGATCATCTCCTCGAGGCTGGACGTTCCCGGCTCGAGGTTGATGTTGGTCATGCGGATGATCGGCAGGCGCGACCAGCCGTCCGCGCGCATGCAGCCGTTGCTCAACTGGCCGATCGCCGCCGCGGTCTCCCGCGACGAGAGGTAGCCGGTGAAGATGCCCTGGTCGATGAGCACGGAACGCTGCGCGGCAACCCCCTCGTCGTCCCAGCCGAACGTGCCGAGCCCCGGCGCCCGCGTGGAATCCGCGGTCATGGTCACCTGCTCGCTCCCGTAGCGGAAGGTCCCGAGCAGGTCGGGCGTCAGGAACGACGTGCCCGCATAAGCCGCCTCGTGCCCGAGCACGCGGTCGAGCTCGGTCGGGTGACCGCACGATTCGTGGACCTGGAGGGCCGCCTGGGTCGCATCGAGGATGACGGTCATGCGCCCCTCGGGACATGGGGCGGCGGTCAACAGCGCGACCGCCTCCTCGGCGATGCGGCCGGCGTTCCCGGGGAGGTCGAACGCCTCGACACCCTCCCAGCCCGAGCAGATCTGATGGCGCCCGAAGCTGTTCGGAAAGCTGCGCGTCTGCACCTCGTCGTCGCTGGTGGCGGTCGCGTCGAGGCCGCCTCCGGACTCGATGATCGTCTGATCGAGCACCGACCCCTCGCTGTTCGCGAAATGGCGAATCTCGCGGACGAACTCGAGCGAGCATTCGCGGACGCGTATCTGCGGAAGGGCGGACATGGCTTCGTCGGTGCGCATGAGCAGGTTCACCTTGTCGTCGAGCGAGACGCCGAACGGGTCGCGAACCACGGGCGTCCGGAACTCACCGACCAGCGCCGGCGCGGGAGCGAGGCGAACCGGCGTGCGGTTGACTCGTGCCGACGCCCTGGCGATGCGAACCGCGTGGCGCGCGGCCTCCTCGACGGCGGCGGTGCCCAGGTCGTCGACTCCCGCGAACCCCCAGGCGCCTCCGGCGATGACCCGGATCCCGATGCCCTCATCCTCGGACAGCTCCACCGAGGCGACCACGCCGTTCTTGACGGTGATCCGCTGCACCGTGCGATTGATGACCCTGCAGTCGGCGTATGACGCTCCCGCCGCCGACGCCGCGTCGAGTGCCCGCTCGCTGAGTTGACGCACGAGGGCGGAGTATAAGGGCCGCCGTCGCGCCGAACGTTGCGTCTAGCCGGCGCAGTTCCCCGCCGTGCAGTACCACGCCGCGGTGTCGTAATCCGGGACGAGGTCGTTCTGCTGCACACCGAACAGGCTCGACGAGTACGTGTTGACAATGACCTGCTGGTACAGCGGGATGGCCGGGAGCAGGGTTGCCAGGCGCTGATCCGCAAGCGCGTAATCGTGCGCACGCGCGCTGAGATCGGCCGTGGCGCGCGCTTGATCCAGGTCGGTGTCGAGCTGGGAATCGTTGAGGCCGCTGAAGTTCGTCCCCACACCGAGGTTCGCGCCGGACGGGATCGCGTCCTCGTTCAGACAGGCTCCTCCACAATCGCCGTGCCAGGTCGACGAGTAGGTGTCGGGCTCACCGGGAAGGCCGAGACCGACGGTCAAGAGCGCCATGTCGAAGGCATGGGTTGCGAGCGGGCCGCCGGCGGCGAAGGCGGCGAAGAACCTCGCCGCCGGAACGTTCGGCTCGAACGCCGCCGGCACGTTGATGCCAATATTGGCTAGATCGCTGCGGATCATCGACTCCACCGTGACCCGGACCGGATCGTCGCTGGTGGTTCCAAGGGTGATGACGATGCAGGTGCCGTCCTTGAGGGCTCGGAAGTCCTGTCCGTCGGGTCCGGTACCGCACTTGGCATTGCGGACGTCGCCGGCCGTGTCCAGCATCGAGTTCGCCGATGCCGGGTCGTAGGCGGAGGTCGCGACGCCCGCGGCGTCGAGGTAGCTCGCGCCGAGGTTCATCCAGGAGTCGGGCGGCACCGTCGTGATTCCGGGTGCAACCGCCTTGATGATCCCTTCGCGATCGATGCCGAGCAGGATTGCCTTGCGGATCGTGGCGTCGGCGGTGTCCTCGTTCTCGAGAGCCGCCGGGTTGTCGCACAGGCCGCCGTCTCCCGCGCAGAGGTTGAACATGACCACCTCGGCGCCGGAGCCCGCCACCGGATCGACCGTGAACGGCGCCGAGTGCGCGTGCACAGCGGCGTCGAGGGCCGGGAGCGCCGCCAGCCCGAGGTCGAGCCCCACCTCGACCGCACCGGAACGGACGTCCTTCTCCTCGGTCGCCAGGTCGGGCTCGATCCGGTACACGATCTTGTCGAGGTGCGCGAGCGCCGCCTGGTTCCAGTAGTCGGGATTGCGCACCAGCACCACCTGGGAGCCCGGCGTGTCGCTGGCCATCACGAAGGGCCCGGTGCCGTCGAGCGCGGTTGTGAGCGACGCGGTTCCCCTGAAGGCCGCCGGGTTGCCGGAGCCCCGGGTGAGGTCGAGGCTCGTCGGGCTCGACGCGAGGTTGCCCCCGGCGGCGAGGAGCGGGTCGAGCACCGACGCCGGGAGGATCCCGTCGACCCCGCTGCCCAGAGCGAGGTACGGGCCGTACCGGGACTTGAAGTCGACCACCGCCGTGGAGCGGTCCAGCTCGGTGCACTTGATCACCTGGTTCCATCCGGTCGTCGAAGCGAGCGGCGTGGGACTGGGTTTGCCCGCCGCGCCGTAGGCGAGCCAGTGCAGCTCGAACGTGTCGCAGACGTCGTGCGACGTCAGGTCGGTGCCGTCGTCCCAGCGCACGCCCTGCCTGAGATGCCAGGTCACGCACATCGCCGCGGCGGTGTCGGCGCAGCCGCTGGTCAGCACGCCCCCGTCGGAAATGGTCGGGACCGTCGTCGCGAGGTCGGGAGCCCAGTAGTCGGCCTCAGAGGTTGCAGCCGCCGTCTGGCTGGCCGGGCGATACCACAGCAACCCCTCCTCGACCGGCGCCGCGATGACGTCGGCGAAGGGGAGCTGCCCCACGATGCCGTCGTCGAGGAGCGTGGTGGGAGCCTGCCAGACGCCGATCGTCAGGGTGCCGCCCCGAGAGGCGGTGCCGCCGGGAACGCTCGTCGGGGTTTTCGCAGGCGGCGTCGAGCTGCACCCGGAGATCACGACGGCCATCAGCGCGACCAGTGACGTGGCCGCACGCCACCGCGGACGGCTCCAGTGCATGGGTCGGGGGTCCGCGAGAGACACGAGCGTGCATTGTGCCCCGCCCGTATAGTGGAACAGGAGTGCTCGACGGGCTGATGGGGATATTCGCGGCAACGACGGGAACTGGAGACATGCCATGAGGATCGGCCGCGGGAGGCGTCCGCGAAGGCGTGACCCGAGACGGCGATTTCGCAATCGACTGCTCCTGGGCATGGTCGGTGTCGCGTTGCTGCCATTGGTCGCATTCGCCGTGCTGGCCGCGCTCGAGCTCGACACGATTGCCAAGAGCACCGCGAACGCGACCGAGACGGCGATCCTCGAGCACCAGCAGACACTCGCCGATTCGGCGCTCGACAGCCGCGCCGCCGCCCTCGACTCCAGCCTGGGCCAGATCGATGCAGCGGTCCAGGAGGCCCTGGGCGGTGCGCTCGCCACGGCGCTCGAGGCGCTCCCCGTGAAAGCGACATTCCCGACCCCCGCGCTCACGCCACTGGGAAGCAGCACCTTCGGCACCATCTCGAGTGACGGGAGCACGCTCATCATGCCGTTGGCCGGCGCCGCTGATGGGCGCTTCGCCAAGGCGACGGCAGAGCCTGCGGTGGTCGCGGTGGTCGCGGCGATCCTCAAGGACACCGGCATCAGCGCGGTGTGGTTCCAGGATCCGAAGACCGGAGCGATCAGAGCGTATCCGGCGTTCGAAGTCGCGAGTGTCCTTTCGGGAACCCGCACCCACGACCCGGATTCGGTGACCCATGTGTACGACCCGGTGGGCCGCGCCGACATCCTGGCCGGCTCAGAGGGCGGGATTCCCGCCGCCACCGCACCCAACGTCTGGATCCAGCAGGGTGCGCCGGGGCGGAGCGAGGATGGACCGTTCTGGACGGATCCCTACCCACTGCTCGAGGACGGCTCGACGGGCGTCAGCGCCTGGTACCAGGACCCGTCATCCATCCAGGTCGGAGTCGATGTGACCGCCCAAACGCTGCAGAAGCTCATCGCCACCGCCCTGGTCACGGTCACCCCGGCGGCCACAGACCCGATGCTCGTCAGCGCGACCGGATGGCTGCTGTACAGCGCTCAGCAGGCCTCCGCCGACTTCCCGGCCGCCGTGCCGAACTCGGTGTTCACACCCCCGCAATCCGGGCTGCTCAACTCGCTTCGCCACATGGAGGCGACCGGCGCCATGCCGGACACACCGCTCACCGTCAACATCGACAAGGCGAGCACGGACATCTTCACGGCGCCCGTGTACAGCGCTCACTGGATCGTCCTCAACCCGGTGCCGGTGAGCTCGATGGAGCCGAATCTCAGCGCCCTGACGCTCGGCGTCAACGACAGCGTCCACCGCCTCTTCCCGGTCACGGTGCTGCCGGTCCTCATCCTCCTGGTCGGCCTGGCCTTCATCGCGACGACGTTGCTGTCCCGGCGAATGTACCTCCCGGTGCAGGCACTCACCGACCACGCGGTGCTCGAGGAGCGCACCCGTCTGGCACGGGAGATCCACGACACGCTGGCGCAGCAGCTGACCGGGATCGTGCTGGAGCTCGAAGCCGCCGACACGCTGCTGAATCGAGGCTCCGAAGGTCGGGCCAGATCGTCGGTCGAAAAGGCTCGTGAGCTCGCTCGCGGGGCACTGCAGGAGGCGCGACGGTCGGTTTGGAACCTCCGGCCGGCGCCGCTCTCGGCGAGCGGCGTCGTCGCCGCGATCGGCCACGAGGTGGAAGCCTGGGAGGAGCGCACGGGCATCCCCGCGCGTTTCCGGGCGCGTGCCGTGCCCCATCACCCGCCGCTCTCGCCCACGGCCGAGGTGGCGCTCCTCCGCATCGGGCAGGAGGCGCTTTCCAACGCGGCCCGGCACGGCAAGCCCGAGCACGTCGACGTGGAGTTGCGAGCCCACGCCCACGAGCTGATCCTCTCGATCCACGATGACGGCATCGGATTCGACCCCTCCGCGAGCGCGCCGCGAGATGACTGCTTCGGCCTGGACGGCATGGCGGAACGAGCGCGCAACGCCGGCGGCACGCTGACCGTCGCGAGCGCTCCGGGGCACGGGACCACGGTCACGACCCGGCTCCCCTTCACCGAGGCCTTGACCGAAGCGGTCAGCGCATGATCAGCGTCCTCGTCGCGGACGACCATCCGGTGGTCCGGGACGGTCTGTGCACCATGCTCGAGCTCGAACCGGACATCAAGGTGGTGGGCAGGGCTTCGGACGGTGCCGAGGCCGTCGAGCAGGCGCGAAGGACTCACCCGGACGTGATCCTCCTCGACGTCCAGATGCCGGTCATGGACGGCATCGAGGCGCTCCGGAAGATCCGCGCCCGCGACCCCGAGGCGCGGGTGATCGTCCTGACCACGTATCGCAACGAGGACTACATCTTTCCCTCGCTCAAGGCCGGGGCACTCGGGTACCTCCTCAAGGACGCGACTCGCGAGGAGCTCGCCGGAGCCATCCGGGCGGTCGCGGCCGGCGAGTCGCTCCTCGATCCGCAACTGGTCAGCGCCGCGGCCGAGCACATGCCGTCCATCACGCGGCGCGAACGGGACGTGCTGCGCCTGATGGCGGAGGGCAAGAACAATGCGGAGATCGCCGTGCAGCTCTTTCTCAGCGAGAACACGGTGAAGACCCATGTGAGCAACATCCTCGAGAAGCTCGGCTGCAAGGACCGCGCCGCCGCCGTGCTCCTGGCCTGGAGACGCCACATCATCTAGGCACCCATAGACTGTCCCGGCAATGGAATCTGTCGGCGTCGGGTTGCTGGGGCTTGGCACGGTGGGCACGGCGGTGGCCAGACGTCTCATCGACCAATGGGAGTTGCTCGGCGAGCGTGCCGGCGCGACACCGGTGCTCCGCTGCGTGGCCGTGCGCGACGGATCTCGATCCCGAAGCATCGACCTGAAGAACGTCACGCTGCTCACCGACGCGCAGGCGGTGGTCGCCGATCCGGCGGTCGCGATCGTCGTCGAGGTGATGGGTGGCACCGACCCCGCGACGGCCTTGATCGAGTCCGCGCTGCGCGCCGGCAAGACGGTGGTGACCGCCAACAAGGCCGTCATCGCCGCGGACGGCCCTCGCCTGACCGCGCTTGCCGGCGAGCACGGCGCCCACCTCCACTACGAGGCCAGCGTCGGTGCGGGACTGCCGATCGTCGGGCTCCTGCAGGGGAGCCTGCTCGGTGATCGCATCACCGCGCTCGATTGCGTGATCAACGGCACGACCAACGTCATCCTCACGCGGATGCGCGCGGCTGGAGTCAGCTTCGAGACGGCGCTCGCCGATGCGCAGCGTCGTGGGTTCGCCGAAGCGGATCCATCGCTCGACGTCGACGGCTGGGATGCCGTCCACAAGCTCGTGATCCTGTCCCGGCTCGCCTTCGGCGTCCACGTCGCGCCCGAGGCGGTGGACCGCGCCGGCATCCGCGACGTCGCCGGGGATGACGTCGCAGCGCTCGCGCAGCTCGGCTATCACGTCCGACTCCTCGCGCACGCCGAACGCGCTCCCAACGGGGCGGTCCGCCTCAGCGTCCGGCCCACCGCGGTCGGAGCCGGCCACCGGCTGCACGATGTCGATGATGCTGACAACGCTGTCATCATCTCGAGCGACCTCGCGGGGACGGTGACGCTCCGCGGTGCCGGGGCCGGCGGCGCGGCCACTGCGAGCGCCGTGGTGAGCGACGTGGTCACAGCCGTCCGCACGCGGGGCGCTCACGGTGTGCCCGCGGGCACGCTGCCGGCCGCTCCCGTCATGCTCGGCGACGAGGACGTGGAGGTCGCCGGCTACGTGCGCGTTCGACTCTCCTCTGAGACGGACGCGCGTGCCCTGGTTCTCCAGACGCTCGAGGACAGAGGCGTCGCGGTCGATGCGGCGTTCGACCTGCCCAGCGCCGAGGTGGCCGTCCTCACCGGCGTGGCGCCGCGGGCCGTCCATGACCGTGCCCTGGAAACGCTCGACACGCTCACCTCCGTCAACCGGATCCTCGGCGCCCTCGACCGGGTCGAGGCGTCGGGCGGCGCCGCGTGAGCAGCCGCGCGCGGGGCGTCATCGCCCGCTGGTCCGACCGCCTCGCGCTGGCGCCCGCTGCGCCCCGCATCAGTCTCGGTGAAGGCGACACGCCATGCGTCGAGTCATTGAAGATCGGCCCTTCGCTCGGTCTCGCCTCGCTGCATTTCAAGCTCGAGGGGCTGAACCCGACCGGCTCGTTCAAGGACCGAGGCATGGTGGTGGCGGTCGCGGCCGCACTGCACGAGGGCAGCCGGGCGATCATCTGCGCTTCGACCGGGAACACCAGCGCGTCGGCGGCCGCGTACGGTGCGCGGTTCGGTCTTCGCACCGTCGTGGTGGTGCCGCATGGGCATGTCGCGTCGGGGAAGCTGGTGCAGGCGCGCGTGCACGGCGCGACGGTGGTGAGCATCCAGGGGGGGTTCGACGTCGCCCTGCAGATCGTTCGCGAGCTCTGCGAGCACCACCCGGTGACCCTCGTCAACAGCGTCAATCCGTATCGAATCGAGGGCCAGAAGACCGCGGCCTTCGAGATCGTCGACGAGCTCGGTGACGCTCCCGACGTGCTGGCGCTCCCGGTCGGCAACGCGGGCAACATCACCGCTTACTGGCGCGGTTTTCGCGAGGAGCACCGCGACGGACGAACGAGCCGCCTGCCGCGGATGTTCGGCGGGCAGGCGGCCGGGGCGGCGCCTCTCGTGCTCGGACGACCAGTCGACAACCCCCAGACGGTGGCCACGGCGATACGGATCGGCAACCCGGCGTCATGGCGGGGCGCGATCGAGGCTCGCGACCAGTCCGAGGGGATGATCGCGTCGGTGGAAGACGACACCATCCTCGATGCGCAGCGACGGCTCGCGAACCTCGAGGGGATCTTCTGCGAGCCAGCCTCGGCGGCTTCACTCGCGGTCCTGGAGCGAGCGATCGCGGAAGGGGCCGTCGCGCCGGGAACGCACGCCGTCTGCGTGCTCACCGGCAACGGGTTGAAGGATCCCGGCGCCGTCGAAGCCGCCTTCACGCCGATCCTGGAGATCCCCGCCCACATGAGCGCACTGGCGCGCGCCCTCGAGGTCTGAGCGGAGCGTGCGGGTCCGTGTCACCGTTCCCGCCAGCGTCGCGAACCTTGGGCCGGGGTTCGACATCCTCGCGCTCGCGCTGCATCTCCAGAACACCGTCCGTGCCGAGGAGCGCACCGGGGATCTGGCCATCGACCCGGGTCCGGATGCTCCCGACGAGCTGCGGGATCCGGCGCAGAACCTCGTGACGCGTGCATACGCGCGCACCTGCGCCGAGCTGGGCGTCGCCACCACGGGGGTGCACTTCACGTGCGTCAACAACATCCCGATCGGGCGGGGCATGGGGTCGAGCGCCGCCGCGGCGCTCTCCGGAGTGCTCATCGCTTCCGCACTGCACCACGCCCCCTGGGACGAGCACGACGTGCTCGACCGCGCCGCGGCGCTGGAGGGCCACGGCGACAACGTGGCCGCCGCGCTGCTCGGCGGTCTCGCAATCTGCTCGCCGGGCACGCGCGCTGTGCAAATGCCGGTCTCCGACGAGCTTCGAGCCGTGCTGTTCATCCCCGAGCATCCCTTCACGACCGCCGAGGCGCGCAAGGTGGTGCCCGAGCAATTCAGCCGCGGCGACGCCATCTTCAACGCCAGCCGCTGCGCGTTGCTCGTCCGTGCCCTTGCCGTCGGCGACCATGCCGGCCTCCGCGTGGCGATGCAGGACCGGTGGCACCAGGATGCCCGCTTCGCGCTCATGCCCGGAGCCAGGCAGACGGTGGACGCCGCCATCGCCGCGGGCGCTTCGGGCGCCGCGCTTGCCGGGGCAGGGCCGTCGGTCATCGCGCTGACTCCGCTGGACCCACAGCCGATCGGGGACGCCATGGCGCTCGCCGCGCGGTCCGCGGGCGTCGCGGGACAGATCATGCATCTCTCGCCGCAGAACTACGGCACCCGCGTGGACGTGTCCGCATGACCCGCGTCGTCCAGAAATACGGTGGGTCGAGCGTCGCGACGCCCATGAAACTCCGCCGTGTCGCACGCCGCATCCGCGAGTCATTGCAGGCCGGCATGGAGGTCGTCGTGGTGGTGAGCGCGATGGGCGACACCACCGACGAACTCATCGCGCTCGCGCATCGCGTCACCGCCGATCCGCCCTCCCGGGAGATGGACATGCTCCTGAGCAGCGGCGAGACGATCACCGCACCCCTGCTCGCCATGGCCCTCCACGCCGGCGGCACGCCCGCGATCTCGCTCACGGGCGCGCAGGCGGGCATCCGGACCAGCCGCGCGCACCGGACGGCGCGCATCGTCGACATCGTCCCGCAGCGCGTGATCGACGAGCTGGCTCGTGGCAACGTCGTCGTCGTCGCCGGATTCCAGGGTGCGACCGAGGACATGGACGTCACCACCCTCGGGCGCGGCGGCTCCGACACCACCGCAGTCGCCCTTGCGGTTGCGATCCGCGCCGATCGCTGCGAGATCTTCACCGACGTGCCGGGCGTGCACACGGCCGACCCGCGGATCGTTCCCGGCGCGCGGGTGATCGAGGCGATCGACTACGACGAGATGCTCGAGCTCGCGTCGGCGGGAGCGCGGGTGATGCACCCACGCGCCGTCGAGATCGGCGAGGCATACGCGATGGAGATCCGCGTCCGATCCACGTTCGACAGCGAACCGGGGACAATCATCGCGAAGCAGAGCAGGATGGAAATACGCCAGAAGGTGCGCGCCATCGCGCACGAGACCGATGTCGCCAAGGTGACGATCCTTCGCGTGCCCGACCAGCCGGGCGTGGCCGCATCGATCTTCGGCCCCTTCGGTGACGCCGGTATCGACATCGACATCGTGCTCCAGAACGTCAGCCACGACGGCACCACCGACCTGAGCTTCACCATCGCCGAGTCGCACCTGCCGAAGGCGCGCCGGATGCTCGCGGCCGTTGCAAAGAGCGTGCATGCGCAGGGATACACGGCCACGGCGGGCATCGCCAAGGTCACCGTCATCGGCAGCGGGCTGCGCGGGACACCCGGGATCTACGCGAAGATCTTCCGAGCACTCGCCGATGCGGGCATCAACATCCAGATGATCGCCACCAGCGAGATCCACGTGACCTGCATCATCGACCGCCCGCGCGTGCGCGACGCGGTCCGCGCCCTGCACACCGCGTTCGAGCTGGAAAGGATTTGAGCCTCAGTGTCGGCATCGTCGGGTTGCCGAACGCCGGGAAGTCGACCCTCTTCAACGCCATGACCCAGGCCGGCGCGGCGGTCGGCAACTATCCGTTCACGACCATCGAGCCGAACACGGGGGTCGTGCCCGTCCCCGATTCGCGGCTCGACAGGCTCGCGGAGCTGTTCCGCCGGCCCAAGGTCATCCCGGCGACGGTCACCTTCACCGACATCGCGGGGCTGGTCCGCGGCGCGAGCCGGGGCGAGGGGCTCGGCAACCGTTTCCTCGGCCACATCCGCGAAGCCGACGCGACCGCGCTCGTCGTGCGAGCCTTCGAGGATCCGGACGTCACCCACGTCGAGGGCGGGGTCGATCCCGTGCGGGACATCGACGTGCTCGAGCTGGAGCTGCAGCTCGCCGACCTCGAAACGGTGACCAAGCGACTCGAGCGCACGGAGAGAACCGCGCGCCTGCAGAAGGAGAAGGAGCCGGACCTGATCGCGCTCCTGCATCGCGTCCAGGAGCACCTCGATCAGGGCAAGCCGGTGCGCACGATGTCGCTCACCGCAGAGGAGCAGTCGATGCTGCGCGAGTTCTGGCTGCTCACCGGCAAACCGCTCATGGTCGTCGTCAACGTCGCGGAGGCGGCGGCGCAGTCTCCCGTCCCGAAGGAGGTCGTCGAGCGCGCGTCAGTCGCCGGCGGCGAAGCCATCGCGGTCTCGGCGCGTATCGAGAACGACATCGCCGAGCTTGACACCGACGACCGCGCGACGTTCCTGCACGACCTCGGTCTCGAGGAGCCCGGCCTCTACCGCGTGGCACGCAGCGCCTATCGCCTGCTCCGGCTGATCACCTTCTTCACGGCGGGCGAAACCGAGGTGCGCGCCTGGAACCTTCGCGAGGGGGAGACCGCGCTCGATGCGGCGGCGAGCATCCACACCGACATCGCGCGCGGTTTCATCCGCGCGGAGGTGACCGGTGCCGAGGAGCTGCTCGACGCCGGTTCGTATGCGGTGCTTCGTGAGCGAGGCAAGCAACGCCTCGAGGGTCGCGACTATGTCATGCGCGACGGCGACGTCATCCACGTCCGCTTCAATGTCTGATGCCGTGAGCGTCGAAGCCGGAACCCGCCTCGCGCTGATCATCGACGCTCCCGCTCCGGGCGAGGAGAACATGCGTCGCGACCTCGCGCTTCTCGACGCATGTGCGCGCGGTGAGACGGCCGGCGCCGTGCGCCTCTATGGGTTTCGCCCCGCGTGCCTCAGCCTCGGCAGGATGCAATCCATCGATGACGTGGATCTCGACGCATGCGCTCGCGACGGCGTCGATGTGGTGCGTCGCCCGAGCGGTGGGCGCGCGGTGCTCCACGACCAGGAGGTGACCTACTCGGTCGTGTGCAGGTCGACCGATCCCATCTTCGGCGGCCGGGTCCTCGAATCCTGCTCGCGAATCCACGAGGCGGTCGCCGCCGGCCTGGAGACGCTTGGCGTGCGCACCATTCCTCGCGCGCTGCCCGCCAACATCCGCCGCGACGCGCGAGAGGGCGCGGCGGTCGCCGACTGCTTCGCGCGGCCCGCGGCGCACGAGTTGCTCGACGATCACGGCCGGAAGCTGGTGGGGAGCGCCCAGGCGCGGCGGGCGGGTGCGCTGCTCCAGCACGGCTCGGTGCTGCTCGAGCCCCCGCGAGCTGCCGGGTACCTTCGCGGAGCCATCGCACCGAGCCTGGGGGGCGTCGGGGTGCGCGAGTTGCTGGGCCGGGACGTGAGCCGGGAGGAGCTCGTCGACGCTCTTGCCGCGGGGTTCAGGCTCGCTCTGGAGCGTTCGTAGCGCGCCCCGCGTGGTCGAAGCGTGCGTGGTGCTCGGTCAGGAGGTCGGCACCGTAGTCACCGCCGTTCGGCGTGCGAATGATGGTGTGGATGTGATGCCGCGAGGGCTCGGGATTGTCGAACGCCACACCCGGAAGATGCTCGAACTCGATGAGGACGACGGGGCTGTGCAGACGGTAGTAGAACGAATCGGTCGGACCGGTGCCGCCCATCCAGGCGAACCAGGTCTCATCGAGATGCCCGGCAACCTCGTCCATCCTCACTGATGCGTAGCCGTCGCTCGCCCACCCGACGTAGGCCCTGATCGCATCCGCCAGTCTGGCCCGCTGTGCGTCCGAGAAACCGTCGGCTCGGATACCGCGGTACGGGACCACCGCATTGTCGCGGAATGCACCGGTCTGCGTCAGGTTGTCGACCGGATGGCGCAGGTGGGGTGGGATCGCACCCGGCATGATCGAGGCGTACTGGATCGCAACCTGTTGCTGCGTCGAGCGAACGGATCAGATCGAGGCCGGCACGCTTCTCGACATCGAGCACTCGAATTCCGGCGAAACGACCGGCTCGTCCTTCGCAGGGTTCGGAACCCATGAACATCGGAGTCATCGCCATTTCGTTACCGACGACGACGCAATTGATCGCCAGATGGTGCCCGTCGAATTGGAATCCCCACGGCGCATCCGCAGCAGGCACGCCGAAGAAGGACACGAAATACGGCCACTCCCCGTAGTCATCCGCCCGTCCGGTCAGCTCGGCAAGCAGATCATTGAGGCGCATGATGTCGCGTGCCTGCGCATAGCCACGGCTCGACAGGGTGACGCGGAGCAGGTCGAGGAATGCGTTCCGGGCAACGGTCGACAGCTCCTCGAGCATGACCCCGTGCCGGTACACGTTGATGTGCGGATTGAACCACGCCCGCCATTGGTTCGAGTCGAACGGGAAGCTCAAGCGCGAGCGCGTCGGTGTATCCAGCGATTCCAGAACCCCCCCTGCCGCCTCCCGGATCGCTGCGGTCGCGATCCCTGTCCGAACCCGGTCGCGTGCTGCCACGACCCCATCGGTCGTGACACCGCGAAATGGTTCCGCAAGCATTGCAGCGTTCTCCGCGAGAAACGCCCCGAAGAACTGAGCCACTTCCGGAATCTCTCGCACCGGCGATCGCGCCGAGATCGACATGCCCTCGCGAACCCCGAACTCGGTCCAGTCGCTCATCAGCTCTCTCCGTTTCGCTCAACCGTGCAAATCGGAACCGAGAGATTCGGTCGCGAAAAGCGATAGGCGAAGGTTAGGGATCCACGAGGCAGGCGGCAAGGGCTGATCGGGCCAAAGAAGCTAACTGGTCCCAGCATTCCGCGCTTCGCCAGGAGACTCGGCCCGCTCGCCATCCCGGAGAGCCGCGTCGAGCACTGAGCCACCAGCCAGGTACAAACCGAGATGGGTGCTACCCGGCGTCGACCGATATTGAGATCGTCGAAATGGCGTGTTGCCGCGGCTCTGTGCGATGCACAACGTCAGCGTTGAATACCCCCGCATGATGTGCTAGCGTTCCGCGCAGGCCACAAGATGTAGGGCTGCACCCCTTACCTCTTCGGCTCGTCGGGCAGCGGGCGCCGGGCTCTTTCACCGCTCAGGCCATGGCTCCGATCGTGGCCCCTCTCATCCGGAGGCCCGCTGCCTGCCCCTTTGCCCTACTCTCGGCGCCCGCTCGGGTTCTTCGACCTCGGGTCTGGCCCTCACCCCCCTGATACGCTTCGGTGAGTTCATGGCCAAGAAGACCCGAAAGCAGAAGCAGCGCGCCACCGCGCGACGCCCGGCGGCGCAGGCGCAAACCGCTCCGGCCACGGCCGCCCGCCCGTCGACGGCAGCCACGCCCGCGGCCCCGCGCTCCGCGCCACCTCGCGTGCTCCCCGAAACGATCCTGCCGCTGCCGGGGACCGAGCTCGAGATCGAGTCCGAGGAGGTCGAGGACGGCGCCACGGACAACGAGGCCGTGGCCGTCGCCACCGACACGTTCGCGCGCCGGCGAGTGCAGCGGGTCAACCCGTCAGCCCAGCCCCGTCAGATCAGGGGGCAGGCCACGGCCGCCGCGCTCTTCCAGCCGCTCGACAGCGAGGAGGCCGCCATCCCGTTTGACCGCGTCCCCTACGTGCCACGCGACCTGCGACGCGTGGCGATCATGGCCGCGCTGATGGTCGTGCTCATCCTCATCGCGGCCTTCGTGGTGACACGAATCAATCCGTGAGCAGCGAGACACGCGCGTGCGAGTGATCCTCTACACAGGCAAGGGTGGCGTCGGCAAGACGACGGTGGCGGCTGCGACCGCCGTCAAGTGCGCGAGCCTCGGTCTCAAGACCCTGGTCATCAGCACCGATGCGGCCCACAGCCTCGGCGACAGTGTCGACCAGGAGATCGGGGATCTGCCGACCGAGCTGGCGCCGAACCTCTGGGGCCAGGAGGTCAACGCGCTGCACGAGCTGGAGGAGCACTGGGACCGCATCCACATCTACCTCTCCTCGCTGTTCGCGTCCCAGGGCGTCGACGACATCGTCGCCGAGGAGATGGCATCGCCTCCAGGCATGGAGGAGGTCGCCAGCCTCATGTGGATCAAGAAGCACAAGCGCGAAGGCAAGTTCGACGTGCTCATCGTGGATTGCGCACCGACCGGCGAGACACTGCAGCTGCTCGCGTTCCCCGATGTCGCCAAGTGGTATCTCGACCGCATCTTCCCGATCCACCGGATGATGAACAAGGTCGCGCGCCCGGTGATGCAACCGTTCATCAGCATCCCGCTGCCGAGCGACGAGATCTTCAGCAATGTCAAGGATCTCCTCCTCGACCTCGAGGGAATGAAGAAGATCCTCGGCGATCCCAAGGTGTGCACCACACGGATCGTGCTCAACCTCGAGAAGATGGTCGTCAAGGAGGCGCAGCGAGCCTTCACGTACCTGAGCCTCTACGACTACCTCACCGACCTGGTGGTGGTGAACCGCGTCCTGCCCCCGGAGGTGACCGACAGCTACTTCGACTCCTGGCGCGAGGCGCAGCAGCGGTACGCGGTGATGGTGGACACGGCGTTCTCACCGATCCCCACGTTGCAGACGAAGCTGTTCGACCACGAGATCGTCGGCCTCGACGCGCTCGCGGAGATGGGGGAGTCGATCTACGGAGACCGTGACCCCTCGCAGATCTTCTATCACGCCGTGCCTCAGCGCATCCACAAGGTCGGCAACAACTACGAGCTCTCGCTCCACCTGCCGTTCGTCGGCAAGGAGGACGTGGACATCAAGCATCGTGAGGGCGAGCTGTTCGTCAGCGTCGGGCCGTACAAGCGCGAGATCTCCCTGCCGCGAGTGCTCAACGGCAAGCAGGTCACCAAGGGGCGTCTCGACCAGGGGATGCTCCTGGTCACGTTCTCGGATCGCAAGAAGTGACCGAGGCGTGTCGCGTCTGCCCATCACGAATCGTCGATGAGGCATCGCGAATCCTCGGGACGTCGTTCAGCGATATCATCCCGCCGGAGGCGCAGCGTCACCTCCTCATCGCGCAGCGCGAGCTGCTGCTCGCCCTGGCGGCGACGATCGAGCATCACACCCAGCAACAGCCGGCATCCACCGAGTCTCCGACCAGCGGCCGGAGACGCTCACGGAACGGAACAGAGCGCTCGCGGCGGCCGTCGCGGGTCGAGCTCGAATAGCCGCGCGGGGTGACCAGCCCCGGCACCTACCTGGCGATCGTTCTCTACACATTGCCGGGGTTCCTGTTCGGATCGGTGATCCACGAGCTCAGCCACGCGGCGATCGCGTTGCGCTGCGGCGATCCCACCCCGAGGCGGGACGGCAGGATGACCCTGGATCCGCGGCGCAACCTCGACCCGTTCGGCTGCCTTGCGCTCCTCGTGGCCGGCGTGGGCTGGGGAAGGCCCGTCCCGCTCGATCCGCTATATCTCCGCGACGCCAGGCAGCGCGCCGCCGTTGCCGCCGCGGGCCCGCTCGCGCACCTCGTGGTCGCCGCGATCTTCGCGGGAGCACTGCGCGTGGAGCTGCTCGGGTCCGGCGTTGACGCGAGCGGCTTCGACACGCTCGCGCAATTCACCCTCCAGGGTGTGGTCCTCGGGGTCCTGCTGCAGGGCTTCCTGGTCAACATCGCGCTCTTCGTCTTCAATGCGATGCCGATCCCAGGGCTCGACGGGTACGCGCTGGTGCGAAGCCTTCTCTTCACGGCAGCGCCGCGCCTGTTCCTCTATCTGGAGCAGTACCGCTTCGTGCTCTATGCGATCGCCGTCCTCGCGGCGCTGCTTCCTCCGCCGCTCACCCATGGCAGCGTCGACCCGGTTGCGTCGATGACCGTCGGCACCGCCACGCTCACCTTCGACCATCTCATCGTGCCCGGCGTCGACCCACTCTTCATCGGCCTGCCGAACCTGTTCCATCTGCTGTCGTGAGCACGGTGGTCATTGACGGCGTCGAGTGGACGGTCGAGGGCGCACAGGTCGCGATCGTCGAGCGTGGAAGGGTGCTCCTCCAGTTCCGGCCGTGGCCGCCGGGCTGGGAGCTTCCCGGGGGTCACTGCGAGCCCGGCGAGGACCCGGCGGTGACCGCTGCGCGCGAGACCGAGGAGGAGACCGGCTACCGGGTGCGCATCGCCGGCATCGTGGGGGTGTACTCCTGGCGTGGGCTCCGCTCGGCGGGGGACGTGGTCTTTCTCGGTGACGTGATCGGCGGCGGTCCGCGACGCAGCCTCGAGGCCTGGGCGCTCCGCATGGCCACGCCTGACCACCTGCCGCGGACCGTCTTCCCGTGGATTCGCGAGCGGGCGCGTGACGCCGTCGACGTCGCGGGCGGCGGCGCAGCGGTGCACCGCGTGCAGCCGGTGACCGTCCGTCATGTGCTCGGCTTCGCGACCGCCTGGCTGCACACACCCTTCGACCGCCTGATGCGACACCGATGATCACCGCGCTGCTCTTCGTTGCGAGCCTCATCCTCGTCGTCGTCGCGTCGGAGCTGTTCACCAACGCGATCGAATGGGCGGGCTACCTGCTCAATCTCGGCACCGGGGCGACGGGAAGCCTGCTCGCCGCCCTCGGAACCTCGCTCCCCGAGACTGTCGTCCCGATCGTCGCGCTCGCCACCCGTTCCCCCGGAGCCGACCGGGTGGCCACCGGGGCGGTGCTCGGTTCGCCGTTCCTGCTGCTCACGCTGGGAGCGGGTGCAACCGGTGTCGCCGTCGTGCTCCGGGGCGGGGCACGCCGCCTCGAAATCGACCGGCGCCAGGCCCGGCGCGACCTCGGCGTCTTCATCGGAGCGTTCACCGTCGCGGTGGTCGCGAGCGTGCTGCCCCACGGCGCGCGGATCGCGGTCGGTGGGCTGCTGCTCGTCGCGTATGCCGTGTACGTCGTGGTGACGCTCCGCAGCAGCGCGTCCGCGGGCGAGAGCCCGGAGCCGTTGCACATCGTTCGCTGGCGGCCCGGGAATCCGCACCCGGCGCTCGTGACCGTGCAACTCGCGATTGCCGTCGCCCTCCTCGTGGTCGGCTCGCAGCTCTTCGTCAGCGCGCTCGACCAGACCGCATCGGCGCTGCAGGTCCCGCAGCTCGTGCTCGCTCTCGTCATCGTGCCGGTGGCGACCGAGCTGCCGGAGACGCTCAACAGCGTGCTCTGGGTACGCACCGACGACGACATGCTCGCCTTCGGCAACGTCGCCGGGTCTGCCGCGTTCCAGTCATGCGTCCTGGCAGCCATCGGCATCGTCTTCACGACCTGGAATCCGGGTTCGGCGGGGCTCATCAGCGCCGCGCTCACCCTGCTGACCGCGACGTTCCTGCTGGTGCTGCTCTGGCGCGGGCGTGCCCGGGGCGCGGTGCTCATGCTCGCCCTGGTGCCGTGGGTCACCTACGTCGTCGCGCAGGTCGTGACCGGCGGACGTCTGGCGCTCTGAGACCGGCAGAATCGGCGGTGATGGAGGTCCATACGACCGGCGACGTTGAGCGCTATGCCGCCGCGGCGCTGTCGTTTCTCCGAGCCGAGCCGTGTGCGCGCAACGTCCTGCTCACCATCATCGATACGGTCCGTGCTGCGCCGATGACCGAGATCACGCCGCCGAGCTTCTTCTGGATCACCGACTCGGACGCCGTGGTCGGCGCGGCGAGCTGGACCCCACCGCACAACCTGCTGGTGTCGTCGCTCCCGCACGAGGCAACCCGTCCGCTGGCGGCCGCGGCTGTCGTGCGCGCCGACGCCCTCGGCCACCGTCCGCTCGGGGTGGTCGGTCCGGCGGTGGCGGCTCGCGCGGTCGCAGCCGCCTGGACGGCGATCACCGGCGATGTCGTCGAACGCGATCGTGTGATCCTGCTCAACGAGCTGGCCATGCTCGTCGAGGTGCCCGTGCCACCCGGCGAGCGCCGTCGCAGCAGCATCGAGGACGTTCCGGTGCTCGCCGCCTGGCTCGAGACCTTCAGCGCGGAGATCGAGCACGCCGCCCCGACCGATGCGCTCGCGCTGGCGGATCACATGGTTCGGAGCGGGCATGTCGACGTCTGGATCGTGGCAGGACAGCTCGTGTCCATGGTCGGGTACCGCCATGCGGCGGGAGTGGTTCGCGTCGGCCCCGTATACACGCCCCCCGAGCATCGCAACCACGGCTATGCGCGACGGCTCACCTACGAGGTGACCGCAGCCGCGCTGCGACGTCCGGGGGTCCATCGCGCCATGCTCTTCACCGATGCTGACAATCCTGTCTCGAACTTGATCTACCGGCAGGCGGGATACGAGCCGCGTGGCGAGCACGTGGAAATCGAGTTCGGCAAGCGGCTCGTCGACCCGGAGCACTAGAGTCGGCGCCATGAATCTCGAAGGAAAGGTCGCGGTCGTCACCGGCAGCGGACGTGGCATCGGTCGCGCCTATGCAACCGCGCTCGCCGGGGCCGGTTGCGCAGTGGTCATCAACGACGTCGATGGCGATGTCGCCGAGGAGACCGCGGACGCCATTGCTGCGGCCGGCGGACGCGTCGTCGCCGAAGTGTGCGCGGTGGGGTCCACCGAGGCGGCGGAGCAGCTCGTCGCCGGAGCGGTGAAGGCTTTCGGGCATCTCGACGTCATGTGCACCAACGCCGGCATCCTTCGCGACCGGGTCCTGTGGAACATGACCGACGAGGACTTCGACTCGGTCATCGAGACGCACCTTCGCGGCACCTTCACGTGCGCGCGGGCGGCGGTACGCCAGATGCGCCAGCAGGGATCGGGAGGACGCATCGTCGTGGTCTCGTCGATCGCGGGACAGCGCGGCAACTTCGGGCAGACCAACTACGCCGCCGCCAAGGCGGGAATCGCCGCGTATGCGCGCACCTGGGCGATGGAGTGCGCCAAACACAACATCACCGTCAACGCCATCGTTCCCAACGCGATCACGCGGATGATCTCGACGATCCCGGGCATGGCCCCGCTCGTCGAGGCCGCCGAGAAGGGCGAGCCCCTCCCCGCCACGGTGCGCAAGCAGATGGGCATGGGCACCCCCGACGACGTCGCTCCGTTGCTCGTGTTCCTGAGCTCGGACGAGGCGGCGGGGGTGACCGGGCAGTGCATCGGTCTCGGCGGCGACAAGCTGTCGCTCTGGGCGCACCCCAAGGAGATATCGGTGGCGTACCGCGACGGCGGGTGGACCGCCGACGCCATCGCCGAGGTCTGGTCGACATCGGTCGGCGCCCAACCCGAGACCTACGGCATCCCGTTTCTGGGCGGCACCAACTGACCTGACCGCTACGGGGGCGGCGAGACCGGCGGAGGCTCTGGAGGTTCCAGGCTCGCGACCGTGACCGGAGGGGCCTGGGGCACGATGAGCGCGGCGAGGTTGTAGAGCACCGCGATCGCGAGAATCACGAGTGCCACCACCAGTCCGATTCCGGGGTTCACGTTGAAGAGCGTGGCCGGGTCGACACCGGGGACGTTCGATCCCTCGCTCGACGCGATCTTCGCCAGGATCACGTCGCGGACATGGATCTGATCCAGGACGAGCAGCGCCCCGGCACCGGCGCCGAAGACGGCGGTGACCAGCGCCCTGCTCCGCGCCGCCAGAGAGCCGAGCGCCCCAGCGAGGCCGAAGAGCAGCCCCAGGAACACGCTCACGAGCCCAAGCACGGCCAGAAGCTGCGCGCCGATGTTCGCCGAGGAGGTGTCGGCGCCTGCCGCGTTGTTCTGGTTGCACGCCGCCGGCACCGACCCGATCACGGGGTCCTTGCCAAACACGAGTTGCCACCCGCTGTAGGTGAGGATGTTGAGGCCGCCGAGCGCGTCGATGCAGGCATTCACCTGGGCCGCCTGGGCGGCGCTCACACCTTCCGAGGCGTCGATCGACCCGATGGCTGACTTGGTCGCCGTCGCGTTGCACGACACCCCGGCGAACGCGAGGAAGAACGTGAGGATGACGACAAGGAACAGGAACGGGCTCACCCGGCGGGCACCCGGCTCGCCGATCACGGCGGCACGGGTCAACTGGCCACGAAGCGGAACATCTCAGCCCACCCGGTCGCCGGGGGCGCAGGGATGCTCCGGTCGAAGCAGGACGACGCGCTCGGATCCCTCCTGGTACACCCCGAGCACGAGCACCTCGCTGCGCACCGGCCCGACCTGTCGCGCCGGAAGGTTGACGACCGCGACGACGGAGCTCCCGGTGAGCTGCTCCGGCGAGTAGAGATCGGTGAGCCGCGCCGAGCTCCGCATGGTGCCGAGGGGGCCGAAGTCGATGACCATGCGATACGCGGGGCGGCGTGCCTCGGGGAACACCTCGCAGCTCAGCACGGTTCCCACGCGGATGTCGACCGCGAAGAACTGCGCCGCATCGATCTCCGCCGGCGCGGCAGGCTCTCCGCTCACGCATCGCAGTGTATCGGCACACCTATACTCGCCCGCGATACCTGCCCCGTTCGGAGGGAACGTCATCGCGGGCCTGCGCCGCCTCACCGTGGTCACAACCGCAGGGCTGCTGTTCGCGTGCGGCGGCTCGTCGAACGTGCCGTCGATCAACGCGACGTCGTTGCTGAAGACGGCCAAGAGCGTCATCGACAGCACGCCCTCTTTTCATTTCGTGCTCACGAGCGCCGACGTCAGCGGGTCAGGCTCGGAGCTGACCGGCGGGAGCGGGGACATGAAACGGCCGGACAGCATGTCGGGGACTCTGCAGGTGTCGATCATCGGACTGGCGCTCAACGTGCCCGTGGTCTCGGTCGGCGGCACGTTCTCGGTGAAGCTGCCGACCGGGACGGGTTTCTCCACCGCGAACCCTGCCGACTACGGCTTCGCGGACCCCGCCCAGCTCATCGACCCGAACACCGGCCTCTCGTCGCTGCTCCTCAAATGCCAGTCGCCCCAGGTGAAGGGTGACGATCGGTTCAATGGCGAGGCCCTGCACGAGATCGGTTGCGCGCTGCCCGGCAGCGCGGTCGCGGCGCTGCTCACCAGCGCCGACCCGTCCACGAGTGTGGCGGCGACCTTCGGCATCGACACCGGCAACAACCAGCTCCGGCGCGTCGAGCTCACTGGGCCGTTCATCATCAGAAGCACCGATGCAACCTACATACTCGTTCTTACCAACTATGGCGAGAACGTGTCAGTGACGCCGCCCGCCAGCGGGTGAACACGCGCCGGCGCTGGATCCTTGCCATCGCGGCGGCATCGGTGCTCGTCGCCGCGATGGACACCTACGTGATCGTGCTCGCGCTGCCGGCGATGATGGCCGACGTCGGCATCGGCATCGACCAGCTCCAGGCGGCGACGCCGATCGTCAGCGGGTTCCTGCTCGGCTACATCGTGGTGATGCCGATGCTCGGCAGGCTGTCGGACCTCTACGGCCGCGGTCCCCTGCTGATCCTCTGTCTCGCGGTCTTTGCGGCGGGCTCGCTGGTGACCGCATCAGCCACGGACCTCGGCTCGGTGGTCGCCGGGCGGGCGCTCCAGGGCCTCGGCGGCGGAGGGCTTGTCCCGGTCACGCTCGCCCTGGTCGCCGATCTCTGGCCGCCGGAGCGGCGGAGCCTGCCGCTCGGGGTCATCGGCGGCGTCCAGGAGTTGGGCAGCGTCCTCGGTCCGCTTTACGGGGGACTCATCCTGACGGTCGCGACCTGGCAGACGATCTTCTGGCTGAACCTCCCGCTCGCCGGCCTGCTGGCGCTCGCGCTGGTGGCCGCCGGCAGGCGCGACCGGACCGCGGATCCGCTGCCGGAGCCACATCGACGTCTCGATCGCATCTCCCTCCTGATGGCGGGCGTCGCGCTGGGGGCCGGATGCCTCTCGATCATCGCTCCCGGACCGATTCGCGACGACGTCACGCTCGGCGTCGCGTACACCGCGATCGGGGGCATGATCTGGCTCACGCCGGTTGCCCTGGCCGCCGCCGCCGCCGCGATCGCGCTCATCCTCTGGGAGGCGCGCGGTCATCGCCGCACCCGTGCCCTGATCGCCGTCCGGCGTCTGCCCGCGCTGGCCGCCGCGGTGGACTGGCCCGGAGCGGTCCTCCTGGGCATCGCACTCTCGACGATCATCGTCAGCTTCTCCACCGAGGACCCGACCGCTGCGGCGATCGCGCCGGCAGCGATCTGGCTGCTCCCCCTCGGTGCAGTGTCGGCGGCGGGCTTCGTGCTCCGCGAACGCCGGGCGCGACATCCGCTCGTCGCCGCGGCCGAGATCCGCTCCCCGGGCGCCTACGGCGCCCTGCTCACCAATCTCGCAGTGGGAGCGGCGCTCATGGCAGCGCTGCTCGACATCCCGGTGCTGGCCAGAGCGACCGTGGACCCGAACTCCCAGCTCGGCGCCGCCCTGGTGCTCCTCCGGCTGCTGGTGGGCGTGCCGATCGGAGCGGTCTCCGGTGGCTGGCTCTCCCAGCGCCTGGGCAACCGTGTGGTTGCAGCGGCCGGCATGGTGCTCACGGCGGCCGGGTTCCTTGCCATGACCCGCTGGACGGCGACGACCCTTGCCGATCCCTTCGGCCCGGGGTGGCTGCATCCCAGTGACCCGGTGCTGGTCGTCGCCGGCCTCGGCTTCGGCCTCGCGATCGCGCCGGTGAACGCGTCGATGCTGGCCTCGGTCCGCGAGCAGATGCACGGACTCGCCTCGGCGCTCGTGGTCGTGGCGCGCATGATCGGAATGCTCGTGGGCATCTCCGTCCTCACCGCCGTGAGCCTGCACGTCTTCTACACCACGGCGTCGGTGTTCCCGTCGCCCGAGGTGCTCTGCCCCAAGTCGCCTCTCAACTGCCCGGCCTATGAGCACGACGTCACCAACGCGATCGTCACCGAGTTGCGGGCGGTGTTCTTCGGCGCCGCACTCTGCGCCGGAGCCGCGGCGATCCTCGGAGCCGCGCTGCTGCGCGGCGGGACGCGGCAACTCGTCCCCACGGTTCCATGAGCTTCACCGTCCGCGAGATCCGACCGGACACGCCGGAGCTCGAGGATGTCCTCGAATCCGTCGCGGCCGCTGGGCGCGCTCTCGGGGCAGAGGTCTACCTGGTCGGCGGGTTCGTACGCGACCGCCTGCTCGGCGGCGCTCAGGGCAAGGACATCGACCTGGTCACCGTCGGGATGGATCCGATGCCGTTGCTCGCGGCCGTGGCGGCCGGGTTTGGCTGGCATCTGCCGGAGCGCTTCGAGCGCTTCGGGACGGCGCAGATCCGGGGCGGCGCCTGGATCGTCGAGGGCGTCCGAGCCCGGGCAGAGCGCTACGACCCTGAGTCGCGCAACCCCGACGTCCGTCCCGGCACCCTCGCCGAGGACGTCTGGCGGCGCGACTTCACCGTGAATGCGCTCTGCCAGACCCTCGACGGGGAGGTGGTCGACATCACCGGCCAGGGGATCGCCGACCTGCTCGCCGGAGTGCTGCGCACACCGCTCGACCCGGCCGAGACCTTCGCCGAGGATCCGCTGCGCATGTACCGGGCAGCGCGATTCGTGGCCCGGCTCGGCTTCGCGCTCGCCCCCGGGACCATCGAGGCGATGCGGGCGCAGGCCGCGAGGACGTCGATCCTCTCCATCGAACGGGTGAGCGACGAGATCCGGCGGATGCTGGTGGCCCCGTACCCGAGTGCCGGGATCTCGGTGCTCAGAGACGGTGGGCTGCTCGACGTGGTGCTGCCCGAGCTGGTCGCGGGCATCGGCGTCGAGCAGGGCGGCTACCACACGCATGACGTGTACGGGCACACGCTGCTCACCGTCGACGCGGCGCCGCCCGACCTGGTGACCCGGAGTGCCGCATTGCTCCACGACATCGCCAAGCCGCCCACCCACGTGGTGGCTTCGGATGGGAAGCACACCTTCTACGACCACCCGCAGGTCGGCGCGGAGATGGCCCGGGACATCCTGACGCGGTGGCGCTACAGCAATGACGAGATCAGCGACGTGAGCCTGCTGGTGCGCCTCCATCTCCGCCCGATCCAGTACGAGCGCGAGAGCTTCAGCGACACGGCCGTCCGCCGGCTGATCCGGGACGCGGGTCCGCTCCGCGACCGGATGCTCGATCTCGCCCGTGCCGACACCAGTGCCTCCGCGTACCCGACGCTCGACGAGCTCGACGAGCTCGGCGAGCGGATGGCCCGCCTCGATGCCGGAGGCGTTGTATCCGCAATGGCCGACCCGCTCAGCGGCGACGAGCTGATGGCGATGGCCGGGCGCGGTCCCGGGCCCTGGGTGGGAAAGGCGAAGGCCGCGATTCGCGAGGCCGTGATCGAGGGAACCATCCCGCCCGGCGACCCTGCGCAGGCGCGCAGCTGGGTCAACGCGCACCCCGATATCCTGACCGACGGCTGAAACGCACACCCGTGCGGTGCCGTGTCGCGGCGGTCTCCGATCGGGAGCAACCGCAACAAAGTAGAATGCGCGGTTCGAGATGTTGAGCAAGCTTCGCAGCGCCAAACGGCTTTTCGTGGATCTGCCGCGCATGTTGCGGCTCGCCTACTGCCTGATGTTCGACGCGCGCGTGCCCGGGTACATGAAGCTCGCGTTCGGCGGTGGACTTGCGCTCATCGCACTGCCCGTGATCGATCTTCCGGAGTCGCTGCCCGTGATCGGCGAGCTCGACGTGCTCGCGCTCAGCCTGCTTGCAACCCGCGCCTTCATCGCTGCGTGCCCTCGTCACGTCGTCGCCGAGCAGGAGGAGTTGATCACGCAGCGACGCAGCCGCTTCGACGACGATGTGCGCAGTGGAGAGCGGATCGCGCTGATGATCTACCGGCGTCTGCGTCCCGAGGAGCGGGAGGCGGTCTCGTGAAAGTTCTGTTTTTGAAAGAAGTGGCAGGAACGGCCAAGCCCGGCGACGTTCGCGAGGTGTCCCCCGGGTACGCCCGCAACTTCCTGTTCCCGAAGCACCTCGCGGTGATCGCCGACCAGAACACCGTCGACCAGATCCGCCGCCGCGAAGAGGCCACGCGCCGCCGCGTCGAGAAGGCCCTGATCGACGCGAGGGAGACGGCGCAGCGGCTGCGCAAGCTGACCGTCACCGTCTACGCCAAGGCCGGCGAGGCGGGACGCCTCTTCGGCACGGTCACGAACGCCGACGTCGCCAAGCAGCTGAAGCGCGAGGCGGGGATCGACATCGACAAGCGGAAGATCGAGATCGACCCCCCGATTCGCTCCCTCGGCCCTCATGAGGCCACCATCGAGCTCCATCCGGAGGTCACGGAGACACTCAAGGTCGTCGTCGCGGCCCAATGACCTCTCTCCCGCAGGCCGAGCTGGTGGGACGCGGGACCGCTGCGGGGGCCGCTCCGATGCGCGTCCCGCCCCACGACAACGAGGCCGAGCAGGCGGTGCTCGGCGGCCTCCTCATCGACCGCGAGGCTTTGTCGATCGTGCGCGACGTCCTGGTCCCGGAGGACTTCTATGCCGAACGCCACGCCGTGCTCTACCGGGCCGCGCTCGCGCTCGACGATCGCGGCGAGGCCATCGACACGGTCACCCTGCGCGATCAGCTCGAGCGCGGTCCCGGGATCGGCCGTGCCGGCGGCATGGACTACATCGCGGAGCTGACCCTCGTCGTCCCCAGCTCTGCGAGCGTCAAGCACTACGCCGACATCGTCATTGCGCACGCCCTCCGCCGCCGTCTCATCGAGGCGGGCGGCAGGGTGAGCCGCCTGGGATTCGACAACAGCACCCCGGTGCATGAGGCGATCGACCAGGCCGAGCAGGAGGTCTTCAAGATCGGCCAGGAGAGCCGGGGCTCTGAGATGCGCAACATCGCGCCGGTGGTTCGCGAATGGTGGGACGTTCTCGAGAAGCGCATCGAGCACAAGCAGCTGGTCACCGGCGTTCCGACAAACTTCTCGAAGCTCGACATGCTCACCCAGGGGCTGCAGCCGGGCGAGCTGATCATCCTGGCGGCCCGCCCCGCGGTGGGGAAGACGTCCTTTGCCCTCAATATCGCCCGCAACGCTGCGGTGCTCGCGGGCAGGCCGGTGGTGGTCTTCTCGCTCGAGATGTCGCGCCAGTCACTCGTGCAGCGGCTCATCTGCAGTGAGGCGCACGTCGACTCGTACATGCTCCGCACCGGTCAGGCGGACTCGATGGCATTCCAGAAGATCGCCAAGGCGATGGACACGCTCACGCACGCCGATCTCTGGATCGACGACTCGCCGGGGCTTGCGATCAACACGCTCCGGGCGCGCGCCCGGCGGATGAAGGCGCAGCACAAGATCGAGCTGATCGTCATCGACTACCTCCAGCTCATGCAGGGCGGCCGCCGCGACTCGCGGGTGCAGGAGGTGTCGGACATCTCCTCGGGGCTGAAGGCGATCGCCAAGGAGCTCGACGTCCCGGTGCTGGCACTGTCCCAGCTCTCCCGGGCCGCCGAGCAACGCGAGAACAAACGCCCTCAGCTCAGCGACCTCCGAGACAGCGGCTCGATCGAGCAGGACGCGGACGTGGTCCTCTTCCTGTACCGCGAGGGAATGCACAACCGCGAGATCGACAAGGGCAAGACCGAGCTGATCGTTGCCAAGAACCGCAACGGGCCGGTCGACGATCTGCCCCTGGTCTTCATCGCCGAGCAGACGGCGTTCCGCGAGCCCTACCTTGCCGCGGAGTGACGCTCCGGCCACGCAAAGAGTCGCGAGGCGCCGTCGCCGTGTCACGGTCCGGCCAACGCCCCGAGGCGATCCGTGCGACCCTGGTTCAATGGTGCAGATGAGACGAGCCCTGCGAACCGCCCGTGCGGTGATCGGTTCCCCGTGGACCCGGGTCAGCGGCACGGTGGTCGGGCTTGCCATCCTCGCCCATACGATCAATGTGCCCCAAGCGGTCGCGAGCCTCGCGCATGCCGATCCGCTCTGGATGGCGGCCGCACTCGGCCTGACAATCCTCGCGGTCGCGGCGAGCGTCGTCGAATGGGGGGTCCTGCTCCGCACCTCCAACGCACCGGCCGGCGCCGGGCCGGGATCGGTGCTCAGCTGGCGCCGCCTGAGCTCCACCTATCTCCAGGGCGTCTTCTTCACCCAGATGCTGCCCGCCGGTGTCGGCGGCGACGCCATGCGCACCGTCGAGATGGGCCGCCAGGTCGGCCACGGCAACGTGCTCGCGTCACTCGCGGGCAGCCGCCTCGCGGGCATGCTCGGGATGACCTGCTGGGGGATCGCAGCCGCCATCCTGCTCCGCGCCCTTCTCGGCACCGGGGTTGTGATCGTCATTGCGGCGCTCGCCGCCGCCGTCGTGGTCATCTGGCTGGTGGCGCTCAGCGCCGACCGCCTCGTGCCCCACCGTCTCCTCGCCCGTGTCTCGGGCGCGATGAGCCGTGGCGTGCGGTCCTTCAGCGACGCATTCGCCGGTTACCGGAAGCATCCCCACGCGGTGGCCCAGTCGCTGCTGGTCGGCGCCGCCGGCTGGGGGTTCAACCTCCTCGCGATGAGCGTCGCGGCCCGCGCGATCGGCGTCGACCTGAGCTGGACGGTGCTCGCCGTCTGCATCCCGATCACGCTGCTGGTCGCGCTCGCACCCTTCAGCATCAACGGGCTCGGGCTCCGCGAAGGGGTCCTCGTGGCGCTGCTCTCGCGCACCGGGGTCTCAGTGGCGCACGCCGGCGCGATCTCCGTGCTGATCGACCTGCAGATGGTCCCGTTCGCCGTGCTCGGAGCGGTGCTCTGGTCGCGGCGCAGGCGGGGCAATCGCTCCGCGGTCGAGATCGCGGTCGAGGCCGCGGCCATCGAAGACGTCGCACTCGCGGAGTTGACGTCCGGTGCGCCTAGACTTCAGCGGCGTGACCCGGCAGTTCAGCGACTTCCTGGCAGCCCACGCGGCGCGAATCGCCGACTTGTGGGCGAGGCAGACATCACCGGCTGATCCCGGCGAACCCGTCGATCGCGCCCGGGGACCCCGCCAGTTCGTCAACGCCGTCCTCGTCGCGCTCACCGCGGACGACTTCCGGCCGCTGGTCGCGTACCACCACCTCGACGCCGGCACGGGGCTCGAACGCCGGCTCGAGACGGCGCTCGCCAACCTGACCGCGCTCCGGCAGGTGACCGCCGAGGCGGTTCGCGAGGAGCGGCTCGACGCCGAGGAGACGCTCGCCCTGGCGGCCACGACCGCGGACGATATCGAGGCCGTCTGCCAGCGTCTCGCAACCTCCTGTGTGGCCACCCTCGAGCGCCATCTCTCGAGCGCGACCTCCGAGTCGTCCGCCCGAGGCACCTCGCTGTCGATCACCATGCACGAGCTTCGCCGCCCGCTGACGATCCTCAACAGCTACGGGCAGCTGCTCAGCGCCGGGATGCTCGGCGCGCTCCCGGAGACCGCCATAGTCGCCATCGAGGGCATCACCGCCAGCACCGAGATGATGGTCCGGATGGTCAACGCGCTCGCCGAGCTCGCGCGGCTCGAGGATCCCGACGACCACCTGGCACTCGAGGTCATGGACGCCGAGGAGGTGGTCGCCGAGGCGATCGAGCACGTCGCCATGGAGGCGAAGCTGCGCGAGTCGACGATCACGAGCGAGTGCGAGCACGGCCTGACCATGAAGGGTGACCGGCGCCGGCTCATCCTCGCCCTGACCAACCTGCTCGGCAACGCGGTCAAGCACGGCCCGACGGGATCGCCGATCGAGGTGATCGCCGCGCGGGACGGCGACTCGGTCCGCTTCACGGTCCGCGACCACGGGACCGGATTTCCCGTCGCGGACACGGGCCATCTCTTCGACAAGTACTTCCGCTCCGTCGCCGAGCGGCAGCGCAAGGTTCCCGGGAGCGGTCTCGGGTTGTATATCGTGCGCACGGTCGCCGAACGGCACAACGGGACGGTGGCGGCGCGGAGCGTCCCGGGAAGCGGGGCCGAGTTCGACATGACGATTCCGCTGCACCGAGAGAAGGGGGCTGCATGACCACAACCGCGACCAGGACGGAGCGCGACTCCATGGGCGAGTTCGAGGTGCCCGAGGACGCCTACTACGGCGCCAACACGATGCGGGCCAAGGTCAACTTCCCGATCAGCGACCTCCGGCTGCCGCGCGGCTTCGTCCGCGCCATCGGCTTGATCAAGCAGCAGGCCGCGCTGGTCAATCGCGAGCTCGGGCTGCTCGACGAGGGCATCGCCGGGGCGATCATCCGCGCCGCCCAGGACGTGGTCGACGGCGCCCTGGACGCCGAGTTCGTCGTCGACGTCTTCCAGACGGGCAGCGGCACCTCGACGAACATGAACGCCAACGAGGTGATCGCCAACCGGGCGATCGAGTTGCTCGGCGGTGTGCGCGGATCACGCACACCGGTGCACCCGAATGACCACGTCAACCTCGGTCAGTCGAGCAACGACGTGATCCCCACGGCGATCCAGGTGGCCGCGGCGGTGTCGATCGGCGAGGACACCATCCCCGGGCTCCGGACCCTCGAGGCGTCGCTCCGAAGCAAGTCCAAGGAGCTGTGGCCGGTGATCAAGACCGGTCGCACCCACCTCCAGGACGCGACCCCGATCCGGCTCGGACAGGAGTTCCTCGGTTACGCCGGGCAGATGGAGCGCGCGCGGCTTCGCCTCGAGGAGGCGATCGCGGCGCTCGCCGAGCTGCCGCTGGGTGGGACGGCGGTCGGGACCGGCGTCGGCACCCATCCCGAATTTCCTCCCAAGGTCATCGCGCTCCTCGCCGCCGATCTCGGCATCCCGTTTCACGAGACGGGCAACCACTTCAGCGGGCAGTCGACGCTCGATGCGGTGGTCGCCGCCAGCGGCGCCCTCCGTGCCGTGGCGATCTCGCTCTACAAGATCGCCAGTGACCTCCGGCTGCTCGGGTGCGGCCCGCGTGCCGGAATCGCCGAGATCGCCATCCCCTCGGTGCAGCCGGGCTCGTCGATCATGCCCGGCAAGGTGAACCCGGTCATCTGCGAGTCGGTGACCATGGTGGCGGCGCAGGTGATCGGCAACGATGCGACCGTCGCCTTCTGCGCCGCCGCCGGGTCCCTGCTCGAACTCAACGTGATGATGCCCGTCGCCGCCTACGATCTGCTGCAGTCGGCCTCGTTGCTAGCCGCCTCCGCTCGCAACCTGGCGACCCAGTGCATCGACGGCATCACCGCCACCGAGAACGGTCCGGCCATGGTCGAGCGCGGTCTCATGCTCTGCACCGCCCTTGCACCGCGAATCGGGTACGACGCCGCGGCGGCGATCGCCAAGGAGGCGTACAACACCGGCCGGACGGTGCGCGAGGTCGCACGCGAGCGCAGCGGCCTCGACGAGGCGGAGTTGACGCGGCTGCTCGACGCCGAGGCGATGACCCGCCCGGGCCGCGACGCCGGCCAGGCGGGAGGCTGACGTGCCCACCCTCGCAGTGGTCGGCGCGGGCGCGATGGGCGGTCAGATCGCCTATCAGGCGGCGCTGCACGGGTACGACGTCCGCCTCGTCAGTCGCAGCGAGGACAGCCTTCGCGCGGCCACGAACTCGGCGACGGCGATCCTCCGCCGCCGGGTCGAGAAGGGGAAGCTCGGCGCGGAAGCATGCGACGCCGCGCTGGCGCGCGTCACCACGGGCTCGGACTTCGAGGCGGTCGCGGGCGCGGAGACGATCATCGAGTCGGTCGCCGAGGACCGTGACATCAAGCGCGAGGTGTACGCGCGCATCTGCGAGCACGCCGATGATACCGCCATCATCGGCACAAACTCGTCAACCCTGCCTTCGTCGCTGCTCGAGGACTCGGTGACCCACTCCGAGCGCTTTCTCAACATCCACTTCTTCAACCCGGCCCTGCTGATGGCACTGGTCGAGGTGGTGCCGGGGGCGCACACCTCGGAGGAGGCGATCGTCCGTGCCATGGACTTCGCGCGCGCGATCGGCAAGACGCCGGTGCGGCTCGCCCGCGAGGAGTACGGCTTCATCGCCAACCGCATCCTTTTCATCGCCATCCAGGAGGCGATGCACCTCGTGCAGGGCGGCTACATCTCGGTCGAGGACTGCGACCTTGCGGTGCGCAATGCGCTGGGATGGCCGATGGGCCCGTTTCAGCTCTCCGATCTGGTCGGGCTCGACATCGTCAAGGCGATCCTCGACGAGGGCTACAGGCAGACCGGCGATCAGCGCTGGGAGCCGGTCGAGATGCTCAGGGACCTGGTCGCGAGCGGGCGGCTCGGGAACAAGACCGGAGGCGGTTTCCTGACGCCGTCGTCCTGAACGCGGCTTCGGTCAGCCGGCCTCGGCCCGCCGGCCACCTCCCGCGGCGTTCGCGAGCACGACCACGACTGCGCTGACCACCAGCATCGCGCCGAGAATGGCGACGCAGTAGGCGGCGACACTCCCGTACCCGCCGTTCGCCGGATTGAGAAAGGGGTACGGATAGAGGTTGACGATCGCGCCGCGGATGATCGTGTAGACGATCCACGTCAGCGGAAAGCTGAGCCAGAGCAGCCCCTGGCGGAGTCGCAGGCGCGCTGCCGGCGGGGTCACCAACCAGTCGGCGAGCATCACCAGCGGCATCAGCTCATGGACGACCGAGTTCACCCACGGGATCGCGGTGTCGACATCGGTGTTCGACAGCAGCAGGGTGAAGACGATGCCGGTGATGCTCATGTACACCACCGCCCCGCCGCGGACCAGGTCGAGACGCGGCGTCGCCGCTCGAGCCCGGTGCGCGGCTCCGGCAATCAACACCCCGGTCGCGATGAGGTTGCTGTCGATCGTGAAATAGCTGAAATAGTTGACCGGGTTGAGCGTCCCCTTGGATGCGAGGCTGATCAGCTGAACGGCGATCGCCACCAAGGTGAGCCCGGCGAAGAACGTCCGGCAGGCGGCAACAACGGTTGCGCGACTCACGCGCGCAGCCTACTCCCGGCTCAGGCGTGACGGCGCACCGTCACACCAAACCGAGCGCTTCGAGCGTGTCGGCAACGCCGCCTTCCTGGGGCGGCGCGCATGTGGCGTCGGCCGCCGCGATGACCTCGGGACGTGACGACGCCACGGCGACGGCGTAGCCGGCGGCGTTGAGGAGCTCGACGTCGTTTGGTGCGTCGCCGAACGCGAGGGCATCGGCGAGCGCGTATCCGAGACGCCGGCAGATGATCTCGCACGCGACCGCCTTGCTGACATGGGGGTCGAGGATCTCGACGAACTCGGGGTTCGACCGCGTCACGCGGGCACTCGCCGCGAGCTCCCGGGTCATGAGGGTCGTGGCGCGATCCACCTCGCCGGGGTCCTCGATGACGCAGGCGGCCTTGGTGGTGCCCTTCGCCAGCAGCGGTTCGAGATCGGGAACGACGCGGAAGCGCACTCCGCTGATGTGCGAGTACAAGCGTGCCTCGGGCCGATCCCGCTCGCAGAGGAGCTCGTCGTCCTGGTACGCCTGGAAGTGCCAGTCCTCCTCGCGGGCCACCTGGAGGGCCCGCCGCGCCGGTGCCGCGCCGAGTGGCCGCTCGAAGATCGTGGCTCCGGCCGATCCGTCCGGCCCGGGTAGTTCGCGTACCAGGGCGCCCTGGTAGCAGACCAGGGGTTCGCCGGCGCCGAGCTCGCGGGCCCAGGGAAGCGCCGAGCGATACATCCGCCCCGTGGCGACGATCACCGGCAGGCGGGCCGCCACGGCGCGGACGGCAGCTCGGACTCGCGGGTGCAGCTGCTGGCGGTAGTCGATGGTGGTGCCGTCGAGATCGAGGATCACCAGGCGCGGAACGAAGGCCGCCACCGGCACTGAGTCGCTGACGCCGGCCGCCGGAGTCACCCGGCCCTAAGCGCGCTGAAGCGGTTGCGACTGCATCACGGCGATCTTACGCAGGAGTGAACGCGCCAATCCGGGGTAGACTGATGTTGTCTTGCGTTCGTCTTCTCGCGCGCGGTTTGGTAGACCGCTCGGCGCAAGGCCCCGTCCCGCCGCTCCGGCGCCGGTCGATGAGGCCTTGAGTAATGTCATCCCCGAACCGGTGAGCTTCGACGAGCTCGCCTTGAGCGTCGCCATGCAGAACACCGTGGCCGAGCTCGGGTACACCATGGCCACGCCGATCCAGGCGGGCTCGCTGCCCTTCGCGATGGCGGGACGTGATGTCATCGGCCAGGCCCAGACCGGCAGTGGCAAGACGGCGGCCTTCGGCATTCCGATCATCGAGCGGCTCGATCCGCGTGACGGTCCCGTGCAGGCGCTGGTGCTCTGCCCGACGCGAGAGCTGGCCGTGCAGGTGCACGACGAGGTCACCAGGCTCGGCAAGCGGCATGAGCTGCGCAGCGTCGCGATCTACGGCGGCGACTCGATCGGGCGCCAGATGGAGGAGCTGCGCCAGGGTGCGCACATCGTCGTTGCGACTCCCGGCCGGCTCGGCGACCACATCCAGCGTCGGTCATTGACGCTCGCGAACGTTCGAGTGTGCGTGCTCGACGAAGCCGACCGCATGCTCGACATGGGATTCGCGCCCGACGTCGAGCGCATCCTCCGCCAGTGCCCGCCGCAACGTCAGACGCTGCTCTTCAGCGCCACCATGCCCGAGTGGGTCCGCCGGCTCGCGCTGCGTCACATGCACGACCCGGAAACCGTGGAGATCAGCACGCGGCCCGAGATCCCCTCGGAGGTGCGTCAGCTCTACGTGCAGACGACGTGGGCCGACAAGACCGATGCGCTCGCGCAGATCCTCGATCAGCCCGACGTCGTCATGGCGCTGATCTTCGTCGAGACCAAGCGAACCGCGGACGTGCTCCAGGCCCAGCTCGGCGGGCGCGGGTACCAGGTGGGTCTGCTCCACGGCGATCTCACCCAGCGTGAGCGCGATCGCGCCATGCAGCAATTCCGCGCCACGCACATTAAGTACCTGATCGCCACCAACGTCGCCGCGCGCGGGCTCGACATCGACGACATCTCGCACGTGATCAACTACGACGTCCCGCTCACCCCTGACGAGTACCTGCATCGCGTCGGCAGGACGGGACGGGCCGGGCGTGCCGGCGTCGCGGTGACGCTGATCACGCCCAGCGAGATCCTCAAGCTGCGCGACGTCGAGAAGCACGCGCGCACGCACATCGAGGCGGCGACGCTCGACGAGGACTTCCCCGCGATCGTGGTCGGCGCCGAGGCCTGAGCCGCACTCGAACGGACATGCTGCCAGCCATCCACGACACGGGATCCGGCCAAGCGGTGCTCTTCCTCCATGCGTTCACGCTCGACGCCTCGCAGTGGGACCACCAGGTAGCGGCGCTGTCGGGCAACCTGCGCTGCGTTCGCGTCGACCTGTGGGGCTGCGGCACGTCGCCGCCGCCTCCCGCCGTCGAGCCCAGCCTCGACGGATATGCAGCGGCCGTGCTCGCGGCACTCGACTCGCGCGACATCGACCGAGTGGCGGTCGTGGGTCTCTCAATGGGGGGATACCTTGCCTTCGCGCTGTGGCGGCTTGCGCCGCAACGCATTCGCGCACTCGTCCTCTGCAACACGCGTGCCGGGGCGGACGCCGGCGGATCGCGGGCAGACCGTCTGGCGGTGGCGGAACAGGTGGAGCGGGAGCAATCGGTGGAGTCGATCGTCGAACCGATGGTCGCGCGTCTCCTGAGCCCGCAGGCGCAGGCGGAGGCGCACATCGTCGACCCGGTGCGGGGACGCATCCGCCGCTGCACGCCCGCGGGGATCGCCTTCGCGCAGCGGGCCATGGCTGCGCGGCCCGACAGCACTGCGCTGCTCTCGTCGATCAACGTCCCAGCTTTGGTCATCGCCGGGACCCAGGACGCCATCATCCCGACCCATGAAGTTCATGCCATCGCCGACGGTATCCCGGGAGCGCGCTACACCGAGCTGGAGTGCGGCCACGTGAGCAACCTCGAGCTCCCCCGAGCGGTCAATGATGAGCTCGCGGAGTTCCTCACACCGGCGAGCATGGCGTCATGAGCCAGCTTCCCAAGGATCTCCTTGAGATCATGGCCTGTCCGCGCTGCCGGGGACCACTCGTGGTCGAGCCGGAGTCGCTCCGCTGTGACGCGTGTAGGCTCCGCTACCGGGTGGACAACGGCATCCCCGTGATGCTCATCCACGAGGCTGAGCACCTCGACAGCGGCGGTTCCGCCGGCCCGGAGCCGGCGGTCAGCTAGCCGAGGTCAGACGCCGACGGCCTCGGTCGCGACCGATGCCGGAGCCGCGCAGAAACCCTCGTAGTCGATGGGCTCGGTGATGGTGGGATTCTCCCCGCACACCGGGCACTGGGGGTCGCGCGGCACACGAAACTCGCGGAACTTCATGTCGAGAGCATCGATGTGCAGCAGACGCCCGGTGAGCAGGTCGCCGACGCCGGCGATCAGCTTGATGACCTCGGTCGCCTGGAGGACCCCGACGATGCCGGGGAGGACACCGAGCACACCCGCCTCGGCGCACGAAGGCGCTTCCTCGGGCGGTGGCGGCGAGGGATAGCGACAGCGGTAGCAGGGCGACTGGAACGGCACCATGGTGGTGACCTGACCCTCGAAGCGGAAGATGCCGCCGTCGACCATCGGCTTCTTGGCAAAGATGGCCACATCGTTGGCGAGGTACCGGGTGGGGAAGTTGTCGCAGCCGTTGACGATGATGTCGTACTGGTCGAAGATCTCGCGCGCGTTCTCGCCGCTCAGGACCACGTTGTGCTCGACGACGCGCACATCGCTGTTCAGCGCCGTGAGCGCGATGCGTGCGGAGGCCGTCTTGAGCATCCCGATCCGGTCCTCGGTGTGGAGGATCTGGCGCTGCAGGTTGCTGCGGTCGACCGTGTCGAAGTCGACGAAGCCGATCGTACCGACACCTGCCGCGGCGAGGTACAGGGCCGCCGGACTGCCGAGACCACCCGCTCCGATGAGCAGCACCCGTGCGTCGAGGAGTTTGGCCTGGCCCTCGGCCCCGATCTCGGGGATGAGCAGGTGGCGGCTGTAGCGCTGCTGCTGCTGTGCGGTCAGGACCCGCGGAACGATGAAGTCGAACCCGGCCTGCTTCCAGGCGCCGTAGCCACCCGCCATCGACTGGACGTCGGTATATCCGAGTTCCTGCAGGGCACGGGCGGCCAGCAGGGAGCGGACGCCGCCGGCGCAGTACAGCGTGATCGGCGTGTCCCGCCTGGGAACGGACTCCTCGATGCGGGTCTCGATGAACCCCTTGCTCAGGTGCGTCGCACCGGGGATGTAACCCTGGTCGAACTCGCTTCGCTCGCGGACGTCGATCAGGGTGCGGGATCCCGCAGCGGCGCGGACCTGCTGCGGGGAAACCTCCGGGACCGTGCTCCGGGCGTCGTCGAGGAGGTCGCGGGAAGACTTGGCCATGCTGCCAGTCTACCCAAAACCTGTCGAAACCTGACCTGGGAGGTCTGGATTCGGTTCAGGCTTTCGGCGGACGGACGGCCGCACGGCGCACGGCGGCGCTGCGGGTCGCGGGTGCGGCGTCGGCGACCGGGCGGGTGCGCGGCCTCCCGACCGGCCGTTTGGCGGGTGCCGCGCTCTGTGCCTTGGGGGGCCTGCCGACCGGTCGCTTCGCCGGCGCCGTCGACGCCGGCGCGGGGGCCGGGGCGGGCGCCATCGCCGCGAGGATCGTCCGCTCCGTCTCCTCGAGTCGGGCGGCCAGGGCCAAAACGCGTCGCCGTGCCGCGCGTGTCGCGGTCAGTGCATCGGCGAGCGAGACCGGCGCGCCGCCGTCCCGCTTCTGCTTCTTTCCAGCCATGATCGGAGCGACCCTACCATAGACTGCGACGGTGCATCCGACGCGTGCGGCGCGCCCACTCGCGGCCCTGCTTCGCGCGGCCGGGATCGACGCCGCCGTCCCGGCGCCCGCGACCGGCCTCGACATCACCTCGATCGATTTCGACTCGCGCTCGGTCGTCCCCGGAAGCCTGTTCGTGGCGGTGCCGGGGCTTCGAGCCGACGGCCATCGCTTCATCGAGGATGCGGTCCGGCGTGGCGCGGTCGCGGTGGTCGCCGAGCACGCACCGGAAACGCGTGTCGACGCGTCGATACCGCTGCTCACGGTGAGCAACGCCAGGCTGGCGCTGTCCGACCTGGCCGCCGCCTTCAACGATCACCCGAGCCGCGACCTCTGCGTCGCCGGCATCACGGGCACCGACGGAAAGACCACGACGGCAACGCTCCTCTGGCATGCGTGGCGTGCATCGGGCATCGCCGCTGCGGCGATCACCACGGTGGATCGCCGCGTCCTCGACGAGGTGACGAGCAACCCCTCGCGCCAGACGACGCCCGAGGCTCCCGAGCTGCAGGCGGAGCTCGCCCGCGTGCGCGACGCCGGGTGCACCCACGTCGCGCTCGAGACGTCGTCACACGCGCTCGAGATGCATCGCGCCGACAGCGTCGAGTTTCGCGCCGCGGTGTTCACGCGCATCACCACCGAGCATCTCGAGCTGCACGGCAGCCGCGACCGGTACCTCGCCATCAAGGCACGCCTGCTCGAGCGCGTGTCGACGCGGCCCGACGGCATCGCGGTCCTCGATGCGGGTGATCCGTTCGGATTCCCGCGCCTCGCCGCCATCCCGGTCGCGACCCGGCTCACCTACACCGATCTCCCCGACGTTGGCGCGGACCTGCGCGCCGAGCGTGTCGAGGTCGGTTCGTCGGGGGTCGGCTTCACCGCGCGCACGCCCTGGGGGGACACGCACGTGCGCCTCCGCCTGGCGGGCACGTTCAACGTGCGCAACGCGCTGGCGGCGCTGGCCGCCGCCTGCGCGACCGGCGCCGGCCTCCAGGATGCGGTGCGCGGTCTCGAGGCTGCGGATGCGGTCACCGGCCGGATGGAGCGCGTCGACCTCGGCCAGCCGTTCGAGGTCGTGGTCGACTACGCGCACACCACCGATGCGCTCGAGACGGTCCTGCGAGAGCTGCGCCGCACGACGCCCGGGAGACTCTGGGCGGTCTTCGGATCGGCCGGCGAACGCGACGTCGACAAGCGGCCAGCCATGGGCTCGGCGGCGGCACGGCTCGCCGACGTCAGCGTCATCACCGACGAGGATCCGCGCGGCGAGGATCGCGATCGCATCCTCGAGGAGATCGCCGCAGGAGCCGATGCCGCGGGCGGCACCCGTGGCGAGACCGTCTTCGTGATTCCCGATCGCGAGGATGCGATCGCCTTCGCGGTGGAGCACGCGGCACCCGGTGACACGGTGCTCTGTGCCGGCAAGGGGCACGAGAAGACCCTCGAGACGTCGGCCGGTGCGATCCCCTGGAACGAGCGCGCGGTCGCGACCGCGGCGATCCTCAGGCGGCTCAGCTGATCGGGTGGCGGTTGGGCGTCCCAGCCCGGCGCGGGTAGGCGTCAGGCGTCGGCGCGACCTTGCGGACCCTGAGCACTCCGGCTGACCCGGCCTCGGGAGCGGCCCCGCCACACAACCCCGCAGCCGCCGCGCTGGTGGCGATCGCGGTGTCCGCGCGGGCGACCAGCGCGCAGAGGCTTCCGCCGATTCGCAGCAGCGGCAGGGCGAGCTCGCAGAGCACCGGTGGCGGCGCGGTCGCACGCGACGTCGCCAGGTCGAACGCCTCGCGCATGCCCTTCATCCGTCCCGCATCCTCGGCGCGAAGCGCCTCGACCCGTACGCGCGGCAGGCCGAGCACCCCGGCGACGTGGGTGAGGAAGCCGGTCTTGCGGCGGTCGGAGTCGAGGAGGGTGATCGAGAGGTCGGGCCGGAGGATCGCGATGACGATGCCCGGGACGCCGCCGCCCGACCCGATGTCGACGACGGTGCTCCCGGGCTCCGGGGCGGCGACCTCGAGCAACGCCTCGACCTCCACGACGTTGCGCGACCACATCTGCGCACGCGGGATCGAGGTCAGGTTCAGACGCGACGACCACCGGTCGAGCTCGTCGAGATACGCCTCGAGAGTCGCGTTGGTGTCACCGGGGGGAGTCGAGGTCATCGGAGCCGAGCCTACCCTCGACGTCGAGCGTGGCGGGTCGGTGACGGTGGTTCCATTGCCTCCCCGACCGGGCCTCTCCGTGCGATCATGCAGTTGAGCTATGGAGACGAACCCGGAAACGTCCGACCGGTGCCCCGTGTGCAAGGGTGAAATGCTCTCGGTGCTGTACTACGGGGCCGACGGCGAGTCGGTCGGCGGCCACCGGATCTGTCCCGGCTGCGGACCGCGTACCGCGGTGGAGCTGGTCGCGTCCGACGAGATCCGCCGGCGGCTCCTCGAGCGCAAGGCCTCCTAGACCTTCCCCGCGCCGCGCGACGAGCGCGGCTGATGGGTCGCTCTTCGGATACTCCGCTTGCAGCCCTGTCACGCCGCCGTCACGGCCGGTGACGGCGCGATGACATGAGGAGGCGGCACAGGTACCCGATGGGAGACTGGCCGCGATGCGTCTCTCCCGTTTTTCGTTCGCCCATCATCGTCTCGTTCTCGCCCTGCCCTTCGCGCTGGCGCTCACGCTGATCGCGGCGCCGGCGGCGGCGGGACCCTCCCCGGGGGTCAGCGCCGCCCAGCAGGCGGCGGCGGCAGCGGCCAAGGACGCGCAGAACGCCAAGGATGCCGCCAACAACGCGGATGCCGCCCTCACCCTCGCACGCGCCGCGCTGGCTTCGGCAAACGCTCACCTGGCGGTGCTCAACGGCCAGATCAGCGCTCTCAACGTCACCATCGCCGCCGACACGGCGACGCTGCGCACGGTCGACGCCCAGCTCGCCTCCGACCGCACGCGTCTCTCCGCGTACATCCGCCAGTCGTACGAGAACGGCGGCGCTCAGGCGATGCTCGCCTACATCATCTCGGCGAACACCATCGCGGCCGCGATCCAGCGGGATGTGCAGGTCAACGAAATCTCATCGGCAAGCCAGCAGCTGGTCGCGCGGATCGCTGCGGAGGAGCAGCAGGCGAGCAGCACGCTCGCCCAGCACACCGCCGACCTCGCTCAGCTCGCGGCCGAGGAGGAACAGGCGCGCACCGAGCAGGCGATCATCAAGGTGCAGACGCAGACGCTCTTGGAGGCCGACATCACCGCGCACGCTCATGTGTCCCAGGCGCAGAAGTCACTCGCCGAGGCAGTGGCCGCCCTTGCTGCGGCCCGCGCTCGCGACGCGATCTACCCGCCGGTTCCCGGCCCGCTGTTCACGGTGGACACGAACCTCACACTCGCGAGCGGTGAGACCGCCGCGAGCCTCAATCAGTTTCTCGCGGGATCGGCGCTCGCCGGTCTCGGTGCCAGCTTCATCCAGGCCGAGACCACCTACCACGTGAGCGCGCGCTACTTCGTCGCCCACGCGATCCTCGAATCCGGCTGGGGCACCAGCGCGATCGCGCAGAACAAGCACAACCTGTTCGGCTTCGGCGCCGACGACGCGAATCCCTACGGCGACGCGATGACCTTCACGAGCTTCGACGCGTGCATCCAGTACGTCGCGCAGTTCATCGAGACGAACTACCTGACCCCGAGCGGGCAGTTCTATCACGGGCCGACGCTGCGCGGGATGAACGTCGACTACGCGAGCGACCCGAACTGGGCCGAGAAGATCGCGAGCATCGCCGACACGATTCCACCGCTTGCGGTGCCGTGATCACTGAGGGTTGGCGGGATTCTGTCGAGCGAGCGCTCGGTACCTGCGCCGCAGGCAGGCCGAAGGTGGACGCAGGTGGTGGGCGTGGTTGATTGCGCGTCGAATCACAGCGGGAAGGTCGTGGCCCTGAACGCGGATGGGACGTGTCCATTCAACGCCGAAACCTTCGGGTTGACGAGGAATGGCGTCGCCTCCTCCGTCATAACGTGTGTCGTCACCACGCAATGACGGATCCCTTGGGTCATCGGCCGGGATGAGGATCTCGTAGGCTCTTCGGATGCAACACCCGATCGGCGAGCACGCGCTGCTCGCCGACTCGAGGACCGCGGCGCTCGTCGATCCCGACGGCGACGTGGCGTGGCTCTGCTGGCCGTGGGTCGATTCGACGCCGCTGCTCTTCTCGATCCTCGATGCCGACCGCGGCGGCGGGTTCTCGCTGCGGCCTGCGCGCAACGACGCGCGCGTCATCTCCCGGCGATATCACCCGCGTTCGCTCGTCCTGGAGACGGTGTGGGAGGCGGGCGGCGCGCGGATGATCGTGGACGACGCGCTCGCGCTCGCTGACGATCCTGTTCTGGTCCGACACGTGCGTGTCGAGGGCGGCGGCGTGGACGTGCTCGCCGGCGTCACCGCGCCGCAGTGGCCCGCGACAGCGGCGTCGTTGCGCACGTTCGGTCGGACGGTCGAGCTTGACGGCGTGAGCCGCGTGTCCGTCCGTGCACCGTCCCCCTGGGAACCGAAGGGGGATGGCGCGATCAGCGAGTTCGCCGTCCAACCCGGAGCGCCGGCTGCAGTGACTCTCGGCACTTCGGGCGCGGTCCCACGCGACGCCTCCATCGACTCGACGATCGCGGCGTGGCACAACACCATCCCCGAGGTCGATGAGCAGCGCATCCTGGTCCCGGGCGTCGACGCGTTGCTCGGGACCACTGCCGCACTGCTCCTCGGGCTGCGCCGACGCGACGGGGGCATCGTCGCCGCGCCGACGACGTCGTTGCCACAGTGGCCGGGTTCGGGACGGACATGGGACTACCGGTACTGCTGGCTGCGCGACTCGTCGCTGGCGGCGCTTTCTCTGCAGCGGCTCGGACTCGTCGAACCGGCACGTTCTCTCGGGGCTTTCATCGGCGCGGTGGTCATGGAATCCGGACCGGTTTCCCTGGTGCGCGTGGACGGGACCGCGCCCCCTGAGGAAACGGAGATCGCGGGCCTGGCCGGATACCGTGGGGCTCGCCCGGTCAGGATCGGCAACGCCGCCGCCGGACAGGCGCAACTCGACGTGCCCGGCGAGGTCATCGAGCTCGCAACCTCACTGGCGCGGATCGGAGCGTTGCCCGAGGAGCTTGCGTCCGCGGTGCCGGTGCTGGCCGGGTGGCTCGTGGAGCACCGCCGTGATCCCGACCACGGGATCTGGGAGATCCGGGGCGCTCCGGCACGCTACACGCACTCGCTCCTCACGACTATCAGCGGGCTCACCGGTGCCGCGGCCCTCGCCGAGCGAGGTGCGACGCGCGGCGACGCGGCTGTGTGGCGCCGGGCTGCTGCGACCGCGGCGGCTGATCTCGGACCGGGGAAAGCGCTCGAGCTCCGCCTCGACGGCGGGGGCGCCGATGCCGCGCTCACCCAGGCGGCGCTGCTCGGGGGGCTCGAGGCGATTGCCTCGCGCATCGACCCCACCCTCGACCTGATCATCGAGCGGCTCAGCCGGGGCGACCTCATCGATCGGTACGAGGGCCAGCCGGACACGCTTGATGATCCCTGCGCGCCGTTCGTGTTCCCGACCTTCTGGCTGAACGGGGCGCTGGTCGAACAGCGGCGCGACGGTTCGAGGTGGCTCGAAGCAGCGGTCGCAACCAGGGGGCCACTCGGGCTGTTCGGCGAGGTCGCCGACCCGGATGATCACTCGCCGCTCGGCAACTACCCGCAGGTGCAGAGCCACTCGGCGTTCGTCCTGGCCGTCGTCAAACCGGAGGCGGACCCCTAGCTCACCCGCACGACGCGGAGAGCGCCGCCACGCCCGGGTCGTGCACCCCGACCGCGACCCCGCCAGGCACGACTGCCACACACTCGATGTCACTTCGCAGCGGGCTGAGCTTCGGCGCGATGGCGAAAAGGCGGTCGAGCGAGAGCGCGGCATCGATCTGGGACGCGAGCCCCGACCCCGCGAATCCGGGCAGCCCGAGCATCCCGACGTCGACCTCCGGGACCTGCGCCGCAATGACCGAACCGGACGCGCCCGGCCGGAGCGAGAGGCTGATGTGCGCGACACCGGTCACGGTGAACGGGCCCACGGACACCCGGGCCGACACCACGACGAGCCCGTCGCGCACTCGCACCTGGACATCCCTGAGCTGATTCGGATGCGGATTGTTGACGATGGCGAGCACCGTGAGGTCCTGCTCGCTGAGCACGACGATCCCATGCTGGCCCTGGATCAGCTCGGCGGCCATCTCCTCACCGAGCGCCAGCGCGATCGCTTCTTCCGTGGCGCCGTGCGATGGGCCCGCAGGGGAGGCTCCCAGCGCCGGCGCCGCAAGGGCGCGATCGGCCAGGAAGAGCGACCCGCCCACAAGGATGAGGAGCACGACCAGCCCGAGGCAGCACCCACGCACGATCCCGCGCTGGTCCGAGTTCACGCCTCCTATGTTCGCCCGCCCGGCTCGGTCGCGTGCGATGTCTGGACCGGATACAGGACCAGGCGTGTCCGTGCGTGGCGGCGCACCTCCTGCGCGCTCCAGTACAACGGGAACTGCCGGTTGGTGCGCCAGCGGCGTGACAGGTCGCGGTAGTGGCGTGAGCCCGGCTGCCCCGACTGGCCGGGGAGGTGGATCCCGCCGCTTGCGTCCCACTTGCCGACGTCGATGACCTGGCGCCACGACGGCGCCGAGAGCCGTGTCTCGAAGGGATCGCCGGGGACCTGCGAGGTGGCGAGGAGGGTGTCAGTGTTGCCGCCCACCTTGATCGACGGAGCGTTGAAGAACGGCGCGAGGGCACGGCGGCGTCCGAATGCGTGGACCAGCTCGAGACGGTGGACGCGGCCCCACATCCAGCGACGAGAGCTGCGTCCGAATCGGGTGCGGAGGTCGTTCATGGCGTCGTCGAGCGACTTCGCCACAACCTCCGCCCAGGTCGTCAACCCCTCGAAGAGCCCTTCATCCCCGAGCTCCCACCGTTCGATGAGCGAAGGGGTGAGCCGGCCGACGAGGTTCCCCGGGTACTGGAAGACCGGATGGGACAGGTCGACGCCGGCGAGGATGCGCCAGGCGTTGCCGCACACCGGGCTCAGGGAATGCTCGGCGAGGCGGGCCATGAACGCCTCGTAGATGGTCGGCTCGACCCGGCGCGGGTCCATGACCGCGTCCCACTGGGCCAGACGGTGGCGCGTCGCCTCGGCGGACGGCGTCGCGCAGCGCATCGATCCCAGCAGGCGCACGACCTGACGCGCCGGTGGGCAGACGAGGTCCATCTGCGCCCGAGCCATGTAGGGGAGATCGACCATCCGCTCGGAGAGCAGCTCCCCGATCCGCAGCGCGCGGTATCCGGACATGTAGTCGCTCCCGATGTAGAAGGGGAAGTTGTCGCCCACGATGCGGTTGTTGGCCGTGATGATCTGCTGCTCCGGCGGGTCGAAGATCTGGGGGATCTCGTTGGGGCTCAGGTACCTCGTCCAGACCGCGTCGCCGGTCCATCCCTGGACCGGCAGCCCGCTCGGCTTTGACTTGCGCACCGGGATCCGCCCCGACAGGAGGTAGCCGATGTGGCCGTCCACGTCCGCGTACACGACGTTCTGCGAGGGGGCGTCGAAGGGCACGAAGGCGTCCTTGAAGCTCTTCCAGTCGCCGGCGCGCTGGAGGCGGAGGAGCCCCTCGGCGGCGCCGCCCGGCTGCAGCGCCGTCCACTGCAGCGCGAGGCCCCGCCAGATCGCCCGCTCCGGGTCCTCGATCCGCTCCACGACGGGGCCGTGGCGGGTCACCACGACCTCCTCGAGCACGTCGGACGAGCCCTTCACGTGGATGATCTCGCGCAATCTCCGGGTGGGCTCGAATCCCCGCTCGGTGCGGAATCGATCCGCGGCAGGGGAATCGAATTCCTCGATCACGAGGTCCTGGCAGTCCGCGAAGGAGTTGGTGAAGCCCCAGGCGACGCGTTTGTTGTGGCCGATGATCACGAAGGGCATCCCGGGCATGGTCACGCCCGTCGCCTCGAAGTCCTCGCCCGCCTGGACGTGGGCCGCGTACCAGATCGACGGCATGCCCGGGACCAGGTGCGGGTCGTTGCAGAGGATCGGGCGGCCTGAGGGGGTCCGCTCACCGGAGACGACCCAGGAGTTGCTCATGCCTCCCGCGGTCGGGATCCAGCGAGCGGCCTCTCGGAACATGGTCAGCAGCTGGGTACGGGTGTCGCCGCCGCCTGCCGCGCGGACCGTGGCGGCAAGGATCGTCGGGTTGGCGTCCGGGTAGACGATGTCGAGCCGGGCGGCGTGCTCCGGGCCGATCGCGCGGAGCAGCTCCAGGCGCTGCAGCTCGGCGTCCCAGTTCATGCTCAGCCCGAGCGCCAGCAGCTTGAACGCCGCGAGGCTGTGCATCGGCTCCCACGGCTCCGGGGTCACGCCGAGCAGCCGGTATTCGAGCGGGAGTGTCCGTCCCGACTGGGCGATCGCGTTGATGCCGGCCGCATATGCCTTGAGCATCCGGCGCGCCTCCGGAGCGAGCCGGAGCTCCTCCTCGCGCGCGACGCGGTGAAGCCCGACCCGGCGGACGAAACGATCGATGTTCACGCCTTCGGTGCCGATCAGCTCGCTGATCCGGCCGGTCGCCACGCGCCGGGTCACCTCCATCTGCCAGAGGCGGTCCTGGGCATGGACCACGCCGACCGCGAAGGCGGCGTCCTCCATCGAGATGGCGTTGACGTGGGGGACGCCCCAGCGGTCCCGGCCGACCGTGACCTCGGCGGCGAGACCGGCGACCCCGAGCCTGCCCCGAACCCGTGGCAGGGACACGCCGAAGGTGCGATGGCGCACGACCAGCAGAGCGGCGCAGAGGACGACCACGACGGCCGCCACGACGATGAGGGCGATGATCATTTGGAGCGGTCTGGGAACGTACTACACTCGCGAGCCCATGGCCTTGCGAACTCCACTCCACGACAGGCACATCGCGGCGGGGGCGCGCATGGTTGAGTTCGGCGGCTTCGACATGCCGCTGCAGTACTCGACCATACGCGAGGAGCACGTCGCCGTACGCACTCGGTGCGGTCTCTTCGATCTCTCCCACATGGGTGAGGTGCGCTTCACCGGCGACGGCGCGTTCGACGTCGTCCAGCGGCTAGTGACCAACGACATCGCCCGGCTCGAGGTGGGTGGGGCCCTCTACGCGGTGATGTGCAACGAGGCCGGCGGGATCGTGGACGACGTGGTCGTCTACCGCGAGGCCGGTGGCTACATGGTGGTGATCAATGCCGCCTGCCGGAGCAAGGACGTCGCCTGGATGGGCGGTCACACCGCCGGCTGCACCTTCGAGGACGTCGGCGATTCCGTGGCACTGCTGGCGGTTCAGGGTCCCCGAGCGGTCGCCCTCGTCAGCGGGCTCTGCAGCGACGACATCGCCTCGCTCCAACCCTTCCACTATACGGACAGCCAGGTGGCCGGGGTGGCGGCGGCGGTCTCGCGCACCGGGTACACGGGCGAGGACGGCTTCGAGCTCTACGTCGACGCCGAGGATGCCCCCGGTCTCTGGGACGCGCTGCTCGCGGCGGGGGCGCCGGAGGGGCTGATCCCGTGCGGTCTCGGCGCGCGCGACACGCTGCGCCTCGAGGCGGGGCTCCGGCTCTACGGACAGGACATGGACGACAGGACCGACCCGTTCAGCTGCGCGCTGGGGTGGACCGTCAAGCTCCAGAAGGGCGAGTTCATCGGGAGCGAGGCGCTGGCGGGGCTCGATCCCAAGCATCCTCCGCGGCGGTTCGTCGGCATCGAGCTGCAGGGGAGGGCGATCGCACGCCATGGGCAACCGGTGCTCGTGGGTGGCGAGGCCGCCGGCGAGGTCACGAGCGGGACGTACAGCTTCACGCTCGACCATTCGATCGCCACGGCATCATTGAACGGTGACGTCCCGGCGGACGCCGAACTCTCCGTTGACATCAGAGGCACCGTCGCCGCGGCAACGGTGGTGCCGCTGCCCTTCTACCGCCGCCCCAAGGGAGCCTGAACGTGGCCGATCTCTCCAACTACCGGTTCACCGCCAGCCACGAGTGGGTCCGCGTCGAGGGATCCGTGGCGACGGTCGGCATCAGCGATCACGCCCAGGCACAGCTCGGGGACGTGATCTTTCTCGAGCTCCCCGCCGTGGGGACGGCGGTGAAGGCGGGTGCGAAGTTCGGCGCCATCGAATCGGTGAAGGCTGCGTCGGACCTCTACGCCCCCGTGAGCGGCACCGTGGCCGCGGTGAACACCACGCTGACCGAGCGCCCCGAGCTGGTCAACTCCGACCCCTACGGCGAGGGATGGATGCTCCGTCTCGACGGCGCCAGCGACGACGGCGCCGAGTTGCTCGACGAGGCCGGCTACACGAAGCTCGTCGGCGACTGACCTAGACTTCCGGGCGGGGTCAGCTAGCTCAGCTGGTTAGAGCGCGCGGTTCACATCCGCGAGGTCGAGGGTTCGAGTCCCCCGCTGACCACCACGGTCCTTTCATGAAGCCGACGGGCCGGGCCGGCCCGCCGGTCACCACACGAACGGGATCAGTCGCTTCGTCCGCTTTGCGTAGGCCGCATATCCGGGGAGATCGCGACGCAGCAGGGCTTCCTCGGCCGCGACCCGCCGGTGATACGCGTAGGCGAGAAGTCCGCCGACGGTCTCGACCACCGGGATGCTGCGGGACGTTAGTGCAAATCCTGTCCAGATCAGGAGCGACCCGGCATACCCGGGATGGCGCACGAAGCGATACGATCCTCGGTCGACGACGTGCTGCGCGCCACCCACTCGCAGGGTTCGGGTGTAGGAATCACCCAGCGCCCGCATCGACCACGCCCGCAGTCCGAGCCCGGCGGCCTCGAGCCCGACGCCGATCGGCCCCGCTGCGCGCGGCAGCTGCGGCGGCCGCATCACCCGGATCACCGGCGCCGCCATCGACGCGGTGGCGTATGCGGCGACGATCAATCGCGTCGTTCCGCGATCATCGCGCGAAGCCCTGAGGCTCGACGCCGCACCGCGCTTCCGGCTGGACCCCTCGAGGACGAAGAAGCCGAGAACACCCGCATATCCGGCGATGAACCAACCCAGGCCGTCAGCACGGCTGCGTTGCGCGGGAACCTCGCTCACGGCAAGAGCGTGACACCCGGCTGGTACGCTCCGCCATATGAGTGAGGACCGTCCCGTACTGCTGTTCGGTGAGACGTATCACCACCCCAACATCCTGTATCGCACCGGATTCCTGGTCCCGGACCCGGTGGTTGTCGTGGACCGCGGCGGCAGCGACACCGTCCTCTGGACGAGCGCGCTGGAGGAGGGTCGCGCTCGTAAGGAAGCCTCGGTGGGCGAGGTCCGCAGCACCGTCGAGCTCGAGATGCCGGCACCGCGGGCCGGCGGTAATGAATTCGACGGATGGGCCGCCATGGTCGAGGCCGTCTGCCGCGAGCATGGACTGAGCGCGGTCGACGTCGACGCCGACTTCCCCGCCGTGCTCGCCGATCACCTGCGTCACAGCGACGTGGACGTGCGCCCGCGCAGCGACATCTATCAGCAACGCAGGCGCATCAAGACGGCGCAGGAGGTGGAGTGGATCACCGCCACCGAGAACGCCGGCATGGCCGCGCTCCAGAGCGCGATCGACCTGATCGCGGCGGCGGAGATTCGCGACGGGCTGCTCGTGCACGAGGGACGAAATCTCACGAGCGATGACCTGATCTTCGCGGTCGAGAGCCATCTCCTCGAGAACGGCAACAGCACCGTCGACTCGATCTGCTGTGGCGGCCCCGAGTCGGCCGACCCGCACCGGACGTCGAGTGACGTCCTCCGCGCCGGCCTGCCGATCGTGCTCGACATCTACCCCTTCGACAAGCGCACCCGATATTGGGGCGATATGACCCGCACCGTGGTGCGTGGGGCGCCGCCTCCGGAGGTGATGCGGATGTGGGACGCGGTGCTCGAGGCGCAGCAGGCGGGTCTCGACACGGTGCGGCCGGGCGCCAACGGGCGCGACGTCCACTTCGCGTGCTGTGAGGTCTTCAAGAAGCACGGCTACGGCTCGCTGCCCAGGGCGTACCGGGACATCCAGAGCGATGCCCGTTTCATCCACGGCACCGGGCACGGGCTCGGGCTCGAGATCCACGAGTTCCCCCGGGTCAGCGAGGCCGATGTCGTCCTCGAGGTCGGCGACGTGATCACCGTCGAGCCGGGGCTGTACGACCCACGTCTGGGTGGCATCCGCATCGAGGACCTGGTGGTGGTCACCGAGACCGGGTGCCGCAACCTCACCACCCTGCCGAAGACGTTCCGGCTGGACTGAGAACGGCTCCTGATACACTTCGGACGCCTCTCATTCGAGAGACGTTTCCACATAACGCTTTCCTGCGCCCGGATCGCGACTGCCTGAACACCTCGGCAGGCGCAGCACCCCGGGCGTCGCGAGCCCAGAGGAAAGGAGGTGCCACGCATGGTGCGTGACTACGAGCTGATGTACATCGTCCGGCCGGAGCTGGAGGATGACGCGGTGCGCGTTGCCGTCAAGTCGGTGCGCGCGCTGATCGAGTCCCAGGGCGGCGAGGTCGTCAAGACCACGCTGTGGGGCAAGCGCCGCCTGGCGTACGAGGTCAAGCGGCTCCGAGAGGGGCACTACGTCCTGGTGGTGTTCCACCTGGACGGCGGCAAGGTGGCCGAGATCGAGCGGGCGCTGCGCATCCACGACACGGTCTTCCGCCACCTCATCGTGGTCCATGAGGGTCCGATGCCGGAGCCCGAGGCCGAGATTGAGGAGGTGCAGGGACCGATCGAGCCCGAGCCTGAAATTGACGGCGGAGACGCGGATACTGTCGCTGCAGGGTCCGTGGACGGGGACGAAGATCTGGAAGCAGATGACATTCCCTCGGCAATCGATGACGACGAAGGAGATTTGTGATGGCGGGATCCCTCAATCGCGTGATGCTCATCGGCAGGCTGACCCGCGACCCCGAACTCCGCTACACACCGAGCGGCACCGCCGTCTGCAACCTCGCGCTCGCGACCAATCGCTACGGAAGCGATCCGACCACCGGCGAGCGCAAGGAGTTCACCGACTATCACGACGTGGTCGTCTGGAACCAGGGCACGCGCAAGCTCGCCGAGACGACCGCGCAGTACCTGCAGAAGGGACGGCTCATCTACGTCGAAGGACGCCTGCAGACACGCTCCTGGGACGACGCCCAGAGCGGTCAGAAGCGCTACAAGACCGAGGTCAACGCGAACGACGTCCAGTTCCTGGACAGCACCGGACGTCAGGAAGGCGCGCCGTCCGGCGACGGCGGCAACGCGGCGCCGGTCCCGGTGACGGTTCCGGCGGGCGGTGACGTCGACCCCGATGACATTCCCTTCTAGGTTGGAGAGCCATGCCTGATTTCGATCGTCGCCGCCGCAAGGTCTGCAGCTTCTGCCTGGAGCACATCGACTTCATCGATTACAAAGAGGTCACGCGCCTGCGCCGCTACCTTTCGGAGCGGGGCAAGATCCTGCCGCGCCGGATGACCGGGACGTGTGCTCGTCATCAGCGCTCGCTGACGGTTGCGCTGAAGCGGGCGCGACACATCGCGCTGTTGCCGTTTGCGGAGATCCGCTAAGCGCCCGAGCTGACGCAGGCCACGGGTGTCGCAGCTCCGGCCTCCCGCACCGGGCCGCAAGCGCCAGGGCTGCCTGACGCCCCAACCTGGTAGATGAAGATCTCCCATCCCACTCCGGCCGGAGCCTCGACCGACAGCGACACCGGCTGCCCGGCAACCTGACCGGGCGGGGTGAAGTAGTCGGAATTCCCACCACAGGTCGGTGTCGCCGTGTGCGTGAAGGTGGATGACACGATCGTGAGCGAGCCAACTCCAGAGCAGACGAAGGCAACGGAGTAGGTCTGTGTTGGGGTGAACGCCGGAAGTGATCCGGGGCCCATCCCATACGCGGCAGGAGCCACGCCGACGTCAGCTGGAGACGGTTCACCGAGGTCGGTGGGGCCCTCGGTGATGAGAATCTCCCAGCTGATGGACGGATCGGCGGTGACATGGACGCTGACCGGGCCGCTGCCGCTCCCACCCGGCGGCCCGGAGCCTGATCCGCCGGTCGCGCCATCGGGGAATGAGCATTGGTCCAGCTCGTCGCTCCCGAAATACATATTCCCCACCATCGTGAGCGTGTTGGCGACGCCGCCTGAATTGCACGCCTCCCGAATGTTCAACCATTCATCTGGTCCAACCGCGAAGGTTGGAAGGATCGCTGAGCCCGTGCCGTAGGTCACCGGGACCAGCACCCGCTCGTCGGCGAGCACGCTGAACGGCCGGAGCAACGGCCTGCTCTGGGCGACGAAGACCTCCCACGTCATCGAACGATCAGCGGTGATCTCGAAGGTCAGAGGCTTGTCGTCGTACAGCTTCGGGCTCTCAACGACGAACGTGCTGACACCGAGGGAACTCGGGCACTGCGCGAGGTCGTTGCCGAAGACGCGGTTGGTGGAGGCGATCGTAAACGGACCCGGTCCCGCACAGTCGAATTGAATGTAGAGGGTCCCCTGCGGGACGAACGTCTGCAGCTGCACGGATCCCTGACCGTGCGTGACCGGAATCACGACGTGCGCGGCGGTGGGAACGCCCCCACTGCCCAGCAACGGCATCTTCTTGAGCGACGACGCCGAGGGCGGCGGCGAGGAGGTGACCGCGGGACCTGGGGCAGGGGTGTGGTGACCTCTCAGCTCCACCGCGAAAACGACCACGCTCGCGGCGACGACTGCGGCGGCAGCTAGCCCGGCAAAGAGGTTGAACGGCCTGCTCGCGCGATGGGGAGCCCCGATGTCGATGTCGGTGAGGCCGGAGGGTGGACCGGATGCCTCGATGTGCTCGAAGAACGCTCGAAGCTTCGAGTCAAGTCCGGGATCGATGTCAAGCATCGCCGAGCTCCTTTCGCAACGTCGCGAGACCTCGTGCGAGGTGCGCTCGCACGGTTCCGGGCCGGCAGCCCATGAAGGCGGCGCACTCATCGACCGAGTACCCGTGCCGGTAGTTGAGCGTGATGGCGGCCCGCTGCCGGAGTGAGAGCTGCCGATACGCCCGGTCGACATCGATGAGATCGCCGGCCTGAACGGCATTGGGCGAGGTGGCTTCGGCGATGAGCGCCAGCGGTGGCCAGCCTCGCGCGCGGAGATGCCGGCGGCGGCTGATGCAGTGGTTGACACAGACGCGGGTCAGCCACGCGGCGGGCCGATCCATGCGTGACACCGAGTCCCAGGACCGCCAGGCCTTGAGCAGCGTTTCCTGAACCGCATCCTCAGCCTCGCCCTCGTCTCGAAGGATCGAGAGCGCGAGCGAGTAGAGCCGCCTGGCGTCCGGGATCGCGATGGCCTCGAAGGTCTGGTCCGGCACGCTCCCGCCCGCCGCAGCCACGTTCGCCGAGGCAATCACACCCATCCCAACGCGTCCGACGGCGGTTTTGCTGACACGCCGCACCTATACTGGGCTGCAGGCGCATGCGCCATCACCGGGCTCGTCCTCTCCACATCCTTGCCCTAGCCCCGGTCGCCGCGATCTTCGCGGGTGTCCTCGGCCCGACGCCCCACGCCCTGGCGGCGGCATCGAAGGCACCGAGCCCGATCGTCATCACGGTCGATCCAGGCGACGGCGGCGTGCCCAGCCCGGCGCATCCCGGCATCCCGTTCGACCCAGGCCCCATCGGCACCAACGGGCTCCTCGAGAAGGACGTGGTGCTCGACGTGGGCGCACGGCTGGCGGCTCTGCTGCGCGCCGATCTCGTGGACGTTGTGATGACCCGGTCGGCCGACGTCTACGTGTCACCGGCGCGGCGCCTGCAGATCTCCGCTGCGCACCACGCGGCCCTGGTGGTGAGCATTCACGCCGCGACCTCGACCAACCCGAGGACTGCCGCGACGCTGGTGCTCTATCCGACCACGGCGAGTGCCGGCTTCGCCCAGACGCTGAGCGACGCGCTCACCGCTCAGATCACCGCCGACGGCGTCCCCGACGGTGGTGTGCAACTCGGCGACGCCGCCTGGACTCGCTCTCGAGTTCCCACAGCCACCGTCGAGACGGGATATCTCAGCAATCGAACCGACGCCGCGCTCATGGCCACCAGGTCATTCCGTCAAGACGTCGCCATCGGGATTCGCAACGGCGTCGAGGCGTACATGCCGGCGATCATCGCCCGGCGCGACGCGATCCGCGCATGGCGGAGCGGCCATCACGCGACTGTCACACCGGGCTCGCTCGCCCCTGCTTCGGCCGCGCTGCCCGGAAGCCAGGGGTTCCAGTTCGGCCCGGTCATCGCGTCGCTGCTCGCTGTGAGCGCCGCCGGCCTGATCCTGCTGTTCCGTGATGCGGTGGCGCGCATCCTCGTGGTGCTCGGGGCAGTCGTCGTGCGCCTCATCAGCGGCGTGTTTCGCGGTGTCATGTGGCTGCGGCGAGCCGCGATTCGGGGGCGCCGCAGACGCGGTCGTGCCAGAACCCGCGCACGCCCTGAGCCGCCCTACCGGCGAAGCGGTTCGGTGTACGACGACATCCCACTTTGAGGCGGATCTCAGCGTCCGCGATGCCCGGCTGGTCGAGATCCGAGTGTTCCCCGGGCGCGTCTAGCTCACAGCCGCGCTGACCGGCTCGAGCGCCCCGGTGATCGTCGTCCCGTGCCCGGGGGATGAGCTGATCCTCAACTCGCCGCCGAGCGCGTCGAGGCGATCCGCCATGTTGGTCAACCCGGCGCCGCGCTTCACCGAAGCTGCGTCGAAACCGTGGCCGTCGTCGATGACATCGAAAGTCACTCTGCCGACCTGCTCACGGAGGCGAACAACCACGTGCGATGCGATGGCGTACTTCTGCACGTTCTGCAACGCCTCGAGGACGCAGAAGTACACGGCCGCCTCAACATCCTGCGGGTAGCGGCCGATGCCGTTCGCCTCGACTGACACCGGCACCGATGCCTTGCGCGCCTGCGACTCCAGCGCAACCCGCAAGCCCTTGTCGGCGAGCAGGGGCGGGTAGATTCCGCGGGCCAGGTCTCGCAGGGTCTCGAGTGCATCGTCGGCATCGGACTTGAGTTGCTCCAGGGTCAGCTGCGCCCGGGCCGGGTCACGTACGAGCAGCATCTCAGCGAGCCCCAGCTTCACCTTGATGGCGACGAGATGCTGCTGCGCCCCGTCGTGCAGGTTGCGCTCGAGACGCCGGCGCTCGTGGTCCTGAGCGGTGACAAGGCGTTGACGCGAGGCACGCAGATCCTCGAGCCGCGCTTGCAGATCGGCTGTGAGCCCGACGTTTCGGAGCACCAGTCCGGCCTGTCCCGCCAGGTGGACGAGCAGGTTCTCCTCGACCGGGGTCAGCGCCTCGCCGCTTCGCTTGGTGACGGCGAGTGCGCCGAGCAGGGTTCCCTGATGGCGTACCTCGACGAGACGGCTCGCGCCCTCGACGCTCGGAAGGGTTCCGTCGACCGCCGGCAACGAGGCTGCGCGAGCGGCGTCGGCGGGCCAGACGGCCGCCTGGCGCCAGACCCGGCCGTTGCGCAACCAGACGTCGGCGCGCTGCGCTCCCGTCCCCTCGGCGAGAACACGGGCCATGCGCGGCACCACGTCGTCGACCGCGTACGACTCAGCCACGCGTTCGGAGAACTGAGACAGCACCTCGTACGGCGTGGCGCGGGTTCCGTAGACGAGACGGTTGGCGACGCGCTGCACCCGCTCGCGCACCGGCTGGAACCCGACCGCGACGATCGCCGTCGCCACGATCGACAGTGCGAGATTCGGCTTGCCGCCGCCACCGATCAACGCTCCGATTCCGACCGCGATGCCGACGTACACCGCCGTGATGCAGACCGCAAGCGAGCCGTAGACCAGGGTGCGGCTGATGACCAGGTCGATGTCGTAGAGGCGGTGCTTGAAGATGGCGATGCCCGCCGCCACCGGCAGTGCACAGCCGAATCCCAATGCGATGGCAAGATCGGACACCTGCGGGAATCCCGGCAGCAGCGCATCAGCGATCGAGAACACCACCGCGCCCGCAGCGCTGACGACCACCGCGTAGGCGATCCACTTCAACTGCTGGCGCTCATCTCCATTGGATCGGCGCATGCGGACGAACGGCGCCGCGGCGGCGGCGGCAACGACGAGCAGACCCGGCAACCAAAGAACACCAAGGGCGCCGAAGATGGACCCGACGACGCTGCGCGACGGTACGCCGATCGGGTTGAGCGCAGTCACGAAGTTCGTCTCCGTGGTCAAGTGCCCCGGACTGAATGCTCCACCTGGGATGGCAAGCACCAAGGTGATGACCACGGCGAACACGGCGAGCGGCCGCCACCGACGTGACGGCAGATGGCCGTCTGGGAAGAGCAGAAGAAGAAGCACGAGCGCGCCGGTCGGGAAGACCAGATCAATGACCCAGCTGTCCAGCCACAGTGCCCATAAGCCGCCTGGAGCACCGGGGTGAGTCACCAGCGCGTAGCGAGCGTACTGGTCGGTCAAGCCCTGCAGACCAGCTACAACTGCAACGAAGAGAAACAGCCAGCCCGTGGGGTTTCGCGGCTGCCTCGACGCGACGAGAGCGCCGACGAAGCCGAGGCTGAACGGGACCACGATGTCCTCGATGTCGGTGCCCGGGAGCCCGTGGATGTGACTCCTGTTGGCGACCGCCATGACGATCGTGAGAACTCCGATGGTCATGGCAAGGACGGCCGAGCCGACCGCCAGCGCCGTGGCACCGGCTCGCCTCGGCTGCTCCGGTGCACGCCCGCGGGTGCGCTCCTTCGGCGTCGTCGCTTTTTTCCCCACGCGCTTACTGTATTGAGCGACGGGCGCAGGACAATGGCGCTAGCACCACGCGTGTTAAGGGGCAGGCACCACGGTGGCGCCGATCTCGGGCGGTCTCGCACCCGGCCTTCGCTAGACTTCGGCTCATGGGTGAACCTCAACTCCGCGTTCCCGGTCCGACCCCGCTCCCCGCTCGCGTGGTCCGCTCCGCGAGCCGTCCCATGATCAACCACCGCGGCCCGGAGTTCGCCGCGGTGCTCGATGACGTTGTCGGCGGCATGCGCTGGGCGCTGCGCACCGACAACGATGTCCTTCTGTACCCCTGCAGTGGCACCGGCGGCCTCGAGGCTGCAGTCGCCAACATGCTCAGCCCCGGTGAGCAGGCGTTGTTCTGCGCGATGGGCTCCTTCGGTGAGCGCTGGGCGAAGATCGGCGACGTCTACGGCGCCGAGGTCGTTCGCCTGACCGTTCCGCAGGGCGAGCCGATCGATCCCGAGGATGTCGAACGCACGCTCGCCGAGCATCCCGATATCACCACCGTCTTCGTGACGCACAACGAGACCTCGACGGGTGTGACCAACGACCTCGCGGCCATCGCGGGCGTCGTCAAGAGCCGCGGCAAGATGCTCGCCGTGGACAGCGTCAGCGGCGCCGGCTGCCTTCCGCTGGAGACGGATGCGCTGGGTGTCGACGTGCTCGTGACCGGCTCGCAGAAGGGTTGGATGGCCCCTCCCGGCGTCGCGATGATCGCGGTCAGCGCGGCGGCGTTCGAACGCGCCGAGACCGCCACGAACCCTCGCTTTTACCTCGATTTCGGGCGTGAGAAGAAGTCCCAGGACAAGAACCAGACGGCCACCACCCCGGCGGTCTCGGTTATCTTCGCGCTTCAGGAAGGTCTGGCCATGCTGCGCGAGGAGGGGCTCGACAACGTCTGGGCGCGTCACGCTCGCGTCGGCAGGATGATCCGCGCCGGCATCGAGGCGATGGGCATGAAGCTGCTTGCGGCTGAGGGTCATCGCAGCGACACGGTCACTGCGGTGCACAGTCCGGCGGACACGCCCGAAGCGCTCAAGAACCTGCTCACGACGTTGCGGACGGCCCATGGCCTGGTGCTCGCGGGCGGCCAGGAGTCGCTCCAGGGCAAGATCTTCCGCATCGGCCATCTCGGCTTCATCGACGACGCCGACGCCTACACCATCCTCGCCCTGCTCGAGGCCGGCCTCATCGACACCGGGCTGCGCACGCGGGGCGGCCTCGCGGTCGCCGCCGCGCAGACCGAGGCACGCGGGACGGTCGCGCAGGCAGAACCCGTCAGCGTCGGGTGAGCATCACCGCGGAGCCACGCACGGCGGCCGGGACGGTGACGCGCATCCTGGTCGCGGACCCGATTGCCGAAGACGGCGTGACGCGGCTGCGCGCAGCCGGCGAGGTGGATGTGATGACCGGGCTCGAGCCGAGCGCGCTCCGTGAGCGCATCGGCGATTACGACGCCCTCGTCGTCCGCAGCGAGACCAAGGTCACGGCCGAGGTGTTCGCAGCGGCACCCCGCCTGCGCGTGGTGGGACGCGCCGGCGTTGGTGTCGACAACATCGACATCGAGGCGGCGACCCGGCACGGCGTCCTCGTGCTCAACGCACCCACCGGCAACACCATCGCCGCCACCGAGCATGTCATCGCAATGATGCTGGCGCTGGCGCGCAACCTCCCGGCCGCGGACCGCTCGCTGCATGCCGGACTCTGGGAGCGCTCCAAGTTCATGGGGATCGAGCTGCGTGAGAAGACGCTCGGCGTCCTCGGCCTCGGAAAGATCGGATCCGAGGTGGCCCGCATCGCCCGCGAAGGGCTGCACATGCGAGTGCTGGCCCACGACCCGCTGGTCACCGCCGAACGCGCGCTCCAGGCGGGCGTGGAACTCTGCGACTTCGAGACGTTGCTGACCGAAACCGACTTCCTCACCGTCCACGTCCCGCTCACGGATGCGACGCGCGGCGTGATCGGCGCGGCCGAGCTGCGGCGGATGCGCAAGGGTGCGCGCCTGATCAACGTCGCCCGCGGCGGCATCATCGACGAGCAGGCGCTCGCAGATGCGATCCGCGACGGGCACATCGCCGGCGCGGCCATCGACGTCTTCACCAAGGAGCCGCCCGACCCGGCGAACCCACTCCTCCAGCTCGACAAGGTGGTGGTCACGCCCCATCTCGGTGCGAGCACGCGCGAGGCCCAGGTGAACGTCGCTTTCGACGTGGCCGACCAGATCGTCGAATACCTGGCCGGTGGCACGCCGCGCTACGCGGTCAACGCGCCCACGGTGCTGCCCGAGGAGCTCGCCAGGCTTCAGCCCTACCTGGTGCTCGCCGAGAGGATCGGCTCACTTGCGGCACAGCTCGATGGTCGCAAGCTGCGCCACGTGGTGTGCAGCTACTCGGGCGAGCTTGCCGGCATCGACACGTCGATCGTCACCGCGCACGTCCTGCGCGGGCTCTTCGCGCACTTCACCGAGACGCGCGTCAATCCCGTCAACGCCAAGGTGGTGGCCACCTCGATGGGCGTGGACGTCGACGAGCGCCACACCACCCGAAGCGTCGATCCCGAAGGATCGCTGCTCGTCGAGGTGGCCGGCGAGCAGATCCTGCGCATCGCGGGCACGCAGTTCGATGACGGTCCACGAATCACGCGCATCAACGACTTCCGCGTCGACATGCAACCTGCGGGGACGTTCCTCGTGGTGACCCACCAGGACCGCCCCGGAGTCATCGCGGCCATCTCCACGCTGCTCGCGCGAAACGACGTCAACATCGCCGGCATCGAGCTGGGACGGGACCGGCCGCGCGGCCACGCCGTGATGCTCATGGAGATCGACGATCCGGTCGGCTCGGAGCTCCTCGAGGAGGTGCGCGAAACCGCGATGCTCGACCAGCTCCGCCAGGTGCGGCTCTGAAGGCCTGACGCTCCGTCGTCGACGGAAGCAGATCCATGGCCACCGTTCAGCCCTTTGCGGGCACCCGGTACAACCCTGAATACGTGAAGCTGGGCGGCGTGCTCGCGCCGCCGTACGACGTCATCAGCGACGCGAAGCGCGACGAGCTGTATGGACGTGACATGCGCAACATCGTGCGCGTCGACTACGGCATCGCATACCCGGACGATGTCGAGGGTGTCGACGACCGGTACACGCGCGCCGCGTCGTTTCTAGCCTCGTGGCTCGACCTCGGGGTCATGGTGCGCGATGACCCGGCCGGCTTCTACGTCGTCGATCATTTCTTCCGGGACTCCGACGGCACCGAACGGCGTCGACGCGGGATGCTCGCCACCGTCGCCGCCGTGCCGTGGGCATCCTCGGACCTGCGTCCCCACGAACGCACGCTCACCGGGCCCAAGGCCGACCGCCTCGCGCTCATGCGCGCCACGCGCGCCCAGACGAGCCCGGTCTTCGCGGTGTGGACGGGCGCCGACCGGATCACGGAGACACTCGATGCTCTCGCCACCGGCGACGCGCTGCTGGGCGGCCGCGTCGACGGGGAGATCGCGTCGGAGAAACTGCTGCTCTGGCGGGTGGCGGACCCGGTGCGAGTGGCGGCGATCACCGACGCGCTGCGCGGCGCCGCGCTCTACGTGGCCGACGGGCATCACCGCTACGAGACGGCCGTCGCGTACGCCACGGAGCGCCGCGCCGCCGAACCCGATGCCCCACCGGATGCGTCGTTCGATCGTTGCCTCGTCTACCTCGCCGCGGCGGACGACGCCGGGATCACCATCCTGCCGACCCATCGCCTGGTGCGACCCGGGCCCGGCATCGCATTCAGCCTCGACGATCTGTGGGCGCGACTCGACGACGTTTACGAGACGCTGCCGGTTGCTGACGGCCGCGCCGCGATCGCGGCTGCGGCTTCGATGCGCGCAACCCATCACGCGTTCGCGGTCGTGGCCGGCGACGGAGCCGCGGTACTCCGACGCCCGCGGCACGCCGACGGGTCACCGCGCGACCGGCTCGACGTCGCCGTCCTCGAAACCGAGGTGCTCGGGCCCGCCGGAGTGTCGCGCGCCATGATCAGCGGCGGTGCGCTTGCCTACACGCGTGATCCGGACGGGCTCGACTCCGCCGTCCGCAGCGGCGATGCGATCCTCGCGTTCGGCGTCTCGGCGGTGAGCGCAGATGAGGTGATCGCCGTGGCCGACGCCGGCGAGACCATGCCCCAGAAGTCGACGTACTTCTATCCGAAGGTGCCCACGGGGCTGGTGCTCTTCGAGGTGTGAGCGAGGCGCCGTAACCTCCGCGTGTTTGGCACGAGGCCGCCAGCGGGTAGAGTTGGAGCGTTCAACCGCGAACAGGGAACCATTGATTGCCAACGTACGGATACCGCTGCCCGAAGTGCTCGACTGAGTTCGAGGTCTGGCAGTCCATGCATGACGATCCTGGTGCGCCCTGTCCGGCGTGCGGCGGCGCGGCAGCGCGGCAGTTCTTTCCCGCCGGCATCGTCTTCAAAGGCTCCGGCTTCTACAAGACCGACAGCCGCGGCGCCTCCTCGTCGTCGATCACCTCCGATCGCGGCGAATCCAAGGGCGCCGCGAACGGCGCCAAAAGCGAGGGTGGAAAGTCCGACAGCGCCACGTCCGAGACGAAGCCCTCCGGCTCCGAGACCACGTCGACCCCCGTCAAGAAACCCGCTTCGACCGACACCGCCGGTTGAGTACGATGGACCCGCGGCTGCCCCACCACCAGGAGACCCACATGTCCCACCCCGTCACCGTCACCGACACCACCTTCAAGGAAGAGGTGCTGGACTCGGAGCTGCCCGTTCTGGTGGACTTCTGGGCCTCGTGGTGCACCCCGTGCAAGATGATCGCCCCGATCGTCGAGGAGTTCGCAACCCAGTACGACGGTCAGGTCAAGGTTGCCAAGGTTGATGTCGATGCGAATCCGATCACGCCCGGGATGTTCGGGATCATGAGCATCCCGACGCTGATGATCTTCCGCGGCGGCAAGGCCGAGGAGCGGATCGTCGGCTACCAGCCCAAGCAGTCGCTCGAGGCGAAGCTGCTCGCCGTTCTCGCCGCCTGAACCGCTCAGAAGCGCAGTAGGTCGATCACCTCGCCGGCGAGGTAGAGGGAGCCGCACACCACCACCACGCCCTCGTGGCCGGCGACCCGGCGAGCGCGACGCAGGGCGGTGCTCACGTCCGCCGCGATCTCCGCAGGTGGATCGAACAGTCGGGACAGGTCGGCGGGCGGCGTCGCCCGCTCGACCGCGGGAGCCGTGACCACGACCTCCCGGGTCAGCTCGCCAAGCCCGGCCGCCATCGATTCGACATCCTTGTTGCGCATCGCGGCGAAGACCGCGACGCGGCGCCGTCCTCCGATCAGTTCGCGGGCGGCGGCGACCATCGCGGCCATTCCCGCCGGATTGTGGGCGCCGTCGATGAGGATCGGCGGCTCCCCTTCGATCCAGTCCATGCGGCCCCGCCAGCGCACCGTCTCGCACCCCGCCACGACGGCGGTGGCGGGGATGGGGATACCTCCGGCTCTGAGCGTGTCGCAGATCGCCACCGCTGTCGCGATGTTGGCCACCTGGAACGTCCCCCGCAGAGGCGCGCGCACGGAGATCGGCCGTTCGTCGAACACGGTCTCGACCGCGACGCCCAGCAGACCCTCCGAATGCCCGGTGAAGCGGACGTCGGCGCCGACCACGGTGAGCGCCGCGCCGACCTCCGCCGCGCGCGCCCGGATCGCGGTGAGCCCGGGCTCGATGGCCCCGGTCACCGCCTGATTGCCCGGCTTGATGATCGCCGCCTTCTCGCGCGCGATCTCCGGGATCGTCTCGCCGAGGAGATCCTGGTGGTCGAGCGCGACGTTGGTCACCGCTGCGACGCCGAGATCGAGCACGTTGGTGCTGTCGAGGCGGCCGCCGAGGCCGACCTCGCAGACGAGGACCTCGGCATCCGCCTCGCGCGCGGCGAGGATGCCCGCGGCGGTGAGCACCTCGAACCCGGTCGGCTGCAACTCGTCGGGCAGGGGCTCGGCGGCCTCCCAGACGCGAGCGACCAGGGCCCCGAACTCGGACTCGGTGAGGGGTGCACCGTCGCGAACGATCCGTTCGCAGTACGAGACCAGGTGCGGGCTGGTCAGCAGCACGGAGCGATGGCCGGCGGCGCGGCAGACGGAATCGACGGTGGCGCACACCGAGCCCTTGCCGTTCGTGCCCGCGACCAGCGCGCCGCGGAGCCCGACGTGAGGGTTGCCGAGCGCCGCAAGCAGGGCTCGAGTGCGTTCGAGCCCTGGCATGATGCCGCGCCACGCGACCGAGTCGAGGGTCGCCACGGCGCTGGCGTAGGTGGTCGCGGTCACGCCCAGTGCCAGGCCTCGTTCATCGCCTCGCCGGGGTCCGGCCGGGTCACCAGCAGGCGCAGCGCCCCCATCCAGGCTCGCCGCCGGTCTCCGGCGTCCTCGACCCCCTCGATTGCGAGATCCCGGAAGAGACCGCCGGTCTGATGGGCGAGCACCGCCTGCAGCTCCTGGTATTCGAGGAGCCCCGGCGCATCGACGATCGCGGCCCGGCCACCCTCGGCGGTGATCACCATGCGGAACACCCTGCCCGCGTTGTCGTCGAAGGTCGAACGCGGCGTGATCGTGATCACACCGATCGAGGGCATGAGCCCGGCGATCCGATCCAGCCAGGCGCGCTGCGGGTCGGGGGACGCCTCGATGGCCGTGTCGACGAAGAGCTCGCCCGCCAGCGAGAGCACGGCTGCCTGGAACTGCGTGTAGTAGAGGAGGTCTGCGCCGTTGAGCGCCACGCTGCCGACATCGGTGCCGTCGTCGCCGGTGAAGGTCACCATGAAGGGGCGCGCGTACGGTTTGCGCGCCTCCTGCTCACTCCAGCGAACCCGCATCGACGGCATCGACGTCAGACCCGCGCGAGCGAGCGCCGCGCCCGGGCGAGCGCCAGCGTGTTGCGGAGCACCATCGCCACGGTCATCGGGCCGACGCCACCGGGAACGGGGGTGAGCCATCCGGCTATCGGCTCGACGCCGGCTCGGTCGACGTCGCCGATCAAGGCGCCCTCCTGCGGCGTCGTCCCGACATCGATGACGAACGCTCCAGGCTTGACGTACGTCGCGTCCACCATCTGGGGTCGCCCGGTGGCGGCGACGAGGATGTCCGCCTCCCGGCACACGCTCGCAAGATCCCCGGTGCGCGAATGGCAGACGGTCACGGTCGCGTCGGCGTTGGTGAGGAGAAACGCAAGCGGACGGCCGACGTTCGGGCTGCGTCCGATCACCACGGCGCGCTTGCCGCGAACCGAGACACCACTTCTGCGTAGCAGTTCCAGGCACCCGAGTGGCGTGCACGGGGCGACGGCACCCTCGTGCCCCGCCGCGAGAAGACCAAGGTTGTAGGGGTGGAACCCGTCGGCGTCCTTCTCGCGCGAAACCCAACGGGTCACGGCCTGTTCGTCGATGTGGGAGGGCAGCGGCACCTGCACGAGGATGCCGTCGACCTCATCGTCGGCATCGAGCTCCCGAACGAGGTCGACGAGTTCGGCCGTCGTGCTGGTGCCGGGGGGCCTGTGGAGCATGAAGTGAATACCGACGCGCTCGGCGGCGCGGCCCTTGTTGCGCACATACAGTGCCGAAGCCGGGTCGTCGCCGCAGAGGACGACGGCGAGCGACGGCGGGCGGCTTCCGTCCTCAGTCATGGCCACGATCTCCGCAGCAAGCTCCTCCCGAAGCTCCGCAGCGATCGCCTTGCCGTCGACGATGGTTGCGCTCATTCTTGAACTCCTGCCGTGGTCGCGAATCGCTCGATGATCACCGAGCAGCGGTCGATCGCCCCGGCGATCGGAGGCTGCTTGCCCACCCGGACCCTGACGCTGCCGACACGCGGCTCGGCGAGGACGATGTCCGCGATCCGCGCCGCAATCGCCTCGATCAGGCTGAACTGCTCGTCCTCGACCACCGCGCGCACCAGGGCGAAGGCACGCGAGTAGTCGAGCGTATCCCCGATGGCATCGGTGCGGCCCGCAATGGAGAGATCCATGCGGATCTCGAGGTCGACGTGGAAGCGAGTGCCGAGTGTTCGTTCCGCCTCGGTTTCACCGTGGTGGCCGTAGAAGGTCATCCCTTCGAGAACGAGCAGATCCGGCGAGCCAGGCACGGCGCGATTGTACGGAGGCTGTTCACGACGGCGAGCGACCCGCCCGGATGCGCCGCCGGAGGCGGCGTCTCAGACTCCGCGAACGCCGCCCTCGGGTCGCAACACCTGCTCATGGTGGTCGACGGGGTTGACCATCACGACCTGGAAGAGGTCCTCGAAGTCACAGGCGAACAGCTGCATCAGCGACTGGCGCAGCTTCGGACCCGGGTTGCGGGTTCCGGCCTCGAGCGCCGGGATGTAGTTCTGCGTGACCCCGAGACGGCGCGCCAGCTCACGCTGGGTCAGGTGATGCTTGTCACGCATCGCCCGCAGGCCGACGGCCCTCACCTCGACATTCACACGGACAAATATACCCACCTGTGAGTGTGTTCGTCAACGCAACGGGACTCCGGAGCGCTCGAGGGACGGATGACCGGCGGGAGCGTGGCCGTGTTCCCCGCATACAGCCACCACCTCGACAGCTAACCGTTGCGCTTGAGGAGCCCGAGCCGCTTCGCGCGCCGTTCCGCTCTGGCGAACACCAGGACGCCGCTGGGAATGAGCACCGCCCCCATGACAAGGAGCACCAGGACGGTTCCGAGCAGGGAGCCGATGCCGGCGTGGTCGAGCAGCGCGGAGCGAATGCCGCTGAGCGTGTACGTGAGCGGCGAAGCCTGGCCCATGACGCGGAGCACCGTGGGAAGCACCGTGATCGGGTAGTACACGCCCGAGACGAGGAGCAACACGCCCTGCACCGCCACGGCCATCTGCTCCCCCTTCTCCGGCGAGAGCAGCGGCAGGATCGAGGTGAAGATGCCCAGGCCGAGCACCGGGAACGTCGCCGCCGCGAGCACCACCAGCGCCGAGCCCACATCGGCATGGGACAGGTCGAGATGGAAGGCGAGGGCGATCGCGACCATGATGATCACGCTGCGCAGGAGGGCGTACACGATCGCGAAGCAGCAGATGCCGAGCAGATGTGTGATCCGCCGCACCGGCGCCATGAACGTGTACTCGATCGTGCCCTCCCAACGCTCCCACGCGATGGCGAAGGACACGTCGAAGAACATCAGCGATAGGTAGCTCCAGAGCAACGAGCCGATCAGCAGGTACAGCTGTGCGCGCGCGACGTCCACGTGCGCGTTCGGACCGCTGAACGACCCGAGCCCGGAGGCCAGGTAGCCGATGCTGAGCGTGCTGACGATGCTGTAGACGAGCCAGACGACCTCCCAGATCCAGTAGCGCTTGTAGAGGTTGCGCTGGCGCTCGAAGAACCCGAGGAACGCGTTCGCCTCGAACCGCAGACCGGGAGAGGGCATATCGACGTCGCGCGTCCGCGTGCTCATCACCCGTCCTCCTGTTCGGCTTCGCTGTCGTCGTCAAAGGTCTTCCCGGTGAGTCGCAGGAACACGTCCTCCAGCGAGGCGCCGTCGCCGTTCTGGCTGTGCTGCGCGCGCAGCTCCGCGGGTGTGCCCTCGGCGAGGATCCGCCCGCGGTCGAGGATGATCACGCGGTCGCAGAGCCGCTCCGCCTCCTCGAGGTCGTGGGTGCTGAGCAGCACGGTCACGCCCGACTGCGCCCTGATGTCACGAACGAACCCCTGCACCTCGCGTTTCGAACGAGGGTCGAGGCCCGTCGTGGGCTCGTCCATCAGCAGGAGCGACGGGCTCGTCAGGAGGCTGCGTGCGATCGCCACCTTCTGCTGCTGCCCGCGCGACAGCTGCTTCATCGGCTTGTCGACGGTGTCTCGCGGGAGACCGAGGCGCGTCAGCGCGGCGACCGCCGCGTCGCGCGTCCCCTTGCCGCCCTGTCCGTAGAGGCGCGTCGCGTACGACAGGTTCTCCCACGGGCTCATCTCCTTGAAGAAGCTCGCCTCGACCGAGACTCGATTCACGTGGCGGCGCACCTCATGGCCGTCCTCGACCACGTCGTGACCGAACACACGAGCCGTCCCTTCGTCGGGGATGGTCAGCGTGGCGAGGACCCGAAGCAATGTCGATTTGCCGCTGCCGTTCAACCCGACGATCGCGACCATCTCGCCGTCGCGCACGCGCATGTCCACCGAGTCGACGGCGCGCTTGAACTGCTGTGCGGATTGACGGCGCTTCCATGGCCGTCCACGCCGTTCCCGCCGGAACGACTTCACCAGCTTTGTCACTTCGACGGCGATACCGCCATCACCTACCCTGGACACCGATTTCTCCTGCTCACTTCGCTGTTCTCTTCTGGACAAACAAAAGGACCGTGCCGGCCGGGCCGCACGATCCTGTGAGCAAGAGCTCGCCGATGCTCAAAGACTCAAGGAGCGACCCCCGACGTGCGGACTCTTCCCTCGATGGGTGTGAGCCCGACCCCGATGCATTGCGTTGTCATAAAAAGGGCGCTCCTCTGCGCGATCGAACGAACGAGCGGTCATGGTAGGTGGTGTGCCCGGCCGTGTCAAACGGGCGGCGCACGGTATCCTCGCCGCATGTGTCGTGTCTGCATGAAGCGACCCGAGATCCCGGACGAGCGCTACGGCCGCTGTGAGCAGTGCGCCAAAGCGGGGCGCAACGCCTTCCGTTTCCGGCTCTTCCCCTCGCGCACGGGCGCGGGGTTCACGGTCAAAGCCGGGGAGCTGTCACCGCACGCGCTGCGCCAGAAGTGGCGCGCGCCACTCGCCGCCTACGAGGGGCATCTTTCCACCAAGGCGAACCTGGGCCTCCATGAGCTGGAGATGGTCACCGCCAAGGAACGGGTCGAGAGCTTGCGTATCGCGGCCGACCTCGCCGGCCACGACGCTGAGGTCCTGGCCGCGCTGCTCGATGCCGCGGAGCGCACCGACTCCGCCTGGTGACGCAGCGCCGCTCAGGCTGAGAACAGCTTCCACCACGGCGAGGGTGCGGCGATCGCGTCGCCGCTGACCACGTTCCAGGTCACCGACGTGCCGACGTTCAGGACACCGATGACCCGGGCGACGACCTCTCCCGATGCGATCGGCGCACGCGAGGCCACCACGCTGACCCGAAGCTGCATCACCGAACCGGCGCGGACCACCACGACGTCGGGGCCGTGGTTCGCCACGACCAGCAACGCGCTGGCCCCCCACCGCGTCGAGATTGATCCCGATATATCCGGGGAGGTTCCGGCGACGTCGACCGCCGCGTACTGGTGGAGTGCGGCGACGGCTGCCCCAAGTGCCGACGCGAATGCCTCGCCGAGCTCGGGATGCGCCGGGTCGCCCGAGGTCAACGGTGGCTGACCGAGGACGGCCCCCCAGACGGTGACGACGCGTCCGGCCCCGTAGCTCATGTCCGCGGCGAAGACGAGGCAGCCGCCCGCCGCACCGGTCCACCCGGTTTTGATCCCCAGCCAGCCGGGCTGGGCGCCGATCAGGATGTCGAGGTTGCGGAGGAGCGTTCCGCCGGGTAGCGTGGCCTGCCGCGTCTCGACCAGCCCGGCGAGCGCAGCGTTGGCGATGACCGCGCGTGCGAGGAGCAGAAGATCCGCCGCGGTTGAAACGGTTCCGGCGCTGAGGCCGCTCGGGTCGGCGAAATGGGTTTGCTCCATACCCATCGTTGCGGCGGTGGCGTTCAGGCGGGTGATGAACGTCGACCGGTTACCCGAAACCCATACGGCAAGTGTCTCGGCGATGTTGTCCGCGGACGGGAGCAGCAGCGCGAGCAGCAGGTCGCGTTCGGTCAGGACCTCGCCGGCACGCACGCGGATGTTGGAGCCACCCTCCGCGACCGCCTGCCGGTACAGGAGAACGTCCGCGCTGCTCATCGTCACGCTCGGCCCGGACGCACCCGCTGTGATGGGATGCGCGGCCAGGACGACGAGCGCCGTCATCGCTTTGGCGACCGATCCGATCGGATGGACCCCGCTGGGATCGCGGGTTGCCACGGTTCCGTCCACGCTGGTCGCAAGCGCGAAGCTCCCGCGCGTTGGAACGGGGATCGTCGGAGCCCCACTCGGGCCGACGACCAGGGTGTCCGGAACGCTGATGGCGATGGTGGGACGCGGTGGGGCCGCTGCGAGCCGCACGGCCACGAAGGTGGCCGCCGTGATCAACATCGCGCCGACCACGGCGGCGAACACGATCCACACCCACGAGGTGCGACGCGGACATGCCATCAGGCTTGTATACGCGCGCCGGCCCGTAGCATGCGTGCGTGCCTACTCACGACGACATCGAGCGGGTGGCGGCGTCAGCTCACGCCGCCGGATGGATCAGGCCTTGGCCCGGCGCGAAACCCGTGCGCCCTTCACCGCGCTCGAGAGCGACGTGCTGGCGGAGAAACGCACCACGCGGCGGGCTGGGACCTTGACGGCCTCGCCGGTGCGCGGGTTGCGACCGAGCCGCGCCGCGCGCTGTGCGGTCTTGAAGTTGCCGAAACCGTGGATGCGCACCTCATCACCTTTTTCAAGCGACTGCGCGATGGTGTCGAAGAACCAGCGCACCTCATCGCGTGCGGCGGTGACGGTGATTTCTGCACGATCTGCGAGTTGCTTTGCGAGCACATCGCGTGTCACGACTGTGGCCATGCGTTCTCTCCAGGACTCTGACGGGGAAACGGCCGCGATTGTAAGGAAAACGGCCGTCCTTTCTCAACATCGATCGTGTCCGCCGCCGTGCTAGCGTCGCACCCCGTGTCATCGGCGCACGCCGGCGTCGCGGATGCGGAGTGGGACTTCGCACTGCAACGCATCGGCGGTCACTTCCTGCAGAGCACCCTGTGGCAGCGTGTCCAGACAGCCCTTGGCCACGATGTGGTCTGGGCCCGCGATGAGCGGTGGATGTGGGCGGGCGCGATTCGCGCGGGCCACTTCCCGCGCTACGTCTACCTCCCACACGGTCCCAGCGCCGTCTCGATCGACGCGATGAACGAGGCCCTCGCGAGTGCCGTGGCGGCCGCCCGTGCACGCTCCCTCGATTTCGTCCGGGCCGAACCTGCCGGGGCGTCCGCGCTGCCGGCGCTGACGGCGGCGGGCGCCCATCCGAGCAGGTCGATCCAGCCTCGCTGGACGTGGGTGCTCGATCTCACCCCGGACGAAGCGACGTTGCGCCGGGGACTGAGCGCCGGGCACCGCGGCGCCGTCAACGCGGCCGCCCGCCGCGGGCTGAGCTTCCGCGCCAGCGTTGATCCCGACGACATCGAGATCTTCCTGCGCCTCCAGGAGCGCACCGCCGCGGCAGGACGATACCGCGGCCAGGCGCGGTCGTACCATCGCGCGGTCGCCGAAACGCTGATGCCGGAACGGGCCGCGGCGCTGTACATCGCGGAAGCCGCCGGCGATCCCGTGGCAGCGGCGCTGTGCTTCGACTTCGCCGGCACCCGGTACTACGCCCACGCCGTCTCGGATCCGGAGTCCGGTCGGAAGCTCCAGGCGGCGGCGCCGCTCGTCTGGCGGATGATCCTCGATGCCCGCGAGGCGGGAGCACGCAGATTCGACTTCTGGGGCGTCGCTCCACCGGTGCCCGCGGCTGACGGCGCGCCTCATCACCCCTGGGATGGGTTCTCGCAGTTCAAGCGATCCTTCGGCGGGGAGGCCGTCGAACGCGCCGGCACCTGGGACCTCGGCGTGCGCTCCCTGCGGCACAGCCTGTATCGGGCTGCGGCTCGGATTCATCGGTGAGACCGGCCGGACCGCGCGAGCTTGGAGCCTGGGACGAGCTCGTCGCCGGGAACCCGGACGGCGGCCAGATCCTGCAGACGCGCGCGTGGGGCGAGTTCAAGCGCGCGCATCGGTGGCAGCCGAGATACCTGCTCTCGGAGACGGACCCGTCCGTCGCCATCCTGGTGCTGCGCCACGCCATTCCCGGGCTCGGCGTGCTCGGCTACGTGCCCAAGGGGCCCGGCGTGTCCGGTGTCGCGCAGCTACCGGCGCTTGTCGAAGGGCTCCGCGCCACGGCCGGATCGGAGTTCGCGATCAAGGTGGAACCCGAGATCGAGGAGGGCGAAGCCGCCACCGCCGCCCTGCGCGACATGGGGCTCGAGAAGTCCCGCCACGACGTCCAGATCAGCCGGGCCACGATCATCGTGGACCTCAAACCCGGCGAGGACGCGATGCTCGCCTCGTTCAAGCCGAAGTGCCGATACAACATCCGCCTGGCGCAGCGCCGCGGGGTGACGGTTGCGCCGGTGCCACTCGACGATGAGCACATCGACACCATGTATGCGCTCATGGCGTCGACTCGGGATCGCGCCGGCTTCACGTTGCGCAGCCGGGAATACTTCTCGCAGTACTGGCATCTCCACGCCGCCGCGGGTCAGGGCCAGCTCTTCTTCGCGTCACTCGGCGGTGAGGTGCTCGCCGGTGTCTTCGCGACCTACCTGGGCAGGAAGGCCTGGTACAAGGACGGCGGCTCCACGAAGGAGCACAGCGATGTGATGGCGCCGCACCTGCTCCAGTGGGAGGTGATGCGCTGGCTCAGGGCGCGCGGGGTTGAGGCATACGACCTCGTCGCGGTGCCACCCGCCGCGGAGCTGCACCCGGGGCACGCGCTCTTCGGCCTCTATCGATTCAAATCGGGTTTCAGCGAGCACATCACCGAGTACGTCGGGACGTGGGACCTGCCCATCGGACGCCGCCGCTACGCCGCCTGGAACGCGGTGGCCGAGCGTGCCGCCCATCAGTGGGCGTACCGCGTCCGGCACGATCTCCTGTATTGACGCGACGGCAACGCCGCCGCGCTCCTTTCGAGCGGACCTGCTCGACTCCCATTAGAGCTGGAGCTGGGCGTTGCGTCGGGCTCTGGACGACAATGGGCCGCCCGATGAAACGAGCGAGGACGAACACCATGGCCACGCCGGACCGCCGCAGCATCCTCATCGATGCCTACGAGAACGCGGCGGTGATCGTCTCTGGGATAAGCCCTGACCAATTGCCCAACTCCACACCCTGCCATGGTTACGACGTGGCGGGGCTGATCGACCACGTCGTCGAAGCCGGGCACCGAGCTGCCGCCCTCGGCCGCGGGCAAGCGCCCCCATCAGGGGACGCATCCCCGCACGTGGAGCTGACTGAGGCGCCCGACCGGCTGCGGAGCGCCGCCCAGGAGGCGGCGGCGGCGTGGGCGGACGATACCCGCCTGGTGGCAACGGCAACCATGCCCTGGGGCGAGCAGTACACGGGGGCGGCCCTCATCGACATGTATCTCCTCGAGTTGGCCGCCCACGCGTGGGACCTGGCCCGGGCCACTGGACAGGTGGATCGACTCGCCTCCACCATCGCCGCGCCGGCACTGCGTGGGGCGCACGCCTTCATCAAGCAGGAGTTCCGGGACATGGTGGGTCCCGGTGCCCCCTTCGGCGCCGAGGTACCGCCACCTCCCGGCGCCAGCGACTGGGAGCGCTTCGTGGCGTTTACGGGACGCGACCCGCGAGCGCGGGTCGCGCCGAGCAGCTGGCTCTAGAAGGCCGGGCGTCTTATGCCTTCCCGCGTCCGTGTGCCTCTGCCGAGCCCCAGCCTCAACCGGCTTCGCTCAGCGGTCTTCTAGATCAGCGCCAGATCCGCTTCATGATCACCTTGGACAGCTTCTCCGGGTCATGGTGCGTGGAGATCTGCGACGACGCCACGTCGGCGAGGATGTAGTTCACCGGCTGGAGCGTGGCCTGGTCACGGTCGAATCCGACCCTGGTCACGCCCGCCTCCACGGCCGACGGCGGCAGGGGCAGCCCGACGTTGCTGTTGACGATCACGTAATCGAAGAGGGTCACGCCCACGTGGTCCTCGATGGTCTTCAGATGCTCGCTCACCGAGAAGCCCATGGTCTCGCCCGGCTGGCCGGCGATGTTGCACACGTAGACCTTCACCGCCGGGCTCGCGCGCAGCGCCTCGACCATTCCCTCGATGAGCAGGTTGGGGAGGATCGACGTGTACAGCGATCCCGGCCCGACGATGATGAGCTCGGCCGCAAGGATCGCGTTCTCCGCCTCGGGGTTGATCTCGGCATCCGCGGGCTCGAGGAACACCCGGTCGATGTGGTCGACGCCGTAGGGGACCTTCGATTCACCGACCCTGACCTCACTGCCCGCCGTGGCGCAGAGGACGACGTCGCGCAGTGTCGACGGGACGATCTGACCGCGCACCGCGAGGACGCGGCCCGACTCGCGGATGGCGTGCTCGAAGTCGCCGGTGATCTCCGCCATCGCGGTGATGAAGAGGTTGCCGAAGGAATGTCCGGCGAGTGCCCCCTCGCCGCCGAACCGATACTGGAAGAGCTCGGTCATGAGCGGCTCGGTCTCGGCGAGCGCGGTCAGGCACTGGCGGATGTCCCCGGGCGGGAGCACCCGGTACTCCTCGCGGAGCCGGCCGCTCGAGCCGCCGTCATCAGCGACCGTGACGATCGCGACGATGTTCCCCGTGTATTTCTTGACGCCGCGCAGCAGCGCGGAGAGACCGGTGCCGCCGCCGATCGCAACCAGGCGAGGGCCCTTGGCCAGCGAGCGGAACTTGAACAGCTGCTCCGCGAGCCCGCGCTCGGTGCTGCCGCGCCCGGGCAGGAACGGCCCGAGGATCGACTGGCCGAGCTTGTAGAAGCTCAAGACGATGAGGCCGACGCCCACAAGCGCGAAGAGCAGGGCGCGGACGAGGCGGGGTAGGAACTGCAGCGTGAGATCGCCGACCCACGAGGGGAAGGTGATGGACGCGCTGTAGAGGTCTCGCAGGATGTATCCCGCCGCGAGGCTGATCATCACGATCGCCAGGAACAGGAGGAGCAACCAGCGCTTGACGTGGAGCCCCGGCGTGAACCAGCGCATCAGGTTCGCGCTCGGGCGGATTCGTACCTTCATACCGCGCCCCGATTCTGGCACTTCGGCTCCAGCGTGCCAGCAATCCGCCCGGAGGTCAGGCTCCCGAGGGCGGCCGCGCCTCGCCCTTCGACGCCAGCTCGACCGGGTCGCGGCGCCGGCGCAACTTGGCGAGGTTGTGCTCGGCGTCGATGTAGCGGGAGGTGCCCGAGTACGACCGCATGACCAGGCTCTGGGTGTGGCAGCGATCCTCACCGAGGAACCGGACGCCCTCGAGCAGCTCGCCGCTGGTGATCCCGGTGGCGGCGAAGAACACGTTGTCGCCAGACACGAGGTCGTCGAGCTCGAGCACGTCGCCGGCGTGCTTGCCCTCGCTCTCCCCGACGGTCTGCTCGGCCTCGCCGACCCAGATCCGCGCCTGCATGCCGCCGCCGAGACACTTGATCCCGCACGCGGCGAGCACGGCCTCGGGAGCGCCGCCGATGCCCATGAGCACGTCGATGCCCGTGCGGTGCTCCATCGCAGCCATCAGCCCCGCCGCGACGTCGCCGTCCATGATCAGCTTCACCCTTGCACCCGCCGACCGGATCTCCTCGAGCAACGTCTCGTGACGGTCGCGGTCGAGCACCACGACGGTCAGGTCCTCGACGCGGCGATCCTCCGCCCGGGCAATCCGCTTGAGGTTCTGTGCCACGGGGGCCGTGATGTCGATCACCTTGGCGGCGGCCGGCCCGACGATCAACTTCTCCATGTAGTGGAGGTGGGTGTGGAACATCGAGCCTCGTTCGGCCAGTGCGACGGTGGCGATGCCACCGGGAATGCCGCGCGCCACCAGACGGGTGCCGTCGATCGGGTCGACGGCGACGTCGACCGCCGGAGGGTTGCCGTTGCCGACTGACTCACCGATGTAGAGCATCGGGGCCTCGTCCTTCTCACCCTCGCCGATGACGACCACCCCGTCCATGTCGACGAACCCGAGGCTCCGCCGCATCGAGTCGACCGCGGCCTGGTCGGCCATCTCCTTCTGATTCCGGCCCATGTGCCGTGCGGCGGCCATTGCCGCCCCCTCGGTGACCCGGACCAGCTCGAGCGCAAGGTTGCGATCGATCGGTGTCCCCAGGTCGCGCGGCCGAGTCGCCATTAGCCCGGGATCATACGGTGCGGGTCGCCGCCAGCCCTGCGGTGCCGAATGCCACGATCGCGTCGGCGGCGCACACAACTCCCTCGGCAAGGGCTTGCTCGAAGTTCGCCGTATCAGCTCGCTCGTCCACAGCTGCTCGACCGAGGAACCCACCGGCAAGGGCGTCCCCGGCCCCCGTGGGATCGACGACCGAGATCACCGGGACGACGGCGCTCATCTCCGTGATGCTGTCTGCGGTAACGCAGGCCGCGCCCTCGGGCCCACGCTTGACGACCACCGCTCTGAGTCGCCCGGCGCCGCACAGCGCGGCTGCCGACCGACGCCAGTCGTTCGTCCTGGTGAGGGCTGCGAGCTCGTCGCCCGTGAGGAACAGCACGTCGGCGCGTGTGACCAGCCTGCGCACCGCGTCGGGCTCGCTTGCGATGAACTCGGTCATCGAGTCGATGCCGATGAGGCGCGCGGTGGACTGATCGAGAACCGCTCGCTGCAGCCTCGGATTCATGCTCGCGACGAAAAGGACCTCCGCATGCGACGAGGCGCGCGGCAGCTGCGGCTCCCACTCGGGGTCGCACCCGGGCTCGGAGGACTCATGGGACGTGACCCATCGCTCGAAGTCGTGGACCGCATGCCACCGGAAGGTCGGCAACGCGCTCTCGACCAGGCCCTCGAGGTCGATGTTCGGGTGGGCCAGAATCCGCCGGTACTCACGAACGGTGTCCGATCCGACGATCCCGTTGACGTGGACGGGGGCGTAGCGGGAAGCCGCGAGTGAGAAGTAGACGGCCGATCCGCCGAGCACGTCGCGCCTGCCCGCGGGGGTCGTCAGGTCGTCGCTGTGGAACGTCCCCGCGACGGCGACCTCCCAGGTCACGGCGGGAGAGTTGTCAGCCCGCGGCCGCGGTGCGATTCCGCTCGCCGAAGAGCGGAATGATCGGGGCGAGCCTCGGACGCCGCGACTCGAGCGCACGCATCAAGAGCACCTCCTGTGCCTCGAAGAGGACGTCGGCCACGTGGTCCGGGTCACGGTCGATGCCGAGCCGGTCGCGCAGCCCGGGATCCACCGCGCCGACCGCGCGCACGACCGCGCTCCAGAGCGACGCCGGGATGAGGCGGAAGGAACGGAGGCGGCATTCCTCGATCAGGTCGATGAGCACGTCGGCCTCTCGGACCCGGAGCCGGGTGCGCGAGATGCGCTCGCGACGGAAGGCGGCTTCACGCTCCACACGGGCGATTTCCAGGCAGGTCCGCTCCATCGGACCGGGCTGGGAGCGCGAGGCGGCAGCGTGCATCAGCGGATTGTCCCACGCCCGGCGGAGACTGCGAAGTTCGGTTTACGCCTGTTACACGGGGTAGCAGATCGATCGCCAGCGGCCCCCGCCGGGGACCAGGTGCACCACCCGACGGATCCTGGCTACCGGCTCCGGGTCGCCGACCTCGTACTCGACGTCGAGCTCGGCGACATCGCGGTACGTCCTGCCACGGGAAGTTTCCGTCCACTCCGGCAGATACCGCACCTCCTTGACGCTCACCCCGCGCAGGCGGCGCATCGACGAGGCGCCCTGAGCCTCGGCGAAGGCCTCGGGTGATCCCCAGCTCAACTGGCAGTCCTCGCTCAGCAGCGCGAAGGCGCGGCGGTACTGGTTCGCGCGCATCAGCTCCACGAAGAGGGCCTCGCTGAATGCGGGGTTGCCGGGAGGCCGGGCGCCGAGCGGGGCGTGCCCGCGCTCATGGGCGTCGACCAGCGCCGCGGCACGCCGCGACGTGACCTTGGCTGTCTCGCTGCCCGCCCAGAATGCCCGTGTTGCGGAGTCCACCTGGGTGACCTTGGGCGCCGGCGGCTCTGCTGCGGGCGGGAGCACCAGCGCGGCGGGGTGGCGATCCGGACGGTGCAGCCAGCGAGCGAAACGGCTTCCGTCGAAACGTCCGCGCCGCGGACGTTCTGTGCCGAGCAGGACGTGGGGTGGCAGCGGCATCGCCGGGGCCAGTGTACGCGGCTCGATCGGGGCGGTGAAGGCGGGCACACCGACGGGTCGTTTCCCTAGGATGCGCGTGATGCCGCAAGCCCGCGCCCGCATCCTGATCGCCGAGGATGAGGCCGCCGTCGCGCAGCAGGTCATCAATCGATTCACCTTGCTGGGCCACGACGTCCGCTGGGTGCGCGCGGTGCGGGAGGTGCGTGCCGAGCTCAAGGTTTTCGAGCCGGACGTGCTCATCCTCGACACGACTCTGGACACCGACGGGCTGGAGCTCTTCCAGGCCATCCGCTTTGCGCCCGAGCATCCGCGTGCGGGGGTGGTCATCCTGACCGCACCGGGTGACGTGGGCGTCCGTGAGCGCGCGCAACAGCTCGGTGCCGCGGCCGTGATGATGAAACCGGTGCGCAACGACGAGCTCGTGGAGATCGTCGAGGACCTGCTCACCTACGTCTGAGGCTTGGCGAGGTCAGCGCGCGACCGCGGCCAGGATGATGATCATCACGCTGCCGCCGACCCAGAGCGCCAGCGTCGCCCACACGTAGACCGGGACGCTCGCGCTCTGGTTGTAGAAGCTCACCACCCGGCGCTCGGTCATGATCACGATCGCGAGGGCGTCGAGGAGCACGAAGATCAACGTGACGATGAGCGCCGGTGCATCGACGCCGTTCCCGACGATCGCGCCGACCACCACCGAGACGGCGGCGAGCGAGATCGCCATCCCGAGCGTGCCGATCTGCGTCTGTCGCACCCAGGCGCGTTTCCGGGTCAGAAGCGACGCGACGATGATCAGGGTCGCCGCGTACGAAGCGGACGAGACCGCCGCGATCACCTGCGCCGCCAGCGGGAGGGTTGCGGTGCCCCCGGCGCTGGTGGCGAGGCCGCCTGCGAACGGCGCGAGCGTCCCGATCAGGGCGAGGATCGCCAGGACGAGGTCCCATGTGTAGACGAACAGGACCGCGCCCGGGCGGCGTTCCTGCTCGTCCTCGCGCGAGGTGATCGAGTTCGGCACGCGGCGATGATGCCATCGGACCGAACGGTCGCCGCATCGGGGCGCCGACGTAGGCTGTGGCGGTGACCACGATCGTCGTCCTGCGCGGAGATCAGACCGGCCAGGAGCTGCTCGACGAGGCGCTCCGCGTCATACACCCGGACGTGATCGATGCGGAGCTCGAGCTGCAGACCTTCGACCTCTCGCTCGGCCACCGGCGCGAGACCGGGAACGCGGTGGTCGCCGAGGCAGCCGACGCGATGCGAGCCGCCGGCTTCGGGCTCAAGGCGGCGACCGTCACCCCGACCGACCGCACCGACGTCGGCAGTCCGAACGCGTTGCTCCGCGAGCGTGTCGGCGGTCGCGTGATCCTCCGCATCGGGCAGCGCATCCCGGGGGTCGCCGGGATCGCCGGGGTGAGCGCTCCGATCAGCATCGTTCGCATGGCGATCGACGACGCCTACAACGCCCACGAGTGGCGCGAGGAGAGCGACGGCGACGAGATCGCCTACCGCACCGAGCACATCTCGCGGGCCACCTGCCGGGCGGTCGCCGAGTTCGCCTTCGTCCATGCGGCGCGAACCCATGCCCGCGTCTTCGGCGGCCCGAAGTTCACGGTGTCGAGGGTCTACGAGGGCATGTTCAAGGAGGAGTTGGACGCCGCGGCCAGGCGTCATCCCGATGTCGACTACGAGCCGCAGTTGATCGACGCCACCTACGCGCTGCTCTTCAGCCGGGCCGGTGATCCGCTCGTGATTCCAGCGCTGAACCGCGACGGCGACTGCCTGAGCGACCTCGTGCTGCCCCTCTTCGGCAGCATCGCCGGCGCCGAGTCGCTGCTGCTGGGATTCGGCCACGACCCGCTCGTCCCCTCGGTTGTGATGGCCGAGGCACCCCACGGCACCGCCCCGAGCCTCGAGGGCAAGAACGTCGCCAACCCGATGGCGATGATCCTGGCGGCTGCCGCACTGCTCGGGTTCGCGCCGGAGGAGCAGTGCCGTCTGGCTTCGACCGTCATCCGCGACTCCGTGTTCGAGACGCTGCGCTCCGGCATCTCGACCTCGGACCTGGGCGGCCAGGCCTCCACGACCGGCTTCACCGACTCGGTGATCGAGCGGGTCCGAACCGCCATCACGGCGGCGCGTCGCTCCCCGGCGTGACCCGAATCCACCTCGACCACGCGGCCACGACCCCGCTGGCTGCCCAGGTCCTCGACGAGATGTTGCCGTACTTGACGACAACCCAGGGCAACCCCTCGTCGGTGCACGGGTCCGGGCGCGCGGCCCGCTCGGCGGTCGACGCCGCTCGTGACCGGCTTGCCGCCGTGCTGGGATGCGCCCAGCGCGAGATCGTCTTCACGGGCTCGGGCACCGAGTCCGACAACCTGGCGCTGCGCGGTGTCCTCGAACGCTGGGGCGCCGGGCGGGGACGGCACCTGGTGGTGAGCGCGGTCGAGCACGACGCCGTCCTCGAGACCGCTCGACACCTTGCGGATTCCGGCGCTGCGGCGCTGACCATCGCCGGCTGTGATCGTGAATGCCGCGTCTCGCCCGAGCTGGTGGCGGCGGCGGTCACCCCTGAGACCGTGCTGGTTTCAGTCATGTTCGTCAACAACGAGACGGGCGCCGTCCAGGAGGTCGCGGCCGTCGCCGAGGCGGTCCACCGGCGCAATCCGCGCACGCTGGTCCATACCGACGCGGTGCAGGCGCTGGGCAGGATCCCCGTCGATCCGGAGGCGCTCGGCGTCGACCTGCTCTCCCTCTCCGCGCACAAGATCTACGGCCCCAAGGGAGTCGGTGCGCTCTGGGTCCGCCACGGGATCGCGCTTGCCGCGCAGGCCACGGGTGGCGGCCAGGAGCGCAACCGGCGCAGCGCGACCGAGAACGTCGCCGGGATCGTGGGCTTCGCCGCCGCCGCGGACCTCGGCGGCCGGATTCGCGTCGAGGAGGCAGCTCGGCAGGCGTCGCTCTGCAGACGCCTGGTCGATGCGGTGCTCGGACAGGTCCCGGACGCGATCGAGACCGCCGCCGGCGCGGTCAAGGCTGCCGGGTTTGCGACCTTCGCGTTTCCGAGGGTGCGGAGCGACGTCCTGCTCGCCACCCTGGACATGGATGGGGTCGAGGCATCGGCCGGATCCGCCTGCGCGAGTGGTGCGCCGCTGCCCTCGCACGTGCTCCGGGCCATGGGCTACCCGGACGACCTCGCCGCGGCTGCGCTGCGCTGCACCACCGGCCGCTCGACGACGGCCGCAGAGATCGACGCCGCCGCGGCCGTCATCGCCGGCGCCGTGGCGAGGATTCGCGGTCGGGCAGGCGACCCCGTCTCGGCGCCGAGCCGCTGATCGCTCGGGTCAGCCCGGCGCGGGCAGGCCGATCGCGGCGCGCAGCGCGGCGGCATCGGTCGCCGCGGTGGCGAGGAGCGGGATGACCTGCCCCTGGAGGGTGACGATCACCGCGATCGCCGGCGCGGTCGCCGCCTGCTCGAGCAGCTTCTCGATGGCGGCGTCATCGCCGAGGAGATGGGTCACCTCCGTGGCCGCGGTCCCGCTCAAGGGGATCGCCCGGAGCGCGTTGTCGTAGGCGATGGTCAGCTGGCGCTGGCTGCTGAGCGCTGTCTGGCAGGCCGTGAGCGAGACCGTCGCGCTGGTGGCGTCGCACGAGGCGTTCTCGGTCAAAGCGATCTGCGCCTCGCCCTGGTTGTACCGGCCGGCCGCCGCTGAGTAGCGCGCCTGGACCTGCGCGGTCGTGAGGGGCGTCGGGGTGGCCGAGGTCGACGTGGACGATCCGCCGCACGCCGCCAGCAGGGCGGCCGTGGCCGCCATGAGACTGATGAGGCGAGCGTGGGGGAATCGCATCGGGGCCCGGCGAGAATATCTCAGCAGCGGCCGGTTCCCTCTTGAACGGCGGACGCGTCAGGTATAATTCTGACCATGACAGTCGGGATTCTCTCGAGTTCGGCGCGGGGGGCCTCGCACCGGCACACCTCCGATCCCAGCGCACCGCCCGCCGCGTCGTTCTCGATGCGGGTGAGCTCCAAAGCTCATTACGGCCTGCGCATGATGACCGAGTTCGCCAAGGCCTACGGGGCGGGTCCGTTGAGCATCGCCGAGGTGGCCCGGGTCGAGCATCTGCCGCTCGCCTACCTGGAGCAGCTTGCCTCGCAGCTGCGCCGTGGGGGCCTCGTGGAGAGCACGCGTGGCGTGCATGGCGGGTACGCGCTCACCCGCCCGGCGGAGCAGATCAGCGTCCTCGACGTCGTCACCGTGATCGAGGGCGAGGTGTCGCCGGTCGAGTGCGTCTCCCACGGCTACGTGTCCGGCACCTGCCAGCGCGAAGGCGAGTGCGCGTCGCGCGGTCTCTGGATGCGCCTCAAGCAGAGCATCGACGCGGTCCTCAGCCAGACCACGCTCGCCGAGCTTGTCGCCGACCAGTCGCTGATCGACTCCATGGCGCCGGCCGCGGCGGAGACCGGCAGGTGAGCCCGGCGGTCCTCTCGATCTCCGGGCTGCACGCCACCGTCGAGGGCAAGGAGATCCTCAAGGGCGTCGACCTCGAGGTCGCGCAGGGAGAGATCCATGCGCTCATGGGTCCGAACGGCTCCGGCAAGAGCACCCTCGCGTACACGCTCATGGGCCATCCCAAGTACGTCGTCACGGGTGGTTCCGTGACCTTCGGGGGTGAGGACCTGCTGCCCCTGACGGCAGACGCTCGCGCGCGGCTCGGACTGTTCCTCTGCTTCCAGTATCCGACCGCGATTCCCGGCGTGAGCACCGTGAACTTCCTGCGCGCCGCGCTCCGCTCTCAGGGCAAGGAGATGCCGGCCCGCGAGTTCCTCAACCGGCTCAGCGCCGCGATGAAGGATCTCAACATCGACGAGAGCTTCCGTGCGCGCTACATCAACGACGGCTTCTCCGGCGGTGAGAAGAAGCGCTCGGAGATCCTCCAGCTCGCCATGCTGCGCCCCAAGCTCGCCATCCTCGACGAGACCGACTCGGGCCTCGACGTTGACGCCCTGCGCACGGTCGCGGACGGCGTGATGCGTCTCTGCGGGCCCGACATGGGTGTGCTCGTGATCACCCACTACCCGCGCATCCTCGAGCATCTTCACCCGGATCGCGTGCACGTCCTTCACGACGGGCGCGTGGTCACCTCCGGCGGGGCGGACCTGGCGCGACAGATCGAGCGCGAGGGCTACGAACCAATTCTCGGGACGGCCGCGGCCGCCACCGCGTAGGAGTCCGCGATGGCGATTCAAGCCAAGGAACTGACCAAGGACTACCAGTACGGTTTCTCGGACATCGACGTCTCGGTGTTTCGCACCGCGAAGGGGTTGTCGCCCGAGGTCGTCGCGTCGATCTCGCAGCACAAGGACGAGCCCGAGTGGATGCTCAAGTTCCGTCTCAAGGCGCTCGACCATTTCCGCAAGCGGCCGATGCCGACCTGGGGCGCCGATCTCTCAGGCCTCGACTTCGAGAACATCTACTACTACGTCAAGCCGGTGGAGGAGATGAGCCGGTCGTGGGATGACGTCCCCGACTCGATCAAGCAGACCTTCGACCGCCTCGGCATCCCCCAGGCGGAGCGCAAGTTCCTCGCCGGCGTCAGTGCGCAGTACGACTCCGAGGTCGTCTACCACAGCATCCGCGAGGACCTCGAGAAGCAGGGCGTCCTCTTCAGCGACTGTGACACCGGGCTCCGCGAGCACGAAGAGCTCTTCCGCAAGTATTTCGGCACCGTCATCCCGCCGAACGACAACAAGTTCGCGGCGCTCAACAGCGCGGTCTGGTCGGGCGGTTCGTTCGTCTACGTCCCCAAGGGCGTCAAGGTGGACATCCCGCTCCAAGCCTATTTCCGGATCAACAGCGACAACATGGGCCAGTTCGAGCGGACCCTCATCATCGCCGACGAGGGCTCCTCGGTTCACTACATCGAGGGCTGCACCGCGCCGAACTACTCGAGCGACTCACTGCACAGCGCGGTCGTCGAGTTGATCGCCCACAAGGGCGCGAAGATCCGCTACACGACGATCCAGAACTGGTCGGACAACGTCTACAACCTGGTCACCAAGCGCGCCATCGCCAACGAGAACGCTACCGTCGAGTGGATCGACGGCAATCTCGGCTCCAAGGTGACCATGAAGTACCCGTCGGTGTACCTGATGGGCGAGGGCGCTCACGCCGAGGTCATGAGCGCCGCGTTCGCCGGCAACGGCCAGCACCAGGATGCGGGCAGCAAGGCGATTCACGTTGCGCCGAACACCAGCAGCAACATCGTGTCGCGTTCGATCAGCAAGGGAAGCGGTCGCACCTCGTACCGCGGGCACATCAAGGTGCTCCCCAAGGCGCACAACGTCAAGGTGAGCGTTCGCTGTGACGCGCTCCTCCTCGACGAGGAGTCGCGCAGTGACACCTACCCATACATGGACATCGACAACCCGGACGTCACGATCGGCCACGAGGCGAGTGTCAGCAAGGTCGGCGAGGACCAGATCTTCTATCTCACCTCGCGCGGGATCCCCGAGCAGGACGCGACGGCGCTGATCGTCAACGGATTCTTCGAGCCCTTCGTCAAGGAGCTGCCGATGGAGTACGCGGTCGAGCTCAACCGTCTGCTCGCGCTCTCCATGGAGGGCGCGATCGGGTGACGACCCCGCTGGCCGATTCGCCCGCAGCGGCGCTGGGGCATGAGGTCGCGGCGGCGCGAGCGGAGGCATCGCCTGCCTGGCTCGCAGCACGCCGTCGCATCGCGTGGGACGCCTACGAGGCGCTCCCGATGCCCTCGTCGCAGCGCGACGAGGACTGGCGGCGCACCGACATCTCGGCGCTGCACCCGGAGCGATTCACGCCGGTCGACATCGTCGACAAAGTCGTGCTCAACGCGATGCGTGCCCAGCGTGACGGCGCGGCCCCCGACGCGGCGTTCGTGATCGATTCGAACGTCGCGACCCCGGTCGAGCGGGCCGACACCCTGCTCGCGCAGGGGATCATCGTCACCACGCTCGAGGAGGCGGCGACGGTGCATCCAGAGCTCGTGCAACGCGCGTTCGACGCGGTGCGCGTCGACGAGTCGAAGTTCACCGCCCTCTGGCACGCCATGTGGCGGGGTGGAGTCTTCGTGTACGTCCCGCAGGGCGTCGAGGCGCTCGTCCCGGTCTGGATCGCCCACCCCGCGAGCGGCGATGACCGTGCCGTCTTTCCCGCGACCGTTGTCGTCCTCGACGAGGGCGCGTCGCTCACGGTGATCGACGCCTACGCATCCCCTTCGGGTCACGCGGCCCTGCTCAGCGACGCCATGGTGATCCTGGCCGCGGGGCGCGACGCGCGACTCGACTACAACACCGTGCAGCAGTGGGGTGAGGGCGTGTGGCACATCGCGCTCCAGCGCACCGTGCTCGACGCCAACGCCAGGCTCCGCTTCATGGGCGTGACGCTCGGCGCGCGCGTCCAGAAGGCGTGGTGGGAGGTGATGCTCGACGGCACCGGCAGCGAGGCCGACGTGCTCGGCATCTGCTTCGGCGACGGCACCCAGCACTTCGATCACCAGTCACTCCAGGCCCACCGAGGTCCGGAGACTCGCAGCAACCTGCTGCTCAAGGTGGCCGTCCGCGACCAGGCACGCTCGGTCTACGGCGGCATGATCGACGTCGCGCCGACGGCCGTCCACGCGGACGGGTACGTCGCCAATCGCAACCTGCTGCTCAGCCACGGAGCCAAGGCCGACTCGATTCCCCGGCTCGAGATCCGTGCGAACGATGTCAAGTGCGGCCACGGCGCCACGGCCGGTCACATCGATTCCGACCAGCGTTTCTATCTCATGGCCCGGGGCGTGCCGCCCGAGGAGGCGAGCTCGCTGATCGTTCGCGGATTCATGGACGACGTCCTGGACCGCGTCCCGCACCGCGGATTCGCCGAGCTCGCCGGCACGCTGCTCGACGCGGAGATCGCGGGCGGTTCCGTGACCGGGGTCACGGCGGAGACGCAATGAGCGACGGCTGGGTCAACGTCGCCCGGGCCGTCGACATCCCCCCGGGATGCGCCGCGCGAGTCGAGATCGACGAGACCCCAGTGGCGATCTTCAACGTGGATGGGACCTTCTACGCCCTCGACGACACCTGCAGCCATGCCGAGGCCTCGCTGAGCGAGGGCGACCTCGACATCGATCGCTGCGTCATCGAGTGCCCGCTGCACGGCTCGAGCTTCGACCTGCGCACCGGGGAACCGCGGTCGCTGCCCGCTGTCGAGCCGGTGCGCGTGCATCGCATCGAGACCACGGACGACGGGCTGCTGCGGGTCGCGCTCGCCGGCGAGGTGACGGCGCAGTGAGGACGCCGGTGGCCACCGAGCCCGGGCTCGACGTCGCTCGCATCCGCGCGGACTTCCCGATCCTCGAGCGCGAGATCGGCACCAACCCCCTCATCTACCTGGACTCGGCGGCAACATCGCAGAAGCCGCGCGTGGTGGTGGACGCCGTGGACGCGTACTACGCCACCAGTAACGCCAACGTCCACCGCGGGGTGCACACCCTCGGCAACGAGGCGACGGACGCCTTCGAGCGCTCACGGGTCCGGGTCGCGACCTTTCTCGATGCGCCCTCCGAGGGGTTGGTCTTTGTTCGCAACACCACCGAGGCGATCAACCTGGTCGCGTCGTCGTACGCGACCCAGCTGCTCGCGCCCGGCGACCGCATCGTGGTCACCGTGATGGAGCACCACAGCAACCTCGTGCCCTGGCAGCTGGCCGCGGAACGCCGAGGACTCCAGCTGGCGGCGATCGACGTCGACGAGGACGGCCGCCTCGATCTCAGCACCCTGGACGCGCTGCTCACCGCACCGACCCGGCTGGTTGCGATCGGTCATCAATCCAATGTGCTCGGCACCGTCAACGACATCCGCGCCATCACCGAGCGCGCCCATGCCGCGGGCGCGCTGGTCTGCGTGGATGCCGCCCAGTCGGTGCCGCACATGAGCGTTTCGGCCCGCGCGCTCGACTGCGACTTCATCGCGTTCAGCGGTCACAAGATGTGCGGACCGATGGGCATCGGTGTGCTCTGGGCCCGGCCCGAGCTGCTCGAACGCATGCCGCCGTTCCTCGGCGGCGGCAGCATGATCAGCAGGGTCACCCTCGAGCACAGCACCTGGAACACGGTGCCCCACAAGTTCGAGGCGGGCACACCTGACGTGGCCGGGGCCGTCGGCCTCGCCGCGGCCTGTGACTACATCGACGGCGTCGGCCGCGACCGGATCCACGCGCACGAGATGGCGTTGACCCGCCATCTCCTCGATGTTCTGGACGAAGTTGGCGATATCAGGATATTCGGGCCGCGTGACCTCGAGGCCCGCGGCGGCGTCGTGAGCTTCAACCTCGCCGACGTGCACGCGCACGACGTGGGCACCATCCTGGACCGCCGGGGCATCGCGGTCCGCGCCGGACATCACTGCGCGCAACCGCTCATGGCACGCTATGACGTGCCGTCGATGGCGCGCGCGTCGGTGTACCTCTACACGACGCACGATGAGATCGATGCACTCGGTGAAGGCCTCGGCGAGGTGCGCCGGGTCTTTCGCGTCTAACCGGCGCTGACCAGGAACGCCGCGATGCGCGCGGCCGCATCCTCACGAACGGGGAGCAGCCCGTGCCCGACGCCCGGATAGATCACGAGCTCCGCGTTGCTCAGCGCGCCCACCTCACGACGGAGCAGGTCGACCTTCGCGAACGGGTCGCGATCGCCGGAGAGGAGGAGGACGGGGCAATCGATTCGCGGCCAGTGCGCCGTGCGCGGCTCGTCGGGATGCCCCGGGCGGTGCAGCGGATAGCTGAGGAGCACGAGGGCCCGCACATGTTGCTCGGCGGCGAGCAGACTCGCCATCCGGCCACCGTACGAGTGCCCGCCGATGGCGGCGGCCGGCTGCGTCTCGAGGCTCGTGCGGAACACGTTGACGGCCCGCTCGTTGCTGGACTTGGGCAGATCGAGCGCGACCGCGCGCACCCGGTGGCGGGCCAGCTCGGTCACCCAGGGACGCATCGACGCCGAGCTGCCCGACGCACCGTGCCCGAGGAGCAGCTCGAGCGCCGCCGGGGACTCAGGCCTGCTCACGCTCGAGGATCTGGAATGCCGCCGGCTGCGGCTGGTGGGTCGAAAGCGGCGGCCGTCCCGGGAGCCACATGGCGCAGACCACCGCGCCGGCGAGCAGGATGCCGCTGCCGCACCAGAAGGGAAGACCGGTGTTCACGCCGTAGAGCGAGCCGAGGACGGCTGCCCCGAAGGCCATCCCGCTGAACTGATAGAGGCCACCGATGCCCATGGCCCGGCCGCGGACCGCCTCGGGCGTGCTGTCGCCGATGACCGCGAACAGGCTCGGTTCGAGGATGACCGTAGCCACCGCCTCGATGGCTCCGACGGTCAGGATCACCGCGAGGATTTGCAGGAGCGGGTAGGTCGCCGCGCAGGCGGCCACGACCACCAGGCCCGCGGAGACGAGCTTGCGCCGGTCGGCCCGGTCGGCAAGGCGGCCGCCGGCTCGCGCGAGCAGGAGGATCGGGAGCGCGAACAGGCTCACGGACAGGCCGATGATCAGCGGATCCTGTCCCCGCGCGGCCAGGTACTGCGGCCAGACCACGTCGTACATGGACCAGATCGTCCCCACCGCGAAGAGCGCAGCGATCGGCACCACGATGCCCCGGATCCGCCACCAGCGGAAGCGCTCCTTCCTCACCGTGATGGACGCATGTGCGGCTCGCGTCTCAGGAACCCGAAGCATGGGACCGAGTCCGATGAACATCGACAGCCCCGTGATGCCGAAGACAGCCGAATCACGCCACAGCGCTGCGGCGCCGCCGACCAGGGGGCCGACCAGCAGACCCACCATCTCGTACGCCTGCAATTGAGAGAAGCGTTGCGCGCGCTGCGCCGGTGCACTCAGGTCGGTCAGCGCCGCTCGCAGCGCCGGTACGTAGGCGCCCGCGCAGGCACCCATGACGATTCGAATCGCGGTGAGCACCGGGAGCGTCCCGATGTTGAAGAACAGGAACAGCGACAGCACCGCATACACGAGACGCGGGCCGATCAGGAACGGCTTGCGGCCCCAGCGGTCGCAGAGACGCCCCGCGGGCACCTGGACGAGCGTGTTGGCAACCAGGGGACCGGCGATGAAGATCGCCACCGCGATGGAGTTGCCGCCCCGATGAGCGACGTACAGAGGCGCGATGGGGAAGACCGCGGCGACGCCCGTGAACATGATCAACTGGCCGATGAGCAGCCAGAACGCGGGATCGGCCCTGCGCTTTCCGGTGCGCGCGAGCACGTCGATGCGAGCCATTGCTCCCATTCTCAGGTTTTGGGCGCGAACCGTTGGACTACGATGGTGCTATGGCTGTCGGATCCACGCCCGTCGACGACGATCTCTACCGCGAGATCATCCTCGACCACTATCGCAATCCCCGTCATCACCACGCGGTCGAGCCGGCCGACCGGGTTATCGAGGCTAACAACCCGTTGTGCGGCGACGAGATCGACCTGAGCTACCGGCTCGACGACGGGACGGTCGCGGCGATAGGGTTCGTGGGTCGCGGGTGCTCGATCAGCCAGGCATCCGCGAGCATGCTGTGCGAGGCCGTCACCGGGATGAGCGTGGAGGAGGCGACGGCGCTCGCCGAGCGCTTCCGAACGATGCTCACCGGCGATGGGACGCTCAGTGGCGATGGTGACGACGTCGGCGACCTCGAGGCACTCCGCGGTGTGCGCGCCTATCCCGTTCGCGTCAAGTGCGCAACGCTGGTCTGGAATGCGCTGCTCGAGGGTCTCACCGCAACCACGGCAACGCCGGCGACGGCGATGAGGATCCAGCCATGAGCACCACCGAACACCTGTCGCAGGCAGACCCTGCCGAGCAGGCGCAGCCGAAGGATGCCAAGGCGTCCGATGCGCTGATCCGGGCGGCCCTCAGTGAGGTCTACGACCCTGAGATCGGCATCGACATCGTCTCGCTCGGCCTGATCTACGGCACCCACATCGACGATGACGGCCTGCTCACCATCGACATGACGCTGACGACACCGTACTGCCCGATGGGTCCGATGATCGAGACCCAGGCACATGCGGTGTGCGCACCCCTTCCCGGCGTGCGCGACGTCCATATCAACCTCGTGTGGACGCCCCCGTGGGACCCGCGGACCATGGCCTCCGACGAGGCCCAGCTCGAGCTCGGCATCTACTGACGTCGACGCCGGCGCTCCGGTCTGGCATGGTTGGGTGAATGGAGCGCGTCTTCACGCACGCCGAGGCGACGGCCATGCTGCCGCAGCTCACCCGGCTGCTCACCGCGCTCCAGCGCGCCCATCGCAGCGCGCTCGAGCAGGTTGCGGAGCATGAGAGCAGCCCGGTGTCGTCCAACGGGTCGGCGGCCGCGGCCATGCAGGCCTCCGGGCCGTTCCATGAAGCCCAGCGGCTCAGTGGTGAGATCGACGGGCTGGGGGTGATCCTGCGCGACCCCGACTCCGGGCTCGTGGATTTCGCATCCGAGCGAGACGGAGAGCCGGTGTACCTCTGCTGGCGCCTCGGCGAGGCTCGGATCGGGTTCTGGCATCCTCGGGACACCGGTTTCATGGGCCGCCTGCCGCTCTGACCGGCGGCTCAGCTCTGCGCCGGCGCCTCGGAGAGGCGCCTGACATCCTCGGGGGTCATGCGCAGGAAGAGCGCAAGGTCGTCGCTGCGATCCAGAAAGCGGACCTGAACGACGACATCGTGGGTGAAGAAGCCGGCGGGGCGCACCACGATGCCGATCAACTCGCCCTCGTCGAAGAGCACGTCCTGAACGGTGCCGAGCTTGTCACCGCCATGACCGATCATCACGTTCTCACCGTGCCTGATCTCGATGTCTCCGGGCGCCTTATCGGCGGCCTCCTGGAGGAGCGGGAACATCGGACCAACACCGAGTGATCCTCCCGCGAGCGCGGCCGCGTAGCGGAGGCCGTCGCCCCGCTCGAGCGGCTGGTAGTGATAGCTCAGGTACGGGGGCAGCGCGCGAGTCGCGCGCTTGTCCAGGGTGAGCCGGATGCCGTCCGGCCCGACTTCACCCACGGCGTCGAGGGGGACGATCACCTCGTCGACCATCATGCCGGCTCCGGGCGCGAACTCCCTGCCGGAGAACCAGTTCGTCTCGCGCACGATCAACGCGTGCGGGTCCCAGCTCTCTGCATCGACCACGATGCGCTGGAGCGTCCCCGCGTGATGGCCGTCGGAGGTCTGGACGGCGGCGCCCAGCCGGAGGTCGAGGCCGCGGTCGGATGGACGCTTCGATTCCGTCACGCTGAACGCCCGAACCGGGATACACTTTGCGCGCGTCTCTCGGTCCGGACCCGCCCCGCCTCAGATACGACGCATGCGGACGCGGTGCCGTGGCACTCAGGCAAAAGGAGGAACCTAGCCCATGACAGATTCTTCGAGTACCACCTCCTTCCCGACCAGCGCAGTGGTGGAGAGCTGACCGCAGGGAGCCAGGTCACCACTCGGAGAGAGGCGCAAACCGTCGCACTCGGCGGTCTCTCCACGCATATGCGCTAACCGCGGCTCCGCCGCGGCCTGAGCCACTCACCGGCTTCATCAGGTGAAACGCGCGGTCTCGACCTGTGCCGCACGGGTCGCGACCGCCGGCGACGGGACGATCTGGTCGCTCTCGACCCAACCATCGTCGGTCCCGGCAACGCGTACCTTCACGAACTGCCCGCTGCGCTCCGGGAGCGCCTCGACCTCGGTGGCGGTGAGGATCTCGCGGCCGCGCGCGGCGTCATGGCGCGGCTCGACGAACAGCCGGTATGGGGTGCCCGCCCACGAGGCGACCAAGGTCACCGGGCCGGGCGGGATGCGCCGGTCCCGGTAGACGGTCCGCGAATCAGCCGCGCCTGCCGTGAGGAGACGGACGAGTTGGAGCGCGCGCGTGATCGGGCCGCGATCCGCCTTGCCCATTGATTTTGAGATGAGGCCGCCGCCCGAGCTGGCCTCGATCTCGACCCACGTCCCCTCGGTCACGGTCACGGCCCGGCAGCGGACCCAGCGCGTCCGGATCCTGGGTGCCCCCCACTGCCCGAACAGGCCGCGGCGCCGGTGCTCGACGATCCGAGCTTCGCTGTCGCCGACGACCTCGTAGCGATACGGGGTCGTCCCGATCATCTGCTCCATGACCGCGAAGACCTCGCGCGGCGGCGCGGCGCTCAGGAGGTGCCAGGTCTGGGCGGAGGGAGCCAGCATCGCCCCGGATTGTAGCGGGGCGTGCTCAGGCCTCCGATGGCGCGCCGGCGCCGTCCCGCGTGATCGTGTAGCGCTCGCACATCGTGTCGAAGCGGTCCGCGGTATACGCGTCGAGCAGCGATCGGTGGCGCTCAACCAGCGGGACGATGACGTCGCGAAGGTACCGTCCGCGCGCCGACCACTGGTAGTAGGAGCGGCCGCCGTGGTGGTACGGACCGTAGAGCGCGCTGCCCGGGTAGGTGCGGCGCAGCCATTCGAACGTCTCCTCGTGGCGGACGTGCATGCGCAGGGTCACCTGGGGCTGGCGGCCATCTCCACCGAAGTGGCCCTCCCCGACGAGGAGCCCGAGGAGGAATCCGACTGCCAGGTCGCCGCCATCGGGCGGGCTCGACTGCGAGCTATCCGCCGTCGGTTGTGGCGAAAGCGCCGTGGATCGGGCTGAGTCAGCGACCACGGGGCCCACCTTAGCCGCAGTGTTGTTTCACCGTCAAGTTCTGTGCGAAACAGCGCCCGGGAGACCGTCGCCGTGGCTCGAGGGTTTTCCACAGCTTGACGCGGCCTCACGCTTGCTTCAACTCGCCAGAACGCGATCGGCGCACGCGGGGCCTGGGGAAACACGGGATAACTCGGTGTCCCGCTGATGGGCGCGGCGATCCGCCCATAATCAGCCGCTAACCGTGCCACCTAGCATTCTCGCGGTCGCCAATCAGAAGGGCGGCGTCGGAAAGACCACCACAGCCGTCAGCGTGGGCGCTGCGCTCGCCGAGATGGGCCGGAAGGTGCTCCTCATCGACATCGACCCCCAGGCCAATGCCACGTCCGGGCTCGGCATCGATCGAAGCCACGTCCGCACGAGCATCTACGACGTCATCGTGATGGGCCGGTCGCTCGCAGAGGCGCGCCTGCACACGGCGGTCCCGGGGCTCGACGTCGTCCCCTCCGCCATCGCGCTTGCCGGCTCGGAGATCGAGCTGGTCGATCTTGCGCGCCGTGAGCGCCGGCTCCAGTACGCGCTCGAAGCACTCGCCTCTGATGACGACTACGTCTTGATCGACTCGCCTCCGAGTCTCGGCCTGCTGGCCATCAACGCCGTCGTGGCGGCGGACGCGCTGCTGATCCCTATCCAGTGCGAGTTCTATGCGCTCGAGGGCCTCGGCCTCCTCATGCACACCCTCGCGCTCTTGCGTAAGGAGCTCAATCCGACGCTCAGCATCGCCGGCATCGTGATGACGCTCTTCGACGCTCGTCTTGCGCTCGCGCATCAGGTCGTCGACGAGGTCCGCGAGCGGTTCGGCGACCAGTTGCTGACCCCGCTCATCCCTCGGAACGTGCGCCTCAGCGAGGCGCCGAGCCACGGGATGCCCATCACGCTCTACGACCCCACCTGCCGGGGCGCGATCGCATACCGCGAGCTCAGCGCCAACCTCGACGCGCGGATCCAGGGCGGCGCCGTCCTCGCCGCCGCCGGCATCTCGGACAAGGCATGAGCGAGACCGCGCCACCGCGGGCATTCCGTCGCCGCGGTCTTGGCCGTGGCCTCGAGGCGCTGCTCACCACCGAGGTGGAGGCCGAGGAGGGATCGCCGCTCATCAGCGTCGATCCGAAGACCGTCTCGCCGAACCCCGAACAACCGCGACGCGCGTTCGAGCCCGAGGCGCTCGCGGCACTTGGTGACTCGATCCGCCTGCACGGGCTGCTCCATCCAATCGTCGTCCAGCGTGACGGCGACTCCTACAGCCTCGTCGCCGGCGAGCGGCGCCTGCGTGCGGCTCAGCTCGCCGGGGTCTCGAGCATCCCCGCCATCGTGCGGCCGGCGGCGGAATCGAGCCGCCACCAGCTCGAGATGGCGCTCACCGAGAACCTGCTTCGGACCGACCTCAACCCCATGGAGGAGGCTGCGGCCTACGCTCGCCTGTCCGACGCCTTCGGCCTCACCCACGAGGCAATCGCTCTGCGGCTCGGACGGAGCCGGTCGGGCATCTCCAACGCCATCCGCCTGCTCGACCTCCCGGCGCCGGTCCAGGAGGCCGTCGCTGATTCGCGGCTCACGGCGAGCCACGCGCGGGCGTTGCTGGTGCTGCCGCTCGCGAGCGACCAGGAGGCCCTGGCGGCCCTCGTCATCGCCGACGGCCTCAATGTCCGCGAGACCGAGCAGGCGGTCCAGGAGCGGCTCACGAGGGCCCCAGCGACCCCGCGCAGGCGCAACCCGGCCTCTCAACCCGACGTGGCCGCACCTGACGACGTTGCGCTCCGTCGCGGCCTCGAGCACGCCCTCGGCGTCCCCGTCCGCCTTCAGCGCCGAAAAGGGGGTGGCGGCCGGATCGTGATCGACTGGGCCGAGGACTCCGACCTGGACGCGCTCTATCGAAAGCTCGGCGGTCCGCCGCTGTAGCGAGGCCCCTCCGGGCGCTCAGCCGACCGGGCGGTCCGCTGCTCCGGTGAGGCGTGCCTCGGCCGCGTCGGCGTCGAAGTTGGCGAGGAAGGCCTCGATGTACTTCGGACGGTCGGCGGGCTTGTAGTCGAGCAGGAAGGCGTGCTCCCACACGTCCATCACGACGATGGGCTTGAAGCCGGCGATGTTGCCGTCCTCGTGGAGCGTGATCCAGTGGTTGCTCAGCCGGCCGGTCGCCGTGTCGAGGTAGGTCACCGCCCAGCCCACGCCGCGCATGCCGCCGATCGCGGTGAAGTCCTTGCGCCAGGTATCGATATCGCCGAACGATTCGCCGAGTGCGCGGCCGAGCGCTGACGACGACGAGATGCCTCCGCCGGTCGCCTTGGTCAGGTTGCCGAAGTACCACTCGTGGAGGACCATGCCGTTGTACTCGAAGCCGAGCCGGCGGGTGATCTCCGCGTAGGCGGGATTCGACGCCAGGCCCTGGCCCGCCGCCTGCATGGTGACCAGCTGCTCGTTGAGGAGGTTCGTGTTTTTGACATAACCGGCATAAAGTCCGAAGTGGACCTCGAGGGTGTTGTCGGAGATCCCGGTCAGTCCGGACAGGTCGAACGTCCTGGCCTTGTAGGGGGTCTGAGTGAGGAGCGCCATCTTGTGCCTCGTGTTTTCAGGCGGGTCCACGGTGGTGGTTCGCTGACATTCTGGCAGCGTGGGACTGTCTCTCGCAGGCTGATTCACCCGATCGGGGCGACGATGTCCACCGGTGTGTCATAGCTCGTGTAGGTGTCGGTCATGAAGTGGCCCGGGGCGTCCATGGCCACCTGGCGGACCCTCCCGCCGGCGTCGATCCAGAAAGTGAACCAGATCGGCGTGGATTGCGAATTCCCGAAGCTCGCGACCATCGTGGTCGGGATGCCGTCGAGCACTTCCTGACCCAGGATGTGCGCGTTGGTCAGCGGCCGGAAGAAGTCCCACACGAACGAGGGGACGGTGTTGGCCTCCGACGGCTGCTCGTGCCAGGGCTGCCCCGGCGCCTCCTGCGTGTACAGCGTGCTCCCGATCCAGATCGTCTGGCTGGTGTCGTTGATCCGCCACATCGTCCGGTCGGGCGCATCCGACGCGAAGACGCTGTGGACCGTGACCGTGCCGGAACTGAGGACCTCGCTGACCCGGTAGGCGGTCAGCGCCTTCATCGCCGACTCGAGGTGCGTCAGCAACCCGCTCCCCGAGGGGGCGGGAAGCGCGGGGATGGTGAACGTCGCCTCGCCCCCACCGCTGTTGACCACGTCGACCGACACCAGGTCGCCTGCCTTTACGTCGATGGTCGCCTGCCGGCACGTGTCGCCACAGGGCACGAGCGCCTCGTACACGCCGTTGACGACGATGTTTGCCGCAAGTCCCCGGGCGTCCGCCGTGCCCGTGATCGGGAGCAGGTACACGGTGGCGCGATTCGGCCCCGGCGTGCCCGGCGAAAGGCTGAGGCCGACGAGGTCGCTCCCCGCCGCGCCCGCCATGGTGAGCTCATCCGCGGACGGCAGTCCCGCGCTCGGCGTCGCCGCCGCATCCTCCGCGGCCTGACGGGCGGCGGCCGTGGGTGGGGTCGGGAACGAAGCCAGGAGTGCCGCGGCTGCGACCACCCCTGCTGCGAGCCCCGCCTCGATGCGGATGTGGGGGCGCTTGAGCCGCCATGCCATCGCCGAGAGCGGCAGCATCAGCGCGACTAGAGCCATCTTCACCAGCAGCACCCGCCCGTACGCCGTGTCGACGAGTGCCTGGATCGACCCGAGCTGTGCGACGGCCTCGAGCCCGCCCGCGACCACCGTCGTCGCGAAGGCAGCGAGCGCGACCGGCGTGAACCTGGCCAGGAGCACGCGTGCCTCTGCCGACCGCCACCCGCCGGGAGGGCGCAGCGCCGCCAGCGCCGCAACGCCGCCGGCCCAGAGGCCCGCCGCGACGAGATGCACGGCATCGAGCCCGATCCCGTACCAGGCGGGGATCACCCCGGCGGCGTGGCCGCCGGCGGCGAGCATGAGCAGCGCCCCGGCAAGCCAGACCGGCAGCGTTCGCCAGGCGCGGACAACCGCGATGAGCGTCAGCGTCTCGAGGAAGAGGCGGGCGATCAGCGCGGCTCCCGACCAGCCGTCGAAGAAGGCGAGGTACTCGGCCGGGCTGTGCCCCCCGGACCCGACGGTCGCCTCCGCCCACACAGCCACCAGCCCGGCGGAGAGGGCGATGCTCGAGGCGCGGAATCCGGGCTTGACCCACTCGAGGGTTGGTGCACGGCGGGCGAGCGTGGCAAGGAGGACCTGTCCTGCCAGGAAGAGCAGCGAAAGTGCCTCGACCCATTTGACCAGGCCGATCGCGATGTCCGACGGCTCGGGGCCCGGGACGGCGTTCGCGGCGAGTACCGGTGAAGCCGGCCCGACGACGCCGACATCGAACGTGAAGCTGCCCGTGATCTCGTGGCCGTCGTCGGCGCTCACCGAAGTCCAGTCGACGGTGTAGACGCCCGATGCGTTCGTGGCCATCGGGATACGGATCTCGGTGGCACTGTCGACCTCGCCGGTCCAGTCATGCCCGCTTGGATCTGCAACCGTCGCGTGCGAGAGGGTTGCGTTGAGTTGCTGGCTGAACTCGAGGAGGACGACTCCCGGTGCGGTGCCGAGATGGGCCCCCGCCGGCGGGGACGACGCCGTGAGGAGCGCGTGCGCCGACGCCGCGATCGGGATCACGAGCGCCGCGAATCCGGCGATGAGCACCGCGGCGAGGCGGCGAACACCCGTTGTCACGTTCCCATGATGGAGCAGCGCATCCCGGCCACAGACGTGGCGGCCGGAGGGCTTCGCCTCATAATCGGCCCGAGTGGCTCAGGTACTCCCGCCCCCGGAAGCGACGAGCACGCCAAGTCCCTGGTGGCGAGGATCATGGGTCCGAGACACCATCGAGGTGCTCCTGATCGCCGTGATCCTCTACGTCGCGATCGCCTTCGCGCTGCAGACGGTTCGTGTCGACGGCGAGAGCATGGTGGGGACGCTGCAGAACCAGGACCTGCTGCTCGCCAGCAAGATCTCGTATGACTTCGGGGGCAACCCGCAGCGCGGCGACATCGTCATCCTCATCCCCCCGACCGACCCGTCGCAGGACTTCATCAAGCGGGTGATCGGGCTTCCCGGGGACATCATCGAGATCGACGGGAATCACAGTCCCACCGA
>Ga0208565_1000013_pt1 | contig 272782 bp, 218 predicted proteins | sample Sb_taG_7_FD_187706 | JGI IMG/M metagenome (GOLD analysis project Ga0208565, IMG submission 187706) | Peat soil microbial communities from Weissenstadt, Germany - Sb_50d_2_FS metaG (SPAdes) (version 2) | ecosystem: Environmental > Terrestrial > Soil > Wetlands > Peat | place: Germany... | reverse complement strand
CGATCCGGAGCTGCTGAGTCCGATCCGGCACCGCAGCGAGCGGGCCCAGGCGGATCTGATGGTGATCCGGGCGCGGGCGCTGCTGGTAGAAGCGCGGACGATGTTAGTCAATGCCGCGCGGGGATTGGTCGGCAATTAGATTGCAGCACCCGTCAGATTTGCGGACCCCAACTGGCACAGAGCCGATGGAGGCTTCAAAAAAGTGCGCATGGAAGCGGGGCGATGAGGCGAGGACCTTTGGAGTAGAGGCCGGAACCAGGTAGCCTGCCATTCCCTCGTCTATGAGGATATGGCATCGCGGCCACCCGTCCAGGCTACCCTTCGGCTCGCTGCGCTCGGCCTGGACTGGGCCCGGCCGCGATGCGGGGGACTGTTTCTGTTACGAGGGAATGGCAGGATGTGAACGCGAACGAATTTGCTTGACTCGGACCGGCCTTCTCATGGAAGCGCACTATCCGTGCTAGAGCTTCGGGGGGGACGATCAAATTACAATAGGAGAGGTTTACCAGCACCTAACACCTGCTTTTATGGGCCGTATCCGCGTTCTTCCCGACCAGGTTGCCAACAAAATAGCCGCGGGCGAGGTGGTGGAACGGCCGGCGTCGGTGGTAAAGGAGCTGCTCGAAAACTCTTTGGATGCGGGTGGGAAATCGTTCCGCATCGAGATCGAAACGGGCGGAAGGCGCCTGATTCGCATCGCCGACGACGGCTGTGGCATGCTGCGTGACGATGCCATGCTGGCTTTTGAGCGCCACGCCACCAGTAAGTTGCGCGATGTGAAAGATCTGCTCTCCATCGCCACGCTGGGTTTTCGCGGCGAGGCTCTGCCGTCCATCGCCTCCGTGTCGCGGTTTCTGCTGGAAACACGCGCCGCGGAGGAAACCACCGGCACTCGCGTCGAGGTGGCGGGGGGCAAGATGCTGCGTTGCGATGAAGCCGCCCTCGCTCCCGGCACCACCATCACGGTTCGCGATCTCTTTTTCAATGTGCCCGCGCGCAAGAAGTTCCTGCGCTCCGAGCAGACCGAGCTGGCGCACATCGCGTCGCTGGTTACGCACTACAGCCTCGCCCATTTTGACAAGACGTTTCGGCTTACGAGTGAGACCAACGAGCTGCTGCACGTCACCCCCGTGGCCACTTTGCGCGAGCGCGTATTCCAGGTGTTCGGCAGCGGAGCCCTGGATGAGTTGGTCGAATTGGGTACGTGCGAGAAGCAGCTCTTTCTGCCGCCGCCATCGGTCGCGCCTTCGGAAGCCATCGCCGAATTCCGCCGCGAGCCTGATGAGCCGTCCACCAAACTATTTCGCCTCAGCGGATTCGTTTCGCGGCCCCAGGTGCAGAAAGGCAACCGCAATTCGATTTTCATTTTCGTGAACGGCCGATTGATTCGAGACCGCCTGCTGCTACACGCGCTCTCCGCGGCATATCACAATTTGATCCCGCATGCCTCGTTTCCGTTCGCGTTGCTCTTCCTCGATTGCGGCTACGAAGAAGTTGATGTCAACGTGCATCCCTCGAAAACCGAGGTGCGATTTCGCCATCAGTCTTTCGTGCACGATTTTGTGCGTGATGCGATCCGGGGGCGGCTGATCGAATCGCGGCCGGCGCCGGCGTTTTCCGCATCGCCCGCGCCACAACCTGCCGCACGCATGCCGTATTCCGAGTTCTCGCAGATGATTGAGAACGAGGCCGCCGCGGAGACGGGTATAGAATTCGCCCCGCAGACCCCGCCGATCGAGATGCCGCCGCCCGCCGATGACACGGCCCCCAGCGAAATCGACTCCACAGCGCCCGAGTTCCAACTACGCCCCGTGCGCGGACCGGAACCGCGTTTCGATTTCGGGGACACTTCGATCCCCATGGCCAGCGAGCCTGCGCCTTCGGCCGGGCGCCTGCGCGTCCCGGATACACACGGAAGCTTTCCCGAATCCGCAACTGAACCTGCTTCGTCTCTCTCCGCGCTCTCGGACCTGCGTCCGCTCGGCCAGATCCACGATAGCTTCATCATCGCCGCCGGGCGTGACGGCCTGTGGATCATCGATCAGCACGTGGCGCACGAGCGCATCCTGTTCGAAAGGGTGCTCAAGCAGCGTGCCGCCGGCAACGTCGAAGTGCAGCGCCTGCTCATGCCGCTCGTGCTGCAGCTTACTCCGCAACAACAGATCGAGTACACACGCATCGCCGACGAACTGGCTTCCATGGGATTTGAAACCGAGCCGTTTGGCAACCGCACCATCGCCGTCAAGGCCGCACCCGCCGCCATTGGCCCGGCGGATCTCGAGAAGGTCTTGTTCGAAGTGCTGGAAATCGCCGAAGGAGAATTGCGCCGCGTTTCGCTCGACGATATACGGCGTGCCATTGCGGCCTCCATCGCGTGCCGCGCCGCCATCAAGGTCAACATGCGCCTCGATCAGAGCAAGATGGAGTGGCTGCTGCGGTCACTCGCCGCGACGGACTGCCCGATGAGTTGCCCGCACGGAAGGCCTATCGCGCTGCAATACTCGATGAGGGAGATTTTGAAGGCTTTTCATCGGATCTGAGGGCGGGGTGGCCTTTACTCCACGCAAGAAAAACTACAAGAATGCGGGCGGGATACATCGTAGTGCATCATAGTGATGCATACCGATATAATGATAGATATATGAACGCCATCACCATCCGCAATCTTCCGCCTGACGTGGCGCGGGTGATCCGCCAAAAAGCCAAGATCGAGGGGACAAGCCTGAATCGCACCGTCATTAACCTGCTTCGCGAGCGCGTCACTGCGCCCAAAAGCCCGGCCAAAAGAACCCGCTATCGAGATCTGAGCGCGCTGGCTGGTTCCTGGACGAGGGCAGAGGCGGCGGAGTTCGACAAGCATTTAGCCGCACAACGTAAGATCGATTCCGAATTGTGGAAATGAGCCGCCTCACGCTTGATACGTCGGCGTATTCCGCTTTTATGCGCGGACACGCGGAACTGAGGGCAGCCCTGGAAACGGCCGAGCAAATCCACGTCAGCCCGATTGTGTTGGGGGAACTGTACGCAGGGTTTCAGGGAGGGAGCCGGCGCGCTGAGAACGAGCGCAGACTGCTACGCTTTCTTTCGTCCCCAGGTGTCAGCATTACAGCGATTGATGACGAAACAGCCGTGGTCTACGCAGAGATCCTGAATTTTCTGAGAAACGCTGGGACGCCTATACCGACCAACGACATTTGGATTGCCGCGGGCGCGATGCAGCACGGTCTGCGGGTCCTAACCACGGATGTTCATTACAGACGCGTGCCGCAGGTCATTGTGGAGTGCTATGCGATTTGATTTAAGAGAATGGACAGGCAGGAATGCCTGTCCTACTTGTACAATTCAAGAATGAATCGACGTCAATTTCTGGGGACCGCCCTGGTTGCGGGCTCGGCCGGTCCCGCCGCCATGTTTGCGGCGAATGAGCCGCACATCGACTTTCCCACCGACCCTCGCGCCCGGCTGGGCGTGGCCTCGTACCCGTTCCGGGCGTTTATCGACAGCCCGCGTAGCCGCGAGCGCGATAAGACCAAGCCAGGGATGACGCTCGTCCAATTTCCGTCGATGGTGCGGGAGAGATTCAACGTGCGCAATATCGAGCCGTTGGACACGCACTTCGTGTCGCTCGAGCCGGCGTATCTGCACGAACTGCGTGAGGCCGTGGAGAAAGCCGGTATGCACGTGATCGACATCCCGTGCGGCGTGAGAGCCAGCGTGTATGACCCGGACGCGGCCAAGCGCAAGACGGCCATCGATAACGCCAAGAAGTGGGTGGACGCCGCGGTGGCGATCGGATCGCCCAGCATCCGCGTTCACATTCAGGGAGCCCGCGGCGTTGCGCCGGACGTGGGGCGGGCAGCGGAAAGTCTGCGCGTGATTGCGGATTACGGCGCCGAGAAGAATGTCGTGATTAACCTCGAGAACGACGATCTCCAGACCGAGGACGCTTTCTATCTGGTAAAGGTGCTCGACGCTGTCCATCACCCGTATCTGCATGGGCTTCCCGATTTCTGCAATTCCATGATGAAGGGTGACGAGAAGTTCAACTACGACGCCGTTACCGCCATGTTCCAGCGCGCCTATTGCATTGCGCACGTGAAGGATTCTGAAGTCGACGAAGGCAAGGTCTTCCGCGTGGATGTGGGCAAAACGTTCGCGATTGCCAAAGCGGCTGGTTACAAGGGTTACTTCTCGATGGAATGGGAAGGCCAGGGCGAACCATACGCGGGCACGCAGCAGTTGCTCGACGCCAGCATGAAATATTTGAGCGTCTAAAGAGTTCACCGCAGAGGCGCCGAGAACCTCCAGAAAGCGTTCATCGGTAACCGTAGCAGCGCGGGCCGCGGTGTGCCGGATGCTACGATGAATAAATCCCCACACTATGGCGTTGCGTTTCTATAACACGCTGTCGCAGCAGGTCGAGGAGTTCCGGCCGCAAGAGGACAATCTCGTGCGGATGTACACCTGCGGGCCGACAGTCTACAACTTCGCGCACATCGGCAATTTCCGCACGTTCGTGTTCTATGATCTTCTGCGGCGATGGCTGCTGACGCGCGGCTACAAGCTCGACCACGTCATGAACATCACCGACGTGGAGGACAAGATTATCCGCAACGCGCTCGACCAGCACAAGTCGCTCAAGGAGTACACGGCGACGTACGAAAAGGCATTTTTCGAAGACTGCGCAGTGCTGCGCCTAACGCCGCCGGAGCGATGGGCGCGAGCCACGGAGCACGTCAACGAAATGGCTGAAGCGATCGAGAAACTGGGCGAAAAGGGCTACACGTACCAGAGTGAGGGGTCCATCTATTTCCGGATTGCGAGCTTCCCCGAATACGGGAAACTTTCGCACAACGACTTCAGCGGCATTCGCGCGGGCGCGCGCGTGGACGTGGACACCTACGAAAAGTCGGATGCGCGCGACTTCGTGCTATGGAAATCACCTAAGAATGGCGAGCCGTTCTGGGAGACGCCGATCGGGCCGGGGCGGCCGGGCTGGCACATCGAATGTTCCGTGATGGCGATCCGATATCTGGGTGAGACGCTGGATATCCACGCGGGCGGCGTGGATCTGATTTTTCCGCATCACGAGAATGAGATTGCGCAATCGGTCTCGCTGACCGGGAAGCCGTTCGCGCGCTATTGGCTGCATTCGGAATTTCTGCTGGTGGACGGACAGAAGATGTCGAAGTCGCTCGGCAACTTTTATACGCTGCGCGATGTTTTGGGGCGCGGTTATCCGCCCGAGACGGTGCGGTATTTGCTGGCATCGGTTCCGTATCGAAAGCAGTTGAACTTTACGTTTGAGGGCTTGCAGTCGGCAAAGACGGCGGTGGAGCGCTTGCGCAATTTCGCGTGGCGGCTAGGTCACGAGAAATTTCCGGTGGGCGGCAATGAGAAGTTGGCGCTGCGAACGGCCGAAGCAGAACAGCAATTCTGCACCAGCCTGGACGACGACCTGAACACGGCCGGGGCGCTGGGCGCGGTATTCGAGTATTTGCGGGACACCAACATCGCCATGGATGCCGGTGATTTTCGCACGGAGAACGTGCAGCCGGCGCGGGCGTTTCTGGAGAGCTTCGATTCCATTTTCGATGTGCTGCGGCCGAGCGCGCAAAAGGAGTCGCTCTCCGATGCGGAAGTGGAAGCCAGGATCGCGGCACGCACGCAGGCCAAGAAAGCGCGCAATTTCAGCGAAGCGGACCGCATTCGCGACGAACTGACGGCGGAGGGCATCATTCTGGAAGACACGAAAGACGGAATTCGATGGAAAAGAAAGTGAAGCAGCACACAAAGGCCGTGCATGCGGGCGACCGAAAGAAGGACGGGCGACATATCCCAGTCACCACGCCGATTCATACCGCCGCGAGCTTCTTCTACGAGAGCATGGAAAAGCTGGATCGGGTATTCGGCCGCGAGGAGCCGGGGTTCAGCTATGCGCGCTACGACAACCCGACGAACGCGGCGCTCGAAGAACTGTGCGCGTCGCTCGAAAGCGGGCCCGGAGCGCTAGCGTGCAGCTCGGGGATGGCGGCGATACACGTGGCGCTGCTGACGGCGCTTACGGATCGGCGGAAGTCCATCGTGGCGGCGAACGCGCTGTACGGCGCGACGGTGAATCTGCTCATGAACGTGCTGGGGCCGCTGGGGGTGGCGGTGCGGTTCGTGGATATTTGCGATCTGGCGGCGACGGAAGTGGCAATCCGGGAAGCCAAGCCGGGTTGCGTCGTGATGGAGACGATATCCAATCCGCTGCTGCGAGTGGGGCAGATCGACCGCGTAGCGGAGCTGGCGAAAGCAGCGGGCGCGGCCCTGATGGTGGACAATACGTTCGCGACTCCGCTGCTGGTGCGTCCGATGGAACTGGGTGCGAACCTGGTGGTGCACAGCCTGACGAAGTTTCTGGCGGGACATGGCGACGTGATGGGCGGTGTGGTGGTCTCCGACGAGGCGCATTACGACACGCTGCGCACGCTCTCGCGCACCTTCGGTCCGATTATGGGGCCGTTTGAGAGCTACATGGCCATGCGCGGCATCAAGACGTTCGCGGTGCGTGTGGAACGGCAGTGCGCCAATGCCTGCCGCGTGGCTTCCTGGCTGCGGGATCAGCCCGAAGTCGGGCGCGTGCATTTTCCAGCAGACCCGGCCCATCCGGATGCCGCAACGATCCGGCGGCTGCTGCCAGAGGGACTGTATGGCGGCATCGTCAGCTTCGAACTGGCGAACGCGGGCAGGCAAGAAGTGTTTCGCTTCATGAATGCGCTGCGCCTGGTAGTGCCGGCGACCTCGCTTGGCGACGTGCACAGCATGATGCTCTATCCGGCCATGAGCTCGCACCGGGAGCTATCCCCCAAGCATCGTGAGCGCATGGGGATCTCGGACGGCCTGGTGCGGCTCTCGGTGGGGATCGAGGCGGTCGAGGACATTATCCACGACCTGGCGCAGGCGCTCGAGAACTCGGGAGTGGCGGGAGCCGGGGCTTAAAACAAAAGGCTTCTTCAACGCCGAGACGCTGAGAAAAGCAAAAGCTACCAGGCGGGCAGGAATTGCCCGACCGTGACACGGCGCCACACCTCTTCTTGTTTGATACGTCTGAATAAAAAGGAGATCCGCTTTGGAGAACGGATTGCTCGCACAAGTCAGACGTATGCGGACTACCGGCCCAGGCCTGGCGACGATTGCGGTCCTGACCATAATCCTGTGGGGCTGCATTCTGGCGGAGCACTGGACTGTAGCGCACGCCCGAGCGGATGCGTATCGGGCGCTCAGCGAGATCCGCGCGTTACAACTGAAAAAACACATCGTACCCGCTGCCGCTCCGGTTCGCCCGCAGCGTGAAGTGCGGCCGGAAATCGGGTAACGGAACCAATTCCCAGATTTGTCCGTCTGTTATCATTGGCACCCTCTGATCTGAGGCTATGGGTCGCGGCCGTGTTCTATAATGCGAGGCTGAGGGTTCCGGACAAGCATGGAAGGTGAACCGCAGCAGAAAACTGCACGTCCCGGGTGGTTCAGCGCGCTCGCCTGGATGCGGGATTTGGCGTTTTCGGTCCTGCTAGCGATCATCCTCATTGTGTTTATCTACCAGCCGGTCAAGGTGGAAGGCACGAGCATGATGCCGGCCTTGGTCAACGACGAGCGGATTTTTATCAACAAGTTTACGTATCGGTTCGGCTCGGGCAATATCGAGCGCGGCGACCTGGTGGTGTTTTTCTTTCCACTGGACCGCAGCAAGTCGTACATCAAGCGCGTGATCGGGCTTCCGGGCGATACGGTGCAAATCGATCATGGAGCGGTCTTTGTGAATGGAGAACCGCTGGACGAGCCCTATGTTCCGGACGAATTTCGCGACCGGCAATCGATGGCGTCGAACACAGTGCCATCGGATAACTACTTCGTGCTGGGCGATCACCGCAGCTCATCGAACGACAGCCGCGCGTGGGGCACGGTCGGGCGGAGAGACATATACGGAAAAGCCGTTTTTGTCTATTGGCCGCTCGACAAAATGGGCCGGCTGAAATAATCACCGCCGGTTGATGAGCCACATCACGAGGCTCAGCACAACGCTCAACAGGATACACGTCACGATCGGGAAGTATAACGTGGTGTTGTGCCGCTGGACGATGATGTCGCCGGGTAGGCGGCCGATACGGAATGGCAGGCGCGGGGCGAACTCGATGGCGAGGCCGATGATGAGGAGGAGGATGCCGAGCGAGATGAGAGTTCGGCCCATGAATTCAGCGTAGGACATGCGGATGAGGGTGTCCACTGCGACCGATGCCGGAATCGTACACTAGAAACGGAGCTGGAATGAGCTACACGGTGGTTCTAGAGCGAGAATCGGACGGCGGCTTCGTTGCGAGCGTTCCGTCTCTCCCCGGTTGCGTGACGCAGGGCGACTCACGGGAGGAAGTCCTAGCTAACATACGCGAGGCGATCGGGCTTTACATCGAAGACTGTTTGGAGGCGGGAGATCCGGTCCCTCAGGAAGCCGGCCGCGAGTTCGTCGAAGTCGAAATCGCAAATTGATGCCAAAACGACCGGCCGATCTTTCAGGTCGGGACCTACGCAAAGCGCTGGAGCGCGTGGGCTTTGTCTTTACGCGGCAGCGCGGAAGCCACATGATTCTGCGGCGTACGCGGCCATCCGGCCGAGTCGTGGTTCCGGATCATAGAACCCTGCGACCAGGTACCCTCCGTCACATTCTCCTCGAAGCTGGACTCAGCGTGGAAGAACTAATGCGGCTCTTGTGAATTGCGCCCGGATTCGAGCCAGTGGATGATGCTCTCCACGTCGAAAACGCAGCCGGCCCAGGTGCCGCCGCTGGCGTTTTGCAGCGCGGCCCAGAGGCGCGAATCGTCTGGGAGTTGGGGATCGGGAGCGAGATCGGGGCGCGGCGGGCGGGCGGCCAGTACGCGCGCGCCTTCGTCTTCGCCAAAGATGCGGCCTCCAGCGCCGACTAAATCCAGCGAGCCTTCCAGGTTCACGCGGTCGATGGTGATCTTGATGATGTCGCCATCGAGCACTTTGCCGATTGGACCTCCAGCGAGCGCTTCCGGCGTGACGTGGCCGATGCAGGCACCTGTCGAAACGCCGCTGAAACGCGCATCCGTCACGACGGCGATGTGTTTGCCGAAGTCGAGGTAACGAAGCGCGGAGGTGATTTGGAAAATCTCCTCCATGCCGGAACCCATGGGGCCGCGGCAAATGAGCACGACGATGTCGCCGGGCTGAATGCGATCAGGCCCCTGGCTCTTGATTGCGGCGATGGCGGCGGCTTCGGTGCGAAATACGCGTGCCGGACCAATCTTGCGATAGACGCCGTCGAGATCGACCACGCTGGAATCGATGGAAGTGCTCTTGATGACCGAGCCGCCGGGGGCGAGGTTGCCACGCGGGAAGGTCACGGTGGGCGTCAGGCCGCGCTTGGTTGCACCGGCGGGGTCCATGATGACATCATCCGGATCGACGCCATCGCGATCGTGCAGAAGCTGGCGAAGACGGGAACGCCGCTCGGATTTTTCCCACCAATCGAGCATGCGGCCCAAGGTTTCGCCGCTGGCGGTCAGGACGTCCAACTCGAGCAGTCCTGCGCGACGGAGATGCAGCATGACTTCCGGGACACCGCCGGCGAGAAACACCTGCACGGTTGGATGGGAGCGCGGACCGTTGGGCAGGACGTCAACCAGCCGGGGAATCTTGCGATTCACGGTTGTCCAATCGTCGACCGTGGGCCGGTTCAGTCCGGCAGCGTGGGCGATGGCGGGCAGGTGCAGAATCAGGTTGGTCGAGCCGCCAAATGCCGCGTGGACAGTCATAGCGTTACGCACGGAAGCGTCGGCAAGGATGTGCTTCATGGTGATGCCGCGGGATTCAAGTGCGAGAGCGGCGCGTGCCGAGCGGCGGGCGAGATCGAGCCAGATCGGCTGACCTGAGGGCGAGAGCGCCGAGTGTGTCAGCGCCATGCCCAGCGCTTCCCCGATCACTTGTGATGTGGCGGCGGTTCCGAGGAACTGGCATCCGCCGCCTGGTGTGGCGCAGGCACGGCAGAGGTTCTCGGCGGCCGCTTCGAGCGTCATCTGACCATGGGCGAAACGTGCGCCCACCGATTGGACGCGCCCAGCGTCTTCGCCTTCTTCGGCGAGCAAGGTGACGCCGCCGGGAATCAAAACGCAGGCGAGATCGTGCATAGCGGCGAGAGCCATCATCATGGCAGGGAGCCCCTTGTCGCAGGTGGCAACACCGATCACGCCGCGGCGCGTGGGAAGCGACCGAATCAAACGCCGGAAGACGCTGGCAGCATCGTTGCGATAGGGCAGGCTGTCGAACATTCCCGTGGTGCCTTGCGTCCGGCCGTCGCAGGGATCGGTGCACGCCCCGGCGAAGGGAACCGCGCCCAAGGCCTTCAGTTCCTCGGCCGCGGCCTGCATCAACAAGCCAACTTCCCAGTGGCCGGTGTGATATCCGAGCGCGACGGGAGTTCCGTCAGCGTTGCGAATTCCGCCGTGCGTGCTGAGCAGCAGAATTTCTTTGCCGCCCAGTGCGCGAGGATCCCATCCCATGCCGGCGTTCTGGGCCCACCCGAACAGGTCACCCGACGGGCGCGTCAATAGCATCTCGGGAGTCAGCGGCAGAGAACCCTGCGGCCCGGGCGCTTTCGTGGGGACATTGTAGATCGAGGGGTCGCCGGAATCGGTGATATTCTCGAATGCTATGGCCATAGGAAATCCTGATCCTACCACCCGCAGGACCTTCCTCACAGCGCTGAGCGCGGCAGCGTATACGCGAGTACTTGGCGCAAATGATCGCGTACAGGTGGGCTTCATCGGCTATGGATTGATCGGCAGCCAGCACGTCCGCGATTTCAAAAATCAGGCGGATGCGGATCTGGCGGCGATGTCCGATGTCTACCAGCCGCGCCTGGAGCAGGGCGTGGCAGCGTGCGGCGGGCACGCGAAGGCTTATCCCGACTTTCGCCGGCTGCTCGACGACAAAGACATTCAGGCGGTGGTTGTAGCAACACCGGACCACTGGCACGCGCTCATGACCATCATGGCCTGCGCCGCGGGCAAGGATGTTTACGTCGAAAAACCTCTCAGCGTTTTTGTGCGCGAAGGCAGGTGGATGGTGGAGGCGGCGAGGCGATACCAGCGTGTGGTGCAGGTGGGCACGCAGCAGCGGTCTGGCAAGCATTACCAGAAGGCGGTGGAAATGCTGCGCGCGGAATATATCGGCAAAGTGATGAGCGTGCGCATGCGGTCGTTCCGCAATGTGATGCCGGGTTTCGGGTCGCCGCCTGACGAAACGCCTCCGAGCGACCTGGAGTATGAGATGTGGCTGGGGCCGGCGCCGAAGCGGCCGTACAACCCGAAGCGCTCGCTGTACCATTTCCGATGGTTCTGGGATTACTCGGGCGGCCAGATGACCAACTTGGGCGCGCATGACATCGACGTGGTGCAGTGGGCCATGCAGGTGAAAGGGCCGGCGGCGGTGGCGTCGAGCGGTGGACGGTTTGCGCTCGAAGATAATGGAGAAACGCCTGATACCCAGGATGCGCTGTTCGAGTATCCAGGGTTCACGGCGGTGTTTTCCATGCGCGAGGCAAGCGCAGGAAACCGGGGCGAAGGCAAATTGGAATTTTTCGGCACCAAAGGAAGTTTAGGTATCGACCGCACGGGGTTTGAAATTCATCCGGACCTGAAAATTGATCCGTTGAACGCCATTCCACGGTTTGCCGGGCACCCGGCGGGCGGGCCGCAACGCTCGGGCGCGCCGCCCCAGCCCTGGATCGAGCCGTTCAAAATGGCGGGATCTTCGGCGGAACAGCTCAGTCTGCACGTGCGGAATTTTCTGGATTGCGTAAAATCGCGTGAGCGGCCCATTGCGGACATCGAGCAGGGCCACCAAGTCACTACCACTTGCCACTTGGCGAATATTTCGCTACGCACGGGTCGTAAGATCCGCTGGAATGCGGAGACCGAGGAGATTGTGGGTGACGCGGAAGCATCGAAGTGGCTGGAGCGGCCGTATCGCAAACCTTGGGACGAAGTGCTGCGGAGTTACCATCTATGACGCGAAGACAATTGTTAGCCGGCGCTGCCGCCGCGGCCATGCCAGCGTTCGGCGTTCCGCGCACGGGCATGGGAATCGCGACCACGTCGTTTATGACTGCGCGGCGCCCACGCGACACTTACGAATTTCTCGCATACTGCCATGCGCTCGGTGCGGGCGGGATTCAGGCGCCGCTGGCTTCGCTCGATCCTGCATATCTCAAGAAGCTACGCGATCGCGCTGAAGAATTCGGCATGTACATCGAGGTGATGGCGGAGCTACCCAAATCCAACGAGAGCGAATCGTTCGAGCGGGCAGTGGCGGGGGCCAAGGCCGCGGGAGCATTGTGCATCCGCAGCGCAGCATTGGGCGGACGGCGGTACGAGACCTTTTCGCAACTGAGCGATTGGCAGGAATTCGTCAAGCGGAGCACGGCGGCCATCGACCGCGTGCTGCCCATTGTGACGAAGCAGCAAATACCGCTCGCCATCGAGAATCACAAGGACTGGACCGCGCAGGAACTGGCATCGCTGGTGAAAGAGCGGTCGAGCGAATACCTCGGCGTTTGCCTGGATACGGGCAATAACATCGCGTTGCTCGACAATCCGATGAGTGTGATCGAGACATTGGCGCCCTACGCGATATCGACCCACTTCAAGGATATGGCCGTGGAGCCGAGCGCCGAGGGCTTTCTGCTCTCTGAGGTGACGTTAGGCGAGGGAATCGTGGACCTGAGCCGGGCCGTCGCGACGATTCGCCAAGCGCGGCCGAAAACGCGCATCACGCTGGAGATGATCACGCGAAATCCACTCGATGTGCCGTGCCTGACGGATAAGTACTGGGCAACATTTCCAGATCGCAACGGGAAGTACCTGGCGGACACGCTGCGCATGGTGCGCGACGCGGCCGGCCGGCTGCAGCATTTGCCGCGCATCGATGGCGAGAGCGCCGCGGGCCTGCTGCAACTGGAAGAAGACAACGTGCAGCAGTGTTTGTATTACGGGCGGACGCGGCTGGGCGTTTAGCAGCTGACATGTTGGTGAACCATAACCGCTCCCTTTGGTCGCGGCTCGGTTACCGATGTCCAGGATCGGCTATCTGCACAGCCCGCGGCTTGAAAGCTCCGATCAAAATGCCCACCGCACTAACAGCGGCGCCCACGACCGCCCACGTGGTGAGCAGCGCGCGATCGATCAGAAAGCCGGCGATGACGGGTGCGATGATCTGCGAGATTGACATCAGGGATTGCGTCAGCCCCAGCACAACGCCTTGTTCTTCGCGGCCGGCACGCTGTGTGATCAGGCTGGTCAAGGCGGGCCGCAGCACGCCAGTTCCGAATGACGCGATGCTGCTGGCTACGAGCAGACCTGTCAGATGGTACGTGAAGCCCATGTACGCGAAACCGGCCGTGGCGGTCACGAAGCCCGCAGCCACCAGTTTTTCTTCGCCGAACCGCTTTACGAGACGGCCGATGAGCCCGCCTTGCAGGATGATTCCCAGAAAGCCGACGTAGGCGAAGATGTAACCGACTTCCTTGGGACCGAACGGATGGCCGTTCCAGGTGTAGCGGCGCTCGGCGAAGAGCGCGAAACCGGAAAAGAAAATCGCGAATGTGAAGGTGAAGGCGAAGAATTGCCAGAGCAACTCGGCCAGCACGGGACGCTGGAAGTAGGCGGCGTAGTTACCCCAGTCGAGCACGCGCAAACGGCGGCCGGCGGGAGGCGGCGGGCCATCGCGCTTCTCGGAATCGGGAATCACTGGCGCGGAGGGCAGGAGAAAATACGTCGCCAAAATACTTGTGAAAGACAGCGCGGCCGCCGCGAAGACCGGGTATTCGTAGCTGTATGTGGAAAGGAAACCCGAAATCGCCGGGCCGATCAGGAAGCCGACGCCGAAAGCCACGCCGATCATGCCGAAGGATTTGGCGCGCTCTTCGGGGCGGGTGACGTCGGAGATATAAGCTTGCGCCAGAGAAAGGTTGCCGGCGGTGAGGCCATCGATGACGCGGGAAAGGAACACCATCCAGAGCAAGCCGGCGTAGCCGGCCCAGGCGAGCATCAGGAATCCGATGAACGTGCCCATCTGGCTGACGAGCAGCAATGGACGTCGGCCAACGCGGTCCGACATCTGGCCGAGAACCGGGCCCGCGACCAGTTGACAGGCGGCATAGGTGGAAACGAGCAGACCGACGATCGTGGGACTCGCGCCCAAGCGCTCGGCGTAGAACGGCAGCAAAGGCAGAATGATGGTCAGGCCGAGGACATCGACCATGACGATCAAGAAGATGGGCAGCAGCGGCGAGCTCTGCCGCGATCGAGCGGGTTCTGCCTTCACCGCGCTCACGATTGATAGTTCACGATTTTGGCGAACGAGGTGGCGTCGAGGCTTGCGCCGCCGACGAGCACGCCGTTAATTTCCGATTGCGCCATGAGTATCTTCGCGTTGTCGGGTTTCACGCTGCCACCATAGAGAATGCGCAGGTTGGCCGCGGCTTGATCGCCATACTTCTGGCGCATTTCGCGGCGGATGATGCTGTGCGCTTCGGCGGCGATTTCAGGAGTGGCCGTTTTGCCCGTACCGATGGCCCAGACAGGCTCATATGCGATCAGGATTTTCGCAAACTGCTGGGCATCGAGACCCGCGATGCCGTTGAGACACTGCGCACACAATACGGCTTCGGTCTGCCCTGCCTCGCGGTGCGCCAGTTGCTCACCAACGCAAACGATGGGAGTGAGGCCAGACTCGAGCGCCGCGATGGTTCGCTGCAACACCGTGGCATCCGTTTCGCCGAAAAACTGGCGCCGTTCACTGTGGCCGACAATGACGTGTGTCGCGCCGGTGGAACGGATCATGGGTCCGGAAACTTCGCCGGTGAATGCGCCTTCCTTCGCCCAATAAAGATTCTGCGCACCGATTTGAATGTTCGTGCCGCGCGCGGACTCGAGCGCCGCAGGAAGATCGAGAAAGGGCGGGCAAATCACGATTTCGCAATGCCGGGCGGCTGCGACGAGCGGCCGGAATGCTTCAAAGAATGCTTGCGTATCCGCGGGCGCCTTGTACATCTTCCAGTTGCCCGCCATCACAGGTTTGTTCATAGAGTTGTTATGCCGCATGGCCGAATGTTGCGCCGGCAGCACATTTTCGAGGGTAGCAGATGCGCGCGCGGTTCCGAGCGGGCTTTATACAGGACTAACCGGACGATGGATTTCAGGGCGTGGCGGACGGGGCCGGCGGCGGAACGGTTTGCGCGGGGCCACGGTTCGGGAAGCTACCAGCGCAATCAGATCCTGTTCGTTCAGCACGGGTTCGACCGCGCGCGCCTGTGGGTCGATCGGCAGGCCCAGTTTCGTAAGGAGAATTTGCGTGCACAGGGAGGGGCCTTCCTGAATCCCAATGTGATACTTCTGAAACAGCCGCACGTCCGCGGTTACGGTGTAGTCTCGCGTCTGTTCGCCGGAAACCACTGCCTGGAAGCGGAACGTACGCACAAAACCGGCCTGATCAAAACCAACGTAGCGGAGCTGCATCGGTTCGCGCGGCTTCTCGGGCGCCCGGGCTGTGTGGTGATTATCGAACAAATGCACATTGGCGGCCTTCGGCCAGTGGCCGCCTTGCAGCTCGAAGCTCACGGCCTGGCCCACCGCCAGGAACGGAAAGTCGTGTTCCCATACGGCGGCGCTCGTAAAGTAAACCGTCTGGCCGTTCTCAGCCTGGATGAATCCCGACCGGCTGGTGGCACTCAGGTTCTTGATTCTTCCGATCATTCCTCTTGTGGCGCCTTGTTTGGGACCCGGGTGTCTAATGGACGCGATTTGGAGCAGCGCACCGACCGGCCGTTTGGCTAAGGCTGGAGAGCTCAGCGAATCCGACTTAGTTCAGACCGGCTGACGAGAGGAGCGAGAATGCCCGGCTCTATTTCATGGTCGGACAATTCACCCCTAAAGTCAATCTATGCTTGAGGTAAGCGGCGGAGGCAGACGGGCCGACTCAAACAATCTGGGGTAGAAAACTTGTTCCCCGGCTGATGGATGTTCCGAAACTCTCCGCTACCGTCTGGCCCACATCCGAAAGAGTCGGGCGTAAGCCCAGATTCACCCCGGCGCGTGACTTCGGGCCGAAGACAATCAGTGGCACGTACTCGCGGCTGTGATCGGTGGATGGTGTTGTGGGATCGCAACCGTGGTCGGCGTTGAGAATCGCCAGGTCGTTCTCGCGCAATTTGTCTTGAAATTTCGGCAGCCAGGCGTCGAACTGTTCGAGCGCCGTGGCGTAGCCTTCGACATCGTTACGGTGGCCATACTGCTGGTCAAAATCGACGAGATTGACGAAGATCAGGCCGCGCTCGACCGCGTCCATCGCCTCCAGTGTCTTTGCCATGCCATCGTCGTTGTTTTTTGTCTTGACGTGATCACGGATGCCGCGCCCGAGGAACACGTCGAAGATTTTTCCGACCGAATAGATCTCGACATCGCACTCGTCAAGACGGTCGAGCAGCATACCGCGAGGTGGCGGCACGGCATAGTCCTTGCGATTGGGAGTGCGTGTGAATGCGCCGGGCGATCCGGTAAATGGCCGGGCGATCACGCGGCCCACCTCGTGCGGTCCGCGCAGGATGTCGCGCGCGGTTTCGCAGATTTTGTACAGTTCCCACAGCGGAATGACGTCCTCGTGCGCAGCGATCTGGAAGACGCTATCGGCCGAGGTGTAGACGATGGGCGAGCCGGTGCGCATGTGCTCGGTGCCCAATTCCTTGATGATCTCGGTGCCGGATGCTGCCTTGTTGCCCAGCGCACGGCGGCCGATTCGGCGCTCGAATTCATCCATGATCTCGCGCGGGAATCCGTGCGGATAAAGCGGCAGCGGCTTTTCGAGATGAATGCCCGCCATCTCCCAGTGGCCTGTGGTCGTGTCCTTGCCGGGCGAGGCCAAAGCACAGCGGCCGAACGCGCCGGCGGGGGACGGTACCGGATCGAGGTGCGCCAGCGGCTTGATGTTCGCCAGACCGAGACGGCTCAGATTCGGCAAGTGCAGCGGGCGCACGCGCGCGATATTGCCGAGCGTGTCACTGCCCACGTCGCCGTAATCCGCCGCATCCGGCATGGCGCCAATGCCCACGCTGTCGAGGACGATCCAGATCACGCGATCGAACATAATTCGAGAGTAGCATTCCAATTCGGGGGCGCTCGTCCTATAATCGAGCGCGATGGCAACCTTCCGATTCTCCATTCCGGCGTTCCTGGCTGCGACTGCCGCCTGCGGCGCCGCGGAGCTACAGGTGTGGCCGGTGGACTCGCTCACGAAAGTATTCGACGACGATTCACCGGGGACGAACCGGGCATCTGAAGACATGTGGCTGATCGCGCGGAACGGCCACACCAGCGTTCAATTTGCGGTGCGCACGACCGAACCGGTCGCGGCATTGGATGCCACGATCAAACTGCGCGGCGGTCTGCGGACAGAGGTGCGGCGGGTCGGCTATGTTCCCGTGCGCGCCAACCCACCAGGCTCGCCAGCCGACGAGGTGCTGCGCGCGGCGCCGGCGAAGTTTCCCGATCCACTGTTCGAGGACTTTCCGTTTCGTCTCGACGCCAACCAGACCACCGCGATCTGGGTTACCGTCTACGCGCCAGCCGGAACCAAGCCCGGAGTCTACAGAGGCGAGGCCACATTCCGCGACGGCAAGCGACGCGTGGCAGGCGTTCCGTTCCGTATTGAGGTGACGCACGCCACCGTTCCTGCGAAACAATCGTTGAAGGTCACCACGTGGTTCGATCTGGGCCAAGACAGACTGGGCCGATACTACGACATCGGCAACAATCCCGAGCGGTATTGGGAAGTGGCCGGCAACATCGGGCGTGTGCTCGCCGATCACAAGCAGAATGTCCTGATCACGCCGGTGCTTTCGCTCACGGATGCGCGCGTAAAAGGCGACGGCACCTTGTCGTACGGCTTCTCGCGGCTGGACCGGTGGATTGAAACGTTTACGCGTCTCGGCGCACTAGACCTGATCGAGGGCGGCCATCTCATGGATCGGGCGTCGGGATACGACTCCCCGATCAGCATCCCGGTGCTCGCCACGGAAAATGGCGAAGTGCATCGAATGAACGTGGGCGCTGACGATCCGCGCGCGGCGGCCCACTTCAACTCGTTTCTTCCGGCGCTGTACGCGCATTTGCAAGAGAAGGGCTGGCTCAACCGCTACGTGCAGCATGTGTTGGATGAAGCGCACGGCACTGAGCCGCCAGTTTATCTGCGATACGTCGCGATCATCCGTAAGAACCTGCCCGGAGTTCCCACGGTGGATGCCATCGATCAGACCGCGGGCCTTCTCGGCGAAGCCTGCGACATCTGGGTGCCGCAGCTTGGCAAATTCGACGACGGTTTCGACGCCATTCGCGCGCACGTCAGCAAAGGTGGCCAGGCGTGGTTCTATACGTGTCTTTATCCGCAGAAGCGCTACCTGAATCGGTTCATTGATTACCCGCTGCTGAAGACGAGGTTATTGCACTGGTTCAATTTCCGCTATGACTTCACGGGATTCCTGCACTGGGGCGGAAATTACTGGGATGGCGACCCGTACGCAAACGTCGAGCCGGCGATCGAAGACGGCAAAGAGGTCCTGCCCGCCGGTGACGCCTTCATCACCTATCCATGGCGCGAGAAGAACAGCATCCACAGCTCGATTCGCTTTGAAGCCGAGCGCGAAGGCATCGAAGATTACGAACTACTCCATGCACTCGCGGCGACTGATCCCGACAAGGCTCGCCAACTCGCCACGAAAGCGATTCCCGGGCTGACCGATTACATCCGCGACGTGCCCACCTTCCGGCGCTTGCAAGCCGAGCTGTTGACGGCGGCCCAGTGAAAACCGGGGCGTCAGTTGACAATTTGACGCTTTGTGACAAATTGTCCAAAATTGTCACCCTAACTCTGGTTAACTCGCCAAGAGGTGTTTGCTCGCATCTGTCTGACTTGTAAAGCGTTGGTCAAACCTATCCAATGGCAATCGAATTGTAAAAGGAGGGTAGCCATGAGAGTCCGGGTCATTCTTCAGTTGAACCCCCCAAATCCGGTGACAGTAGCCGCTGTGGCGACGCCGCCGTCGAAACGGGGCGAGCATCGCAGCGCCAAGCGCCTGCCCGTGGACTACCGGTTCTCACTCTTCTCGAATGGCGAAGAGGGACAGCGTTACATTCCGGCACGCGGCATCAACATGAGCCGCTCCGGCGCCCTGGTGGAAGCCGAAGAGCCTGTGGGCATCGGCTCCGTGGTGTCGATCAAGGTGAACAAGCTCGGCCTGATGGGCAGTGCTTCTGTGCGGCATTGCACCGGGAAAGGCGGCCGGTTCCGGATCGGACTGCACTTCCCGTCGCCCCTCGCTCAGTCGCAATAACAGAAACCCCGAAACCTTTCGCCTGGCGCTGCGCATCATACGGTTATGCGGCGCGCTGGCCTCTTAACTCTTTTCTTCCTATTACCTGCCGTAGCGGAGGATCTCGTACTGACGATCCCGCCGGTCAGGACGTCGATGAGCGTTCAGAACCAGCCTGTTGCCATTACTGTTTCCGGATCTGTTTCGGGTGGTTCCACGGGTCATGATCCAGCGCCATTCCGTTTGAGTCTGACGGCTGATCTCAGCGACTTGCAGCAGAACATCACCACGCTGCTGAGTTCGCAGTTGAACCGTTCGGAAAAGTGCGGGGATCGCCTTACCATCGAGCATGCCACGCTGGCCCCGAGCGCTCCAACGGCTCTGCTGACAGCCAATTTGCACTACGAGAAGTGGGCATGCGCCAAGGTTTTCGGAAGGGACGTCGTGAAGCGGTTGGTGGGTGGAAACGGCGCTGTAGAAGTGCAGCTGACGCCGGCGGTGGAAGCGAATCGCACGATAAGGCTGCAATCCGAGGTCGGGTCGATTCAGGCGGACGGTTCGCTGGGTGAAGCGCTCCGTTCGGGTTCTCTGGGCACGATGTTGCGGGACAAGATCCGGACCACGCTGACGGCCGCGATGGAAAAAGCCAACCTGGAAGCCAGCATCCCTCCCGAACTGCAGCCGGTCGCCACGATTCAAGGTGCGCAGTTCGTGGATGGGGCAGGTCGATTGTGCCTCAAGCTATCGGGCGAGGTGCGCATTTCCGCTCAGCAGCTCCGAACGTTGATCGACCAGCGGACGGCCAGCGCCTCGCACTGAATCCATCTACGGAAGTGTTTCCGCGGCAACCTTCCGCTTTTGTTCCGCGCGGAAGCGATGCAGCTTCTCGCGAAGCTCGGGCCGGCTGTTGGCAAGAATCGCAATCGCAAATAACGCAGCGTTCCTGGCGCCCGGTTTTCCTATGGCGAGCGTGCCCACGGGAACACCGGCGGGCATCTGCACCGTAGAGAGCAGCGAATCCATTCCTTTGAGAGACTCGCTCTCCATGGGAACGCCCAGCACCGGCAGCGTCGTATAAGCGGCGGTAACGCCTGCCAGGTGCGCGGCGCCACCCGCTCCGGCGATGATCACTTCGAGGCCGCGGGTTTCCGCGCTCGAAGCGAACTCGGCGGCCAGTTCCGGCGTGCGATGGGCGGAAAGGACGCGACTTTCGTGGGGCACGCCGAACTCGTTAAACGTTTCGCTGGCGGCGCGCATCACTTCCCAATCGGACCTGCTGCCCATGATCACGGCGACCAGGGGATTGGCATTCTCCATGCGTGGAAACTATTCTCCTTGTGCAAGCGTATAACCGGACTTGCCATCAAAATTGCGCAGGCTCTCGGTTTTGACCACGTCGAGACCCGCCGCAGCAACACGCTCCAGCAAACCAAGAATGTGCCGTGATGTAACGGCGGCGCCCGGCTGCGCGGCGGTGTAGCGGCAGCGGAAACTATCGGTGCAAAACGTTTCCGGGATCCCGTCGGGCCAGACTTTAAGCCCGCGATTCGCAATGGTGGAAAGCTTCAGGCCATCGACGTTGATGCGATTCATCGCCTCCGCCAACTGATTCGGGTTGCGGCTCGCCCACTCCAGATAAATATCGATGCCCACCAGTTCCGTCTTCGGCGCGGGCAGCGGGGCCTTCCCTGCTCCGGCCGCGTGCGCGCTGCGGTGAGCATAACTCACGGCCTTGAGCGTTTCCGGCTTCTTCCCCATGCGCGCGATGACCGCGTCGGCGAATTCTTTGGTCCCAACCTTCTGCTTGCTGATTCCTTCCGTATAGACGTCGTAGGTATGAACGCCATCCTCCAGAGTGCGCAGCCAGCCGTTGTGTACGCGCTCCGCGGCTTCGGGCTGATCGATGTGCACGAGCATCAGCACAGCGCCCAGCAGCAGGCCCGAGGGGTTCGCCAGGTTCTGACCGGCGCGCCGCGGCGCCGACCCATGGATGGCCTCGAACATGGCGCAAAGATCGCCGATATTCGCCGATCCAGCCAGGCCAACGGAACCGGCAATCTGGGCGGCGACGTCGGAAAGGATGTCGCCATAGAGGTTGGGCATCACGATCACGTCGAACGCTTCCGGAGTATCGGCTAGCTTCGCGGCGCCGATATCGACGATCCAGTGCTCGTTCTGAATGTCCGAATACTCGGCAGCAATCTCGTCAAAGACCTTGTGGAAGAGACCGTCCGTCATCTTCATGATGTTGTCTTTGGTGAAGCAGGTGACCTTGGCGCGCTTGTGCTGGCGCGCGTACTCGAACGCGTAGCGCACGATCTTTTCGCATCCCGGCCGCGAGATGAGCTTCAAACACTCGATTTCATTTGCGGTCAGGCGATACTCGATACCCGCATAGAGGTCTTCCTCATTTTCGCGAACGATCACCACGTCCATCTTGTGATGCTTGGTCTCGACAAAAGGATGGTACGAGACGCAAGGCCGCACGTTGGCATAGAGGCCGAGAGTCTTGCGCGTGGTCACGTTCAGGCTCTTGAATCCGCCGCCCTGCGGGGTGGTGATGGGAGCTTTGAGAAATACTTTGGTGCGGCGTAGTGACTCCCACGCGCTAGGCTCGATGCCGGCGGTGTTCCCTCGCAGATAAACTTTTTCACCGATTTCGATGGTTTCGATCGCAAGCGGCGCGCCGGCCGCCTCCAGAATGCGCAACGTGGCATTCATGATCTCGGGACCGATGCCGTCGCCGTGCGCAACGGTAATAGGAATCTTTGCGGCCATATGGTGGATTACCCAAGATAAGGAATAATTGGAGCGCGCGCAACCACTATAGGATAATGAAAGTTCCCGGACACTATGCGCATCTGCTATCTGGACGCCTTTTCGGGCATCAGCGGAGACATGCTGGTCGGCGCCCTCGCCGACGCCGGCGCGGACTCGGCTGCCATCACGGATGGGTTGTGCTCGCTCCATAGCGGGGCATCGGTGTCGTTCGAGAAGGTCAAGCGGTGCGGCATCGCGGCCTCGAAGTTTCACGTGCATGTGGACGAGCAGCAAAAGCACCGGCACCTTTCGGGGATTTTGAAGATGATCGAGGCAGCCACGCTCTCGGATCGCGTGAAACAGAACGCTTCAGCGGTGTTTCAGCGGCTGGGCGAGGCGGAAGCCGCGGTGCACCAGATTCCCATCGAAAAGGTCCACTTCCACGAAGTCGGCGCGGTGGATTCAATCGCCGATATTGTGGGCGCGTGCCTCGGATTTGAGCTGCTGGGCGCGGATGCTATCTACAGTTCGCCGCTCAACCTCGGCAGCGGAACCGTGAAGGCCGATCACGGCGTAATGCCCGTTCCGGCCCCGGCCACCGCGGCGCTCGTGGCGGGCAAGCCAGTTTACGCGCGCGGCCCGGCAGTGGAGCTGACTACGCCGACCGGTGCGGCGGTCGCGGTGACGCTCGCGCGGGATTTCGGCGTGATGCCGCCGATGAAGATCGCGGCAGTCGGGTACGGCGCCGGGGGTCATGATTTTGCTGAGCAGGCGAACGTACTGCGCATCTTCGTGGGCGAGGCTTCCGGCGCAGTGGAAGCTACAACAGTGTGCGTGATTGAGGCGAACATCGACGATTCGAGCCCGCAGGTGCTCGGTTATGCCGTGGAGCGGTTACTCGAAGCCGGCGCGCTGGATGCCACTCTCGAACCGCTGGAAATGAAAAAGGGCAGGCCCGGCACTTTGTTGCGCGTGATCGCGACGCCGGAGCAACGCACGGCGCTCGCCGAAATCATCTTCAACGAAACCACAACGTTGGGCGTGCGCACATACACTGCGGAGCGCCTGGTACAAGCGCGCCGCTGGGTGGAGGTGGAAACGCCGCACGGCAAAGTGCGGATGAAAGTTGCGGAGCACTCGTTCGCGCCCGAGTACGAAGACTGCCGTGCGCTGGCCCGCGCGACTGGCACGGCTCTCAAAGACATCATCGCCGAGGCGAATTTTGCGTATTTGAAAAACAATCGATGAAATACTACCTCACGACTCCGATCTACTACGTCAACGCAGCGCCGCACATCGGCCACACCTACACCACCATCGCCGCCGATGTGATCAAGCGCTTCAAACGTATGCAGGGCTTCGACCCAGTGGTGCTCACCACGGGCAGTGACGAACATGGCCAGAAAGTGGAGCGCTCTGCCCAGGCAGCCGGGAAAACACCGCAAGAGTTCACCAAGGCTATCGCCGAGGAATTCAAGCGGCAGTGGAGCGATTTCGGTCTGGGTATCGACCACTTCGTTCGCACGTCGGAAGATCCGAAGCATCGCGAAACGGTGCAGTGGCTCTTCGAGCGATGCATGAAGAACGGCGCGGTCTACAAAGGAAGCTACACCGGCCAGTACTGCGTGTTCGACGAGCTTTACGTGAATGACGCCAAGCCGGGCGACCCCTGCCCCGATTGCGGCCGGCCGACCGAGACCGTCACCGAAGAGAATTACTTCTTCAAACTTTCCGCATTCGGAGAGCGCTTGCTCGAACTCTACCAGAAGCAACCGGATTTCATCCAGCCCGAAACTCGGCGCAACGAGGTCATCTCATTCGTCAAGCAAGGCTTGAACGACCTCTCCATCAGCCGCACGACCATCAAGTGGGGCATCCCCGTACCGGTCGAGGGCAACCACGTGTTCTACGTCTGGTTTGACGCGCTGACGACCTACCTGACCGCGGTGCGAGATCAAAAGGATAAGTCTGGAAACGACATCTGGCCCGCGGACCTGCACCTCATCGGCAAAGAGATCGTCCGCTTCCACGCCATCTATTGGCCGGCTTTCCTGATGGCTGCGGAACTGCCGATTCCCAAACGCGTATACGCGCACGGATGGCTGCTGTTCGAGCACGACAAGATGAGCAAGTCGCGCGGGAATATCGTGCGCGCGGAGCCAATCCGCAAAGTCATGGGCGCCGACGCCCTGCGCTATTTCTTGCTGCGCGAAATCGTCTTCGGGCAGGACGGCAGCTTCAGCTACGATGCGCTGATCGGGCGCTATAACTCGGAACTCGCCAACGGTCTGGGAAATCTCGCGAGCCGCACGCTCACCATGATTCAGCAGTATCGCGGAGGCGCAATTCCTGCCGGGGGCGCGGATCTGGTTCAGAAGGCCGCTTGCGAAACGATTCGTGCGACAGCAGAGGCTTTTCACAAGTTCGATTTCTCGAAGGGCTTGGAATCGATTTGGGCGATGCTCTCGGTCGTGGACAAATTCATTGTCGAGCAGGCCCCCTGGAAACTGGCCCCGAACCAGGACCCGGCTGTACAGCAGAAGTTGGACGCCGCCCTTTACGCCTCTGCCGAAGCGCTGCGCATCGCCACTGCCTTGCTCTATCCGGTCCTACCCGAATCCTGCGCCAAAATCTGGGAGCAGCTTGGCATGCCCGATCCGCTTGACTCGATCCGGCTCGACTCGTTGGCCTGGGGACAATTACGCGCGGGCCAGAAGATCGGCCACATCGCCGCCGTTTTCCCACGCATAGATGCCAAGCCTGCCATCGAGAAAATGCGCGAACTGGAAGCCCAGGTGTCCGCCGAACAAGCAGTGCTGATGGGCAAAGCGCCCGCTCCGGCCGCCGCGCAACCCACGGCCGGCAGTCCGCAAATCACCATCGACGATTTCGCCAAAGTGGACCTCCGCGTTGGCCAGGTGCTCTCCGCCGAGCGCGTCAAAGGCGCCGACAAGCTGCTGCATTTGAAAGTCGACCTCGCCGAAGCGGAGCCGCGCTCCATCGTCGCCGGAATTGCCGAAGCCTACGCACCGGAATCGCTCATTGGCCGCAAAGTCGTGATCGTGGCCAATCTCGCACCGCGCAAGCTGCGCGGCCTCACGTCGAACGGCATGATCGTGGCCGCTTCGCTCGAAGGCGGCAAACCCATGCTGGCCGGCTTTCTCGAAGATGTCCCCGTGGGTGCGCGGCTGAAGTGAGCCTGGTCGATTCCCACTGCCATCTCGATGACGAGAAGTTCGACGCCGACCGCGACGCAACCATCGAACGCGCCCGTGCAGCCGGCGTCGACCGCATGATGGCGATCGGCACGGGCGACGGACCGCCAGATCTCGAAGCCGCGCTCCGCCTCGCCCGCGAGCACGATTTCATCTATGCAACTATCGGTGTGCATCCGCACGACGCCGCGAAAGCCACGCCCGAGACATTCGAGCGGCTCACAGAACTCGCCGGGGAATCCAAAGTCCTAGCCATCGGCGAGATCGGTCTCGACTACCATTACGACTTCTCTCCGCGCGATGTTCAGAGTCGCGTGTTCGCGCAACAGCTCGAACTCGCCGCCGGCGCCCGCAAACCCATCGTCATTCACACGCGCGAAGCCTGGGATGACACGCTGGCGCTGGTCCGCGAGCACGGCCTGCCGTTCGGCGGCATCATGCATTGCTTCACCGGCGGTGCGAAACAGGCTGAGGAAGCCCTGGAACTCGGCTTTCACCTCAGTTTTGGCGGAATCCTGACGTTCCCAAAGGCGGACGATGTTCGCGAAGCAGCCGCCCGTGCGCCTGAGGATCGCCTCCTGATCGAAACCGATTCCCCTTACTTAGCCCCAATTCCGTATCGCGGCAAGCGCAACGAGCCGGCATTTCTCACCGAGACTGCGCGACGGCTGGCGGAGCTCCGGACAATGTCTGTTGAGAACATGGCCGCCATCACGACACAGAATTTTAACCGTCTCTTCAAATTGGGCTAAGTAATTTACATGCATTCCACGGTGTTCAGTTGCATTCTGCGCGCAATTCGTGCATCCTAATAGGTTTTCTTCCTCGCGACGGCATGCGCATCCGGATTCTCTACCACGACCACTGCTTCGACGGCGCGGCCTCCGCGGCCTTCTTCAGCCGCTTTATGGAAGGTGCGTTTCACCCTCGCGCGGAATTCGCCTACACGGGCATGGCGCACAAAGCCTCGCAGATTTTCGAGCCCGAGCTGTTCGATGGCGACGAGAACGCCATTGTGGATTTCAAGTATTCCAGCGACCCCAATCTCACCTGGTGGTTCGATCATCATCAAAGCGCGTTTCTGACTCCCGAGGACGCCGAGCACTTCCGCCAGGACCAGAGCGGCAAGAAGATGTACGATCCATCTTTCAAGTCGTGCACCATGTTCATTTGTTCCATGGCGCAAAAAAAGTGGGGCTTCACCGCGCCGGATCTTGCGCAGTTAGTCCACTGGGCCAACATTATCGATGGCGCGCAATATCCCGATGCGAAGACCGCGGTCGAGCTTGGCGCGCCGGCCATGAAGCTAACTCTCGTCATCGAGGGATCCAAGGGCTCGGACATGGTCCAGAAAATCATCCGCTGGATGCGCCATCGTTCGCTCGAAGAAATCGTGGCCGAACCCGACGTTCAAGAGTTGTTCGATGTCCTCTACAAGCGGCACGTAGACTCCGTGGAAATGATTCGAAGCCGCGCGCAAAGTGACAATGGAGTCATCTACTTCGACCTCACCGGCTACGATCTCGAAGGTTACAACAAGTTTATCCCGTACTATCTGTTCCCTGATTCGACTTACACCGTCTCAGTAAGTCCGTCCAGCTTCCGTACTAAGGTGTCAGTCGGCTCCAATCCCTGGGCGCGCGAGGAACCCAAACACAATCTCGCCACGATTTGCGAACGTTACGGCGGAGGTGGCCATCCACGAGTGGGCGCCATCAGCTTCGAGCCGGGCGCGCTCGAGAAGGCCCGCACTGTCGCCGCAGAAATCACCCAGGAACTGAAGAGTTAGAATAGTCCCATGGCCTCCCGAACGCTCGTTTCGGTGGAAGAGTACCTCCGGACCAGCTACCGTCCTGACTGCGACTACGTAGACGGCGAAATCGTGGAGCGAAACTTGGGAGAAACTGAGCATAGCGACTGCCAGGGCCGTATTTACGCCTATTTTCTAAATCGCTGCAAACAATTGCGTGTCTATCCGCTCGTCCAGGAGCGCGTGCAAGTCTCATCCACGCGCTTTCGCATACCCGATGTGTCCGTAGTACTCGGTTCCAGGCCAACCGAGCCGATCCTTACTTCTCCGCCCTTCATCGCCATTGAGATCCTTTCCAAAGACGACCGCATAAGCCAGATGCAAGAGCGCATCGACGATTACCTCAACTTTGGCGTCCGTCATGTCTGGGTAGTCGACCCCCGCACGCGCCGCGCCTGGGTTCACACCAAAGAAGGCGCCCACGAGGCCAAAGACGGCATCCTGCGCACCGAAGATCCCGCCATCGAGTTACCGCTTCCCGAGATATTCCACGCTCTCGAGTAACTTCTCCACGTGCTTGGCAAGCACGTCGCACTCCAGGTTTAATCGGCCGCCTGGCTTATAAGTCCCCAAAGTAGTGACCTCATAAGTGTGCGGAATGATAGTTACACTCAGCACGTGTTGATCGAGTGATGCAATAGTCAGACTGATCCCGTCAATGGCAATCGACCCCTTGAACACCAGGTAACGGTCCAGTTCCGCCGGCACGCGAATCTTGAGCCACCAATTTTCATCCCCCACCGAATCGAGCGACAGAAACTCGCCGGTCCCATCCACGTGCCCTTGCACAATGTGGCCGCTCAAGCGATCCGTAGGCAGCAGCGGCCGTTCCAGATTTACCCGTGATCCCGCGGTCAGGTCACCCAGGTTGCTCCGTCGCAGCGTCTCCGGTGCAAGGTCCGCGGAAAATGAATGCCCGTCGATCTCGACCGCCGTCAGGCACGCGCCGTTCACCGCGATGCTCGATCCTTGCTTCATGTCCTCCAGCACACGCGCGCACTCGACGCGCAGCCTCGCCCCGGCCGTTTGTTTCGCAAGCTCCGCAACCGTGCCTAACTCCTCGATGATCCCGGTGAACAATTCAGAACTCCTTCCGCACGTAACCTTCTACAGCGAATTCATCCCCCGCCATGGGGTGCACCTGAATGCCGTGAAGCACGATGGCGTCCATGCGCCGCCGCCGTCCCCTCCCGCCGGCCATGGGCAGCGACTCCAGACCTCCCAGAATCTTGGGCGCGTAGTAAAAGAAAACCTTGTCCACAATGCCGCTGTCCAATGCCGCCCAGTTCAGCATGCTTCCGGCCTCTATCAACAGCGAGAGATATTTTTCCTCGCCCAGCCACTCCACCAACTGCCGCAGATCGGTTCTTCCCCCAGGACCATCAAACCTCAGCACCTTCACTCCCCGGCTCTCCAGCGCTTTGCGCCGGTCTTCCGACGCAGCCGACGTCGTCACGATTACCAGATCTTCCTTCGTACCCGCCACCATCTTCGAATCGAGTGGAATGCGAAGCTGCGAGTCAGCCACCACGCGCACGAGCGGCCGGCTGCGCGGAAGCCCCGTCCGGTCCGTCAGCAGGCAATCGTCCGCCAGCACCGTACCCACGCCTGTCAGAATCGCGTCCGAGTGATGCCGCAATAGCTGGACGTCCGCCCGCGCACGGTCGCTCGTGATCCAGCCCCGATTGTCATCCGGAGCCGCGATCTTGCCATCCAGCGTCAGCGCCGTCTTCAGCGTCACCAGCGGCCGCCCGGTCCGCATGAAATGTACGAAATCCTCGTTCAGTTTCTCGGCTTCGGCCGTGAACTCGCTCGCCAATTCTACTTCGACGCCGGCCGCGCGCAGCTTGCGAAAGCCTTCTCCGGCCACCCGAGGATTCGGGTCCTCCATCGCAGCCACGATGCGCGATACTCCCGCGGCGATTAGCGCATCCGCACAAGGCCCTGTGCGGCCCTGATGCGAGCACGGTTCCAGATTGATGTACAGCGTCGCCCCTCGCGACCGGCTGCCGGCTTCCTCCAGCGCACGAATCTCGGCATGGCGTACGCCGGCATAGGTGTGAAATCCGCGGCCCACCACTTCCGCCTCGCGCACGAGTACTGCGCCCACCATCGGATTGGGGCTGGTCTGCCCCTTACCGCTGCGGGCCAAGTCGAGAGCCTCGCGCAAGAACGGCGGATTCATTTTTCGAACAGTGACTCGATGAACTTTTCCGGGTCGAATGGCAGAAGATCATCCACCTTTTCGCCAATTCCCACATACCGGATGGGCAGGTTCAATTCGTGCGCGATCGCGATCACCACGCCGCCTTTGGCCGTGCCATCGAGTTTTGCCAGCACGATGCCCGTCACTCCGGAACTCTCCGTGAATCGCCGCGCCTGCTCCAGGCCGTTCTGTCCCGTGGTCGCATCCAGCACCAGTAGAACTTCGTGCGGCGACCCCGGAATCACACGCGCAGCCGTGCGGCTCATCTTTTCCAGCTCAGCCATGAGGTTCGTCTTCGTCTGCAGGCGCCCGGCCGTATCCACAATCACGTAATCCGTTTTGCGTGCGCGCGCCGCCTGCAAAGCGTCGAACAGCACCGCGCTGGGGTCCGCACCCGGCTTCTGCCGGATCACCTCCATCCCCGTTCGCTCGCCCCATATCTCGAGCTGCTCGATGGCCGCCGCGCGGAATGTATCGGCGGCGCAAAGAAGCACGCTTCGCCCCTCCGCCTTGTAACGCTGCGCCAGTTTCCCGATGCTGGTCGTCTTCCCCGCTCCATTGACACCCACCACCATCACCACCGCCGGCGGCGCACTCACATGTACCAACGGCCGTTCCGTAGCCTGCAGAATCTCCAGCAGATGCTGCCGGATCAAACCGCGCAGCTCAGCCGCATCACCCACCAGCTTGCGGTCCACCTGCTGACGGATGCGCTCCAGAATCTCATTGGTGGTTCTGACCCCGATGTCCGCGCTGATAAGCGTGTACTCCAGCTCATCCAGCAGGTTCGCGTCGATTTCCTTCTTACCGGCAATCGCGTCTTCGAGGCGCGAAACCAATCCCGCGCGCGTCTTCTCGACCCCGCTCTTCAGCCGCTCCAGCAGGGATGGCTCTTGTTCCACCGAGCCGAACAGAGTTTGAATCATTTTGATTCATTGTAACAACCGGCGGAAAACCACCATCGCGCGATACAATTCCTCTGGACCGCTTCCATGGACACCACACCATCCGGCACGCCGCTTCGAACTGACGGAAAGCCCGGTTGGATGGCCATCGCCCTCATCGCGGCGTTTGTGCTCGGTGCCATCGGAATGTTCGCGATCGGCGCGCGCCTGGTGACGCGCTCTCCTGGACCTGACGTTTCGGCTATCACGGTAGTTCCGTTCTCGGACATCGACTCGATTCCCGGCAATGCCCCCTTCGGCGCTCTGTTCGCGCGCCAACTGGCGGACGCGGTGTCAAAAGCTCCAGGCTTTCACCTCGTCGAGCGGCCGCAGGCCGCCACCCTCATCGAAGGCAGTGTGAAAACGTTGGGGAACCGCATAGGCGTGGCGGTCTGGCTCGTCCGCGCGTCCGACCGGAGGGCTCTCTGGTCACAACACTATGAGTTCACCGCGCAGGAAGCTCGCGGCGTACAGAACAAGATCGTTCAAGGCGTCGCGAGCGCGTTGCATCTCCCACCCGGTGCAACCCCGCCCACGTAGCCCCCCGTTTTCTTCTTTTCTTCGTGTTAACTAAGGTATACACTACGTAGGATGCTAGACCGGAACTTGGAAGAAGCGATCTATCAGATGCAGAAGCTCAACACCGAAAACGGTGTGAAGCAACTGGTCGAAGAAGCCGCGCAATTGTTCGCCAACGGCCGCCACATGGAAGCTGGCGCCTTGCTGGAAAAAGCGGAGGCCATCATGGCGAACCGCGGCGCACTGGCTGGGACCCGCCCTTCTTCGCCTCCGGCCGGCCGCAACGAACACAGCAAATTGGAGGAACGCGCGAAAGTGGATGATCGGGCGAAGGTTGACGAGCAGGCAATGGCTAACATGGCAGGCAAGCTGGCAGACGGCCTGTCGAAAATTCTAACCGGCGCTTTTCAGGAGCTGGAGCGCCACATCATCGGTGAGAGCCGCAAAATCAGTACTTCTTTGGAGCAACAGCTCGAGCGGCTCCAGGCCAACGTGGAGAGCCTCACGCAATTAAAAATCAATTTTGAGCAGTTGACGGAAGCGGTCTCGCTACAGAAGTCTGCCGGCGCCGCCATGGGTCAGAGGCACGATCAGGTATCTTCCCAGGTGACCGCCTTGCAGGAGACCACCGCGCGGCACGAAACCGAGCTTGGCGCCCTGCGCGGTGAAACCACAACGCTCCGTGCGGAAACGGTCGCAATACGCGGCGAGACTGCCGCATTGCGCACCGAGACCAAGGATTTCTCCACCGCCATCACGCACCAGATGGACGGCGTTTCCACCCGGCTCGGCCTGCACCACGAGGAGCTGGCTGGATTGAAATCCAACATCTCGGATGTATCTCGCAAGGTGGCGGGGTTCATCGAACGTCTCGACCGCCAGGCGGAAGTCATTCGGTCTTTGAACGAAACACAGGTCCGGCGCGCTGCCGCGTTGGACGAGCTTCTTGGCGTGCTGACGCGCCTCAAGGCACCCGCTGAGTCAATGGTGGCCATGGCCGCCGCCGGTCAACTGTAAACTGATCCGCCTCCACCCGCGGGTCACGGAAGAATCATGCCAACCGTCGAGCGCGTGGCGTTATTGTTTGCGATCGCCGGCAATCTCTATCCGGCCGGGCAAACCTACGAACTTCGCGGTCGCCTCGCGCCCGAATCGCCGGCGGCGGTTTCGCTCTTTGGGGCCACTACGCCGTTCCACGCCGAGACTCCGGCGGATGAGCAAGGCCGTTTCCGGTTTCGCGCGCTCGCGCCGGGCGAGTACATCGTTGCAGTCTTCATTCCAGGAAAAGGCGAGGTCCGGCAAACGATAGAAATCGGGCCCGGCACAGCGGACGATAAGGGCCGCATCGAGCTCACAATTCCCATCGCTGATGCATCCGCCGAAGCGCTCCCGGATCGCGCCAAAGTTTCCAGCCGCGAACTCTCCATTCCGGATAGCGCGCGCCGTGAGTATGCGGCTGCTCAAGAAAAGCTCAGCAAGCGCGATGTGGCGGATGCAGTAGCGCACTTGCAGCGTGCCGTTGCCATCGCTCCGCAGTTTACCTCTGCCTGGAACAACCTGGGCACCATAGCCTACCAAGCCAGGCAGTATGCGCGCGCGGACGAGTGCTTCCGCAAGGCACTCGAGCAGAACCCGAGCGCTTACGAGCCATTGGTCAATCTGGGCGGCGTGCTGCTGAACGAAGGCAAGCCTGACGAAGCCTTGCCGTATAATCGCTTCGCCGTACTGAGCCGCCCTCACGATGCGCTGGCGAATTCACAGCTTGGTATGAATTACTTCATGCTTCGAAATCTGGAGTCGAGCCAAGAGTATCTCGAGGTCGCGAAGCGCATTGATCCCGCGCACTTTTCCTATCCCCAACTAACACTGGCGCGGATTCACTTATTACGGAAGGAACGCACTCTCGCGGCTCAGGAGCTTCGGGATTTTCTGCACCGTCACCCGGACGCACCCGAATCCACCCACGTTCGCCAACAGTTGGCGGAGATCGAGCAAGAGATCGGCGGGCCGTCCGTTACGTCACGATAAAGAAGCCTGTTTCCACTCGCCCTCCGCTAATACGCGTCCAAACAACGCGTGCGCGGCCCTCGGATGATGCTGGAACGCGAAACTGCACCATCTGCCCGCACGTCAAGCCCGCGAATTCATGTACCGCCCGGAACCCGCGTCCGCTATGGTCAACCAACCGGCCGTGCACTTCCCTCAGCCCACTGGTGGCATTCGTATCTGCAAACACCAGTGAGATGTCACCTATACCCGTGTCCCGTGGCTCCCGGCGCTTTTCTGCGTCTTTGATGCGTTGGCGCTTCGTTGCCGTGGCTGTTCTTCTCATCTTAAAGGAATTATGTCAGGAGATCGGGCGAATGTCGAGTTTACTTTGATAACTCCTCAGCCGATTTCTATACTAACCTTCGATATCAGTCAGTCTAGTACTCCGGATATACGAAAGTAAGCACCACGATGTCCGAAGTTAATACTGGATGATACTGGCAACTTACTGCGTATCTCCCATATATACTAAATTTAGGTATTGCAATATATAAGTCACTCAGCTATTCTGTGGTCGGTGGATCAGTTATGAACGTGGTCTTATTTGGTGCCGCAATCTTACTTGTTCTGCTCGGCGTAGCGTTTGGGATGTTATTCGCCAAATTGCTAGCTCGTGAGCGCACGTTGCCTGCGCCCGAAGAGTGGGAGGATGTGTTTTCCCCGGGACGCTACAAGGCCATGGAACGCCTGCTCGAGGACGCTGATTACCAATTCCTGTCCGCGAAATCCGGCGACAATAAGAAATTGCAAAAGCGCCTGCGGGACCAACGAGTCCGCATCTTCGGCGCTTATGTCAACTGCCTGTCGCAGGATTTCACGCGCATCTGCAATGCCATCAAGAAGGTGATGGTCGATTCCCAAGTCGACCGCCCCGATCTCGCTGGATTGCTGATGAAGCAGCACTTTCTATTCACCATCACCGTCTTGGCCATCGAGTTCCGCCTGGTCCTCTACAACTTTGGGCTTGGCGCCCCCGACGGCCGCGGTTTGATCGATGCGCTCGAGAACATGTGCGCACAACTGCGCACGCTCTCCCTCGTTGTAGACGCGGCGTAGCAGCCGTTCGTCACGGCAAGTTCGCTTGGCTCGGTAACCCGCATCCGCCTACTGGCTCTGTAACTACCTTGCTCTTTACCCCCACCACCATCGGCCGCACCTGTGCCACGGCAGCCTGCACTGCGGGCAACGTGAACGATGCGTCGTGGCTCCCTTCGCTGTCCCAGACTTCCGTCGCCCAAATCGCGTTCTCGTCTGTCGGGTCCTTCGCCACCACGTAGCTCATGCATCCCGGCATATCTTGGACGCAACGCACCAGAATCGAAATGACCGCATCCCGCTGACCCGGCTGTGCCTCCAGTTTCACGATCAATCCATACATCCCAGCAACATAGCACGCTGATTTCGCTGTCAACGAAGTTTCTCTTGACGCTCCACGGCATTTCCTCTACTATGCAGAATAAACATGCCATCGCGAGCCTACCTCGGCGAATTGGAGCAGATTGTATTGCTGGCTCTGATCCGCCTTGGCGACAACGCCTACGGCGTGCCCATCCGCCAGGACATCGAACAGCGGACCAAACGCAACCTGTCAATCGGCGCATTGTACCGGACCCTGGAACGGTTGGAAGAAAAAGGGTTTGTTAGCTCCCGGACCGGCGATCCAACTCCCGAGCGCGGCGGCCGGGCCAAGCGCTTTTTCCGGGCCGAGCCGCCGGGTCTCAAGGCGTTGCGGCGAACCCGCGATGCCCTTGACGTGATGTGGGAAGGTCTCGATCTCAGAAGGATCTGATTCATGACGCGCAAACCGCCTCGCCTGGCTTGTTTTCTGGTTCGCGATGAAGTTGTTTTGGGCGATCTGATTGAGGAGTACAACACCTACCACCGCTCGTCCGCCTGGTTTTGGAAACAGACCTGGAGTCTGCTGTGGTTTACCGGCCATGCCGAGCAGCCAGAAAGGAAACGCCCCGTGAATTTGTTGAGTGATTTTTGGACCGACTTCCGTTACACCCTGCGGACCTTTACCAAGAATCCGGGCTTCGCTGTTGTGGTGATCCTGGCAATTGCTCTAGGAGTCGGCGCGAACACGACAATCTTCACCCTGCTCAACTCCCTCGCCTTGCGCCCGCTGCCAGTGCCGGACTCACGGCGCGTCGTGGGCGTCTACCAAATATTTCAAGGCCACGCGCCGCGCAACGTGAACGGTGAGGTAAGCCTGTTCTCCTATTCCGAGTATCAGCGGTATCGCGATCAGAACCGAGTGTTTTCCGGACTGGCGGCCTACTATCCGTTCTTCCGTGCCACACTCGCCGGCGAGACGCCGCGCGACATGAGCGGGGAACTGGCGACGTGCAACTACTTCCGCGTATTGGGAGTGCAACCCGTGATCGGCCGAGGCTTCGCCGACAGTGACTGCGCGGCGCCAGGTTTGGCGCCTGTCGTGGTGTTGAGCGATAGCGCGTGGCGGAGTGTATTCGCGAGCGACCCCTCCATGATCGGCAAAGTGATCACGCTCAATCGCGTGAGACTCACGGTGATCGGTGTTGCGCCCCCGGGATTCCATGGAGGGCAAATATCCGCGGCCGACTTTTGGGCGCCCCTCACATTGGATCCCCTCATTCACGAGGGAGACTCTCTCAAAGGCGATAATCTGAGCTGGCTGGTTCTGGCCGGACGTCTGAAGAATGGAGTCACTCTCGACCAGGCGCGGGCCAATCTGAGCGTGATCGCGGGCCAGATCGATCACCTGCATCCCGGCCGCAAAACCACGCTCTCCGTGGATGTAGCGACATTCATGAGTGTTCCCGAGGAGAGGCAGGGCGTACTGACTGTGGCGAAAGTGATTTTCGCGGCCGTCAGCCTCGTGCTGCTGATCGCGTGCGCGAATGTCGCGAATCTGCTGCTGTCGCGCTCGAGCGCTCGCCAAAAGGAAATCGCGGTCAGGGTATCCGTGGGCGCCAGCCGCGGGCGCCTGGTCCGGCAACTGTTGACCGAAAGCGTAGTCCTGGCTCTTCCCGGCGGCCTGCTCGGTGGCATGGCCGCCGCCTTGTTACTGAAGCCTCTGTTTCTCATGCTGATTTCGCATCTCCCCAGCGAAGTCCCGCCACTGACGCTCGACCTGAGTCCCGACCTCACCGTTCTCGCCTATACGCTGGCGTTGACGCTGCTGACGGGAATCGTCTTCGGCCTGGCTCCGGCGTTACAGGCATCGAGGCCCGATCTGACGATGGCCCTCAGGATGGAGGGAAGCGGACACGGCGCGCATGGTTCCCATGGATGGCTGCGCAGTGCCTTGGTCGTAGCGCAAGTCTCCGTCTGCCTGATCCTGTTGATCACCGCAGGCTTGCTGGCCCGCGGAGTTCAGGTGTCCCAGACGATTGAGCCCGGCTTCCGCACCGACCATATATTCTCGGCAAAGTTCGACCTGGAACAGCAGCATTACAACGAGCTGCGCGCCATGACATTTCATCGTTTGCTCATGGAGCGAGCTGCGTCTCTGCCCGGCGTGGATGGCGTGGCGGAGACTGTCGTCGTGCCGCTGAGCATGAATTCCTGGGGCAACCAGATCACACTCCCTGGCCGCCCGGACAAGCTGCAGGACCGGTTTACGTTAGTCTCACCGGAATTCTTTTCCGTGCTCGGAATCCCCGTCATCCACGGCCGCAACTTCACCCAACTGGAAATCGATGGAAACGCGCGGGTCGCCATCGTCATGGAATCCACCGCGCGAAAACTTTGGCCCGGCCAGGATCCCCTTGGCAAAACATTCTCCGATGACGAAAAGAAACCACCACCTATCGAAGTCGTTGGCGTTGCTCGCGATTCCCACGCCTCGAGCCTGAGCGAACTCGATTCCATCTTCTTTTACTTTCCGCTGAAAGCTGATGCGCAAGTGCCTTTGAAACTTCTCGTGCACAGTAAAGCCACCTTCGAGCAGACCGCCAAGGCCCTCCGTGCCGCCGTACGCAGCATCGATCCGAACGTGCTGGTGGATGTGAGGAGCATGGACCAGAATTTGGAGATGTACCGGACTCCCGGCGTGTTGGTCACCGAGCTTGCTGGGGCGCTTGGTGGATTCGCTCTGCTTCTAGCATCGATCGGTATCTATAGCGTGGTATCACACGCCGTCAGCCGCCGTGTACGGGAAATCGGCATTCGCATGAGCCTGGGCGCTGAGCGGCGCGACGTCATGGGTTTGGTGCTGCGCGGGGCGATGCGCCCTGTAATGATCGGGATAGCCCTCGGAATCATGGCTTGCGCGGCCGTCTCGCGGGTACTTTCTGGCGTACTCTATGGCGTGAGCCCCCTCGATCCGGCCGCCTTTGCCGGCGTGACGCTGTTCCTGGCCGGTGTTGCCCTACTGGCAAGCTACCTCCCAGCTCGCCGCGCGACTCGTATCGATCCCATGCAAGCCCTACGTCACGATTAGCCAGATTTTCTCGAAAACCCACCCTTTCCGTTCCGATAAGCTCAGTGTGGGAGCATTTCTCGATGACGCCGAAGCGATCCTGGAAGCGGCGGAAGCTGCTGCCCCATCGTCCAATCCGGCCAATGTCACCATCCTGATCAGCCCGCAAGGCGGCATCCACATGCTGTCCGACTCGGACTGGCCGCTCGCCTCCCTGGAGGCTCATCACGGGGCCCGTACGGCCTACCGGGTGAGCCAGACAAGCGGTCATGTCACCGTGGAAGGGCGGTCCGGGAACCAGCGATGCCGCCTGGAATCTGAACATCCGCAAGCAGTTGCGCGCCGCCTGCTGGCTGGCCCAGGGCCTACCCTCCCCTGCCGTTACTGAGACTATTTCCCTGCCCGAAACACTCCTAGATCGTGGTGCCACAGGAACCTGAACCTGTTGTCAGCGAAGAGCTTATCCGCCAAGTCGAGCGGCACTCCGCCGATATCGCTGATGATGTGGCGCGGCTGCGGTTCGTCCGTGACTCCGTTGCCAGGCATGAAGCCGCCGCCCGCCGACGGGCTCGATTTCTCGACCGGTCGATGGAGGCTCAAAGGCAACGAGTACGGCTCGCCATTGCTATCCCATTGACCGCATTGTTGTTATCGTTCACCCTGACACCCAATGTGGCGCGGAATCCACAACCCCATGCGGTCCCCGTCCGGGTCCACGCTGCGGCAGATAGCGCGGTGCCAAAAGTCTGGCTGGTGGAGCGAAAAGCCGGCCTGGAAATCTTCAGCAACGGTTTGCGCCTCGAGAACGAGTTTCTGACTTCAACCCGCACCCGTAGTTATCGCGCCTTCGATAGGCGAACTTGGCGGGCGTCGAACGGGGAAACGCGGCCGGCGGGCATCGTTTTCCACACCACCGAGAGCCGGATGGCGCCGTTCGAGCCCAGCCAAAATGCGCGCCTTCAATACAATGGGCGTAACCTCTTGGCTTTCATCGCCAAAAATCACTTGTATCACTTCGTGATCGACCGGTTCGGCCGTGTTTTTCGCGTCGTAGCAGAAACCGATTATGCGAACCATGCGGGCCGCTCGGTCTGGGCCGACGACCGGTTTATCTACTGGAGTTTGAACCAAAGCTTTCTGGGCGTAGCATTTGAGGCGCAGACGGAATCCGCCGATATCGCCACGCGAGCGCAAATCGATGCAGCGCGGGTACTTACCGAGATGCTGCGCAGCCGATACCGCATTCCTGTGGCCGACTGCGTCACGCACGCGCAAGTCTCCGTAAACCTGCAGACCATGCGGCTCGGATACCACACCGATTGGGCGGCCAACTTCCCGTTCCGCGATGTCGGCTTGGGAGATGGATACAATACGCCCGTTGCCGCACTGACGCTGTTCGGTTTCGATTACGATTCCGCATTTCTCCAAGCCAACGGCGGGCGTGTGTGGCCGGGACTGGTGATCGCGGAGGAGCAGATCGTGCAGGAAGCCGCGGCTCACGGAACGACGTTGGAACTCTACCGCCGCAAGCTGCGCCAACGATTTCACGACTGGAAGCCCGACAGGGCAGGGTCCTCTGCCGATGACGCCGCGGGCGACCGGTAACCGGCTCCGCACAAAACACGTCGTGCGAAAATAGAGAAATGCGCGTACGTCTTGCCTTAGCTGCGCTAGTAGTCTGTTTCTGCGCGCTGGCGGAACAAAGCCTCACCGTGGACCAAGTGCTCTCCTTCATCCGGTCTTCCGTGAAGATGAAGATGCCGGACAAGGAAGTCGCCCGCTATCTGGCTACGGTCAAGCTCTCGGAACGTCTGGATGAGAGGACCGTGGAGGAATTGCAGGGCGAGGGCGCTGGTCCCAAGACCATAGCGGCTCTCGACGCACTGGCCAACGCATCGGGATCGTTGCCCAACCCGCAAACGAAGGCCCCGCCACCGGCTTACACACCACCACCACCTCCTTCTTCCGAGGATCAGCAGGAGATCATCAGCGAGATGCGCGACTACGCGATGCAGTACACGAAAAAGCTGCCGAATTTCATCTGTACGCAGGTGACGCGCAAGTACATCGCGCAGACGGGGAAGGACGATTTTCATCCCGAAGCCACGGTAATGGAGAACCTGACCTACTACGAGGAACAGGAGCATTACAAGGTCATGATGGTGAACGATCACTACGTCGATCTGTCGCACGACGCGGTGGGCGGGGCCAATTCGTCCGGGGATTTTGGAAGCTTACTCCGGTCGACCCTTTCGCCTCATGCGGAGGCGACGATCGAGTTCGATCATTGGGCCACGCTGCGCGGAAATGTCTGCTACGTGTTTTCATATAGCATTACGAGCGGGCACTCGGAGTGGAGCATCGCATCCGGGCGCGCGGACAAGAGCATGGACCGGATCATTGTGGGTTATCACGGCCTGATCTATGTGGAGAAGAAGGCGTCCCACGAGATCCTGCGCATCAGCCTCATAGCGGACAATATTCCGCGGTCGTTCCCAATTCATGAAGCCAGTGACACGCTGGACTACGGCTATCAGAACTTGAGCGGCCAGGAATTCCTGTTGCCGTTAAAAGCGCAGGTTATGTTACGCGACGACCGGTTCCGCAGCAAGAACGATCTGGAATTCCGCTTGTATAGAATGTATTCCGCCGACGCCACCATCAAATTCGACACGGAAGTTCCCGCACCGCTGCCCGACGACCAGACCAAGGAGCAGCCGGCCCAGCCGCAAGCTCAGCCGCCCAAGTAAACCGAATTGCCGCTACGTGCTACAATTCGACGTTTGCATGCCCTTTTCGCCCCCCCTCGCAGGGCTGTCGAGCGGAGTGAAGCCAATACCGAGGTGGTGGTCAACAAACATCGGTAAAATAGCTAAAACATTTCACGGGAGGCGAATGCCCTGGCTGCGCCTCGCCGCATGACTATGCTCGACGCATTCGCGCTATCCGATGTCGGACGGGTCCGCACCAACAATGAGGACTGCGCCCTCATTTTGCCCGAGATCGGCCTGTATCTTCTGGCGGATGGAATGGGCGGCGCACGGGCCGGAGAAATGGCCTCGCGGCTGGCCATCGACACGGTAGCGGAAGTGGTGCGCCAGTCCTGGCAGCGCGATCCTCAGGTGCTCCTGAGTGCCGTAGAAGAGGCCAACCGGCGAGTGCTCGAAGCATCCAACAGCGATCCGCAACTGGAGGGCATGGGCACCACGCTGGTGGCGGTGCTGGAATCGGGCGACGAATTGGCCATCGCCAGTGTCGGGGACAGCCGCGCGTACCTGCTGGACGAGGCCGGGTTCCGCACCATCACAGAAGATCAAACGTGGGTGCACGAAGTGGGCCGGCCGCTGGGCCTCGACGAAGAGAGCTTGCGCAATCACCCCATGCGCCACGTGCTGACCATGGCCATCGGGGTGGGTGGGGCGCTATCCATCCACTACTACATGGTCCAGTTGAAGCCTTCAGCGCTGCTGTTGATGTGCAGCGACGGCCTGCACGGTGTCGTGGAGCCTCAGGTAATCGAGGGGGTCCTACGCGACGATGCGGAAGATCACAGCCAACTCGAATACAAGTGCCGTGCGCTCATCGAGGCAGCGAAGGAAGCGGGCGGGCCCGACAACGTCACTTGTGTGTTGCTGCGCGGCGCGCCGGTGTGGCCGTCGCCGTCGGATCATCAGTATTAGACCGATGGAGAAGATTTGGACAGGCCGGAACGCCTGTCCTACCAAAACGCAGCGTACCGCTGAGCACCGCCGCTAGGGCCATGCATACGGTGACATCGGTTAGTGCATGAAACAGAAACAGGTGCCGGAAAGTTTCCTCCGAGTCGGCGAGCGATGAAATGCAGTATTCGGATGCGGCGGCAATAACGAGTCCCGCGGTCAACCAGGCCATCCTTACCGAAATGCAACTGGGCCGCGCCCACAAGATCACGCCGATTCCGGCCGACAACATCGCGTACCAGACTAAAATGTGGCTGGGCCACCAAAAAAATAACCGGATGCGGAGATCGCCTAGGACGCGAACTTTTCGGATCTCTGCCCTGGCCTCACGGCATCCTGGCGGCGGAAATTTCCGAAATCAAACCGGATGTATCGTGCCCAGGTCTGCAGGTCTCCTCGCATAATGTGGACAGCGGTCACTGGATGGTGCCGATAGTACTCCGCGGTTTTGAGATAGCTCGTCCGGCGGCAGAAATCGGCAAACCACTGGGAGCGCGGCGGGAGTACCTTCGTGATAGGCAGTATGACCGATGTATTGCACGTCACTCGCTGGAAGCCCCAGTTCCTGCAAGTCGCGCCCAGGATTCGTGGACGCTTTCGCCAGCTTGCGGAAGATCAGATTGAATCGCGCCTCCCCTTTGTAGTGGGCTGGAGTGATCGCACGCACCATGATGACGCCCGCAAGCAGGAGCGCACTCATACCCGCCCCAAGGCGTCGAATGGCGAGGCGCCTTTCCTTACGCGTCGTCAGGAATAAGAACAGCGCCGGCAGAAATCCCCACAAGGCGTGCTGTGCCTTGGAGGCGATCAGCAAAATCGCGAAAAGCGAGAACCCGAGCACCGTGGCAACCTGAGGTCCTCTCGTAATGATCAGTGTTGCCAGCGCGACGCTGCCGAGAAGCCCCAGTAGCGCGGCAGTGTCCGAATAGAATGAATTCAAATGCGACACGTAGAGGACGTCCGAGAAAATCCAGAGGATTGCAATCCTGACTCCGGCCGACGCCCAAGTAGTCAATCCACGCGTCGCCACCAGAATCAGCGCGAACGCAATGAGGAGGATGAGTGCATGCACCGCTCCAAGCCAACGAATGTTGAAGACGTTCCCTTCCTTGGTGGTGCGGCTCAGAAAAAACGCAAGGTCCGCGGTCCATTCCTCGAATGAGCGGAAATCACTCTCCAACCGTGATTCTCTGGATAAGATGTAGTCCGCATTGAAATATTTGCTTCCAGCGTCCGGATCCGCAGGAACCAGGGAAAGACGGCGTGCAATTTTCGCAAAGTCTCCGTTGTCCGCCATCCCTATGTATGGCGGAACCAGAATCTGCGTGCAAACAATGGCCGCGAAGATAGCAAGGAGCGCGCCTTCGATACACCAAATAAGAACTGGTCTTCTGCTCGGCCGTTGCAGTGCGATCGGCGAAGACTCAGTACCGGGTAGATCGTATGGCACTTTTCTCCATTCTAGTTGGGCGCGAAAGAAGCGGGCGCGCGGGAGTGGCCCGTCGCTTCGGATCAGCAGCACTAAGTACCGCTCCCTGTGGTCGCGGCTCGGTAAAGGGCTGTCGGAACTGAGCCGTGACCAAAGGAAGCGGTTGTATCAGGCGAACGAACCTATTTCAGCAGCACCTTGACGGCTTCCTCCAAATCGAACAGGGAATCGTGCATGGACGAAGGATCTGGCGAAGTGTAACCAGCTTTGACCGGCAGGAATGCCTGTCCTACGAGCTCTTCAGCGCCTGAACCGGAGAGACGCGAGTGGCGCGCCTGGCGGGAATGAGACAGGCGGCCAGTGCCACAGCCCCAAGCAGCACGGGGACGGTGGCGAAAATGAGCGGATCGCTCGCGGATACACCGAATAGGAGGCTCGACATCAGACGGGTCACGGCGATTGATGCCGCAAGACCGATCACCGTCCCCGCGGCAGTGAGGACCAGGCCGGGGCGAAAGGCGAGCATGAGAATGTCGCGTGGCTGCGCACCGAGAGCGGCCCGAATGCCGAATTCCTGAGTGCGCTGGCCGACGAGGTAGGCCATCACGCCATAAATGCCCATCGCGGCAAGGAGCAACGCCAGAGCGGCAAAGGCAGACATCAGGAAAAGAGAGAACCTGCGGCGGGCCATGGATGCCGACATCAGATCTTCCATGGTCATGACGCCGAACACGGGGAGCTCCGGATCGACGCTGTGCACGGCTTGAGTCAGTCTTTCCCTGACGGTGCTGACTCCGGATTGCGTGCGCAGAAACACCGCCAGGTCAATGTCGGGAGTTTGAAAGATCGAGCCGTAAACACGCGGTTCAGGCGGCGCATCGAGCCCGTCATTTCGCACATCTCCGACCACTCCGATGATTTCAGATTCGATTTCCGCGCCGTTGTACCTGCGAGTCAAGCGCCTGCCGATGACATCGCTATGCGGCGAGAACTTTCGCACAAAAGCTTCGTTAACCGCCACAACCTTCCTGCTGGTCTCGCCGTCGTGATCCGTGAAAACGTGGCCCCGTTTCAGCGGGGTCTTGAGAACTTCGAAATAATCCGGGCTAACGGCCCCGAATTGGACTGAGTGGTCATTCTGCTGAATCGTGGACTCGTCAGGGAACGAAAATGTTTGGCCAAATCTCACGTTACTTAGAAATGGGACATCGGCTGACAAGCCAATCGCGGCTTTCTGTACGCCGGGCAGCGCCGCCAGGCGCTGAAGTAACACCCGCGTGAGGGCAGCCTGTTGCGGCGGCTTTAGATATCGATTCATTTCGGGGTTGTTCGGAACCGGGACCCAGATTTGACCAATCGTGAGGCCGTTCGGGTCGAGACCGGGGTGCTGTTGCAGCATGGCGGAAAAGCTGCGGATCAACAATCCAGCGCCGACCAGCAACACCACGGATAAAGCAACCTCCATAACAACGAGCGTGGAACGGGAGCGGTTTTGGCGCACGCTTTGTCCGCCGCCGGTTCGGCCACCCTCTTTCAAGTCGGTATTCGGATCGGTGGCCGACGCGTGAATGGCCGGGGCCAAGCCGAACAGAACACCGGTAATGACGGACAAGCCAAGAGCCAGAACGACCATTCTCCAATCGGAGTGCACCTCGATGAGACGGGGGACGTCCGGCGGCATTAGCGCGAGAAGCGACGTTCGTGCTAACTGGAGCGCTACAACGGCCGCCACGCCACCTGCGAGCGAAATGAGCACACTCTCGGTCAGTAACTGGCGCACCAATCGTTGGCGCGATGCCCCCAATGCGTGACGAACCGCGAATTCCCGCACACGCGCCGAAGACCGCGCGATCAGTAAGCTGGCGATGTTGACGCACACGATCAGGAGAACGAAGCTGACGGCGGCTAGCAGGAGCACGAGCGTGGGACGCACATTGCCCGTTAAGGTGGCTTGCACGGGTTCCATTCTCATGGACCAACGCAACTGCTTGGGATAATCGTTCGGATAGGCCTGCTGCAAGTGCGCAACGAAGGCATTCAGCTTTTGTTGTGCCTGTTCGAGCGTCAAACCGGGCTTCAGGCGTGCCATCGCTCCCGGGACCAAACGCCGGGCGCGAGTCGCCGCCATGGGGAGTGGAGGGCCGGCGAAACCGGTGGCACACCAGATTTCCACGTCGCCATTCAGGGTCGCGCCAGGATGGCGGAATTCGGGGGGCATGACGCCAATGAGGGTATAGCCGTCTTCGTCGACGCGAATCCTATGGCCGATGACATGGGAATCGCCGCCGAATTGGCGTTTCCAGAGGCCGTCGCTAATCACCGCGCCATCGAGAAAGCCTGGCACCCACTCAGCCTGTCTATATACCCGACCTAAGGCTGCTTTTGCGCCCAGGAGCTCGAAGTAGCTCGGGCTGGTGCCGAGCATCTCGATTCGTTCGGCGCGATCGCCGCCTGTCAGTGCGGTGCTTGCCGCGAAAACGGCGCTGACTTCTTCGAACAAGCCAGAGCGCTCGCGCAAGTCCTGCATTTCGGGCACCGACATCCCGACGTCTTTCGCGCCGGCGCCGGTCAGATCGTCGAAAATGCGCACCAGGCGTTCCGGTTCGCGGAATGGTAATGGGCGCAGTAGTACGGCATTGACCAGCGTGAAGATGGCGACATTCGCGCCGATCCCCAGCGCGAGAGTGAGCACCGCGATAGTCAAGAAGGCCGGGCTCTTGCTCAGCGTTCGCACTGCATAACGCACGTCCTGCATCAGGTTTTCCATGTTGACCACCTAGTTTACTTCTGTGACTGACGCACGCCCGCTCGGAAGGATTCGTCCGACGGCGTGAAACATATATAAGTAATACGAGCGGAGGTATCTATTTGGATTCGACGGCGCGAAAAATTATGCCGCCCTTCATGACGAACGCTACTTTCTGTAAAACGCCGACGTCTTCCAGAGGATTGCCTGGGACCGCGATGACATCCGCCAGGTAGCCGGGCTTTAGCGCGCCGATCTGACCTTCCCAGCCGAGCAATTTCGCGCCGTTCACTGTGCCTGCTTGTAGCGCGGCCAAGGGACCCATGCCGTATTTGACCATCAGCACAAACTCGCGCGCCTGCGTGCCATGAGGGAAGGGGCCGACATCGGATCCGGCGGCGATGGGCACGCCAGCCGCAAGCTGCCTGCGGAACTGCTCGGCGTGAAAGTCGAGCAACAAGCGCTCGTATTTCTCCTGCTCCGGCGTGGAAGCATGATCGGCGAAGTATTCGGAGATGGTGAAGGTGGGGACGGCGAAGATATGTTTCTCACGCATGAGGCGCATGGTTTCATCGCTGAGTTGGAAGGCGTGATCGATGGAGGCAACACCGGCGCGCGCGGCGTAGAGTGTGCCCGGTTCTCCGGTGGCGTGAACCGCTACGTGCCTGCCAACGCGCGCCGCCTCTTCGGCCGCGGCCTTCAGCTCAGCTTCGTTGTACTGATAGGGCGTGGAAAACCGGCCGCTAGCGAGCGAATCGTGGCCGGTCTCGTAGATCTTGATGAAGTCGGCGCCTTCTTTGAATTGCTCGCGGATCACGCTTACGAGTTCGGCTGCATTGTTGGCGCGCGTCGCGTTGGATAGGACATGCTGCGCGGGGTTGAATCGATTTGCGTCTTCGTGGCCACCCAGAATGTCCACAGCATTACCGCTGATGCGCAGACGTGGGCCGGGAATGCGGCCCTGGTTGATGGCGTTGCGCACGGCGGTATCGGCCGACCCGGCGCCCTCGGTTCCCATGTCGCGCTCCGCTGTGAATCCCGCCATCAGGTCGTCACGCGCCGCGAGAATGGCAAGGATGGTGCGCTCGGGCACGGACTCCTCAATGGTCTGCATGTCTTCGGCGCCGGGGTGCAGGAACAAGTGGACGTGGGCATCGATGAGGCCCGGCAGCAGAGTGCGGTCGCCGAGGTCCATGAACTCCGCACCGGGCGGCCGGGTTACTTTGGAACCGGCCTCGACGATCCGTTCGCCCTGGACCAAGATTTCCCCCGGGGATAGCATCATGCCGCTTTCGATATCCAGAAGGCGCGCCGCATGCAATACGATGGGATGCGGAGCAGGTTGAGCGGGAGCAATCGATGTCGCCAATAAGCACAGGAGAAAATACAGCGGGATAGCCGCAAATCGATTTTTCGGCATATTGAACGGCAAGAATATCATTTTGCCGAGACATGGGCGGGGTGTGTGCGCCAGGCAGGAAAAGCCGCGGGTGTCCCGCAAACGGCGCGGTACCCCCGCGCTACAGTGTTATCCAAAGTTAGTCATCAGGAACTTGGCTAACTTGACGTATTGGAGGGCCTGGCGCACCATGAGCCAGTGTCACTCGACTTGCGACGGCTGCGAACCTTGGCGCTGTTTTTAGCGGCGGCCGGAACCCTCGCGGCGCAGAATCCGGCGGTCACCGTCAGCATTGACGCATCCGCTAATCGCCATTCGATTAACCCGAACATCTACGGTGTCGCTTACGGCGATTCGACCACTTTGGCGCAGTTGAATGTGCCGCTGAACCGTCTGGGCGGGAATAATACCAGCCGCTATAACTGGCAACTCAACGCCGATAATCGCGCGGCTGATTGGTACTTCGAAAGCATCGGGTATCCGAGCGCGACCGCCGGAGAGGTTGCCGACACTTTCATTTCGAATAGCAAAGCGGCAAATGCACAGGCCATGATCACCATCCCGATGGTCGGCTGGGTGGCCACCCTTGGCTCGAACCGTGGGAAGCTGGCGAGCTTTTCGCAAGCCAAGTACGGCTCGCAGACCGGCAATGACTGGCAATGGTTTCCCGATGCCGGCAATGGGATTCTCTCCAGCACGGGCCAGCCCGTTACCGGCAATGACCCGAATGACGCCGACGTGCCCGCCGACTCAACCTATCAGCAGGCTTGGGTGCAGCACATGGTAGGACAGTGGGGCGGAGCCAACGGTGGAGGCCTTCGCTACTACATACTGGACAACGAACACAGCATCTGGCACTCGACGCATCGCGACGTTCACCCTACCGGCGCCACCATGGACGAGATCGAGACGAAGATGCTCGCTTATGCCGCCATGATCAAGACGGCGGATCCCGCGGCCCTCGTCGTCGGGCCCGAAGAGTGGGGCTGGAGTGGATATCTCTATAGCGGATACGATCAGCAATATGGTTCCCTGCATGGCTGGAGCACGTTGCCCGACCGCAATGCGCACGGCGGCATGGATTATCTCCCCTGGCTGCTGAGTCAATTGAAACAAAATACCGTGGCCGGCGGCCTCGCTCCCCTGGATGTTTTCACGGTTCACTACTATCCCCAAGGCGGTGAATTCGGCAACGATACTTCGACTGCGACCGAGCTGCTACGCAACCGTTCGACGCGGTCGCTGTGGGACCCGAACTATGTCGACGAGTCATGGATCGGCACACAAGTGCAACTCATTCCGCGGCTGCGCAACTGGGTCAACACGTATTACGTTCCGGGAACTCCGATCGGCATTACGGAATACAATTGGGGCGCCGAGAGTAACATCAACGGTGCTACAACGCAGGCCGATATTCTCGGCATTTTTGGCGGCGAAGGCTTGGATTTGGCCACGCGATGGACGACTCCCGATCCTGCCACGCCAACTTTCAAAGCGATCCAGATGTATCGCAACTATGACGGAGCAAAATCGGCGTTCGGAGACACCAGTGTCTCAGCCAGCGTGCCCAATCCCGACAACGTCTCGGCATTCGCGTCCGTCCGGTCGAGCGATGGCGCACTGACTGTGATGGCGATTAACAAGTACCTGACTGGGTCGACGCCAGTGACGCTGAGTCTCGCTAACTTCGCCGCAGCGCCGGGAGCTCACGTATGGCAGCTCACGGCGTCAAATGCCATTCAGCAACTGGCGGATGTAGCGGTCTCAAGCGGCGGCATCACAGCTACGTTACCGCAGCAAAGTATCACGCTATTTGTGATTCCAGCCATCGCACACGCATGCGATCTCAACGGCGATGGGGCGGTGAACGTAGTCGACGTGCAGATCGCCATCAATCAAGCGCTCGGCTTGGCCGCCTGCACTACCGCGGACCTGCAACAAAACGGCCAGTGCAATGTGATCGATGTCCAGCGCATCATCAACATGGCTCTGGGCGGGTCGTGCGTAACCGGGCCGTAGACCAGAAATTTCCTGCCACTCGGGTGCGAGCCCGGGGGATGTACACTAGGCGGAAACCTGGAGGAGCCAAAATGAAAATTCCGGTTGCCTTGTGTGCCGCGATTATTGCGGCAAGTCTTGTTCAGTTGCCCGCACAGGAGACACCGTCGCCGACCCGGCTAACGACGGAACACTACTTCGATCTGGCAAGAATCAGTAATGCCCAGATCTCGCCTGATGGCGCGCGCATTGTTTATGCACGCCAGCATGCCGATAAGCTCGAGGACAAGTGGGAATCCTCACTGTGGATCATGAACGCCGATGGATCGCAACATCGGTTTCTGACCAAAGGCTCCAACCCGCGCTGGTCTTTCGACGGGAAACGCATTCTGTATCTCGCGGACGGTGAACCGCGTGGGACACAGATCTTTATCCGCTGGATCGACATCGAGGGCTCGCCGACTCAGGTCACCCACGAAACCGAGAAGGTGGCCGATGCGCGCTGGTCACCGGACGGGAGATGGATTGCGTTTTCCATGTTCGTGCCGCAGAAGAACAAGTGGACTATCAGCATGCCGGCCGAACCCAAGGGGGCGAAATGGACTCCGGCGCCGCGGATCGTGGAATCGCTGCACTACCGCCAGGATCAAGTCGGCTTTCTGGACGATGGATACACACACATATTCGTAGTGCAGGCAGACGGTGGTACGCCGCGCCAGCTCACTAGCGGCACGTGGAACGCGGGCTCTGGCGAAACGCGCGGAGCTGTTGCGATCGATTGGACACCCGACAGCAAGTCGATCGTCTTCGAAGCCGACCGCAGCGCGGATGCGGACCTGCAGTACCGGCACTCGCAGTTGCTAACCACCGATGTGGAGACCGGCACAACCCGGGAATTGGTTTCCACAGCGGGAGCATGGGGCCGTCCGGCGGTTTCACCCGATGGCAGCACGGTCGCCTTCACCGGCCATGCAGCCTCCAACCACACGCATTCGGTGGCCGATCTCTACATCGTCCCGATCAAGGGTGGCGAGCCGCGCAAGATCACCGGCGACTACGATCGTGATCCGCTGAATCTGCGCTGGGCGCCGGATGGATCGGGCCTTTATTTCGATGCCGACGACCATGGCTTACGCAATATACAGTTCGCGGCGATCGCAGGTGGCGTGAGGACCGTGACTTCCGGAGTGCATGTACTCACCATGGATTCGGTTTCGAGCGAGCTCATGGCGGCGGGCACGAGTAGCGATCCGGAAAATCCGCCCGAAGTGGTGCGCTTCAATCTACGCCGTCCGCAGGAAATAGTGAAACTTACCAGTGTGAACGCCGGTCTGCTGGCCGGCAAACATCTGGCCAAGACCGAGGAGATCACTTACGCATCGACGCATGAGGCCAAAGTGCAGGCGTGGATCGTGAAGCCGCCCGATTTCGACGCGACGAAGAAGTATCCGCTGATTTTGGAAATCCACGGCGGACCGTTTGCCATGTACAACGTGGGCTTCAACTACATGTTCCAGAACTTCGCCGCCAACGGCTTCCTGGTGCTTTATGTGAACCCGCGAGGGAGCACGGGATACGGCACGGCGTTTTCGAATGGCATCGACCACAACTATCCGGGTCTGGATTTCGACGATCTCATGGCGGGCGTCGACACGGCGATTGCAAAGGGCTTTGTGGACACTTCGCGAATGTATGTGTCGGGATGCAGCGGCGGCGGTGTGCTTTCCAGCTGGGTGATAGGCCACACGAACCGGTTTGCAGCCGCCGCCGTCCGTTGCCCCGTGATCGACTGGCTGAGCATGTCCGGCAATACGGATATTCCGCTTTTCACTTATAGCTTCTTCAAGAAGCCATTCTGGGAGGACCCAACGGATTGGTTGGCACATTCCTCACTCATGTCGGTCGGCAATGTGACCACCCCGACGCTGCTCATGACGGGGGTTTTGGACCGGCGTACACCGATGCCGCAGACCGAGGAATACTATGCGGCGCTGAAGGTGCGGGGTGTGCCGGCAACCTTGTTGCAGTTCGAGGGTGAGTATCATGGGACGGGATCGAAACCATCGAATTTCATCCGGACGCAGCTTTACATGATGAGCTGGTTCAAGAGGTACACCAGGTCGGCGGACGGCAAGGCAACGGCCGCGATATCCGCCGGCGGGCAAGACTGACGAACGGCGTCTGGGCTGGATTTAGCTGCCGCTAGAATTTCCCGGAGCTGACCACTTTGCCGTTGATGACGGTGGCGAGGCAGTGCGAAGTGTATTCGAACGGATCGCCGTCATAGAGGGCGACATCGCCATCCTTACCGGGCTCGAGCGAGCCGACGCGGGCAGCCACACCGATGATTCTGGCCGCGTTGATCGTGATGCTCGCCAGCGCCTGATCGAACGTCAGGCCGTTGGCGGCGGCGATGGCAGCCTCCCACAGAATCACGCGCGTCTTCGGCACATAGCCCTCAAAACCGCTCTGTAGCGCCCACGGGATCCCCGCGGCGGTGAGCTTGGCGGCATCCTCAAAACTGATGTTCTCCGTCTCCCCACCGGCGCGTTTCATGGTGGGGTGCAGGATCACCGGAAAGCCGGAAGCCTTTACCTCTTCAAGAACGAGCGCGCATTCGGAACAGCTATCGATGATCAGTTTTATGTTGAATTCCTTAGCGAGGCGAATGGCCGAGATGACGTCACGTGAGCGTTCGGCGGTCACAAGCAGAGGCACTTCGCCTTTGAGAACGCGGATCAGCGCCTCCGTCTTGAGGTCACGGTCTGGGGCCTTGGAGTCGTCCTTGCCGGACTTGGCGTCGGAGGCGGCGGAGTCCGGCTTCGAGAGTTTTTTCCGCGTCTCTTGCGCCTTGATGAATTCCGCGCGCAGCATCGCGATTTCCTTGCCTCGCGTGCCCGGACTCTTGCCCTGCTCGGCACGACCCTCGTCGCCGAGGCTTGCCGCAATCATGGCCGTGGGAACGATAGCGGATTCATCGGCGGTGTGGCCGGTGGTCTTGACGATCATCGTTTGGCCGGAGATGAGCGCGCCCGGAGAGTGCCCGGTATTCATAGTGGTGACGCCGAAGGAGCGCACCCACTCGATCAGCCGCTCCTCGGGATCGTAGGCGTCGAGCGCGCGCAATTCCGGCTGGATGGCAGCGCTATGTTCCAACTGATCCTGATCCGTGGCTGCATTGAGATAGCCGGTGAGACCGACGGTGGAGTGCGCATCCACCAGCCCGGGTGTGACGATCTTCGCCGAAATTGTCTGGTAGCCGGCGGGAATAACGACTTGCGAGGCCGGGCCGATGCGCTCGATTTTGCCGCCATGGATCAGCACCACCCCGTTCTGAATGGGGGCGCCGGCCATCGTGTAAACGGTTTCGCCCTTGACGGCGAGGTTCTGCGCGAATAACGTGCTCGCGGCAGCAGCAAGGCCCGCGCAAACGAACTGGAGTCCGGCACGCATCAGCTTCTTCCCCCGATTTCATCGCCGTCATCATCAGCCCAGAACGGATTCTGGTCGTGGCTGGCGCCCTCACCGCCGACCTGCTCCAGGCGATCGTGCGGATCGGAGCGGTCGAACACCTTCTTGCCTTCGATCCAGGTTTCGAGCACGTGCGAGTAGACGCTGAGGGGATCGCCGGAGAGAACGATGAAGTCGGCATCTTTGCCTGGCTCGATCGAGCCGATGCGGGAATCCAGTTCGAGGATTTTGGCGTTAGCCAGGGTCATGGCATAGAGCGCGGTGGAACGCGAGAGGCCGTTGCGCACGCCAAGCCCAGCCTCGCGCAGAAACAACCGTGAGTCCGTGATGGGGTCATCGGTGTGGAAGCCGAAGGGCACACCGGCGGCTTCGAGGCGCGCGGGCGTGACAGGGGACGCATTCATCGCCTCTTCCTTCCCGCCGGGGCTGTCAATCACGATCACAGATACGGGAACCTTGGCTTTCGCGATCTCCTCGGCCATCATCCAGCCGTCACTCACGTGGTGCAGGACAACTTTGAAGTGGAACTCCTGGGACAGGCGAATCACGGTCATGATGTCGTCGTGGCGATGGGTGTGGAACTGGACCGTGCGCTTCCCATCCAGCACTTCGACGAGTTCCTCCATGCGGAGGTCGCGCGGCGGGAGCTTCGAGGCGTCTCCGTTGGCCGCAATGATCTTGGCGCGATATTCCTGCGCCTTAATGAATTCCGCGCGAACCAGCGCAGCCGCCTTGCCGCGGGTGCCGGGCTGCGGCGGCGTGCCTCGCGGATTGGTGCCGTTCGCCATCTTCAAGCCGCCGGCAATGCTGCCATCCGGCAATTTGATGAGCAGATCGTCGATGGTGTTGCCTTTGCGCAGCTTCAGGTACAACGTCTGGCCGCTTGACAGACGGCCACTTCCAGGCATCACGTTGGCCGTAGTAACGCCGCCGGCGCGAGCCTTTTCAATGTGCGCGTCGTGCACATTCACCGAATCGAGCACGCGCACGTCAGGCTGGATGGGTGAACTCGAGTCGCCGCCTTCCGGCTCGCCGATGTGGCTGTGCGAATCGACGATGCCCGGCATGATCACTTTCGAGACAGCGTCCACGACTTGCGCCCCGGCGGGAATGCTGACAGCGTTCCTGGCGCCGACGGTAGTAATCCGTCCGTTCTGGATGACTAGCACACCATCGGGAATCTCGGCGCCCGCAACCGTGATGATGTGCGCTCCGGTGTACGCGATGGGATTTGATTGGGCGAGCGCGAGAGGAGCGCAAGCCGCTGCGACGAGACAGAAGTTTCGAATCATGGGGAGAAGTGAATTGTAACCTAGCGGCAAAGAGCGTCTCACGGTGCCGAAGACAGACTCTTGACCAGCTCGTAGAGAAAGGTCTGGCCTTCGTAGAACGACGTGATCAGCATCCGTTCGTCGCGGCCGTGAATGCGATTGTCGTCCCGCTCGCGGAAGAACCCCTGGACGCCGTAAGTCGGAATACCCGCCAGGCGTAAGTAACGGCCGTCAGTGGCGCCCGGCTGCAACAAGGGAAGCACCGTCACGCCGGGCCACATCGTATCCGTGAGGCGAGACATGGCGTGGATCAGATCGGGACGCAGCGGAGAATTCGGAGCGTTCTCCTCCTGGTTCGTCACGGAAATCACCACCTGGTCGTCGGCGATCACTTTCTTCAGCGCGCCGATTACGTAGTCCAGCGAATCGTCCGGCTGCACACGGCAATTGACGTTGGCGGCCGCAAGCTGCGGCAGGGCGTTCCGCGCGTGACCGCCTTCGAGCATTGTGGCAACGCAGGTAGTGCGCAGCATCGAGTTCCAGGCCGGAGAGGTTGCGGCGATACGCTGCATGGCGTGGGGATCGCCTTCCGCAACCTTCGCGAGATCCGCGCTTGCGCCCGTAGTATCCAGTTTCGCCATACCCGCGAAATACGCTCTTGTGACCTCGTTGGTCTTCAGCGGGAAGCCGAACTGGCTGAGGTGCAACAAAGCGCCGGCCAGATGATAGATGGCGTTGTCGGCGACCGGGAGCGAACTATGGCCGCCCTTATTGCGAACCTCGAGGCGCAGATCCAGATACCACTTCTCCGCGGCTTGGATTTGGTTTGAGATGCGTTTGCCCGCGACCATCGTGCCGCTGCCTCCCTCGTTCAAGCAGAAGTCCGCGTCGATCAACTCGCGATGCTGCTTCAGCAGCCAGTCGACTCCGTTGTATGGCCCTCCGCCTTCTTCATCGGCAGTGAGCGCCACGATGATGTCGCGATCGGGATGGTAGCCTTCGCGCTTGTAGCGAATCAGATTGGCAATCCAGACGGCGGCCTGCGCTTTGTCGTCAGCAGTGCCGCGGCCGTAGTAGTAGCCGTCCTTTTCAGTGAATGTAAAAGGATCCAGGCTCCAGTCTTCGCGCTTGGCTTCGACGACATCGGTGTGCGCCAGCAGCAGAATCGGTTTGAGCTTGCCGGTTCCGTGGTAGCGCACAACCAGGTTGGCCTTGGTGGGGATAGCGCCGCCGAGGAAGATGTCGGAATCCTGGAATCCGGCAGTGCGCAGGTGTCTCGCAACCGCTTCCGCCACGGGCGTAGTGGAGCCGGTCGAATAACCGGACTTGATTTCGACGATCTCGCGATAGATGTCGTGCGCCAGCCGCTGTTCGGCCTCGGGCGGCATGTTGGAAGCAGCGAAGCAGACGAGCGGCGCAAGCGCGAGAGTCAGGCCACGAAACATGCGGCCCATTATGACATGGGGAGCTCGTAGTGGATGGTCTACAATGCGAAGTGAAACTTCCTACACCTTCTCGCCCGGTGGGCGCTTCGAGTAGCGCGCTTCAACCTGATCAGCTCTGTGAAGTCGACCTACATGAATGTAACGAAGCCTACGGTAAAATTGAGTTATTAGGGTTCGTTGATGAAGTCCCATACGGTACCGAAGAAGCTGCTGGAGCGATTTGCCTACGATGATCCAGTTACGCGCTCGAAGCGGCTTTGGCGATATCAGAAGGGCAAGACTCCGTACGGAAGAGCCGCGCCGAAAACGGCGACGCGCTGGGATGGTCATTTCGCCGACCCTGCGAATGCAACTAGAGAAGCTGAACTTGAAGGGCAACTGGAACGAAAATTTGAACACCCGGTAAATCAGTTCATCGACATGATCGGATATCGGACCTTCGTTTTGCAGCCGCACCACATAAAGGCACTCACAGGGTATCTCACTATGTTGTTCACCCGGTCGCGGGCGCGGCGTGCGGCGAGCCAAGGGCACGCAGATATCACGATCGACGCGCTGCGATCGCTTCTTTCAGACGAGCAGCGGCTGTCAGAGCTTATTGCCAAACTCACCATGGAAGTGATCGACCGTGGACTGGCTACCCGCATGGTGAAGAGGGAGGAGGTCGTCGCAGCTATCGAGAACACTATTGCGGAGCATTCCGATACCGACGAAGCCCAGCGACGCTACATTAAGACGGTGGAAACGATGATGGAGTTCGCCGACGTAGGCATGCTGAATGGCGATTGGGTCATCATCCATGCAGAACCTGACAAGCCCTTCGTGATCGGTGACGCGCCAGTCGTGACTTGGGAGCGCACCGAGAACAACGTCCTGAACTTCGGGCAAGGATTTAGCCGTCCGAACGTTGAGGCGTTTCTGCCGGTCTCCCCCACGGCGTGCCTACATGTGCTCCCGCGTGTAGCGCGCACTAGGCCGGTGCGGATGCCAGCGACCGCAGAAGTAAACATGGCCCAGGCCGCATTCGCGACGGAACACTGCTTCACGAACGTCTTGAGCAAAGAAATCGATGGAATCCTGCAGCAGCACTTTGGGACAATGCGTCTTGGGATCGATGGATTCTCGGTAAGACACATCGATCACAAAAAGGTAATGTTCGACATTCTGATGGGTCGCCCGCGATCTCCACTAACCGTAGCTCAATAACCAGTAAGCCGGAACCATAGAATGCCAGCGGCTCGAACCATCAGAAGCTCCTGCACTTCCCGATAATTCGTGGGAAGCTGCCCAAGCCGCCGAATCACTGGAAGCGTTCGGGCTTCAAACTGACCCGCTACCCGCCGGCTGCGTTTCCCCTCCCCGGCACCACGTCAATCTGCAGCATGGGATCAGCAGCCGGCACAGGTGTCGTGGGCAGCCCCAGTTCACGGCGTACGATATTGCATCCCTGGGCGATGGCGCTGGCTTTATAGAACGCGATCTCGCGATTGCAGCCCTGGCGGCCGAAGCCGCAGTCGCTCGAGACGATCAGCTTCTCGACGGGAATGTATTTCAGAGCTTTGCGGATCTCGGCGGCTACGTCTTCCGGCCGGTCGGCTTGCAGGGCGCGATGGCTGACGGCGCCGATCGCGATCTTTTTCTTGAGATCGTGTTTGAACGGCTCGAACAGCTCGATATCTTTTTGATTGCGATCTTTCATTTCGAGCGTCCACACGTCGCCGCGGCACCGTTCCAGATAGATTTCGAGCGAGTTGGCGTAGCTGGTATCGTCCATCACGCGTTGCATGTTGGGGTTGCCCCAGCAGGTATGAATCCACAGCTCCACGTCGTCAAGCCCTTCCACTTCGCGGTTGAACGCATCCACCATGAACTTCACTTCTTCGTGATCCTTGCCATACGTGTTGGCCATGAAATGGAACGTGGGCTCCTCGATCTGCATGCACCGGCAACCGGCCGCGCGCAGCGCCCGCAGCTCCTGATTCATGGCCACGGCCATGTCCCAAATCACCTCGCGCTTGTCTTTGTACTTGTGCGTGTGGATGTCGAGGAACAGCGCCATCACTTGGGAGCAACAGGTGCCAAATTTGACCGGCTTGCGCGTTTTGCCCTGGGCAATCCGCCACAACTTCGGATAATCCAGCGGCCGGTGCTCGATCTTGTCCACCACGTGCGGCCAGCGCCAGCCCGTGTAGATTTCGTTGAGCAGCGTACCGGGAGGATAGTGCAGCCATGGCGCCGTGGTTTCCTCCGGCTGCAAGTGGTCGCCTTCGAAGCCGGCCCAGCGCTGCAGCGGGTAGTGGTGCCACGCGCGGCCCGCCATGTCTTCATCCACGTGGAGGTCGCCGTGCGTCAGAACATCGAGACCGGCACGTTCCTGGTCACTGATCAACACTGCCATGCCATCCTGAAACTTCTCGCGGAAGCGAACGTCGAGCATGCAGGTGTCCAGCGGCCGGCCCCACATGCTCACGTCGAACCAGCGCGGGCGCGGGAATGATCCCGTGGTGGTGCTGGGCAGTATCAGGTTGGCTGTGGCCGTGAACATCGTTTTCCTCCAACGGGCATTGTACTGCCGCGCTGGAGGTGGCGTGTGGACACGGCAACTGCGTTTATAGAGGCGTCAGCGGCCGCGTTTCCGAGCCGGAGAAGATGGCGGGTGCCACAAACTGGCCGGGGGGCAGACCGAGCAGCGTGGGCTTGACCACGACGAGCACTTCGCTGGTTTGTTCGTTCTTGTTGGTCTGGCGAAACAGCGCGCCAAGCGTGGGAATTTCCGCCAGGCCGGCGATGCCGCTGATGGACCGCGCTTCATTCGAATTCAGCAGACCACCGACCACGGCGCTCTCGCCCTCGCGCAGGCGCACCTTCGAAGTGAGCTGGCGGTGCGAGATGATCGGAATACCGTTCACGCTCTGTCCGGTGATCACCTTGAACTCGGTCTCCAGGTCAAGAGTGACCTCGTCCATCCCGTTAACGTGCGGGGTGATCTTCATGGTCACGCCCAGATCTTCAAAAGTGAATGAAGGCGGTGGTGTGTAGACCTGTCCACCAGTCGAAAAACTCGCCGGACCAAAGTAGCCCGAAGTGAGCACAGGCAACCGATCACCCACGTGCAGGCTGGAGGCTGTGCCATCCACGGCGCGGAGTTGGCTGCGAAGCAGGGTGCGGGTGCTGGCGTCGTTCATTTGCGCCATCAGGTTGGTCGAAGCCACAGCGATGCCGAACAACGACTGCCCGCCGCCGAACGAAAGCAGACCGGTGATTCCCGAGGGAACGGATGCCGCGAGAACCGACAGGGGGCTGTGCCAAAAGGTTCCAAGATACAGGATGGGCAGGGTCGGCATCAGATCCAGACCATATGCGAGCGAGGAGGTGAGATCCACCTCCAATATTTCCACCTCGATACCGACTTCCGGACGCTGCCGTAGGAGCTCCTCGAACAGGAGACGCGCCGGCTCGACCAGCGAATTGCGGCCGCGCATCACTACTTTGTTCTGCTGCGTGTCAAACGCCACGTGGTCCAAGGTGAAGAGCTGCCGCACCCCGGCCGCGATCTCGGTCAGTTCCTGTGTGGTGGTGGCCTGAGGAACGGGAATCACCACCGCCTCCACCGGCTCCACTTCGCGCCGCTTCTGTTCGGAATCTTTCACCACCAGCAGAATCCGCTTCGAAACCGGCACCACGAATGAGCCTGTGGCCGCCTCCAGCCCGTGGAGCGCGTCGCGATAATCTACGTTCGCAAGTTGAAACCGCAGCTTCGGACCGGCTGGATAATCGCCGTCGAACACGCAGTCGAGGGCGAATGCGCGAGCCACCTGCTCCCAGAGCGACTTGGCGTCGCCTCGAAGATCAAAGTCCTTGCGACCGGGTACGGCCTGCAACTTGACAGGTGGCAGCATCTCCCGCTCCGCGGCAAGATCCTTGGCGGTCACGCTGTCGAACAGGGTCACTGCCCCTGTAGACGGGTCCGTCTTCGCATTGGAAGGCGGTGTATTAGGCGGTGACTCCAGGGCAGCGCGCGCCTGCACGGCTTCGCTTTTTATCCGGTAAAACTGGTTCTCCGGATCCAGCGCCGCTGCCTGGGAATAGAGCAGGTAGGCTTCGGCCATGTGGCCGGCACGTTCAGCCCTCCGTCCTTGTTCGAAGATCTTGGCAGGATCATCCGCGGCCAGGAGCTGCGGGCCCGGCAATACGACTGCCAGAAGTGACACAAAGAGCGCAAGTTGGCGCACAAACGAATGACGATGAGGAACCGGCGCGCGTGGATAAACTTTACTCAAGTTTCCGCCGATAGATGCAAGAGAAGACATGGCGCTCCTAGGCGAAGAGCAGTGGCTGTTTTGTCCTCCCGTACCCCGCGACTTGGAAGGCGTCGATATCCCATCAGGACTGGTGACCGACCTGATCCTGCGGCGCTTGTCGGTAGAAGGCACGAGCAATATCCAGAATCTCAGCAATATGGTGAAATTGCCGGTGCCGGTGGTCCACGCGGTATTCAATATTTTGCGCCAGCAGCAACTCATTGAAGTCAAAGGGATGGTGGGTAACGATTATCGCATCACTCTGTCCGGACAAGGGCGCGCCGCGGCTGCCGAGCGTTTTCAAATCAGCCGCTACTCCGGGCCAGCCCCCGTTTCCCTCAAAGCATACACCGAGGCGGTGCGGCTGCAGGCGACCGTCGTGGAAATCACCCGTGAGGCGCTCCGCGCGGCCTTCTCCGACATGGTGGTTCCCGATTCTCTACTGGACCAGCTTGGCCCGGCATTGATCGAGCAGTCCTCGATCTTCCTTTACGGACCTGCGGGGAACGGCAAGAGCAGTCTCGCTGAGCGTATGCTGCGGGTTTATCAAGACGCCGTCCTGGTACCTTATGCCGTGGAAGTCGACGGCCAGATCATCTCTCTTTACGATCCCGCAGTGCACCAGCGCGTCGGCGACGATGATGAGGAACGTGATCCGCGCTGGGTGGTATGCCGCCGCCCGTGCATCATCGTAGGCGGCGAACTGACGTCCGGCCTTTTGGAGCTGCGCTACGACGATTCCACGGGCATCTATTCTGCGCCGTTGCAAATGAAAGCAAACAATGGCATCTTCGTGATCGACGATTTCGGCCGCCAGGTAATGTCGGCCCGCGAGCTGCTGAATCGCTGGATCGTGCCGCTCGACCGCCGGGTCGACTATCTCTCGCTGCGATATGGACTTAAGTTCGAGATCCCCTTCCAGGTCCTAGTGGTCTTCGCCACGAACCTGAATCCTCGCGAACTGGCGGATGAAGCGTTCCTACGCCGCATCCATAACAAAATTCACATCCAATCCGTCTCCCCGGAGGCTTTCGACGAGATCTTCCGGCGGGTGACGCGGGCCCGGAAGGTTGGCGCGGCCCAGGAGAGCACGGCGGCGTTTCGCGAGCTCTGCCTGGCGGACGGTCGCAGTGAGTTGCGCGCCTGCTATCCCAACGACATCTGCAACATTCTGAACTCCATTGCCCGCTACGAAAACCGCGAACCCACCGCCAACCCAGAAGACCTGAAGCGCGCGGTACAACTGTACTTTACGGATTAACAGACTTCAAAGTTAATCGACCCACGCCAGGAATTGACCACCGTTTGGGTGCCGGTAGTCGACCACAACTCCCGGCCCGTGTTGCTCGATCTCGTCAAGCAAGAGCCGGATAGGCTCCCCGTCGAATTCCGTGTCGTCTAGAGGTGTTAACTGGCCGAGATACTGGAACCCGGAGCCGGATCGGCCGACCCAGCGCAGCAAACGGTAAGGTAATGTGATGCGAACAATCCGCTCGCTTCCGCGCGTGTCGAATATCACAGCGTGAAACGAGCGCAGCGGCCTCCGCGGCTGCGGCGTAATCGTGCCGGCTCGTGGCCGGCGCTCTTGCATATCGACAAGGGGCTGCCGGCCGCCCAACCGGGCGCGGAGATCCCGGAATTCAGCCTCGGCCTTCTGTGCCGAGGCCCTCTCACTCTGTCGATGTTGATAGAAGAAGAGTGCTGCGCCGGCGGCGAGCCCAAGGATCACGATTGCTCCGCCTATTCCGACCGAGAGTAAAACCGACTGTACTCCATCCGCCTGATGGGTCATAGCGTCTCCTCTGCGAATTGGCAGGAAGTATATCACCCGCAGCGGTTGCTATACTGCAGAGAGCAAGCATGGAAAATACAACGGCCTCAAACAAACCGCTTAAGGAAAAAGCAAACCTCTACCAGGCTGAGTACCTGGGTAGCGGAACGTTTAGGATCACCAAGCCCAAGCGCCGCAGCGCCAAGCGCCGGCAATCCGCGCTGAAGAATCGCCGCCGCGGCTCGCGCAAATAACCGGCGATCCGCCGTAGCCACGCCGTTTTCAGGGCGAAGTGGAAGAGATGGATGCCGCCGCAGCGCCCGTGTGGTAAGGTGAAACTGCCATGTACCAAGCGGTTGCCATTGTCATCGCGCTTCTGGTTGGATACCTGTTCGCGGCCACGAGGAATTGGGTGTGGTGCCCGGATTGGCTGAAGAGGTTTGTCCTGGGAGAGAAGAAGCATTCTCACCCTTCCGCACCTTAAAGGGACGCTTCCTCAGCGCGCGTTTCAGACACCCCCGTTTTCTCAGGTCGCGCTGCGCGTTGCTATAGTGGAAGTACATGCGAGGAACGCGCTGGCTGCTGCTACTCGCCATACTGGCGATCGTTGCAGGAATCGGCGTCACTTACCAGACGCAGCAACGGGTTCTCGCGACCCACGCTCCCCCGAAACCGGCCGCTTTGCCCGTGAAAATGGACAGTTTGCGTCACGGGTTCGATTATGAACGCACCGAAGCGGGCCGCAAGAAGTATCGCATTGTCTCCACCACCGTCAGCCAGGAAAAAGACAGCAGCCACGTGAAGCTCGAAGAAGTCGAGCTGAGGCTCTTCGACAAGACGCAGGATAACTACAACCTGGTGAAGAGCGCCACCGCCGATTACGATCAGAACGCATCGCGCATGTACTCCGAGGGCGCAGTCGAGATGACACTGCATGTGCCCGTGGAAGGACAGCCGAGACGGCCCCTTGTGCAGATCAAGTCCTCCGGCGTCACCTTCGACACGAAGTCGGGCCAGGAGTTCGTGTCAACCGACCGGGAAACCCATTTCACTTTTGAGAACGGCACGGGCCAGTGCGTAGGCGCAACCTATGATCCGTCCAAGCGAGAACTGCATCTTAGGGATCACGCCGAAATTGATTGGAAAGCGCCTACTCCTCATGCGCCGCCGCTCAAAATCGAAGCCGGTGACGCGGTTTACAACGAAGCAGAAGGCACTGTGTGGCTGAACAACGGGGCACGCTTGACGCGGCAGAACATGGTGGTCAATGCAGCTTCGGGTGTGGTGCACATGCAGGACCAGGTCATCCGGCAGGTGGATGCGCTCAAGGCGCAGGGAACCGACCAGTACCCCAAGCGCAGGCTTGAGTACAGCGCCGACGAGGTACAGGTCGTCTACAACGATGAGGGAGACATCGAGCACATCACGGGCAGGCACAATGCGCGCCTCGTCTCTTCCTCCGATGGTTCTGAGACCACGATGACCAGCGACGTCGTGGATCTCGATCTCGGAACGGTGAACGGCGAAAGCGTGCTCAAACGCGCGCTCGGCAACGGCCACGCAACAATTGTCTCGAAGCCGGGGACGGCGGCGGACGCCAAGCCGCCCGAAACGCACGTAATTCACAGCGACATCATCGTGGTCAAAATGCGCGACGGCGGCCGCGAGGTGGAGTCGGTCGAGACCGAGGCTCCCGGCACTCTCGATTTCCTCCCCAATCAGCCCGCCCAGCATCAGCGCCGTCTGGAGGCCGACCACATGGCCATGACCTACGGCCCTAACAACGAACTGGAATCGTTCCGCGCGACCAAAATCCGCACCGAGACGCAGCCCAACGCCGAGGAACGCGCCAAAAAGCAGCCCGTCTCCAAAACTCGAAGCGATAATCTGTCGGCCAAATTTGATCCGAAGAGCGGCCAGATGAAGCACCTGGAGCAATGGGGCGACTTTCAGTATGAAGCTGGCGACCGAAAAGCCACGGCAGGCCGCGCCACGTTTGAGCAAGATAGCAATCTGATGACGCTCGAAACCTTCGCGCGCGTCTGGGATTCTACGGGGGCAACGGCGGCGGACCGCATTCTCATCGATCAAAAGACAGGGGACTTCAACGCCGAAGGGCACGTCACCTCCAGCCGCCTGCCCGACAAGAAGACATCGCCTTCCGGCATGCTGGCCGGTGATGAACCCGTGGAGGCCATGGCCGACCATATGACCTCCGCTAATCACAATCACCTGGTGCACTACGAAGGTCACGTGGTGATGTGGCAGGGGGCGGACCGCATCTCCGCGGATCGCACGGATGTCGATCGCGATAAGCGCACGGTGAACGCCAACGGAAACGTGGTGACGCAGTTCCGTGAGAAATCGAAATCGGATTCAACCGCCCAGACCACCCCGGCTGTACCCACCGGGCCGATTTTCGTCATCGTCAAAGCCGCCAGCCTTATATATACCGATCAGGACCGGCTGGCTCACTACACGGGAGGCGTTGTGCTGACGCGCCCGCAGTTGCAGGTAAAGGCGGACGATTTGCGCGCCACGCTGGCCCCTCAAGACAACGACAAGGCGAAGAGCGGCGACAATCAAGAGCAATCGCGTCTGGAAAAGGCCTACGCCGATGGACATGTGGAGATCGTGCAGGCGGGAACCGACCGGACGCGCACCGGTAGCAGCGATCACGCCGAGTACTTCACCGATCCCGATAATGAACACGTTGTGCTGCGCGGCGGCCAACCCCAAATGGTGGACAGTAAGAAAGGTTTTACGCGTGGGGAGGAATTGACCTACTTCGTCAACGATGATAGGCTGCTGGTTTCCGGGACCCCGCAGCAACCTGCCACGGGAAGGCTGCGTCGTAAGTAATAACCCCCACATGCGTAGGTTGGAGACGAGCGAAATTTCGAAGTCGTACCGCGGCCGAAAGGTTGTGGACGACGTAACCGTATCGGTGCACCAAGGCGAAGTGGTCGGGCTGCTCGGTCCGAACGGTGCCGGTAAGACCACATCCTTCTACATCATCGTTGGACTGATCAGCCCCGACTCAGGCCGGGTCCTTCTGGACGACCTGGACATCACCGCGCTCCCCATGTTCCAGCGCGCCCGCCAGGGCATCAGCTATCTACCGCAGGAAGCTTCGGTATTTCGCAAGCTCACGGTAGAGGGGAATCTGATGGCGATTCTCGAAACCCTTCCGATCCGGCCCCGCGACAGACGGGAGCGCCTGGAGCGCCTCATCGATCAGCTCGGCCTGGAGAAAGTCCGGCGAAACAAAGGTTATGCGCTCTCGGGCGGCGAGCGCCGGCGCGTCGAGATCGCCCGGTCTCTAGTGATCGAGCCCAGCTTCCTGCTGCTGGACGAGCCGTTTTCGGGCATCGATCCCATTCAGGTGCTCGAGCTCCAACGCATCATATTCGACTTGAAGCGCTCCGGCATCGGCATACTCGTGACCGACCACAACGTTCGCGAAACTCTAATGGTCACCGACCGCGCCTATATCATCAACAACGGCCGCATTTTCCGTGCCGGCAGCCCCGAGGCCCTGGGCCGCGATCCCGAAGTCAAACGGGTTTACCTCGGTGAGTCCTTCACACTCGGCGAAAGCGGCGTCACGTTCCCGAACTGACCGAGGGGTAGTGCGCTAATTGTGTGTCCCTCTTGGTGGCGGCCTCGCGAGTGCGGGCCGCCAATGGATCACGCCTCCGGCTCCGCTTGCGGTCGCGGCAGGTAGAGCGTGAGTTGAACACCGGATTTACCGTACATCTCTGCCATTTTTTCTTTTAGCTCCCTCATGTCATGGCAAGTCTTGGCCACCCCGATGAGAATATAGATGTGCTGCACAAGCTTTTGAAGACCGTACTGTTCGCTTAGCCATTGATGCCAATTGCGCCCGTGCCTGGGTTGCGGATGGTGGTCTTTGAGCCACTTGCAAACATCCGCATCGAGGTATCCATAAACCAACTCTGTAACGAGGTGCCCCCAATATTTTGGCCGCTGCGTTACGGACCCTTTCCAATTGGTGAGCCTACCAAATTCAGCCCAAAGGTCATTAGGGAATGTTTTCTCCCACGCCCTCATTTCCTCCGCCAGAAATGCTTTTAGCTTGACCTGAAGGGCATCGACTGCGCGGTCATACTGGTACCCGGTAGCTTCATCGATTAGAGCTATCAACCCGACCTTCGCGCATGATGCTAAGAACATGCTCGCCTTCACCGCAATCTCTCGCTGTCTGTCGGTCTCCAGCGCGCCATCGCTCAAGGCTTTCACATAAGCCCTACATATTTCTATGAATGTCTCAGCAGAGAATCCGAGGACTCTTTTGTTCACAACTTCCGGCAGTTCAAACTCGATTGATAGCCCGGGGAGATCTTGGGGCACGTACTTCGCCAATGCGCCTACTTGCAGGTAGCTTTCGAGATTTCCTCCGCCTTTCTTGTCCGTCAGTAGTCCCGTTGCAGCCGTTCTGCTTATAACCCGAACACCGTTATCTAACACAAACACAGGAAGTTCCGCTTCCCCTATAGGAAGCGTTCCTAGCCATTTGGCTTTTGGAATCCCCGGCTCATTGGTTTGGAGGCGGATGCTTTGATAGCCCGGGGAATCCATGAAATCTGATGCCGAAATCTGAATCCCTTTTGCCGCCCCTAGCTTCAGTAACTCTGCCTGCCACTTAGCCGGAATCGTTCCAGTTTTTGACCAATGAGCCACCGTGCTCTGGCCCTTCCCAATCAGCCGGGCCAAGGCGGATTGGCCACCGAATTTTTCTATCACTCTTTGCGCCGAATTCATGGGCACCTCAGCGTTCAGACTATCAATTTAATTGTTGACTGTCAACAGTTATTTTGCTAGTATGATTGCGTGCTTTTGATAGGCCCGCACAAAAGAAAAGCCCCAATCAGTGGTTGCACACCGACCGGGGCTTGTAATCCACCTCAGCCTAAGCTGGAGCAGACTCGCAATCTCATTATCCGGCGAACGGCTGTGGAACTCAAGAGGAGATTCCATGACCTGCCATTCCTGCCGGATCGAATGCAAGCGCAAGGGACACGACCGTAAGGGCAACCAGCGGTACCAGTGCCGCCAGTGCTCCAAGACGTTTCTGGAGCCGCGCGAGGACCACCTGGACGGCATGTACCTGCCGATGGAGAAAGCGGAGATGGTTCTCCGTCTACTGCTCGAAGGCAACAGCGTTTCGAGCACGGAACGTCTCACCGGCATCCACCACGGAACGATTCTAAAACTCCTAGTCCTCGCTGGTGAACGTTGCGAAAAGCTCATGGGCCGCAAGATCCGAAACCTTTCCGTCCGCGACGTGGAGTGCGATGAGGTTTGGTCTTTCATCGGCAAAAAGGAAAAGCGCGTGCGCCCCGATGACGATCAAAACCTAGGGGACGCTTACACCTTCGTGGCGATAGAACGCCATAGCAAGTTGGTCTTGAACATCGCCATGGGCAAGCGCGACCAGGCGACAACTGATGTTTTCGTCGAAGGCTTGCGACACGCGACGCGGGGCGAATTCCAAATCACCACCGATGGATTTGTCCCGTACAAGGCCGCTATCGAAACAACCCTTGGTGACCGCGTAGACTTCGCCCAGCTCATCAAGGTTTACCGTGCCGCAACTGGCGATGAGCACCGCTATTCTCCGCCCGAGGTTTCCAACGTGGAAGTGGTCCCAGTCGTAGGCAACCCCGACCCTGAGAGGATCTGCACCTCAATCGTTGAGAGAAGCAATCTCAGCATCCGCATGGGCACCCGGCGATTCACCCGGTTGACGAACGCCTTCAGCAAAAAGTGGGAGAACCACTGGGCTTCTGTCGCTCTCTGGTTCGCGTTCTACAACTTTTGCCGCGTTCACAAGAGTCTTCGCGTTACACCCGCAATGGAAGCGAAAATCGCGGATCACATCTGGACCGTGCGGGAACTCTTAGAGGCAGCATGATCCGATGGTTTCCCCACTACCATCTGCCGATCACGCGCAATGCGTCGTATCATGACAACATATGAATCTCGCCCTAACCATTGCGTCCATAGCTAGCCTTTTGATTTGGATACCGATGCTCACACACGCCGTAATGGCCATGCGAAATCCAGACCTAGTATCACGTCGTCAGGTCCAGTTGGGACAGCACCCGTGGAGCAGGACCGGGGTACGAGTCCGTAACGCGCTTTACCTGATCGCAATACCCTCGACTTTGCTTCTGGCATACGCGATCTTCCGATAGGGAAAAGGGACACAGATTTAGCGCACTACCGACCGAGGCGAACCAGCGCCCGCACTCGCTTACAATAGAGAAATGGAACGAGTGGCTCAATCCAGGCCGGAAAAGGGCAAACATTCCGACCGAATGCGGCCTCTCGTTTTTCTGGACACAAACGTTATCCTCGAATACCTCCAGGGCAAGGCGGCAGCCGCGGAATTATTTTCTGCCGAAGCCGCGGGCCGAATTCGCTTTGCCGTTAACCCGATAGTGCTCCAGGAACTGCTTCTTGCCGCCGATGCCGGGCAACCTGAGTTCGAACGCATCAGAGACCACTTGCGCGTGCTACCTGTGGATTTTGCAAAGGCCGAGGAGTTGCTCCCGCGAGTGCGAGCTCTGAGAAATCGCTTGGTGCACGCCAATGACATCCTCATTCTCAGCAGCGCAGACGAATGCGACTTCCTGGTTACAAGCGATGCTCGCCTGAAGAACCTGACGACCTCCGAAAAACCACAGATCGTTACTCCGCAAGAGCTCATTACGCATCTTCAGGCTGCATAGGTGCGTGTCTACTTCGATACTGGAGTATTCATCGATTACCTCAGTACTCGCGGAAATGCCAATGCGATTCTGAGATCCTCGGAGCGGCGTGGACGCGCCCCTGCAGACCTCGCCGTCGATGCCGAGCGCCTGCTTGAGAGAGTCAGCCGTACTCACATCGGTGCCACCGCCCTCGCACTCCTGTAATCGCTGACTTTTGGTGTGTCTCGCGCGGATATCCGGAAAGTGGCCGCGATCAGATGCCAAGCGCCAGGGACGCCACTGCGACGAGAGTGGTGATGCGCGACGTAGGCTATCCTTGGCGGAAATCGCGGTACTCGTCGCCGGGATCGGCCTGATCGTGTTGGCGGCTTACCGAGAGACGCGGTAGTGGTTAAGCTGCTAGCATTCCAGATCCGGCGTGCACAAGAGTCAGGTAACCATGCCTTACGAACAAGCCAATCTCCGATTGCCAATGACCTGGGAAGCCAACCTACTCGTGGGTATCACGTTGATCTTGATTCTGGTTGGCGCTGCCATAGTGGGATCTTTTGGTTTCCCGGTAGTGGGCTGCTTTCAACATAGTTTTTATAGGCACGCATTGATATTCTGTGCGCATGCGCGATCCATGAGCCAGAACGCAACGGGCCAGTAGACTAAGAGCGGAGCACAGACCAGCAGCCATAAACCGCGCCAACGATGCCAAAAGATCGTGGCGACAACGAGCGCACACCACATGATGCCAAGTGCCAAGTTCCACAGCAGCATCAGACTAACGTCTGGTCCTAGGTATCTTGGAATGAGCGCGGCCCCAAGTGCCACAGCCACCGATGCAGCAAGAAGCGTCCGAAATTTAATCGGCGTATCCACCACTCTTGATTTTATGCCGCTCTTTCCACCCTCCGCTCGCTGGCTTCCCACGCCGCAACCAGGTCCGCTACTTCCCACAGCCGATCCGTTACGCCAGCCGCCATGGCGGGTGTCACGCGCAACGTGCGGTGAATCTTGATGAAGTTGTACGCAAAGTAGCCTAGCGCATTCCACTTGATTTGGCATCCTATCTCCCCCTGACATTTCTAGGATTGCATTGGGCCTACTGGTTCAGCGTAGCAACTCACTCTACAGTTCCGTGATCGCGCACATGTGCTACAACACTGTTGGCGCATTGTTCCTTGTTGTTCCCCGATTACAGAGAATCCCCGACCGGCACGTAATTGCAGCCGGTGTTATCGCCCTATTATTGGCCGTCTGGCTGCTGTGGTCTTTTGCTCGCAGATTCCCGACTCCCACTGAAGAGTTGCCACCTCGGGAGAGTTCCTCTTGGGCTTGGCCAATTGTTTCACTGGTGGCCGTCTTGAGTTTTGGGACAGTGGTTGCCCTGTTTGTGCGCTTTTCGTCAAGTCTGCCTGGACGTTGAGAAACGAGATCTTGGTGCAGAGATCGGCGCCGAAGTCGCGGTCCAGTAACCGCTTGGTTACTTCGTGCCGGGGATCCCCTTGATTAACGGCACCGCGGCCGACGCAGCCGTTACACCACTCGATACAGTTTCTGATCCCTGGTCCAATAGTGCGCCAGAAACCATATCTCGCCGAACGACTGCTGGGCGTGGCGTGCCTCGGCGATTTCCTTCAACCGCAGGTTGGTTTGCTGTACATCGTATACGAATAGCGGCCCTTCGGAGTAGATCATGAGGATGTCGACTGTATCGCCCGGTCCACCGAGCTTGCTGGTTATGGTTTGTTCCAGACGCAGTGCCATCTCGCCGGCTTCATATCCGATCACTCCTACCCGTACGATTGGCGAGCCATCATCGGGGCGGCTCTCCGATTGCGGGTTTTCAAACTTGGTCAAGAGCAAGAGCTGAAACATCCCAACCAGTGGTGCGTACCGGGGAAAGTCGTCCAGATTGAATTGCGCGGAAGTCTGATCGGCGGTCTTCGGCTTGTGATCCACCAGGAATTGCTTGATGCTCCTGGCCAGGTCTTCAACGCCACTACGGTTGAGCTTCTGCAGCGGATGGCTTTGCCAGTTTCGCGCTTGCAGGAAAATCGTGTAATTGTCGTAACCAAGGCTGCGAAGATCGCACGCAAACCGCTTTTCCAGAAGCTGCATGTTGGCGCGTTCGACAGTCATCCAACTTGGCGAATAACGGGTGCACCCGACGTGCAGCTCCTTGCTGGTTCTGCGATCCTTGATGAGGCAGTCGGAGAACTCCCTCGGCTCCAACTCACTCACGTGGCCGATATACCGGTACCGCTCATGTGCGGCGAGCCGATTCAGTTCATCAACAAATTCCCGGCACTTCGATTCCTCTTCTTCTTTTTGATTCATGGCGCCACCGTGCCGACGGTCAGCTCCTGTCCATCGCCGAACCATGCGTGAATGGTCTTCATTATTCGCTGGGCCCCTGGGATTCCTGCTTCTTGGCGCGCCTGACCGGGCGCTTTCGCGGACTGCTCTTCGTATCGTCGCGGGGAAGCTCGGTTAACTTGCCGTAATCCATTTGCAGAACGCGGTCCCCGACGTGGAAATAGCGGTCGTCGTGCGACACCATCACCACCGTCTTGCCGGCGCTCTTCAGTTCCGGCAGCAGCGTTTCATAGAAATAGCGGCGAAAATGCGGGTCCTGGTCGGCCGCCACTTCGTCGAAAACATACACGGGCTTGTCTTCAAGATACGACACCACCAGGGCGAGGCGCTTGCGCTGTCCCGTAGACAGATGGGTGTTGGTAAAGCGTCCATTGCCAAAAGCCGTCTTGTCGGATATCTCCATCAACCGCAGCAAAGCGTTCACGCGCTCCGGCGCCGCGTCTCTCAACCCGTGCAGTTTGTCGAACAGGTGGAAGTCCGAGAAGATGGCCGAAAACAGGTTGCGATAGGATTGGATATTGGCCGGTCCGACTGCCACATCGTCGACGCGGATGGCTCCCTGCGCCGGCGAGTACAAAGCGGTGAACAGCTTCAGCAAGGTCGTTTTCCCGCTGCCGTTGCCGCCGACCAGAAACAGGATTTCACCCCGCCGGACTTCACCGTCGATCGGTCCCGCCTGGAACGTAGGGTTGCCGTCGGCGTCCCGATAGGTGAAGCAAACTCCCTCGAGCCGGATCGTGTGGAAGGAACTCAGGTCGGCCGACGGTGATGCTTCGTGCTCGGCGGATTTCGCCAGGGCCTGGTCCAAAGTAACTTCCAGGCGCTGAAGGTTCTCCACCGTCACATTCACCTGCGCAAGCATGGGGATCAACGTGACTACGTTGCTCAGAGGTCCGAAGAAGAACAGGATGGCAGCCACGATCTTGGTGGCTGAACTTGAAAATGATGTTGCGATCACGGGAAGAACAAAGGCGGCTGCTCCCAACAGGAGGACGAAAAACATTTCGACGAAGATAATGTTGTTGGAGAACAGGACCATGACGCGGGTGCGCACTTCACGGACGCGCGTGGAGGTCGATTCGAATTCCTCGAACACGTCGTCACTTTTCAGTTTGTTGATGCGGAGCTCCTTGAACCCCTTCAGCAAGCCGTTAAGAGAGTCGAACAGTTCGTCTTCCTGTTTGGATGCGTCGTTCAGACCCTTGTCATAAGCTTCGCGGTCCCTGAAATACTTGCCCGCCCCGCCGGCGATCAGGATGAGGCAAAGCAGCATGGCCACCGGCGACACCAGAGCGATATAGGCCATGATGAATAGAATCATGACGGCGCCTTGCGCGGCGGCGAATAGCGGTCGCGCCGCCTGGGCGATGGCCGCCGTGTCCCGGCTGATCCGCGCATGAATGTCGGCCTCACCGATGGATTCCAGCGTCAGCAGATCGGAGCGGCGGATCTTGTCGGCCAGTCGCAAACGCACGCTGCAAATGGCCTCCTCGGCGATCCTGGTGGATTCATAGAGTATATAGCGCAGGGAATAGACAAACAGCCCGATAGACAGGCCGAACCAAACAAAATGCTGCCAGGACGGTCCGCCTCCTCGCAAGGCATCCACCGCGGCATTGATCACCGCCAGATTCATGGCGTTGGCGATGCCGGAAACCGCCGTCAGTACTACCAGCTTCCGATTCAGAGCGTGGGTCTCATGTTGCAGGAAGCCAAGAATGCCGAGCCGCATCAGGTTTTTCATGGTGCAGACTCCCGCGTTCGGCGGCCGGCGCCGCGAGGGCCCTTACCGGGCACGAGGACACCTCCAACGATTCTCTGGCCTATGTGGCCGATGGGACGCTCTATGCAGAATGTCATCGCGAAGAGCACGAATTTCCGCGTAGCAAGATCAAGAGGGTCCAGGGGCGCGCCCAGGGAATGATACGGGAAGATCACTCCCTAAAGGGACGTGCAGGCTCACCGCCGCAGCGGCCAGGACTCGCTTGCACTCAGCCCGGCCAATAAGGACCCTCGTCCGCGGCGTGGTGAGCGCCACCGCCTGCTTCCTCAGCCTCACTTCTATACGTCTCGCTGAGCTGCGCCATCACTGCACCCTTCAGCCGGAAGTACGTCTGGAATGTCTCGCCCGCAACCTGAAGGTCGATGGCTGCGCTGCTGCCCTCCATGTAGTGCGCCAGCGACGCGCACGAATGTACGAAGTGCGCCTTCTCGGTGCCGCCGATGTGTACGGTGATCCACGCCAGCGCGCGGCGCGCTTCATGATCCGATAACCCCATATGGGTCGTCGCCCAGTTGTAGAACGGTTTTGCGATGGTCTCATGCTCGGCATGAGTGTAGCCCTCGTGCACCAGCAACGAGTAAAGGCCGACCATCACCGGTGAGCGCAGTCGCGACGCGTCGAGCCATGACTTGAACTCCGCCGCGGCCGGCAGGCAGTATTGGCGGCACTGCCATTGGTCGTCTTGGCCGGCAAACGCTGTTGCCATCCGATAGTACAACTCGAAGTGCAGCGCCTGGCCACCGACGCCCAGGTCTTCGTCCGCAACGCGGTTCATGCGGCCCGCGGCGCGAAACAGGGCGAGAGCTGTGTCTGGCTCGGAACTGCCGGCCTTTGCTTCGCCCTCGGCAGTCATGCGATTGGCCAGCCCTTCCACGGACATCGCGGAGTTGTTGGTTTTTTGGTAAGAAGCAAAAAAGCACCGGCGAATGTCGAGTGGCTGGCGGCCTGCCAGAAATCCACCAAAACTCCGCGCAATCGCCTGCACGGACTCCTTCTCGGCGGCTAGACTGTCGAGCAAAACCTGCCGCAGTGGCTCGTGACCGAGCTGGCTGAACGCGTCTTGCATCTCCAGGAACAGCGAAGCGTCGCCGTTCGTCGCCATATCGAAAGCCGGGCTTAATTTCGCAGCGCTAGACAAGATGATTCTCCTCCGCGGAGTGAACCCCGCGATGATTAAAATGACTTTATGAGTTGGCCACCCGCGTCGTGCGGGGCGTAAACCAGCGTCGCCGCGCTCCATGCCCGAACGCATCTCTACATGGCGCCTCCTGTGGCAGCGTTCGCTTTCGATAGTGACGGCCGGGAGAAGTGCCGGGCCGCCTGACGCAGCATCTCCGCTTGCCCTGCCATCGGAACAGGAGGCCAGACAAGACCTAACCGGGCCAGCAGCGTCTGCGTTCGCCCAGAGACGATTTCCAGGCGGCGCGCTCGCTCCTGCGGAGCGAGGCCGCGATACAGCTCGAAGTTTTCCAGGGACTCGGCCAGCGCGGCACCCATCTCGGGTTCGTCCACAGCTTTTTCCAACCGCTCCAGGAAGGCCTCGAAACCGCAGGCGCGGACTCCCTCCGCCGCGGTGACGAAGGTGGCCAGCGTATCCCTTCGGGCATTTTCCAGATGATGGGTTTCGTTGGTCAGATCGGCCGCACCCGCCAGCAGCACCAGGCCGCGCGCTACCAGATCCACATGGCAGAGCCATAGGTGGGAATCGTCAGGCACCACTCCCAGGCGTATAAAAGCGGCAAGCTGCCGGAAGAAAGCGTTTTCCCTGATATTGAATTGCAGCGGCTCGCCCTCGGCGGCAAATACCAGATTGCCAACACGGTGAATGCAGGCATTGGCAAGTTCCCTACGGGACGCGACCACCAGCCGCTCGGCCTCCTGCTTGCTTCGAATGTAATAATTCTCGTCCAACACATCGGGCACGGTGTCGTATTCCGTGAACAGCCGGAAACCGGCTTCGGAGGCCTTGCCGCATGTTGAGAGAGTGGACACCAGGTGGAAATCCGCCGGGTTCGCGGCACGGTGACCCGCCAGTTTCAGCAGTCGGCTAGTGGCGGCCACATTATCGGCATGGAATTCCCAGTAGTGGCCGAAATGCTTCACATTCGCGGCGCAGTGAAAAATCGCCTGCAGGCTGTCCGCCAGGCGATCATGGGCCTGCGGCGTCAGGCCCAGACCGTCCCGGCGCAGGTCGCCCGCCAGCACCGTAAGGCGGGGATGGTCCCGCAAGGCGGTGCCGTTTTCCTGGCCGAAATAATGGCAAAGCGTCTTGCCCACGCGGGCCCGCGCTGACAAGTCGTCACCGCCCCGCACTAGGACGCTGACTTGGCGGTCACCGTCGGTCAGTAGTTCGCGGAGGACATAGCTGCCCAGATAGCCGGTCGCGCCCGTCAGCAGAACCGATCCATAGTCGCGGCGTTCCCCCGCCCCGTCCAGCCGATACGACTGGTTTCGCGTCTCATAGTCGCGCATCGCGGCGGTCAGGGCGGCATCGCGTTCCGCCTCATAGGCGGCAAAGCCGTCGCGGTAGCTTTGCCAATGCCGGGCGGTGGATCGCAGCAGCATTCGCAAATGCTCGGGCTGAGGCTGGCATACACCGGCGAAATCCGCCAGTCGTGGATGTTCGTAGAGATCGTTGACGGTGCAATGGAACGTCCGCCGAAGCTGATTGACCACAGCGATGGCTCGCAGGCTGTCGCCCCCGAGATCGAAGAAATTGTCCTGGCGGCCGATGAACCGGCATTCCAGGTGCTCCGCCCACACTTCGGCGACCCGCCGTTCCGTACCCTCGCGAGGCTGAGTGCGCTCGGCTTCAGCGACGTTGGTTCCCCACTCGGAAACCACGCGAAGCAGCGCCGCCCGATCCACCTTACCGGAGGTGTTCATCGGGATGGCCGGCACCCGGAGCACAGCCGAGGGCAGCATGTAGGCGGGCAGCGCACTGGACAGGTAATCGTGCCACGCCGCCTGCGTGGGTTCGGCCACCCCGGTATGCAAGGCGACGAAGGCCCACAGGGTTTGTGCTTCCACCAGGACGACTCCCTGCCGCACCCCTGGATAGGCCCCGAGCCGATGTTCGATTTCGCCCAGCTCCACGCGTTGCCCGCGCAGTTTCACCTGACCATCGGAGCGGCCGAGAATCTCCAACTCGCCGGTATGAGTCCAACGTCCTAGATCACCGGTGCAATAGAGACGGCCGGCGGATGTTTCCACGAAGCTGGCGGCGGTGAGGTCGGGACGGTTCAGATACCCCAAGGCGAGCCCTATGCCGCCCAGCCAGATGAGCCCCACCGCGTTCGGCGGAAGCGGCTCTCCTCGGCTGTCACGAATGTAGACCGACGTGTTAGCCAACGGCTTGCCGGCTGTCAGCCGTTTCGCATGGGCCGTTATTTGTCCGAAGCTGACAGCGGCGGTATTTTCGGTCGGGCCGTAGCCGTTGAAGTAGCGCAAGCGCGTGGCATAGTGCAGGGCATCGGCACGATAGGGCGGCTCGCCGACAGTGGTCAGCAGGCGCAGGCCGGGAAAGTCCGCCTGCTCGAAAAGGCGAAGATAGGATGGCGTCATGGTGGCGGTGCTGACTCGCAGCCGGGCCATCTTGTCCCGCATGCCCGCAATGTCCTCCATCTCGCTGCGCAGGATGGGAACCACCGCCGCTCCTGCCGTCCAGGCCATGGCCAGATCGGCAATCCACGCGTCGAAAGAGGGTGACGCCATCAGCAAGGTTCTGTCGCCCGAGCGAATATCCAGCATGGCGTCCCCGGCAACGCCAAGATTGTTCAGTCCCTCGTGATGCAGCATCACCCCCTTGGGCATTCCCGTGGACCCGGAGGTATATATGATGCAGGCCGGATCCGAAGCCCCGGCAACGTCCCCCGCGATTTCGAGCGGATGGCCATGGCTGCGGAGGAACGCTTCCGAGAGGCTTTCCGGCCGGAAGATCTTGCAGCCGGTCTCAGCCAGCGCCGCAGGCGGTTCAAGCCCGTCGAGGACCACCAAAACCCGGATGCCGGCATCGCGCGCGATAAACGACAGACGGTCTGGCGGCAGATCCATGACCAGTGGGAGGTAACATCCGCCCGCCTTCCAGATGGACAGCACAGTCTCGGGCAGGGCGATGGAGCGTTCGGTAAGAACCCCGACCACCTCTTGCCGCTTCACACCCTGTTGCACCAGGGCGTGTGCCAAGGCGTTGGATCTGGCGTTCAACTCGGCGTAGCTTTGCTCCTCTTGTTCGTTTATCAGCGCGGGGCGTTCGGGCTGAATGCGGGCCCAATGCTCGAAACGCGTGGGCAAGCTGGGAGACGGGTGGGGCAGAACTGAGCCTCGTTCCCAGCCAGCCAGCACGTTCTCCTCTTCCGGTAGCAAGGCGGGCAGGGGAGAACTCGGGCGCCGTTTGCCCTCTGCGAGAAAATGCGCCCATCCGGACAGCGAGTCGATCCAGGCCTCGGCGGTTTCCTTTTCATAGATGGCGGCGTTGGCAAACCAGTGCAAAACCAGGCTGCCGTCGGGTTGGCTCTCATGCACCAGTACCATGTCCTGGGCGGGCGCATTCAGGCGAAGGTCGTAGCGTGTAGCATTGCCGGCCACGGGAGTAGAGCCGCTAAACGGGATGCCTGGGTTTTCGCTGACGGCCAGATCGAAAAGTGGATAGCGCGCCGGATGTGACGCCACGAATTGATCCTGGCGAGCCTCCCGATACATGCGGGAGAACGGATAGCGCGCATGCTGCAATCCATCCGCCAGGTTCCGCTGCATGGTCCGAAGGATTTGCTCGACGGACTCGCTGCGGTCGACCCGGCATGCCAACGGCAGCATGTTGACGTAATAGCCGACTATCCGGGCCTCCCTGGCGGATTCGCGGGTGGACGCCGCGGTACCGAGCAGAAACTCAGTGCGCCCCGTGCGCCGCCGCACCTCCTGGGCCATGATGGTCAGCATCAGGGCATGCAGGCTGGCTCCATTTCTGTTAGCGAACTCGCGCAGACCGGCGGCAGTGGAGCTATCAAGCCGGACACGGAAGCTGTGGCCTCCCTTCGCGTTCTGCGCGGTGCGCCCTAGAGGGCGTGGGGAATCCAGGGGCCATTCTTCGTCGCTCACGCCGCCCAGGATCTTCCGCCAGTACGACGCGTCTTCCTGGCAGGCGGGTCCGGCCAGATAGCTTTCTTCCCGTCCAGCCGATTGATCGAAGTGACCGGCAAGCGGCGGCAGAGTTCCTCCGCGTAGAAGCGTGGACAGCTCCTCCGCAAGCACTCCCAGCGAGACACCGTCCGCTACGGAGTGGTGTAGCGCGAGCCAGAAAACAGGCTGGTCTTTACCCGCCACATGCACCAGCCCGCCGCGCCACAGCGGAGCATTCTCCATGGCGAACGGGGCCGTCTGCCTTTCCCGGACGCAGGCCAGGGCGGCGGGCATGTCCGGCTGCGTCGAGATCTCCAGATCCGCGCCGATCACTGGCAGAACGGAGCGCCGCAGTAGGCCATCCCGGTCTTCGTGGAAGCATGTGCGCAGAGCCTCGTGCCGCGTCACCAGGGCTGCCCATGCCGAGCGCCAGTCGCCGCTGGCGGCAAGTGTCAGACCTATATTGAAGACACGGGTGTCCAATCCAGCCTGCTGGGCTATCCAAAACTCGCGCTGGCCTTCCGTCGCCCGGTCTGAGAAAACCTCTACCGGAAGGTCCGCCTGTCCCATTTGGCTGAGCCGTCGAGCGAAGCCGCTGAGCGTCGGTTCGGCGAACAGCTCGCGGGCGGGGACGGAATGGTTGAGAGTCTTTTCCAGGCGGTGCGCCACGGCGATGGCCAGCAGGCTATGGCCGCCGAGGGCAAAGAAATTGTCGTCGCGGCGAACGGGGCCGCGGCCCAGAAGCTCGCTCCACAAGCCGGCGATCTCCGCTTCCAGACCGTCTCGCGGCTCGGACTCTTCACCACGGGCGGAGCGTGCAGCCAGCAGCGCCTTCAAAGCGGCCTTGTCCACCTTGCCAGAACTTGTAAGGGGTATTTCGGGAACGGCAATCACCGCGGATGGAATCATGTAAGCTGGCAGAAGCCCATCCAGATAATCGCGCCAGCTTTCTTGCGCCGGTCTTTCCTTTCCCGGCTTGGGGCGCACGAAGGCCCAAAGGCTGTGGGTTTGTCCCGCATCGCCATCCAGCAGTGCAACCGCCTGAGCAATGTCAGGGTGGCTTCCGAGGGCGTGTTCGATTTCGCCCAGCTCGACGCGAATGCCGTTCAGCTTCACCTGGTCATCGATACGGCCGCGGATTTCTATCTCGCCGGTCGAGCGCCAGCGGCCCAGATCTCCCGCGCGGTAGCGCCGTCCCCGAGCCGTTTCCACGAAAGCCGCGGCGGTCAGGTCCGGCCGTCCCACATAACCGCGGGCCACGCCGGCGCCACCAAGCCACAGTTCCCCAATCACGCCGGGCGGGACCGGGCTCCCCTCTGCATCGCAAATGTGGACGCTGATATTGGGCAAGGGGCGGCCGCCGGAGAGGAAGCCGGTGCCACCGGGAGACAGCCTTCCCATGGTGCTCGTGATCGTGTTCTCGGTGGGACCATACGCGTTGAAGTACTCGAGGCGTCCCGCATAGATTTCGACATCCGCGGGAATCGGCGTCTCTCCGCCGGTGACCAGGGCGCGCAGCGAAGGCAAAGCGGCTCCTTCGAAAAGCCGCAGATACGAGGGCGTGACGTCCGCTACGGTGACGCCCAACTCAGTCAGGAAAGCCTGGAAACGATTGGGCGAAACAAGAACGTCGTCTGGGACCGGGCACAGCGCCCCGCCGAAAGCCAGCGGCAGCCCCATATCCGACAGGGAGACGTCAAACGATGGCGACGAGAACATCAGGCTGCGATCGTCGCGAGTCAGGCCAAGAGTCTCGCCACTGCCCAGCAACGTGTTGACATAGGCGTCATGGCCGACCAGCGTGCCCTTGGGCTGGCCGGTAGAGCCCGAAGTATAAATGACGTACGCGGCATCGCCGGGCCCACCCGACGGTGGCGGGCGATGGGCATGGGTGCGGCGGAATTCGGCGTCAATCGCTTCCGGACGAAGCGCTGCTGGCAGGTCTCGAGCCAGCGCTTGAGGCACGCGAAGCCCATCCAGAGCGACCAACAGCGCAATCCCGGTGTCATGGGCCATGAAGGCCAGGCGCTCCGGCGGCAGATCGGCGCTTAGCGGCACATAGATGGCGCCAGCTTTCCAGATTCCCAGAACCGCCGCCGGCAGGCTGGCGGAACGCTCGGTGAGAACCCCGACGGCGATTCCTCGAGCGGTGCCTCCGAGCAGCAGACTATGGGCGATTGCGTTGGCCTCCCGCTCCAGTGCCCCATAAGTTGTGATCGCGGCTTCGGTGACGATGGCCGGGCGTTCCGACTGGTTGGGAGCGTCGAGGACGCGTTCGAATAGCTCATGAAAGCGTAGTGGTGGGCGGGCCACTTTTGCGCCCTGCTCCCAGCTCTCGATCGACTCCTTCTCGCGCGGCAGAAGTGAGGGCAAAACCTCTCGCGCCCGGTCGGGAACCTCCGCCAGCCACTCCGCCCATCGGCTCAGCGCCTCGAACCAGTTGCCTGCCGTTTCTCGGGTGTAAAGAGCGGCATTCACATGCCATTGCAGCAGCACGCCGCCATCAGCCAAGGCTTCGTGGATCAGGACCATGTCCGGTCCCGGAGAAGCCTCTGTGAGTTCATAAGGCACACCGGAAGCCGGGGCGAGGCGCAGCGATGCCGAGGCCGGACGCGTCTCCGGGTTCTCAGTTACCGCCAGATCGAAAAGGGGATAGCGCGCGGGGTGGCGTTGCTCGGGGCGTTCGCTCCAGAAATCGCGATACATGCGTGCGAAGGGATAACGCGAATGTTGCAGGCCCACCGCCAGCGCCTGCTGCGTCTCGCTCAGCACGGCCCCGAACCCCGCATCGCGCGGCACGTGGCAAACGAGCGGCAGCATGTTGACGTAGTAGCCGATCACCCGCATTTCGGCGGCGGTCTCCCGTGTATCGGCAGTCATGCCGATCACAACGTCTTCACGCCCCATGCGCCTCCGCGCCTCCAGCGCCAAAAGCGCGACCATCACGGCGTGCAAACTGGCTTCATGCTGCCGGGCGAGGGCTTTCAGCCCCTTCGTCGTGGCGGCGTCGAGGCGCGTCTCGAAACGATGGTTTCCTGTCTTCGCAGTGCTGGAGCGCGGGAAATCCAGCGGCCCTTCGTCAAAGGCCCGGTCGGGCTGGCAGGTCAGAAGATCGCGCCAATAACGTGCGTCCTCGGCGCACGCCGGTCCGGCGAGACAGCTTTCCTCGCGGGCGGCAAATTCCGCGAAATTGCATGCCAGCGGAGGAAGTTGCTCGCCACGCAGCAGCGCACTGAACTCCTCCATGATGATTCCAATGGATCGTCCATCGCCCACGGAGTGGTGCAGGGCCAGCCAGAACACGTCTTCGCCGGAATCCGCCACATGTACCAGTCCTGCCCGCCACAGCGGGAGCGCGCCCATGACGAAGGGCTCGTCCTGGCGCTGGCGGATGAAGGCCCGGGCTGCCGATCGGTCGGGCTGGGCCGCAGTTTCCAGCGTCGGCATGAGGGCCGGCACTGCCGCGCGGTGAAGGCGGCCTTCCGCATCCTCGTGGAACCAGGTTCGCAACGCTTCGTGCCGCGCCACCACACCCGCCCATGCTTTGTTCCAGCGGTCGCGCGGCGGCATCCCGCCTTCGACGATGCGCATCACCGGGATGATGAAGGTGCGAGTATCGAGCCCCGCCGCTTCAGCCACCCAAAATTCATGCTGGCCTTCCGTGGCAAGATCGCTTCTCGCTGGCACCGCGCCTTGGGCGTCATTGGTGGAAAGGGCGGTGCGCATCAGCTCCGCCATCCGCTGGGCGAAGGCCGCCAGGGTAGGCGCGGTAAAAAGCTCGCGTGCCGGTACGGGCCGCGCTAATTCGCACGAGAGCCGATGGGCAATGGTGACGGCTAGCAGGCTGTTGCCGCCAAGCGCAAAAAAATTGTCCTCGCGCGAGACGGTCTCTCCCAGCAGATCGCTCCACAATGCGGCGATCCGTGTTTCCATTCCGCCGCTTGGCGGGCTTTTCACGGCGCCGTCACTCCGCTTTCTCCCGGAAAGCAACAAGGCGTCCCGGTCGATCTTTCCAGTGAACGTGAGGGGGATGGCGGCGACCAAAGTCACCGAAGCCGGAACCATGTACTGGGGCAAGCGGTCGCCAAGATAGCCGCGCCATTCGTCCTGCGCCGGCATAGCCGCGGCGGGGCGAAGGCGGACGAATGCCCGCAGAGCCTTGGTGTCGTTCGCCGACGCCTCCACCAGCGTGACGGCCTCCTCCACGGCAGGGTGGGAAACGAGCGCCTGTTCGATCTCACCCAGCTCCACTCGCTGCCCGTGCAATTTGATCTGGAAGTCGATGCGTCCCGAAAGCTCCAATCGGCCGTCTTCGGTCCAGCGGCCTAGATCGCCCGAGCGATAGAACCGCCCGTCCGGCGTCTCGACGAATCGTTGGGCGGTCAGCTTGGGGTTATTCAGATAGCCGCGCGCCAGACCGGTACCGCTCAGCCAGACTTCCCCCATCACTCCGGGCGGCGCCGGGTCGCCGTTGTCGCGGCGGATGGAAACGCGGGTGTTGGCCAACGGGCGTCCTACCGACAGCGGACGGCTGGTGTCCGGATGCGGCGACAGTTGTTCCGCACAGACGAATATGCAGGTCTCGGTGGGGCCATAGCCGTTCCACAAAGCGAGATGATTGGCGTGGCGCCTGGCGTCGTCATAATTCGGCGCTTCGCCGCCGGTGATCAGGATACGCATTCCTTCGAAAGGCGTCTGCTTACTCACGCGCAGCCAGGAAGGAGCATGGAACGCTACCGTCACTCCGTGTTTTTTGTACTGTTGCTTCAAGGCCCAGGGGTCGTCGCGCAAAGCTCGCGATACAGGCACCAGGGCCATGCCGTGCAGAAGCGCGGCTCCCAATTCCCAAAGCGACGCGTCGAAGCCCGGAGTTGCAGCGAGAGAAAAGCGGTCGTCGGGCGTGAGGCCGGTCGTTTCCCCGCTCATCAAGCCGGCGTTGACCAGACTGTCGTGTTGGATCAGGACGCCCTTGGGCATCCCCGTCGTTCCTGACGTGTAAATAATGTAGGCCAGATCCTGGGGTGTGCCGGCGATGTTGGGACGTTCGGCGTTTCCCGCGCAGGCATCTGGGCGCAGGATCCTTTTGACCGCCTGCGCCAAGGGCTGCGGCGCCGCATGCCCGTCGAGGACCATCAGTATCTTTGCACCGGAATCCCGCGCCATGAAGGCCAGACGCTCCCCCGGCTGTTCGAGAGCCAGGGGCAGATACACCGCTCCCGCCTTCCAGATGCCCAGCACGGTGGCGGGAAGATCAGCGGAGCATTCCGTCAGCACGGCCACAGGCTCCTCGCGGGCAACACCATGGTCGAGGAGTGTCTGGGCGATCGAGTTGGCGCGGCACTCGAGCTCCGCATAGGTTTCGATTCCGGTGTCGGTGACGACGGCGGGCCGCTGCGGATGGCCGTCCGCCAAACTCTCGAAAAGCTCATGGAAGCGCTTCGCCGGCCGCGTGCGAACTGGCCCACGCTCCCATCGCGCCAGACACTGTACTTCCTCGGGCAGCAGCGCTGGCAGCAGCGCATCGGCACGGCTAATGTCCTCCGCCAGCCAGCGCGCCCAGGCCGCGAGCGAACTCAACCACGCTTGCGCCGTGTTTCTGTTGTAGACATCCGGGTTCCACGCGAGCGTCAGTTCCAGGCCGCCACCGTTGTCCTCCACCGGCGCGTGGCTGAAGTCGAGATCGAGCCCGGCGGCGGGATAGGCCAACTCCCCAGGCAAGCACGCTGGCGTCATTGCGAAATCGGCGCCGGAATCGCCGCAAGTTCGCGACGGATTTGTCGTAAGAGAGATGTCGAACAGCGAGGTGCGGGCCTGGGCGCGGGCATGAGGGTGCCGCTGACGGAATTCCCGGTAGAGCAGACTGGCGGGATAGCTTCCATGCTCCACAGCCTCGGTGAGGGTAGTCTGGGTGGCTCGTATTTGCGTGGCCAGTGTAGGCGCGTTGCTCCCGGTCAGGATGAGGGGCAGCAGGTTGACGAAATGGCCGACGGCCCGGTCAGCCCCTGGGGGACGGATCGAGATGCCGCTGCCGATGATGACACTTCGCCGGCCGTCGCGCCGTCGGGCCTCAGCACCCAGGAGGGTCAGCAGCAGGGCATGCAATCCCACCTCTTGCGCTTGAGCCAAACGGGTCAGCGCGGCGACCGCGGCGGCATCCAACCGTTCGACCATGGCAGCGGCGGGCTTTCCACTGGGACTAGCGGGGCGAAGATGGTCCGTGGTGAATTCGTTGAAAGCTTCTCCGCCGGCTTCGGCACTCAGACTGTCTAGCTTGTCCCGCCACCAGGTGCGGTCGCGTTCGGCGAGATCCGACGCCAGATAGTGCCGTTCGGCCCGGCTGGCCTGAGCCACGCCGTTGGGGGCCGCTGGCAGCGGGCGCTCCAACAACAGAGCGCGCATCTCCTCCTGAACAATGCGCGCGGAAAAGCCGTCGGCCACCGAGTGGTGCAGGGTAAACCAGAACACGGTTTCGCCCTCTGCCATCTGCACGAGGCCGGCCCGTGCGAGCGGCGGTTCCGTCAGAAGGAATGACGCACTCGAACGGACGGTGATGCGCTCCCAGGCATTGTTCAGCGAATCGCAACGGTCGATGCTGATCTGAACCGCCGGCACGAGGTCCTTTGCCTCTACCGTGCGCCAGAGAACCTTCTCGCCGGCGTCCGCAACAAAGGCCGTCCGCAAGGCGGCATGCCGGGCCACCAGCCGAGTCCAGGCCTCTTGCCAGCGTGCCGGTTTCGGAGCGGTTCCTAGCACTGCCAGGACGCGCGTTACCTGAGACCCGGTGGATGCGAGACCGAGCTTCCAGGCGATCCAGAAATCTTCCTGTCCCGCGGTGGCGACGTCCTGGTCTGGCTCGGACGAGCGAGGGACCGGCGTCCGCTCCGATGTCAGGGCGATCTTTTCGGCCAGAGCGGCAACAGTCCGGGCCACCAGGATGGTCTGGGCCGACACCGCGTAGCCCAGGGTGTGCAAACGTTGGCTGATGGCGATGGACTGCAGACTGGTGCCGCCGAGCGCGTAAAAATTGTCTTCCCGCATGATGGGGCGGACGCCCAGAGTCTCTTCCCAGACTTCGGCGATGTGCCGTTCCACGTCGCCATGCGGGAGCGCGCCCCGCTCCGCACCATTCCGCGACTGCGATGCCTGGACCGCGAGGGCGAGCAGAGCCTGGCGGTCGACCTTGCCGTAGAAATTGAGCGGCATTTTGGAGAGAGCCGTCACTTGGGCCGGCAACATGTAGGCGGGCAGGGTCTGGGCCAGGAAGCGGTGCCAATCCTCCAAGGATGTGCGGTCCGCCTGGTCGCTTTCCACGAAGGCGATCAACTTGCCTTCATGCTGCATCGCGACGGCATGCCTGACCGTGTCATGCCGCAACAGGGTCTGCTCGATCTCTCCTAGCGAAACCGCCTGTCCGGAAACCTTGACCAGGTCATTGGCACGGCCCAGCGGCTCGAGATTTCCGTCCTCATTCCAGCGCCCCAGGTCACCGGAGCGATAGGCCCTTCCGTAAGGGGTTTCGACGAAGCGCTCGGCGGTCAGGCCGGGCTGATTCAGATACCCGCGAGCCACGCCGATTCCCATCACGTGAATCTCGCCCACCTCTCCCGGCGGGACTTCCTGGCCGTCGCGGCCCAGCAGGTGGACCGACATGTTGGTGAAGGGCCGCCCACCGGGAAGAGGGCCGTCACCGTTCGGTTCCACCCGCGACATGCCGATGGTTCCGCAGACCTCGGTGGCCCCATAGATGTTCCAATAATCCAGCTTCCGCGCATAGGCACGCGCGTCGCCGGCATTGGGGCGTTCGCCAGCCGTCAGGAGACAACGCAGGCCGGCGGGCACGGCTCCGTGGAAGAGGCGCAAATAGGACGGCGTGAACATGGCCACGGTGACGCGATGGCGGGACATGGCGGCAAGAAGCCCGGCGGGATCGTCCAGCAGCGCGCGCGTGGCCGGAACGAAGGCGGCGCCAGACAGAACGGGGAGGCACAACTCGCGAAAGCCCATGATGAAGCCTGGTGCCGCGGCCAGTTGCAACCGGTCGTCAGGAGAGATGTCCAGGGCGCTGATGTGGCCATACGCCATGTTGACGCAGGCATCGTGCTGGATCAGGACGCCCTTGGGCTGTCCCGTCGACCCCGAGGTGAAGAGAATAGCGAGGAGATCGCTCGTCTTACCTGGCTTGTTGGGCCGATGGCCGTCGGAGTTCACGTCCTCCGGCCTGAAAATCGCGGGCGACATCCCCGCGGCATTGCCGGAGAGGGCGGCCAGCAATTCGGCGGGCGGCTCCAATCCATCCAGAGCGATCAGGCGCTGCATGCGCGATTGAGTCGCCATATTGGCCAGGCGCTGGGGCGGCAGATCCGCGCCCATTGGTACATAAGCCCCGCCGGCCTTGAGGATGGCCAGAAACGCCAGCGGCAAAGACCCGGAACGCCCGGTTAGCACACCCACTGACTCTTCGGTCATCACCCCCTGCGCGAGCAGGGCGTGGGCAAGGGCGTTTGCCTTCTGGTCCAGCTCCGCGTAAGTAATGGCGCCGCGGTCGGAAATGATGGCGGCGGCCGCCGGCTGCCGGTCCGCGAGAATCTCGAAACATTCATGAATGCGCAACGCCGGCCAGACTCGAACCGGCCCGGCATGGTTGATACGAGATGCGGACCTGACTGTGAGTGCCGCGCTTGTACTCAAATGCCGTACCTCATTGCCAGCCGCCTCCGAGCGAGCGATACAAGGTGACCACGTTGGTCAATTCCTGGCGACGAACTTGTACCAGCAGAAGTTGAGCGTTGAGTAATTGGCGCTCGGAATCGAGGTATTCCAGGTAGCTGGCGACTCCGCCCTGATATCGGAGATCGGCGACCGCCACCGACGCGCGGAGGCTCTCGACGAGCCCCTCTTGCTGCGTTCGCAACTCGGCCAGCTTTCTGCAGCCAGCCAGTGAGTCCGCCACTTCGCGGAAGGCTTGTTGCACGGTCTGCTGGTAGATGAGCACGGCCTGCTGGCGGCGCGCCTCCGCAATTCGCACGCCTGCCCGAATCGCGCCCGCATTGAAGATGGGTAGACTGCCCGCCGGGTTGAGAAGCCACATCCCGTTGGAGGCGCGCAGAAGGTTGAGTAGAGCGGCGCTCTCGAACCCGGTGGACGCCGTCAGCGAAAGCGTGGGGAAGAATGCGGCCTTGGCCACCGCCACCAGAGCGTGATTGGCGATCAGTTGCTCCTCCGCCTGGCGGATGTCGGGCCGCCGGTCAAGGAGCGTCGATGGAAGCCCGGGAGGAACCCTGGGCGCCGTGCCCTGTTCGACGAGCGAACGGCCGCGCACAATCGGTCCGGGATTCCGGCCGAGCAGGATGGCGAGCTGGTTTTCGGTCTGCTCGTTTTGCAGCTCCAGGCCGGTGAGCGCGGTGCGTGCGCTTTTCACGAGCACCTCGGCCTCGCGAAGATCGATCTCTGAGGAATAGCCGTTGTCCACACGTAGCCGAACCAAATCGAGGGAAGCCTCACGGAGCTTGAGATCGCGCTGCGTGATTTCGATTTCCAGATCCAGGTCGCGCAACAGGAAATAGGCGCCCGCCACATCGCTGACCAGCGTTTGTACGACGGCCCGCCGCGCTTGTTCGCTGGCAAGCAGGTTGGCCCGCGCGGCCACGCTGGCATTCCGGATCTGTCCCCAGATATCGAGTTCCCAACCCAGGCTGACGGAGAGATTTGAGTAGTCGCTGTCCTGCGGGTAGCCGGGTGGCAGAGGTGTGGCGCCGCCGGCTGCGGTTCGGAGATTGTTGTAGCCGGCCTGTGCGTTGACCGATGGGAAGCGGGCCGATCGCGCAACGGTTAGTTGACCGCGGGCCTCCAACACGCGCGCGGCCGCGATTTGTATGTCGTAGTTGTGGGCCAGCGCCTCTTGGATGAGCTTTGACAACTCCTCGTCGTGGATAAGATCCGGCCAGCGCAGTTCGCCGAGGTTGCTCGTCTCGCTGGGAGCGCCGGGTGCGGCGGTGTCGCTACGGTAGCTCAGGGGAACGGGGATGTTCGGCCGCTGATAACGGGGGCTGATGCAGCCGGTCAGGAGCAGCAGCGCCGCGGAAAGCACACTCGTGGCCAGCCGATTCACCGCGCTGCCCTCTGAGCAGTCACCGTCTGGCCGGGCCGCACGTTCTGGATGCCGTCAGCAATCACCGTCTCCCCACCGGCGAGTCCCTTGGTGATGATGCTCCTGCCTTGGTATTTCCCCGCGGCGACGACACTGCGGAGGAGGGCCTTGTTTTGAGGAGTGACCACATACACAGCCTTAGACCCTTTGGCATCAAACACAGCTCGTTCCGAAACCAGCACGGCATCGGGCCGTTTTTCCACCGCAAAGCGCACATGCCCGGACATTCCGGGCAGCAGGACGTCACGGGGATTTGGGAATTGCGCCACCATCGCCAAGGTTCCCGTTTTCTCGTCCATAGCGCGTCCGAGAGTCGTGTATCGGCCCTGGAATGGGTAGATGCTGTTGTCGGCGAGAATTAACTCGATGTGATTCAATGCGTCGTGGTCCACACGCCCGGTGGTGGTGTGTATGTAGAGCGTCTCCGGAATGTTGAAGCCGACGTTGATCGGATCTGCCTGGGAAATGGTGGCAAGCAGACGTTGGTCTCCACGATCCACATAGTTGCCCACCGAAACTTCCAGCCGTCCGATGAGACCGTTGATGGGGGCGCGCACGGCGGTCTGTTCGCGGTCCAGTTCGGCTTGATCGAGGGCCGCCTGCGAGGCAGCCAGGCCTGCCTGCGCCTGTCGCACGCCCATACGGTCGCTGACAGTGGTGGTTCGCACCGTGGCGCGGGCGGCCTCCACCGCCGCCACGGCGGAGGACTGGGCGGCGATCGCTGCTTCCAGGTCCCGTTGCGGTACCGCCCTGCTCGCGGCCAACGGTTTCAGCCGCTCTGCGTCCTGATTGGCTTTCAGCAAATCGGCTTCGGCCTGGCGCAGAGCAGATTGCGCGTTCACCAGGTGCTGCTGCTCCCTCGCCATTTCCAGATCCGCTTGCGCCTTCTCGACAGCGGCCTGGGCCGATTGGACTGCAGCCTCATAGCGGCGCGGATCGATGCGAAACAGCATCTGCCCCTTCTTGATCAAGCTCCCTTCGCGAAACGACATCTCCGTCAATCGGCCGCTCACGTTGGCGCGGATCTCGACGGTAGCGACGGCCTCGACCCGGGCCGCAACTTCTAGCATGATCGGCACTTCCCGGCGCTCGGCAGTCTCGACCATCACCGCCGGCGGAGATGTCGCCCCGGCGGCAGCTTGAGCGTCGGGCTTGCCGCATCCGCTACTGAGGATGGCCAACGTTGTGACGGAGAATCGCGCCGCTCCCAGGACACGGAAGGCTCCCATTTTCGCCCTAAGCTTAACGGTCAAATGAATCCGCTAGTACCCTGAGAGTCCAATTCGTCTCAAAGATTTCCTGTGGTTTGCTGAGCGAAGCACGCTAAAAAAACTTGAGAAATTTTTCAGAACCACCACCTACATACGGTATGGAGCGGTGCGAGCTAATCGACCGCGAGCCCAAAACAAGGAGTCAACAGCCGTGACCGAAAAAGAAGCGATGGCCGTTAAGACAATTCGGAACTACATGTGGTGGTCCGGGGGCGCTAGCTTGATCCCGGTTCCGTGGGTGGATCTGGCCGCGGTTGGGGCCGTGCAACTGAAGGCGCTCGCCGAGATCACGTCGATCTACGGAGTCCCGTTTCAACGGAACCGCGGAAAGGCGATTATCGCGTCCACGGTTGGCTACGTTCTCCCGCACGCGTTCGCGTACGGCACGATCGGCTGCATGTTGAAGGCAATTCCGGTGGTGGGCACGCTGGCGGGTGCCCCGGTGATGGCAGGGTTCTGCGCTGCATATACTTGGGCCTTAGGCCGGGTGTTCATTCAGCACTTCGAGTCGGGAGGCACATTCCTCGATTTCGAACCGGAGAAAGTCAAAGAGTACTTCAAGGCACAGTTCGAGGAAGGCCGCAGGATGACCACGGGGCAGAACGCAGAGTCCCCGGCCTAGCCTCCGATGGACATTGCCGAACTCATTGCCGCATACCTGGCGCTGTGCCTTGTGGCGGGCATAGCGGGACGGAATCGGCGCATCGGGTTTTGGGGCTTTCTTTTTTGCTCAGTCATCCTGACTCCCATCCTCAGCCTGCTTTTTCTGTACTTCGCGACGCCGCGCAAAGTTTGAGGCCGGCGTCAGACGCAAGCCGGCCAACCCTCCGGTGCGAGGGGCGTGACAAATGAAGAAGATTCGCGAATGGGCCGCCATTCGATACCAGCGCTCGAAAGCCTTCATCAGGCGGCACATGCCGTATGTCATTCTGCTGCTGTTTCTGTTGGGCTTTTTCCTGGTCTTTTTCTTCAACAATATCGTGATCTCGATTCACCCTGGCGAGCTCGGCGTGCTCTGGCGACGGCTGGGCGGCGGCACGCAGATCGACACGGTGTATCGCGAGGGCCTGCACATCATCCTGCCTATCAACAAGATGTACATCTACAACGTCCGCACACAGCAGTTCACCGACACAATCGAGGTCCTGACGGAGGATGGTCTCACCGTAAAGGTGCGGTACTCAGTACGCTATTTCCTTGAAAAAGACAGCCTGCCGCTGCTGCACCAGCACGTCGGACCGGATTTTGTGAACGTCGTGGTGCGTCCGGAAATTCGGTCGGTGATCCGGGTCGTGTTTGGGCAGTACAAGCCCGAGCAGATCTACACCACGCAAAAGGCCATTCAGCAACTCATCAGCACAATCTCGAAGGCTCACCTGGAGGCGCGGTTCGTGGCACTGGACGATGTGCCCATTGAGACCATCACGCTGCCCACACGGATTTCCGAAGCGATCGAAGGCAAACTGGCCCAGCAGCAGTTTGACGAGGAGTACGAATACCGGTTATCGATAGCCACCAAGGAAGCTGACCGCAAGCGCATCGAATCGGAGGGCATCAGGGTGTACAACGAAACGGTCAAGCGCAGTCTCACCCCCGAAGTACTCACCTGGCATGGGGTAGTGGCGACCCAGGAACTGGCCAAGTCGCCGAACAGCAAAGTGGTGGTGATCGGCGCGGGCAAGAACGGCCTGCCAGTCATATTAGGACAGTAAGCGATGAAGAAACTGTTGTTGCTGGTTGTGTCGGCCGGACTGCTGGCTTACACGCTGGTCCCTCAGTGGCGTTCATTCGAGCGGATGGGAGAACAGAGATTCCAGGCTCTCAGCCGTCCGCGGAAGGAAATTCTGGTCGGGGTCTACTGGCCCTTTACAGCGAACCAGGATGGGATGGCAAACGGCCTTCAACTGGCGTTGGATGAAATCAACACGGGCGGCCTGGCCCGCGGCATCCCATTCCGGCTGATCTTGCGAGAGGGGTTCAGTTGGGAAGAGGCGAAACAAATCGCTGTCGAATTCTCCGCTAACCGAAACATGAGTGCCGTGCTCGGCTATTACGACAGCGCCGAGGCCATCAAGGCTTCCATGATCTACGAATCCAGCCGGTTGCTGCATATCATAGTCGGCGCCAACAGCACCACCATGACCGGCCGCGGACTGAAATACATTGTTCGGACCATCCCGTCCGGCTACAAAATCGCACGTTCCCTGGCGAAGTTCTCCGTGGAGGACGGGCGCCGGAAGTTCGCGCTGATTTGGCAGGAAGACGCCTATGGTGAGGACCTGGCCTTTCAGTATCGCATCGGGCTGGACGCCCTGGACACGCAACTGGTGTACCAATGGTCTTATTCGCGCGAACATGTCGATTTCCGATTGCCGGTGAACGAACTGAAGGGGATCGGCGCCGACATGATCTTCATTGCGGGACTGGAGCCCTGGGCGGGAGACTTCCTGCGAATGGCGCGCGCGGTCGGCATCAAGACGAAAATCATGGGGGCGTTCTCGGATACGCCCGAGATGCGCGCCAGAGCCGGCGCCGGGTTGGAGGACGTGATCTACTTCGATTTCTACGACGTCAACTCGCCGAGCCCCGAAAATCAGATGTTCGTCCGCAAGTTCCGGGCGCGTTACGGGAGAAACCCCGACACGTGGGCCGCGCAAGGCTACGACGCGTTGCGCATCCTGGCGAAAGCGGTCCAGACCACGGGTTCCGCCAACCCCCTCGATCTTTCGTACGCCATCCGGTTCATGGACCCCTGGGAAGGGGCCAACGGCAAGTACAAGTTTGACAGCCGGGGCGAATTGGAAGACAAGCCGATTTTCCTCAAGGCTTATCGAAACGGCACGCCGGTGACAATTCAAGAGGTTCTTCAGGCTCCCGCGCCGCCGATCGGATGAGCCACACGGAAGTGCCTGGGTGTGGTTCGCGGTTAGCTTACTTGGAGGCCGCGCAGACTTCTTTCCTGAAGGATACGGCGACCTCTTTCAATCGAGGGGACATGGCCGTCTGAACTGCCTCCTCCGCGAGCGTGCAGCGTTGTCCACCGGACGCATTTGCGCGAACCAGATTGAGAAGACTCTGAACCAGATAGTCCGTGCTGCTTTCGCAGTTTTTGATGAGACCTGCTGCGGTTGGGTCAACGGGCGCCCGATTCCGGAGTATCCCGGTTAAGGTGTATGTGGCGGCAGCAAGCCGGGCCGTTTGTTCTCCCGACTGGTTTGCGCCTCCTAACAGATCGCCATCGTTGTTTCCCCGGCAGAGTACCTCCGGCATCGTATCGACCATGGCAGAAGAGAGGGCTGCCTGCGATCCTTCGCCTATCGGCCGTGCGAGTGCCTCGACATAGTACAAGGCCAGAGCGGGCATCTTGACTTTTTTCATCTCCTTCTCGGCCTGAGCGCATAGAACGTAGAGGTCCTGGGTCGCGTCGGTTATCAGGGCCCCGGCACTCATAGTAGCGCCCACCCAGGAGTGACAAAACTGAGAAGCCTCCTGGTCGCGCTTGGCAGCGTGAAGAGCAGCCAAATACGAGTCGGCAGCCTGAGACGAAGTAGGCCTGACTTGCAATGCAGACTTGAAGGCGGCTGCCGCGTCTGCGTCACGGTGATCCGCGCTATACACCTGACCGAGGCCCATCGCCGCGCCGAAATTGCCGGGATAGTGTTGGAGTGCCTTTTTGAGCACTCTTTCGGCATTGTCGTACTGATCCCTTGCAAGATAAAGAATGCCCAGATTATTCAGCGCATATGGCTGCTTGGACAGACGATCGACAATGAGTGATTCGGCGCCCTGAAAGTCCCCCGTTCCCCAAAGGGCCGTGGCTTTGGCCAATTCGATCTCGGTCTGCATCTGTTGACGATTCTTTTGGGCGATGAGGGATATCGAGCTCAAAGCTCTATCGGCAAATACCTCAGCCCGGTCGTACTCTCCATCGAGGGTCAGAGTCTTGGCAAGATATAGGCTTGGCTCGGGCCGTTCCGGATGAAGCTTCAGCCAATCGCCGAACACTTGAATCGCGCGGGAATATTGCTTGGTAGCAAGAAAATAGCGCCCCGCAATCTCCGGATTCATGTTCGTCACAAAATCCTCGGCAATGGCTTGCATGGCAGCGAACAGCTCCTTGTCCGAGGCGAGAAAAGGACGACGGCTCGTCCAGTGCCGCGCAGCCGTGTCGGAGCGGAGCAAAATCTGCAAAACATACCGGCCGTTAGAATTCGTGGCCGGGATAATGTCGCCGGAGACAAGCTGCTGGTCGTACCGTAGGACGTTCCAGGCTTTCAACAACTGATCAATGGAGATGCCCTGAATCTCGATGCCATAACTCTTGCTGACAGGGATCTTGAACATTTCGGTGAATGGGTGTGAAATCCCCCTCACCATGCCATCAGACTTGCCGAAGCCACTACCCTGCTGAATGATGTCGTTTAGGTCGCTGGCGAAGATATCGGCGACTTCCTTGCCGAAATCGCCCGAGGCGGCCGACTTGGAGTCAGATGAGGCGCTGTCCGTAGACACCAGGAAGTCATTGATAATGATCTGTTGCTTGTTGTCAAAGCGGCGAAGGGTCAAGGCAGCGATCAACGCGCCCGCTGCCACGGCGACAATGGCGAGTGCAACCAAAAGCGTAGTGGACAGGAACGACTTGGAAGGTCTGGTCCGGTGGTTTCCCTTGAGCGCCGCCGAATCCGCCGGCTTTTCCTGGGCCGCGACTGCCGGTCGTTTAGGCTCACCCGATGGCGGCTTTTTGACTTCCTGCCCTTCGATCTCCACAGACCTCCTACGGCTGACTCGCGAGTAGACCTCGGAAATAAGCATTGAGCAAGCGGCCATTCGGGTCGTACTGCCGGCGAGTGTTTTCCAGAACTTGTAACCGGTTTCCAAACGCTTTGAGAACGATCGCGCGTGTCAGCCGCGGGGTCTGGTTGAGCAATGGAGTGCCACCTCGATCGCTGCAGAACTGATTGTAAGCGTCCAGAAAATCGTACCAGCCGGTGTTCGCCGTAGAAACGGGATCCACAGTCATGACGGTCCCATCATAGGAATATGAGAAAAGCGATTGCTGGTCCTGCGCGATGCGGTAGCCGACGCTCAGCATATTCGACCGGTAGCCCTTTTGCTTGTAGTAGTCAGTGCTGAACTGAACATACGCTTTCAGGACGTCCGGATAGGCGGGCTCGGGAAAAGCGAACAGACTGAATGTGTAACGGCTGTCATCCGAGGGCTGCGGATAGCGGATAGTCTGGTCGGGAGCAAGTGTGTTGTCACTCACGATCACACTTTCGAGATTGAACCGGTTCACGGCGTTGTACTTGTCGATGAGACCGTAGCGAATGTCCGGAATCGAAATATTCTGTTCCGTGTCATTCGCGAGCTTCGGAGCCACTTTCGACCAGAAATAGTTGCGCAACTGCCAGACCTGGCGATTCGGCTCACCAGTGGCGGCCGGGTTATATTTCCGGAACTCCACCGTAATCAGCCCATCGAAGGGGAAAATGTAGAACATCATGGCGTAGCCAAGCTGCTTCAATTGCGGAAGCGTGGTGATGAAGTCGTCAATCGTAAATGTTTTGTGATGCACGGCCATGGGGGTCATGGCTCGGACCTTGAAGGTGACTTCGTAGATAACGCCGAACGTGCCGTAACTGGCACGGACTTTCTGCATGAGGTCCGGTTGAGCGTCCGTCACTTCCAGAAGGTCGCCAGAGGGAAGCACTATCTTCACTCCGGTGACGTACGAGCCAACCTGGCCGTATTCGCCATCAAAAGACGAATCCTTGGTGCCGGCGCAGGCCGCGCTACCCGCCGACAGGTTGCCGATTTCAGTATTCACATAGAACTGTAAGTTGTGCGTGCGCAGCGCATCGGCAATGTCGATGTAAATGGCGCCAGCCTCCACGGTAACGCTGTCGGCCCCTATGCTGAGAATGCGATTCATTTTCATGCGGATCAGGGTGCCGCTGTCCGCCACGCCGCATTCGGTTGTGGAGTGATTGGAGCCCACCGCGCGGACCGGAGACGGATACTTCGCTGAGTCTTTGAGGATGGAGACAATGTCATCGACTGAGTTGGCGTCGGCAACAACCTGGGGATGCGAAGTAACGTTGCCGAACCAGTTATTGACAGTAGTGTCGGGCATGGCTTGAACTCCGTCGTGATGTTTCAGCTACTGCTTAAATGCAGGATCGGACTCCGCGCCGGGCCGCGGCTTCCACTCAATGCTGTAGTATTGGCCGCGATCACGCGCCCAGGGGTCAAACGCGTTGACCACATGCGCCAGCTCCGGAGCCAACTCGGGAATGTTTCGCAGTAAGACTCGTTTGAGTGGCAGAACAGCTTCTTTATGCCCGTTGGGCGCACCCTGCTCCATCATCTCGGGTCCGGGGCCATTGTGACTGACCCAGTCAACGCCTAACTTGGTGTAGAACTCAGGCCGAAAACTCGAGGTGAAGAAGCGATCGCTGAACAGCCGTCGCGAAGCGTTGAGGATGAATACCACAAACTGCGTCTCTGAAATGGCGAATCCGTGTGGTCGCGTGAATTCCGACAGCCAGCCCACGACGGTGTCTACGTCTTCTACGTTGTCTACGGTTGCGCCGTTGGGATGGCCGAGGCAGTCATTAATGGGAGAGCCATCTTCGTTGACCTGGGCGTCCGTGATTACTTTCGACGAATCGCATACATGTGTTCCGTAGACCTCACGAAGCTGGGCGACGTACTCCGCCTGTTGCTTATGGGCCGGCAAGTCTGCGGGGATGGTCTTGTCCATGAAGTCGTCATAACTGGTTAACTGGCGCAAGCCGTACTGGCGGCGGAATTCGTTGAAGCGCGGCACGCCGTGCTCGCGGTCGCGGATAAGATCGAGCGCCGCAATGTCGAGCTCCTTAGTGGGACTGTCGAGTCTCGGCAGTGTGATGTTCTGCAGAAACTGCGGAGTGTTGTGCAGAGTCAGTAAGCCCAGGCGCTGCCGCCCCAGGCTGAGTGCCCAGTTGGCGAGGCCGCGCGATCGCATAGCGTCAGTGGCCTTGCCTTCAAAAGTGTTGATGACTGCGATTTTGCGGGTAATCTGGTTCGGGTCCTTACTCAAGTCGCGGTATTCGATCAGGTCCGGCACCAAAGAATGCAGGCGGTAGACCGTGATGAATTCCTCGGGGAAGTTGAACGGCGAGCCGAAGTGATTCACGCCGCCGTTGGTGTCGGCCGGTTTTGTGATGTCGTAATGCGGGACCTTACTGCCCAGGCCGAAAATGCCGGGGCCGGATGCGAACGCGGAATACCACTGTCCGGCTCTCTCGGCATCCTTCGCTTTTCCGAAATCGTGAACGATGAGATTGGAGAGCGCTTTTGAGACATCCGGATCGCCGGAGCCCAGCAGTCCGTTCCAGTTGGCATTCATGCCTTTGTAGAGCGGCTCGTTATACAGCAACTGCGGCGTCCACTCGATGGTGTGGATTTTTGCGATTTCGGCCGCCACCACCAGGCGCGCCACCTCGAACAGCTCGTCCGGGGTGACATCCTTATTGCGGATCACGCGCTTGGGATCGGCGGGATTGCGCAGACCGCTGTCGTCATTCGGCTTGCGGGCGGCTTCCCGGCGGAACTCAGCGACGAACGCGTTATGCTCACGGGCAAAGAGGTTATGCAAAAAGCTGAGGCCGACTGTCCAGTTGTCGGGAAACGCCACCGATTCCTGGCCGGCCCACTGCGGCTGCGCCGGATCGCCTGGCTGCAGCAAGGGCAGGTAACCTCCGCCGGACCCACCGGCCACCGGCTCGAGCAGCAGCATCGCCGGGTCCTTGGGATCGCGCTTCACGCGCTTGCGTGAAGTATCGTCGTACCCGTAGATTTGCGATGCGTCCCACCAGGCCGTGTTGTTGTTGGTAAACGTCTTGGGGGCACGCGCGAGATATTCCTTGTTCCCCGCGGTGAACTTGCCGGGCGGCGCATCCTGTTGCACGAAACCTTTGTCAACGCGATCGCCGGGCCGGCAACCGAGCTTGGCGATCTCTTCCGGCGTCAGCGGCGTTTCGACATTGTTCACTCGCTCCGTTCTGCAGCCGACATCCATGTACCCAGGCGCGTTGTGACCATCCTCCATGTGCGAGAACCAATCGTGCGTCATGAACTGAATCCAGTACGCTGCAATGACGTTGAAGAATGGCGCCTTCTGGTAATCGCAATTGGCTTCGGGCGAATCATCGGGAAGACCGAAGCCGTTGTTGCAGGCCGCGGGAGTGGACTGGATGCGGGTGAACAGCTTGCGGCTGATCACCTGGGGATCGGGCGTCAGCAGGCCGAGCCGGTCGCCATGGCGATTCTTTGTGAGGGTCGTCCGGCCCTGATCCGGGAAAGTTGTCTCGAACTCCACGTTTCGCGCAAACGGAGTACCCGCAGAACCCATCCGCGGATTGAGAATGTCGTTGCAGATTCCCGTCACGGTGCGAGCGCGGATCAGGTCTCCTTTGCACACTTGGGTCCCGTCGCCGCCCACCGCATCGAAATTGGGGGTGTCTTTGGGCAGGCGCATCTCCGGCCAAACCTTGATCGCGCCTCCATCCACGCCGTTCAGCCCGGTGACGTAGTTTTGCCACGTGCCATTGTTATCGAACAGGTTGAACTTGATGAGTTCCACGCGCTCGTATTCCAGGTCGAGCAACGCGCCGGTGACTCCGCGGAATGCCGGACCTTTCTTGGAGAGATAGCCATTGGGTAGGGAGGCAACGTCGCCGGTCCCCCAATAGTTGGACCAGTCAACCCACGGCGTGAGGCGGAATTGCAAGGCTCTTTGACCGCCACGGCAGAGCGCCTCGGCTTCGCTTACCTTGCCTTCAAAGCGCTTCTCTCGGGTGCCAGCGATACTCCGGAGGCGGGCCAGTACCATGTCGGCACAGGCTTTGAGCTCTTGGGCCTCCTGCTGCTTGGGATCAGCGACGGTATTGGAACCGGCGGCGAATAGCTGCGGTAGCAGCAAAGACACGGGTAGCCAAGCGAGCGAAGATTTTGTCATTTTCTTCAGTTACCTGCCGTGACGCCGGCGGATTTAGCAGCCGGCTCCGGTTGAATTACGGTTTCAACGGTCGCGTATTGCGCCGATAACTCGCCATTGGCTGAGTTCGTGAACCTGAGGTTCCCGGGCCGATACGAATCGTCGTGCTGACACCGGACCAACACGCTAGTTGACAGAGTGGCATCGGCCGCGATCGGCCGGCTCTTGGGAAAAGCCCAGAGAGGAGTCCACGATTCGTGCTTCTGGTCGAGCGCGTACTTCGCGTCAACAGGCAATGCGTACTTGGCTTGCACCGCAGCGTCAAATGTGACACCGAGGGCGGCCGCTTTGTTCATCATCCAAGCGAATGTGATATCCGCCAGCGCCGTTCCGTCGGGATCATCCGGATAACTCCCCCCGACGTCGCAATGGACGCCGGTGAACCAGACCTGTTCGAGTGTCTGTCCTGGATTGGGTTGCGACGTCCAGAGCGTCGCGGGAAACTCGATCCGGCGCTCGTCGATGGCAAGGGCATGGTAGGCGTTCTGTATGTTGGGATGCAGGGAGGTATCCAGAAATCCGTATAGGATCGGATCGACGGCCCCCAAAAGCGACGGGATTCCCAGCGAGCCGACGGTATCCCAGACTCCCACCATGGTCAATTGAGCGTTGAACATGGCACAGGACTGATTCAGCCCGGCCAGAAGCTTGGCTCTGTCGTCTTTGTCCCGGTAAGCCTGAAATGCGGTTTCCACTACCTGGTCGCTGAAATTGCTGGTGGGAAGGCCGCAGTTAGCGATCATGCCGGCAATGCTGCGTGCGGTGTACGCGCCGCGGCTGAAACCAAAGACAAAGACCTCATCACCTTTTTCATACACCTGAGCAATCTTGGAATACCCGTCCTTTACCTTCTGGAATAGCCCGGTTCCGAATGCGCCGCCCAGCAGCCGATCAATCGGAGTTCCGTCCGCACCGACGCCGTCGTCATAGAACGGGATCTGGTCGGCGGCCACTTGCATGGCCTTATAGATCTTGTAGACGTTGGTGTTTTTGCCGGAATTGTCCCATGTTCCGTCCGAGCAAAAAAGGATTCGTTTACTCATATCACCCTCCGTTTTGAAACAATTGCTGGGAATTATATCGCAACACTGCACCGAAAAACGATGGCTATAGACTTATTTGTGACATGACACCGAAAAACGTTTCAACCCATTTTCGGAGCGGTTGTGATCCGTCCCCTGACGTGTATCTTGGTTCGGGCATTCGGGAGCGTTAGTTGGCCGCGCCAACCGCCGGCGTGAGCAGCGAAGGGGACGGCTTTTTCCGGCGCCCGGCTGGGAAGGCCTTTGGCCTCCGAGCCCCATGCGGATGGAGATACAATCGGTCTATGCAAGAAGCTGGTGTTGCGCTGCTCGTGTTTCTCGTTGCGGCCACTGTCGTTCCCGGCTTGGCGCAAGATGCCACTCCTGCGCCGTCCGGTCCTCCAATTCGCGTGACCGTCACAGAGGTCGCGCTGGATTTGGCCGTCCGCGACAGCAAGGGCCGCCAGGTGAAAAATCTTAAGCCGGGCGATGTGGAGATTTTCGAAGACGGCGTACGGCAGCAGCTTCTCAGCTTCCGCCTGGTACCGGGCCGCGAACAGGAGCGCCGCGACGAAAGCCAGGCGAAGGCGCAGCCGGCCGGCGCCGCCCTGCCCCTGCGTGACGTAAACACGGTCTGCATTGTTTTCCATAACATCGATCCGGTGACCCGGCCGCATGCCGTCGAGATCGTGAAGGAGTTCATCAGGTCCAAGTTGCCGCCGGAGACCTACATCGGGATCTTCAATCTCAACGAGACACTAATCCCGGTGCATGAGTTCACCAAAAACAGGGAGGAACTGCTGCAATCCTCTTTCTCCGGGAAAGCCTTGGATTTCTCCAGAGCTTCGGAAGCCTTGCTCACCGCGAGTCCGAACATCGTAACCATGACTGCTCAGGTAAACAACGCCACACACAGCGCCACAGTGACGGTGGATACCACGGGGGGTGAAGTCAGCAAGACGGTTATTATGGGCGCGGACGTTTCCAACAGCACCGGGGCGAATCGCTTGCGCGGCGATCAAGTGCGTGAGCGGGCCGATTTCGCCAACATTACCGGCATGCATGAAACCGATCGGATCATCACGCTGATCAACCAACTCGGTACGCTTCCGGGGCGGAAAACGGTTTTGCTGGTGACTACTGGCCTGGTTACCACCGGAGACCCAGAGCGGTTTGAAAAGATATTGGCAAATGCGAATAAACATGGCGTGACGTTTTATGCGCTCGACAGCACGGAAATGAGCGCGACGTTCGACACCGCCCAGGCCGGCAAACTGGCGCTGGACCAAATGGCAGCGGTCAGCCAGCAGCAGAGCAAAACGAACGCGAGCGCCAGCGTGATGCGGCAGAACAGCCGGCAGGGAGACGACACGATCTCCGCCGTCAGAACCTCGGATACGCAATCGAGTCTGCGAGCGCTATCCGAGGGCACGGGCGGATTCCTGATTGCCAACACCAATGATTTCCGCAAGTCGTTCCAGCAGATGGTGGAGAATCTGGACACGCACTACGAAGCTGTTTATCGTCCGGCATCGGCCAAGTATGACGGGCAACTGCGGAAGATCGAGGTGAAGCTGGCGCGCAACGATTTGCAGGTGGAGAGCCGCACAGGTTATTTCGCCATGCCGGATCTCAACGGCTCGGGCTCGCTGACGCCGGCCGAGTACACCGGTATGGCGGTGTTAGCCGCCAAGCCTCGGCCGCACTCTTTCGATTTTCGCCTAGCGGCGTACCATTTCCAGAAAGACGCCACGAACCCGCGCGCTACGCTGGTTTTCGAATTGCCGGGCGCGAAGTTGGGCGCCACTGCCGATCCGACTCATAAGTTCCACACATTCGATGTGTCCTTGCTGGCGCTCATTCGGGATGGTCACGGAGAAGTCGTTGACAAATATAGTCTCGACCACCCTTACTTTATCGCGGATGCCAACCTGGCAGCCGTACGGGCCGAGGAATTGACCTACACACATGCCCTCGATCTGCCGCCGGGCCATTACACGGTGGAAGCCGCCGTGGTGGATCGGGAGGGCCGTCAGGCAACCACCGAAACCGGGAGTTTCGACGTCTCCGTGCAGCCCAAAGGTGTCGCGATCAGCAGCCTGGTAATGGTGGGACACCTCGATTCCGCCGACCCCCAGGCGGACACCGCCGATCCGTTCACCTTCAAGGGAAAGCGTGTCACTCCGATGGTGCAAGCTACGGTCAGTCCCACCGCCAAGCGCTGGGTGTATTTCGTGGTGTATGGCGACAAATCGAACACGGAGAAGCCGAAAATCCGCGTGGAGTTCAAAAGCGGCGGCCAGGTGTTCGCACAGCAGACAGTGGATCTGCCGGCGCCAGATGCGAGTGGCGCAATTCCCATGTTCGTGGCGGCTGCCACGCGGCCAGGCAATTGCGAGTTACAGATCACTGCGGTACAGGGCAACGAGTCCGCCACCGAACATCTCGCGTACGTAACGGAGCAGTAGCGTGAGGCCGACTTGGCTGCGTGTTATTTGACCATTTTCCAGTTCGTGAAGGTGCGATACACTGGGTCGTCATTATGTCAAGGCTCATTTTCACCGCCGCATTGGCTGCGTCTGGGCTTCTGGCACAAGCCCCGGCGCCAAGCCCTCTCGTCCGCCTCTATCCGGTAGCGCTCGACGCGAGCGGCCGGCCCGTAACCGATCTGACAGCCCAGGATTTCAAGATCGTCGATCAAAACAAGCCACAAACCGTCCTCACATTCCACAAACCCAGGAATGAGCCGGCTGCCCCTCTGGGACTTCTCGAGTGGTCCAATCGGCCGCGCGGTACGACGCCGCACACTACCGTCGTCTTATTCGACTTAATGAATCAGAATCAGGCGGACCGCCTGGAGACTTGGCACACTCTAGATAAGACCCTGCCGCAACTGGAATCGGGCGACTCCCTGTACTTCTACCTGCTCAATCTGGAGGGCGAGCTAGTTCCCATTCATGCCATCGGACCGAAGGCCGCCGCCGACGCCACTTGGCCGCACGACATGGCCCCGGTTCTTGACCAAGCCATGAAAACGGCCAGCCATGGACGGCCGGTGCACATGGGACAGGAGGACCAAGCCAAGAAGACCTTCCACCAGATCGAGGTGCTCGCCACCCAGCTTGCCGCGTTCCCGGGCCGCAGGAACATCATTTGGATCACGGACGGCATGCAAAATGCCTACAATACCAAGCTCCCATGCAACGGGGACTGGGTGGAATGCGCTCTTTACGTGCCTCACCTGGCAGTGACGCTGGCCCAAGCCAACGTAGCCGTCATTCCGCTTTCGTACGGCAGGGATCTCAGCACAGCAGCCGGCCCTATGATGAAGATGGATACGATGGTGAATCCTGGCAAGGACCAGCTAACCAGTATTCAGAACCTCAATGGCGACACGGGAATGCAGAACGTGCAGGGTTCCCAGGGTGTAGATCCCGCCCTCGACTTGGCACAGATGGCACGCCTGACGGGCGGCCACGCCTACTTCCGGCAGGATATTCTTACCACCCTGAAGGAGGTGGCTACCAACGCCGGCGATGCTTACGAGATTGCGTATGCTCCATCCACGGACAACTGGGACAACAAGTTCCACGTGATCCGCGTAACATGTGAACGGCCGGGCATCAGGCTGCAACTGAGGGAGCGGTATTACGCCCTGCCGGATTCGCGGCCACCCGCGGAACGAATGAAGGCAGTGCTAGTGGCGGCTTATCAGAGCCCGACGGACCTTGCCGAAATCGGCCTGCGCACGAAAATCGCGTTGATGCAAGGAGACACGAAGGGCGTGCATCTGGATATCCGCATAGATCCCTCAGATCTCCTGTGGCGGGAGCAGGGGGGCAAGTTTTCGGGCGCCATGTATTTCCTGATATCCGACCGCAGCAGTTCTGCCCCGCTCGGTGAGCCCACCGTGTTGGACCTCAAACCCGATTTGACGGCCGAGCAGTACAATTTGGTGCTGAAGGAGGGTCTCCCTCTCTCGCAAGATCACCCAACCAGCGAAGCAGTGCGGGAGATCCGTATCATTCTTCTGGATCAAAACACGACCGCAGTCGGCTCGCTCACGTTTCCAGTAAAGTGACCTAGGGTTGTTCCCCGACCGCCCGGGGTCGCAGATATTGCATCTCCATCCCATGTGGCTTGGGCGCGGGTAAGAAAACCAGTACATAGCGCCTGTGAAATTACGAAATGGAGCACGTGGTCGGGTGGTGTTGGCGTGGAACGCGTCAGCGCGTTCGCTGTCAGATGGCATGTAACATCTGTACGTTAAAGAAAATAGGGTATTTCATAAACTAAATAGGGTTTCATGCCGTTGGTAACAGGCGGTAACTAGACAGATCCTATTAGGCCCCATATACTCAACCGAGCTTCTGACTCTTGCTTAAATTGGGGTTGAATGGTCCAAGTGCGACGCCACGATTACCGGACGGCTTTGCTGCCGGGTTCGCTGATTCGCTGTTACCTGCGTTTGCCAGATACTTCCCAAAAACCAAAGACGCCAGCGGTACTCTCACCAGAACGGTCGGCGATTGATGGATTTTTCTCTATCAACACCGTTCAGCGAGGTGACCGCCCGGTCGCGATCAAAGAGCAGGGTTTCGAGGCTTACAAGTGCAAAAAGGGTCCCGCTGCCGGTGCTGTCGTACGCCAGCGGAGGGTCGGTTTTTAGGAAAGTCAACTTATGAGCTTAGAGAGGGATCTATGAATAGATCAGATCGGTTGCCGATCTCCGTTAGCAATCGGCGCGCGCATCCCGGACGATTTTTCTGGCTGTTAGGGTTAATGATCGCTATTTTGGCGTTCTTGCAACTGCCTGCGTCGGCACAGTTCGCGAGCGGTTCGATCGGCGCCACGGTCACCGACGCCAGCGGCGCCGTAGTGCCACAAGCCAAAGTCACATTAAAGAACGAGGCTACGGGTGCACTTCGCGACACAGTCACGAACAATGCCGGGTACTTTGATTTCCCGTCGATTTTGCCGGCGAGCTACACGGTCACGGTCATTGCGTCGGGTTTGCAGACTTTTGAAGAACAAGGTATCGTGCTGACGCAAGGGGCCACTTTGCGCTTGCCCACCATCATTCTTCAAGTGCAATCCACAAAGCAGGAAGTACAAGTGGTAGCCGGAGCCGACGTCATCGTACCGGTCGATTCGGGTCAGTCCAGTCAGACACTGAACAAGAACATGATCGAGAACATCTCGCTCTCCGGACGCGATGCGGCAGAGCTGATTAAGATCATGCCTGGCGCAAGCATGGTTTCGGGACTCGGCCAGAGTATGTGGGGCCAGGGATCGGTGCCGACGCAAAGCAACAACGGCCCAATCGGCAACTTCTCAGTGCAAGGGAACGCGCTCTATGGCGGCATGACGATGACGTCGGATGGCGCAAACCTCTTGGATCCCGGTAACCAAGGAACCCAGACTGCCAACATCAACCAGAACCAGGTGCAGGAGGTTTCCGTCCTGACTTCGGCGTTTGGCGCGGAGTTCGCGAAAGGTCCGATCACATTTCAAGCAATCGGCAAGAGCGGCGGCACGCAGTTCCATGGACAAGCCTACCTCTACGCGCGCAACGGCGTATTCAACTCCAATGGCTGGTACAACAACAGCCAGGGGCTACAGGCCCCGACGAACAGCTTCTACTATCCGGGCGGCGACTTTGGTGGACCTGTGCTGCTGCCGTGGACGCACTTTAACCGGAAGCATGACAAGCTGTTCTTTTATGCCGCATATGAGTACATGGACCAGCATCCGGCTGGCAATTTGGAACAATACTTCGTGCCGACTGCGCAGATGCTGGGTGGGAACTTCAGCCCGGCGTATCTCACGTCGCTGGGGAAGGGCTTTAACTCCGCGGAACAGGTTGTCGCCAGCCACCTGAACTCGACCCTGTTTCCGGGCGGTATAATCCCGAGCAATCAGATCGATCCAAATTCGATGGCTATTTTGAAACTAATGCCCCAGCCGAATGTCGATCCGGTGGGCAATCCGACGGGCGCCAACTATGAAACCTTCTTGAACCCGCCAGTGAATCGGTACGAGCTTCGACTTCGCGGCGACTACAACATCAGCGACAGCACCAAGCTGTTCTTCTCCTGGAACCACCAAATCGAGCACGACCAGAACCCGCTCAGCATCTGGTGGAATCTCAACGGGTCGTTGCCCTATCCGTCGTCGCAAAATGCCAACCAGGACTCCAATACTTACAGCGCGAACCTGGTGCACGTGTTCAGCCCCACGCTGACCAACGAATTCATATTCGCGGAAGCCACCTTCCTGAATCCGATCATCCTGGGCAACCCCAGCGCAGTGAGCCCCAGCGGGATCGGGTTCTCCATGACTGGCTTATTCTCGAATCCCTACACGGCACAGATGCCCAATACCTACGGCTATGCCGGACAGAGCCAGGGCGCTGTCGGTTTCGGCACGTATTCGTACGGCGAGCCATTCTCGCCGGCGAGCACGAACGGTTTCGGCAAGCTGTCGCAGACGCCGCAAATCAGCGACAACGTCACCAAGATCCAGGGCGCCCACACGCTCAAGGCTGGCGTCTATTGGGACTACGCTCGCAACTATCAGACCAGCGGTAGTCTGAACAGCGGCACCCAAGGCGCGGCGAATTTCGATCCGTGGGGCTCTTCCGTAAACAGTGGCAATTACCTGGCCAATTTCATCAGCGGGCGTATTAACGGCTTCTCGCAAGATAACGCCGAGGCGGTGCAGGACATGAAGTATACCCAATTCTCGTTCTTCATCAACGACCAGTGGAAGGCGAGCCGCAGGCTCACTCTCACTGGCGGTCTGCGCTTTGAGCACATGGGCAACTGGGTTCCCAACGACAAGTACGGTGTTGCCGTTTGGGATCCCGCCGCATACAACAACACTTCGGCGGCACCCGCCTGGACGGGGCTCCAGTGGCACAGCATCGACTCCTCCATTCCACTGTCAGGCTTCCCGAATAAACCGTTCTTCGTCGAGCCGCGCTTTGGCTTCGCTTACGATCTGTTCGGGGACGGCAAAACCGTGTTACGCGGCGGCGCCGGCCTATACCGGTTCCAGATTGCCTATAACAACGCCAGTTCCGGCTACAACCAGCCACTGGGCCTGGAATCGGTAAGTATCAACAACAGTCAGTGTTGTGTGGGCTGGAATGAGTTCCAAGCACACAGTAACGCATTGGGACTACCGGGCTTGGGTACAACTATCGGTGCTCTCACGATGGGCGATGAAGCGACACCGAACACGTGGACCTACAACTTCACGGTCTCGCAGCGAGCGCCCTGGCGATCGGTCGCGGAATTCCAGTATGCGGGCAGCAGGTCGCGTGATCTGCTATCGACCGGCGGGAACAGCAACGGTCCGGGCAGCATAGACTTCGCCCCGCTGGGAGCGTACTTCGGGCCTGATCCGCTCACCGGCAAAACTCTTTACAACCCCGGCACACTGCTACCCAGTAACTTTCCAAATCTGAACGACTTCCTCCCGTACCACAACTATACGGGTATTACTTTGGTTGGCCACCTCAGCTACTCCAACTACAATGCGTTCATCGCGACGTGGCAGAAACAAGCCGGAAGGTTCACCTTCACCACGAATTACTCGTTCAGTAAGAACCTGGGCATTCGCGACGGCCAAACCTCTAACGGCAACGGGGACGGCCAAGACATTTACCCGTTCAGCCTTAAGGGGAACTACGGCGTGTTGGCGTACGACCGCACACACGTTTTCAACGCAGCCTACATAGTCAACCTGCCCACGCCGGTGCATGGCAATCGCTTGCTGGGCGGTGTAGTCAACGGTTGGGTGCTTTCGGGCATCACCCAAGCGCAAAGCGGGCCGCCCCTTCAACCGCTCACCGGAGGCACACTCAACGTGTCGTACCCAACCAGCATGTCACCGGCGAACTACCTGGGTACGAACGCGCCTTTGGCTACCGGAGTCCAGGTGATCTGCGATCCGCGGAACAATCTGAAGTCCGGCCAGTTCTTCAACCCGGCGTGTTTCGCGCCTCCCACGGGGGGAAGCGACGGAACTACCATCTGGCCGTACATCAAAGGGCCCGCTTTCTTCAACAGCGACTTGGCGATTTACAAGGACTTCCTCTTCGGGGAACACCAGAAGGTCGAGTTCCGGATGTCCGCGTTTAACTTCCTGAACCATCCGCTTCCGCAGTTCGGCATATCCGGCAACAGCGACATCAACCTATCCTTCGTTGCGCCGAATGCGTCGTCCTGCGGCAACAACCCGGCGCCTTGTGGTTTGAGCCAAACCAACCTGAACACGGTCACCACCGGTACGCCGCTGTACAAGAACAGTGTTCCGCGTGTGATTGAGTTCGCGGTCAAATACAACTTCTAGACCACCTTCGAGTGGCTGGAATCAATCGAAAGGGGGCGGCCCGCCAGCCGCTCCCTTTTTTTTGTGGGTCGCCAGGCAAATCGGGCCGAGCATGCTCGGCCCCTACAATAATTTGCGAAAGAATTTGTAGGGGTCGGGCAAGCCCGACCCGATTTTGTCACAGCGGACTTCCGCCGCCATTGCGGTTGCGGAACAGGGCGACGGCTTCGCCTTCCACCAACAGCTCCGGCCGGCAAAGCTTGGCTTGGATGCCCGTCGAAGCCGGCAGCGGATCGAGGCCTTGCTGCTTATAAAACGCCGTGCGTTCTTCGTTGAACTCGCGATAGTCGCGGTCGATGTCGCGCAAGTAGAAGGTGGTACGTACCACGTCGTGCCATGTGGCGCCCTCCGCTTCCAATAGAGCCGTGATGTTGGAGAACATGCGGCGGCATTGCGCGCGGAAATCGCCCACGTGCGCGGTGGCCCCGTTTTCGTCAATGCTAGCCGTGCCGGAGATCAAAAGCACCACCAGGCCGTTCAGGTCGACGCGCATGCCGCGCGAAAACGAGCTGGGCCGCTCGTAATCATAAGCCTCGTTGAGTGCGCGCAGTTCGCTGATGGCCCGTTTCTGAATGGCCTTCCCGCTGATTTCCTCAAACATATTCCTCGAGTAACATCCCACCAAACCTTCCTGTTGAATTAATAAGAACCGGCGACTCTGGCTGGGCGCTAAGTTACTTGGTTTGCTCGTAGCTCGCCAACTTGGCGCGCAAGTTCCGGACCAATTCCTCATTATGGCCGGCGGTGGCCAAGGCTACAGCCTTCTCTAAGTGCGCGGCGGCATCGGCGGTCTGGCCAACCTTGAAAAGCGCTGTCGCGAGCTTATCCTGCACAGCGGCCGATTCCGGTTTCAAGGCGACGGCCTTCTCCAGATGTTCGAGTCCCTCAGCAGTATCACCCTTCTCGGTCAACATCGCACCTAAATCGGCCTGCACTCCCGCGTTTGAGGCGTCCAACGCCAGGGATTTCCGGTAATTGGAGATGGCTTCATCCGGCTTGCCGTCCTGCGCTAATGCCAGCGCGAAATCCGCGAAGGCTATGGGGTCGTCCGGACTGAGATCGCAGGCTTTGCGATATTCCGCCAGCGCCTCGCGGGGATGGCCTGTGGCGCTCAACGAAAAGCCCAGGTTGAGGTGCGCCTTTTCGTCGCCGGAATCTACTTCCAGGGCCTTGCGCCACACCGTGATGGCTTCCCCAAACTGGTTTTGCCTCATTAGATCGAAGGCCGCATTCTCCATACTGTAGGCTTCGGTTGCCACCGGGTCGATTTTGTCCAGGCCTCCCTTCGGGATGTTGGCGAATTCAGGCAAGTTGACCGCGCGGTTCGCCGCCGTTGTGTTGTCGACCAGGATAGCCGGCGTATCGTTGCCGTTAGCGTCCACGTGCGTCAGGAACAATTGCGTGTAGGGCGAACGGCTCTTTGACGAGAAGGCCAGCCAACGGCCGTTAGGCGAAAAAGTGTGCCACGAGTTCATCAGCGGCGTATTGCATTTCATCAGGCGAGCCTCGCCGCCCTCGAACGGCACGATGTTGAGTTTGCCATCCGGGCGCATGACCATTCCGTTCCGGCATTGCACAAACACGATCCAGCGGCCGTCCGGCGATATCTTCGGAAAGTTGTTGCTCATTCCGTTCGCGGAGGCGCCCACGATCCGCTCCGGTTGGCCACCCATTCCTTCGTTGAACGGAATCCTGTACAGGTCATATTGGACCTGGGTTTCCTTGGGGTCGTTGGCGTAAAGGGCCATCTGAGACCCCGGTGGATAAGGCGTTTTCGCCTCCGCCCGGGCGAACACGATGTACTTTCCGTCCCGGCTCCACACACCGCTCGTCTGCACGTATCGCGGGTCATTGGCGCCGGGAAGCGGCTGCAAACGCTTGGTGTCGCGGTCGTACCAGGCCAGAATGCCGCGCGTCGGATAGAACACCTGCAAGAAGCGGTAGTCGAGGAAATTCGCCGTGTAATATTTGTCTTCCAGCGTGGCCCCGCCGGCGCGTTTGGCCGCATCGGGATCGTCAATCGTGGACAAAACGTAGCGCCCATCCGGCGAGATTTGCGACATGAATGCGGCTCGCAGCCGCGGGATATTGGGGTCCCGGACCGTGGGCCATTTGATCACATCCCGTGTGCGGATCGACGTTTGCCTGGCTACCGGGACGAGGGCATACAAACCGCGGTCGTTCTGAGGTCCGTCCACATCGAGCCCCAGGGTCTTGCCGTCGGCAGAGAAGGAATGGCAGTTGGCGCAGGTCGAGATCTTCTGCATCACCACGCGGCTGCGAGGCTCGTCGAGATAGCGGAGCCTCCACTTGATCAGCCCAACCGATTCGGGCGCCAGTGGCCGGATGACGCCTTTCGTGCCCTGATTGGGCATCAGCGGCACGTCGCGATAGAAGATCGGCGCTTCGGCCGGGTCCCGGGAGGTCTCGATGGTCACCTGACCGCTGGAGACCGGCTGCTTCAGGTCCTCATCGCGAAAGCCGGTGATGGCGATCGTCGCCGCGGAGCCCACGGAACGCCTCTTGATCGCCTCCCAGGTTTCGGTATCGGGTATCCATGTGTGCGCGGCCGCCTGCTCCGGGGTCAGCTTGGGGAGCTGGTTGTTGGGCGAAACGGTTTCGGGATCGATTTCGCCGATTTGCATGCGCTCGCCGGCCGATTTCACGTGAATGCCCGGGGCGCGGTCCGGAAAGGTAACGTCGAGAGTCCACCATGTTGCGTTAGCCGCGGCGTCGCGCCAGAGAAACGTGGGAGGTGTGATTTCGGGCGGAAAGACGGAACCCTCCGCCGGGTAATCCACGGCGATGGCCGCCAGGCGGGTGGGCAATGGCTGCGGTGCGAACCCTCGGAGTAGAATGACCGAACCTGCGCCGACAATTCCGGCGACCAGAAGACAGGCTGTACATCTTGGCGACGGCTTCCGGGCCGAAGCCATTAGGTCCAGAAATCGCACCTTAGGAACCCCAGTTTTTTAGTTAGTATACACTAACTGGCCCGCCTGACTTTGCGGCACAATGTAATTTCTGGAACACGATTTCCCCGGCCAAAACAGCGTCAGCCAGGCTCTCATTTGCTGTAGTTGATTTGTGACTCTGCCTGGAACTTGCGGTAGCCGCGGAAAGCAGTTTCGTTCCGGACAAACGCCCTGGCATGCCGTAACTGCAACATGGAGCGCAATGGGAGCAGATAGTCGCCCTCGCCGATTTTCACAATGCCGTAATCGAGCGAAAGAGAAGGCGATTGCAGGCCGAAGTCCTTGGGCAACCCATTTCCCTGAATCGTAAGCCTGCGCACCATCCCGGTCTCTTCCTCTATGAAAACACGCCCGGCATAAGCGACAGGCTCACGCCTTCCGCCGTAATGCAGGACGAAGTTTGACGTTGGCTTGGATACCTCGATCTCGAAAACCTGGCAGAGTACGCCCATGGCCATGGCGCGGCCTGCCCATTTGTAGGACGCGCCAACATCGGGGTCAAACAAGCCCCGCAGGAGGGAGCCGAATTCATTGCGGGAATAGATGCCCTGGTTATTGGCGGGAGCGTACTCGGCTTTGACTCCATTAATCTCGATTCTTCGGTACCGTTCTTTGCCGTCTTCGTATACCAACTCGTCCTTATAGGAATCAGCCTCTTTCAGTTGATCGGGAGTCTTGACATGAGCAGTAAACCGGTGCGTTTCCTGGGTACAGAGGAAATTCGGGAGGTGGTCCAGGTAATTCATGGCGTTCTTGGCGGCCGCGTCCCAGAGCAGCTTCTGGCCGTCCTCGCGCATTCTAAGCCCGGTCGAATCGATCGTGGCGGGTTCGATATCCGGCAGCACGACTTCCGCGGTTTCGGAGTCATCCGTGGCCGCCGGACCAGCTTTCGGCGCTCCAGCGACTTCAACGGGCGCGCTGCCGGCCACCTTAAATGGCACGACCCGCTTGACCACACTTTTGCCCTGATGGATGGAAATGACGCCCATGTAGTCGCCTGGGGGGAACTTGGCGCCCTTCAGATCAACAAGGTACGGGAACTCCTTCGCCTGCGCTCCGTACATGTTTTCGGCTCTGCCGGCGAGCTTGCTGGAGGCGCCTTCGCGCGCACTGTCTGCCATCCCGCTCTTGAATGGCAACGCCACGTGGGCGACCACGCGCCCTTGGTTCATGACGTCCATGCTCAGATCGAGCGGCGCGCCGTGGATATCCGGATAGAGCCTCAAGTAGATTTGCAGGTTAACCGGCTGCTCGGCGCGGAAGACCGGGTTGAGCACGGGAGATAAAGCCTCTCCTTCATAGCTCAACACCTGGTCGGCCTCGAATTTATCCGCCGATCCCATAAACCGGCGCACCACCAACGCATCGGTGGCCACCAGCCCGGGCGCGTTGCGGCCCACCCGCAAGGGCGTCTGAATCAGGCCGGTGGTGTCCCCCAGCAGGTCTTCCACTTTGGCTTCCAGGGTAAAGGGCCCCTGGCCGGGCAAGGTGACCGCGCGCATGAAGAACATGCTACCTTGGCGCCGCGCATCCAATTGGCGCACGGATCCATGAACGTTGATGTCCCGCCGGTTGCTCCAGATCACCGCCCCCTTGGAATTCCGCACGGTCGCGGTGAGACGCGCGCGCGCCTGGTACGTGGAGGTGTTGTCGTCGATGTCGAACTTCAAACTGTCGAGCGGCGATTCAACTGTCACCAGGCCCTGGAGGGGTGCGTTGGCGTCGTTGGGTTCATAAGAGACCTCCATGGATCCGCCCCCGCCCGTGACAGTGCCATTGCCGAGGGTAAGCGTCGCGGTTTCGCCGAAATCCGCTTCGTGGTCGATGATACTCTCGGACGTCGCTCCCGTACCCGAGGTGCGAATGAACCGGATGTGCACCGGAATCTGGAACTTAGCGGTTGTGCCGGGTTCCGGAGGAGCGGATGAGGCGGCAGTGGCGGCGGGCTGCGGCAGGGCGGCCGGAGCTGACGGAGCGGTCGACTCATCCGGCGGGGCTGCTACGGACACTTCGGGTTCCAGGGCTCTAGCTTGCCGCACCCACGCGCCTCCGGTTTTGGCCGTAAGGGCTTTAAGAGCGGCATTCGGGGATGTGTGGGCTCCTTCGTCGACATCCACCACCAGAACTCTTACGCCGCCGGACTGGCAGATCTCGGCCAGATGTTGCAGTGTGCGTTCGCCCTCAGTGGAGAAGGGAGGACTATTAAGCACGGCGACGACGATCCGGGCGCCGGGAGAGAGCGCGGCCGCCTGTGCGGCGGCATCGAGAGCAATGAGGAACGACGGTGGATCGGCATCGCGCGCCGCGCGCGCCGCATCACTAAACGCCTGTTGCAGTTCCTTGGCATCCATGCCCGCGGCGATGCGCTGCACATCCGGGCTGCCGGCACGCCTGAGCTCGACCACGCCGCCGGCAGTCTGCACCCAGTGCCGAGCCGTCGCGGCCGCTGCGCGCGCGGATTGCCGCGCCGCTTCCTGGGAATTTGGACCGAATACAAACGTGAGGACACCCTGCTCGGCGTGGAGGCCTGGAACAAATGTCGCAGCCACCAACAAGGCAGTTTTCCAGAGACCAGCAGAAGTGCGCATCAAATTCATTATCCCCTTTTGACGCGGAAATATGCTTGCGAACTCGTGAGATGGTGTACCGGCCTAACGGACGCCAATTCGTGGCAACGTTATAATCTCATGAGCGTGAGACTCGTCGTAATGGTTCTGTCGCTGCGGTTGGGAGTCGCCGCACTCTGGGCCGGAGGGCCCGAGGAGCCCTTGCGAGAGGCCAACTCGGCGCTTCAGTCCGGTGACGTGGCAAGCGCCATCCGGCTCTACCGCGAGTTCCTGAAGAGTTATCCCAACGCGGCCGAAGTCCGATCCAATCTTGGCGCCGCCCTGGTGCAGGACGGCCAGTTCGCCGAGGCCATAACGGAATACAGTCTCGCCATCCAGCAACTGCCGAACAATCCCCGGGTACGGATGAACCTGGCGCTGGCGTACTACAAAGTCGGGCGGTTGCCGGAGGCTGTCGAGCATCTGGAAGTGCTCCACAAACTGCAACCACTGGATCTGAAACCGGCCCTGCTGCTGGCCGATTGCATGCTTGAGACGAACCGGCCAGCGAAAGCAATAGAAGTGCTTTCGCCGTTGCGCGAAGAGTATCCCGACGATCACGCCGTGGTCTACGTGCTCGGCACGGCGCTGATGAAAGACAATCGGACCCAGGAGGCGCAGATCCTGCTAGACCGCATTTTGAGCGACGGTGAGTCGGCGGAATCGGCGTTCCTACTGGGGCAAAGCGAGTTGCTGCGTAACGATCTGGCGGCCGCAGCCGGACACTTGGCGCGGGCCGTGGAACTGAATCCGAAGATGCCGTGGGCGCATACGCTGTACGGGCAAGCACTGAAGGGCGCCGGTAAGTTGGAGGAAGCCACGGTCCAGTTCAATGAAGAACTGAAGGTGAATCCGTACGATTTCACGGCCAACACGGAAATCGCCCTGCTGCTCCTCCAGGATGCCAAGCCGGATGAGGCGTTGGCGCACATCACCCTGGCGCTGCAGGTGCGCCCCAAGGATCCAGGAGCACTCTACCAGCGGGCTTCCATTCACCTGACGCAAGGGCTCAATGAACAGGCGCGCGAAGAACTGGAGCAACTGATCCGGAATTATCCAAACTTTTCCGAGGCGCATGCGGCGCTGGCCAGAGTCTATTACAAATTGAAGCGCACCGCGGACGGCGACAGGGAGGCCGCGGAGGCACGGCACGTGCGGGAAGAAGCGCAGAAAGAGATGGAGGAAAAGCGGAATCCGCCGTCCGCCGAAAAGCAGTAGTGTCAGGAGACCTTAGCCGCGGAGGCGTTGCGTTGCGTGTTAGTGCGGCTCGTCGACCTTCAGGAATTGGTCAGCGGCGATATCTTTCAGCACCTGTTGAATGCCGCTGGGCCAGCGGATTTCGATGGAGGGGATCCTGGTTTCCTCGCCCAGGCCGAAATGCACGCGTTTGTCGCTCGAAGACATGAAGCCCACGCTGATAGCGACGTGGTTATAGAGCGTTCGGCCGGAAGCGGTGGTCAGCTTGACTTTGGCACCCACCGCGTCGCGCGCGCTCTTGTGCCCGGTCAGGCTCAGCATCAGCCAGTGATTGCCGCTATCGGCGGTATTCAACAGAATGCGTGGAGTTTGGTTGAGTGACGTGACGACGATGTCCAACGCCCCATCGTTGTTGAGATCCCCGAACGCCGATCCGCGCTGGTAGCCTTTGCGAAGGAAGTCCTTACCCATCTCCTCGGACACATCGATGAAGGCTTTCCCGCCTACGTTTTCGAACATCGTGTCATGTTGGGCCGATGTCTCGCTCACTTGGTCGACGTCGCCATTGGCGGAGTAAATATCCTTCCACCCGTCGTTGTTGTAGTCGATGAATCCGTTGCTCCAACCGGAGAAGGGCAGGCTCAGCGTATGGATCTTGGAGGCATACGGAAACGCGAACACGTTTCCGCGATTGCGCAGCAGTTGCCAGACCTGGCCCTTCAAGTTGTTGTAGAAGATGTCCACATTGCCATCGTTGTCGTAGTCCTTGGCGTCTGAACCCATGGAAGACCCGGTCTGCGCGCTGTCGTTGTAAGCGACACCCCATTCCATGCCTTTTTCCTCGAACTTGCCGTTGCCCTGGTTGATGAAGAGCGAATTGGGCTCAGTGTCGTTGGCAATGAACACGTCCTGCCAGCCGTCATTATTGAAATCAGCAATGGATATGCCCATACCCTTGCCGGGCGACTTGGCCAGCCCCGACTCTTCGGTCACGTCCTGGAACTTGCCGTTGCCCAGATTGTGGTAGAGCCGCGGCGGAACGCTCGTGTAGCGGTGCGGATCGCAGTAGTATTCTTTGTCGTCCATAGCGCAGTGGATATCGCTCTGCGGGGTCCACAACGTGTAGTTGGAAACGATGAGATCCAGCAGGCCGTCGTTGTCGTAGTCGAACCAGGCGGCGGCCACGCTCAACGTATCCGCCGGCTTGCGGCCGATGCCCGAGGATGTGGTTACATCCGTAAACGTACCGTCTCCATTATTGTGATAGAGAACGTTTTTGCCCGCGCTGCAAATGAACAAATCCTCATAGCCGTCATTGTCGTAATCGCCAACTGCCACGCCGAAATTGAAGTCTAAGTTCTTGCCTGATAGACCTGCCTTAGCTGTGACGTCTTCGAAAGTCCCGCCGGCTTGCTGCTTGAGCAGGCAGTTATAGTATGACGAGTCTGTCTTCTTCAATTCAGGCAGTTGGCTGCCATTGGTTAAGAAAAGATCCAGGCGGCCGTCGTTATCAAAATCAAACAGGGCAACGCCGCCGCACATGGGCTTTGGAAAGTACTTACGGCTGCTGGGGCTGTTGTTGCTTTTGTAGGAAATCTTCGAGCGGGGAGCGATGTCCACGAAACCGGGCCGTTTAGTGGTGGTCTGTGCGGGCTGTCCGGACAGCAAATACAGCAATAAGTAGACGCCCGGCGCGGAAGCGAGAAAAGCGAACAGGCGCCGCATGCTAGACTGAGTTTTCCAAGACGTGAAGGCGGTCATTCCTATTATAGTCGGAGCCGGCGTGTTTCTGGCAGGATCCGCCACAGGACCCATCGTTTTCGAGGAGATTGCGGAACGCTCCGGGCTGACTTTCGTTTCCGACAGTTGCCCTACTCCGAACAAGAATCAACCCGAGACCATGGTGGCCGGCGTGGCGCTATTCGACTACGATAACGACGGCTATCTGGACGTGTATCTGGTCAACGGGGCGGCGATCCCGTCGCTCCAAAAGGAGAGCCCCAAGTACTGGAATCGCCTCTACCATAACAACCGCGATGGGACCTTCACCGATGTAACCGAGAAAGCCGGCGTGGCGGGCGAAGGCTACGGCATGGGGGTGGCCATTGGCGACTACGACAACGACGGTTGGCCCGACATCTATGTTGTCAACACGGGGAAGAACCAGCTCTTCCACAACAACGGGAACGGTACCTTCACAGACGTGACAGACAAGGCGGGGGTGGGCGGCGGCATTCACGACGGCAAGAAAATGTGGTCCGTCTCGGCCGCCTGGGTGGACTACAACAATGACGGCCTCCCCGACTTGTTTGTCTCCAACTACTGCAAGTGGGAAGTGAACAAGGATCCTGTCTGCGGCCCAAAACCCGAGCTGCGCTCTTATTGCCATCCCAATAACTACCCAGATCTGCCGAACACGCTCTACCGCAACAATGGCGATGGCACGTTCACCGATGTGTCCGCCGAAACGGGCATCGCCAAGTACCTCGGCAAAGGAATGGGAGCGGTGATCGCCGATTACGATGGCGACGGGTTCATGGATATTTTCGTGGCCAACGACAATCGTCCCAATTTCCTGTTCCACAATCTGGGTGGCAAGAAATTCGAGGAGGTTGCGATGCAATCCGGCGTGGCATATGCGCAGAGCGGCAGCGCCATTTCCGGCATGGGCGCCGATTTCAAGGACGTGGACAACGACGGCCGCCCGGACATCTGGCACACGGCCGTGGAGAACGAGTCGTTTCCGTTGTTTCAAAACCACGGAGACGGCCAGTTCTGGGAGCGGACCTTTCAAATGCACCTAATGGGAACGCGCCAGATGTCGGGATGGGGGAACGGAATTTTCGATTTCGATAACGATGGCTGGAAGGACTTGTTCGTGGCGCGCGGCAATGTGCTGGACAACATAGCGCAGTTTTCCAACCGGCATTATGAGGAGCCCAACGCCGTTTTCCGCAACCTCGGGAACGGCAAGTTTCAGGATGTGAGCGCCCAAGCCGGCCCGGATTTCCAGAAGGCGGCGGCCCATCGCGGAGTGGCTTTCGGTGACCTGGATAACGACGGTCGAGTCGATGCCGTGGTTTCGGTGCTCAACGGCCAGGTCAAGTATTTCCACAACATCTCACAGAACGAGAACCATTGGATTCTGCTGAAGCTGATTGGCAAGAAGAGCAACCGCATGGCACTGGGAGCGCAAATTCGCATTACCGGGGAGGACGGCACGACGCAGTACAACGAGGTCACGACCGCCGTGGGCTACGCCTGCGCCAGCGACTCCCGCGTACACTTCGGTCTGGGCGGGTCGAAGACGATCCGGGAGATAGATATTAAGTGGCCGAGCCGCATCCACCAAGTGCTGAATAACGTGGCGACGAATCAGATTCTAACGATTGAAGAACCGGCCAGGTAGCACCGGCATCGCTGTTTTCAGCGCGCTGGCTCCGTCAGTGTCAAAATCTGGTCGGGCTCTACTTTCTTCAGGGTCTGCACAATCCCGCTGGGCCAGCGGATCTCCAGCGACTGAATCGCCTTTTCCTTACCTAACCCGAAGTGCACGCGCTTGTCGCTCGACGACATGAATCCCGCGGAAGTAGTCACATGGTTGTAGAGTGTGCGGCCCGAGGCCGTAGTCAGCTTCAGCGCTGCGCCGATGCCGTCTCGATTGCTGCGGCGGCCGATGGTGTTTACCAATAACCAGTGATTCCCATTATCTGCGGAGTTGATTAGAAAGCGCGGCTTCTCATCGAGCGACGTCACTACCAGGTCGAGGAAGCCGTCGTTATTGAGATCCACGAAGGCCGAGCCACGCTGGAAACCCGCACGGTTGAAGTCCGGACCCAACTGGGCGGAGACATCCCGGAACTCCTTGCCATCCACGTTTTCGAACATGGTGTCAGACTGGCGCGAGACTTCGCCAATGTTATCGATGTCTCCGTTGGAAGAGTAAATATCTTTCCACCCGTCGTTGTTGTAGTCAACGAAGCCGTTGCTCCAACCCGAACTGTGCGCGCTCAAGTGCGATAAGTGGGACATGCCGGAAACATAGTTCATATATTTACCGCCTATGTTGCGGAAGAGTCCCCATATCTGGCCTTTGAGATTGTTATAGAAGAGGTCGGGCAAGCCGTCGTTGTCGTAATCCTTGGCGTCGGCGCCCATGGAGGAACCCGCATTGCCACTCTCGTCGTAGGCGACACCCCACTCATAACCAGACTCCTTGAACGTCCCGTCTTTCTGGTTGATAAAGAGAAAATTTCGCACGGTGTCGTTGGCTACAAAAACATCCATATAGCCATCGGCGTTGAAATCCGCGATGGCCACGCCCATTCCCTTGCCCAGCTCCTTGCCGAAACCGGAGGCGTCGGTCACGTCTTGGAAGCGGCCGTTGCCGAGGTTCCGATAGAGCCGGTGTGCGACGTTGGGGTAGACCTTGGGATGGCAGTAATACTGCTGGCCGTTCACCGCGCACACCTTGTCGATCTGAGGCGTCCAGACGGTGTAGTTGGTGACGATGAGATCCAGCTTGCCGTCGTTATCGTAATCGAACCAGGCGGCGGCGACGCTCAGGACGTCCTTCGGCTTGGTCCCAATGCCAGACCGCTCGGTAACGTCGGTGAATGTTCCGTCGCCGTTGTTGTGATAGAGCGTGTTGCGTCCCGCGTTGCAGATGAATAGATCGTCGAAGCCATCGTTGTCGTAATCGCCGGCGGCCACGCCAAAGCTGAATCCGAGGTCTTTGCCGAGCAGGCCGGCGCGCGCGGTGACATCCTCGAACGTTCCGTCACCGCGATTGCGCAACAGACAGTTGTAGAAGCGCGGATCGGCCTTCTCCAGTTCGGGCAGCTTGGCGCCGTTCGTGAAGAAGAGGTCCATGCGGCCGTCGTTGTCGAAATCGAAGGCAGCCACTCCGCCGCACATGGTTTGCGGGAAATACTTGCGACCGGTGAAGTTGTTGTCGGTGCGGTAAGCGAAATGGGATTTGGGGGCTATATCGGTGAAGTGCGGCCGCTGCGGTTCCGTTTCCGCACCGCGAGCAGCCACCCACAACCCATAACCCGCCACAAACAATCCGCCTGCGGCCCACCAACGCCTCACCTCGCGTTGGCTCCCGTCTGTAGGGCGTCCCGCTGATCCATAAGCTTCTGCGCGATGGCGCGTTCACGATCGCCGTCGGCGATGCGATTCAGCCGGTAGCAGACGGTTGCCAGAGTCGCATGCGCCTCCGCGAAATCGGGTGATGCAACGATCAAAGCTTGTAACGCCTGGCGCGCTTGTTCGGGATTGCCGGTGGCCAGGTCCACATTAGCCATCTGATAGCGGACGCCCGGATCGTTAGGGCGCGTCTTGAGAGCGCGCTCGAAATAGCGGCGCGCCTCCGCGTAGTTTTGATCCTGTTTGGCCAGCACGCCCATGTTCAGATTTGAGGTGAATTCGTCGGGGTCCAGGGCAAGCTCCTGGGTGAAAACCTCGCGCGCGCGATCGGGATCTCCCTTGGAAAGCAGCAACTCGCCCAATCGAGCATGCGCACCCGGTAGGCGGGGATTCAGGGCGATAGCCTTCTCAAGATCTGCGAGCGAGCCGTCGCGGTCGTGCGCACTTAGTTCGAGAGTGCCTCGCAGCAGACGGGCTTCGGCCGAATCGCCGCGGCTGAGAATGCGGTTAATAACGGCTGCGCCACTGGCGTTTTGATCATTGCCGATGAGAGCGGTTCCATACAGATAGTCGAATCCGGGATCGTTGGCCTTGTCTTTCTCGAGCGGTGCCAGCAGGGCGACGGCTTCCTTGTACCTTCCCAGGCTGTTATAGCAACTGGCGAGCAGGAGAGTGACCTGCTCCTTGAACTGAGGCGCGAGCGAGGCGGCGCGCTCGAAGCGGGCGGCGGCGTCGGCCAGCCGGCCGGTCTTGTAATAGGCGAGCCCCAGATTCAGCAGGAGGGCGGGATTATCCGGGCTCTTGGCAAGGGCACGGTCGTATTCCTCAACAGCCTCTTCGTAGCGGCCCATGCGGGCTAACGCGGCGCCCAGATTCGAACGGGCCTGCACGGAATCGGGTTCGGCGGCGAGGTATTGGCGATACGCGCGGATAGCGCCATCCAGATCGCCAGCCTGATGCAGGGTGACGGCATGTTGCAAAAGCGCCTCAGAACTGGCGGCAGGCTGCTGCGCCCAAACAGTAGAGACAAGGAAAGCAAGGATCAGGCACAACCGGGCGGAGGTCACGATGGTCACTGGCCCATCTCATCTGCCAGGTGTTTAAGGCGGGCGAACTCGGCGCGCTCCTGGGCCGCTTCCGCCTTTCTGCCCGCCATGGCATAGGCTGCCGCCAACGAGAAGTGGACTTGCGGACTGTCGGAGGCCTGTTGCCGGGCGATCTCAAGCTCTTTAATCCCCTCTTCCACCTCGCCCGCATTAGTGAGCAGCTTGCCCAACACGGCGTGGGCCCCGAAGAATTGAGGATCCGCCTCGACCGCACGTCGCGCATACGAGATAGCAGTATCGGAATCGCCGCGCATCTCATACGCCAGGGCAATGGTCGCCAAGGCTTCTGTATGTTTCGGGTTCAGCGCCAGTTCTTCCTGATATTCGCGCAGGCCCCCATCTTCATCAGACGCTGACAGAAACGATCCATAGAGATAGTGGACGTTAGGCGCGTTCGGATAGCTGGCCAGCAGCTCCGCGAAGTACTTTCGCGCCTCCGGTGCATCCTTCACTGCCACCGCGCAAACAGCTCGCCCTGCCCGCTCAACCAGGTCCTTGTCGCCGGGCGGCAGACTTTCGGGGAAGATGGGGCGGCGCAACCCGGCGAGCCCCGCTGCCTCAGTCACGGCCGGGCCGGCGCCACCCGCTTTCAGGACTGTCTCCAACACTTGGATGGCGGAATCATACTGTTGGACGTGCGTGAGCAGCAACGCCTGGTGAAACAAAACGACCCGCTTGACTTGCGGATCGTCTCCCAAGCCCAAGCGGCGTGCCTGATAAATGTCACGGAGTGACTTGGCGTACTCCTTCGTTTCAAACTCGCAGAGGCCCAGCAGGGCGAACCCAGGCCCCGTTTTTTGATCCAGGTCTACCAGCCGCCGCAAAGCGTCCCGCGCGTCCGTATACTTGTTCTGATCGTATAGCAGCTCGCCCAGGAACCACCAGCCTTCCGCCCAGGAAGGGCGCAGCTTGAGCGCCTGGCGATACAATCCGATTGCGTCCTCTATGCGGTTCTCCGTACGCGCCTCAGTGGCCGCCTTGGACACACGGTCGAACGCCGCAGGGGCAGCCGAAGGCGTCTGATCGGCGGCGAGCACCGGACCCAGAAGAGCTGCCACATAAAGGATCGCGGCAACCGCGGGCCGCGCAACTGGGGTCCCGCGCCAAGCAAAACGCATGGCTACGGAGTCTCCTTCACGTGTAGCACTTGATCGCAACGCACATCCTTCAGTGTCTGCACGATTCCCGACGGCCAATGGATGACTACCGACGCCGTTTCGTTCGCGCCCAACCCGAAATGCACGGGCCCGCAACTCGATGAGGCGTAGCCCACGCTAGTAGTCATGTGGTTGCACTGCGAGCCGCTTTTGGTGGTAACCAGAATCCGCGCACCGATGCCGTCGCGGTTGCTCTTGGTTCCCTCAAGCGCGATGTCCAGCCAGTGTCCCGCGGCTGGGCTGCGATTCATCCAGACTTCGGCCGGGTGCGCGAGCGCCGAGGCCACAACATCGATCCTACCGTCGCCGTCCAGGTCGCCGAAGGCCAAGCCGCGATGGCGCGCCGGCGGTGAGGCGTCCAATCCTGCTTCCTCCGTGAGCGGCTGCCAGCGCACGTGGGCGCCGCCGGCAGCACCAAGGTTCCGGAACACGGTGTTGTGCTGCTCTACGGTCGTGTTCGGCATCGGGCGGGACAACACGTCTCCGCGGCTGACGAACAGATCCTTCCATCCGTCGTTGTCGAAGTCGAACAATCCTGCGCCGAAGCCCGCCATCCGCATGCTCAGCGCGCGCATACCGCTCGGCGTGGTTACCTCCTCGAAGCCTTTCCCAGCCATGTTCTTCCACAGCGGGAACGTCTGGTTTTCCAGCGCCACCGTCACCAAGTCGGGGTATTCGTCGTTGTTGAAATCGCGAAAATCGAGCCCCATTCCGGATATGAAGTTGCCGTCTTCCGGCAACGCCACGCCTTTCTGAAACGCGACTTCCTCGAACTTGTTGCCCAGATTGTGGAACAGGAAATTATAAGAGCCGTCGTTGGTGACGAAAAGGTCGGGACGGCCATCCAGATCGTAGTCCGCCATACCCCCGCCCATGCCCTTCCCCACGTGCGCGCGAATGCCCCATTGCTCCGACACGTCCTCAAACTTGCCATTGCCCTTGTTCAGATACAACTGGTTGGGCAGGCCCTTATATGACCGAGGCGAACAATAGTCTGCCGCTCCCTTGTAGTCGCAAAGAGGCTCGGTCGAGTAATCCCATTGCAGATAGTTCACCACGAACAAATCGAGCAGACCATCGTTGTTCACGTCCACCCAGACCGCCGTAATGCCCCACATCGGCCCGTATTGGGCGTCGGGGAGATTGGAGATGCCGGCCTTCTCCGTGACATCGGTGAACGTACCGTTGCCGTTGTTGTGATAAAGCGTATTGTGGTGGACGCCTGCCACGAACAAATCGGGATAGCCGTCGTTATCATAATCGCCCACCGCCACGCCGCTATCGAAGCCCGTGCCGGCCAGTCCCGCGGATTCGGTGACATCGGTGAACACGCCATTACCGTCGTTGCGAAACAGGCGGTTGCGGTATTTGGGATCGTCCTTTTTCAACGTGGCCAGATTGGCGCCATTGGTGAAGAAGATGTCGGGACGCCCGTCGCGATTGTAATCGAACACCGCCAAACCTCCGGCCATGGTAGCGGGCACGTGCCGTGCGCTGACCTCACCGTGCTCGAGTTGGAAGGCGATGGGCTTGAGTTCGAACCGGATCGCGGGTACCGGTCCGCCCGGCGCGCGCAGCAGCCACCCCACGCCTACCACCAGCAGGAGCAGCCGGGGCAACCGGCGGCGACAACCCATATCAATCAGAATAACGCGCACGCACGCCGCACACCTCAGCGCCGTTTCGTCGAGGATCCGGCCTTTTTCTCGCTCGGCTCGATGACCGTGACCACGCGGTCCGCCGCCACGTCGCGCAGCACCTGCCGGATGCCGCTCGGCCAGGTGATTTGTATCTCCTTGGCAGCGGCACTCGCGCCGAGACCGAAATGCACACGCGAATCGCTCGACGATGCATACCCCATGCTGGTCGTGACGTGGTTATATTGCACCGCACCGTCCGCGGTTGTCACCCGGACTTTTGCGCCAATTCCCATGTGGTTACTTTTGGTGCCGCAAAGCTTCAGCAGTATCCAGTGATTACCATTCTGCGTTGTGTTGTGAAAGATTTTGGCTTGGCCATTCAGTACTGTCACCACCGCGTCAATGCGGCCGTCATTGTCCAGGTCGCCGAAGGCCACCCCGCGGTGCCCCCCGGGGACCTGGAAATCAGGCCCGGCCGTAGCGCTGACGTTCTCGAATCTGCCGTTTCGAAGATTGCGAAACACCGCATTCGGTTCCTCGAACGTTCGCGGCGAAAATAGACGCACGTTTTCGTCTACGTTCGCGCGCGCTACGAACAGGTCCTTCCAACCATCGTTGTCGAAATCGGCAATACCGTTCCCCCAACCGGACATCTCGAAGGTATCCATCCCCAGTCCTGCCGCGGCTGTCTTGACGGTGAAATGCCCGTCGCCCATATTCACGAACAAGGGGAACGTCTGCTTTTCGATGGCCGTCATCCAGATATCGGGTAGCCCGGCGTTCCGAACATCCCGGAAGTCCGCACCCATTCCCGAAAGGACGTTGCCATCCTCTCCCAGTGCCACCCCCGCGTCCAGGGCGACCTCCTCGAAGCGCTCCCCGTGTATGTTGTGGAAGAGCTGATTGGCGGCGTTATCGTTGGCCACGAAGATGTCCGGGTAACCATCATCGTCGTAATCGGCAATCGCCACTCCCATGCCGCGACCGAGGTGGGTCGCAATGCCCGTCTGGGCGGAGACGTCGGTGAACGTGCCGTCGCCGTTGTTGCGGTAAAGCATGTTGGGAAGCGGATCGCAGTAACGCGGATCGCAGATGATGCGGGCGCCATTCTGGCCATTGGCGAAGCAGGCGTGTTCCGTATCCGGGTCCCAGCGGCAGTAGTTTGAGACGAACAGGTCAAGCAAACCGTCGTTGTTATAGTCCAGCCACGCGGCGGCTATCGACCACATCCTTTTGCCTTTGTAAAGGCCGCCCTCCACACCGGCCTTGGCCGTCACATCGGTGAAGGTGCCGTCTCCGTTGTTGTGGAACAGTTGATTCCCCTTAACGGTGGTGACGAACAGGTCCGGCCACCCGTCGTTATCGTAGTCGCCGACCGCCACTCCGATACCGTATCCGGCGCCGCCCAACCCCGATTTCTCGGTAACGTCTGTAAACGTGAGGTTCCCGTTGTTGTGATAGAGCCGGTTGCGGTATTGGGGACCTCGCTTAACCAGCGAAGGCATATCGGCGCCGTTAACAAAATAGATGTCCAGGTATCCATCTCCGTCGTAGTCGAACAGGGCCACTCCGCCGGGCATCGTTTCCGGCTGGTGCCGCAAGGAGGTCGGCGAGCTATTCGTCTTGAAGTGGACCCCGGCCCGGTCAGCGATCTCGTCGAAGGTTATAGGTCCGAGGACAGCGCTTCCCAGCACTGCAGACTGGAAACAAATGTAAATCACCTTCCAGTGGGATGTCATTTGAGCAGGCGAATAGCCGCGTTGGTGGAGCAAGATTCTCTTCAGTTTACGCCGACTGTTGCCCTGTACAGGAATTCAGCTCTCTCAGCGTAACCCGACTATACTGATTGTTGATGCGGTGGGTGTTTCTGGGGGTGCTGGCGGTGCTGGCGTGCGTTCTGGTCCCAGCGCAAGCTCCCTCTCCACAGCAGCTCTTTCAAGAGGCAGTCGCGGCACAGCAACGTGGCGACGACGCGCTGGCCGTGGACAAATATCACGCATTGCTCGCGCTCCAACCGGACGTACCGGAGGTGATGGCGAACTTGGGGGCCGCGCTGTCCCATATGGGCCGTTACGAGGAAGCCATCGCGGAGTATCGCGCCGCGCTCGAAAAGCGGCCGGGCGACGCCGGCTTGCGTCTGAACCTGGCGCTGGCCTGGTTGAAAAAAGGCGATCTCGAAAATGCCGCTTCCCAATTGCGATCGCTCGCGCAGGCCGAGCCGGCCAATGCGCGACTGGCGGCCCTGCTCGGCGGCTGCTATTTCCAGATGGGCCGCTACGGGGAAGCGATTGCGGTGCTCGAGCCGGCTGAAGCGGCACAACCGGACGATCTGAATATTGCATGGGTGCTGGGTTCGGCGCTCATTCGCGCCTGGCAACCACGAGAGGGTTTGCAACGGGTGGAGAAGGTCGCGGCTCAGGGCAACAACGCCGAAGCCTACCTGCTGGCAGGTCAAACGTGGCTCGATCTGAACGAATTCGAGCGGGCGCGGGCAGCCTCAGCGGCGGCCCTGAAGCTGAACCCGAACCTGCCCGGAGCACTGACCCTGAGCGGCAAAGCCAAGAATCACCTGGGAGATTATCCAGGTGCGAAGACCGACCTGGAGGCAGCTCTGGCCGCCAACTCGGACGACTTTGACGCGCACTTGACTTTGGGCGCAGTTCTCAACGCCGAGAGCAACCTCGATGAAGCGCAACGGCACGTGGAGCGCGCCCTCAAAATCTCTCCGCATTCCGCGCTGGCACGCTTTGAACTCGGGCGCATCGAGTGCTCTCGCGGCGATCTCCAATCGGCTGCGCGCGAATTTGAAAAGGTGGTGGCGGCGGATCCCAATTGGCGGCAGCCGCATGTGGAGCTCGCCGCGCTTTACGTCCGCCTCAACCGTCTGGACGACGGAGCGCGCGAGCGTGCGCGGGCGGATCAGTTGACCGCCCAGCAGTCCCCCGCTGGAGCGGCGGCTGGTTTTGATGACTTGGCCGCCCAGGCCTCCGCCGCGCGACGCGCCCAAGATCCCGAGCGAGCCCGGAAACTCTACCGTCAAGCGCTCGAAAAAAATAGCTCGTGGGCGGAAGGCTGGCGCCAGCTTGGAATGCTCGCTTATGAAGCGGGGCAGTTCGCCGCTGGGCAGGAGGCCTTCGGACACGTAGCGGAACTGGCCGGCGAGGCCGCTTCCGGATGGGCATACCTTGGGCTGTGCGAATTCGAGAGTGGGGAATATAGCGGCGCGCTCGAACACATCCAACGGGCGCTGGCGCTCGACAACGGATTACCGCGGGAAACCGAGGAGCGGCTCCATCTTAGGGAGGTGCTGCTCATGACCCGCCAGGGACTCTTTGATCAGGCGCTTCCGCGGTACTCGGCCTTGCTCCGTCACAACACGTCGGACCCTGAATTCCTGACTGCTTTGGGTCTCAACGCTCTGCGCCGCGCTATGCTGCCCAAAGACATTCCCGCCGCTCAGCGAGACCTGGTGACGCTGACGGGTAAGACCGCCGCCGCCTGGATCGCCGGCGACAGTCGCAACATGGAGGCTGGATTTCAAGCTCTTCTGGCAAGCTACAGCAAGGAGCCCGGTGTCCACTACTTCTACGGAAGCTGTCTGTTAGGAACGCGCCCAAACGACGCGCGCGAGGAGTTCCAGCGTGAATTGGCGATCAATCCGAACAGCCCGGACGCCAATGCCATGGTCGCGCTCGTGATGATCGGCGCAGGTTCAGAATCCCCGGCGCTGCCGTACGCCCAGCGAGCCGCCGCTGAGGGTCCTTCGGTCGCCGTGGCACAGTACGTCTATGGGTTGCTGCTGGCGCATGCCGGCAATGCGCGGGGCGTCCCTTACTTGGAAACGGCCGGGAAACTCGACCCGTCGAACGTTGAATACCACATAGCGCTGGCAAGCGCCTATTCCAGGTTCGGACGTTACTCCGATGCCGTTAAAGAACGGCGGACTTCCATCACACTCGCAAAGGAGACCGGTGCTCGGGCCGAACAGTAGGGCCCTGGTGGCTGCCTGCCTGGCGCTCGCCACTAACGGCCTGGCCGGCAAAGGGAATCCGAAACTTACCTGCGCCAGTTGTCACAGCCATGAGGCGCAGACGCAGACCCGCACACCCATGGGCAGCAGCATCGAGTTGCCTGGACATCAGGATGTGCTGCGCACGCATCCGAAGTTGACCTTCACCCAGAACGGCTACAGCTACGTCGTCGAGTACCGCGACGATGGAGGCCGGTACACGGTTAGTGATAGGACGGACTCCTTGACGTTGCCCATTCGTTATGCCGTGGGCGTCGCGAATCAGACCTTCGTTCTCCAGCACCAGGACCGGTTCTACGAAAGCCTGGTCAGTTATTATCCCGGCGTCGCCGGGCTGAATATCACGATGGGGAGCCAACGAATCCACCCGCGCAATCTGGTCGAAGCTATGGGGCGCGAACTCTCCAACGATGAGGTCACGGCGTGCTTCGGCTGTCATTCGAGCGGCGCGGTCGAGCAAGGCCAACTGCATCTCGATTCCCTACGGCCCGGTCTCGATTGTGAGCACTGCCACGCCGGCGCGACAGCGCATCTGGAGGCCCTCCAGCAAGGCCGCTCCGGCGTCACCCCGCCGCGGCTGGCACAAATGACGTCCGAGGAAATGTCTAATTTCTGCGGAAACTGCCACCGCACTTGGGATACTGTGGTACGCAGCCGTATCTGGGGAATGCTCAATGTCAGATTCCAACCTTACCGGCTGGCCAACAGCGCCTGCTTCGTCGGTGACGACCGCCGCATCGCCTGCACGGGTTGCCACAATCCGCATCAGGAACTGGTGCGGGATGGCGCCAGCTATGATGCAGCCTGCCTGGCTTGCCACGGCGCGGCGACCGGGGAAGTCAAGCATTGGAAGCCCTGCCCCGTCGGCAAATCCAACTGCACGAGCTGCCACATGCCGAAAGTGGAGTTGCCCGGCAGTCTGTCGGTGTTTACGGACCACAATATCCGGATCTTGCATCCGGGTGATCCATATCCGGACTAGGCGGTTTCAGTTGTTCCCCGAAATGCCGAACGGGTGCAAGGCTGGCACGCCGAGTCGATCCTGCTGGACCTTCGTCTTTTCGAATTCCGTCTTTTCTCTCTCGGCGTCCGCCTTGCGCCCCGCCTGGCGGTAGGCTTCCCCGAGGAAGAAGTGCGCGTTCGCGGCGGAGGGCATCTGCCGGACAGCGCCCTCCAGTTCGGAAATGGCGGCGGTGGCATTATTGGCATCCAGATTGGCACGCCCCAAATTGAGGTGGCAGAGCCAGCGGTATTTGGTAGGCACGGCCTTCATGGCCGCGTGCAATGATTCAATAGCCTTCTCCGGCGTGCCCTGGCGGATCTGAATGGACGCGATCACCAGCATCGCCGGCCAGTGCTTCGGGTTGTTTTGCACTTCCTTTTGGAACTCGGCCAGCGCCTCTTTCATATCCGTTTCCATCAGGTAGAGGCCATACGCGTAATGCACGCCAGGTTCTGTGGGATACTGCTTCAGCAATTGCCGGTAGCCGGCCCCCGCTACGTCGGGATGCTGGGTGGCAAAAGCCCATGCGGCCTTGCCCGCCAGATCCACCACCGCGCGGCGCTCGGGCGTTAGCTGGCCCGTGTCATCCGGGCTAGCCAGCGCGCAAAGTCCCATGGCTTGCTCCACGGACGGAGGATTGCCGGGGTACTTGGAAAGCGGCTGCAACTGGGCGAGAGCTTCATCGAACGCCGAGGACCGGATCAAAAGCTGAGCAGCACGCACGCGCACGGCGGTTTCAAACTGGATATTGCCACCGAGACCCAGGTCCTCGCCCTTGCGGATATCGGCAAGCGCCTGGTCTGGATCGTCTAGTTGGGACTCGCTCAGACCCAAAAGGGCCCACCCGTTCGCGAACACCGGCGCCAACCCAATTCCCTTCCGCAGAGCGTCGGTGGCCTCGGCGTAGCGGCCCGCCTGATAAAGGGCGCCTCCCATGTAGAGCCAGCCTTCAGGCCAGTCCGGCCGCATCGCCACTGCCTGCTTGTAGAGTTGGATAGCCTCCTGGGGACGGCTGTCCAGAGCGGCCTGCGCGCGCCGCGCCACGTCCTCGAATTGTTCTTTGCCGGGCGTTTGCGCGCGCGTCCAAGGCGCTGCCAAAAGGAGCAGGACCAGGAGCAGTTGAGTGGATGATCCCGTCGTGCACGCTCTCAGCATGCGGCGAGACTCGTGCCGATGCTGCTGACCGAGGACCCGCCCCACAAGTGGCCCACTCCACATGCGCTATACCCTACGATAACGCAAGTCCGTTATCCTGGAATCGATGCGCATCGTGGCATTGCTCATCGCAGCCGGCGCTGCTTGCGCGCAATCCTCCAGTCCCGAACAACTCTTCCGCGACGCTGTTGCGGCGCAGCATCGCGGCGACGATGCCCTGGCCGTCCGCAAATACCAGGAGATCCTCAAGCACTATCCGGGTTCCATCGAAGTGCGCGCCAATCTGGGAGCGGCGCTCGTCAAGCTGGAGCGGTACGACGAAGCCATCGAACAATACCGCGCGGCGCTCGCGGCAAAGGACAATGCAGATCTCCGGCTCAACCTGGCGTTGGCTTATTACAAGAAAGGCGCGTGGCGCGACGCGGAGCAGCAGCTCAATAAGCTGCGGGCCACTCAGCCGGGGGACCTGCGCGTTGCCACCCTGCTGGCCGATTGCTACGCCCGCCTCGGCCAGGATGAACAGGTGATTGCCGTCCTCAAGCCCGTGGAGGCTGCGCATCCGGACCAACTAGCGGTGGCCTGGCTGCTGGGATCGGCGCTGATCCGGGCAGGCCACAAGCGCGAAGGCCTGGATCGCGTCGACCGCGTGGCACGTGAAGGCAATAATCCCGAGGCGTACCTATTGGCCGGCCAGACCGCTCTCAAGATGAATGAGTTCGAGCGCGCCCGCGATTATGCCGACGCGGCTGTGCGCCTGAATCCGCGGCTGACCGGTGTGGATACCTTACGCGGCACGGTGCTGAGCTACTTGGGAGATACGCAGGGCGCGGCGGCCGCGCTGCGAAAGGCTGTGGACGCCGACCCCAAAGACTTTGACGCGCAGCTTGGTTTGGGCGCAGTTCTGCACACAGACCGCGATCTGGACGGGGCGCGCCAGCATTTGCAGCGCGCGTTGCAGCTCAAGCCCGATTCCACCGTCGCGCGCTACGAATGGGCGCGCCTGGAGCGCACCGAGGGACAGGCGGAAGCGGCCGCGAAGGACTTCGAGAAGGTCGTGCACGATGATCCTGGCTGGGCACAGCCGCACGTCGAGTTGGCCGCTCTTTATTTCCGCCTGAACCGCCAGGCGGACGGCGAGAGGGAGCGCGCGATCTTCGACCGGCTCACCGCCGAGCAGCAGAAACAGTGATCAAGCGGGGCGGGGTATCGGACTGCCCGCTCGCTACTGCTTGTCCGCTGTCTCGGTGATGGACAGAATCTGGTCCGCAGGCACGTTGTGCAGTGTCTGGTGGATGCGGCTGGGCCACACGATGTCGATCTCCTTCACCACTTTCGACTGCCCCAAACCGAAGTGCACGCGCGGATCGCTGGAGCAAGCGTAGCCGGTACTGGTGGTGGCATGATTGTACTGCACGCCGACGTCCGTCGTGATGCGCACCTGCGCTCCTAATCCCATGCGATTGCTCTTCACACCCACCAATTTCAACAGAATCCAGTGATTGCTGTTCTTCGAGATATTGTGGAAGTATTGCGCGTTGCCCTGGAGCACGCTAACCACGGCGTCGATGCGGCCATCGTTATCCACGTCGCCGAACGCGACGCCGCGATGCGGAAAGGGCGCCTGAAACGCAGGGCCGGCGCCCGCGCTCACATCCTGGAACTTGCCGTTTCCCAGGTTGCGCAATAGTGTGTTGGGCTCTTCCGGCGTGCGCAACGACATCAGCGCGATGTTGTCGAGTACGTGCCCGCGCACCGCCAGCAGGTCCTTCCAGCCATCATTGTCGAAATCGAAGATCCCATTCGACCAGCCCGACATGGGGCGCGTGATAGAGGCTATGCCACTAGCACCTGTGATCTCCACAAAGTCACCCCCGGTGCCGCGATTCCGGAACAACGGAAAGGTGTCGTCCTGGAAACCGGTCACCCAGATATCATCGTAGCCGTCGTTATCGATGTCCCGGAAATCAGCCCCCATTCCCGACATGTATGAGCCGGATTCGGGATATGCCACGCCCGTCTGCAGCGCCACCTCCTCGAATTTTTTGCCGCCCAAATTGTGGAAGAGCATATTCGGGGCGTTATCGTTGGCCACAAAGACGTCCATAAAGCCATCGTGATCGTAGTCGGCGAAGGCCACGCCCATGCCTTTTCCGCGGATTTGGCTGATGCCCATGGCCGCCGATACGTCCGTGAATGTCCCGTCCCCGTTGTTGTGGTAAAGCGTGTTGGGAAGTGGCGCATAGTTCTTGGGATGGCAGTAGGCGCGCACGTTCGGATTGGGTCCGCAAAAAGGATCCTTGTTGACTTCCCACTTGCAGTAGTTGGAGACGAACAGGTCCAGCCGGCCGTCGTTATCGTAGTCGAACCATCCGGCGGCCACCGCCCAATTCTTCTTGCCGTCCAGCATAGCCCCGCCCACTCCCGCTTTATCAGTAACGTCAGTGAAGGTGCCGTCGTGGTTGTTATGAAAAAGCTGATTCTTGGTCACGTTGGCGAGGAAGATGTCCGGCCATCCATCGTTGTCGTAGTCTCCGACGGCAACACCGATGCCGTAGCCTTCGCCCTTCACGCCGGCTTTCTCCGTCACGTCGGTGAAAGTGCCGTCGTGATTGTTATGGAAAAGACGGTTCCAATACTTGGGCGACTCTTTCTTTAGCGAAGGGATGGCCGCGCCGTTGACGAAGTAAATGTCCAGGTAGCCGTCATTGTCGTAGTCGAAAAGCGCCACGCCCGCGAGCATCGTCTCGGGCAGATTCTTGTTTGGCGTAGGGCAATTTTCCGCGATGAAGTGGATAGCCGCGCGGTCCGCGATTTCCTCAAATACAACGGGCCCCGGCGTAGGGACTGCCGCCAGGACCAGAACCGCCGCAAACAGCGCGTGAGGTAACCAGCGCATCAAGCTTCAGAAAAATTTGTCAGTTTGGAGGCGCAGTCGCGGTGGCTCCGATTTTGGTCAGCTCCTCGCGCACGCTGGCAGCGTCTTTCGCGTTTGGCGCCAATGCCAAATAAGCACGGAGGTATTCGGCTGACTCGCTATATTCGTGCTTCTGCATCAGAATGAGTCCGAGCACATATCGCAGCCTGGGCAGCCTCTGTTCCTTGTCGATACTCAGCCCCTTGCGCACCGCGGCCTCGGCCTCATCTACGTGGTTCAATTGGGCGTTTGCCACCGCGTTATACAGATACGCCGCAGGAAAATCCTCGGGAGCGAGCTGCATCCAATCGTGGGAATACTTCTCCGAATCCACCCAATTCTGCTGCTGTTCAGCGAGCGCGGTCAGGCTCTCATACGGCTTCACGTATCGCGGATCGCTCTTCAGAGCTTCCTTCCAGGCGCCGGCGGCGCCAGTAAAATCACTGTGGTCCCACCGCAGGCGACCCAGTTCAAACCAGGCAGACGCGAATTTCGGGTAGGCCGTGACGGCTTTTGTCATTTCATTCGCGGCGGCATCCCACCGCTTCTCGCGCATGGCTGACAGGCCTTTCTCATAAGCTCTTCGCGCGTTTGGAGGTGCTGCCAGAGTGGTCGCGCTCACTGTGAGCGCTTGCCCGGGCGATATCGCATGGAGAGTCAGTCTGCCGATGCGCGCGTCTTCGAGTGTGTTCTTCAGAGCAATACTCACCCGTTCCGACAGAAAACCTGCCAGCACGGCCTGCACGTAGCAATCCCGGAGCGCGGTGGTGATGGGATTGGTGTAGTAGGTCGAATTTCCGATTGGCTTGCTCAATTCATCTGTTCTCGCCGCCGCCTGTGAGGAATCCCCGATGGATGTATCGGTTCCGCCGGCCGTCACCTTGAAGCTGAACTGTCCCTTCGAATCGGTCCAGGTTTCATCGTGCGCGGTGCCCTTGCAAACTTTCTGGATGAGAACCGGATCGGGAGGAGGCACCGATCCATCCGCCATAACAACCTCGCCCGAGAAGAAAACCACTTTCTCAGTGGCACGCGGGTCGCCCGGGCCTTGGCCATTAGCGGCGGCCGCGAACAACATCACAGCGGCGATCCCTGGTGCTCGGACATCCATAGCGCCTCCGTAGGCTGATCCCCTAATTATGCTCCTTCGGCAGGCAGGCCGGGATCCGGAGTTTGTTAACTGATTCGGCTAGGAATGGTGCTGGAGGAGGGGGTCGAACCCTCATGACCAGTGAAGGCCGCGGGATTTTGAGTCCCTTAACGTTGCTTGTATCTATCTGTAAATATAGTACTTCCATTTTATAAATGTGAAAGTGTGTAAGTAACTGTGTCACTTTTGGCCTACCCTCACAGTTTCAAGGGGTTCCGGGGACGTTCAGCCTGGCAGCCTGTCAAAATGCACAGATCACACGCGTAAAGCATCGAAAACTGATACTTTAAGACTGTGAGATCAGAATCTCGCCATCCAAGAGCCGGGGAATACGTCAGCGATCTTGCGGCAAGCGGGCGCTATCACCTGGCTTCTCGCGAGGTGCAATCGGCGCTGGGCATTTCCGCCGCCGCAGCCAAGCTCGCCCTGAACCGGCTCGCAAAGAAAAATGTGATCGCTTCTCCGGCGCGCGGGTTTTACGTCATCGTGCCGCCGGAATACCGCTCGCTCGGCTGTCTTCCTGCCGACCAGTTTATCCCGGCGCTGATGAAGCACCTCGATCTCGCCTACTACGCGGGCCTTCTCTCCGCCGCGCAGTTACACGGTGCTGCGGATCAGCAGCCACAGGAATTCCAGGTCTTCCTTGCAAAGAACCGCCGGTCGATCCAGTGCGGGGCGGTGCGTGTTGCCTTTCTGGCGAGGAAGCGCCTCGCAGAGGTGCCGGTTCAGAACTTCAATACGCCGCGGGGCACGCTCCTCGTGTCGTCGCCCGAGGCAACGGCACTTGATCTGGTCGGTTACGCGCATGACGCGGGCGGCCTCGGCCAGGTGGCGACGGTTCTGTCTGAACTCGCCGAGAGGATCGATCCGGAGAAACTTGCCGCGGCTGCCCGGACGGTGCCCGTCGCCTGGGCGCAACGGCTCGGATACCTGCTAGAGCACCTTGGCGCCGCTGCAAAAACTCCGGCACTCAAGGAGTACGTGCGCGAACACGCGAAGCAATCAACCGCGCTTTTGCCGACAGCGCGGCGCGCGCGCTCCCGGCGCAATAAAGGCTGGAAGCTTTACGTCAATGCTGAGCGATGACGCCTTGGGCTTCGTAATGTTAAAGTAAAGGAACGCTGCGCTGTGGCGGGCTGGCGGAACTGGCAGACGCAGACGGCTCAAAATCGTCCGACCGCAAGGTCATGGGGGTTCAAGTCCCTCGCCCGCTACCATCACCATCAATTCCATTCCTCCGGAGCATCGGGATCTACAAGGCGCAGTTGAATGCGGAGAATCCGCTCGGGACGATGCAGAGCATCGAGTATGCGCTGCGCTCTCTGGACAAGGCCCTGAAGGACGAGCGGGCGCGGGCCGCCCGCGCTGAAAAAATGCTGGGAGAGCTTGAGGAGCAGGCGGGTAAGTCATTCGAGCACGAGGTGGGGCTCAAGGAATCGCTGGTCCGCCAGGCTGAACTGAATGCGGCTCTCGATCTTGACAAGGGCGAGCGGCAGGTTGCGCCGGCCGCCGGCGAAGAGGTTGATGGAGATGCCGGCGCGGATGAGAAAGCCGTTGGTGTGGCGGCACGCCCTGAAAGGCGCGAACGAGGGCGCCTCAAGCGGCGGGGGCGGAGAGACGCTGCCGATTCAGATGGTGACAAGGCGTTGGTGCCTGGGAGGCCCATATCAGGGCCGAAGTTCTGAGTTGGACCGTGAGGTTTTGCTCCAGCCTGAGACCAATGTGCCCCCTCGCGGGGGCTGTCGAAGACGGCGGGACTAAAGCGGCTGCGGCTTTTCGCTAAGGTTCGCTAAATCGCTAATCGGGGCTTCTTGCATATTCCTGCAAGAACACACCGTAAAAGAAATTGTAAGTCCCGATGGCGCGCGGCGCGTGGTGATTTTTCAGAAAGAAGACGGCCGTTACAGCTTTCGGGAAGAGAAGCTGTTAAAAACTCCCGCAGGAAACCAATGGGGGCCGTTGTGGAATCCTGCCCGCGTGTCCTACCAGTCAGAAGAAACAGCAGAACGCGCAGCAATTGCTTCAATCAAGTGGATAAACAGTTAGCCTGCCAGCGCTGCGTTGCTTATTAACGAGGGGTAATTAAGATATACGGAAATTCCTCTTTCGGATTGACCATGCAGCGGCAGGCATGCTTCTCTCATAGAGAGGTTTTTTATAAAGCGTTTGGGCGTGGTCTTGAAGATGCGACCGAGTTGCATACCTTTGGCATGAACGTATTTTTCTGGGGAAGGCTGATGGAGGCCAAAGGTAAGAGAAAACCGTTTGTGCCGGAACTTATCGCTGGTGCTGGCCTAGTTTTTCTCCTCGCGACCTTACTGGTGATCGCCCCCCGCAAATCCCAGGCCGTGCCGGCCTTCGCGACGCAGACCGGGCAGCCCTGTTCCGCCTGCCACGTGGGCGCTTTCGGCCCGCAATTGAAGCAGACGGGGCGCGATTTCAAGCTTTACGGCTACGTGAACTCAGACGGGCAGGCGCACCTCCCGCCGATCGCGGCCTCCTCCCAGACCGACTTTACGCATGCGCAAAAGGCGATCCCCGGCGGGGCAGCACCCGGCTTCAAGGACAACAACAATCTCCTGGAAGACCAGTTTTCGTTCTACTACGCGGGAAAGGTGACGGATAACATCGGCGCCTTCTCGCAGTGGACCCGTAACGGCGTCTCCCACACCTGGGGCTGGGACAACCAGGATTACCGCGCGATTGTGCACAAGGACGATTTCCACGGTCATGATGTACTTGTCGGCCTCGACGTCAACAACAACCCGACCGTGTCTGATATCTGGAACTCGACTCCTGCCTGGGGCTATCCGTACGATGGTTCATCGCTGGCGCCGACGCCTTCCGAACATACATTGATCGACGGTGGCTTGGGTCACCTTGTCATGAGCGTGGGCGCTTATACAATGGTCGACAACTTGTTTTACGCGGAGCTTGCGACCTTCGGCAATATTTCGCCGGGCGGGCAGATTGCCCTCGGGAACCAGGCCGTCGACGGGCAGGATACTTTTCCGGGCGCGCTACCCTATTGGCGCCTCGCTCTCCAGCATGACTTCGGGGATCATTACTTCCAGGTCGGCACCTACGGCCTGAACGCCCGCCGTTCCCCAGGCGGCTTGACGACCGCCGGAACCGACAGCATTACCGACATCGCTTTCGATACGAATTATCAGTATAGCGGCAGCAAGGATCATTTCGTCTCCGCGCATGCGACGCTGATCACCGAAGATGACGACCTGAGCGCAAACCACGTGCTCAACGGCACCAACAGCTCGGACCGGCTCAATACGCTGCGCGGGGATATCTCTTATAGTTATCAAAACACCTGGACGCCGTACTTCCAGTTGTTCAAGACCTGGGGCAGTTCGGACGCGGCCCTGTATCCCAATTCGGTCAACGGCAGCCCCAACAGCGCGGGTTACGTGGCCGAACTCGGCTGGGTCCCCTGGGGCAAGCCGGATTCGCCGGCGTTTGACTGGTTTAACGGGCGGCTTTCCCTGCAATATACCGGCTATACGGAGTTCGAAGGAACGTCAAGCCATGCCAGCGACAACAACACGCTGATGTTGCACCTGTGGATGGCGATCGATCCGTTAACGCCGTTGCAGCCGAAAAACGAATGCGAGCAGAGCGAGCAATATTGCCGGTAAGCGGCATCCCGCCGCGTTTTTGGAGGTGAGCATGAAAAGAATTACGATGACGCTGGTGTTCGCACTGCTGATGACGGTTTCAGCCGCCATCGCCGCGGATTTCGCGATCGTGCAGGCCAAGCAGCATTTCGCACAACCGACCATCACGATCAAGGCGGGCGACAAGCTGATTTTTCAAAACCAGGACGACGTCAAGCACAACATCATCGTCATCGACTCGGAGGGGGATTCCTTGGATAAGGGCATTCAGCCTCCGGGCACGAACATCGAGCATGTTTTCGGCAAGCCCGGCTTTTACCGCGTGCGCTGCAACATCCACCCGACGATGAAGCTTGACGTCACGGTTCAGTAGCGCCGGGCTCAGCCGCTTCCGACGGCGGTTTGAAGCGGGCCGCTTTAAGCCGTCCCCACCCGTTGGCCACATCCATGCTTCTCCCCGATAGGGCGGGGCGGCCGCCTAAGACGTCCTTATCGAAGAGAGGAACTGGCGAACTTCCGCGCGCAGCCCTTCGGAGAGCTTCACAAGTTTTTTGGATTCATCCAGCATAAGCGTCGCGGACTCGCCGGTGTTCTCCGCAGCTTTCGTGACCTCGCTGATGGTGCGCGACACCTCCGCAGTGCCGTGCGACGCTTCGGTCACGTTCCGCATGATTTCGTTTGTAGCGGCGTCCTGTTCCTCGACTGCGGCGCCGATGCTCGTCAGGATCTCGTCGCAGCGCTCGATGATTGCCGTGATGCTTGCGATGGCGACGACCGCGTTCTGTGTAGACTGCTGCATCTCGGAGATCTGGCTGCTGATGTCTCCGGTGGCCTTCGCCGTCTGGTTCGCGAGGTTTTTGACCTCGGAGGCAACAACCGCAAAACCTTTGCCGGCTTCACCGGCCCTAGCGGCTTCGATCGTCGCGTTCAGGGCGAGAAGGTTCGTCTGTCCCGCAATGTCGGTAATGAGATTCACGACAGCGCCAATTTTCTGCGCGGTCGCGGAAAGCGCCTTCATCCGGTCGTTGGTTTGACTCGCTTCCCGGGAAATCTGGTTAAAAATCGCGGTTGCTTCCTGGACGCTCTTCGATATCTGCGATATCGAAAGCGCAAGCTGGCCCGCGGCGACGGTCACAGTCTGGACGTTGGCGGAAGCTTCCACCGCGCCGGCCGAAACGGCGCAGGCCTGGCTCGACGTCTCCTCCGCCGTCGACGACAGGCTGCCTGCGGAATCGGTCAGGTTGTCGGCGGCGCTGGAAACGGCGTCGACAGAATTGATCACATTTTTCTCGAAGCGTTCGGACAGCGACAACAGGAGAGTTCTTCTGCCCTCTTCCGCGGTCTTTTGCAAAAGGGAGCTTTCCACGATCTTGGACATGTTCAGGGAGATCGACTTCTGCATGCGCGATAGGGCATCGAGAAGCTGGGCGATTTCGGTCATGCCCCGCGCGGTGATCTCGTTATCCAGCTTGCCTCCGGCGATCTTTTCCGCCACCTCGACGCTGTATCTGATCTGCGGAAGGATGGCCCTCATCAGAACTGTTGCCAAGACGGCTCCCACTGCCGCCGCACAAAGCAATATGACGGTTGTCGAGTGCTTGCTTTGTTCAAGGTCGTCCATGGCCGAGTCCACGGAATCAACCCTGTCCGCCGCGTATTTGCTGTTCAGCCGGCTCAGTTGTTTGTCGATGTCGGCGGCGGCCTCCGCCGGAGTGGCGCTCTTGGGCAGCGCTGCGAGTTTGTCCTCGATCTCCTGGATGAGGGCGCTTTCTTTCTGATTGAACGTCAGTTCGTTCGCCAGATCCAGACTCGTCTTGACCGCAGGCATGTCTTCAGACGAACCGGCATCGGCAAAGGAAGCGTTTGCTCCCTGATGGTTAAGCAGGAAGCTTTTGAAGGCCAGCTGGGCTTTGCTGGAATAGGAGACCCCCTCGAACGCCTTGTCGTAGATCTTGATCAGTCCGGTGGTCGTTGCCTGCTGCGTCTGGATGAGATCCCAGCCCATGGCGATCATGACCAGGATGAGGGCAAGGTAATTGGAAGCGATCATTTTACGGAGGGAGAGACGCATCCTACTGCACCTTCAGGTTTGTTTTATTGCTCGAACCAGAAAAAGCCGCGGCCTTCGCTGCGAACATCCTTCGCCGGGCTCCGGCCGAGAGGCCGTTGGCGCAACCAGGACAATAAATAATACACGATTTTCCGAATTTTCCTGCCCCAATACTCAGGTCTCCGTCGTGGCATCGTCGCAAGAACGAGATTAAGGGGGCAATGCCGGACGGTTGCGAGCCGCCGTCAATGCCCTTTCAGATGTGCCGGCATTCGGCTAATGTTTGCAAGACCTCGTTTTTTTGAAGGATAGTTATGGCATCCGGGTTTCTCGAAGATTACACAAACCATGCCAAGGTACCCCCAAGAGGCCGCATGACGGGGTATGCGGGCACTCAGAAAAATGATTTTCTAAGGAGGTTTCTCAGCTTACAAAGCATCCCCAAGCGAGAAAACCACACGCGGCGGCTTGCCGTCACCATACTGCGGAGCTTCAGCCGCGCGCGTCATGGGCTATGGAATGCGGCAGCTTACATGTCCTAAGGCGGAGTAAAGTTCATCCTGGGTTCGCCACATGACGACATCGTCGAAATGCGCTGCGCCGTTGGTATTGTTCAAGGGTGCGTATACGAAGACGTTGTTGCCATTCTGGTTTTCTATTTCGGCTGCGCCGGTCGAGGGATCTGTAGGGATGCGGGTGCCATTGGGCAGAAAGGCCCCTTTGCCGTTGGCGCCATGGCTGACCAGAACAAAGGCGATAGCCGCCACATTCATCGCGGGAGGGGCTTTGCTGAAGGGGGGCGGCGTATCGACGGCTGCATAGTCGGCGGCGACGTTGTCGCGGGTAGAGGTCCAGAGTTTTGTTCCGCCCGCATCCTGAACCGTAATATCGGACTCGATCAGGGTGTTGTCGGGACAGCAAAACCGGGATTTTGGACCGTTTCTGTTGAAGGCACCGGCGGAAGAGGAAGCGCTTCCCGTGATCCACGTACCCGGCAGCCGGCAGCGGGCATGTGTATTGGCGACTGTCGCGGCGGCGGGGGAAGGATCTATGGCAAAGGCGGGGCTGACGTGATAGGTGATGTAGTGGCCCCAGCCGTCGATGGCGTCGGATTTGGCGATGCCAAGCGTGGCATAGGGAACGATGCCTTCGTTGAACATGATCGCGCCATTTCTGCAGGCGCCGCTGCCGAGAACATCCGGAACGGTTACGCCGGTCGTGCCGCTGCCGACTTCCGACCCTGCAGGCTGCAATTCGTCCGCGGTATTGGGATCGGCCGGACAGGGAATCCTGTTGTTATGCTGCGCGTAAGCAGCCATGACGAGAATGATTTTCTTCATGTTCAAATTAGTGGCGTGGAACCGGCCATAGCGCTCGACCGGGAGAACAATCCCGATCGTGGCGTAAAGACCGATGGCGACAATCGCGAAGACGACGGCCATCTCGGCAAGGGTGAACCCGGCTTGGCTCCTCCTGAGATCGGAGAAATGTTCAGGGCGAGATATCATTTTGTGCTCCGTCAGACCGTCTATTCTTTCAAGGGCAAAGGTTCCCGTAAAAATCTGAGTCGCGGCCGCGGTGTTGCGGACTGAGGACTTCCGGCACAGGAGGACAGCCCGGAGCGAAACTGCAACCGCCGCCGCTGTTGCCGCCGGCTTCCGCGTAAAGGGAAGAGAAAGTTTTAAACATGACGATGTCGTCAAAATAATAGGATGACGATGACGATTCCGTCCTTGGCATCTCAACGAAGACCGTATTTCCTGTGTCTCCGGAGGCATTGGCGATCTCGCCTGCCGATGTGCCTCCGATTGGCGATCTTGCATGTGTGCCGGTGCCAAGATAAGCGCCCATGCCGTTTCGGCCATGGCTGATGAGAACCAGGGCGGGCGAAGCAGGCAGCGTATATGGTGGGTGGATTGACGATGCGAGGGCCGGAGCGTTCAGCGGCGCAAAGCGGTCCAAGGCAACGGAGGGCAGGCCGGTGACATCGACGCCACTGCTGTTTTTGATCTGCATGAGGGCGGCGGGGTCCATGCAACAAGCAAGCGCCTGCTGCGGATAGTAGTTGCCGCCGAGAATGACCCAAACATTCTTGACCCTGCACAGATCGATCACCCTGACGCTTGGATTGGCCGCGATATACTGCGCCGCTTCTACGGCGGACCAACTACTTGACTGATTGACATGGTAGGTGAAATAGCGGCCCCAGGCGTCCCTGCTATCGTCCTCACTGAGACCGAGCGTCTTGAACGGAACGATGCCGTCTTCCTCGGCAACCAGGGGACAGTCCCCGACTGCGGTGCCGTCAACACCGCTGCCGCGCTCGGTGCCAAATGGCGGATTCACGTCAGCGGTATCGGGATCTGCCGGACAGGGGATGCGGGCGTACCTTTGATAGTAAACGGACAAGGCGTGGGTGACACGGTGCATTTTGACCGCGGTCTGCTCTTCCTGTGTCTCGCGCGTGACTGACTGCAGCGAATAGAGCAGGCCGAGACCGGTCAATCCGACGATGAGAATAACAATCGCCGCCACGATGAGAGCCGATCCTTTGCTGACTTCTTCATGGCCTTTCATTTAAGCGTTCTACCAGTTGCGGTTTCCATCAGGGAAGGGCGCATGTGCCCCCCGTCTCGGAGTAAATCTGATCCTGTGTTCTCCACAGGATGATATCGTCGTAGTGGCGGTCACCATATACGTTGCTCCTCAACGCCGATACAAAAATGTTGTCTCCGTTCATATTTTCTCTTTCGGCGGTGCCGGTACCTGCCGTGGCTGGGCTGCGCGTGCCGTTGGCCAGAAAAGCCCCCCCGCCGGCGTCACCGTGGCTGACAAGGACGAAGATGACGGTCGTTATGTCGTTGGAGGCTTGGTTCAGCGCAGGGCCGTCATACAGCGTGTTAATTGAAAGATAGTTGGCGTTGTACCGCTTGAACGGAAAGAGGGATACGCCGTTTGAATCCTGTACCGTGATCTCCTGGTTTGGAATGGTCATGTCCGAGCAGCAGAACCGCGCCTTCAGGGGGTTCTGATTGATGCCGTCCGAACCCCAGCTGGATGTCCGGCACCAGGCGTGGACGTTGAACTCCGTTGCGGGGTTTCTGGCAAAATTCGCGTTGACGTGATAAGTGATGTAATTTCCCTTCGCGTCGAGCACGTCATTCGGGCCGAGACCGAGGGTGCGGTAGGGCACCACGCCTTCGTTGAAAGCGATGGGGCTGTCCGGGGGACCGATCGCGCAGCCCACAGTTATGTTAACGGCCGGCACGCCGCTTCCGTCCGGTCCGCTGCCGACCTCCGCCCCGGTCGGCTGCGCCACATCCGCGGTATCGGCATCGGCGGGGCACGGAATCCTGTTGTTACGCTGGGCGTAAACGGAGAGAACATTGACGATCCGCGCCATGTTCTGTTGCGTGACGGCCAACCGGTTTTGCTGCATCAGCGGTAGTGCAATCTTGGTAACCATAGCCAGCATTAGGCCAAGCACCGTAAGAGATATGGCCACCTCGACGAGAGTAAAGCCGGATATTTTTGCGCCGCAGTACAAAACACGATCCACTTGATCAGGCTGTTGCAAAGTAACTTCGCGAAATTTACCAAAGACATGTCGTTCGCAAAACTACATGACCCGCAAGACAAGAATAGAGGGAGTGCCGTAGACGGAGAAGAAACTTCTTTTGAACACATTTGCTTCTCTTTTGCTGCGGTGAGCTGCTGGTTTTCGATGCTGTATACGGAAAATATGTTTGCATCCGGGTAAATCAACCCGCGGAGAGTGGAGCGACTTGTCGTCGCCATCGTTTCGTGGCGGTCGCTGTGATCACTGATCGGGCTGAGCCATGCCATTATTCATATTTGTTGAAAAGGCTAATTTACCTCGGGACGTTGGTGCCGCCTTCGCGTAAACTCACAAACACGGATATCCCGCAGAACAGGGGCACCCGAATGGCCAGCAAACAGGCAACGCCTACTAACCTTTTCGCGGACAACATCTCCCGCAAATATACCGTCACCGCGCTTTTGATGGTGGTACTGATCTTCTGCGCCTGGGCTTTGCAGCACGCCATTTCCGTCAAACAACATAACCTGCTGCGGGTCGAGGCCGCAGCAGGGCAGCAAGCCACTTTTGTGCTGACCATCGCCATGCTGGTGGAGGCGCACCAGGCGACGCACGACGACAGCCTGCTGTCCCCCCTGAACCAGGCGGCGAGCGACGCGGTCGTCAATTACGTAGCCCTGGCACCGCAGATCTTCCCGGACCTGGCGCACGACTATGGGAACGAGGCGGACAATCGGCGCGCCTATGAGATCGATGGGCAAATGCGCGGCTTTATCAAAGCGGCCGACGACTACGCTGGAGGGGTTAACCCGGGTCTGCAGCTCCTTCGCCGCAAGGGCATAATTACGGAAGTTGACTCACTCCCCCCCGATGCCCGTCTGGCCGTGGATCAGTTCGTCCAGGACGCGTGTATTGAGGCCAAAGCCACCTGCCCCGATCTCCGGGATCGTGGATATCATATTCCGTATGCGGACGACGCGGCGGTGATTGCGAAGCTCGCGCGGCACATTCCCGCGGAGTGGAATTCGGCAGTCAACGATTTTGTCACGGGCAAGGTAGGAGAAGCGGATACCCTGGCTTCCTTTTCCGTTGTCCTCTATCTGGCGATGCTGGGCGTGCTGGCCTATGCCTTTGAGGCCGTCATCAGGCCCGCCGGCGCGGAGATCATCGGCCTGAGGGAGCATCTGGAGCAGAGGGGATCGACGGATATGCTCACCGGACTTTATAACCGCGCTATGTTTTTCAGGTTGGGCGCCATGCTCATCAGCGGCGCGCGGCGGAACAAACACAAGCTGACAGCCTTGGCCGTCGATATCGACGAGATCAAGAAAATCAACGACACCCATGGCCACGCGGCGGGAGACGCCGCCATCCGGACGGTCGCGAGGGCTTTGAACGACCTGCCGCTGCGCGGCAGCGACGTGTCGGGGCGCGTCGACGGCGCGGAATTCGGCGTCTTTCTGCTCTTGGTCGACGAAACCCACGCAGCCTTGGTGGCGGAAAAACTGCGCGCGGCGGTGGAGAAGCTGCCCTTTTCGGTAAACAACGGGAGCATTCACCTGCGGGTCAGCATCGGCGTGGGCGAGATGCAGGAGCACCACAAGACCCCCGGCGAGTTGTTCCGCGACGCGGAAGCCGCTCTGCGCCAGGCCAAGGAAAAGGGCCGCAATTGTGTTGCCGTCTACAGTGCCGCAATGGGAGCTGCGGGCGCAGCGCTGTAGACGGCAACGCAATTTCAGTGGCATTCTCTTTGTCGAACCATTGAAAGTCAGCTTTCTCGCAAACCCGTGTGATGTAATCAAACTCATTGCGTGATGTTATGAGCGCCCGAGGCCTGCCACACATGTACCGAATAGATTCGCATCGGCGTGGCGGTGTTACTGTCCCCGAGGATTAACGGGTATCTTGTTTTTCCTGCCCTTTTCGAATCCGGACACCGCGTGGGATAGTCGGTTAACAATCAATGTCGTTTGCATCAGAGCCCTGATGGCAACTTGTTGCGGTTGACGATCTTCGGATCGTTCATGAAAGTCGAAGCGCCGTACTGCTCCGAGAGCGCCCAGCTCTGGGACCAGACGACGATGCCCACTACTTTTGGGAAGTTCGCTTTCACCGCCGCGAGGACCGTGCCGTAGTCTCCTGAATATGCCGTATTATTCGTCGTGCAGCCAGCCTCGGCTAGGATGATTGGCTTACCAAGGGTTGCTAAAGCGTTGTACCAAGTAGCATCTCCTGCGTCCGGCGGGTAGCTATCCCAACTCACGATATCGACATAGGAACTGCCTGGATAATAGGCCGTGTAGTTGCCGAGATCCTCATTGACGTTGTAGATCCACAGGGCATTGGTCACGCCCTTGGTGTGCACCATATAGTTATACGTGTACTGCCAAAGCGCGATGAACTCTCCGGTCGGCTGACCAGCCCACCAGGACCAGTTGCCATTGAGCTCCACGAACGGCCGGTACATCACAGGGCCATTGATCGCTTTCAGTTTGGCGGCAAGGGTATCCAGGTAATTGTTCCAGTTTGTATTGAGAGCTTTACCTGGCGTGTAGATGTCGCTGAAGGTGAAACCTGTCCGCGTATTGTCATCGACGCCTGTGTATGGATTTACTGGCCACACCGAGACCTCGACGATGCCGCCGGAGGCGAGCCACTGGTTCGAGAGCGTGACCCCGTCCTCCTGGCTGCCGACCTGGCTAATCGTGGTACCGAGAATCGCCGGCGTCAGCCCCGTGCTGCCGATAGTGACGTTTGGCATCGAGCCCGTGAATTCATCCATCACGTTCCCATCCCAATAATTGGAATGCTGTCCGGAGAGGATCTGCGAGCCCGCCAGACCCTGCAGATAGGTTAACAACGCTTTGGCGCTGGCTGACGCCGTCGTCGAAGTTCTCGGGTCGCCGCCGAGAGCCGTCCAATATGTGCCCCAGCTGCTGAACCCGTACCAATTATGAGAGCTGTTTTCCTGGTACAGGAGGCCGTTATAGGTGAGCAGGAGAATCACGTTGGAGCTAACCGGGTCTTGCACGCCGTTTCTATAGATCAGGCCGGATGCCAGTGTCCAGACATTGTTCTGTGCATCGATGATCTGGGTTGCTGACGGAATCGTCGTGCCGCTGGCTGACGCCCTCGTCGAAGTTCTCGGGTCGCCGCCGAGAGCCGTCCAATATGTGCCCCAGCTGCTGAACCGGTACCAATTATGAGAGCTGTTTTCCTGGTACAGGAGGCCGTTATAGGTGAGCAGGAGAATCACATTGGAGCTGACCGAGTCGTGCACGCCGTTTCTATAGATCAAGCCGGATGCCAGTGTCCAAACATTGTTCTGGGCGTCGACGATCTGGGACGCTGATGGAATCGTCGTGCCGCTGGCCGAAGGCCCGCGCGGATCGCCGCCGAGAGCCGTCCAATATGTGCCCCAGCTGCTGAACCGGTACCAATTATGAGAGCTGTTTTCCTGGTACAGGAGGCCGTTATAGGTGAGCAGGAGAATCACATTGGAGCTGACCGGGTCTTGCACGCCGTTTCTATAGATCAGGCCGGATGCAACCGTCCAGACATCCTTCTGGGCGTCGACGATCTGGGACGCTGATGGAATCGTCGTGCCGCTGGCGGATACAGTTCTTGGATCATTACTCGATACCCAGGTGCCATTCCACGACCACCAGTTGTACGAGCTGTTTTCGTGGTACAGGAGGCCGTTGTAATAAAGCAGGAGGATGACATTTGCTGAGTAGCCTGCCGTTTTTCCGTTTTCATAGACGACGCCGGAAGCAACCGTCCAAGCATTGTTCTCGGCGTCGACGATCTGGGACGCTGATGGAATCTTCGTGCCGCTGGCCGACGTGGCCGCGCGGGCGTCAGGAGCAAGGAACAGAAGGGTCAGGAAAAGGAATGAAGCTAACAGGAGCGAAGCTGTCGAACCCGCCGTCCGGCGACCACGCCATTGACCTGATGAACTGTCATACATTTCCGTCCCCCGTATCTTGTTTTTCCTGTCGTTTTCGACTCCGAACACCGAGTCGGATATGGATCGCCCCTACTACTAGTATGGGATAAATAGATAAACTTTGATTTAAGTTTTCATAGAATCCGTGTTAATTGCAGCGCCATAAAGCAGGCAGCCGGTAACATAGTTATTAACTTCAAGTAGTTAGTAACTTCTTTGCAGAATAACGAAGTAAGAGCAGCACGCGGCGTCAATCGTTATCCTGGTCCTTCTGGTCTTTGACCCCTCAAAGCTCCTTTCAGACGTGCCGGCATTCGGCTAATCTTCCGGGAGACCTCTTTTTTTGAAGGGTGGTTATGGCATCCCGGTTTCTCAAAGATTTCACAAACCACGCCAAGGTCCTGCAAGAGGCAGCATGACGGGGACTGCGGGCGCTCAGGAAAATGATTTTCTACGGCAGGTTATGGACCGGACCGGCAGCGAATTGACGCAGGTCATCACTGATGCTGTGCTGAAGACGGTCAAAGGACTATTTAGCCAAAAAATGTATGCGGCACAGGGCCGAACCAAGCGGGACGTCCCGCCCGGTTACGCCGCCAGCGTCGTTCTGGCGCAGGGTCCATCCTCCTTCCGGCTCCGTGTTGCAGTCGACGACAACCTGCTCAAAACTCTGGTCGTGGCCGTATTCCCGCTGGAAGCCGCGAACTCCGAGGACACATTGAGGGACGTAGCGTCGGAAATTTCCAATATCCTCGGCGGGCAAGTAAAGACCTTTGTCAATCAGAAGGGATTCGACGTGTCGAGGGACCTGCCTGTGGTCGAAAACATAGCGGCCGGCTATGAAGCCGCGACCGGCTGCATCAGTCTGAATTTTTCCATTTTCCGCAATATCCTGTCCGCTAGAAATCTACTGACCGTGTCACTCCTGTGAAGTCGTCGTAAAAATTGAGGCGAAAATGAAAAGTGTGAAAGTAGGATACCTGAGAGCGCTGATCGTTGATGACAGCCTCACATTTCGCTCCACGATGTGGAATATGCTCAAACGAGCCGGTTTCAAGCATCTGAACTCTGCGGTAAACGCGGTGGAGGCCAACTCCAAAATGGATGCGCTCCGGTACGACATTGTTTTTCTCGACTGGCTCATGCCCGGTAAAAGCGGCATCTCCCTGCTCGAGCAGTGGCGAGAGGACAGGAGGTACGATGATGTCGCCATTATCCTCGTCACCGCTGAATCGGAGGAGCGCTGTATGCGCAAGGCGATGCAGTCCGGCGCCCTCAGCTATATCGTGAAGCCCTTCACCGAGGAGCTGTTGAGGGAACACCTCGGGAAGGCGGTCAAATGGCTGGGCCAGAGACGAAATCCGCCGCCGTGATGCGCTTCCCATAAAACCAAAGTTTTGTGTTTCTGGATCACCGCAGAATTCGGAATTGGAGGTGTTTTGTATATCGCCCCGGAAAGGTATAGTTGGGAGCGGTCAGGTTGGAGTGTACTCCAAGCTGACATGCGTTGAAACACCTGCATTTCCCGCAAGATTCTTGGAAGCTGTCCGATAAGGGCCGGGTCCGCGCCTTTGTCGGACCAGCCTGTTCGCCGCGTACTGCAGCCGCTCGATGCATTCAATTGCTTTCTTACAGAATGTTATTTAGAAAGACTCATGAAGGTCAGAATGATCCTTTTCTTTTTGGTGTTTTTTGCAGCTCCCTCCGATGCAGCGGAAGCCCCACAGCGCACTCCGCTGTGAAGGCGCCGCAAGAGAACACCGGACAAGGCAACGCCAAAGCTCGGGCCGCTCCGCAATCCATAGCCGATCAATACAGTATCGCGACGGCGTTGAGGGGGACATCGCTCATAGGCGTGGCTCTTCGCAATTGACATGTTCGAGCGCCGGGGGCCGCCTAAATCCTGAGGGCGCTTTTACTGCTTGCCTGAGGCGCAGCGGGTTTGGCGGGCTTCGCCTCCGGCTGTGCGCTTGCCACCACGACGGGTTGCGTGGCGGCGGCTTCTTGCGCCGCGGCAACCACTTTCGGGGCGTCGGGCGCAGCAGGAGTTGCGCGACCGTATTCGTCCTGCCCGCGCCCGCCCGCCGCTGCATTCGGGGGCGCTACGGCCTGGGCCTGCCGGGCTTCCGGTTCCTGCCTTGCGCGCGTGAAGGTTGAATCAGCCACAGGCGCCGCCGGCGCCAGGGTACTGGCCGGGCCGCCGGCGACCTTCGGCTTCGACGTTACGGCGGCTTCCTGGACGGCGGCAGGCTTGGCCGCTTGAGCGGCATTTTGCGCGCTCCTGATGTGCGCATTTTCAATTGCGTAAGTGACGCCGCCCACGGCTGCGCTGCCGCCGGCGACAACTGCCGCCGCGGTCGCCGCCAGGGGAAGCGCTACGTGAATGCCGATCAGGGCAGCCTCGGTCAACGGGAAAGCCAGCCCCGCAAGAGGTGCCGCGATCATGGCCGCATGTAAGAGACCAACCGCCAGTCCAAGCGCCCCGACTGACAATGCGCCGATCGCGGCAGGAACGGCGAGAGCAGCACCTGCCACCTTTACGGCAGTAGCGGTTTTAGGATGCTCTTTTTGAAATTCATTCCAACGCTCTTTAAGATCTGAAAATGTCTGCTTAATGCCCATGTTAAAACTTTCAATGACAGTTAAATACTGACCAGACAATATTAAACCCGCCGCAGTTAACATGGGGTTAAGGTGCTGGTGATGACACTGGATTGAGCTCATCTATAACGTGAAATCAGTCACTTAAACATTATGAGGAAAATACGCCGGCCTTTGACCGGGAAGCCTTGCTTCTGCCTACCTGCGCTTGCTGGGGTCACTCCTCTAAGGGTTCAAAATTGTACGCTAAGCCACCAGCCTGGGAGCCTGGGCGGGCGACCGCAAGGGGCGTAATTTCCCGTTTCTGAGCCCGCCGTCTCTGCGCCAGTGGTAATGGTCGAATATGCCGCAAAACAACGAGACGCGCCCGCCGTAAAAATGACGCCGGAACAATCGCGGAAGCAAATCGCGGAAGCAAAACGTTTGCCGCTGGATGGCGGCCAACGCCGGCTATAACCGCGAAGCCATAAACCAAATGAGGCCCTGTCCCACGCTTTTTTCCTTCCTAACTTACGAAGGCAAGAGTCAGGAGCAGGTCAAGGAATGGGGGCACTATCTTTTGGTGAGGGCTCAGAATCGCCGCATGCTATGTGATAAGGATCATAAGAACGGGTCTGTATTTTGTAAAAGGGCAGCGTTTCCGCCAGTTCCGTGGAGACCTTGATTAAATCCAGCATCGCCGTCATTTGATTCGGCAAGGTGTCTTGCGCCGCCGTGGCTACGCAGGGATTGCCCGACCCGACGGAAGCCGATGTGTTATGCGTCGTCCTTATACCATCACCGCCCCCACTGCCATCACCACCACCGTCGACGGCGCCAACCACAGTGCCAGGAACGGTGACAGGCGTGCTGTACAGGAGGCCGTCGCCGGTGGCGGGGAAAATGGGGCAGGAGCCGTCATAGGTGCAGCTGTAGCGCACGAAATTATTGCTTAAGCTGCTGTCGTTGTTATTCGCGGGGTTGACGGAATAGACCAGCCAACGGCCGCTGCCAGTGGTCAGCGTTGAGGCAGCGCCGAAGTAATCGGCATCGGTGACGATGGTGGTGTTGCCCGAGCCCGTGGCATTGACGCTGCTGGCCGGGTCGGCATAGAACCCGTAAGTGCCACCGCCGCTTCCGCTGGTGCCGGTGATGAGAATATTCTGTCCGCTCGCGCCTGTAATTGATCCGCCGGCCAGGAACACGCCATCATTGTTTCCGCCGCTGGTGGCGCCGCCCGTGCCGGTGACGGAGATGCTTCCCGAGCCGGTGGTCTGGATGCCATTTGCGTTGTTGATATAGACGCCGAAGTTGCCGCCGCCCGTGCCGCCGGCATCGCCGCCCGTGCCCGTGACCGACACATTGCCTGTACCGGTCGTCTCGATGGTGCCGCCAGCGGATTGGACAAATACGCCGAAGCTCCCACCGCCGGTGCCTGCGGCGCCGCCCGTGCCATTGATCGTGAGATTGCCGTTGACGGCGGAGACGGTACCGCCCAGCACGGAGACGCCGTAGTCGTTGCCGAGGGCGCTGGCATTGCCGCCCGTGCCGGTCAACGTAATCGTGCCGGTGCCAGTATTCGTGATCGCGCCGCCGTTAAGCTGTATGCCGGGGTGACCGTTTCCCGTGCCGCCGCCCCCGGTTCCGGTGGCGGAAATCGCGCCGCCTGCGGCAGCCACGCTTCCTGTCACGAAAATGCCGTAGTCGTTGCCGCTGGCGCTGGTATTGCCCCCGGTGCCGACGATACTGATGCTGCCGGTGCCCGTCGCCTGGACACCGTTCGCATTGCTGACATATACCCCGGGGTTGAAGCCGCCGCTGCCGCCGGTATCGCCGCCCGTCCCGGTAATGGCAACGGTGCCGGAACCGGTGGTTTCAATCGTGCTGCCCGCGCCGACAGTCAAGACACCGACGTTAAAGACTCCCGTACCCGCGCCGCCGCCTACACCGCTCACCGAGATATTGCCGTTGGCAGCGGAGATGACGCCGCCGGCCGACACATTAACGCCGGAATCGTTGCCGCTGTTTGCGCTGCCACCCCCGGTGCCGCTGACGGTGATCGCGCCGGTGCCGGCGGCGGTGACAGTTCCGCCGTTAAAAATAATTCCGAAGTTGCTATTCCCGCTGCTGGCGCCGCCCTGGCCGGCCAGGGAGATATTGCCTCCGCCCGTGGCCGTGCTCTTGACCGTGCCGTTTTTGATATAGATACCGAAATCGCCATTGCTCGCACCTGATCCGCCGCCGAGGCCGGTAACCGAAACCGTTGCCGCGCCGGTGCTTTGCACTACCGCCCCGTCGTGTAAATACACGCCCCAAACGTCGTCTCCCGTCGTGCTTGCTGCGGCCGTGCCGGTGATGCTGATATTGCCCGTTGCGCTGGTTATCTGGGTACCGGGACCGATCTCGGCGCCGAAGTCTTCAACACCCGCCCCCGTGCCGACGCCGAGGCCATTGAGTGTGATGGTGGCGTTGCCCGTGGAGGAAATCGTGCCGTAAACAGAGACGCCATTATTTAAGCCGCCGGTCGTGTTGGAGAGCGTTCCGCTTCCGCCGGTATTGCCGTCGATGAGGATGTTGCCGTCGACGCTGCTCACCGTGCCTGGGCTGTTGATCAAGGTTCCGACATTGCTGTTCCCGCTGCCGCCATTGTCACCGCCATAGCCGATGAGCGTGATGCCACCGCCGCCCGTGGCCGTGCTCTTGACCGTGCCGTTGGTGTTGATATAGATGCCGTAGCTGCCGTTTCCGGAGCCGCCATTATCGCCGCCCGTGCCCGTGACGGAGACATTGCCCGAGCCCGTTGTCTCGATGATACTGCCGCCGGCCACCAAGACGCCGTAGTCGACGCCGGCCGTGCCGGCGCCGCCGCCCGTGCCGTTGACCGCCAGGGCGCCGTTGACCACAGACACGTTCGCGCCACCGTTCAGATAAACGCCATAGTCGCCGCCGCTGTTCGTGTTGCCGTTGCCGACGCCGCTGAGGCTGATGGTGCCTGCGCCGGTGGTGGAGATGCTGCCGCCGGCCACCCAGATACCGTCGTTATTGCTCCCGCTGTCATTTCCTCCGATACCGTTGACGGTGATATTATCCCCGTTCGCGCCCGCGATTGAACCGACGACAACAACGCCTACATTGTTTCCGCCGCTGCTGGCGCTGCCGGTGCCGGCGACAGTGATGCTGCCAGTGCCGGTCGTCTGGATGCCGTTGGCGGTGGTGACATCTACCCCGTGGTTAGACCCCCCGCTGCCGCCGGCACCGCCGCCCGTGCCTGTGATGGAAACGTTGCCGCTGCCGGTCGTTTCGACGGTGCTGCCTGCACCGATGACAACGATTCCATAGTTGTTGGCGCCGGTGCCCGCGCCGCCGCCGAGCCCCGTCACCGAGACATTGCCGTTGACAGCGGAGATGACGGCGCCACCGTTCAGATAAACGCCATAGTCGGTGCCGCTGTTTGTATTGCCGTTGCCGACGCCGCTGAGGCTGATGGTGCCGGCGCCGGTGGTGGAGATGCTGCCGGTGGTCTGGACGCCGTGGTTATTGTTCCCGGTGTCATTTCCTCCGATACCGGTGACGGTGATATTATCCCCGCTCGCGCCCGTGATTGAACCGACGATCTCAACGCCTACATTGCTTCCGCCGCTGCTCGCTCCGCCGGTGCCTTGCACGGTGATGCTGCCAGTGCCGGTCGTCTGGATGCCGTTTGTGGCGTTGACCAATACGCCGTAGTTGTTGGTGCCGCTGCCGCCGGTATCGCCGCCCGTGCCGGTGATGGAAACGCTGCCGGAGCCAGTCGTTTTGACGGTGCTGCCGGCGACGGTGACAATGACCCCGAAATTGTTGACCCCCGTGCCCGCACCACCTCCCAATCCAGTCACCGACACATTGCCGTTGGCAGCGGAGATGACGCCGCCGCCAAAAACTTCAACCCCGTAATCCGTTCCACTGTTTCCGGTGCCCCCGCCCGTGCCACTCAAAGTGATGGTACCCGGGCCGGTATTCGTGATCGCTGCGGACGCCCCGGACAGCAAAACGCCGTTGTTGCCCCCGCTCGTGCCGGCGCCCCCAGTTCCGGTGACGGAGATCGCTCCGCCGGCGGCAGCCACGCTGCCGCCGTTCAGATAAACGCCATCGCCCTGGCCATCGCTGGCAACGGTGCCGGTGATGCTGATGCTGCCGGTGCCCGTCGCCTGGACGCCGTTCGCACTGCCGACAAATACGCCGTTGTTGCCGCCGCCGCTGCCGCCGGCGTCACCGCCCGTGCCGGTGATGAAAACACTGCCGGAACCGGTCGTTTCGACGGTGCTGCCGGCGTTGGTGACAAAGAATCCATAGTTGTTGGCGCTGGTGCCCGCTCCGCCGCCCTGGGCTGTCGCGATAGTCAGGTTGCCGTTCACCGTGGAAACGGCGGCTCCGACCGCCACCAAGACGCCGTGGTCGGCGGTGCTGTTCCCGGTTCCCCCACCCGTTCCGCTCAAAGTGATCGTACCCGTGCCAGTATTCGTGATCGCCGCGCCTGCCCCGCTAACCACTATGCCGTCGGCGGTGTTACCCGTGCCGCTGCCCCCGGTGCCGGTGACGGAGATCGCGCCGCCGGCGGCTGCCACGCTTCCCGTCACTTCAACGCCGAGATCGCCCGTGCCGCTGGTATTGCCGCCGATGCCGGTGAGACTGATGCCGCCGGCGCCCGTCGCCTGGACGCCGTTCGCACTTTGAACAAATACGCCGTAGTTGTTCACGCCGCTGCCGCCGGTAACGCCGCCCGTGCCGGTGATGGAAATGGTGCCGGAGCCGGTCGTTTCGACGGTGCTGCCGGCGTTGGCGACATAGAAGCCGTAGTTCGTGATGCCCGTGCCCGCGCCGCCGCCCACCCCGGTCACCGACATGTTGCCATTTACAGTGGAAACGGCGGCTCCTAACACCAAACCGACGCCGTAGTTGGAGTTGCTGTTTCCGGTTCCCCCACCCGTTCCGCTCAAAGTGATCGTACCGGTGCCAGTATTCGTGATCGCCGCGCCTGCCCCGCTAACCACTATGCCGTCGGCGTTGTCACCCGTGCCGCTGCCCCCGGTGCCGGTGACGGAGATCGTGCCGCCGGCGGCGGCCACGCTTCCCGTCACTACAACGCCGTAATCGCCCGCGCCGCTGGTATTGCCGCCGGTGCCGGTGAGACTGATGCCGCCGGCGCCCGTCGCCTGGACGCCGTTCGCATTGGAGACATAAACGCCGTAGTTGGCGCCGCCGCTGCCGCCGGCATCGCCGCCCGTGCCTGTGATGGAAACGTTGCCAGAGCCGGTGGACTTAATCGTGCTGCCCGCGCCGGTGACATAGACCCCCCAATTGTTGATCCCTGTGCCCGCGCCCCCGCCCACCCCGGTCACCGACATGTTGCCATTTACAGTGGAAACGGCGGCGCCGGGCCCCAAATCGACGCCATAGCTGTTAAGGCTGTTCCCGCTTCCCCCACCCGTTCCGCTCAAAGTGATCGTACCGGTGCCAGTATTCGTGATCGCTGCGCCGGCCCCGACAACCACTATGCCGTAGGCGTTGTTACCCGTGCCGCTTCCCCCGGTGCCGGTGACGGAGATCGCGCCGCCGGCGGCTGCCACGCTTCCCGTCACTTCAACGCCGAGATCGCCCGTGCCGCTGGTATTGCCGCCGATGCCGGTGAGACTGATGCCGCCGGCGCCCGTCGCCTGGACGCCGTTCGCACTTTGAACAAATACGCCGTAGTTGTTCACGCCGCTGCCGCCGGTAACGCCGCCCGTGCCGGTGATGGAAATGGTGCCGGAGCCGGTCGTTTCGACGGTGCTGCCGGCGCCGGTAACAATGACCCCGAAATTGTTGATCCCCGTACCCGCGCCCCCGCCCGTGCCGTTGACCGTCAGAGCGCCGTTGGCCGAGGACACGACCGCACCGAGGGTTACATAAACGCCGAAATCCGCGCCGCTGTTCGTGTTGCCGTTGCCGATACCGTTAAGGCTGATGGTTCCGGCGCCGGTGGTGGAGATGCTGCCGCCATTCACCTCGACGCCGTAGTTGCCGTTCGTCGTGGTATTGAACCCCTTGCCGTTGATAATGATATTTCCGCCGCCCGCGGTGATGGCGACGCCGTTGTCGACGACGCCGGAGACCTGGCCCGCGGCATTGCCGACCGCATAGCCGGTGCCGGCGGTAATAACTCCGGAGCCGCCGCCCATCGTGATGTTGCCGCCGGCAGTGTTGACGGCACCCGCGATCTTGATATAGCCCGATGAATTGCCTGCGTTATCCGCCCGCAATGTCAGGGCTCCGCCCGCAAGCGTAATGCCGGCATTGAGAATGATGTCGCGGTAGGAGGAAAGGGTCAGCGAGCCGCTGCCCGCCGCGGCGATGGCGTTGTTAATGGTGATGTCGCCGGTATTCGCGGCGGCGTCGCCGCCGGTGGTGATCGTCACGTTGGTTCCCCCGTTCAGCGCCGTGTCAATGGTTGCGGTGCTGAGGTTGGAGGTGGCCACGGCCCCAGTCGGCACGCAATTCGGGCAGCCGGCCATGTTGCTGTCGGCCGCAGCCGAAATCGTCAGGCTGGCCGGGTCCAGCAGCCATTCCCCGCCGGAGCCGTGGGGAGAAGAGGTATCGGCGATGCCGCCCACGCTCAAGACCCCGTGACTCGACGTCTCGACCATCCCGCCGTTGCCGCCCGAGGCGCCGCCGGTTGCCTGAATCGTTCCGTTAAATTCCGTCTGGTTGTCGGACCAGACGGCGACCTGTCCCGCGTTGCCGCTGGTGACCGCATTGGCCTTCACTTGCGCACCGCTGGCGATGTTCGTGGTGACCGCATGGGCGAGAGGGCCCTGCCCGTGCAGGTTGCCGCCGATGTTCACCGTCCCGCCGCCGGCAGCGCCCGAGGCATCGATGACCGCGCCGGATTTGAGCGTCACGTTGTCGCCGGTGACGTTGACGGTTCCGCCGGTCTGGCCGGCGCCGTAGCCAGAAGCGTTCAGGCTGCCGGAAACATTGACCGCGCTGCTGCCGGTCTTTGACGTGCCGTTCGATCCTGCCGCCGAGATGACGATCTCGCCGTCCTGCATTCCTGCCGCAGGCGCATTCAGTTTTCCCGGCACGTTGATCAGGCTGTTGACCATGTTGCGCCCGGCCGCCGCCGTGAGCTGGATCGTGCCGCCGGCGGCATTGATCGTGCCGCTGTTCTGGATCACCTGCTGTTTTACGGCGCCGGAAACGCCCACGTTGATCAGCCCGTCCCCGTACAGGTCGACCGAGAAGGTATCGCCCGACCCGAGCATGACTCGGCCCAGCTTCGCGTTGAGCACCCCGCTGTTTTCCACATTCGGCGCCACCAGCCCGATCAGTCCCGCCTGGCTTGCCGTAATCGTGCCGGCATTGCTCACCGTCGCATTCGGATTGCCCGGTTGCGAAAAGTTCGTGCCGCCGTTCATGAAGGCGCTGTTCGAAATATTGGCCGTCGTCGCCACCAGCCCGTTCACATCCACCTTCGAGCCCTTACCGAAAAACACCCCGTTCGGGTTGACAAGAATGACATTGCCGTTCGCGCTGAGATTGCCCAGGATTTGCGAAGGACTGGAATTATTTATGCGGTTAAGCGTCACCGCGCTTGAATTCGGCTGGTTGAAGTCAGTCGTCTCATTGGGCGCGATGTTGAATGAGCGCCAGTCGATGACGGCGCGCTGGCTGGTCTGGTTGATATCCACGACATTCGGCAGGGTCACGATCGAAGCCGAGCCGGAACTGACCGTCCCGCCTTGGGGATTGGCAAAGGCGGCAACGGAGGAAAGAAAACAGGCTAAAAAAAAAACAAGCAACCTCGCTGCGAGTATGCGCAGGTTGCCGTAGGCTACAAAAATGTAGCTACCAACCGCCCCCATAACAAATTGACCCCAATAACTCCCCGGTGCTGATGGGTGACCCGACTCGTAAACGAGCGCCCAACTTATGACAATTTTAAGGCGGGGGCGGTTAAGAACGGCTTAACGACTGTACGGGACAGGCCGGCACGTAAAGATGCCTTGGAAGTTGAGGATCTAAGCGCCCGCCGCGTAAGCTGGGCGGCCGGGGCCTTTGCCTGAGCCCCCTTTTCTTCTTAATGGGACAAGGGTCTTTCTTCAGCGGCCGGACGCGCAGTCAAGGGCGCGTTGTGTGCGTTCATCTCGACCCTTGAGGGTGTGGGCTGGCCGCATACGCTGATGAGCGAGGAAAAGGGGGCAATCTGTTAACGGATTTTTAAGATCTTCGCGCGTGGCGATTTCAAGAGGTTACTCGATTCTATTTGCCATAACTCAGCGAATCGGGCACGCTGGAGAAATAAGCCATTTTCAAATTATTAATTTTTGACCGGAGGTGCCCTGCATGACACTATCCAGCCATTTCAACCGTAAAGCCCCGAGATGCGAAAACGATCTGAAGGTCGGCACCCGAAAGAAAACCGACGGCTCGACCGTCCACGTCCGCGCGGGCAAGATCATGAGCCGCATCTGGCCGGATGGCGCGAAAGACAAGTATGGCGCCGAAGTGAAAGAAGGCAAGCTGAAGCAGCAGGCCATCGACGAGAGGCAACGCCGCAAGCAGTTGGCGTTGGCGGTTAAAGCACCCTCACCGCGTCACCATTGATGAACAGCATCACGCGCGGTGACTGCGTTGAAGTCATGAAAGGCATGCCGGCCGGGTCGGTGGATTTCATCCTGACAGATCCACCGTACCTGGTGCGGTATTGCGATCGCAGCGGCCGGACGGTTAAGAACGACAATAACGACGCCTGGATAGATCCGGCCTTCGCGCAGATGCACCGGGTTCTGAAAGACAACAGCTTTTGCGTAAGCTTCTACGCCTGGAACAAGGCGGATCGTTTCATCGAAGCTTGGAAAAAGGCCGGCTTTCATATGGCCGGCCATGTCGTTTTCACTAAAAAATACACCTCGTCTGCTCGCTTCATGGGGTATCAGCATGAGCAGGCTTACCTGCTGGCGAAGGGCAACCCGGAGGCGCCGGCGAATCCGCCGCCTGACGTGATTCCGTGGACCTACACAGGGAACAAGCTGCATCCGACGCAGAAGCCGGTCGGTATCTTCGCGCCGCTGCTGGAAGCCTTCACGAAGCCCGGCGACGTCGTGCTCGATCCTTTCGCGGGCTCGGGCAGCACGCTGGTTGCGGCCCGCGATCTGGGCCGCCGCTTCGTCGGTATCGAGCTGGACGAGACCCATCACCGGACGGCGTCGACGCGTCTGGCGTCGAAGTTCAATCAGCCGGGCATCGGCCAGAGCCGGTTCCGGCAGCCGATCATCGTGCAGCCGGTGGTCAGCAAATTCCACAAGCCTGAAACGGCGGTGGACGTCCACGACGCCGTGCCGTTCGTGGCGCCTGTGCCGCAAATCTACAAACCCCCGTCCGTGCATGCCAGGGCGCTGACACCGAGAGGTGCGCCATGACGTTTACCAGTGCAGTTTTGCCCAATGCGTTGCGATGTATCTGAAATTGGCGAGCGAAGTCTGCCGGATGCCGAATGCGGCGGCGCCCTGAAGTGCGCGGGAGTCTACTCCATTTTCAACTTCGGGTACAGTACGCACCTGCGGGGGTAGAGGGTATCACCTCGAATCGGGCAGGATCATGAGAATACCAAGACATTCTTCAACCCACTCATTCCTACCTTGGTCAATCGGCCAATAGACCTCGCAGGGCGAGTTGGTCAGACTGATCCGCAGGACAATTTTATTTTGTAAATTCAGATGGCGGTTACGTTTCCCTTGTTCGAGCTGCTGCCGGAGGCCGAAAAAACGGCCGAGCTGCAAAAGCTGAAGGCCTGCCACTTTAGCCCGGGTGACTCCGTGCATGAGCGTGGCGCGATGAGCGACGTTTACTTTCTTTTTTCCGGGAAGGTCCGCATCGGCATTGACGAAGCCGATGGGGAAACCGCATTTTTCCGCTACCGCGTGCCTGGGGATATGCTCGGGTTTTATTCAGCGATCAGCGGCAAGGTCCAGCCCCTGCGGGCCATGGCGATCGAGGAAAGCCGCGCGGGCCGCATGCCGGCGACGGATTTTATGAACATGGTTCTCGGCAATCGCGCACTCAGCGAGTGCATGCTCAGGCTCCTGGCGGGAATTGCCGTGGCGGAAACAAACCACATCCGGCAACTGATCCTTTTGGGGGCAGCCCCGCGCGTAGTTGTTGAGCTGATGAACTGCGCAGCCGCAGCTGGCGGCAATATTTTCGAGATCCCCTCGCGCACTGAAATGGCGTCGCGACTCGGCATGAGATCCGAGACGCTGATACGGCATCTTTCCGACCTGCAAAAGCGGGGTCTTATCGCTCTCGACGGACGCCTGGTGAAAATTTTGGACGCCAAGCAATTATCTGAACTTGTTGAATAATCCATTTCCCACTGAGGCGACATGATCTATATCAGCGACAGCCTATCTGAATTTCCGTAATATGGATTTATCAACAGGGCGGAGGCTTCAGATGAAACTTTCAAAGGAATTCAACAGAAACGCCGAAGCGAAGCGCAGCACGGTCGTTGAATCCGAGACCTGGTCTGAAACCCACCACATCTCAAAATACTTCTGTGCGGCGGCTGCTCGTCGCAAGCTTCAGGAAGTCGAAAAGGTTGTCACCGTGACGATCCCGGCTCCGCAGCAGACCATTGTGCGCCGCGGCGCCCTTCGCTTCAATTAGGAGCGGGCGCATGGCCGAAGTGAAAATGAACATCATGGCGCCTGGCGACAGGATCAGCGGTCAGCTGCTCCGTCCCGACAAGGTGCAGACCTTCGGCATGATCGACCCGATCTCCGGCGAAGCGATCGGCATAATGCTGACGCCGTTCGATGGCGACGAGCAATTCAGCAATCCCGTCACGGTTGTTATTCCGGTCGAAAAGATCGAAACCTATATCGAGCTGATCCGCAACGCGCAGCAACGCCTGCCGAAAGCTCAAAGCGGTGTCGTATGACAGTTTCTCCCCTCCCCGCAACTCAAGGCGCCTTTGACCGTGCATCGCGCACGGGGTTCGCCTTCTGACGCAAGCCCTGCCGGTTTAAGTCCCGGCCCGGCTCTTCCACTCCGTTTCATCGAGTGCGATAAGCCCGAACGCCCGAGCTTTGTTTGCACATGAGGCCCCGATTGTCGCGGGCCGGATGAAGGAGAAACTGCATGACCCATATTTGCCCCAGCCCCGAATTCGAAGATTGCTGCGATCAGGAAATTCAGGATAGACTGAGCGGCCTCGCCGCCGAGCTGGTCCAGACCCAGCATGCGGAAAGCAACCGGCTGTATTACCAGCAGGAATACGAATATCTCTCGGCCGAGCGCGCCCGCCGGCAGGCGCGGCGTCCGACGACGGAATGCCTGAACAGCGTGCTTCTCCCAAAGTAGGCTACAGGCGCATCTGGAGAAAAGGGCGGGGCCTTCGGGCTCCGCCCTTTTATTTTCCGGTATCGTGTTCGAAGGTGTATATCGCCTGGGACTTGGCCATCAGGGCATCGACATCGATATGCCGGGCGGCATCGGGTGCGACACGGGTGTTTTGGTGCGCGCAGTAGTGCAGGAGATCAGCGATGATGCGCGAGACGTTACTGCTGTTTTCATCGGTGACATAGGCCATGTCGGGGGCGCCATTGATAGTTTCGTAGGCCCGGAGGACGCGGTCACCACGCTCCCAGGGTTTCAGTTCTTTTTCGGGCATCGCGAAGGCCCTCCTGAGAGATATTATGCTGCGGTTGATTGATTCAAAGCCTGATGGCCGCCGACAGAGAGCTGGATGGCTTCCGCCTCCGCCCTTTTTTATTCCTTGATGCCGCCGGCGCGGAGCGCGCGACGAAGGCCTTCAAGGCGCGCCATAGATGTTCCCTTATGACCGACGTACTGAGGCATATCCGTGGCCCAGTCGGTGTCCTCAATGAGCTCGTCGACAGCTTGGTCCTGGGTGATGCCGAAATGCTTTTCAAACTCGGAGATTATCGCGGGATCTTTGCAAAGCACAAAGGGTATTAAGTCCCTGGGTGCCCGTTCATCCGTTTTTACCGGCATGGCCGAATCGGGTTCCGAATTATAGGTGGCGATGGCTTTGTCGATCATGGCTTCCATATCGAGGAAGATATGGTTCTCGCTCATTTTGTGCTTACAGTAATGCATCATATCGGCGAAGACGCGCACGACCATTTCCCTGTTGTCTTCTTCCGTGCGGCTGCTGTATATCATCGTGGGGTCTTGGGTTAAACCTTCATATTCCTCCAACAGCCGAGCGGCCCGTTGCCATGGTGTGAGGCAGGCATCGGGCATGCCCGGCATCGTCAGGGGTGCCTGGATTTGCCCGCGATGATAGCCGGCGATATGCGAAAGCCGATCTGCCAGATTCGCAGGAGGTCCTTCGACCGCCCATTGTTTGACAGTGGCTTCGTCGACCTTGAGTTCGGCGGCCATCTTAGGCTGCCAGCCCTCTTCGCCGAATAGGGATTTCCCCAGATAGCAGAAGGCCTCGGCAGGCAGGCGGTTGTCGGCGGAGTCGATCATAGTGCAATGGTGCCCCGCCATGGGCTGCCGGTCAAGGCGCGAAACGCGACGGCTTCGGCTTGAGCCCGCGAGTGTTGTACTCCGGGGCCAAGCCAGGCAGATGCGTTTATTTTTTGGCAGAGGTAGCCGCAGCACCGACAACGCGGCGCAGAAGGGTTGCGGAAACGATGACGGTTCCGGACGTGGGATCAGACTCAAAAGCTTTCCTGGCCTGCGCCACGAATTCCTCCCAGTCACGCAAGGCGGGACTTGGCACCTTGCCGAGCGCCGCGAAGATGGTGTCCCGGATAGGTATGTAGTCCGCCCCGAGCTGGCGCAGTTCAGGGAGGCTGTGGAAGTCGGGCGTGGGGTTGCTGCGGGCGAACTGGTCGACGTGATGCCGGAGGCGACCCAGGAGACCAAGCGTCTTAAGGAGCAGTTCTCTCTCGACGGAGGGTCGGCGCTGAGAACGCGGGTCTGGATCTCCGAGTCTGCCGAGTACGGACTCGCGCACAAAGGCACACATGGAGAGCCCGAAGCGGCTCGCCCTTTCCCGCGCGAGAATGAGTTCGTCGTCGGCGAGCCGGGAGCCGATATTGTTGTTCCGGCGCCGTTTTTGGCTGGAGCGGCGCTTGGGCCTGACGGGCGTTTCGTCTGTCATGGAACATCGTTTCGATGAGGGTTGAGTTGGAATTGCCGGTCCTTGGCTTCGTCCACCGTGGGCAGCGCATCCAGACTGATAGGGGCCATGAATTCGTTGACTGTGGCAAGTTTCTGTTTGAGCTGGCCGGCGAGGCTGTACACAGCGCCGCAGCGGTCAACGAGAATATATCCGCTGTCTCCCTTGGCGAGGAGGTAGCCTGCGTCTTCGAGGGCCGTTCTGAAGGCCTCGGGGTTTTGCGCGGCAGCCTTGAGGGCGGCGACCTTGGCCTTAATTGCGGTGATGCGGACATTGGTGCGTCTGGCCTGGCGCCCCTCGTCGCGGTTGAACACGGGGCCGGGAGGATCATCCGGCAGCGCGACAGCCTTGGCTTTGTCGCGCTTGTCCGGCACGCGCGCCAGGCCGAATTCCTGTTCCATGCGACGGCTGGCCAGTTCATGTTTGCGATAGTTATCCGTGTTGCTCCACAGGGTCCAGGTGTCGACATCCGTCCGCTGCCAGACGACGTGAAAGGTAGGAGCGCTTCCCGTCCTCGTGGAGAACGACAGCACGGAGGCGCTGCTGGAGACTAAGGTTCTCACCCAGGATATCGGCAGCGCGAAGCCACCGGGAGGTCGTCATGGGATTGCCGGCGGCGGGACAGATCTGGGCGTGATAGAGACCTTTTGTACCACGAGTCACTTCGGACAGGCACTGCCACTCGAGGAAGAGGTCGCGCAGAGTGGTGGGATAGGGCAGCTCCAGCACGAGGACACGCTTGTCCCCTTTCGGCTGCAGAAGCGTTTGAGCCAACTGGTGGGGCGCGTCCCTGCAGATTCCGATGACGATCATGAGCGCGAACTTTGAATGATTCGGTGGCCAATGTCGAATAAAAAAGCTCCCCTTTCGTGGGTCAGTGGTGGGGCTGGGTCACTGCCGGACTCCTTTGGCTATCGCGGTTGCCGCCGTCTGGAAAACTATGGGCTGGGAGCAGTTAAGAAACCCTTAACGGGCGACGCGCAGCGGTCGCTGAAAATCACCAGCCGAACGTTGACCGGTGTGGCGGACGTACGCGGGGATTGTAAACCGGGGCAATAGGCGCCGCGCCCGGCCGCGTGCTTCGCACGCCGGTCGGTAACGGCAGGAATGGGCACAGCGCCGGCAGGTGGTTCGCGATGAAGCGCGAAACCTTCGGGTGCTGGACCAAGAACCGGCTGACCACTGCAACTTTCAGGAACCGGCTCGGGGCGTGCTGCATGGGCCCCAAGCCGGTTATTTTCCCCTTCGGGGAACATCGGGGTCATCCCACCGTTGCTCCTGCTCTTTCTCGAAATCCTTGGCCCATCCCGATTGCTCGCGGGCGAGGTCGATCGCCTTTTGCCGTTCGCGCAGGCGACGCGCGAGTTCTTCGTCGTAGCCCTTGTTGCGGTCGCGCTGCTCGGCCTGGTGCTGATCGCGCAGCGCCTTCAGCTCGTCGCGCATCCGGTTCAGGACGTCGTCCCGGCTCTCTTCAAGGCTCTTGATATAGGCGCGGCGGTCATGCGCCTGCTGCGAGCGGAAGAGATCCAGTTCTTCCTGACGCTCGGCCGCCTTCGCTTCTTCGTCCTCCGGCTTGAAGAATTTGCGCAGGGCTTCCCGAACGCCCTTGCGGGGCGCGTGCCGCTGCAGCTCCGCCTGCAGGGCTTCCTGCTGCCGGAAGTCGAAGGCTTCCATCTTGTCGATGTCGACGTTGGCGGCCGCGATCTCTTTGACCTTCTGGTCGATCAGGAGAGCCTTGGCCTTTTCCGCCTCGGCGGCCGTTTTGATGAATTCACGGTTCTCGCGCTGCTGGCGTTTGAATATGCTCTGGCGGATCACCTCGATCTCCGGATCGATCGTCGGTTCCGGCTTCGGGGGCAGCGGAGCAGCCGGCTTCTGGAATTCTTCCTTTAGCTTCTGGTCGCGCACGTCGGGCGCGGCTGGCGCGACCGGCTCGGGGGCTTTCGGGGCATATGTGTCAAAATTGACGCCGGGCTGTTTCGGTGTGATCGGCACGTGCGGAGCACGTTCCTTGATCCAGGTCGGCTTCGGGCCTTCGGCAAGGTCAGGCACCTTCGGCTGCGGTGGTGCTGGCGGGGGAGGCGGCGCCGGCACCGTGACCGGACCCCTCGGGGAGTAAGCGCCATAATCGTACCCTTTTTTCTTTCCGGGTTCCGCGGGCTGCGGCAATGTAGCGGGTGCTTCCGCGTGGCTGGGGGGCGGCGGCAACTCCTTGTTTTCCCACTGTCGCTGAACGTAGGCGACGTAATTTGCAAAGTCGTAGCGGCTTTTGTTGGCCCAGTTCTCATAGCTATGTTGGGCGCTTTCAAGGTGAGCCGGGCTCAGGTTGTCGACACCCCCGGTTTGCGCCATCCACGGGTCGGAAGGCAATGGCGCGCGGCGTTTCTCAATCGGTGCTGCCGGAGGCGCAAGGACCGGAGGCAGCTCCGGCGGGGCGTAAGCCGCGTAATCGTAGCCCTTCTTCTTGACGGGTTCCGCGAGCTTCTGCTCGGCCGCTGGGGCCTGTGTTTCTGACGTGGTTTCGGCCGGTTTGGGGGTCTCGACCTTCGCGGACATTTCCGGCGGCAGGAACTTCGACGGCGCTTCCTTCGGGGCATAGGCCGTCAAATCGATGGGCCGCGCAGCGGGAGGCACCTGCGCAGGGGCGCGCGGGTCCTCCGAACGGGGCTTTTCGGCCGCTTTTTCCGGGGCGTGCGTGCCCTGTTCGAGCTTCTGCGCGAGTTCGGGCGTCAGGAATTTCGACGTTTCCTGGGGCGGTTTTTCGGCTTTTACGGCCCGTTCCGCGTGCAGAGCCTTCGCCTGCTCGACATCCGGCAGGGCCGCCATATCGATGGGGGCCATGAAGGCTTTGTATTCCTTGCCTTTTATGTCAGTGAGGTGCTTGGAGAGGCTGTAAATCTCGCCCTGCTCGTCCACCAGGACGTAGCCCCGTTTGTCGCCCCTTGCGAGAACGTACCCTGCTTCTTCGAGGGCGTTCCTGAAAGCCTGGGCGTCATCGCAGGTTTTCCGGATGCCGGTGATCTGCGCCTTGCGCTCGTCGAGGGACATGTCGGCGGGCTTCGCCGGCGCGGCGGCGGGAGCGCCGGGTTGTTGAGCGCTGAGGGCCTTAGCTTCCTGTAGCGCCTTGGCTTCCTCTATGGTGGGAAGCCGGTCGAGCGGAACGTCAGCCATGAAAGCGTCGACCTGCGCCTTCTTCACGCCCTGAAGGTTTCTGGAAAGGGCGGAATGCACCCCCGCCTGGTCCACGACGAGATAGCCGCGATCACCCTGGGCGAGGATATAGCCCGCCTCTTCGAGGGCCTTCTTGAACGCCTGCCCGTTCGCCGCGGCGGCGTGGAGCGCGCGGATCTGCTCCTTGCGGTCCTCGACCGTCATGGGCGAACGCTCAGCCATTTGGGCTTCGACGAAGTCGTGATCCTGACGGGGGAACTCCGGCTGCTTTTCGCGATCGCGCTTGGCGTGTTTCCCCGGCACGATCTCGTGTCCGAACTCCCGCTCCAGTTGCATGCTGGCCTGCTCATGCTTGAGGTAGTTCTGGCTGTCGGAGCGCAGCGTAGCGGTGTCGTAGTCCATCCGGCACCAGACCACATGGAGGTGGGCGCGGCCGTGCTTGACGTGCATGACGACGGCGCGGGATTGCCCCTGGAAGCCCAGTTTTTCTTCGAGTACGTCGACGGCCCGCAGGCGCTGCTCTGGGGTCAGTTCGTATTGCTCGGCGGGATCGATGTTGGCATGATAGAGCCCCTTCTTGCCCCGCGAGCCTTCGGAGAGGGTCTGCCAGCAGAAGAAGGCGTCGTTCAGATCGGCGACGGGGTGCTGGAGCTCCAGAATGCTGACGTGTTCGTTCGTATCCACCCGTTGCAGGTGGTACGCAAGCTGTTTCGGAGATCCCCGGGAGCAGCCCTTAATGATCAAACGTGCGCGCCCCCGTTCGGACGCTTGCCGAGGGCTTGCAGGATGGCTTCCTGGATTTCGACGTAGTTGCGGAGGGCGGTCTCGATCGCTTCCGGGACGGGCATGCCCTGGCGGTTCAATTGGTAGGCGATCTGATTGAGGTTGTTACCGGCGCGGCGTTCCAGATCCCAGCTGCGGCGGAGGGTTTCGTAATCGATGAGACCGCCGGAGGAGGACCCGTCGGCGTTGAGGGCGAGGCTCAGCAGCCAGGGACCTTTCTTCATACCGGCTGCCTTGGCCTTCGCAGCGACGGCGTTAAACTGTTTCGACGCGCAATAAAATTTCATCTGCTTGTCTTGAGTGCGGCGTTGTTTTGGTTTTTTGGCCTGGGGCGGCTGGGCCGGGTTGGGGCTGTCGTCCTCGGGTCGTTGCGTCATGAAGCCTCCTTTCAGGTGGAAATGAAAACAGGGAGAAATGAAAGACGGGCCGAAGGGGCGCTCAGTGATCCTGCAGGAGGACCGGCATGGGCAGCAGGTCCTCCGACTTTAGGTCTGCCCCGAGGGCGGTCAGGATGTCGATGCGAAGGCGCCCATAGGCGGCGATACATTCGCCCATGCGGGCGCGGTTGATCCCCTGCCTAGCGATGGCATCCTGGTAGAAGGCGATGTGCATGTCCGAGAGGGCAACGCAGCGCTCCAGAAGATGGGCGGGCAGCCGCTTGACGAGATGCGGGGGCAGCTTCATGGCGGCGGGCGGAACGGCGGCGAGGGTGGCGGCGGCAATGACGGATGGGTCATTGGCGTTGGACTGGCGCTGGGTCATGGGGTCTCCTTTGAGTTGCCGTTAGCGGGACCGTCTACGGCCGCCCCGCCTCGCCGCGGTATCGGTGCAGGGGCGCGGTAGCAAGCCCCAGGCACCGCCAGTTCGAGAGGGCCAACGGAGGCCATTGGGGCGCGTCGCACGCGCCTGCCGCGCAGTAACGCGGCTTATCTTTGGCAGGGGTTCGCGGGGTGCAACCCCCGTCTTTTTGTGGAGGGAAATCCAAACAGGGAGGGCGAAGCATCCTCCCTTTTGGCAAGCGTGAAAGAGTACTCTTTCACATGGCTTGCTTACCGCGCTACTACAGGATTTCCGCGTATTCAGAAGTTTACCATAAATGCTGCGGGACGGACAAGGATGCCGTTATTCCCTCGCAGGCTCAGGGGCTTAATTTTTCGCCGCTTGGACTGGGTTGCGCTTTTTCTTCGAGCGTAGCTGATTCGCGTTGACGGCTGGTTAACGAACGGTGGTTCGCTGCATCAATGGGACGGTTAATTCGGCCGGGGTTGACGGTGCTCGGACTCCCAGGGTTCTGGAAACCCTAACTGGGCAGGCTATGGATGGGATCAACCGGGAACCGTCTCGTCAACTTTGCCCCCTTACGCGTCCCCCGTCAAGCTCCGTCCGACCTGATTGAGTGCCCCCTGCTGTGCCCCTTCTCAGGCATCTTCAGGGGGTCTCGTCGTTGCCGGCTCTCTCCGCTATGTAATCTGGCAATGATGGGTGGGGCGTAAGGTTTCCTGTGGATGGCCTTCCCAGATGCTGGTGGGGGTTAACGCTGGCAGGCGGCGGCGGTAATCTGACCTGGTTTCGGGATAGTACCGGGAGTATCGAAGTGAGTGACGGCATCCATTTTCGCCTCACCTGGGGGCGAGGCTTTTAGGTTCGCGTTCAATGGACACCGTCATCCCGAACTCTGCCCCTCCCCCTGCCGCCTTGTCAACTCCGCCCGGATACCCGCTACAGCCTTATCTCACTGCCCCTCATCAGCCGGATCTTTCGGGGAGTAGGTATTCGGGTTGTAGTTCGACTTTTTCGGGGGCTGTTCCGGTGCGTCTTCGGGTCCCTTGGGCGCATAGGTCGACAGATTTATCGGTCGGCTTGGGGCTGCCAGTGGGATTTTCGATGGTGCTGCGGGCGGTCCTGTCGGCGAATAGGCGGCCGGGTTGTAATTCGACCTGGTGGGCGCCTGTGGAACGGCTTTCCTGGGCACTTCCGGCCTCGCCTGTTTGTCCCGGTCGATGTAAGGGTTAAGGTCGAAATATAGCGGCCAGTAGAGGGTCGGATATTTGTCGCGCAGGCTTTCGAAGGCGTCCTGCAGCTGCCAGTAATCGACGGGGATGAGGTAATGGGGATGGGCTGACGGGGCTAGCAGGATGGCTCGCGAGTTGCCCATGTTAAGGATCTCGTCCGTGGTCATAAGCTCGCGGCCGGTTTCGCTGTAGCTGACGCTTTCGCCTTCGCTCCGGCTGTGGCTTTTGTCCCCGACCGAAGTGCCCTTATTTTCGCCCTTGTTCTTCACGCGGACAGTCTCTTTCCCGAGGCTCTTGCTCAGGTATTCCGCCGTCGACAGGTCGTTAATGTTGCAAAACCATTTATAGGCGCAATTGCTCACAATGTCGTTTTGGGCATCCCCGTAGACCATCTTGAGCTGGGCCAGGTTCTGCAGGATCAGGGCGTAGTCGATGCCGTAACCGGACATGGTGGCGATCGAGATATCCAGCTTCCCGAGGGCGGCGAATTCGTCGATCAGGAACAGGCAGCGGTATTTGGCGCCGGGCGGTTTTCGGCGGAAGGTTTGCATGCCGGCCGTGATCATGAGCCGGAGCCAGGTGCGCTGCGTTTCTACCCTGTCGGGCGGAATGACGATGTAAAGCGTCGTCGGCCGGTCCTGCCCTGCCCCCGTGAGGTCGCTCATTGAAAATGACGACGTTGCGGTGGCTGCCTTGATCTGCGGGTCCGACAGGAATTTCGTAAAACGGCCGAGGTTCGAAATGACCCCGGAATAGGTTTCCGGGGCCATGTCGACGAATGTGGCGGCGTTCTCCCGGATCGCCCCGTCAAAAGCCTCGCTCGCCATCATGGGGATGAGGAATTCATCCCGAAGCTGTTTCCGGGGCAGGCTGACGATCTCACGGGCCCTGGCGAGCGTCTTGGTTTCCTCCGGCTGGTCGGCAAGCCAGAGCAGCACGGCGGTCAATAGGCTTGAAGCGTTCTCGGTCCAGAAGCCATCCTTCCCGCCGCTCTCCTGCGGGCAGATGGCGGCGGCGAGCGACTGCGCCACGGCGACGGCGTTGCGATCGTGCCGGTCCAGCACGTCAAGGGGGTTGAAAGTCGCGGATTGAATGCCGAGGGCGGCATAGGTGCTTTCCAGCTCGCCCCAGGGGTTGATGACGTGGACGTGCTGATGCTGGGCTCTGGCTCTCGCGGTGATTGCCGATAACTCGCCCTTGGGATCGAGGCAGATGACCGACATGGGCTTCTTGCCGAGGCCGTACCGGAGGAGCGTCGGCACGATGATGCGCGTGCCCTTGCCGGCCCGCGTCTTGGCAAAAATTATGGAATGGTTTTCGACGCGGCTGTAGATCGGGCCGCCGTCGTGCTGATAAGTCGGATAGGCGGATTTGCCGAAAAAGACCCCGTTGCTGGCGTCCTGTTCGTCGCCCCACATACCGCTGCTGGGGCTCATAAAGCTGGCGGTTCCGAAGTTGCCGGAGAGCGGTTCTTCGTCTGGCGCTTCGGGCGCTTTTGGGGTGGCATTATCGAAAAACATCGACCCCAGAATGACGAAGATGGCGACGGCGGCTACCAGAATAGCGCCGATCGGATGGTCCTCGAAACGGTCGGCGCTATTCATGAAATAGAGCGCCTCGGCGCCTGCGACGCCGAGCACCACGACGATAACAGTGAGGGCCTTGCCGAAGCCTCTTAACTTTTTGAATATGCTTGTGGATAACACGATTGTTTCCCGTGAAATCAACGGGTCGGAAGACCCCCTTTCTGGAATTCGGGTCGTTCAATTCGTCGAGCCGGGCACACCGCTACGGTACAAAGGACCGGGGCCGGGATGAAGCCGGGGCGACGCATGGTCAGAAGGGGCCTTCTCCCCCCTCCCCTGAGCTTGCGAGCGGGTCTGGCAGCTTTTGGTCCGGGGCGCCCTGGTTGTCGCAAAAACGGTTCCAGAGGTCGCGGTAATAGCCAAACCGCGCCGGGCCGGTGATCAGCCCGTGGAGCTGGTCGTGAAGCTCGTTCAGGAGGATTTGGTTGAGCACCTGGGGCGTCGGCAGCGGCTCAACACCAGCAGCCGTCGCCCGTTTTTGTTCGAGAAATTCGGTCAACCTAAGGAATTCTCGGGGCATGTCGAGTTGGACAGCCACGGTGTCGTCTGGGTTCAACCGATTGTTGATGGAATCCGCCGTCCGGCGGCATTCCTCCATTTCGGGCGTCTTAAGGAAGATCTTGGTTAAGCTTTGTGCCGGGGCCTCGGGCGTGGGTTTCCCGGCTTCCTTCCCCTCTTCGGAGTTTTCATATTCTGAAAGAGCGGCGAGATCTTCCGCATTCATTTCATCGTGGTCATCCTTGCCGGGCATCCGAACCTCCTGTCTAGTTTTGGCTTTCGTCCGTCGGGGGGAGATTTCTCAGCCGTCGTCGCCCGCCGGGGCTCGCTGGGACGGCGATACCGGATCTTCGCTAGCGGAGCTTCTTCGGGGCTTGATGATCCCCGGTAGTATCGCGCGGCCTGATGTCACACCCATCCGCATAGTGCTCCATCGCTAATGCGCTAAGTTTAGCTAAATTAGCCGGCCTTGTCTTTCGGGTTCCGCGCTTGTGCTTGCCATTCCCTCTCCCAAGCGTCGAGGGCGCGGCTGAGCAGCTGCACGTTCTTGAGCTGGCCGGCTTCGAAGGCGAGGCGCTTAAACCGGGTGCGAAAGTCGACGGGAACCTTGAAGTTCAGGTCGACAAGCGTTTCGGTGACTGTCTGGCCGCGTTGAAGCGAGCCCGAGACGACGGGCGGGCTTCCCTTTGTCGCGAGCAGGGTGCTGGCGTCAATGGCGGAGGGCTTCTTAGGCATGGAGTTTTGCTCTCGTTTCGGCGTGAACGAATTCGCTAACATTCGCTAATTCGCGCAGGCGCTTCCGGGTATAACCCCACAGCTCGCCGATTTCGGCGGCGGCGGGGCCGTTTGGGTTGATTTCCAAAACCGTCCGGCCGTCAGTCATCGAGGCGGCATAGTCGACGCGGTCGTGAACGATGGACGGGAACACCTGCCCGTGCTGCGAGAGCGCGGCGATGGTCTGCACGGTGATCCTGGCGTTTGCTTTGGCTTGCGTGAGCACGAAGGCGAACGGCACGCCGGATTTCTTGACGAGATCGAGGGTCGCGCCCAGGGACCAGAGGTCGTTAGGGCTTGGGCGCGTCGGGATCAAAACTAGGTCGGCGAGTTTGAGAACCTGTCCGTTCTGTTCGGTGAGGGCAGGAGGCGTATCGATAAAGCAATACGTAAAGGCGGCTTTGCTGAGAGCGCCGAGCCTGTCCGGAAGTTCGCGCAAGTTTACGGGCGCGAGCTTGGGGCTTTCAGCCTCGCGGACGTTCCACCAGGTGGCCAGTGTTTGCTGAGGGTCAGTATCGATCAGAACTGCCGGGCCGTCATTGGCCTGCTCGACGGCGACCGCCAGGTTCGCCGTCAGCGTGGTCTTGCCGCTGCCGCCTTTCTGGGAAGTGATCACGACTGTTTTCATTGATGTCCCCGTCGGCCAGAGTTGACGAACCCTTCGCTAATTCGCCTTTTCGCTAACACTAGCGGAAAGGCGAACAAGAGGGAAGGGAATGTTTTGGGCGGCACGGCAGAGGTCTTGGACCGACGCTGCAACCCTGTTGACGGCTGGGTGGTCGACGCCTACAGATGGACGATGAAGAAGTGGATACCCTGCGGCATTGACTTCATTACCGGCGATATAATCCGCTGGGTCGAGCCTGTCTGGAAGCCGAAGCAAAGGCAGACAGAGAGGGGTGAGAAAATTGGCTATCGCCTCGTAATGGCGCAGGTCATGCGCTGCGATTCCGAGTGGGTGTCCCTCGAAGTGATGGATTGCAAGCATCACCTGCTCGACGGCTGGAAGGCCGACGCGGTCGACGGCCATATTCGCCGGCGACGCGGCCCGATCGGGCAAGGAGGCGCTCAGCGCGCCCTCGTCGGCGACCAGGAGGCGCGGGCGATTACGGCCTCCCGCTACCTGAACGAACCGGAAGGCCCGGCGGCCGAGGTGCCGAAGGTAGACGCGCCGCATCCGGGTAACTGGCCGCCGGCATTGCCGCGCAGCGGCGGCGGGATACATTCGCCGCGCAAGGGTTACAGGCGCGGCCGGAGCGGCCCTAAAACAAGGCATGTCCCAAAAGGCAAGCGATGAACCGGGGCGATCACGGATGCGGCCATTGACGCCACTAAGCTAGAAAAGAACGCTTAATGGCGAGCCGCGCTCTGGCGCGGGGCGAGGCCACTGCCTCGCGTGGGCAGGCGCCGACGGCGAGGCCGCCCGCGCGCTGACGAGCAGCAAGGTTATGGGCTGACGCTAATTCGCGAACATTAGCGAATTAGCGAAAGGGACACGGTCCGGGCTTCAGCTTTCAGGGCGGGGCCGATGAGCGGATGTGGGCCAGGGATGTTGCTGCGTTCATTGCATCCGCTTTATCGAGGTCGCGCTGCGCGTTTTCAGCGCGGGGCGTCTTCGACAGCAAAGGCCTCTGCGGGAATTGTTGGAAGGAGCTTTCCGTGCCGGTTCCACTCCCATTGCGGGACTGACGCGCGTGATTGACTGCTTCTGTAGAGGGTCCATGCTTTGATCCTTGCCTGCAGAGCCAATCCTAAAGTGATTCGCCTTTTCAATCAAAGCAGGTCTGAGGTGGGGAACTGAAGTTATCCACAGGCGCAAATCGCTTGTGCTGCTTCTTGTCAACGTGGGCGAGGGAAGCCGTTCCGGCCCCTATGCCAGCGTTGGGCGCGCTACGGTGCCGTACCGGCCCCTATTGAGTCTATAAGAAGGGAATGAGCTTAAGTCTTTGATATTGCTAGGGGGGCTCGGACAGATTCTGTCTGAGTTCGGACAGTTTCAGTCCGAAAACAGTCAGAAACCTGTTGCGTTTTTGTCTGAATTCGGCAAGACTCCTGTCTGTTTACGGACAAAAACGCGAGGCGAAAATGACCGAAAATGGCCAGATTGCGAACGCAGTGAAGGAGAAGCGGGGCATCCCCGTGTATCGCACTAACCCAAGTATTCCCGGCGAACACGAAATCAAGAAAATGAGGCGGACCAAGCTCGGCGATGATCACCGGGGTCTTGTAGTCGATAACGGAACCGGCGAGATTTTAGGCCACGGCGGAGCGATCGCTTACGAGTGGGAGGAGGTCGATAAAGAGCGGTTCGTGAAATTGTACCTCGCGGGACTGAAACAGGCGGCGGGCCTCTCGAAGGCAGGCCTAGCCGTCTTTGAGATCGTGTACAACGAGATGAGAGGCAAGCCAGGCGAGGACAGCGTTTTGCTCGGGGTCTCCATGAGCAACCTCGAAGAGCGGACTTTCAATCGTGGCCTGCGGGAGTTGTTGGAGAAGGAATTCCTGTACCGAAGCACCCTCGCCAGCATGTTCTTCGTCAACATCCGTTTCATGTTCAACGGCGACCGGCTGGCCTTCGTGAAGGGGTATCGCCTGAAAAAGGATGATCCCCGACAACCACGGCTGCCGCTCGACGAGCCGCCGGCGTTGCCGGCGCCGGATAAAGCTGCGAAGGATCCCAGCGGGTGGTAGCGAACATATGCTAATTCGCTAGTCTTAGCGAATTAGCACGTAGTGCGGCCGTCACAGGCTGCGCGCCACACTAAGACTCCAGTGGCTCCGGACGCGCAGGGCATGAAGTCGCCGGGCTTCCGGCGACGATCCGTATTGCCCCCTGGGCGTCTGGAAATCTCCTGTACAGATCCTACGGATCTGTTGCGCCAGCTCATGGAGCTGGCGCACGCGATCAGCAACGATTTGGAAACCTTCGAAGCCCGGCTCAGTCCGGGAGAGATGGTCTGAGCATGTTGGCCACGCCCAAGGTGATGGCAAAGCCCTTCGGGGTGTCGCCGGTCGAAAAGGCGATGCGAAGATCGGCCTCCGAAACGTCCATCCACGCGAACGGGATGAGGTAGATTTGCTCGAAACGGGCGGCGGTCTCCGTCTGGAATTCTGCGAAGGTCTTGCTCATGGTCTTCTCCTAATGGTTGTCGAGGTTGCCCATGCAACCTGACTAGGCGACGCGCCAATGAGCGGGGAAGCCCGTCAAGGCACCGCCCTTCTGGAGGGGGATCACCCGGCTTGCAGCACTTCGCGAAAGCCGGGGATACCAGAAGGGCGCGCTCGCGTCCAGTGCTTGACGGGATGGGGCAAGGCCCCTCAGTTTCTTTGAACATCTGCCTTACTGGCTATGGCTGCATCCTCGTCGGAGCGCTCTTTTCGATGATGGCGCGGAGATATTCTTCCGCTTCGGCCTGGGTGGTGAAATAGGGGACTCCGATGAAAGAGTCGGGGGATTTTGTGAAGGAACCGGGGAATAAATGAGATAATCGGGGCGTTATTGTGAGGTTTTCGGGCTCCCGCGGAGTTCTCTCGTTGCTCAGCGCAGGGAGAGGGGCAGAGAGGCCCGCTAATAAGGAAAACCTAGCGAATTTATCGCATAGCGGCCGTCACGGCCCGCGCGCCATGTGTCGGGCAACGCCGGCGAGGCGCTTCTCTGCGAGCTGGCAGTATTTCTGTTCAAGCTCGATCCCGATATAGCGGCGCTTCGCCAGGGCTGCGGCGACCGAGGTGCTTCCGGAACCGGAGAAGGGGTCAAGGACCACAGCTCCGGGCTGCGTGAAAGCCTGGATCACAGGCTTGAGCACACGCACGTCTTTCTCGGTGGGGTGCGACCGGTTTCCGGAATAAGCCCAGGGCTGCACATCGTCGAACGGGTGCGGCGGCGGGGCAGGGCGCCCCTTCGCCAGCACGTAGGCCTGCTCATGGAAGCGATTGCAGAAGCGCACGCTGGACGCGTAGCTCTTGCGCCACACGATGTGATCGACGGGCGTGAATCCGGCCGCTTTCCAGGCGGCCATGAACGCGTCGATCGCCTGCCAGCCATAGAACGAGACGCAGAGCGCGTCCGGCTTCAGGACACGGTAGATTTCCGGAAAGGCTGAGAGCACCTTCCCGGTGTCGTCGTTGCCGTCGTTCTGCATGCTGCGGCCCGAGCGGTCGCGGTAGCGCACGAAGTAGGGCGGATCGGTGAGGACGAAGTCCACGCTGTCGGCGGGGATCGTCTTCAGCACCTCGGTGCAGTCGCCATTGATGATGCGGTTCATCTGACACCTATGGGCTTCAGCAGCTCGATGTTCCTCTCGGCCTGCTCCTTCAGGTATGCGGAAAGGCTGGGCGCCTTGTCGCTGAGGACCTGTGCTGCCATGCGCAAGCGGTATGCGGATTGGGCGAGCTCGATTTCGATGTCTGTCATCTAAAAGCCCTCCAGTTCGTCGTCGAACAACTCGGCTTCGTGCTGATCGAGAATGTCGGAAACTTGATCGGCGGCTTCGTTCAGGCTGAATTCTTCGGTATCCATGTTCTTGCTCCTTTTCGCGTTCAACATGGCCACCGTCCAACGGACCCGCGGTGAGCTGTCAGGCTAAGATTTCTCTAGTTGTTTCTCGAAAAAACATAACTACAAGAACGTGAGAAATGTTGGCTTGACAGCTCCTCTATAGCGGGTCTGTTAGGTGCCGGATGATGTTGAATGCGGCTTTAGGAGCTACATGGATGGCGGGGCCTTAATTCTGCCTTCACGAAACGCTGATTTCTGTGTTTCGGGATCATGATCCGGGAGACGTGTGAGGATACGGGTCGCTTCGGAGGGGGCGGGAACTGTCGAAGGGATGAAAAACACGGCCACACAACGCTAAAATGAGAAGTTCAATATGCCCGAAGACAAGCGCAGCGACGACGTTGAGAAATTCCTTTCGGAACAGAAGGCCTTCGAGGACCGCAAGCAGGCGCTCATCGACGATCTGCTGCGGCAACGTGCCGAAGCGATAAGTGTCTTCGATGAGAGGCTGGCGAAGCTCGGGTACAAGGCGCAGGCCGGCAAATCGAAAAGGAACCACCATAAGACGCCCGCACAGGAGGCCGCGGCCAAGCCGAAGGCGAAGGCGTAGCGGGTAAGGTGCGCCGCTATTCTCTGCTGCGCTCCTTTCCGCCGCGTTGACGGTATGGAATTGCCTGATTGATGCGGTCCATGGCTTCACGGAATTGCTCCATCACCTCGGCGCCGGTGGTCAGCCACCAGGTAGTGAAGCCGGTTTTGAAAGTCCTGTCCGGGTTTGCTTTTGCCATGCACGGCCTGCAGGTAGGCGGCGAGCGTGACGTGGCGGCCGAGGGCGGGAAGGTAAATGATCCTCATGCCGCACCTCCGTCCTTCAGCACGGAGTTCAGAATGATGCGCGGGTTTGGAATTTCCCCGGTCTCGATGGCGCGGAGGATCATGCTTTCGACGAAGTGCTCGACGACCTCGATCCAGGGAGTTTCGAGATCATCGTAGGCGCGCGGGCCGCCGTTGGCGATTTCCCAATCGGTGAGGGCGCGGGCCATTTCGATGCAGATGTTGTAATTGCCGATGAAGCCGTCCATGTGTTTTCCGAAAGCGCCGTAGAAGCAGAGATAGAGCTTGTGCGTGTGGAAGCCGCCGGAGATCGCGGCGAGGTTCTGTAAAAGGCTGTGAGTGCGATGGTGCGTTTTGATGAGCTTGGTCATGCTGCACCTCCCTTCAGAGCCTTGGTTGCGCTGGATACCGCCTTGCGAAGCTTCGGGAATTCCGGCTCGCCGTCGCAGATCGTGCCGTCGAGGGCGTCAATTAAATCCGTAGACTTGGCGATCAGCTTTTTGAGCTCTCTGGAGTGACGCCGCTCGCGAGGCGTACTTTCAGCTCCAGCCTTATAGGCGGCTTGGAGGGCGGCTTTTATTTGCCAGACAGCCAGATCGTGAAAGTCGAGCCTGTCCCGGCGGCGCGTTTCAAGCGTTTCAAGTCGCAGGATCTCTCGAGCGATAAGGTCGAGAGTCTTTTTCATGGTGCCCTCCGGGTACGGTGCAGGGCAACGGCTGCGCGGTGGAGAGCGAGCGCGTCTTCCAGATCCCGGTCGAGGTCCAGCATGGTCCCGATGGCCTGGTTCTGTTCGCCGGCCTGAATGGCCTGAAAGGCTTCGGATGCCAGGATGACCGCATCCGCGAGCATCTGGCGCATCGCCTCGATGTTGGCGGCGATGGCTTTTCTTGTGAGGTCGGGTTTCATGCTGCACCGCCTTTCAGAACTTTCTCGGCTGCGCTGGTCGCGTCCATAAGATTGCCCTTTGCGGGTTCGATCTGATCGAGGAGGCCGGTGTCGAAGTGCTGCGCGGAAAGTTCGATCTCGCTGGTGAGTCTGTCGCTGGCCTTTATCAGCTCGCGCAAGGCCTTGCGGAGTTTGCGCTCGTGGGCTGTGAAATCGCCTCCGGCAACGCGCAGGGCATCAATGTGATGGCGCTTCATGCTGCACCTGCCTTTGCGAGCAGGAGTTTTTCCTGTTGCTGGATCTTCCGAAGCAATATGCGGTCGCCGGGCGTGAGACCCCTGGGCGTATTGGTGGCGATGTACTCCAGGATTTGGAGCTGGTCGTTGACTTCGCTGAGCGTCAGGGCGGATATTTTCTTGGTCATGGCGATGTACTCCATTCGCGGTTGAGGAAAGGGAAGAGAGCGCTTACGCGCCCTCCCCCTGTGCAGGTTGCTCGGCCTTCGGCTTGACCGGGAACATCACGTAGCGCTTGTCGCCGATCTTGAAGTTGTAGCCGCCGCCTTTGCTGTGCGCCCAGGCGCCGGTGCGGGCTTTGTATTCGGCCTTGCCTTCAGCGTTGACCGGGAAGATCTCGTGCGTGGGGCGGGAGCCTTTCTTTTTCGGGGTCTCTGTGTTTTCGGTTGTCATGGTCTTTCTCCTTTTTTGCAATTGCCCTTTCGGGCGTGCCCCTGAAAGGCCAGGAGCGGGCGCGGCGTCAACAGGAAAATTGGGGGGAACCTTTAGGGGGAACCGAGGCTTCCTGTTTACGCGGGGAGCGAGCGCGGATGGCAAGGGGCTCGAACATGCCCGATGGGAATTGCAAGGAGAAAACTGACAACTCTGAAAACTGACCACGAAACAGGCTCACGCCAGCGACACTTTCACGGTCGGACGAGAATGTAAGCCAGGATTTGCGGTGCTCGCTCTCGGTGGTGGTGGTGGACCACAGCGTATCGGCGGCGGATTAGACAACTGTTTCGTCGGCGATGCGTCTTGTACTCACGGTCGAGGTTTGCGAGGTTCGTGAAAACCGATATGGGGGAGGTGGGTTCAGGTAGCTCTCCCGATGCCCTGCCAGAGTAGGGAGATACGATAGGGCTCGTGCCCGAAGATCCCATCGTCGAGAAATTCCTCGCGGAACAAAAGGCGCTGGAGGACCGCAAGCAAGCGTTGATGGAGGACGTTCTGCGTCAAAAAGCTGATGCCGTGAAGGCCTTCGACGAAAAGCTGCCGAAGCTCGGCTACAAGCCGGACGGCGCGAAGCCGCGGAAGAGCCACCATAGGCCGCCCGCGCCGGACGCGCAAACCCGAGGGGGAAGACGAAAGCGTAGCGGGTCAGGCGCGCCACTACTCTCCGCTGCGCTTCCTTTCATGCTGCACCTCTCGCTTTGCGGCGATGCGCCAGGAAAGCCAGATCCTCAGTGGACAGGCCGACACCGGGGAAGTTGTAATCACCGCTTCTGACGGCTTCGCGCTCGGCGTCTCGCGCCGCGACGTAGCCGGGGGCCTGCTGCTCGTCCTCGGAACACGACATGCAGATTGTGTCGGTGTTGAATTCGACATGATGGAAAGCTTTAACTCGCAGTTGCAGCGGTCACAATTGTTTTTCATGAATACCTCCGGCTGCGGTACCTGCGGGTCAGCCGCTGGCGCTGGTTGTCGAGGTTGCGGAGGATGATGCGGTCTGCCGGCGTCAGGCCTTCCTTCGTGTTGGTCGCGATGTACTCCATGATTTGGAGCTGGTCATTGATCTCGCTGAGCGTCAGTGCGGAGGTCTTCTTGGTCATGGCGATGTACTCCTTTCGCTGTTGATGGAAGGGAAGAGAGCGCTTACGCGCCCTCCCCCTGTGCAGGTTGCTCGGCCTTCGGCTTGACCGGGAACTGCACGTAGAGCTGTCCACCGATCCTGAAGCTCTTCGCCTTCCCGTTCTTGCTGGTCCAGACCCCGACCCGGCCTTTGCGGTCGATCTTGCCGTCGGTGACCGGGAACAATTCGTCGGTGGGGCCTGCCTTTTTGGTGGTTTCTGTGTTTTCGGTTGTCATGGTCTTTCTCCTTTTTGCAATTGCCCTTTCGGGCGTGCCCCTGAAAGGCCAGGAGCGGGCGCGGCGTCAACAGGAAAATTGGGGGGAACCTTTAGGGGGAACCGAGGCTTCCTGTTTACGCGGGGAGCGATCGCGGATGGCAGGGGGCTCGAACATGCCCGATGGGGATTGCAAGGAGAAACTGACAACTCTGAAAACAGACCACGAAACAGGCTCACGCCAACGTCACTTTCACAGTCGGACGCGCACGTAAGCCAGATTTGCGGTGCTCGCGCTCGGGCTCGATGGACCACAGCGTTTCGGCGGCGGCTTGGACAACTCCCTCAGTGGCGATGCGTCTCGTACATTCGGTCCAGGTCTGCGATGTCCGCGCAAGCTGGCATGGTGAGGGCGGCGGATTTGAAGTCTGAACCGCGCAAGCCAAAAGAAGGAGGAGACGCCGGCCGCGCGAACGACCGGCGTCCCCGGAAGGAAGTCATCGCAGTATTTCAGGCAACCAGCCGGTGCCGGCGATCTGGCGTTCGGCTTCCTGAGCGAGTTCGGCTTTCTTGAGTTTCTCCCAGGCGGGAGCAGGAGGCTGTCCCTTGGCTGCCTGGATGGCTTCGAGGATTTGCGGCTTTCCAATCCGGGAGAAGTAGTTTTCCGCAGTCGGCGTGAAGTACGGCTTCATGTCGAGCTGCAGGGCTGCGGCGAGCTTGCCGGCGTGATCGAGCCGGTCGTTCTCAGGACGGTCGCTTTTCGTCTGCACGGCGTTGATCGAGCAGGCGGCGCAGAAGGTCAGGAGGTCGATGAGGACATTCTGATCCTGCTCAAGGCACCATGTCCACATATCGTCGGGCTTGCCGGGGAGACGCTGACCCCAGGTTTCGCGGGCCTCTTCGAGGGCCTTGAAAGCTGCGGAACCTTCGACGCGGTGGAGCGATTGCGACGATGCCGAAACCTTCAGCGCCGTATCGTGGTGATGCTCGAAGGCGTCCAGCACCATCGTGTAAACGACGGCCGCCAGGCCTTTGTCCGGGAACTCGAGCAATCGGGCGGCGATCGCTGCCGACTTGTGCGCGGTCAGGCTCTCGACCAATCCCGCCGAAAACTCCGCACGGCCGGCGTCGGCGTCTTCGTCGCCGCCGGGAGCGGTCCTGTCTGGTGCAGTCCCTTCGGACTTGCCGGTTTTCTTGGGCATGTCCTCGGGCCGCACCAGGCCCCGCACGATCTCCGCCTTGCCGCTGTGGTCGAGATGGACGACAGCGCCGGCGATAGCCAGCGTTTCAGTGGGCCAGAATTTCTCGCGGCCGGCGTTGATTTTCTCGATGCGCTCGCCGATTTGATCGAGACGCTCGGGTCTCTCCGCGTCGTCGGAATTGGACCATTCGTCTTCGAGTTCGTCGTATTCCTTCTGGAGAGTTTCCAGCTCGGCCTGCTTCTTGGCGGTGAGGGGCGTCAGTTCCTCGCGGCGGATATGGAATTTCGACTTCGCCTGATAGTCGAATTCGGGGTGGACCTCCACCCATTTCCAGCCTTCCGTCTGGGCGGTTTTCGCAGCACGGTCGAGCTTTTCGCTGACCAGCCTGTGGAGGAGCGGCACATCGAGGATGAACACGCCGTCGTCGTCCTGGCTGAACAAGTCGCGGCGCACGGTACCTCCGGCTTTTTCGTAAGCCTTCAGCGTGACGTATCTGACCCGCTTGTCAGTCACCGCGATGTCGTTCTCGGTGAGGGCATCACGGATGTCGTCCGCATCGTTGCGGTCGGGGTCGAAGTCCTGGAACAAGGCCTCCTGCGCCTTGTGATCGTCGGAGATCGCGAAAGCCTGGACCTGTTCGAGGTTCAGCTTTCCCTTGCGGTAGGCCTCGATGACCACGGGGCTGACGCGCGCGAGCTTCAGGCGTTGCTTGACATAATGCTCGGATTTGCCGAAGCGGGCCGCGACATCGGTGATCGGAGTGCCCTTGTCGATCAGTTCCCGATAGGCGTCGCATTCGTCTGCGGGGTGCATGTTCTCCCGCACGGCGTTTTCTGCAAGGCTGATTTCCGTAGCGTCGGCCGTGTTCTCGATGACCTGGCAGGGCACCTCGAAACCGGCTTCGATTTTGCCGGCCTTCAGTAGGGATGCAAGCGCCGCGAGCCTGCGGTTGCCGGCGACGACGGCGAATTTCTTGCCGTCCTTCCGGACCACCAGCGATTGCAGCAGGCCGTGGGCCGCGATGGATGCGGCCAGCTCGTCGATGCCCTTGTTCTGCGTCTTGCGAACGTTGCCTTCCCAGGCGGTGAGCTTGTTGAGCGGGATGTTGGTGATGTCAGTCATGGTTATTCTCCTTGTGTGGCGGGTTGAGCTTTTGCGATGAGGGCTTGCGCGGCCTTCATCCATTCTTCGAGAGCGTTGACGGCCGCAGCGAGATCGCCTTGCGCCCAGGTATCGATCACGTCTTGGGCGGTTTCGATCCCGGCCTGCAGCTCGTCGAGCATGCATGGCGCTTGTTCGAAGAGATCGGATATAGCGATCTTGTCGTCTTCGTGGATCTGCTCGAACTCGACGCGAACCGTGCCTTCGAGACCCAGGGCGTAGGTTGACCAGTCGCCGTGGTAGTCGTAGTTCCATGGGCCTTCCGGCAGCTCAGGGCGTGCGGTGGGCTCTGTCATGCGATTTCCTCCTTTTGTTTGCGTTGTGTCCCCTTCGGGATAAGTCCGGGCTCCATACGGAGGGCGCGGCGTCAAGAAAAACGTCGGGATGGGTCCCGAGGGCTTTTCTTGATGCTCTTTCCGCGACGGCCGTATGGTATCCGGACAACAAAATCCCGAGGGGACGCGAACGGAAAAGGAGAGACATGGCTGTCAGAGTGAGGGCGCTTTGTGGCGCAAAGTATGGCGATGGCCGATTTCTGGGAAAGAAAGCCCTTCTCTGCTGGCGCGGAACTGCCGGAGAGAATTAGGCCTGGCGGCGGGCTTGTCTTCTCATCACCGATGTGGTGAAATGCGGTGATGGTCGATAGAGCCTGTGTATGAAGCGTAAAAAGGGAGTAGCGAAGAGCATGAAGCCGGAAAACAGCGCGACTTCGGTGCGCGCAACGATCACTTTTCCGCCCGAGTTGTACGAGACGCTTGGAGAGCTTGCGAGGCAAAAAAAAGTCTCGTTGGCTTGGGTGGTGCGTGATGCCACGGAGAAGTACGTTGAAGACCGCCTGCCGGCCCGAACGCAGCACAAGTGATTGAAATCAGGATGCTGAGAACAGATGCCACGGACCGGGTATGTTCCGACTGTTGGAACCGCGCCATTTACGCCTACGGGACCGGACAGATATTTCTGAAGCGAACCCGGAAATACACCAAACTGCTACAGGCGCTATCTTTCTTCGGCATTGTCGTGCCGCTGCTTATCGGTGGGGTCGTTCTCGGCTTCGGTACTAAAGGTTCCTACCTGGAGACGCTTATCGCAATCGCGGCAGCGGCAGGCATTGTACAGCTCGTATTTAGCGCCTGGTCAATCGTCTATAGCTGGGCAGATGGCCTGCAATATTCTCTGGAATCAGCATCTGAAAATTTTGACCTGTCGCTGAAATTCAGAGAGTTAGGTGAGCAGGCACAGACTCCGCCAGACGACCTCGAATTGCGGGTAGCGGCACTGAAAGCCAAGGATGATGCTCGACAGATGGCCGATGCCAAAAAAGGCGTTAGCCCCAAAGAACTGCGTTATGGCCACCGCGCAGGTCTGCGACAATTTGCTCGTGCTTGCGATGAATGCAAGCAGGTACCACGTTCTATGGAGGCCTCAAAATGTCACACATGCGGGAGATTTTAAATGAACGATAAGACGAGACGCGTTTTCAATGGCTGGTTAGCACTCAGCACAGCCGAGCGCGAGGAATTTGAAAAAGCAGTGAAGGAATACAATGCGGCATCTTCGACGAAACAGCGGGAGCTCAGGGAATCCTCGCAGGATCGCGTTATGAAAATGCAGACCGGGCCGCTGGGTCCGAGTGGATGTCCGTGTTGCGGTAGATAGGCCCGTAATCGTGCTTAGCCGTAACGGCATGGTGTAGGGTAGTTTCGCAAAAGATAGACACGTAGCAAGACGAACAACGATGACGCGCCTCGAAGACCTTCAGCCCACCGCAGCCGTCCGAGGCATTCTGCCGGAGCAGATCGTTACGGTGGTTAGCGTACAGTGGTTTGGCTCGGCAGCCCTGGAGCTGACGTACAAAGGGCCATCCGGCCGTGTTGCCAACGAGCTGCTCTATCGCCACGACGAGCCTCGCCTTCAGGTCGTGGAGCACGGCCGCCCGTGGAGCTTCGACGGGGACGGGCATTTGTTCCGCCTCGTTTCGGAGGCGCATCGTATCCGCCTCGCGCATCTGTTCGACCCCGTGCTCGCCGTGCATACGTCGCTCGTCGAGCCGCTGCCTCACCAGATCACGGCCGTTTACGAGGCCATGCTCCCACGTCAGCCGTTGCGCTTTCTGCTTGCCGATGATCCGGGGGCAGGAAAGACCATCATGGCCGGATTGTTCATCAAGGAACTGATCGCCCGGGGGGACCTGCAGCGCTGTCTCGTCATCTGCCCTGGCAGCCTGGCCGAGCAGTGGCAGGACGAGCTTTACCGACGTTTCCAGCTTTCCTTCGAAATCCTGACGAATGACAAGCTCGAAGCGGCGCGTACCGGCAACTGGTTTCTAGAAAATAATCTTGTCATCGCCCGCCTCGACAAGCTCTCTCGCAACGAAGATGTACAACTCAAGCTGCAAGTCCCGGAATGCCGCTGGGACCTGGTCGTCTGCGACGAAGCCCACAAGCTCTCGGCCACGTTCTTCGGCGGCGAAGTCAAATACACCAAGCGTTATCACCTCGGGCAGCTTCTCTCGGGTCTGACGCGGCATTTCCTCCTGATGACCGCAACGCCGCATAACGGTAAGGAAGAGGATTTCCAGCTCTTCCTGGCGCTGCTTGATGGCGACCGTTTCGAGGGGCGCTTTCGCGACGGCGTCCACCAGGTGGAAGTGTCGGACCTGATGCGCCGGATGGTGAAGGAGAATTTGCTCAAGTTCGACGGCACGCCGCTTTTCCCGGAGCGCATCGCTTATACCGTGCCCTATAGGCTTTCCGACGCCGAGGCCCGGCTCTACAGGGAAGTCACCGATTACGTGCGCGAGGAGTTCAATCGTGCGGAGGCGCTTGCCAACGACAAGCGAGCGGGAACGGTGGGGTTCGCCCTTACCATCCTGCAACGGCGGCTCGCCTCCTCTCCCGAGGCCATCTACCAGTCGCTGCACCGCCGCAGCGAACGCTTGCAGAAACGCCTGCGGGAACTCGAGGTCTTGCAGCGCGGCGCGGCTGCCGAGGCCATTGCCGCCGCAACTCCCCTGCTCGATGACGAGGACGTGGAGGATCTTGAGGAGGCGCCGGATAACGAGGTCGAAGCTGCCGAGGAGGAAATTCTCGATCAGGCGACGGCCGCGCGCACCATCGACGAGCTGAAAGCGGAAATCGCCACACTCGGCCGGCTTGAATCGCTGGCGAACACCGTGCGCCGCAGCGGCGAGGACCGAAAATGGCGCGAACTCGCCAGCCTGCTCGGCGAGATTTTCACCGCTGGCGCCATTCCCAAGGATCCGGCCGGCGAGGCTTCCGCCATTCCGCCGCCCAAGCCTTCGCCGCGTCAGAAGCTCGTTGTCTTCACCGAGCACCGCGACACGCTAAGCTACCTCGAAACCCGTGTCACGACGCTGCTCGGTCGCAAGGATGCCGTCGTCGTCATCCACGGCGGTCTGGGCCGCGAGGAGCGCATGAAGGCGCAGGAGTCGTTCAAGCATGACCCGGAGGTTCAGGTTCTCATTGCCACGGACGCCGCAGGCGAGGGCATTAACCTTCAGCGCGCCCACCTGATGGTGAATTACGACCTCCCCTGGAATCCTAACCGGATTGAGCAGCGGTTCGGCCGCATTCACCGTATCGGCCAGACCGAGGTTTGCCATCTCTGGAACCTGGTCGCCGAGGAAACGCGCGAGGGCGACGTTTACCACACCTTGCTTCAGAAGCTGGAGCAGGCCCGCCAGGCTCTTGGCGGGCAAGTCTTCGACGTGCTCGGCAAAATCCAGTTCGAAGGCCGGCCGTTGCGGGACCTGTTAATTCAGGCGATCCGTTACGGCGAGCGCCCGGAGATCCGTGCCAAATTGACGCAGGCCATCGCCAACGCCGTTGATCGCCCGCAGCTCCAGAGTCTGCTCGAAGAGCGCGCTCTGGCGCACGACGTGATGGACGTGAGCCGTGTCGCTCGCGTTCGGGAGGACATGGAACGCGCAGCAGCCCGTCGCCTGCAGCCGCACTATATTGAGTCCTTCTTCCTCGAAGCTTTCAGCCAGCTCGGCGGCACAGCGCGCCAGCGCGAGACGCGCCGCTATGAAGTAACCCATGTCCCGGCGCCGGTGCGCAACCGGGACCGTCTGATCGGAACGGGTGAGCCGGTGCTTCCGCGCTACGAACGCATCGCCTTTGAAAAATCTCTGATTGCACCGCAAGGCGAGCCGCTGGCGGCCTTTGTCTGCCCCGGTCATCCCCTGCTCGATGCCACGCTTGACCTGACCCTCGATCGGCACCGCGACCTTCTGCGGCGAGGCACGGTGTTGATAGACGAGAGCGATCCCGGAACCTCTCCCCGCGTGCTGTTTTACCTTGAGCACGCCATTCAGGATGCGAGCCTGCTCAAGAATGGTGATCGCCGGACGATTTCGAAGCAGATGCTCTATGTGGAACTGGATGCGACGGGCAACGCCCGGCACCTGCATTACGCGCCTTATTTGGACTATCGCCCCTTGCGGGACGATGAACCCGGCGTAGATGCGTTGTTAGCCCGTCCGGAAAGCGCGTGGATCACCCGCGACTTGGAACAGAAGGCGCTGGCCCATGCCATCGCCGAGGTCGTGCCGGAACACCTGAAGGAGGTACGGGACCGGCGTAGTGCCTGGATCGCCAAGGCTCGCGCCGCGGTAAAGGATCGTCTCACGAAGGAAATCGGCTACTGGGACCATCGCGCCGAGGACCTGAAGCTGCAGGAGCAGGCCGGCAAAGCGAACGCGCGTCTTAACTCCCTGGAAGCGCGCCGCCGTGCGGACGACCTGCAGGCGCGGCTCCAGAAACGCATGGAGCAGCTCGATCTGGAAGCACAGGTCTCGGCGCTGCCGCCGGTGGCACTGGGCGGCCTCGTGGTGTTGCCTGCCGGGCTCCTTGCTGAGATGACCGGCCGGCCTCTGCCGAAATCGACGCAAGCGGTAGACACTCAGCTCTCGGCTGAGCGCGCGCGGGCCATCGTGATGAAGGTTGAGCGTGAGCTTGGCTTCGAGCCTACCGACCGCGAATTCGAGAAGCTGGGCTACGATATCGAAAGCCGCGTCGCGCACACCGGCCAGTTGCGTTTTCTGGAAGTGAAGGGCCGCATCTCGGGTGCGGCAACCATAACCGTCACCAAGAACGAAATTCTCTACTCCCTCAACAAGCCCGAGGATTTTATCCTCGCTATCGTCGAGTTCCTGGAAGGGGATGCGCACCGCGTACATTACGTCCGGAAGCCCTTCCAGCGTGAGCCGGATTTCGGTGTCACGAGCGTCAACTACGACTTCGCCGAACTGCTGACACGGTCGGAGCATCCGGCATGAGCGGAAACGGACAGCCTATGACCCCGAAGAAGAAACTCATCGAAGTGGCCCTTCCGCTGCTGGCTATAAATCGTGGTTGTGAAGAAGACAAAAATCGCAAGACGGGACACATACGGAATCTTCACAAGTGGTTTGCCCCGATGCCACTCCCGTCGTGGAGAGCCATGCTCTTCGCAGCGCTCGTCGATGATCCCGGAGAGCATCTTCCTGAAAAAGAGGCAGAGCGGGAGCGCGAGAGACTTATGCGGTTGGTCGAGCGTCTCTCAACGTTCGAAGCGCATAAGGATCGGAATCTTCTCGCCGACGCCCGTGCTGAGATAGCCAAATCCGTAGGCTCGACGCCGCCCACGGTCGTCGATCCTTTTTGCGGTGGTGGCTCTACACTTCTGGAAGCGCAGAGACTGGGCCTCGCCACACGAGCCTCGGACTTAAACCCCGTGCCCGTCCTGATCACGACCGTGCTTTGCCGAATTCCAGCATTGTTCCGAAATCGACGGCCAGTCAGCCCCAGTTCAGATGGCGTCCTCCTGGGCCAGTCGAATGGCCTTGATGGATTTAAGACAGATGTGACGCACTATGCCGGTCTGGTGCGCGAATTGGCTTGGAAAGAGCTTGAGAAATACTATCCGTCTATTGGTGGAGCAATGCCATTTGCCTATCGGTGGGCTTGGACCGTCGCAAGCCCTGAACCGACGGCGCAGGGCTTGCACACACCGCTAGTATCGAACTGGTGGTTGTCACGTCACAAGACGACACGGGCTTGGGTTCAGCCAGTCCGCCACGAGAAAGGCATTCGATTTGTAGTCCAAACGGCCGCGGAGCCACCGAAGCCTACGACTGGACGCGCTGCAGCCACTTGCCTTTATTCGGAAACCCCCATTCCACTTGAATATGTTCGAGAGCAAGGGCGAGCAGGGCATTTGCGCCAAACAATGTTTGCAGTAGCGGCACGGCAAGGGAATAAGGTTGTTTATATCGCGCCGGACGAGCAGCAGCTTTCTGCAGCAGGTTCCGCCCCATCGCCTGAGTTGGAGGGAATACAAATGCCGGAAGCTGCACTTGGCTTCCGTGTCCAGCAATATGGCATTAAGAATTTTCTCGACCTATTTACAAAGCGTCAAGCACTGGCGATCGGGAGCTTTGCGCGTCTGGTGGCGGCAGTTCGCGACGAAATTCTGCGGGATGCGGTCGCAGCCGGGTTAGCCGACGACGGCATCAGACTTGATGCGGGCGGGACCGGCGCGCCTGCGTACGCTGATGCAATCACGGCTGTGCTTGGGCTTTGCGTAGGAAAAATGGCGCAGAGTAATAACATCTTGGTGCGCTGGTTCATCGATCCGAGGAATGGCAGTGGAAAGGCGACGCCCGCATTCGATCGGCACGCGGTGCCGATGGTTTGGGATTTTGTAGAGACGAACCCGTTCGGAGGCTCGGTTGGAGATTGGACAGGTCCAGTTCTTGAGACGGCTCTCAGGGCATTTGATCTTTGCGTTCCCGATGGAATAGCCACTGAAGTCGTTCAGCAGGATGCCCGAAAGGTTGCCACCGACATGCCAGCAAGTGCGCTGGTCGCGACTGATCCGCCGTACTACTCCAACATCGGTTACGCGGATTTATCGGATTTCTTTTATCTATGGATCAGAGAAGCGCTCCGACCCGTATTCCCAGGGTTTTTAGGCACGCTTGCCACCCCGAAGGATGATGAGCTTATCGCAAGCCCTTATAGACATGGGGGTAGTACTGAGCGAGCGAACGAGTATTTCCGAGAGGGGTTTGGCAACGTCTTTGGTGCGCTGGCCCGTAGGGCAGATCCGCGCTTTCCCTTACTGATTGTCTACGCCATCAAACAATCCGAAGAAGACGACGACGCCGTCGGGTCCACGGGTTGGGAGGTGTTCCTCGGGGGGCTAGTGGACGCCGGATTGGCGGTTGTCGCAACGTGGCCGGTACGGACTACAACTGACACTCGGATGATCGGGATCGGGAACAATGCTCTCGCATCTGCAATTTTCGTTGTGGGACGAAGCCGGGCGGCAGATGCTCGCACAGTATCACGGCGGGAATTCTTGGCCGCGCTTAAAGCCGAACTGCCGCCGGCGCTCAAACATCTTCAGCGCGGCAATATCGCACCGGTGGATTTGGCTCAAGCGGCGATCGGCCCCGGCATGGCAGTCTATACTCGGTACGCCAAGGTACTTGATGCCAACGGCGAGCCGCTCTCAGTGCGCGAGGCGCTCGCGCTTATCAACCAGACTCTCGATGAGGTGTTGACCGAGCAGGAGGGCGACTTCGATGCGGATAGCCGCTGGGCGGTTGCGTGGTTCGAGCAGGCGGGTTTCGCTGAGGGCGAGTACGGAATGGCTGAAACTCTATCCAAGGCCAAGAACACAAGCGTATCCGGAATGGTCGAGGCCGGTATCGTGAAATCCAAGGCAGGCAAAGTGAGGCTCCTTTCTCCGAACGAGCTGCCAGCGGACTGGGACCCCGAAACAGACCTGCGCCTGACGGCGTGGGAATCAGTCCATCATCTCGTGCGCGTGTTGGAAGCCGGTGGCGAGAATGCAGCGGCCGAGCTCGTAGCCAAGCTGGGCGGTAGTAAGGCCGAGATCGCCCGCGAGCTGGCTTATCGGCTTTACACGGTATGCGAGCGCAAAAAGCGCGCGCAGGAAGCACTTTCTTACAACGGCCTCGTGCAAAGCTGGCCTGAGATCACCCGCCTTGCGCGCGACGGTGCCAAGGCGCAGCCGCAAGCTCAACTCTTCAATCAGGAGTAACGCATGGCCATTACTAATCACGAGCGTGTCGGAAAGGCGATGGACCTTCTGAAGCAAGGACTGGCTCCCTTCGTTGAGCGCGAACTCAAGAGCTCCTACAACGACAAAGCCGTTGTCGAAGCCACGCGCTTTATTGGCGAAGATCGACTCTTGTCCAAGAAGGCCATCGCCGAATGGGACGCGGCGGCACTATTGAAGCTCATGTGGGAAGCCTGGAACGATGTCTTCCGCCGCACGTTGGGGCCGGCAGAGCGCAGTCTCGTTAACGAGCTTCGCGATCTGCGCAACAAGTGGGCGCACCAGCAAACTTTTTCCGGAGATGACGCCTACCGCGCGCTTGACTCCGCGGGTCGGCTCCTGACTGCCGTATCGGCCCCGCAGGCAGACGAGATCGAAAAGACGAAGATGGAGCTTTTGCGCCTGCGCTTTGACGAGCAGGTGAGAAGTGAAAAGCGAAAGAGCGCCGGAACGGCGATCGAAAGCGCGACGGCGACACAGCTCAAGCCCTGGCGCGAGGTGGTGACGCCGCATAAAGACGTGGCCAGCGGTCGCTATCAGCAAGCCGAGTTTGCAGCCGATTTGTGGCAGGTTCACCTAGGAGAGGGCACAGACGAATACAAAAAGCCCGCCGAGTTCTTCCGGCGGACGTATCTCACTGAGAGCCTCAAGCACATGCTCGTAGGCGCGGTGCAGCGCCTCTCTGGTAAAGGCGGCGATCCCGTTGTCCAGCTCCAGACTAATTTCGGCGGCGGCAAAACCCACTCGATGCTGGCGCTTTATCACCTATTCTCGGGCGTGGCCCCGAACGAGCTTTCGGGCATTGACGCCGTGCTGCAGGAAGCAGACACCAAAACGCTGCCGACCGCCAAGCGCGTGGTACTGGTGGGCAACAAGATTTCACCGGGCAATCCTTCGAAAAAGCCCGATGGCACAATGGTGCGCACCCTTTGGGGTGAGCTTGCCTGGCAGCTCGGCGGAAAGAAGGCTTTTGAGCGCGTCCGTGCTGACGATGAGAAGGCCACAAGTCCCGGCGATGTCCTACGGGAATTATTCAATGAATATGGGCCATGCCTTGTTCTGATCGACGAGTGGGTAGCTTACGCGCGCCAGCTCCACGACCAGAGCGACCTGCCAGCGGGCGGCTTCGAGACACAATTTAGCTTCGCCCAGGTCCTTACAGAATCGGCCAAGCTCGCGAAAAATTGCCTGCTCGTTATCAGTTTGCCAGCCTCAGACACCGCAGGATCCCCCCACACGCAGGCCGATGATGTGGAGGTCGGCGGACAGCGTGGGCGCGAGGCGTTGGACCGGCTGCGCAACGTTGTAGGGCGCGTGGAGTCCTCTTGGCGGCCGGCGAGTGCCGAAGAAGGCTTCGAGATCGTGCGACGGCGGCTATTCGAGCCGCTCGCCGATCAGGCGCAATTTAAGGACCGCGACGTAGTGGCGCGGGCTTTTGCAGATTTCTACCGGACTCAGCACCAGGAATTCCCGCCCGAGTGCCACGATGCCGATTACGAGAAGCGGATTAAGGCAGCTTATCCGATACACCCGGAGATTTTTGACCGGCTCTACACTGACTGGTCCACGCTCGTGAAGTTTCAGCGCACACGCGGCGTTCTCCGCCTGATGGCCGCGGTGATTCACAGCCTGTGGGAGAAGGGCGACAAGAACCCATTGATTCTGCCCGCCAATATCCCTATCGACGATCCGCGCGTGCAGTTCGAACTCACGCGCTACTTGTCCGACAATTGGGTGCCGATTCTTGAAAAGGACGTTGATGGCCCGAGCTCCCTGCCACTGAGGCTCGACGGGGAGGTGCCGAATCTTGGCAAATTCGCCGCTTGCCGGCGCGTGGCCCGAACCATCTATCTAGGGTCGGCGCCTACGGCGACGGCCGCCAACCGTGGCATCGAGGACCGGCGCGTGAAGCTCGGGTGTGTGATGCCGGGTGAGTCTCCTGCGGTATTTGGCGACGCCCTGCGACGACTCACCGCCGCCGCAACCTATCTCTATCAGGACGGGCCGCGCTATTGGTATTCGACGCAACCGACTGTTACCAAACTCGCTGATGACCGCGCGGAGCAATTTAAGCGAGACACGGATAAGGTCGTGCACGAGCTGGACAAGCGCCTGAGAGCCGATCTTCGCAAAATGGGTGACTTCAAACGCGTGCATCCGATGCCGGGCTCCAGTGCCGATGTGCCGGACGACCTTGACGCACGACTTGTGGTTCTTGGCGTTGACCACGCCTACAGCAAGGAGCCTGACAATGCCGCCGAGACGGCGGCCAAAGGAATTTTTGAAAAGCGCGGCGCCGCGCCGCGCCTCTACCGAAACACGATCATCTTTCTTGCCGCCGACAAGACCCGGCTGCAGGACCTGGACGAAGCTGTGCGAAAGTTCCTCGCGTGGGACTCGATCCTAGATGAGAAGGATAAGCTCGACCTCTCGCCACACCAGGTAAAGCAGGCCGAGACGCAGAAAACGGCAGCCGACGGCGCCGTGACGGCCAGGCTTCCCGAAACGTATCAGTGGTTGCTGGTGCCAACGCAGGAGACCCCGCAAGCCCCCGTCACGTGGCAGACAATACGTCTGTCAGGGAACGATGCGCTTGCGGAGCGTGCCAGTAAGAAGCTGAAAAACGATGAATTGCTCGTGGTCAACTTTGCCGCGTCGCGCCTTCGCATGGACATGGACCACGTACCCTTATGGCGCGGAAATCATGTGCCAATTCGCCAGCTCGTAGAGGACTTCGGTCGCTACCTCTACCTGCCGCGCTTGCAGACCACCACCGTTCTCCTGAATGCTATCCGCGCGGGGCTTGCGCTGTTGACGTGGGAGCACGACGCTTTCGCCTACGCTGAAAACTACGACGAATCTGGAGCCCGTTATCGCGGCCTTCACTCCTGCGCACAGGTGAATGTCGCCGCAGATGACACGGGCCTGCTCGTGCGGCCCGAAATAGCCAGACAGCAGATTGACCTTGAGACGGCTCCGCCTAGCCCTGCTGGCGCAGATACCGGCGATCCAAGGTCACCCGGACCCGACGGCCTGTCGCCGCAGCCGACCACTCTTCCATCCGGACCGGTTCAACCGTTAAAGCCCCAGCGGTATCACGGCACGGTCGTTCTTGACTCCGCGCGGGTTGGGCGCGATGCCGGCAGGATCGCGGATGAGGTTGTTACCCATCTCGTCGGGCTCGTCGGATCATCGGTGCGCGTCACTTTGGAAATCGAAGCGGAGATCCCCGGCGGAACTCCTGACAACGTCGTGCGGACGGTCACGGAGAACAGCCGGACCCTGAAGTTCGAGAGCAACAGCGGCTTCGAGACGGAGTAGGGGAGCCTTAGAGGGCACGGCGATTGTGGCGGGCTGGCAAGGGTCCTGAAGCTGGAGGAAGTGCTTGGAATCTTGATGAAAACATCCTGCTACCCACCAGGGTGAGCAGGCTCCTGGGGAACAGCTTTGAAGCTATAAAGCATCGAAACGACTGCAGCAGCCGTTCGCCAGTCTTGACAATCGTCTCATAAACTGCCATAATCGTCTCATGAACAAGGACACTAGCTTCATGAGCGAGCTATTTCGTATCGTTAACGGTGCGCTTCGTCTCGACATAGACAAAGTCCGTAACTATACAGCGTTCCTCGCCGATAAACTTGAAAAGGCAGGAGATGTAGCTTCTGCCGGACGCCTGCGCAAAATGCTCGAAGAGAGTGATCAGCAACTGCGGCCGGCCGGGGCGGCGTTTGCCAAAGTTCTGCCTGTCGATGCAGATAGCCGTTTCCCGCTCATAGAGCGGGTGAATCTAAAAACACTTTCCGAGCCTCCGGTTATGCTCGGCCAGGAGCAATGGGACACCGTCAACGAATTTCTGAGCATCGCGAAGAGCTATGCCCAGGCCGAAGTGAATGGCCTCACCACGTCGCTTAGCTTCTTGATGTACGGCCCGCCGGGAACGGGGAAAAGCCGCCTCGCGCGGTACATCGCCCAGGAGCTGGGCCTTGACTTGTACGTCGCACGCCTCGATGGGTTGATCTCCTCATTCCTCGGAAGCACGTCGAAAAACATTCGCGCTCTTTTTGACTTTGCGGCCAAGACTCCGTGTGTCCTGTTTCTCGATGAGTTCGATGCGATCGCGAAGCTGCGCGGCGACAGCCAGGAGCTGGGGGAACTGAAGCGCGTGGTGAACAGCTTCATCCAGAACCTGGATACGCTGGGCACTCAATCCATCGTGATCGCCGCGACGAACCACCAGGAACTGCTCGACTCGGCAATATGGAGGCGCTTCAGCTACCGGCTGGCGCTGGATTTTCCTACGGCGGATTTGCGCCGGAAGATGTGGGCTGCATTCATTGAGGAGTTGCAGTTCACGGCGCGGGAAATAGAGCTGCTGGTCGATCTGTCGGAAGGTTTCACCGGGTCAGACATTCACGAAGTCTGCGTGCGTCTCCACCGCCGCCGGATTACGAGGAAGGAGTTCCCCGAGCTGAAGGACGCCTTCCAGGTTCTCCAGAACATGGGCATCGGCGAAGGCGAAGACCGTCGCTTCTTATCGCTTCTGAGGGGTAAGGATGAGCATGCTGTCGCAACCAGGCTCCGTGACAGAAACGCCAAGCTATACAGTCACGCCGCTCTCGCCGATCTGTTGGGCGTTTCAAAAGCGACTGCTCATCGATGGGCGAAGGGAGTAAATACCGATGGCTGATACACCGAGACCACCCCGGCAGGAACGCCTGCTGATAAAGGTCATCATGCCCAAACAAGGCACCGAGCGTAAGGTTGCGGGCGGCGGAGCGCCGCCTAAGCCGTTCCGGCCGGTTGACGCGAAGTACCGGGCGCGTCTTTCCAGCCAGGTTTCGGCTATACGCACCGCCATCGTTCCGCAGATCCGGACGGCCGGCGCCGCGCCCGTGCGGGTGAAGCTGCTCTCGAAGGCGGCGGCCAAAAGCCATCGGCCGGAGCATTTGTTCTCGCCTGAATCCTGCCCGATCGTGGGCGGCGGAAGCCTCGGGGAATTGTTCGTCAAGGCGACGCCGGAAGGATTGGACCGCCTCGCCGCGATGATCGAGAGCCGCGAGTCCGATCAGATGACGAAGGAGCTTTCTTGCGTTGAAACGATCGAGCCTGTGACGCCCGCCTATCGTCGCAGCGGTCTCGATGCCAAGGACCTGCTTCGCCGGAGCCCCCGCGGCAAACACGGTTTCATCACGCGGGTGGGTCTTTTCAACTTCGGCGCGGACCGCGACCAGCCCAAGTTGGTCGAAGATTTTGAAAGCACGTGCCGGAAGCGCGACATCAGGGTGCGCAGCAACCGGGGATATTCGCCGTCGAGCTTCACGTACGAAATCGAGTGCCGGAACGTCGACGATGTTGAGGCCCTGTCCCGCGTGATCGGCGTGCGTTCGATAACGCCCATGCCGCTCATTCGGACCATCCGTCCTCGGATGTTCGCGGCGAAGCCGTTGCCGCCTCTTCCGAGCGCCGATGACGTGACAGGAGACTTCCCCGTAGTGGTCGTTGTGGACAGCGGGATTTCCGACCAGATTCCCGGCCTGGAGAGCTGGGTCGTGGGGCGCGACTCTCAAGTCGCGCCGGAATACAGGAACACCGATCACGGTTCCTTCGTGGCGGGCCTCATCTGCTGGGGCGGCCAGCTTAATCCCACCATCGCCGGGCTCGACAACGGCCCGTGCGGAGTGTTCGATCTTCAGGTGATCCCGAATGAAGATCCCGCGAAAGGGGATACGCTCCCCTTGCTGGAATCAGAGTTTCTCGTCTCGCTGGACGAGGCGCTTCAGCAGCACGCCAATAGGTATAAGGTTTGGAATCTCTCGCTCGGCACGGACACTGTTTGCTCGCTCGACCAGTTTTCCAAGCTTGCCGAAGAACTCGACAATCTGCAGGAGCGATACCAGGTTTCCTTCGTCATCAGCGCCGGGAACTATGACACGCCGCCGCTCCTGGACTTCCCGCGCACGGGCGGCCAGGTGCAGGCCGGAAGGATCACCACGCCTGCCGACAGCGTCCTCGGGATCACTGTTGGCTCGGTGTCGCACGTCGATTACAAGAAGGACGGGCCAAAGGAGCATCACCCTTCGGCCTTCTCGCGGCACGGCGCCGGGCCGAACTATGTGATCAAGCCTGACCTCATTCATTACGGCGGATCGTGCTCTACGGACCTATCGCACATTTCCGGAATTCGTTCGGTGAACGGGACCGGCTCCGCTGAGAATGTTGGGACGAGCTTCGCTACGCCACTTGTCGCCCGGACCCTTGCGCAGATCTATCATCAGGTCACGCCGACACCGTCGCCGGTGCTTGCCAGAGCCCTGCTGACGCACCACGCGCGCGATCCGCGTACCGCTCTCCGGGTGCCTGACGGAGACGAGAATTTCTTCGGGTTTGGCTTGCCTGCCCCGGTGCCGTATTGCCTGGAATGCACCCCGCATACGTCGACGCTTGTTTTCGACGACGTGCTCCGGCCAGGGTATTTTCTCGAATGGAATGATTTCCCTTATCCGCCCTCGCTGAGCCGTGACGGGAAATATTTCGGCGAGATATGGATGACGGTGGCCTTCGCGCCGGCACGCGGCGCGAGATGGGGGACGGAATACTGTGAAACCCACATCGATGCTCATTTTGGGGTCTACCGGACCCAGAAATCGCGTGAGACAGGGCTGGTCAAAGCGAAACCAATATTTGTCGGCCTGGTGCCCCCGGAGCACAAGAACGTGGGCGAGCTTTACGAGTCCTACCAGGTGGAAAAGCTGCGCAAGTGGGCTCCGGTCCGGACGTATTACGGCGATCTCGGTGAGAACGGTGAGCGCGGCGATCGCTGGCGCATGATGGTTCGCCTTCTCACGCGGCATGGGATCGAGGATGAAGAAGCTTTCAAGCCGCAGCCTTTCTCTTTGATCGTGACGATTTCCGACCCGGAGAAGAAGGCACGGGTCTATGACGAGATGGCGCAGATCGTTCGCAACCGCTTCCAGTCGCAGAACCTCACGGTTCGCGCGGCGGCGCGCGTTCGAGCAAAGCAATGAGCAGTGCAGTAACTGAATACACGAGAAGGAGAATTCAAAATGTCTGAACAAGAACACAAGCACGAGGTACGCATTCATATCGATCAGCACCCCTACGAATCGCCGAACCCGACCACGGGCGCGGCGCTCTACGCGCTAGGCAACGTTCCAGCGGGCCTTGAACTTTACCGGGAAGTGAGCGGCGACAGGGAAGACAAGCCGATCGAGAACGGGCCGGAGGTCGTCCACCTGAAGGAGGACGAGCACTTCCACAGCGGCCCGCCCAAGACATACACGATTTACGTGAACGGCGAACAGAAAGTGGTAACCACCAAAACCGTCTCCTTCGCCGAGATCGCCAAGCTCGCGTATCCGATACCGCCGACGGGCGACAACATTCTGTATACGGTTTCCTACGAAGATGGTCCGCCTGCCAACCCGCAGGGCTCGATGAAGGAGGGCGAAACCGTCAAGGTCAAGAACGGGATGATCTTCAATGTCACAGCGACCGATAAGTCGTAGCGCGGACCTGAAAAAACTGCGCGACGAAGGATATGACCTGGAAATCCGATCCGGCTGTTTGCTGGTGAAAGATGTGCCGTATGTGAACTCCCTCAAGGAGGTCAAACGCGGAATCCTGGTCATGAAGCTGGTGCTCGCGGACGACGAGACGGCGCGTCCCGACGACCACGTGGCCTACTTTTCAGGCGATCATCCGTGCTTTGAGGACGGTACCGAAATCGCGAAGATCAAGCACGGGAGCGGCGAGCGCTCGCTGGCTGAAGGCGTGGTGATACAGCATTCGTTTTCGGCAAAGCCCAAGCCGCACGATTCCTACCCGGATTACTATGCCAAGGTGACGTGGTACGTGAGTATCCTTTCCGGCCCCGCCTGGAGGATCGACAAGTCCACGGCGAAGACCTTCCCGTTCATCGAGCCGGAGAAGGATGACGACGAGCCGTTCAATTACACCGATACCGCTTCCAGCAGGGCCGAAATCGTCGCCGTTACTAATAAGATGGCGCTGAAGAAGATCGCGATCGTGGGCATGGGTGGGACCGGGTCTTATGTGCTGGATCTCGTCGCGAAGACGCCCGTCCGGAAAATTCACATCTATGACGGGGACGCCTTCCTGCAGCACAATGCGTTCCGGTCGCCAGGCGCGCCTTCGGGCGATGACCTGCGGGCCAAGCAGTCCAAGGTGACGTACTTCAAAAACCTTTACGCCCGGATGCACAATGGCATCGTCGATCACGCCGTTTATATCGATGCCGGGAATGTGGAAGAACTACGCGGCATGGATTTCGTGTTTCTTTGTGTCGACAAGGGCAGCGTGAAAAAAGTGATCGTCGAAAAACTCGAAGAGTTTAACGTCCCGTTCAGCGACGTGGGCATGGGCATCCAGTTGAAGAACGGAGCCCTGGGCGGCATCGTGCGGGTTACTGCGAGCACGGAGAAGAAGCGCGACCACTTTCGCGGCAGGGTTTCCTTCGGGGACGCCGCGAGCGGAAACGAATACGATCGCAACATCCAGATCGCCGACATGAACGCCCTGAATGCCGCTCTCGCCGTCATCAAGTGGAAGAAGCTCTTCGGCTTCTACCGCGATCTTAAATCCGAGCATCATAGCCAGTTCAGCATCGACACCAACCTGCTCCTCAACGAAGATAGGCCGCAATGAAACAGGGAATCGTCCTCAAGCACGAATTTGTCGAGTTCATCCCTGGCGAACTCAAGGAGGGGACGATTTACATTTCGATCCGGTTTGGGACGGCATCGCACCTGTGTTGTTGCGGCTGCGGCAACAAGGTCGTCACGCCGCTGCGACCCACGGACTGGAAGCTCATTTTTGACGGCAAGACCGTTTCGCTCGACCCCTCGATCGGGAACTGGAGTTTCGCGTGCCGGTCTCACTACTGGATAAGGAATAACAGGGTTCGATGGGCGGCTCAGTGGTCTCCGGAAGAGATCGCGGCCGGAAGAGCCCATGACCGGTTTGCGAAGGATAGATATTTCGACACCGCTGACACGGCGACGGATGGTGCGCTGAAGAAAGCTCCAGTGACGGTGGAAACCGCCAAGGCGGGACCGCGTTGGTGGTTGAGGATAAAGAAGTGGTGGCAGCGCTCATGATGAAGCTCCGAGGGCGACGCCTGGAACAAGAGAACAATGATACCTAAGCCGATAGACCAAATCACCGAAGCAGACCTCAGCGACCTCGTAAGCGCTAGCGTTGCCGAACGAAAAACACTCGATTACAAACAACAACTGCCGGATACGAACGATGCCGGCAAGAGAGAACTGCTGGCAGACGTTTCATCTTTTGCGAACACGGCGGGCGGAGATCTCGTTTTCGGCATGACGGAGAGCGCCGGCGTGCCGACAGCCATACCTGGGGTCCAGATCGGAAACACCGACCAGGAGATTTTGCGGTTCGACAACATCATCCGGGATGGGCTGTCCCCCCGCATCCGCCACACAACGAGGGCGGTGCCTCTGACGAACGGCGGTTATGTCCTGATCATCCGATCGGAGCGGAGCTGGTACGGTCCTCACCGAGTAATTTTCAAAGGCGACAGCAGGTTTTACGGGCGCACCACCAACGGCAAATATGAGCTTGATGTAACCGACTTGCGCAATGCGTTTCTCTTCGCAAGCGCCGTGACCGAAAAGATTTCAGCTTTCAGGGCAGAACGGGTCATCGCGTTGGAAAACGGCCAGCCGCTCGCCCCGCTCGCGGAAGGTCCGAAACTCGTTATCCATTGCATGGCCCTCGAATCCTTCGGAGCCAGGCCGCAATATGACGTCCTGGCCCTTGACGGAATTCAGCCCATGTATGCGACACGCCTGAGCGGTTGGGGAGCGCGCATAAACTTTGAAGGCCGGATTTTCATTGCGTCGGGCGAACCCTCTAGCGCGTATACGCAAATCTACAGGAACGGAGTGATAGAAGCCGTTCGCGTCGGCGTCTTGAACAGCCCCCAAAGTCCAGGCGTCATACCCAGTCTTGCGTACGAGGAAGCCGTGGTAGGCTATCTGCCGCAGTGTTTCCAGATCATGAGGCAATTGGGATGTAGTCCGCCGGTTCTGGTTGGGATCACATTGATCGGCGTACGGGGGCTGAAGTTGGCGGTTGACGTGATGGTTGAATTGTCGATGGGGGGCGCCAAGGCAATCGACCGAGACGTCCTTATGCTGCCTGAGATCGTTGTCGAAGATCTTTCCACTCCGGCCGCGCCGCTGCTGAAGCGGACCCTCGACCTGGTTTGGAACGCCTGCGGATTTCCCTCGTCGCCATATTTCGATGCCGCTGGAAAATGGATGGGGCGAACCCGCTGAAGCGGAAGATCTGGGTACGGCCGGGGTGTCACGAACCAATGATTGTCGAGTTTAATTTGCATCCGACGCTCGGTGAGGGGGTCTACGCACACGTTTTCCAAATAGATGATAAGGCATACAAGCTGTTCTTGGCCTTCCCTTCTCATCACAGCGAGGAGAAGCGTAGATCAACTTTCCAGTCGCAATGTGCGGCGTATCAGCGTGCCGGTTCTGACCCTGATCTAAAGGAACACGTTGCTACTTTCTACGGCACTTGCGTCATTGAGGACGTGATTGATAAAACAGGACAGAGCATCAAGGGCAACTATATGCTGGACTGTTGCTATGTTCTCGAAGCGCTGAACGGCAGCAAAACGAAGGTTCTGGCAGTCCGTGATGCCTTCAGCTATGTGGGCGAAGCTTACGTCGCCTTCCATCAGAAGGGTTTCACTTTGGCGGACGCCGATATTTTCAATTTTGACGACCCGGAGCGGTTTAAGTTTGTTGACTTTCACTGAACGATGGCCACTCAGGCCGCGCGGGCGTGGCCCGTGCGGAGACGGGGGACTTCGCCGTCGGCGTGAACAGCGCGGGGGCCGGGGAGAGGACGATTTCGGTGATCATGGGTGCGCTCCTGGTGAAGGTTTCAAGCGATCGACGATCCTTAAAAGCTGGCTGGCGAATACGATCACCTCGGCGGCGTCTTCCGGATGCGTCGGGACGTGGCGGTGACTTTGTGGGTTCTTATAAAGACCGATCGCGCCCGCGAAGAGATTGGCCATCGCTTCCTGTTCGGCGGCCGGTAGCTGCGTATCCGTAAGCGGGCCGGGGGTTACCGCCTGGCCCTTCTTCTCGGCGGGCTTGAAGGCGTCGCGCATCAGCTCCGTGCCGTAGTCATTGGGTCCGAAGCTGCCTCCGGCGCGGACGGCGACTTCTACTTCCCGGAAGGCCTGGAAGACGGCCGTGTCGTATTCGCCGCGCATGAAAGCCGGATATACCTTGCTGGCGATGAGCGGGTGAAGCTGGGCTTTTGGCAACAGGCCCGCTTTGCGATAGGCCCCAAATTCATCGCGGGATGTGATCTGCTTGGCCCGCCGCGACACGAGGAACCAGCCCCCGGTCGAGCTTGGCTTTTCCACGAGTAAGCCCGCGCTCTGAAGCCATGCCCAGGCCTCCATGAGCGCCAGGTTCACGTCGGGTTGCCGGTTGCCGTACTCCGGCTGCTCTCGGGCGTTCGTGGGGGTCAGCGAATTAAAGAAATTGTGGCGGCTGATGCCGCCGTGCTGGTGGACGGTGTTCCCGGACACGCCCTCATAGCTGTTGAGGTGCAGGAGCAGGATGCCGGCGAGTTCTTCCACGGCGAGATCGAGGAGGTCTGCGGCATTCGGGACGAAAGACGATAAAGAGCGATACATGGTCATTGCACCGGGGGAACGCCGCGGACGATGACCAGGCGGCGGTTGTTGCGGGCGTCCCAGTCGAGCTCGATGCGGCTTAACGGCTCGGTGCATTGCTCGTCGCAGAACTGCGTGAAGTTAAACGTCACGTTGAAGGGATCGACGCTGACGACGGTGGCCATGCCCTCGCGATCAACGCCCGGCGCCCACTCCGGATAGTGGTTGCCGAGGCGCTTGTTGACGGTGCGGACGGTGACGTATTTGCCTTTGCACTTCAGCAGCTCTCCGGCCGGGCTGCAATGCGAGGTGAGGAGGTCACGATAGAGACTGTCCGAGGCCTTCACGCTCCGGGAACCGGAGCGAATGTAGGCCGGGCCTGCAAAATGCGGCTTGTCCTTGCTATAGGAGATTTCGACGGCGACAACGCGCTTCCCGTCGAGATCCAGGACGCTCTTCCCCGGACGGATGGCCGGATAGCACTCTTCCCCGGCTTCGCCGACGCGCCTCTGCACTTTCTCGGGGTCATCGACTCCGAGGAGAGCGCCGGTCTTGTCGTCGACCCCGATGAACAGTACGGCCGTTTCCGTTTCTGGCAGGGAATTCGAAAAGGCGACCAGCGTCTGACGCAGCTCGTGGCCTTTGACGGATTGCGGCTTTCGTTCGACGAAATTATCTTCGGAGGGGCGTGTCGCCAGGCGAGCGGTGAGCCGTTGTTCGGTTGTCATGCGCTGGCCCTTTCCCACTGGTCATATTTCTGAACGAGAGGTTCCTTGGCGATGTCGAGGGGCTGTCCCCACAGCGCGCGACGCTGATCGTCCGGGAGCTTCCAGAAGGCCGCGATCGCGGCTTCCGTCCCGAAGTGGTTCCGGAGCGCGGCCTCGCGGAGCAACCGTGAATACGCGTCACGAGCGAGGTGCTCGATTTGCCTGGTCCTGTGCCAGCAAACGTCCTCCCGCTGGTCAGCGGGATAACTCTGCACGGCTTCGTCCCAGGGGTTCAGGTGCTCCGTGTCGCTGCGCATGGCGAAGGCCTCCACCAACAGGTCGCGGGTGTCGTCGCCGGCGCGGGCGAAGGTCTGGCAGCGGTGTACGAATTGTTTTTCAGTCCGGCCGATGTCCGGGAGGATGAGGGCCTCCAGTGATCTGACGAATTGATGGAGACGGTCCTGGCCGGTCTCCTTCAGGCCGTTGAACAGCGTATTCATTCCTCGAATGACCCGCCTGAACTGGGTTTTGTCGGCGTCCATCGCTGCGACGCCCGCGCGTAGCGAGATGCCGTCTTCAAGCCAGGCCGTGTTGATGGGCGCACGCTTCCAGCCTTTGCTTTGGTGGAACGCGGGCATCTGGCTCATCTGCCGGATGCCGGGAACGCCGTTGACGGAAGATCCACACAACAGATCGGCGCCGTCGGCGACCTCGATGCCGGCGCGGAGGTGCAGCATGTAGAACAGCAGGCTCAGGTCATTGTCCAGCCGGTGGTGCACAGCGTCGAGGATTTCGGGATTGTCCGATGGTTCTTCCACAAAGAGCACGAGATTGGCCCGGCCGAGGCGCTCCATGCGGATGGAACCGATCCACTCTTTCCAGATGCCGAGGTCGGGGACCGGCACGGCGGGCATCACCCAGGTTCCATCGGAAAGCTGGAACGCGGCGCCGGGAAGGTCGGTGTAGACGTTATTGACTGTCAGCATGGCGAACTTGCTTTTAGTCTGGAACGAGTGGAGGCCCATGGTTCCATCGTAGCCGCGGTCTGGCGTGATGCCCCGCCAGTGCCAACTATTCCGGGTCGTCCCAGCTCAAGGTGCACCGTTCTCCATGGGCAATCTGCCGCTCATAGCTGACCGGGTCGTCAGCCTTGAGCCGGAGTAACCAGTAAACGCGGTTCACGGCGTTCTTCATGATGAGCTTAATTTCGTCATCAGAGATCCGCGAATAGCCGACTTTGCCGTTGCAAGCGGGACAAGTTTTGCCGGCGTGCACGTCCTCGATCGGGCCGTTGCGAAACGCCAGGACGACAATGGCTTTTGCTTCACGGATAAGATCGCTCTGATCGGATTTTGGTGTCATTTCGAGTGCGCTTCTTTCAAGCTGACTGAAACGGCAGTATAACGGTACTTTGAGTCGCGGTCAAAACCTCGCGGCCAGTGCATGACGCGACCTAGAATGGAGCAAGCAGGCGGCTAGCGCAATGTCGGCCGCCGACTGAACAACAGCCCCTTCGGACCTTTCCACTCCTGGCGCCGCTGCTCAATCCACCGCTGCAGTGCGGCTCCTTCGACGGTGTACACCTTGCCGCTGTTCACGACCTCGAAAACCGTAGCCACGGTCGGGACCGGCAGTACCGCCTGCAGCTGCGCGTTGGCATGAGTGACGTAAAGATGCGCAGCGTCATAAGTACTCGACGCGATAACGTCCAGGCTGTGCCGGCGGCCGGACGCATCCGTGACGGTAACCGTGCACCAGTGTTCGGGCATACCAAAAATAGTTTACCGCCATGGGCGAACAAACGGAGAATACACGCACGGACGCTGCGGGGCTACGCGGCTTCGGCTTCGTCGGCCGGCTGATTCTACCGGCGCGCGGATCGCCCCCGCGTTGAGCCGGACCGGTTGGGAGCAGGCGACAGAGCTTCCAGAATGCGGCAATTGCCGATTAGACTTTTTCCCGGACACCGGCGCTGGATTCGGCGCAGCTCAGCCGCAAGCCCTCGCAGGTCGGCGACTTTCCGCTCAATTTCCTTCAGGTGGTTCGCAGTAATTCGATCGACCTCGGAACACTTCTGCCTAGGTTGAGTGGACAGGCGCAGAAGATCGCGGACCTGGTCGAGCGTGAAGCCGAAGCTCCGGCATCGGTGAATGAACTGCAGCCGGTGCAAGTGTTCCTGCTTGTAGGCGCGGTAATTACCCTCCGTGCGCGGCGGCGGCGGCATGAGTTTGATTTGCTCGTAATACCGGATGGTCACGACCTTGACCCCAGCTTCTTTCGAGAGATGGCCGATGCTCATACGCCCGGCTAAATTCATACGCTTGACCCTATAGTTACTATAGGCCGCATTCTGTAAAGATGAACAGGACCAAATGCGCGTTGATCGCATCTTTGTTTCTTTGCCGTGGAAACGCCTTCGCGCAGTCGGTCGACGTCGACAAGGAGCCGGAGCCTGTCGCAATCGTGGAGCTTGGGGGAGCTGGTAGCTGGAACCTCAAAGGCGGATCGAGCTTCGGCGCGGACCTAGCGGCTGAAGTTACGCCGATAGAGAACTGGCTGGAACTCGAAGCGGGCGTCACGCCGCTTTTCACCCGTCACTTGACAGAATGGGATACCGACCTTCTGTTTAAGAAGCCTTGGACCCTCTCGAAAAAAGCGGAGTTCATGATCGGCATTGGCCCGGAGTGGATTCATACGCGGCAATACGGCGTGACAACGAACTCGATCGCCGCTGAGGCCGTGCTGGATTTTATGTACTGGCCCTCCGGGAAGCATAGGTTCGGCTGGTTTATCGAACCGGGCTACGAGTACAACTTTGGGCGAGGGCATGAGCGATCAATTGGCATAAGCGGCGGCCTGCTGATCGCGATCCGACGAGGCCCATAGGGGTCCGAGAGTCAAACGGATTCGCCGCTGCCGTGCCATGGATTGAAGTGAGAACGCCGGCGACGGAGGTCTATGCTTGCCAGTCCCCGATACCAGGAATCGGGACGAGCCATTGATGAGGTTTGGAGCGTTGAAGGGAAATTGAAGAGCGGCCGTCAGGCCGGCGCGCTCTCAGGTTTCGCCTGCAGGCCGTGCAGATAGTCTGCGGCCCGCTGTGCATGAGCCGCCGCGCTGAAAATCGCGCGCTTGTCTTCGCGCAGCACGTTGAGCCAGTGGCCGACGTAATCGGCGTGGTCCGCGCGGATATCAGGCGTGATGCCGAGGTCGGCGCAAAGGAAGGCGGCGCCAAGTTCCGCGACCAGCTCTTCGCGGCTGTACCCGGTATCGCCGAAGCGTTTCGCGCCGAAATCCCGGTTCAGCCGGCTTGGATGTTTGGTGTAATGCGTGAGCTCATGCAGCGCCGTAGCGTAATAGCTTTCCTTGTCCTTGAACGCCTCGAACGGCGGCATCTGGATCATGTCTCTTGCCGGTGCGTAGAACGCCATGTTCCCGCCGTGCTGGATCGTCGCGCCGGTGGCGGCCAGGAAGCGGTCCGCCTCATCGATGCGCTCGGATGCTGGTAGCGGATTTTCCGGCCGTGCGTAATAGTGCTGCGGCAGGCCTTCGATCTGCTCGCAGTTGAAGACCGTGTAACCCTTCATGAACGGGATGTCACGCTCGACGTCGTCGCCGTTCTCGTCGCGCTCGGTGCGCGTCACGGTATTGGCGAAGACCACGAGGGAACCGTGCTCGCCCTTGCGGACGTGGGCGTCGAGCTCAAGCGCCTGCTTGAATGTCATCCAGATCGGCGTGGTGTAGCCCTTGGCCATGGCCTCGCCCCAGAGAAGCAGGATATTGATGCCGCGGTACGGCGTGCTGTTGTGGCGCAGCGGCCTGGTGATCTTGCCGGCCGCGTGTTCGGCGGGGCAGGGTTTCATCCACGGGCGGATGCCATTTTCGAGATCGGCGATGATGCGGTCGGTTACGCGGGAGTAAACGTCCTTGGTCAGCCGCTGTTCGCTGTCTTGCGTCTTCGATTGTTCTTTCGTCAGTGTTGCCATATAGGCCTCCTTGTTTTTTGCTCAACTACGGGCAACAAGGGGCCGGCCGGAAAAGCGTGACTGTCACCGTTAGGGAAACGGCCAACACGGGAGCGAAGCGAACGGAGCGGGCAGAGCCGTTGACAGGCACGCGCGGGCGGCCATGATGCCCGATAGTGGGTTGAGCAAAACGAGAGAGGCCGAGGCTGAGAAACTGACGGAAATCGAAGGCAGCTTTACGGCTGGTGTGCGGCTGTCCTAAAGAGGCCGGGCGGGAAACGCTGGCGAATCGGCCGTGGCTTAGAGGCGAGATGGGGCGCGGTCCCGGATTCGCAAGCCTGGGTCAGAAAAAGCAAGGAGTGGCAGATAGTTGGCGGAAGCGGTTCCCGGAAAACCTTCGGAGCAGATGACGGTTGGTAGACGCGCAATTGCGCGGCGAGGATGCATACGATAGTGTGACGACGAGAATCTGAAGGGGACTATTTCATGCGGCTTTCGCGACTGCAGATTGCCAATTTCCGAAACTTCCAGAGCATCGACATCGCTCTGAGCGAACATGCGATCTTCGTGGGCGAGAACAAAGTCGGGAAGTCGAACCTGATTTACGCGATTCGGCTGGTCCTCGATCCGTCGTTGCCGGATTCCCTTCGTCAACTCCGCATCGAGGACTTCTGGGACGGTGTTCCGCGCCCGTTGTCGAAGGATGACCGAATTGAGATTTCCATCGATATCGCTGACTTCGAGGACGACCCGAAGCAGCTTGCGGTGCTCTGCGAGCATTTGGTGGCGCACGAGCCGATGGTCTCGCGCCTTACCTACGCGTTCGGTCCATTCAGAGCCGAGGGCGAGGAAGCGCCGAAGGACGCCGATTATGAGTGGGTGATTTACGGCGGTGATCGGATCGAGAACATCGTGGCAGGCGATGTGCGGCGACGGCTCCCCTTAGAGTTTCTGGCAGCGCTGCGCGATGCCGAGGCGGACCTCGGGAACTGGCGGCGGTCTCCGCTTCGCCCCCTGCTGGACCGGGCGGCGGCACAAATCGATCCTAAGACGCTCGGAGGGATCGCCGCGTCGGTCACGGAGGTAACGAAGTCGGTTACGGAGACCGATGCGATCAGCGCGCTGTCGCAACAGATCAAAGATCGGCTGGAGGAGATTGGCGGGCCGTCGCAGGGGTTGGATACGTCGCTGGGATTTTCTCCGGCGGATGCCGACCGCCTGCTGCGGGCGCTGCGTATCTTCATCGACGAGGGTAAACGCGGGATCAGCGAGGCAAGCCTCGGTTCGGCCAACATCATCTATCTGGCGCTGAAGCTCCTGGAGATTGAGCAGCTCGTTGACGAGGGCGCGCGCGATCATACGTTTCTCGCAATTGAAGAACCGGAGGCGCATCTGCATCCATACCTTCAGCGGCTCGTGTATCGGGATGTGTTGCGGCGCCGAGCCCACCAAGAGGGAGAAGAAGCGGAAGGCGCGAACGAGCGCAGGACCATTCTGGTGACCACGCACTCCCCGCACATCGTGAGCGTCTCGCCGCTGGAATCTCTCGTTGCGCTGCGCAAGGTTGACGGCGCAACAGAGGCCGCGTCGGCTGCGGAATTGGAGTTCGAGGAAGCAGATCGGGCTGATATTGAGCGGTATCTGGATGTATCGCGAGGCGAAATGCTGTTCGCCAAGGGCGTTTTACTGGTTGAGGGCGATGCGGAAGCGTATTTGGTGCCGGCTCTCGCCCGGTTGATGGACAAAGATCTCGACCAACTGGGGATTGTGGTCTGCTCGATTTCAGGGACTCATTTCGGGCCGTATGTGAAGCTGCTGAAAGGCCTGAACATTCCCTCTGCTGTGCTCACAGATCGCGATCCGAGCGACCAGGGAGACCGTGGCGTCGCGAGAGTGCTCCAGCTTCTGCAGGATACTGTGCCCGCCAAAATCCTGGCGAAGTACCCGACCGAAGAGAAGCAGCTCGACCTGGCGCTTAAGCGGGGACTCTTCTTGAACGATCATTGTCTTGAGGTAGACCTGTTCAAGGCGGGTCGGCATAAGAGCATGTGCGGCGTAATCGCTGAATTGACGGAGAATGGCGCTGCGAAGAAGCGAGCCGGGGAATGGTCTACAAAGCCAGCGAATATGGATGCCGCCCAACTCGTAAAAGACATTACCGCGATCGGCAAGGGGCGCTTTGCTCAACGGCTCGCCAGCATCATCACAAAGGACATCTGTCCGAAGTACATCGGGAGCGCGATTACGTATGTTGCGGAGCGGTGCTAGGTTTTCGCTGCTCTACCGGGCCGCGGCCGAGGATCTTCGGGACAACCCCGGACAGTGGCAGGCATACGAATCGACCGGCAACTGTGTGGTGCTGGCCGGCCCTGGCAGCGGCAAGACGAAGACCCTCACAATCAAACTGGCGCGGATGATGGCGGAGGATGTCGAGCCTCCTCGCGGCATCGCCTGCATCACCTACAACTCCGAGTGTGCGGCGGAGCTCGGGCGCCGCCTGGACAAACTCGGAATTCAAGAATCCTCGCATGTATTCATCGGCACGATACACAGCTTCTGCCTTAAGCATGTGGTGGTTCCGTACGGCAGGCTGGCAGGGCTCGAAATGCCCACCGATGTGAAGGTGGCGACGCCGGATGAACAGGAGCGCGTTTTCGCAGAAGCCGTAGCAGAGCTATACGGGCCGAACCGGGACCCGACCTATCTGCGCACCGACTTCGACCGGTATCGCCGGACGCATCTGGACCGGGATCAACCGGAGTGGCTGGGGGATGATGCGGAAACGGCGCAGCTAATCGAAATCTACGAACGGAAATTGCGGGAGCGCGGGGCAATTGATTTCGACGACATGATGTTACTCGGTCTTCGGCTGATCGAGGGAAACCAGTGGGTCCGGTCGTGTTTGCAGGCACGGTTTCCGATCATTGCCGTGGATGAATATCAGGATCTGGGACTCGCACTGCACAGGATGGTAGTAAGTCTCGTATACGACGCCGGCATCCGCCTGTTCGCGGTGGGCGACGCCGACCAATCGATTTACGGTTTCGCGGGAGCGATGCCGCACCTGCTTCAGGAACTGTCGGAAATGGAGGGCATGGAGACGGTTCCCCTGCGCTTCAACTACCGCTCTGGTCTGGAAATTGTTGAGGCGTCGGAAGCGGCTCTGGGCGAGGAGCGCGGATACGAGGCCAAGGCCGGGTACGCCGGCACGATCCACTTTTACAAACTCCCGAAGGGGCTGGAAGAGCAAGCCGAGCAGATTGCGAAGGTGCTGATCCCTGGCGCACTGGGGCGCCGCAAAGGCCGGACGCTGGGCGACATCGCGGTGCTCTACGTTGACAAGAACGATGGAGACGTCATTGAAGGGCAGGTGAGTGCGGCGGGGATGCAGTTTATCCGGGTCGATCGAGGCGCACCTTATCGTAAAACGAAGTTCACGCGATGGCTCGAAGAGTGCGCCGCATGGTGCGCCGGAGGCTGGCGGAGTGGCACGCCGCGTTTGTCCTCGCTGTTGTCGCGCTGGCAGCTGTTCAATCCCTCCATACGGTCGGAGAAAGAGCGGAGCCAACTGAAGGTGGATCTCGTGCAATTCTTGTTCGGTCACCGGGACGAGAAACTCTCGCTTAGGGATTGGCTCGGAGCGATGGTCGATCAGTGTATAGCCCGCGCTTTTGCGGCAGATCCGACGCAGCGGGATGAGGCGGAGGCCCTCGAAGTGTTGCGGCGGGCGTGCGGCCCGAAGGGCAAACTGGCTAAGCTGACCGTGGGCGCATTCGGAGGCCAGGCGGGCGCGTCTGACCATGTAAACCTGATCACGCTCCACAGCGCCAAGGGCATGGAGTTTGACATTGTTCTGATGATGGGCCTCGAACAGGGTCGCATCCCGAAGTGGGATGCCAAGACCGCCGAGAAGAAGGGCGAAGCGCGGCGGCTGTTCTATGTGGGTCTGACGAGGGCCAGGCACGAAGTGCACTTGCTGTGCTCGGGATTTACGCTGAACCGGAAAGGCCGGCGCTTTGATAACGGCGCCTCCGAATTCATGAGAGAAGTCTACCGCAAGGTCAAGAAACAGTCTTGAGGCGCTGGAAAGAAGATATTGCTAGGCGGCAGGGAGAGGGACAGCAGATTTTGTATGGGACAAGCCTTACCTCGTCGCGCTCTTGCGGTTCAGGAGTTTTTGTCCATCGGGACGCAGAGAGCCATCTGGCGCCACGTGGCGGTAAAGCGTCTGGCGGGTAACACCCAGTTCCGTGCAGAGATCCCGTACGCTGGTTTCCGAGTTGCCCATCGATGCCCGTGCCAGGCGTAGCTTGGCGGAGGTCATCTTGTAGGGCCTGCCCCCGCGACGCCCGCGCGCCCGCGCTGCAGCCAGTCCCGCTTTCGTCCTTTCAACGATCAGTTCGCGCTCGAACTCCGCCAAGGCAGCGAAGAACCCGAAGACCAATTTTCCGCTCGGCGTCGTGGTGTCGATGGTGGCGCCGTGGCCGGTGAGCACTTTGAAGCCGATACCGCGTATGGTGAGCTCGTGGACGGTGTTGACGAGGTGGCGTAGATTGCGGCCGAGCCTATCGAGTTTCCAGACCAAGAGTGTATCGCCGCGGCGGAGAGCCTTCAGACAGGCGGTCAGGCCGGGCCGGTCGTCGCGCTTGCCCGAAGTCCTGTCCTCGTAAATGCGCACCAGGCTGACGCCGGCCGCCACCAGAGCGTCGCGTTGGAGGTCGGTTACCTGGCTGCCGTCCGCCTTGCTCACGCGCATGTAGCCCACCAGCATCGTGTTCTCCGGTCTTGTTATGGTCACTGTGTTCGGTTACATAAACGGTCGGTTATGTGACAGCAGCCGAGACCGGTGTTTTGGACGAGAAGTTAGTAAGATAACTTGTCACATAATCTGTGTCCCGTAAACACCATTCGCATCGCGTTTTGATTGAGTGACAAACGGTTGGCCTAAGGTCTCTTATGGGAAGGAGTGTCTATCAGTTTTCCGGAACATCTGTGGACGGGCCAGCGACACGCCCAGCAGATCGTGGTCCGGATTACGGCTCGATGGGTTCTTTCATCATTCACAACAAGAGGCTCGGCAGGGAGGTGGCCAATTTCCGTAAAAAGCTCGTTCCGACTTGACGAAATCCTTGAAACCCTGCGGACGGCGGAAATTTCCTACCTCGACCGTCGGGCGGTCCAAAAACGCTTTGGCGTGCGCCAACAACGCGATCGAGGGTGCCCGGCCTCCGGGTCGGGAACGCTGCTGCGGTCCTCCGGCAGGCCTTAATCGCGTGTCTGGAAGGAAGCGGCTGCATCCGTTCGCTAAGTTTCGCGAATTCGCTATTCGCCATCAAATGGTTTTCGTGGCTTTGGTTCCTGAACGGCGGCTTCGAATACGACTTCGGCCTGAAGGAGCAATGCGGGAAGCGCTTCGTTCCGGGCAGGCTGACCCAACATCCATGCATCAGAATTCACTGCGCGTGCGCAGCACTCGCCCGCGTCATTCTCATAAATATGAACGATGAGGCCGGTGTCATGCTGGACACAACGGGCGTCGCGAAGCATGGTCCACTGGCGTTCCCAATCCTCTTTAATGATGTTATCAGCGCTCATGCGTTCTATAGATAGCGAAGTCGGACATAGAGGTCAAAGGAAAACCGACAGCCGAAAAGCTCGGGCGCTGGCCTACGTCGAAACCGTGGCGGCCGAGATGCACCGCAAGCGGGATAAGATCCGCGAGATGACGCAGAACTGCTGGCTATAAGGCGCGGCGCCTCCCGTACAATCGGGGCGGCTCCTTCGGGGCCGCCCTTTTTTCGTTTGGGCATTCGTATGATCGTGTTTTTCGGGGCTGCGTAGATGCTTGCCTGGACTAAGTCAACTATCCGCCACGCTGCAACCGCCTCTTCTGTTGCTTTCCCTCTTGCCACCATTCCTCCGAGCCGTCTGCCCGCTCAATGGCTGGTCCTCTGTCACTGTGTAGTTGACCGAACCTCCACCATTCTCTACCGCCATCGGGGTATAAGACGGCGGGGCCGTCTTCGCGGTGCAGGAGGCCGTCGAGATACCATCGCCGAGTGCCGTCGGGATATACACCCTGTTTTCAGCTGGCACCTGCGACTTCATCAAACCCTCCTGTCGATAACTATAGCCCTTACACTTCCAGCGTGATCCGGCAGGAGATTCGTTACCTTGACTATAGTCAAGTCGTTCCAGGAAATGGGGAGCGGCGGAGTACAAAAAGAAGCCCCCGGTGGTTTAGGTCCGGGGGACGGAAGGTGATAGTTACCTTTCCCATGAAACTCTCCAGAGCCCCTGTTCTTATAGGTTGTCGTCGTCATCCGCGGCCGTTCCCCGATTCTGCGGTATGGGTACTAAGGAAGGGTTAAGGATGGTTCCATCCTTAGGCTGCCGGGGCGGGAGCAGGTGTCCCGCTATTTCCCGGCACTTGGAAGAACTACGATTTGCCCTTCGCGGGATGGTGCCATCCCCTACGCCGAAGCGGGATCATGGTGACCCGCAAGCTTTCGGCTTCGAAGCGAGGGCAAAGGGGAGCTGGTGCGCGCGGAGGGCCTACTCCTCTGGTTCCGTGGGCGGCTCGCTTTTCTTCGCCTTCTTCCGCCTTATGTTGATCGCAGAGGCGTCGAGGCTGTTCTTGAGGTGGGAAGCGTAGTATTTCTCGATCATCTCGACGCTGGTGCGGCAGTTCTTCGCGATCTGGTAAATGTCCGCGCCTTCCATGAGACGCAGGCAGATGTAGGTGTGCCGCAGGCTGTAGGCCGTGCGGGGTTGTCCCTCGCGGTCTTTCTTGAGGCCTTCTTCGTCCAGGATGGTGTTGAAGAGTTGCCGGTGGGTCTTTGGGAAAATCACATCGGTCGGCTGCGGCTTGTTCCTCTCGACTAGTCTCTGGAAAGGCTTTACGGCCCCGCTGGTGCTCTTGCAATAGCCGACACCGCGTTTGCCCCTGACCTCGATCTCAAGGATGGTTTCCTTGCTGCCCTCGTCCTCGACGATCTTCACATCGCGATATTCAAGGTGGTTCGCCTCATCCGGCCGCAGGCCGGTATTGGCCATGAACAGGACGTAGTCGTGAAGCTGTTCGGATTCCCATTTGTAGCGGGGATTTTTCGGATTCCGCGCCCGTCGCCGGGTGGCATCATAGAGCTTCTTGTATTCCTCCGGGGAAAACCACGCACGGTGCGAGATTTTTCCGGATGCCCGATAGGGCTCGGAGAGATCCGGAAGCCGATCCAGCCATCGGTGGCGCACGGCGGCTTTGAGGGTTTGCCGCAGAACGACGATTTCCTGGTGCATGGTGCTCCGGGCTGGCGGTTTTCCGTATTCCTTCACCGCTTCCTCGTGGCGATGAATGCGGTACTCCTGTATCTGGCCGGGCGTGATCTCGGAAAGTCCCATGTCGCCAAAGAAGGGCACCAAATGAAGCCGGAGGCGAGTGCTGTGGCCGAGAACGTACTCGGCATTGCGTTGGCCCTCGGTGATGATCTGGTATTCGCGCTCGAATTGCACGGCGGCTTCGCGGAAGGTTTTTTCGTCACGTATTTCACCGTTGCGGGCCTTGCCGCGCAACTCCAGATACCAGTCCTCGGCGAAGTCCTTGGCCTTGGCCAGGCTGTCTTCCTTGGTGGAAACCCGCCGGTTCTTGCCGGCGAGGTAGGTGGCACATTGCCAGCGACTGCTGTTGTCCCGTCTATAGACGTGGACCTTGCCGCCGAGAATTGTGTGTTTCTCTGGCATCGCGCTTTACGGAGCGGAAACGGCCAAACTGTGCAACACTTGTGTAAGTATATCACAAGGGTTGTTGTTTTGCGCATGTCGATGAATTTAGGTGGCTTAGCATGCACGATAATTCTTGTTTGTATGATTTTGAGTCCCGTGCGTCTGCCAGTTCCGCCACTCCAGCTTCGCGATTTCGCATTCAGTATAGCATCCGGACCTTTTCCGGCCGGACTCGGTTCGACGGAACTCCTGGCGCACAAGGTTCGCAAATTCACAGCGAGGTGTGGTGTGTGAACACCCTGGAACGACCTTCGATACGTGCTGCTGCCCCCGCTGGCTGCGACCGCGGTTTTGCCATCGGCGCGATCCTGGCTCTGGCGTTGGGCAGGAGGAAGACCAGCCGGGACACGGTCAATCCGTGGTCATCCCAAGGCAGAAGCGGGCTGCGGACAATACTGCTCTAATTCGTGTTGACAACTTTCGAAGGGTGGATTAACATCCGTGGGTCACTTGTGAAAGTGAGTCCTGAGTGCAGTGGTTTCTTGACATACAGCATGAAGCAGGGAGTGAATCATGAACAAAGACAAGAAGGATAGCAAACGCAAACAGAATCCGAAAAGCAAGCAATCCGTTGTCCGCAAACCGGATGAAACCGAACTGACCGACGAACAACTCACCAAGGTCGCCGGCGGCGCAAGAAGAACCGGGGGCCTGTCGTAAATCCACCCTCGATGGTGGTGTGAATCTCTGCGCGGCTGCTTTCCCGTGGAACCCTAGTCCAGCCGGCAAGTGGAGGGGTTTGTCCGCCGCCGAGGCAAACGGGCAGAAGCGGGCTTATGCGGCTGCTCACTGCCTCTACACCAACGGGCGACTCAGCGCCGCTGAGGCCGCGCTCCGGCGAATCCTGGTCCTCCACCCAAAGGATTTCGACGCGCTTTTGCTTCTTGCGGCGATTCACTGCGGGAAAGATCAGGCGAAACGCGCCGAAATCCTGTCGCGCCGGGCGGTCGCCTCGAAGCCGAGTTCTCCCATCGCGCAGCACCGCCTCGGCGTCGCATTCCAGAAGCAAAAGTGCTACGAGAAGGCGGCGAGGTGCTTTCGCCGGGCGCTCGCGCTTGATCCGTGCTTCGCCGAGGCCCACCTTGATCTCGGGCATGCGCTTTACGAACAGGGGCACCTCGACCAGGCCGTAAAGAGCTTCCACCGCGCGCTCGCAATCAATCCTGCGGTGGCCCAAGCCCACTACCGTCTGGGCAACGCGTTCTGGAATCAGGGACAGATCGCAGCGGCGATGGAGTGTTACCGCCGCGCCATCGCTCTCAAACCCGATTATGCGGCCGCCCTCAGCAATCTCGCTTTCACGATGAACTACGACGCCGAAGCGAGCCGCTCGGACATCTACGCAGCGCATCGTGCCCGGGCCGCAGTGTTTCCGCCACTTGAGGTTTTCGGCCGCACCTATCCGAACGACCGCAGGCCTGAGCGGCGTTTGCGAATCGGCTACGTCTCGGGCGACTTCTGCGAACACTCCGTCAGCTATTTCTTCGAGCCGCTCGTTGCGTCGCACAACCACTCTGAAGTCGAGGTGTTCGCTTACAGCTCGCTCAACCAGGCCGAAGAGGACGAGACCACTGCCCGGCTGCGGTCGCTTGCAGATCGCTGGATTTCCATCTGCCGCTGTGACGACCAGCATGCCGCGGAGCAAATTCACGCGGATCGTATCGATATCCTGGTCGACCTCGGAGGCTACACGACGCGAAGCCGCCTCGCTATCTTCGCTCTGAAGCCTGCGCCGGTGCAGGTCGCGTGGCTGGGATATCTCAACACCACTGGGCTTCGGGCGATGGACTATCGCATCACCGATGAGATCGCCGATCCGGCGGGAGAGACGGATCAGTTCAATAGTGAGACGCTAGTCCGTCTGCGGCCGCCCTTCCTCTGCTATCGTCCGTTCGATCACGCGCCACCGGTTTCCGCGCTGCCGGCGCACCGGGCAGGGCACGTGACGTTCGGCTCATTCAACGACCTTCCAAAGCTGACGCCGGGTGTCATCAAGCTGTGGGCAAGACTGTTGCACGCGGTCCGCGGCTCGCGCCTCATCATCAAGACGGAGCAGATGCGGGACGCCCCGACCGCGGGCCAGTTGCGCAGCCGATTCGCCGATGAAGGTATAGCGCCCGAGCGGATTGACCTTCTGGCGTGGCGGGCTAGGACCGTACATCACCTTGCGCGCTACGGACTTGTCGACGTCGCGCTTGATCCCTTCCCCTTCAACGGCGTGACCACGACGTGCGAGGCGCTATGGATGGGTGTGCCGGTGGTGACGCTGCTCGGCGACCGGCCCTATGCCCGTGTCGGCGCGAGCTTACTCGCCTCGGTCGGGCTTCAGGAGTTTGTCGCGGAAGACCCGGAATCCTATGTGGAAACGGCCGCCAGCCTCGCGGACGATCTTTCCCGTCTGACGGAATTGCGGCTCGGATTGCGCGATCGGATGCGTGCGTCACCACTTTGTGACGGAGCGGGGTTCGCTCGCACCATAGAGCAGGCCTATCGCCGCATGTGGCAAAACTGGTGCGCGCAACGGCCGTCGCCCGACGAAAAACTCGGGGACAGTTCCACTCAAGGCGGACATTGTCAAAGATAGTCTCCGTCCATTTTTCAACCGGACAACGCTTGGGATGGAACTCCCGCCGCGTAGTATTCGTAATTCACCAGGAGGTGAAGTGTGGAAACACTTGGGAATGACCTTCGATACGCTTTCCGCGCCCTGGCCCGCGACCGCGGTTTTGCCATCGTCGCTATCCTGACTCTGGCGCTGGGCATCGGCGCTAATACTGCCATCTTCTCCATCGTCAATAGCGTGCTACTGCGCCCGCTGGCCTACCGCGAGCCGGGACAGCTCGTGACCATCCGTGAGGTGGTTCCGTCGCTGAGTCATATCTACCCCACTCTTCCAGTCAACGCGTTGCATTTCGACGCGTGGCGCAAGCAATGCGCATCATTCGAATCGCTGGCCGAGATTGGATCGGGCACGCTCGACCTCACGGGCGCTGGTGAGCCCGTGCAACTTCACGCTGCTCTCGTTTCGGCGACTCTGTTCCACGTCCTCGGTGTCGAGCCCCGAATGGGCCGCAGTTTCCTCGAGGAGGAAGACCAGCCGGGACACGATCAATCCGTGGTTCTGACCGATTCCCTCTGGCGGAACCGCCTTGGCGCGGACCCATCCATTGTCGGCAAGAAAATCCGCCTCGACGGCCTTCCCCACACGGTGGTGGGTGTGCTGCCTGCCTGGTTTCGATTTCCTCGTACCGAAACGCTGGGAGCATCTGGCGCTTTGGACGTACCGGCCGACATTTTCAAACCAATTGCCATTAACTTGAAGGACACTTCGCCCGAGGGCGAGTTCAACTACAACGTGATCGCTCGCTTGAAGCACGGAGCCACCGAGGCACGGGCATTGGCGGAACTCAACGTCGTGCAGGCCGGCATCGCCAAGAAGCTTCCTGAGAAGTTGGAATTGAAGGCCAAGCTGGAGCCGCTCGAAGAGGTCGTAGTGGGACCGGCGCGTCAAGGCCTGCTGGTTCTACTCAGTGCGGTTGGCGCCGTGCTGCTTATTGTTTGCGTGAATCTGGCTAATCTCCTGCTGGCACGGAGCGCCGGTCGCGCGCGCGAGTCCGCTATCCGGACCGCTTTGGGCGCGAGCCGTGCGCGGCTGCTGCGACAGGCCTTGACCGAGAGCCTTCTGCTCGCGATCGCTGGTGGTGCGCTGGGAGTAGTCCTCGCCTATTGGGGTCTGGAATTGCTGGTAAAGGGAGCACCTTTAGATTTACCGCGTCTGGATGAAGTGCATTTGGATGGACGGGTGCTCACCTTTGCGCTCTTGATTTCGACAATAACTGGGCTGCTCTTCGGCATCCTTCCTGCTTGGCGGCTTTCGGGGGCGTCGCCACAGGACGCCCTGAAGGCGGGCAGCCACACCACCACCGAAGGAACTCGTGGTACGAGATTACGTGGGTTGCTGGTGAGCCTGGAGGTCGGCTTGAGCGCCGTACTCCTGATTGCCGCTGGTCTGCTCACCACAAGCTTTGTCCGCCTTATGCAAGTCGATAAAGGCTTCACGACGGAAAGCGTGCTCGCCGTGGATGTGGCGCTGCCCGACTCCAAGTACGACAAGCAGGAGCAACGTGAGCAGTTCTACCAGCGCGCCGTCGCCGGTGTGGAATCACTCCCCGGCGTCCGTTCCGCGGCGGTCATCAATCAGCTGCCGCTCCAAGGGGAAATGTGGGTGGATATCGTCTGGCTGCCTGGCGACAACCGGCCCATGTTCGAGCGGCCGTTCGCCAACATGCGGTTCATCAGCCCGGGTTATTTCAAAACTCTCGGCATCCCTCTGCGTCGCGGACGAACGTTCGAACAGACCGACCGCGGCAAGAAGATGGCGATCATTTCGCAACGGGCGGCTGAGCGGCTGTGGCCCGGACAGGATCCTGTCGGGAGGCAGTTTGGCCACAACGAGAACGAAATGTACCAGGTGGCCGGAGTTGCCGCTGATGTGCGCGTAAGCTTGCACCAGGATCCGGTCCTCATGGTTTACCTGCCGTACTGGGATCGCGCCCGGTCCAATGCATCCTTGGTCGTGCGAACGGCAATGGATTCGCGCGCTATCGCCGCGGCCGTGCGCGCCGAGATCTGGAAGATCGACCCCGAGGTGCCGGTTCCCGCCATGCGCACCATGGACCAGGTGGTGTCCGATTCTGTTGGGCAACGGCGCTTCCAGATGTCGCTGCTGGCGTCTTTTGCCGCGGGCGCGTTGCTTCTGGCGAGTCTCGGAATCTACGGTGTGGTGTCGTATTCGGTATCGCGCCGCCGCAACGAAATCGGCATTCGTATAGCTCTGGGTGCGCGCGGAGGCGACGTCTACCGCATGGTCCTCCGCCAGGGATTGGCGCCGGTTGCGCTGGGCCTGATTGCCGGAGTCGCCGTTGCACTAGCGGCCGGCCGGATTTTGAGCAGCCTCCTATTCCAAGTGAGCCCTACCGATCCGTTCACGATTGGCGCCGTCACGATACTGCTAGCCGCAGTCGCCGTGGTTGCCTGCTCGGTTCCCGCGGTGCGCGCCATGCGCGTGGAGCCGATGAAGGCTCTGCGGTACGAATAATTGCCTCCTTTTCCCTGAACGAAACGTATTGTCTTTTGGCACCACTAATTCTAGGGAACTGCGCGGGGCGAAAGTATGTTTCAAGACCTGGCCTTTGGACTCAAACTGCTGTGGAAAAATAAGGCGTTCACGCTGGCGGCGCTGGTGACCCTGGCGCTCTGCATTGGCGCAAATACCTCCATCTTTACGGTTCTCGATGGTGTGCTCCTGCGCGGTCTGCCCTTTCCCGAGCCCGACCGCCTGGTCACCATGTACAACCTCTACCCGGGCGTCGGGGTTACCGATCATGGCTCGAACTCCGTCCCGAATTATCTCGACCGCCGCAAGCTGACCGGCGTCTTCTCGGAAGTCGCGCTCATCGGTGACGATGGCTATGACGTGGGTCTGGCCAATACACCACAGCGCATCCACGGCCTGTATGTCACCCCCTCTTACTTCCGGATCCTGGCAGTCCAGCCGATTCTTGGGCGGATTTTCACCGAAGAAGAAGCGACTCAAGGCAAAGACAACGTGGCGATCCTTAGCGAAGGCCTGTGGAAGGATATGTTCGGGCGCGATCGCAACGTGCTTGGCCGGGACATTCGTCTGAGTGGCGTGCCGCATCGGATTATAGGCGTTTTGCCGGAACGGTTTGCGTCTCTCGGCGGAGAGCCTCCTCGCATCTGGCTGCCATTCGCCTTCACGCCCGACCAGACCTCCGATGACGCGCGCCACAACAACAACTGGGGGATGATCGCCAGACTACGGCCGGGCGTAACTGTCGCGCGCGCCCAGGAGCGAATCAACGCCCTGAACAGGCAGGACCTGGATCGCTTTCCGCAATACAAGGCGCTGCTGATAAGTGCCAAATTCCAGACGAGAGTGATCGGCTTGCAGGATGAGCTGGTGCGCGATGTGCGCCCTATCCTTTACCTTTTGCAGGCCGCAGTGGCGTTTGTACTGTTAATTGGCTGCGTCAATCTGGCCAACTTGATGCTGGTTCGTTCGAACGTCCGCATGAAAGAGCTTGCCATCCGTTTCAGTCTGGGCGCCGGACGTTGGCGGATCGCGCGTCAGCTTCTGACGGAAAGCCTGACGCTGGCAGTGTTGGGCGGCGCGCTTGGCATCGCAGTTGGTATTGGCGGTGTGAAGCTGCTCGTCACGCTAGCCGCGGATAACCTGCCCCGCGCCGGCGACATCCATATTGATGGTGGTGTACTTGCATTTACGGCCGCCATGGCGGTGTTCACGGGGCTCGTATTTGGCAGTGTGCCCCTCATTCACGTAATGCGAAGTAATCTGAACGAGATATTCCGCGGCAATGAGCGCTCCGGCACCATGGGCCGCCACGCGATGTGGGTGCGCTCGGCGTTGGTTGTCTGCCAGGTGTCGCTCGCCTTCGTTCTCCTCATCGGCTCCGGCCTGCTCACGCTGAGCTTCGCCCGCCTGCTGACGGTCAGACCCGGCTTTCAATCGGAGAACGTGATCACCGCCCAGTTTTCACTGCCCGAAGCTCGATACAAAGACGATCCCGCAGTGCGGAACTTCGTCTCGTCGCTGCTGGAAAAGTTGCGCGCCACGCCTGGTGTGACGCATGCCGGCGCTACCACGTATTTGCCATTCAGCGGCAACAATAATGCGAGCGTCATCTCAATCGACAGCTACCCGCTCGCGCCCGGCGAGAATCCGCCGGTACCCGGCTGGAACACCGTGGACTCGGGTTATATCCCCACGATGAACATCCCGATCCTGGAGGGGCGCAACTTCACCGAGGGCGACGGGCCGGACTCGCAGAAAGTGGCTCTGATCGATCAGTTCCTTGCGCACAAGTATTGGCCGAACGGCGGCGCTATTGGCAATACTCTGCGCCGCGGCATCGACGACGGCGACAAAAACGCGAAGAAAGAACCACATTTCACCATCGTCGGCGTAGTCGGCAGCGTGAAGACCGGCGACTTGGCGGAACAGAATCCGGTCGGGCAGGTCTACTTTTTCCATACACAGTGGCCGCATCGCGAAATGCACCTGGTGGTCAAAGCGACTCGCGACGATCCGCAGTTAATCAGTACAATCCGTCGCGAAATCCTCCAAGCCGACCCGGAGCTTCCGCTGTTTGACACCAAGACCATGCCCGAGCGCGTTTCCGCCTCGCTCGTGGACCGCCGCGCGCCGATGATTCTGTGCCTGATCTTCGGCGGTCTGGCGCTGTTGCTTTCCGCCATCGGCGTGTACGGCGTGCTGGCTTATTCCGTGACGCAGCGGACGCGTGAATTCGGCATCCGCATGGCGCTTGGCGCGGAAATGCGCGATGTCCTGGGCATGGTGCTCTGGCAAGGGCTTCGTCTGGCGGGCGTCGGCCTGATGATCGGCGCAGCCGTGGCATTTCTGCTCACGCGATTCATCGCCACCATGCTCTACGACGTCAAGCCCGCTGATCCCACGGTGTTCCTGCTCGGCGCGGCAGTGTTGGGCGCCGTCGCGGCTATTGCATCACTCGTACCATCAGTGAGGGCGGTTCGCATCCGGCCGGCCGTGGCGCTGCGTTGGGAATAGGCGCGCTACTCCAACATCACACCGGCTTGGCCAAGTCCCGGTGCGTTACCTTTGCCCGGTAACCGGCGTCAGCCAGGTTCTTGCGGATCTGGTCGGCCATCATCACCGAGCGGTGATGGCCGCCGGTGCAGCCGAACGCGATGGTGAGATAACTCTTGCCCTCGCGAATGTAGTGGGGCAGCAGGTAGATGAGCAGGTCGGAGATGCGGTCGACGAACTCCACGGTTTGCGGGAACGAGCGGATGTAGCGCGCCACGCTGGGATGCCGGCCGGTGAGTTTCTTGAAGCGCGGGATGTAGTTGGGGTTGGGAAGAAACCGCACATCGAAGACAAGGTCGGCATCGGGCGGTACGCCGTGACGGTAGCCGAAGCTGGTCACGTAGACCATGATCTTTTGCTCGTCGCGCTCACCGACAAACTTTTCGCGGATGAAATCGCGCAACTCATGCACCGTAAACTTCGAAGTATTGATCGTCAAATCCGCCAACTTGCGAATGGGGCCGAGCAGCTTGCGCTCCTGCTGAATGCTCTTGCTGATGGATTGATCGGTTCCCAGAGGGTGCGGACGGCGGGTCTCGCTGAAGCGGCGCACAATGGTGTCGTCGTCCGATTCCATGAAGAGCAGGCGCGTGGGAATCTCGCGGCGAATGCGTGCGTAAATCTCCGGGAAGCGCTTCAAACCCTGCCCCTCGCGGATATCCACTACTAACGCGGCGAAACGGATGGAGGCGGAATCGCGCGTGAGTTCCGCGAACTTGGGGATCAGGCCGATGGGCAGATTGTCGACGGAGTAATAGCCCAGGTCTTCGAATACCTTGAGCACGGAGCCTTTGCCCGAACCGCTCAGGCCCGTGATGATGACCAGTTCGGCGCTGGGCGCGGCGCCCTTGTCGCCTAAACGGCGCTGTGGCTGGTCCGGGCTAGGATGAGCCATCCGGTGTCAGGCTTCCACCAGATCGAAATTGCCATCGCGGCGGCGCACGAGAACCGCCAGGCGGTCGGTCTCGGCGTCGCGATAGGCCAGATAGTCCCGGCCCTTTTCCATTTCGAGCAGCGCCTCATCCAGCGTCATAGGCTTGCGGCGCTCCTGGTGATTGATGCGAAAAATTTTCTTTTCTTCGGTTTCGCTGGAAAGCTCCGCCGGTGCCGGCGCAGTCTCGGCCTCCGCTACGGTTCTCCTTGGCGAGCGCTTTGTGTCCCGCCATTTGGCCCGAACCTTAATGGCCTGCTTTTCGAGCTTCTCGATGGCCGCGTGGATAGCCGTGAACAAGTCGGCATTCTCCCCTAAGCACACCAAGGGATGATTGTGGTAGTTGATCGTTATCTCGGCACGATGCAGGTGCCGCTCATGAGAGAGGACCACGTGGGCCTCTCGTTCGTCCTTCCCGTCGAGCAGTTTCCCAACCTTGTCCATCCGCGCTTTGATCTTCTGAAGCTGCGCGGGAGCCAGTTCCACTTGCCTGCCAGTGTATGTGATTCGCATGTGTGGACCTCCGGGGTCAACCGGGACCAGTCTAGTTCCGGATACGTCGTTGATGGGTGGAGGGGATTTTCATGTCTTCGCGGTACTTCGCCACCGTCCGGCGCGTTACCTGAATGCCCGAGGCTTGCAGCATCGCGGTGATCTGCTCGTCAGTGAGCGGATGGGCGCTATCCTCCTCTTCGATCATTTTCTTGACGCGGCGCTTCAGGAGCAGCAGCGGTGTACCGCTTCCCAAAGGCCCCTGGACGGCTTCGGAAAAGAAGTAACGCAGCTCGAACACTCCTTGCGGCGTGTGCACGTACTTGCCGGCAACGGCGCGGCTGACGGTGGAAGGATGCACGCCCACCTCCTCCGCCACTTCCTTGATCATCATCGGCTTGAGAGAATCCAGGCCCTGCGCCAGAAACTCCATCTGCCGCCGTACAATGCTCTCGCAGACTTTCAGGATGGTCTGTTTCCGCTGTTCGATGTTCTTCATCAGCTGAATCGCCGATGTGTACCGCTCGCGCACGTAATCGCGTACGTCCTTGGTGGCGCCCTGGTCGCGGTCCAGCATCTTCCGGTATTGCGAATTCAGGCGAAGCTGCGGGATCTCCTCGTCGTTCATCTGGATGATCCAGTTGTCGCCGTCCTTGGTGATGTAAACGTCTGGTTCGACCAGACGGGCGCCCGCCCCGGAGTACCGCAGGCCCGGACGCGGATTGAGGCGTTTGATCACCCGCACCGCGATCTCAATATGCTCCGGCGGCCGTGCCAAAACCTTTGCCAACTCGCGCAACTGGCGGGTCTCAACCAGCCGGAGATGGTTAGCCACGATCTGCCACGCCACGCCGCCCTTGGCATTCCGGCTCTCCAATTGCAACAGAAGGCACTCGCGCAGATCGCGTGCGCCCACACCGGCTGGATCGAGCGATTGCACTGCTTTCAGCGCCGCTTCGATTTGCTCTTGCGTGTGCTCGCCCATGGCCGCGATTTCTTCGAGAGGCGCCGTTAAGTATCCGTCTTCATCCAAATTTCCGATCACGGTCTCCGCGGCATCCCGAGTTTCCTCGGACAGGACGCTGACGCTCAATTGCGAGCGCAAGTGATCGCCTAGCGTCAGAGGGGCGGAGAGGAAAGTTTCGAAAGAGGGTTTCTCAACGGATTCGGCCGCGGGACTTTTGTAGCCCGGATCCAGGTAGTCGTCGAAGAACGAGCCGAAGTCGATTTCGTCGAACGGATCCGTCGCCGCCGGAGCTTCCGGGGTTTCCGTGGCTTGCGGCAGTGCGGCATCCAGCAGAGTGACGCCATCCGCCGTCTCCTGCGGAAGGCTCGGCTCAAGCGCAATCTCAGCCGCGGCAATCTCCGCTATGCCGTCGGCAGTGCCATTTGTGCTCTCCAGGATCTGTTGATCGGCAGGCTCGATGCGTTCGGGAGCCTCCAGCAAGGGCTGCAACTCTTCTGGCGTGATCTCTTCCGCGCTATCTTCTGTGGCTTCTTCCAGGACGGGGTTGTTCACGATCTCCTGGTTGATCATCTCCTTCAATTCCAAACGGTTCAGCTGCAACACTGTCACCATCTGGACAAGGCCGGGCGTGAGGATCTGCTTCTGCGCGACCTTCAGTTGTAGTCTGGGCGAAAGCAAACTCATTTCCGCCTCTTATGATAACAAAAGCACCAGCAAGTCCATTCGGCCCGCTGCGTGCTAAGGGCTACGCGCCAAGGGATACGTGCTAAGAGATACGTGCTAACAGATACGGAAAACGCGTTCAACCCAGCAGATCAAGAACTGCTTCCAGTTCGCTGCGTGTGTGCTGATCGCCGATCTCCATGCAGACGGCGATGCCGCGGCGGTAAAATTCACGCGCTTGATCGGGCTTGCCGATTTTTTCCAGCGCCTGTCCGCCGTGATAATAGGCAGCCACGTACTTGGGATTGATCTCGATTAACTTGGCGTACTCCTCCATGGCTTGCGCGTGGTCTCCGGCACTCGCGTACGCCATCGCCAGGCCATAGCGAGCGAAGCTGTCGCTTGCATTCTGCGCGACGAGATTCTTCAAAATGTCCAACCGATTCTCCGCCATCCCTGTGCTACTATACCTCGGTGGCGTGCCCATTTTTCGAGCCTCTCGAACGACTGCGGGAAGCTACAACCCGCGTGCCGCTGGGTGATCTCTGGCGCGGCGTTTGCAGAGTGGAGGGTGCGCCGTATACTCCCGACGATTCCGCAGTCAGCGAACTTTGCAACATGGGTTACGCGCGCGGAAGATGCCCGCGGTATCCGCAGGCAGATGATGGTGACGCCGTCCGCTTCCTGATTGCGCGCGACCGGGATGAGTTGATCCGAATCCAATACGTCGTGGAACGCGATCATCATCCCTATGCGCATGGTGCGCTCGAATATAGCCGGCCGCTCGGCGCCTTTCCCGGCTCTAGCGCGGACGCGTTGCTCACGCGCCAGGCGCTGGCATATGTGACAAGCTATCTCCGCCGCCGCCCGGTCGCGGCTTGACGGATTCGGTCACCATGCAAGGCAAACGCGTTCAGGAATCGCAGTCGGAATACTCAGAACTCGCGCTGCCGAATGACGCCAACGTGCTGGGGCACGTGTTGGGCGGCAAAGTCATGCACCTGGTTGACCTGGCCGGCGCCCTGGCTGCGCTGCGTCATGCCCGATGTCCAGTGGTGACGGCATCGGTTGACCATATGAGTTTTCTGCATCCGGTGCACATCGGAGAGCTGATCATGCTGCGATCTTCGGTGAACCGCGTATTCCACACTTCCATGGAGGTGGGCGTCAAGGTCTGGGTGGAGAATCTGCGAACGGGAGACCGGAGGCACACGTCGTCGGCCTATTTGACATTTGTCGCCGTCAACGCTGAGGGGACGTGTGTGCCAATCGTACCCGTAATTCCTGAAACCGCGGAAGAGAAGAGACGATTCGAAGAAGCATTGCAGAGGCGCGAGTATCGGCTGGATCTGCGACGCAGGCCAAAGCACTAAGCGGGAGTTCCCTTACCGAAAGGACACGTCATGAACGCACCGAATTCATTTATCAACGCAATTGACGATCAAGTAAATGCCCGTCGAATTTTGCTGCATCCGTTTTATCAGCGCTGGACCGCGGGACTTTTGAGCCGCGAGGCGCTGGCTGACTACGCAACGCAGTACTACCATCACGTAGCGGCGTTTCCGACATATCTGTCCGCGGTACACGCGAATACCGGCGACGGAGAAACAAGGCGCGAAATCCTGGCGAACCTGGTGGATGAAGAGGCAGGGAATCCGAACCATCCCGAGCTTTGGCTGCGTTTCGCGGAAGGTGTGGGCGTTGATCGCGAAGACGCACGACGGGCTGAGCTGTGGGGCGAGACGCGGAACCTCATAACGACCTTCCGGTCGATATGCCGGAACGGAAGCACTGCCGAAGGGCTGGCGGCACTGTATGCGTACGAGAGCCAGATTCCGGCAGTGGCGGAATCGAAAATCGAAGGACTAAAAAAGCATTACGGTATCGACAGCGCGCGAACCCTGGCATACTTCGATGTGCACATCCAGGCTGACAAGGAACACGCCGCCGTGGAGCAAAAGCTGCTGGCGCGGTACGTCGATGAGAGCAACGCTGAGGCGGTTGAGAAGTCCGTGGCACAGGTACTCGATGCCCTGTGGGAAATGTTGTCGGGCGTGGAGCGGCGGCATCCTCTAGCGGCTTGATCCGCCCGGAATACACAACAAGTTGTCGATGAGGCGCGTCTTGCCGATCCAGATAGCGCCCGCAATACGCACGGGTTGCGTGATCTGGCCCACGGGCTGCATTTCGTCGGCGGCCACGATTTCGAGGTATTCGACTCGGACCTCAGGATGTTTTTCGAAAACCCGGGCCGCTTCGCGCTTGATGGCGTCCGCACCGGTGGCGCCCAAGGTGATGAGCGACTGTGCCGACCTCAGCGCTTGGATCAGCACCGGGGCGATTTGCCGCTCTTCGACGCTGAGGTGCTGGTTGCGTGAACTGAGCGCCAACCCGTCGGCCTCGCGGACGGTCGGCACCTCCACGATGGTGACTGCCACATTCAGATCGGAAACCATGCGCCGGATTACGGCGAGCTGCTGGGCGTCCTTCTCGCCGAAATAGGCGCGGTCGGGCCTCGCGATGTTGAGCAGCTTGAGCACAACCGTCGCCACACCGCGAAAATGTCCGGGACGGAACTGGCCGCAAAGGTAATCGGTCACGCGATCCACCTCGACGAACGCGCGCTGCGGCCGCGGGTACATTTCTTCAGCGGACGGCGCAAAAACAACATCCACGCCGCGTGCAGCGCAGAACTCCATGTCCGTCGCCAATGTGCGCGGATAGCGGTCATAGTCATCTCCGCCATCGAATTGAATCGGATTGACGAAAATGCTCGCGACCACACAGGCGCATTCCGAGCGAGCGGTGTCGATCAGCCGGGCATGCCCGGCGTGGAGGGCGCCCATCGTGGGTACAAATCCGATGAGCTGTCGTGTTAACCGGACAGAGTCAAGGATACGTTGCAGATCTCCAATGGAGTGAACGAGCTGAACGCTCACTTCCCTGAGCCGGTCGCCTGACGGTCGAGTTGAGGAAACCGGCCGCAGCGGACATCCTGGGCGTACGCTTTGGCGGCCTCGACCATCTGCTCCGCGAGGTTGGCGTACTGTTTTACGAATGGCGGCACGGATTCGTCGTTCAAGCCGAAGGCATCGTAGCTAACAAGAACCTGGCCGTCGCAGTAGGGACCGGCGCCAATGCCAATGGTGGGAATCGTCAGCTCTCGGGTAACGGTTCTGGCGACCTCGGCAGGGATCGATTCCAACACGATTGAAAATGCGCCGGCTTCTTCCAACGCGTTAGCGTCTTCAACGAGTTGAGCGGCTTCTGGTTCGCTTTTGGCCTGCATCCGATAGCCACTTAACTGATGGACATGCTGGGGTAGCAACCCCAGGTGCCCCATCACAGGAATTCCCGCCTCGACCAGCCGAGCCACCACTTCCAGCATTGGGCGCCCGCCCTCGAGTTTCACGGCAGCGGCCCCGCCTTCTTGGAGTAATCTACCCGCATTGCGCACGGCTTCGCTGGTGGTCAACTGATAGGTAAGAAAAGGCATATCGGCGACGACCAGCGCGTGCCGGGCGCCCCGCGTAACGGCTTGCGTATGGTGCAGAACGGCATCCAGTGTCACCGGCAGCGTGGAATCATGGCCTTCGATGATCATGCCAAGCGAATCGCCTACCAGGAGGACATCAATGCCGGCGCGATCCAGCAGGCGCGCCATAGTGGCGTCGTAGACAGTGAGCATGGCGATTTTTTCGCCGCGCTCTTTCTTTTCTTGCAGATCGCGAATGCGCACACGCCTGGCGGGCTCGGCCATTCCGCTTCTATGTTCTCACAGAGCAGAAAACGGTACTACTGGGGCTCCTCTTTGTACATGTACTTTATATTGGGCTTATAGAGAAGTAGATTGGGCTCGCCGTCGCGGTTCACCTTCAAGCACGATTTGTCGTACCACTCAATGACTCCACGGAGCGTTTCACCGTCGCGCAACACGAAGACCATGGGAGTTTTGGCCTGCATCTGCTTGACGTAATAAAAATTTTCAGCGTTGGTCTGATCCGGGGGAACAGGCTTCTTCTGCGGGGCGCGCCGCGGCGGGCTCAGCTGCTCTTTGATCTCGTTAAAGGACGGACGGATGAGTTTTCGATTCGCGGACTCCACAGCTTTACCTTCCTTGATTTCAAAATACTCGGTATCGTTGAGCTCAATCCGGGAGCCTTTGGTGGATCGAGGTGTACGACTTGAAATTATGAATATCACAACGGCGTGGCAGCCGCAACGCGGGGGTGTGTATGGAACAGGACGGTCTGAAGGGGTTGAATTACGGCTGGCCCGCGTGTCCGAATCCGCGCGATAGAAACTTTTAATTGGACCGCCTTCGGCTGGCCGCACTACGCTCGATGTTGGGTCATGGCGTCGCAACTCGATCTTCTGCACCAGATCAGCAAGATTGTCAGCTCCGGTTCCACGCTGGACGAGATGCTGCAAGAGTTGGTGCGGCTAACCGTCGCGGTCACAAGCTGTGATGCATGCCTGCTCTATCTCGCCGAGCCAGATGGCGATGAGGTGCTGCGTGCGTCCCAGCTGCCGCATATCGCCGAGATCGGACAGATTCGCATCAAAGCGGGCGAAGGGGTGACTGGATGGGTGGCGGAACACAAGTCCGTAGTGGCGCTGGACGCCAACGCCTATGCCGACAAGCGGTTCAAGAAGCTCCCTGGCCTGGTGGAAGACACCTATGAGGCATTTCTGTCCGTACCTCTCGTCAGCCGGGGTGAAGTGATCGGCGTGATCAACGTGCATCACAAACAACCGCGCCAGCACCCCAAGGAAGAAATCGCGCTGCTCACCTTCATGGGCGAGCAGATGGGCGGAGCGATCGCAAAGTCGCGCCTACACGCGGAGAATGCGCGATTGCAGGAAGAAACCCTGGAAATGAAGCGCCAGCTGGAGACGCGCAAGCTGGTGGAGCGGGCTAAGGGGATTCTGCAATCCAAGTACAAACTGACGGAGGAGGCAGCGTACTTGCGCCTGCGCAACGAGAGCCGGCGGCTACGGCGACCCATGCGTGACCTGGCAGAAGCAATCATTCTTGCGGAGGACGTCAGCGGTGGATCGAAAATCGGCGGCGGAGAGCCGGTTTAGTGGGCTATGGCCATAGCCGCCCGTTGTCCGGCCAGCAAGGCAGATTGAACCAGCCAGGAAATATGCTGATGTTCGAACGGCGCAGCGCAATAGTCGGTCGCGCCGGCCTCGATGGCGTCCAGCCATTCCGACGTCTCCGGAATTCGACTCACCACCACCACCGGCACTTGCAGGCTGCTCTGCCCGATAGCGGCCAGGAGGCGCTGGTACTCGCTCCGGTCCGAGTTGCAAAACACGACATCGGCCCGGAGCTTCTCCGCGACGGAAATACATTCCAACGTGGAGACGGTCGCATGGAGCGTGCGTCCGGGCTGTGCAACTGCGTCACACAGTTGCGTGGCGAGCGTTGCGTCCAGTCCGTGCAAAATAAAGTTTTGGGTTGAATCACGATCTCTTAACATACGGGTCCTTCCACTCGACTGGGAGAATGGTTGGATCTGCGCGGACCGGCTTCTCATAAGGGGAGGTGACACCACCTACTAGTTACAAGAATAGGATACTAGGAGTACTAGGTCCAATTGAACTTACGAATGGCCGCGATAAGCGGAACAGTTGGGTAATTATCTCGCCGTGTACCGCGATTCGGTGCGGGCGGCAGGGCGCGTTAACGTGCCCGGTTACAAATTTATTACCGGCGGTTGCACAACGAGCACCTTTGGAGTATCTTCGTCATTAACTTTCTTGGTTGGCTGGAGAAAAACCCGATTTACGCAGCCAGCCGGAAACTGCAAGGGGCACGAACATCGGATTTCAGGGGCCCGTTCACGTACACGGGATCAAAGGGAGGGTTGATCATGACGAGAAGCAGCGTGGGAAGTCTGTTGACCGGGTTTCTGGTGGCCGCGTCTATTTCGCCGGTTTGGGGCCAGGCCGTAGCCAATGCGCAGATCTCGGGGTCGGTGGTCGATGCGTCCGGGGCCGCCGTGCCGGGCGCGAAAATAACGGCGAAGCAGACCGACACGCAACAGGAGCGAACCACGGTTTCTGGGACGGATGGCGCCTACGTACTGCCGAATCTTCCGGTCGGCCCCTACCGTTTCGAGGTGCAAGCCAGCGGCTTCACTACTTATCTCCAGACGGGAATCCGGCTTGAGGTCAGCAACGAAGTGACCTTGAACGTCACGCTGCGCGTTGGCGAGGTCAAGCAGCAGGTTGAAGTGTCGGCCGATGCCAGCATGGTGGAGACGCAGAACACTGCGGTCTCGCAAGTCATCGATCAACGTAGCGTTGTCGATCTGCCGCTAAACGGCCGCCAGGCCACGCAGTTGATTATGTTGGCGGGCGGAGCGAACGACGTTGGGCCGGCGAACGGATACAGCGATTTGACGGGGAGCAAGAACTATTTCAGCGCGGACGCCATTTCCGTGGCTGGGGGACAGGCTGATGGCACAAACTACCTGCTAGATGGCGGCGAGCATATGGACACCTTTTCCAATGTGAACCTGCCATTCCCCTTCCCCGACGCCATCCAGGAATTCAGTGTGCAGACCAGCAGTCTCTCCTCGCAATACGGAGTGCATCCCGGCGCTGTGGTAAACGCGATCACCAAATCTGGCACCAACCAGTTCCATGGCGATGCCTTCGAGTTTGTGCGCAACGGCGACTTTAATGCACGCGATTTCTTTGCCCCAACGACGGACAGTCTCAAGCGGAATCAGTTTGGCGGAACGCTGGGCGCCCCGATAAAAAAGGACAAGATTTTCGGCTTTTTTGGATACCAGGGAACGGAGATCCGGACAGCACCGCCTTCGACGATTGCCCACGTCCCAACTCAAGCAGCGATCGGCGGAGATTTCAGCCAGCTTGCATCGGCGGCTTGCCAGTCGAGCGGTACTGCTCGTACGCTGATTGATCCGACGAACGGACAACCCTTCGCAGGAAATGTTATTCCTACGTCACGACTCAACCCACAGGCTTTGAATATTCTCAAGTATGTTCCGGTTTCGGGCGATCCTTGTGGCGAGATCACTTACTCAATTCCCGAGCCGCAAAGAGAGACACAATACATTGGCCGTGTGGATTGGAACCAGAGCTCTAAGCACAATCTGTTTGGGCGTTACTTCTACGCAGATTATGCCAGCCCGGCCGCGTTTAACAACGACTTGCTACTGACCACGCAGCGCGGCGTATTGGATCGCAGCCAATCGGCGACCATCGGCGATACTTACTCGATCAATCCGACAACAGTGAATTCGGCGCACCTGACCTGGACACGCCTTGCGATTACGCGAGGCCCGGCACTCAATGACGTCAATTACACGGACGTTGGTGTAAACATGTATTCACCTGTAAATTTCTTGAACCTCGGCGTTAATGGCTATTTCAACTCAGGCTGTGGCTCATGCGCGCCTGCGTTGTTCGATCAGGACTCGTACCAAGTTGCGGACGATATCGATATGATCCGCGGCCGGCATCACTTCTCATTCGGTGCAGACTATGTTCGGATGGGGTTCAATTACAGAAACAATGTCGTCTCCAACGGATTCTTTGGTTTTAACGGGCAATTCACCGGCGACGCTTTGGCTGATTTCATGCTGGGCGCGCCCAACAGCTTTCAGCAAGGAGCTATTCAGCCGTTTGATGGCCGGCAAAATTATGTAGGCGCCTACGCACACGACAACATTCGCCTCAGCAAGCAACTCAACGTGCAGCTCGGCGTGCGTTGGGAGCCTTACTTGGCTGCGAAAGAGAAGTATAACCGGATGCAGCACTTTGACGAAGCGGCCTTTATCGCGGGCGTGAAAACGGGCCAGTACGTCAACGCTCCGCCAGGCCTGTCTTTTCCCGGAGATCCGGGGGAGCCAAGTGGGTACACGTTCAACAGACCCTGGATCTTTGAACCTCGCGTCGGCGTGGCCTGGGATCCGACCGGTGATGGAAAACAGACCGTTCGCGCCGGCTTCGGACTCTTCTATGACCTGATGCCGACCGCGTACCAGGAAGATCAAACTGCCGACGCTCCCTGGGCCGACGAGCTCAGTTTGCCCAGCCCCGCCGGAGGGCTGTCCAACCCATACGCTGGATATCCAGGTGGCAATCCCTTCCCGCAACCCAGCCCGCCCACCAAAAACCAGGCTTTTCCGCCGGCGGGATTTTACTATACATATCCGCTGCATGCGCATCCCACGTCCGTCTATCAGTGGAACCTGAGTTACGAGCGCCAGTTGGCCAACAACTGGCTGGTATCGGCAACTTACATTGGCAACAAGAGTAGTCACATATGGACGGGGGAAGACATCAACCACGCCGTTTATATTCCTGGAAACTGCGGCGGATCGCCTTGCTCTTCCACCTCGAATACGAACCAGAGGCGCGTACTTTACCTGATCAACCCGACGACCGGCGCCGCATTTTCAGATATCTATCAGGCTGATGATGGGGCGAACTCTGAGTATCACGGATTGCTTGTCAAAGCCGAGCACCGGTTTAGTAACCATTACAGCGTGATCGCAAACTACACTTATTCACATTGCATCAGCGAGGCGGATTTTTCGGGCGACCTCGGTGGCGCCTATACCCAAAATCCCAACAATCGGAACGGCGAGCGAGGTAACTGTGGGTTTGACCTCCGTCAAATCGCCAACTTAACGTTCGTCGTGGAATCACCTCACTTTGCCAACGTGTGGACAAACCGGTTTGCGGGCGGCTGGCAGCTCGCGCCCATTCTTTCGATCCACAGCGGAACATGGTTTTCAGTCCTCGCCGGACTGGACAACTCCCTCTCAGGCGTCGGGAACGATCGTCCGAATGTCGTCGGAAGTCCATATGTCAGAAACCTGAGCACGCAGCAATGGATAAGCCCGGCTGCCTTCGCTCTAAGCCCACTAGGGACATTCGGTAACCTGGGTTCTGATTCGCTGCTGGGACCAGCCTTCTTCGAGATTGATGCAGCGGTGAGCCGCAACTTCGTCATCAAAGAAAAACAGAAAATTGAGTTGCGATTCGAATTCTTCAATATCACCAACCATGTGAACTTCAACGTCCCCAATTTGGACGGCAACATACAGGACCCGACCTTCGGTCAGATTCTGGGTGATGTTACGCCTCGCATTCTGCAATTCGCAATGAAGTATACGTTCTGAGGTCATCTCGGGGGCGCGTTCTCCGCCGCGCCCCCAAACCGCTCGCCGATAAACCTAATCGATTCCCCACCGCGTATCATGGAAACGGGGGTACTGCCATGCCCGTCCTGGAAACTCCGACTCCCGTTGAAATCCGCGCGCCACGCGGGACCACGCTCAGGTGTAAAGGTTGGAAGCAGGAAGCGGCGCTGCGCATGCTCATGAACAACCTCGATCCCGAGGTTGCAGAACGTCCGCAGGATCTCGTCGTTTACGGTGGAGCTGGTAAGGCTGCCCGCGACTGGCCGTCGTTCCACGCCATCGTCCGCGAACTCGAAGCGCTGGGGAACGACGAGACGCTGCTGGTGCAATCCGGAAAGCCCGTGGGAGTTTTTCGGACACATGACGAAGCGCCACGCGTGCTCATCGCGAACGCGAACCTGGTGGGCCACTGGTCCAACTGGGACGAGTTTCGCCGGCTCGAACATCTCGGACTGATCATGTACGGGCAGATGACGGCGGGAAGCTGGATTTACATCGGCTCGCAAGGCATTCTGCAGGGAACCTACGAAACGTTCGCCTCAGCAGCACGGAAGCATTTTGGCGGAACGCTCGCCGGCAAGCTGGTGGTGACGGGCGGCATGGGCGGCATGGGCGGCGCACAGCCCTTAGCGGCGACAATGAACGGCGCGGCGTTTCTATGCATCGAAGTGGATGCGCGACGAATTGAGCGGCGCATCGAGAGCGGCTATTGCGACCGAATCACACGAAATCCGGATGAGGCGTTGCACCTTTTGCACGAAGCGATGCAAACGAAACGCTCTCTGTCCGTGGGCCTGGTTGGAAACTGCGCGGAAGTCCTTCCCGAACTCGTCAGCCGCGGCGTCGTTCCCGACATGGTGACCGACCAGACCAGCGCGCACGATCCGCTGAACGGGTACATTCCCGCGGGCTACTCCGTGGAAGAGGCGGCGAAGCTGCGCGTGGCGGACCCAAAGGAATACGTCGATCGCGCGCTCGATTCCATCGCGACACACGTACGCGCCATGCTGGAGCTGCAGCGCCGAGGATCGATCGCGTTCGACTACGGTAATAACATACGCCGTATGGCCGCTGACCGCGGTGTCGGCGATGCTTTCAACATTCCTGGCTTTGTGCCCGAATACATCCGGCCGCTATTTGCGGAAGGGCGCGGGCCGTTCCGTTGGGTGGCGCTCTCCGGCGACCCGGCCGATATCGCGGCTACGGATCAGGTGGTGTGCCAGATGTTCGCCGGCAATCCGAGCCTGACCCGCTGGATCTCGCTGGCCCGTGAGCGCGTGCATTTCCAGGGCCTGCCCGCGCGCATCTGCTGGCTGGGTTACGGAGAACGCGCACGGTTCGCGCTCGAAATGAACCGGATGGTAGCGGATGGCCGCTTGAAAGCCCCAATCGTCATCGGCCGCGATCATCTCGATTGCGGCTCAGTGGCCTCGCCCTACCGGGAAACCGAAGCGATGCCCGACGGCAGCGATGCTATCGCCGACTGGCCGATTCTGAACGCGTTGCTAAACACTGCCGCCGGGGCAAGCTGGGTCTCGGTGCATAATGGCGGCGGAGTGGGGATCGGTTATTCGCTCCATGCCGGGCAAGTCACAGTGGCGGACGGGACGGCCAGTGGCGCGCGCGCGATCGAGCGTGTTCTGACATGCGACCCCGGAATTGGCGTGCTGCGTCATGTGGATGCGGGCTATGAACCGGCTATCCGATTTGCGCAGAGCGCCGGACTGCGCGCGCCGTCCCTAGAAGCGCCCCGCTCATGAGCGACGCTCTGCTGATCCGCAACGCCGGACAACTCCTGACGTTGCGGGGACCGCAAGCCCCCCGGCGCGGCGATAGCCTGGGCGACCTTGGACTCATTCGCGATGGGGCTGTGCTGATCCGAAACGGCTCCATTGAAGCGGCGGGACCAGCGGCGGAAGTGGAGCAGCAGGCCAGCGAGGAGCACGACGTCACCGAAATCGACGCCAGGGGTTGCGTGGTGATGCCCGGCTTTGTCGACAGCCACACGCATCTTGTCCATGGTCCGCCGAGGCTGCTCGATTACGAGATGCGTCTGCGCGGCGCCGACTACCACGAGATCTCAGAAGCGGGCGGCGGTATTCTCGCCAGCGTCAAAGCAGTGCGCGCGGCGGCGCCTCAAGACCTGGAAGCACAAGCGCGGAGCGCGGTCCGCAACTTCGTGCGACATGGGACAACCACCATTGAGGCAAAGTCCGGCTATGGCCTGGATGAGACGGCGGAGTTCAAGACACTGGTGGTCGTCGCGGCGATCGATGGGCAGCCAGTTGACGTTGTCGCGACGTATCTCGGTGCGCACATCATTCCCGCCGAGTACAAGGGGAACGCCGATGCCTACATCCAGTGGATGTGCGAGGAAATGATGCCGCGCATCCGGCGGCAGCGGCTGGCAACATTTGCCGATGTGTACTGCGACCGAGGCGCATTCACCATCGATCAAGCGCGCCAGTACCTCACATGGGCCCGCGAGCAGGGATTGGAGCTGAAGGTGCATGCCGAACAATTCGAGCACACCGGCGCGGTCCGGATGGCTTGCGAACTCAGCGCCACCAGTGCGGACCACCTGGAGCAGGCAGACGCCGATGATGCGGCGGCGCTCGGGCACTCCTCCACCATCGCGACTCTGCTGCCGGGCTCGGTGTTTCATCTTGGCCTGGATCGCTACGCGCCCGCCCGCCTGCTCATTGAGAACGGCGCGGCGGTAGCGCTGGCAACAGATTTCAATCCCGGCACCAGCCCCACGTGCAACATGTCGTTGGTTCTCTCGCTCGCTTGCACACATATGGGGATGTCGCCCGCGGAAGCGATTTCGGCGGCGACGATCAACGGCGCTCACGCCGTGGGGCGGGCGGAAAGCATTGGATCCCTGGAGCCGGGAAAACAGGCGGATATGATTCTTCTGAACGCTAATGATTACCGTGAAATCCCTTATTGGTTCGGAGTCAATCTCGTGGATCTAACCATCAAGCGCGGCGTGGTCATCTACCGTCAAGGCGAGGTGATGGAAACAGTAGCCAGGGAGAGGGCCGCGGATGCCCGATGATCCGCACTGGCCGCGCGCCAGTGGATGGCTGAGCGGCGAGCACTCTGCCGATCCCGCGTGCCGCCTTGCCGTATTGGGAGCACCGCTACACTTGGGCTCCATCACCCCGGGCCGGGCCGATCTCGCGCCTGCCGCGATTCGATCCGTCTTGCACCGGTTCAGCACCTATGACCTGGAGTTCAACCGCGATCTCAGCCGTATTGCGGCAATCGACCGCGGCGACGTTCCTCTGGCCGATACAAGTCCGGCCGATGCACTCGGTCCTCTGGCGGCTGCGGTGCGGGGTGCGGGCGCTGAAGCACAAGCCCTCGTAATGATAGGTGGCGACAACAGCATCACTCGGCCTGGGTGCCACGGCATGTGCCACGAGCTCGCGCGTGCCGGCTTGATCACGCTAGACGCTCATCTGGATCTACGCGATTTGCATCCCGGGCTGACCAATGGAAATCCGGTGCGCGCTCTCCTGGCGGACGGTCTGCCAGGCGCCCAAATCGTGCAAATTGGCATCCAGCCCTTCGCGAATTCCCGCAAGTACTTTGACGTGGCGCGCGAGGCAGGCATCAAAGTGATTTCTATAGCCGAGGTGCGCGCTATGGGCATCGAGACTGCCATCTCGGAAGCGCTGGACCGGCTGGATCAGGATGTGGAGGCGATCTACGTCGATCTGGACCTCGACGTTCTCGATCGCGCGTTCGCGCCGGCTACACCAGGCTCGCGTCCAGGCGGGCTGACTCCGTCGGAAGTCCGCACTGCCGCCCGCTTGTGCGGCGCTCACGCGAAGGTGCGAGTGCTGGACTTGGTCGAGATCGATCCGACGAAGGACATCGCGGACGCCACGGTATTCGCGGCCGGACTTGCGATGCTTTCATTCGCTTCGGGACTATTGGGCCGCTTTGGCGGCTAAGTGGCCGTCAAACCAGGCGATGGCGCGGCGGACGATATCGCGGCGATGGTCCGGCCGTCCGATCCGATGCCCCTCATTCGCGTAGACGACGAATTGATTTTCGACACCCAATGTCTGCAAAGCGTGCCAGTATTCATATGATTGCGGCAGAGGGCACTCGCCATCGCGCTCGCCAACAACAATCAGCGTAGGCGTTTTTACATTCTTGATAAACGTGATGGGAGAGCTGCGCGCGTAAACCGCCGGATCATCGTAAACCGAAGCCCCGAAATACGGGATCATCCATTTGTCGATGGAGTTCTCGCCGTAGTAGCTTTGCCAGTTGGCGAGGCCGGCGCCCGCCACCGCGGCGTGGAACCGGTCGGTTTGAGTGATGGCCCACATGGTCATGAACCCGCCGTAGCTCCAGCCGGTGATGCCGATGCGGTTGGGATCGACGGGCAGGGTCCGCAACACTTCGTCCACTCCCGCCAGAATGTCGCGCAAGTCGCCGTATCCGAAGTCTTTCACGTTGGCCTTGGTGAACGCTTCCCCTTCGCCGAAGCTGCCGCGCGGATTGGGGCAAAGCACGAAATATCCCGCGGCCGCGAGCATGATGTCGTAGTTGTACGTGTTCGGCCAATGCGAGGTGACCATGCCCGCCGGCCCACCGTGCACGGCCACGACCATGGGATACCGGCGCCCAGGATCGTATTTCTGCGGGTAGAGCAACCAGCCCTGCACGGGAGAGTTTTCACTGGTCCAATGCAGGCTTTTGGCTTCGCCCCAATACGGATGCAGTTCCCCATTGATGCGCGTGATCTGTTTCCATTCGCCGATCGGACCGGCCCACACTTCCGGCGGATTGCTGAACGAATCGCGGATGACGGCCGAGGTCTTCATATCGGGGGTCACCGAAAGCGCCAGCGCGGAGTGCTCGGTCCAGAGTGATTTCACGTCGGGACCGGACGGCTCGACTAACCCAACCCCGATCGCACCATCCGCATTCTCGGTGAACAGAATCTGTCCTGAAGGAAGCCAGCGCAGCCACTTAGGCGATGCTTTGCGATCAGGAGTCAGGTCGCGCGGCTCGCCTCCGGATGCCGGCACTGAGAAAATGTCGCCTCCGTTGAAGCCTGCGTCGCTCATCAGCCCGCCGATAAAAGCCACATTCATGCCATCGGGAGACCAGACCGGATTCGCGATCTGCATCGCGGTTTTCAGAATCGAAGTGGCCTTGCCGCTGTCTACATTGATGGAGTAGATTTGCGCAATCCACCAGTTGTCGTCGCCGGGACCAGGCGCGGCGGTTGCCACGAACCGCTGGCCGTCCGGCGACCAGTCGTATTCATACACGTAAAGATCGGGCGGCGAGACTTGGCGCATTTTACCGGATGCGACGTCGATGATCGCGAGCCGCTGGATGAAATTCTGCTGATTGATCACTCCTGTCTGGGGCGGGACCGGCTCCAGCGGACCAGGAGTATGGGGAGCATTCTCGGTGAACAGGACAGCGATGCTTTTTTCATCCGGCGACCAGGCAGGATTCGTCAGAGCTCCCGTAACGCCGGTCAGCTTGCGGACTTGTCCTCGGCCCAACTCCATGACGTAGAGCTGCGGTTGGCCTGTTTTCTCCGCGTCGGAAAGAAACGCCAGATTCCTCCCATCCGGTGACCACGCGATGGAATTCTCGTAATGTTCCGCCTTTTCCTTGTCAGCCGTCACGCGACGGGGAGCGCTGCCGGGCTTGCGCAGGTCTGCAACATAGATGGACAGCGTCATCGCGCCCGTAACTGGATCTTCGCGGGACTGCACCCAGGCAACGGACGCGCCATCAGGCGCGATTTGCACTTCGCTCACCTGGCGTAGGTGGAACAACGAATCGACCACATCATCCAGGGCCGATCGGGAATTCCCCTGCGCCAGCAAAGAGCAGCCGCCGGAAACAAGCAGGCTAAGCGTACTAACCAAGGTCAATCGCATCGTGAAAACGACTATATCTCACCCGCCGATTGGCCGACAAACAACAGCCGCATACTAACTATCGGTGTTGCAGGCCGCCTTTGATGGGAACACCAGTTCGCAGCAAACAGCGCAGGGCCAGCGAATTTCGCGATGTTAACCAAAAGCGATCTGGATTTTGAGAGCGGGATGGACAAAAATTGGGTTAGAGCAAACCCAGGCTAGTAGCACAGAGTCGCACACTGAGCGATCCGCCGGCTGGAAGCCGCTCCAACTTTCGGCCGGCGCTCCCGTTCCGTATCGATTCCAGGTTTTGTGAAGGAAGAGTGGCCAGCCGCGCCGAACAGCCTTCCCTTGGGAGTGAACCACCGAGAGCCTGCAAGTTGCGGCCAGCCACCTGCCAGATTATCACGACCTTGTTTTTGGCGCTCTTACGCGCCGGCCTGTTCGCGCACGTAGACCGTCCTAGTGGGATACGGCATCTGGATCCCCTCGGCCCGAAAGCGCTTCAATATTCGCTTGCGCAGTTCATGCTGCACGCGGTACTGGTCCGCGAATTCCGACACGGAGTAGCCCAATGTAAAATTCATGGCGGATTCTCCAAAGCCGGGAATCAACTGTACCGAGGGCGCGGGCTCAGCGAGCAGGCCGGCAACCGCTGCCGCTGCGCCCTGTGCTTCCTCGAGCAGCACGCGCTCCACGAGGTCCGGATCGGCGTCATAGCTCACGCTCACTGGAATGCCCAACGACACGCGCCGCTCCGGAAGATAGTAATTGGTGACCACCGCCTGCGCCAGCTTGGAATTGGGAATGATGATCAGGTTGTTGGCGAGCGCGCGAATGGTTGTGCTGCGCCAACTGATATCCGTCACATAGCCTTCCTCACCCGTGTTGAGCTTGATGTAATCGCCGAGCCGCACCTGGCCGGCCACGCTGATGTAAAAACCAGCGAACAGATTCGAGAGCGTGTCTTGCAGCGCCAGCGCCACCGCCAGGCCGCCGACGCCGAACGCGGTCAGAATCGGCGTGATGGAAACGCCGAAATGGTAGAGCAGAATCAGCAGCCCCATCAGCACCACGAACAACTGCGCAAGGTTCTGTGTCAGGGTGGTTACGGGCCGGGCGCCCTGCGAGCGCTCCCCAAAGTGCCGGACCAGGTTCCCCGCCAGCCGCGACGCCATCATGGTGAGCGAGATGATGACCAGGATCAGCAGCGTGCGCTCAATCAGCCGCGTCGAGCGGTCGGGGAGTTCCAGCCATTCGGTGGCGTAGTAGATGCCCAGAATCAGCGACCAAATCATGATGGGACCGCCGAGGGACCGTGTCAGGACGTCATCAACCTTGCTCGATGTCTTCGACGCCCAGCGGTGCAGCGCGCGGAAAAGCAGCCGTTTCACCACGTAGCCGACGGCCAACGTCCCCAGCAGCAGGCAGACAGGAGCCACCAGTTGCAGTGGGTCATGCAGGGCGATTTGCTGGATGGGTTTCATGACCGCTATTGTCCAATGATTTGACGCAACAGCGCGAGCATAGGGGTTGTAGCATTTGAAGATGCGCGCACGGCTCGCCACACCCGATGATGCCGAGGCTATCGCACTCGTCTATAACGAAGGGATTGCCGACCGTACTGCAACGTTTGAAACGCGTCCGCGAACGGCGGAAGACGTGCGCGTTTGGTTCGACGGCAGACATCCAATTGTCGTTGTCGAGCAGGATGGCGCCGTAGTGGCATTCGCTTCCAGTTCCTCCTACCGCAACCGCGAATGCTACACGGGGATCGCCGAGGCCTCTGTATATGTGGCAAGAGTGTGGCGAGGCCACGGCGCAGGACGCATGGCTCTCCAGGCGCTGATCGAGAGTGCCGAGCGAGCAGGCTATTGGAAATTGGTTTCCCGCATCTTCCCTGAGAATCACGCCAGCCGGCGCCTCATTCGGTCCTTAGGCTTCCGCGAAGTCGGAACCTACGAGAAACACGGGAAACTGGATGGCGTTTGGCGTGACGTGATTATCGTCGAGCGGCTGATTGAGGCAAATTTGCAGGATTAACGGATTCGTAGCGAGATCGCATAGTCGCAAGGTTTCTCGGCCGGCAGCTCGACATGCAAGCCGTCTTTGCTGCGCTGCCATTTGAGCTTCGCAGTGGAGCCAACGAGTTCAACACTCTTGATATCTGCTTTGGTATTAGACGCTCCGCTACCAAGCGATTTGATCATGAGTTTGTCATCCTGAGGCCACGCCAGCGCGATCGCGTACAGCGCGTCCTTCTGGGTCGTGAACCGGATGTCTTGAGACGTAAATGGGTGCCCGGCCGTATCCTTAAACGAGCCACCCACCACTTTCGTCGGACCTTCCCCGTATACAGCCCACGGTCTGGACCCATAGATGGCTTCCCCGTTGACGGAAAGCCATTGGCCGAGTTCCAGCAGAATTTTCTCCGCTTGTTCGGGAATGGTCCCGTCGGGTCGCGGGCCGATGTTCAGAAGTAGCGCCCCGTTCTTGCTGACGATGTCCACCAGCTCACTGACCAGGGAATCCGCCGTCCGGAACTTTTCACCTTCGATATATCCCCAGGACTTCTCGCCGATCGAGGTATCAGTCTGCCAGAATATCGGCCGCGGCTTATCGAGCTGCCCGCGCTCGATGTCGAGAACCGCGGCCTTGTCGGGAAAGGACTTGTTTTTGTAGTTGATGGCCACGCCGCGCTTCCACTCCGCGCCGCGGTTGTAGTAGAAGGCCGCGAACTTCTGCAAGTACGACTGGAAGACTGGCTGCTCAATCCACCAATCGAACCAGACCAGCTCGGGCTGATACTTGTCCACGATCTCGGTGGTTCGGGCGAGCCAGTCTTTAAGGTAGGCTTCGTCCGGTTGCGTCTTATCGGGCTTGGCAGGGCCGTACAGGCCGGCGTAGCGCGGATCTTTCACGTCGGAGTCGAACGTCATGCCACCGTTGTAAAACCACCAGTGCTCTGCTCGATGCGACGATGCCCCAAAGTGCAAACCTTCGGCACGAACTGCCGATGCCAGCTCACCGACGACATCGCGCTTGGGCCCCATCTTGGCCGCGCTCCAGTCGGTAAAGCTGCAGTCGTACATAGGAAAGCCATCGTGATGCTCGGCCACCGGAACAACGTACTTTGCGCCGGACTTCCGAAAAACCTCTGCCCAGTGCCGGGCGTCGAAGTGTTCGGCGGTGAATCGCGGGATGAAATCCTTATAACCAAACTGGTTTTGCGGGCCAAACGTGGCGATGTGGTGCTTGAACGTAGCCTCTTTCTGTAGATACATATTGCGCGGATACCACTCGCTCTCGAACGCGGGCACGGAGTACACACCCCAGTGAATGAAGATGCCGAATTTGGCATCGCGATACCAATCGGGCACCTGGTAGGCTTCGAGCGATTGCCAGTTGCCCTGGAATGGGCCCTGCGCGACGGTGTGATCGACGCGGCTCATGGCTTCCTTGATGCGCTCGTCGTACGTTTGCGCGAAGGCGGCCAGACTAAAAGCTAGCAGGCAAAGGCGACTCGGTCTCATGAATGTTTGCAAGTGTATCATCGACGGCGTCTATATTTGTACGAACATCAGGGCGACTGGCTGCGTATACAATTGGCTACAAATCCGGAGGTGTGCTAATGAGCATTTGGCTCGATCTTCGCTACGCTCTGCGGATGCTTCGCCGGGCGCCTTCCTTGAGTGCAATCGTCATTCTGACCCTTGCCTTGTGCATCGGCGCCAATACCGCCATCTTCAGCGTCATTGACGCAACGTTGCTGCGGCCGTTGCCATATCCCGAACCGGACAGAATGGCTGGCATCGTGACGCATTTCCGATACCATGGCGAGGAGGGAGACCAGCGGGGCCAGACGGGCGCCACCTGGGAACTGGTGCGCGATCATGCCACCGATCTCGACGCCGCGGTTTACTCGGATGGCGCGGGTGGCGTCAATTTCGCTTCCGGCGGGACCGCGCAATACGTCCAGCAGCAGCGCGTAGGCGCGGGGTTCTTCCGTGTCCTCGGAGTGCATCCTCAAATCGGGCGGGAGTTCACGCGCGATGAGGATCGCCCTGGAGGTCCCGCGGTCGTTGTTCTGAGCCATCACTTTTGGAGGCGAGTGTTTCACGAGGACGCGTCTATAGTCGGGCGATCCATCAATTTGCGCGGTGAGCCGTATACCGTAGCCGGCGTCATGCCCGAGAACTTCCGTTCCGATGCCGCGGCTGACCTCTGGACGCCGCTGCGCCCTGCGACTACGGGTGAAGGCGGCGGCATGAATTACGCCATCATCGCGCGATTGAAACCGGGCGTCACGTGGGCTCAGGCTGATAGCCAGATGGAAGCGGTGGGTGCGCGCGCCATCGAGGCAATGCACGTTGGCAAGGAGGTTTCGGCGCGGATGCGCCTGGAGACTCTGCAACGGTACGAAACACAGGACACCAGACTCCCGCTCTTCATCGTCTGGGCCGCTGTAGGGCTGGTTTTACTGATCGGCTGCGCCAATGTCACGAGTTTGCTGCTAGCAAGAGGGAACACGCGTTCCCGGGAAATTGCGACGCGTCTGGCGCTGGGCGGAGGACGCCGGGTGGTGGCACGCCAGTTTCTTGTGGAAAGCTTCGTTCTGGCGGTTGCCGGCGGCGTAGCGGGATTGTTGGTCGCCGTCGCCGGCTTGCGTGGTTTGCAAGTACTGGCGGCGGATAGCTTTCCGATTGCCGATGTGAGCCTCAACGCCCGCGTTCTCATGGCGACCGCTAGTCTGGCGCTTCTATCAAGCCTGCTGGCCGGGATTTTTCCCGCGCTCGATGCCAGCGGCGTGGACATCCGCACAGCTCTGACCGAGGCAGGCGCTCGCGGCGTTGCGGGCGCGCGCAAGCGCTGGACGCGGAGGGTGCTGGTGTCGGGCGAGGTCGCTGTTGCGGTGGTCCTATTGATCGGCGCCGGACTGCTGGTCCGCACATTAGCGCATCTTTACCAACTGCGGCCGGGATTTGATCCCGCAAATGTGATCACCGCCAGTTTTTCCCTTCAAGACGCGCGCTATGCTACGGCCCAGAAGGTGAACCAGCTTTTCGATTCCGGCCTGGTGCGCATGCGTGGGCTGCCCGGCGTCGAGTCGGCAGCCGTGGGGCTCAGTTTGCCATACCAGCGCGGCCTGAATGATGGGTTTCAACGTGTCGACGGCCCTGAGGCCGGCCCGGAAGGTCTGATCACCGACGTCAACTACGTCAGCCCCGACTATTTCCGTACGCTCCGAATCCCGTTACTCCGTGGTCGTGACTTCCGGGCGGGTGATGGTCCGAAGTCCGCGCCCGTGGCCATCGTGAACAATGCCTTCGCCAGAAAGTACCTCTCGAAACAGGAAGCGCTGGGCAGGCATGTCGCCGTAGTCGATGCCGCACGTGAGATCGTCGGGCTCGTGGGCGACGTACAAGAAACGGCGGGTTGGGGCGACTTCGGTCCGCTCGGCGCAGTGCCCATGATTTACATTCCGGCATCGCAGACGGTCGACGGTTACTTGAATGTGGTGCATGTCTGGTTTTCGCCGAACTGGGTGGTCCGTTCCTCCGTCCCCGCAGAGGGCGTAACGCGCGCCATGCAGCAGGCGGCGTCCTCTGTAGATCCTCTGCTTCCGATTGCGAGCTTTCGCTCAATGCAGGAGCTTCGCTCACGATCCCTCGGCGAGCAACGGTTCCAATCCACATTGTTGGCCACGCTCTCCGGTCTGGCTTTGCTGCTCGCGGTAGTCGGCCTCTACGGTTTGATGTCGCAATCAGTTGTCGAGCGCAGGCGTGAAATCGGAATCCGGTTAGCGCTTGGCGCGAGCGTTGCCCGGGCGGTTCGCGATGCCGCTATTCCAGGCGTTTCTCTGGCTCTGGCAGGCGTGGTGGCAGGGTGTGTGTTCGCCGGCCTGTCGGTACGAGTTCTGCAGCACTTGCTGTGGGGTGTGAGCACAACCGACCCGCTTACGTTTGTCAGCGTGGCTTTCGGATTGCTGCTGGTAGCGGCATTTGCCAGCCTTATCCCCGCTCTGCGCATCACGCGCCTGAATCCCGCCGACACGCTGCGGGATGAGTAACCCGCCCGTTATTCAGCGATCAGGAGATTTTCGGCGAAAGGCCACTCATGGTCGATCCATCGAGCCTCGCACCGGAACCCCGCATCCGCGGCCATGGAGTTCACTTCGTCGAGAGAGTACTTGTGGCAGCTCTCGGTCCAAATGGTCTCGTTCTCCAGAATCGGGACGGAGATTCCCGCTTCCCGAACGGTCACCACTTGATCCCGCGTCGACCGCAGGTGCATTTCAATGCTCCGCGTCTCAAAATTGAATCGTGCCTCGTGCTCGAACTGTTCGATCACAAAATCCGCGCCGAGTTCGCGATTGATGCGTGCCAAAAGATTGAGGTTGAAGGCGGCGGTGACTCCCAGCGGATCGTCATAAGCCCGGATCAACTTGTCGATCGGTTTTTCGAGATCGGTGCCGAGCAGCAAAGCGTCGCCGGGCTGCAGGATCAGACGGACCTCGCGGAGAAAGTGAACATCCGCCGGCCGGTCGAAGTTTCCAATGGTACTTCCGAGGAACAATACCAGGATATGCTGGTCCCTCTGCCGGCGGGAAGCCACCTCTAACAATCCATCCAGGTATTCGCGCTCGAAGCCAACAATGCTGACGGCATCTATGTCGGACAACTCTCGCCGGCACATGGCGAGCGCTGTGGCCGAGATTTCGATGGGGTAATAGGACGTCGGCCGGTGCCGCGAAACCGCTTCCAGAATCCATCGCGTCTTCTTGCCGCTGCCGCTTCCCAGTTCCGCCACGACCATTGGTCCTGGAATACGCGCCACCATTTCGTGCGCGTAAGCGTGAAGCAGCCGTTCGTCGGCTCGGGTCAGGCCGTATTCCGAAAGTTCGCAAATCGCCTCAAACAGCCGCGAGCCGATGGGATCATACAAGTATTTCGAAGGCAGCTCTTTCTGTCCGGGTTTCGTCAATCCCCGGCACACGTCTGCGGCAAACTCAACGGGGGCATTCGCGATAATGGGGGTCATTCCGGCGTCTCCTCATTACTTACGCAGCGAAATCCCGCGTAGACGTACTGATAGTGCGGCTGAAACCAGTTGCGGAACGAACGGCGCAGCATGCACGCCCCGGTTCGCGTGGAGCCGCCCTTCATCACGTAATGTTTGCCGTCGAAGAAATTGGCGGAGTAGCCCGGGTAAAACGGGAACGGCTGGAACCCATCGAAAGGTTCGAACACGCTGGAGGTCCACTCCCATCCGTTTGCCAGCAGGCCGGCCACATCGAATGCGCTGCGCCCTCGTGGAAATGCATTTACGGGTGATGGCTCCCATTTTTGAAAATCAAAATACCCGTGACGGCGGCCTGGCGCGTCCGATCCCCACGGGTACGGCCGCTCCGACTTCTGGTGAGATCCATAGGCGGCGCGGTGCCACTGCGCCTCGCTGGGCAACTTTTTTCCGGCCCAACGCGCATACGCGCTGGCTTCGGCGTGGCTCACGTAAACGGGCCACTCCGCGGGCAGAGGAATTTCCTCGAACATGGTTCGTTGAAACCATTTCCCATCTCGCCGAAGCCAGAAAACCGGCTGTGTAACGTTTTGCTCAGTCTTCCAAGTCCAATTAGCGGGTGACCACAACGACTTGTCGTCGTAGCCACCGGCATCCATGAACTGCTGATACTGGCCGTTCGTGACCTTGAACTGGTCGATGGCGAATGCTGGAACCGCGACCGAGTGCGCTTCATATTCGTTATCCCAGCCGAACGATGCCGGGTCGTTGTGAGAGAGCCCAAGCGTCGCTGAACCAGCCGGGATTTCGATCGTTCGGAACTCGACCGATCCCGCCGAAGACACCAGCGGCCCATACTGATGGGCTTTGTCCTCGAACGGCAACTGGTGCAGCATGTACGCCAGCGTCTCCGCGTGCATCAGCCGGTGTTCAATCGCCACGTTCAATAACGTAGGTTCGCCGAAGCTATCTAGCGCCGCATCCAGGGTATTTCGCACACGGTTTACGTAACCGCGCACCTCGGCGGGCGAAGGCCAGTCCCCAGGCTGATCGGACGGCAGCCCGCCATCCACCGGATCGATACCAAACGCAAACAACTGGTCGAACTGCGGATGAAATGGCTTGAAACCGGGGAGCCGCGCGCTGAAGAGATTCCAATCGAACGCCTCGAGGTGGCCAATGTAAAAAACAATCCGGTGCCGTTCCGGAATTGGCCGCGCGTAGAGCGCTTCCGGCCTAACCATTTCGAACAGGCTATCGGTCTGGATCCGAGCATCGGCCAGGCGTGTCAATAGGTTATGCTGAACTTCCACTTGTGGTTGGATAGCGAGCATCGGTATTCTCCGCAGCAGCAGCGATTGATTATAGATGACCATTGACCTGTCCCGGCGTCACAAAATAATGAGGAGTCGAGCGGAATAGTACCCTCGGGAAGGCCAGACAAATGTGCCGATTTGACCACACAATCTGCCGTGACCTGGATGCGGCCTGCCGCCGCGAATGGCTGGAGACCAACGGAATCGGCGGTTTTGCGTCCTCGACCATCGTTGGTTTGAATACCCGACGCTACCACGGGCTGCTGGTGGCAGCCACCAAACCACCCGTCGGCCGCATGGTTTTGCTTTCCAAAATCGAGGAAACGCTGGTCATCGACGGACGCCGGGTGGAACTGTCTTGCAATCAGTATCCGGGCGCGATCCATCCGCAAGGGCACCTGCATATGAAGGAGTTCCGCCGCGATCCGTTCCCTGTATTTGTCTACGAAGTGGACGGGTGCATGCTCGAGAAATCGGTATTCATGATTCACGGTGAGAACAGCGTGGTCATACAGTACAAGCTCAAGGACCGGGTGCGGCGCGCTGGCTCACTCGAACTGCGCCCGCTGATCGCGTTTCGCGATTACCACCGCTTGACTGACGAAAACGGAGTATTGAATCCATCGCTGGAGATCGAGAGCGGGAGCGTGCGAATTTCCCCGTACCCGGACCTGCCTTCACTCTATCTGGCTCACTCGAGCGGCGAACTGAATCCAGCCGGATATTGGTACCGCAATTTCGAGTACGCGGTTGATCAGCAACGCGGTCTCGACTTCCGGGAAGACCTATTCCAACCCTTCGTGCTGGTGTTCGACCTGAGTCGCGAACCGAGTCCGGCGGTGATTGCCTCGACCGAGGCTCACAACATCGAATCGGCCCGTGCGGCTCGAACGGCCGAGATCGAGCGACGGGAAAGAATTCTGCTATGCGCCCCGTCTAAGAATCCCTTTGTCGTGGAATTGGCACGCGCCGCCGATCAGTTCTTGGTCCGACGCGGCCAGTTCCATTCCGTGATCGCCGGTTACCACTGGTTCAGCGACTGGGGCCGTGACGCGATGATTTCCCTCCCCGGTTTAACCCTGGCCATCGGCCGTCCCGAAATCGCGAAGAGCATTCTGCTAGCCTTTGCTGCCCACGTGGACCGCGGCATGTTGCCAAATCGATTTCCCGATGCCGGTGAAACGCCGGAGTACAACACGGTGGACGCAACGCTGTGGTTCTTCGAAGCCGTGCGGGCGTACACCGCGTACACCAACGATTACGAATTCGTCCGCACCAGGCTGTACGAAGTGCTCGCGGACATCATCTCCTGGCATGAGCGCGGCACGCGCTATGGAATCCGCGTGGACCGCGACGGGCTGCTGCTGGCCGGCGAACCCGGCGTGCAGCTCACCTGGATGGATGCGAAGGCCGGCGATTGGGTCGTCACTCCGCGGCGCGGCAAGGCCGTCGAGATCCAGGCTCTCTGGTACAATGCGCTGCGCTTCATGGAAGACCTGGCACAAAGACTCGGCCAGAACGCAGATCGCGCACATTTCGGGGCGTTGGCGGATCGCGCGCAACAGAGCTTTCCAGGGCTGTTTTGGAACGAAGCCGGCGGCTGCCTGCATGACGTGGTGGACGGCGAAACGCGTGACGCCTCCATCCGGCCGAATCAGATCTTCGCCGTCAGCCTAGCTCACAAAATGCTGACACCTCAGAAGGCAAGAAGTCTAGTCGAAACCGTCGAGCGCCACCTGCTCACGCCGTATGGCCTCAGGAGCCTGGCGCCGGGCGATCCGCAGTATCGCGGCCGCTATGAAGGCGACGTCCGGAGCCGCGACGGCGCCTACCACCAAGGCACGGTTTGGCCTTGGCTCATGGGACCGTTCATTACCGCCTACCTGGAGGTACACGGTCGAGCGCCGGCCGCCCTGAAGCAGGTCGCGCAATGGCTGGACGAATTGCGCCGCTACATGAACGATGAGAGCGTGGGGCAGATTCCGGAGATCTTCGACGGTGACCCGCCCCACCGCTCCGGCGGTTGCATTGCACAGGCCTGGAGCGTCGCGGAAGTGTTGCGCGCGGCGATGGAGTTGGAAGTAACATAGATCCATGTTGCCGGTGAGAAATCCAACGCGCCGCAGTGTGTTGCAGCAAGCCGGCGGTGTCGTCGCGGCGAGCTTCCACATTCTTCGAGCGGCGGTGCGGAATACCGATATCCGCGTCGAAGACGTCTCAATCGCCTACGAGGATTACAAATACCGTACGCCCATCAAGTTTGGCGGCCACGTACTGGACCGCGCGACGCTGCTTAACGTGAATTGCTCCGTGCGCACGGGCGACGGGCGTATTGCCAAGGGTTTTGGATCGATGCCGCTGGGTAACATCTGGTCGTTCCCATCGAAGGTTTTGTCCTATGAAGCAACGCTTGGGGCGATGCAGGCGCTCGCGGCGCAGCTCGCCAAAATCACCGCGCACTACAAAGACTTTGGTCATCCCATCGACATCAGTTGGGCACTTGATCCCATGTATCGCAAAGCGGCCGCCGATGTTTCGGAGCGGCTCAGCCTCGCCGAGCCCATTCCGCCGCTCTGCGCACTGGTAACGGCAAGCGCGTTCGATGCCGCCATTCACGATGCTTTCGGCAAGGCGCACGGTCTCAATTGCTATCACACCTACGGCCCGGAATTCATGAAGTACGATCTGGGCCACTACCTGGGACCGGAGTACAAGGGGGAATTTCCCAGCCGCTATGTGAGCCAGGAACCCAAGCGCCGGATGCCGGTGTATCATCTGGTTTCGGCGATCGATCCGATCGAAGAATCCGACATCACCAAGCGCATCAACGACGGCCTACCGGAAACCCTGCCGGAGTGGATACGCTACAACGGCCTGACGCACTTTAAGATCAAACTCAACGGTGACGATCGAAAATGGGACGTCGAGCGCGTGCTGCACGTCGACCGCGTCACCACGCAAACGCAGCGGCAGCGCGGCGCCAAGGAGTGGGTCTACTCGCTGGACTTTAATGAGAAATGCCCCAACGTGCAGTACCTGCTGGATTTTCTGCACGAGGTCAAAGAGAAGACTGCCGAAGGTTACGAGCGCATCCAGTATGTGGAGCAGCCCACGGCGCGCGATCTCAAAGCGCATCCCGAAAACATGATGCAGGAGGCGGCGAAGCTGCGGCCGGTCGTGATCGACGAGTCACTGACCGACGTCGAGGCCTTGCTGTTATCGCAGAAAATGGGCTACACGGGAGCGGCGCTGAAGGCCTGCAAGGGGCAGAGCCACATGATGCTGATCGCCTCTGTCGCGGAGAAGCACAAGTTATTCCTCTGCGTTCAGGATCTGACCTGCCCGGGCGCCTCGCTGATTCAATCCGCCGCACTCGCCGCGCACGTGCCGGGTGTCGCCGCCATCGAGGCTAACTCGCGCCAGTTCATGCCCGAGGCCAACCGGGCGTGGGAGAGCAGATTTCCAGGGATCTTTCGCATCACCGATGGAACGATGGACACCTCAGAACTGAACAAGGTCGGACTCGGCGCCGTGGAAGGTTGATCACGCCGTCCGGAAGAGTTCGTCGATCTCAACCTGGTATCCACTTGCCAGGCGATTGGTCTCGTTAGCCATGCCGACCACCGACATCAACTCCGCCAGCATGGCGTCGGTCATCCCGGCCTTTCGAGCGGCGGCGGTGTGTGAGGCGATGCAATATCCGCACTGGTTGGTCGCGCTCACAGCGAGATAAAGCATCTCCTTGGTGAGGGCGTCGAGCGCTCCCGGCGCCATGATTTCCTTAATACTCAGCCAGGTGCGCCGCAAAGTTGCCGGATCGTTGGCCAGCGCTTTCCAGAAATTGTTGATCCAATCCGTCTGGCGCGTGGCCATGATGTCGTCGTAGATGGCCCGCACCTCGGCGGTCGCGTTTTCGTATTCGATGAGTCCCAATGTCGCCATGAGGGCAATCTAACACCCTCGTGGCGACAAAGGCGGGTATCTAGAAGCTAATGCGCAGCGCGAGTTGCAGCAAGCGCGGGTCATACGTGCCGGTGATCTGGCCCAGATTCCCTGTCCCTACCGATATGAAGTTGCACTGAGGGACGCCGTTGACACCGGTGGAGCACCCTGGATTTTCGAACTCGGTGTGATTGAAGAGGTTGAACGCCTCCGCACGGAATTCCGCCTTCCACCGCTCCCCAAATTGAAACGTCTTGGCGAGTGCCAGATCCAGATTCGTCCGGCCGGGACCGCGGATGGCATTGCGAGGCAGCGTCCCGTAGGTTCCCTGACCGGCGGCGTGCGGCGATCCGTCGCCTTGCGGAAGAGTGAAATCGTTGGGACTATACCAGAAGTTCCCCGTGACGGGTCCGTTGGGCGTATTGATGGTCTGCGTTTGCTTTGGATTGAGAATCTGCACACGGGATGTGGTGAGGTCCGCCTGAACGTTACCCGGGTCTCCGGCGCCGGATGGGCCCGGATCGGTGGGGTCAAAGCTTGAGAAGCCGGCACTTACGTTGATCGGGAAACCTGTGCGCCAGCTCAATATGGGATATAGGGACCATCCTTTCGTCAGGAGTTTAGGCCCGCCGCCAAACCAACGGTCAAACGGTAGGTCCCAACCGCCGCTGAAAGAGAACCGCTGGCGAACGTCCTGATCCGAATCGGCCCGGAACTCATTGTGGTTGTAATAGGGGACCACATTACTCCGCTGGCGAAAGCCAGACGCGTTGTCGATGCTGTGCCCCCACGTGTAAGCAAGGGTGAAAAACGTATTTCCGATCCCGCGCGAATCCGCAAATTGGCGCGTCAGGCTGGCTTCGAACGCGTTGTAAACTTGGTTGACAATGTTGTCGAATGTATCCAAATATGCGAATCCGTTGCTGGCGGTCAGACCGTATTCGGCATTCAGGAGCCGGTTGGTTGTCCCAAGGATCATCGGATTTTCGTCGACTAGCGAGGTTAGACCGTGGGCCGAGCTACCGACGTAGGTTAGTTCTCCCACAAGGCTGTGCGCCAATTCCTGCTGCAGGCTGAAACTGTAGTCATACACATATGGCGTGTAAATATGCGGGTTCACAAGGAATACCGAGCCGATTCCAAACGGGAGCGCGCCGATCGCGTTAAAGTCAACGTTTTTCGACGGCGGCCTGGATGGGAATGGGTCTGCGATTCCAGCGGCGGCATAAGGATCAGAAAGGTAGTTCAGGGGGCCGGTGGGATTGGCCGAAAGCGGGTTGAGCGCGAAGCCCACGGCACCAAAGAAGGGCGCCTGCCCGTTGAATTGCAGGTTGTCTTCGCCCTTCAAGATGTCGTAGAAAACTCCGAAGCCCGTGCGGATGCTGGTTTTTCCATTGCCGAAGACGTCCCAGGCGATTCCCACACGCGGCGCAAAGTTGTCCTTATCCGGAAAGTTGACTCCACGTGGAGCTCCGGGATCTCCGGGGAACAATACGCCAACGGGAGCGTTCACGAAGCGCTGCGACTGTTTTCCGGGAATGATCGAAAACGTGCGGCCCTGCGTATCCAGTTTCGGCGTGGCGTATTCATAGCGAAGACCCAAGGTCAGGGTAAGGTTCCTGCGCATGTGCCACTCATCTTGAGCAAAGAAATCCGTATGCTTGGTGCGGATATTAGACGGCGCTGCTCCATACTGCGTAAAGGAGTCTGGCAGGCCAAAAAGGAAATCTGCCAGCGAATTTCCGGACCCGATGCCGCCACCGGTTCCGGAGATGTTGAAGGACCCGTCTATGATGAAGTCGTACACCGTGTTGCCCTGATAGGCGGAGAAGTCTGCGCCGAACTTCCAGTTGTGACGCCCGCGAATCCATGTGAGAACGTCCGAGTAAATATACGTGGTGTTGTTGAACGTGGTTGGCCCGCTGTAATCGAACCCAGTGGCTAAACCTGACTGGAATGATAACAATGGAGGACCAGTGGCGTTATCCGAGGGGATATTCATCCCGAGTTGGGACGCCGTGGGCAGCTTCGCTGCCGGCGCGGCTTGCAGATCGTGAGATCGCTGCACGGTCACGCGTGCTTCGTTTAATAGCGTGGGGGAGAAGGTTTTCGTGTAGACGACGTTGCCAAAGTACTGGGCGAAGAGAGTTGTGTCTGGGTAGCCAGGAACATCGGCGGCAATCGTAAACGGACTGAGGGTTGGGTTCCGGTTCCACCCTAATGTTCCGGACAGCCGATCATTGGGCGTAATCAGATAGTCGATCTTCCCAGTCAGTTCATTACGGTTGTCAGTGGACGCGCCTTCGGGAGTCAGCAAGCCTGAAGCGGTACTGGGAAGCAGCCCAGCCTTGATGTAAGCCTGTGCGACCGGGTCGATTCTAGTGGGATCAATAATGGCCTGTGCTGCCAAGGTCGGGTTGGGCTGGAAGTAGGGAAACTGCTGTAGGAATTTAGACACAAGAGTATCCGGACTGCCCCCCGCCGCCTGCGAAAAATCGCCGTTGAGCTCAGCCGGTGTATAGATCGTTACGGTTGGGTTGGACGCCGTGGCCGATTGGTGCTGGCCTTGATAACCCACGAAAAAGAACAACTTGTCGTGTCCGTGAATTACCTTTGGAATCGTGACTGGCCCGCCCAGCGTAGCCCCGAATTGGTTCCGCTTTAGGATAGGCACGGGCAGACTCTGCTGGTTGTTCAAGAAGGTGTTGGCATTGAAATCGTTGTTGCGGACAAACTCAAACAAACTGCCGTGAAGGTCGTTGGTACCCGACTTGGTCACCACGCTGACGATTCCGCCGGAGTTGCGGCCGTATTCGGCCGTGTAGTTGTTCTGGAGCACTCGGAATTCCGCTACGGTATCGGGGTTGGGATTGTATACAACGCTATTGTTAGTCAAGTCGTTGTTCATTCCGCCATCCAGCAGGAAGGTCACGGAATCGGACCGCCCTCCGGCCACGCTGTAGTTACCCGCTGAGCCGTTGTCTGGATTTGTCTCGACGACACCCGGAAGGGTGAGGGCGAGGTCAAGCACGTTGCGGCCGTTCAGAGGCAGTTCCTGGACTGGCCGGCCGGTGACGGATTGGCCGATGGTGGAGTTGACGGTTTCGACGTTCAAACTCTGGGATTCAACGACGATCGTTTCACTTGTTTTGCCGATGGCCATAGGGATGTCCACGCGCAGTGTCTGGTTGATCAGCAACTGGTGGGGGTCAGTAATGACCTTCGTGAACCCCTCGTGTTCCACCGTGACGCTGTAGTTACCGATCGGTAGATTGAGCACTTGATAGGTTCCGTCCGATCCCGCCGTGGATTGACGAGATTCGTTGGTGGCGACGTTGGTAACAGAGATTTTGGCGCCTGGAATGACGGCTCCTTGCGGGTCGGTGATCACCCCGGTAATGCGCCCGTTCGCGTTTTGTGCGAATTCGCACACAGACGCAAACAACACAAGCAGAATGCAAAATGACAGACGTTTCACGAAATTCCCCCAAAACGGCTTGGTGCAAGCCGCGATTTACAATTGTTACGACCGAGTAACCCAACCCTATCAGAAGAGAGTTTTCCACGAGAGAAGACGGAATGCAAGGCCCATTGACGTAACTTTTTGGCTGGACCCACGCAAGGGTGGTTAGGGGTTGGATTGGCCGGGGCGAAACGCGATGGGGCGCGGTGCGTGCAGCGCGGGGAACGCTGTTACAAGAGGCTACACTCGGTTTGATTGAGCTTCAAAGCCACGGCTTCCAGCATCTCATGGTAGTTCAGCCGGCTGGTGGAACTTCCTGGGGGCAACAAGCGATCAATCCGAGAAGGATCCCAGGCTGGCTCGGGTCCCACGGTGTGAAAGCCGCTGACGCTAGCCGCGGTGCAGGCCGCCTGAACCAGCAGACGTGGCCGCGGGGTCTCGCGGGTGACCTCTTTGTGGTGATTGCCGATCACGTCTCGCAACATCGTTGGGAAATTCCAAGACTGAGCAAGACTCTCCCCGATCTGGCAATGATCGGCATCGCACAGCTTGCGCTCGGCCTCGAGTTGGTCCAGGCCGCCGGTGAGAGCCTGGTCGATGAATGCCGAGTACTCGTGCGGGAACAGCTTGAGCAGAGCAATGCGCCCGATGTCATGCAGGATTCCGGCCGTATAGGCGGCGGGCCGATCGACGCCACAGGAATCGCTCAACTGCTCGCACCAGAGCGCGGTAGCCAGGTTGTGCCGCCACGCGCGATGTAAGAACAGGTTGTCGCCATGACCCATGTAGTTCTTTATGGCGACGGTAATCACGATGTCGCGCAGCCGGTCCGCTCCCACGACGAACAGTGCTTGCATAATACTCGCAATCTCGTACCGGCAGCCGAGCAATGCCGAATTCGCCACACGGAGCACCTGGCTTGATAACGCCGCATCTACGGTAAGAACCTGAGAGACTTCACGAAAATGAACACTCTCTTCGCTGATGAGCCGGACGAGTCTGCACGCGGCCGGCGAGAATGGCGGCAGGGCCTTGACTTGGGACGCACGCCCAAGGTGAGTACCGGGATCGGATGCAGTCAAAACAATGCTCCCTAGGTGTTTATCGGCGCGGATAGTACAAAGCTTTAGTGCGGGTCAGCTTAAAGCCACGGCGCATTTCGTCCGAATTAGATGTGAGGCCGGCCTCGCTCCGGGGCGCATCGTGTGAAGTCTGTGAAAGCGCCTGGACCTGACGCCTCGAAACGGGTATGTGGATGACGCTTGTGGTAATTCTGACGGGTTTGCTGACGGCGCAAACATTGGCCTTCGTCTCCTTCTTGCGACGTGAGAAGGCCCGGCGGGCATTGGCCGAGCAGGATGCCGGCGAGTGCCGCGTGCGGATGGTCGAGATCCAAAAACTGGCCCGCATCGGCAATTGGGAGTTTGATCTCATCAATGACCAGATCCGATGGTCGGCGGAGACATTCCATATCTTTGGGCTACCGCCAGGCTCGGAGGAGCCGGAATTTGCCGACGTACTGTTGGCGGTGGATCCGGAGGACCGGCCCCTGTTCGATCAGGCCATCGAGCGCGCCATCTCCGTGGGGCAGCCTTACAGGCTCGACTTGCGCATCCGCACACCGGATGGAACCCAGAAGTTCATTAACGCTAAGGGCTCGGCGGTATACGGAGAAGTTGGAGCGGTGGTACGGCTCATCGGAACCGTTCTGGACATCACCGACCGGAAGCGAGAGGAAAACAGGTTGGCTGAGCAAGCCAGGCGCAATACACTGACCGGCTTGGCCAATCGGCGGCATTTCTCCAGCGAACTGGAACACGAAATCCGCGCTGCGCGAGAGGCCACGCACCCGTTGTCGCTTTGCATGTGCGACATCGACAAGTTCAAACACGTGAACGATCATTACGGACACGGCGCTGGCGACGAGGTGATCCGGGCGCTGGCCCGTTGCCTGGCCGACGGAGTGCGCCGGGGCGACCTCGCCGCGCGCTGGGGCGGAGATGAGTTCTGCATCCTGTTCCCCGGCACTGGCAGCACCAGCGTTCAGATCTGCGTCGAACGGATCCGGCAGAAGTTGGAGTCGCTGGTCTTCACCACCGAAAAAGGCCAACAATACTGCGTCACGGGTACCTTTGGAATCGCGGAGCTGCGGCCCGGAATGAGTAGCGCCGATCTGGTCGAATTGGCGGACCAGGCGCTCTACCGTGCCAAGCAGCAGGGCCGCAATCGCCTGGCCCTGGCGAGCTGAGCCAACCCAATCACCATCCAACCGCGAAAAGATTTCCTGATACGGCCGGAAAAACCGCACGTCTGTCTGTTATCCCTATAGCAGAGCGTCGGGAATGCGAAGAATTTCTGGAGCAGACGGGCTGTCGCTGGAGGCGCCGGAGAGCGTGCTGGAACTGGATTCCCTCAACGGACCGTGCGACGCCTCGGACCCGAAGCGGATCGCGGCGGCACTGTTCGAGCAGCAGCGATTGTCCGTTTTCCGCTATCTGGTGAGCCTCGGCCTGCGCCCCCAGGTGGCCGGCGAAATCGCTCAGGAAAGTTTTCTGCGCCTCTATCGTCATCTGCGAGCACGCGGCAGGAACGAGAACTTGCGGGGTTGGATTTTCCGGGTCGCCCACAATCTGGCGATGAACGAATTGAGACGCGCCGGAACAGCGGAGGCAGAGCCACCGGATTCTGAAGTGGATCCTAATGGCGACCCCGAACAGGCGCTGCTGCAAAAGGAGCGGATACGCCGCATGCAAGCCGCCATCAGCATGCTGCCGCGGCGCCAGCAGGAGTGCCTGCACTTGCGCGCCGAAGGACTGCGGTACCGGGAGATCGCGCACGTGCTGGGAATCGGGATTTCGAGCGTGGGCGAATCGGTGCAACGGGCCCTGGTGGTACTCGCGAGGACATGCCATGAGTAACTCGGGTGAGAATTGCTTGACGGACGCCCTCCTGCTGCGGGTTCTGGACGGAGAATTGCCGCCGCCGCAGACGTGGCAGGCGAAATTGCATCTTGAGAGTTGTGAATCCTGCCGGGCGCGGCTGGATGGACTGCGATTGGTCTCTTTCCGTGTGGCGGAGCTTCACCGGATTGCCTTGCCGCCGGATGTGGCCAGTGAGTTCGCGGCGCGGCTCGATCAGGAGGAATCGCGGGAGCAGGATGGGACGTGGCGGCAGTGGTTCGCTCGTCCGCGGCCCGTGTGGAGGCAGCTTGCATGGGGCGGAGCGATCGCGGTGGTGATTCTGGCGGGCCTCAGAGTGCGGACTGCGCAACCGGGAATTCCGGCGCGACAGATCGTGCGTCCGCTGCCGCCCGCAGTGGCGCCACCCGCTCCGCAGCAGCTTGTAGCCGAAATTCCCGCGCAACCGGTCCGGCGCACGCGGCACATCGTGAAGAAGCACGCATCGCGAGAGCCGTTTTCTCCGTCGGCACGCCCGGCCGTTCGTGAAGTTGCGACACCGTTCTTCGATCTGCCCTTCTCGGACGCTGCGCTGCCGCTGGATCAGGCCACGGTTATTCGTGTGGAACTGCCACGCTCCGCCCTCGAGCTGGCAGGCCTGCCAGTGGATGAGGATCGGCGGAACCAGCGCATCCGGGCTGACTTGGTTTTGGGCGCCGACGGTCTTGCGCGCGCCATTCGTTTTGTGGAATAGAAGTTCTCAACAGAAAGGGAGTTTAGCTAATGATCGTTCGATTGCATTCGAGCTTCTTTATTTTGGCGGCGTTGGGCGGCTGCGCTTATGCGCAGGAGACTGCACACGTCATGGTTGGCGGCGGCGATGTCCACTATTTCAGTATGCAGGCAGGCCCCGGCGACAAAGTCGTCAAGGGTGCGCCTTACACCGCCGAGGCTGTCACCGAAACCGTACAAACGTTGGCCAATGGCACACGCATTAGTCACAAGAGCACGGCGCAATTGGCCCGCGACAGCGAAGGGCGTACACGCCGCGAACAGACTCTGGATATGGTGGGGCCATGGTCTACGAGCGGCGAAGCGCCGAAGTTCATCATGCTGAACGATCCCGTGGCGGGAGCGAGCTACCACCTTGACCCTAAGACCAACACTGCGATGAAACTGCCATCCGCGAAGGGCGCGATGCCCCCACCGCCAGGCCCAGTGGCACAGTTTTTCCTTGCGACGTCAGTGGATGGCCCCGCCGCAGACGAAGCCATGGCGAAAATGAAAGCGGAAGGTAGAATGACCGCCGCGGTCTCGGCAGGGGGAATGGCTGTGGGTCCAGGCCCGGTATCACTCTTGAAAATGCACGAACCCGGTGACGCGAAAAGTGAATCTCTCGGCCGGCAGACCATCGAAGGGATACCCGCAGCCGGCACGCGCACAACGCGAACGATTGCCGCCGGCGCCATTGGCAACGACCAGCCCATCGAGATCGTCTCGGAAACCTGGTACTCCTCGGACCTACAAATGGTGGTCATGAGTAAGCACAGCGACCCGCAGATTGGTGAGACATCTTATCGACTCACGAATATCCAACAAGCCGAGCCACCACATTCTCTGTTTGAAGTGCCCACGAACTATACCATTCGCGAGGAAAAGCCCGTTATCCTCGAACAGGCGCCCACCGGCACGACCTCGAAGTAACTTGCCAGATTGGGGCACGGGTGATCCTGCCCGTGCCTCGATTCGCTGCCTGCTGAAAAATCCCACAGAAACACCCAACAATTCACACTTATTGCTCAGTTAACGTGCCAGTGCATTCGAGAATTCATCATTCCGTCACTATTGCTTAACTTTTCGACGATAGACTACAGGTTCGAAATCGTACAAGCCAGCCCCCGAGGTTTCAGGAACAGGAGTAAACCTATGCATCGTCGAATGAGAAGACAAGTGTGCCCAGCCGCGGTGTTAGTGCTGGCCGGATGGATGATCGTTGGCATCACGCCCCTGGCCGCGCAATCCACATACGCCACCATCAATGGAACGGTAACGGATGCCAGTGGCGGCTTTGTTTCCGGTGCGAAGGTCGAAATTCTGAACCAGGGGACTGGCATCACGCGCAGCGTGCCCACGGATGCGGCCGGCAACTATGAATTTTTGAACATGGATGCGGGAACCTACACCATTACAGTCTCTGCGGCCAATTTCACGACGACGAAAGACAAAGATTTGATTGTGCCGGCTCGTGAAACGCGTACGGTCCCGTTCCAATTGCAGGTTGCGGCAGGTAACACGCAGGTTGTGGTCGTCGCTTCGGAGGCAGTCATCAGCGAGGACCAGACCCGGTCCAGTTCGACTTCAGGAGATGAGATCAACTCGCTGGCGCTAAATTTTCGTGCGACGCCGAATCCGACCCCGCTGCAGGTAGCCCCACTCTCAGCGGGCGTGCAGTCAGACTCCAGCGGCAACCTGACTATCTCTGGCCAATTACCGACAGCAACGTCATTTTCATTAGACGGAATTTCCACGCAATTGCCGCGTTACGGCGGGCCCACTAAGGACCTGTTTCCGTCAGTTGAAGGCATCTCCGAGTTTCGCGTCAATTACGCGGGCAACGGTGCCGAGTACTCGCAAGTATCGGACATCACGGCCATCAGCCGCAGCGGCACGAATGACTACCACGGCACCGCCTATTGGTACTTGCAGCGCAAGAGTTTCGATTCAGCCGACCAAATCAGCGGCATCGTTCCGAACGGTAGCGCGAATACTGCGGGCGCCTCCATCGGCGGGCCGCTCTCGATTCCGGGCGTGTACAACGCCAAGGACAAGACGTTCTTCTATTTCGATTATGAAAGCGTCCGGCTCAGCTCGAACACGCTGATTAGCACCAACACCATACCCACCCAATGGCGCACCGGCGATTTCTCAGGCGCGGGCGCCACCATTGTGGATCCGACCACAGGTGCGCCATTCCCGGGAAATATGATTCCAACTAACCGTATCGATCCGATTGCGGGAAAGATTCTGCCGCTTTTCTTTCCGACTCCTACCAACTCGAGTGCTAATCTGAACGCTTTTAACCTTGTCCAGTCCTTTCCAGGCACTTACCAGTCGGACGATTTTGACGGACGGCTAGATCACAACTTTTCTCCCAATCAGAAGGTTTGGTTCCGAGTCACTCAAAAGACCATTCCCGCCGTTGGTACGGACTCCGGAATTGGAGCCGGAGGAGCGGGCGATACTTCTTACAACCCGCTGATGGGATCATTTACAACAGACTCCGACCTATGGAACTTCGCCGGCTCTTATGTTTGGATTGTGCATCCGAACTTAATCAATGAGTTTCGCATGGGTTATTCACGCGCTAATTTTGTTTACAGTTACCCGCAAGCGAAGCAGGGGGATTCCATCATCTCCAATCTTGGAATCACCGGCCTTCCCGGATCGCCGAAGAACGGTCTCGGCGGTGTCCCGGTGTTCTATATAGGCGATCTGCTGGGCGGGGCCACAAACCCGTACGGACACCCTCGCGTAAATCAGAATGGAGTTATTGAGGTTGGAGACGGCCTATCTTGGGTGAAGGGGCAGCATAACATGAAGTTCGGTGGAGAATTTCGTAGATTGAACTACCTGGACAACATCACGTTCAATTTAGGAGATGAGTACGGCGACTACGAGTTTTTCGGCGGCTTCACCTCTGGCGCGAAGACAAACTCCGACGTCAACGGCGCCGCCGATTTCCTCCTCGGGCTTGTTTCGGACGCGCAGCAGGCCCAAAACGGACCCAACGGCAAACCCTTTGGATATCACTATGGCTTTTACGGACAGGACGACTGGCATATCAGCCGAAATCTGACCATTAACTACGGCCTTCGCTATGAAATCAACACACCGTTCAACGATGAGACTCATCAGCTTGGTCAATTCATTACCAGTGTCCCCGGTGGCGAACTCGCGGTGCAGGGACAAGAGGGTTTATCTCTGATCAATCCCCTGTGGCGACAAGCCGTCGGCAACACACCTTTCGTGACCAACAGCCAGGTCGGCCTGCCCATTACTTTGCGCAATACCTACACCGGCAATGTGCAGCCTCGTTTGGGAATCGCCTGGAAGCCATTCAACAATGACAAGACCATCATTCGCGCTTCCGCTGGTACTTACTCCGTGCCCGTGCTTGGCGCTGTCTTGTACTCGCTGCTCGGCGTGGATACCAGTTACTTCGCGGATTATCCCTCTACCGCCACCAATGTGCGCACGTTCGAGGATGTGTTCGGTGGGACTGGCACCGTGGGAGTCCACCCTGGGTACCGCCGCGCCAATTCGATCAATCTGAAAGATCCGCGCGTCGAGCAATGGAACTTCTCGCTTGACCACGACATCGGTTTCCACACTGTGCTCCGTGCCAGTTATACTGGTTCACACACTTATAATCTGATCTATAGTCCGGATCTAAACCAGATCGCCCCTAACACCGTGGGTTACGCGGCACTTACTGCGACCCCTGCGCTGAGGCAACAGAATCTACGTTACCCGAATTTCCGTGAAGTTCTCACCCGCGCTAACGGACCGAGCGACAAGTATGACGCATTGACTCTGGAAGCCAACCGGCGGTTCGGGAACAACTTGACCTTCCAGACTAATTACACCTGGGCGCACAATGACACGAATGCGCTCGGTGCAGCGCCCAACTCCTCCGTTCCCTTGGGTGGCCAGGGTGACAACGGAGACAATGTACTCAACTACTACAATATCCAGTCTGATACGGGGAATGCTTACTTCAATCCCCGGCATCGCTTTGTGAATACGTTCGTCTACACCTTGCCCTTTGGCCGCAGCCAGAAGTTTATGGGTAATATCAGCCGCGGTGCGGATCTTATCGTCGGCGGCTGGGGACTAACTGGCGTTACCGTGCTACAAACCGGCCAGTGGCTGACTCCGTATTTCCCGAGTGGCTTGTCGGATTCCTCGGGCACGTTCCCCACCAGCCGTTCGGTTGCACAATCGCGGCCCGATTGTGTCGCCGGACAGTCCGGTTACGTCTCCAATCCAACCGTTACGAATTACTTCAATGTAAATGCCTACTCGGTTCCTGGGGCCAATATCGGCCGCTTCGGCACGTGCGGTGTCGGCATTCTGCAAGGTCCGGGCACCGCGGTGTATTCCATGTCGGTCGGCAAGACCTTCAACCTCGATGAACGGTTCCATGTGCGTTATGAGGCTCAGTTCGCCAACCTGTTCAACGTCGAGAACAAAGCCAACCCCAGCACCAACATCGCCAGTGGCTCGTTTGGAACAATTTCGCAGAGCCAGACAGTCGGACAGGCCGGCCCGCGCACCATTCAGATGATGTTGCGCATGTCATTCTGATGACATGGTCATCCGGGAGGGTGGCCGTAACTCATGCCGGTACACCGCGCGGACGTAGCCATCGTGGGCGCAGGCATTCTGGGCCTCGCTCATGCTTACAAGTTCGCGCGAAAGGGCCGCCCAGTTGTCGTTTTCGAGCGGAATGGGAAAGCTGAAGGCGCGTCAATCCGAAACTTCGGCATGATCTGGCCGATTGGCCAAGCTGCCGGTGCGACGCACGAACTGGCGCTGCGCAGCCGCGAAATTTGGCTCGATGTACTCCATTGTGCGCAGCTGCCTTACTTAGCGACGGGCTCGCTTCATGTGACGTATCGCGACGATGAAGCGGCCGTCGCGCGCGAGTTCAGCGAGATTGGCCCGGCCCACGGATACAGGTGCCAGTGGCTCTCGGCCGACGCGGTCCTGTCGCGTAGTCAAGCCGTGCGACCACAAGGGCTTCTTGGCGGACTCTGGAGCGCGCTCGAGTTCACAGTAGACGCCCGTTCCATCCTCGCCAAGCTGCCGCATTTTCTCGCCGAGCAAATGGGCGTGCAATTCCGCTATGGATGCCCGGTGCGCTCCGTGGCGCTGCCGCGGATCGAAGCGGGAGAAGAGCAGTGGGAAGTGGACCAGGCAATCATCTGCAGCGGGCACGATTTCGAAACGCTTTTTCCCAGCCTGCTCCGGGCAACCGGTCTCACGCGATGCAAACTGCAAATGATGCGCACTCTGCCGCAACCAGACGGGTGGCGGTTGGGGCCGTCGCTCGCCGCGGGGCTAACGCTACGGTTTTATCCCGCGTTTGAGATCTGCTCTTCTCTGCCCGCGCTCAAACAGCGAATTACCGCCGAGACGCCGGAATACGACCGTTGGGGCATTCATCTGCTCGTTTCGCAAACCGAGCAAGGTGAGTTGACGCTTGGCGACTCGCACGAATACGGCGAGACAATCGACATTTTCGACAAAGCGGCGATCGACCGGCTGATACTCGACTATCTGGGCACATTTCTCAAAGCGCCATCTCTGGACGTGGCCCAGCATTGGCATGGAATCTACGCCAAGCATCCCACGCAACCCTTCGTTTCGCTGTCTCCTGAACCGGGCGTTCGCATCGTCACGGCGACCGGAGGTTCAGGCATGACCCTTTCCTTCGGCATCGCCGAGCAAACCGTCTCACAAATGGAGATCTAGCCTGTGGGAAACACTACCCTGGGCGCCGTGATCGAAGTGGACAAGCTTTCATTTGATCCGAAGCGCATCACAATTCATTGGAACGACGGCCATAGAAGCATCTACGATGCCGTTTGGTTACGAGACAACTGCCCTTCCGATCGCGATTCGCGAACCGGGCAGCGCCTGGTGGACATCGCGGATCTGCCGGAAGAACCCGCGATCGGCGCCGTCAGTCAGAATTCCGGCGCCGCTGTCCTGATTACCTGGCGCGGCGAGCCGAAGTCCAGTTGGTATCCGCTGGAGTGGCTGCGCAAACACTGCTATTGCGTTGAACACAGGCAGTCGCGGAAACGCGCGCCATTCGTCTGGCGAGCCGATCAGAGCGGTCACCTGCTGTGGATGAAATACGCCGAAGTGCTTGCCTCGAAACCAGCCGAGGCTCGGTGGCTTCGAGCCATTGCGGACCAGGGAATCGCGTTTCTCCGAGGCGTCCCTACGCAGGATGGTCACGTGCTCGAAGTTGCACGACTGGTTGGCTACGTTCGTGAGACTAATTACGGCAGAATCTTCGATGTTCGTTCCGTGGCGAACCCCAATAACCTCGCATATTCCGACCGCGGCCTCGGCGTGCACACGGACAATCCCTACCGCGAGCCCGTGCCTGGATTGCAAATCCTGCATTGCCTGCAAGCAGACGAAGAGGGCGGCGAGAGTCTGTTTGTTGATGGATTCGCGGTCGCGGTCGAGCTCCAGGTACAAGACCCACAGGCGTTTGACACGCTGACGCGAGTGCGGGTGCCTTTCGCATTTCGCGATGATTGTGCGGATCTGAGAGCCGAACGGCGTCTGTTAGAGCTCAGTTCTGACGGCAAGATCGCAGCCATTCACTACAACAGCCGGTCGATTCTTCCGGTTTGCCTTCCCTCCGAGGAGTTAGTGGCGTTCTACCCTGCATACCGGGCCTTTGCGCGATTGCTGCGCGATCCACGATTCGAATTTCGGGTCAAGCTCGGGAGCGGAGATCTGGTGGCGTTCAATAACCGGCGAATACTTCATGGACGAACCGCCTTTTCATCGGCGGCTGGCCGATGGCTACAGGGTTGCTATTTGGATTGGGACGGCCTGATGAGTAATCTTGCCGTGCTCGAACGCAAGCTGTAACTCGTTGCTTAGTCTCTTGCGATGACTAATTAACTGCCAATAGTAACTAAAGATAGTATCCAGCGCGTAACCTCTTAGTTAACCAGAATATTTTTTACGGTAATTACTACTGCTAAATGTCGTTTACATTTTGTGAATTCAGGTACTATTATTGAGTTGTAAAGTTTTACTGGTCTCCGGATTCGCAATGCCGGTGAGCCGGTAAAGTGGTGAGCATATGTCAGCCCGTGAGCAGTCCGGCAATTCGAAACTAGTGGCGGTCATGGCCAAGGGGCAGATCGTCGAAGTTTGGCAGATATTATGCGACCGCACCGACTTCCGCGAACGCGAGGCCGTGGTTCCGCAAGAGGTGCTCGGCCACGTAGTAAAGGGACGGCGGGAACGCCAGATCGTGCAACGGCACCAGACGTCTCGTCAGGAATGGGGCCATTTCCTCATCCGTCGGTTTAATGCCAAGCGCACCCAACCCTGGATGTCCTCCCTCGGCTTGACAACACTCGTACCGGGCGCTCTATTAGCGGCTGGCTCCGCAAACCAGGGAGTCGCCACGGTACCCATTGGAATGCTCGTTCTGCAGGGAGCCATGGTGGTGATGGGCAGTCTGATGGCACTCACCGCGGCTTGGCGGGTGATCACCAGGCGATGGCTATCCGTTACTGGACAGCCGCTCGAATCGCTCGGCGTATCCAGCCACGCCATGGGCTTTCCGAGTGATGTGATGGCGTGCGAAGGAGTACCCAGCGGCTACGGCCGGGGCGGTTTCAAAGGCTTCGTGGAAGTCGAGTTACCGTTGGGTGAGTGGGAACTGGTGGAAGACCGGGTTATCGAGACTCCCAAGCGGCGCTGGTAGAAATCTAACTCACCTTTTTTGCAGGCGTCGCCGTTCCGCGCCCCAGCTTTTCCATCTCGTTGAAGTAAACCTTGCGGCCTTCATCCATCGCCATGTTGGAGAGAATCACCGCGACTGAGTCTGCCAATCCTGTCTCCAGATCCGCCAGCGGCCGTTTGCCACTGCGGCAGCTTTCGAAAAAGCTATCAAGCTCCGCGTCCACGGGGTTACGCTGCTCTTCCTGAAGGATTACTCCTTTAGAAGTCAGCCAACGCCGCGCGAATTTCGCCTCACGAGTGAAAAAGCTTTCACTACCCGTAAACTCCAGATCGCTTGTCATGATCGGAATAGGCCCATTGGCGCCGCCCGAAGCGACCATGGTTGCACCCGCGACGAACTTCTCATTCTTCTTTGACTCGTCGGCCTTGGTGATGGTGGTCGTCCGCGGCGGCTCGCGATACCACCACGCAATCGCCGGGTGCACATCGTCGCCCACCGTGATCTCGACCGTTCCATCGGTACCCATAATAATTTCTCCCATCTCCGGGCGGTTGCCGTTGAAATAAGGAAGGAATTGGTTGGTGCTGATAGATGAATAAGTCAGCTTCTGCCCCTGCGGATACTTATAAATCAACTGAATGTTGTCGTAGACGTCGCGCCCGTCGTTCAGCATGTCCAGGCTGCCCAGCCCCATCACGAACTCCGGCGACGAGCCGAACATCCAATCGGACACGTCCACCTGGTGCGACGTCAACTCCGCCGTAAGCCCACCTGACATGGAACGGTAAAGCCGCCAGTTGGCAATGCTGGATTCCCCGCCCGGCTTCATGGTCCACAAGGAACTGGGTTTGTTAATCATGTTGCGGTGCCACTGTGCATGAATGTGATGGACATTGCCGAGAATGCCTTTATCCACCATGCTCTTCACCGTCTGGTAAAAGTAGCTGTAACGCCGCTGGAGACCGGTTTGCAGGATTTGCTTGGGGCGCTCCCCGGCGAGCGCGCGCAAGGCGTGCACCTCCTCCGCCTTGAAGACCAGGCATTTTTCGCAGAACACGTTCTTGCCCGCCGTTAGCGCGTCGCGCGTGATGGGGAAGTGCACGAACAGCGGAACCGTGACAAAGACCGCGTCCACGTCCTTCTGCACCAAGAGCTCGCGATAGTCCTTGTACGTCCTCGGATTGTTCCCGATGGTCTGGACACCGTGGTCCAAATTCTGCTGCTGAATATCGCAAAGCGCTACGCAACGCCCGCTGTCGATACTCTTCAGGTGCTTCAGGAGATACGATCCGCGGCTGCCGGTCCCGATCATGCCGAATTGGACCTGGTCATTGGCCGCTTTTACGGTTTGGATCGCGGGAGCTCCCTCGATCTTCCGCGCCGCTGCCAGCACCGTCGCAGCACCGGCCGCCTTCATTACGTCGCGCCGCGTCAAGTCCTTTTCCTGGGCCATAAGCATTCCTTGCTACTTGGATTGGATTCGATTTTCCAGTGTATCCATTCAACCGGGGGGTTCACAACGGAGCGGGCATTTGGTCCCTCGCATCTGCGCTATCCTCGTCTCTTATGGCGCGCAAGGCGGCGGTATTCGGCTGTTCCGGACAACTTGGTGTGGAGCTGGTTCGGGAACTCCGAGAGCGTGGTTACGAAGTGACGGGTTGGGAGCGGGCTGCCGTGGATATTGCGGACGGGCAAAAGGTCGAGCGCGTTCTCGCCAATCTCGACCCGCAGGTGGTTTTCAATGCCGCCGCATACAACCAAGTGGACGTGGCGGAGAAAGAGCCACAAGCCGCCTACGTCGCCAACGCCCTGGGGGTCCGCAATCTTGCCCTGGCCTGCCGCCAGACCGATGCGCAGCTCGTTCACTTCTCCACCGACTACGTTTTCGACGGTACCGCAAATCGCCCCTACCGCGAGGACGATCCTAGCCACCCTCTCGGAGCTTATGCTGTGTCCAAGCTGGCGGGCGAGTTGTATGCGCAGGCCTATCTCGAGCGCCTGCTGATCGTGCGAACCTGCGGCGTCTTCGGCCCCGCGGGCCTCAAAACCAATCGCGGGAATTTCGTCGAATTGATGTTGCGCCTCGCCACTGGCGCGCAGCCCATCCGCGTTGTGGAAGACCACATCGCCTCACCCACGTACGCACCGCTGCTGGCCTCGCGCACCATCGACTTGGCGGAGAAAAACCTGCGGGGCGTGTTCCACATCGGCGGCGGGACGCCCATCTCCTGGTTCAATTTCTCTAGGCTGATTTTCGAGACCGCCGGCTTGAACCCGTCCCTCCAGCCCACCAATGAGCGCGAGTATCGCACGGCGGCCCGGCGTCCGAAGTATTCGGCGCTCTCCAACGAGAAGATGGAGCGCGCCGGCCTGCCGCCCATGCCGCCCCTCGCGGAAGGTCTCAAAGCATACCTGGCGGCGCGCGAGAAACTCGTCACCCCAGCCAGGCTTTAGCTCCTTTCCTTGTATACTTATAGTCAGTAATGCTGCGCCTGATCGGACTCGTTGGTCTTGTGCCGTACGTTTGTCTGGCGGCTGGCACTTCATTCGAAAAGACTGTTCAACCCTTTCTCAAATCCAATTGCGTGCTGTGCCATAACGCCAAATTGAAGGTTGGCGGCCTGGTTCTCGACGCGTACTCGGATTCCAAAACCGCCCTCCAGGATCGTGACATTTGGGAGAAGGTCGTGCAGAAGCTGCGTACCGGCCAAATGCCGCCAAAAGGTCTGCCTGCGCTCCCGCCGGAGCAAGTCGCGCAAGTCACAGAGTGGTTCGATGCGCAGTTCGCGCGGCTCGACCGCGAGATGAAGCCCGACCCCGGCCGCGTGACCGCGCACCGCCTTAATCGCATCGAATACAACAACACCATCCGCGATCTAGTGGGCGTTGACTTCAAACCGGCCGCCGATTTCCCCGCCGACGACTCCGGTTACGGCTTCGACAACATCGGCGACGTGCTCTCGCTATCGCCTGTCCTGATGGAGAAATACCTGGCCGCCGCCGAAAAGATCGCGCGCCAGGCCATCGTGGCCGATCCGCCTCCCAAACCCACACGGGAGCGGATCGAGCACTTGGCCGTCGCCGAGGAAGAGCAGCCCGCACGGGACTTGGCCGGCAAGCACGAGTTCCTCGTGGAAGGCGACTATGTCATCCGGGGATTGGTTAGCGGCAAGCACGACGCGGAACTGATCACCCTTTGGCTCGACGGCAAGGAGATCAAAACCTTTCCGGTCACCACGGACGATGAAGCGCCTCGCGTGGGCGAGTTGAGGCTCCACATCATCGCCGGATCGCACGAGGTGAAAGCGACGCTCCTTCACGATGATTCCCGGCCCGACGCGCAACCTGATCCCGCCGACGTCAAGGTGGACGAGAAAAACAAACGCCGGGTCCGCGATCCTTACGTGGATCGCTTCGAGATCAACGGTCCCTACAACCCGCACGCGCGCCCGCTCACCGAAAGCCACAAGCACATCTTCATCTGCGGACACGCTCCCGGCCAGCACAAGCCCGAGTGCGCCCGCATCATCGTCGCCGAACTCGCCCGCCGCGCCTACCGGAGGCCGGTCACGAGCGCGGAAGTCACTAGCCTCGTACACTTCGTCAACCTGGCGCAGCAGAATGGCGACTCCTTTGAACAAGGCGTGCGTGTGGCGCTCGAAGCCATGCTCGTCTCTCCGCACTTCCTTTTCCGCATTGAGAGCGACCCGAATCCCAACAATCCCGCCACATCGCACCGCCTGGACGACTACGAGCTCGCCTCGCGCCTCTCGTATTTCCTCTGGAGCAGCATGCCCGACGACAAGCTGTTCCGGCTGGCTAGCGAACGCAAGTTGCGCAAGCCCGATGTGCTGGAGGCCGAGGTGCGGCGCATGGTGCTCGATCCGAAGTCTGCTGCTCTGGTCGATAACTTCGCGGGCCAGTGGCTGGAACTGCGCAACCTCGACAGCGTGAAGCCCGATCCTGACCGCTTCCCCAACTTCGACGAGAGCCTCCGCCAAGCGATGAGGCAGGAAACGCGCCTGTTCTTCGAAGCCGTGATCCACGAAGATCGCAGCATCCTCGATTTCATCGACGGCAAATTCACCTACCTCAACGAACGCCTCGCCAAACACTATGGAATTCCTGGAGTCACCGGTCCCGAGTTCCGCCGCGTGGAGCTCACTGGCGACGAGCGCTCCGGAATCCTGACGCAGGCGAGCGTGCTGACTGTTTCCTCGTATCCCACTCGAACTTCGCCCGTGCTGCGCGGAAAATGGGTGCTGGAGAATTTCCTGAACGATCCGCCCCCACCCCCGCCGCCAGGGGTTCCGAATTTGAACGAAGCCGCCATCGGCACAACGGCTTCCATGCGCCAGCAGCTCGAGCAGCACCGTGCCAACCCTGCATGCGCCACCTGCCACAATCGCATGGATCCCCTGGGCTTCGGCCTGGAAAATTACGATGCAGTGGGGCACTGGCGCGCTCAGGACGGAAAATTTCCCGTAGACGCCGCGGGCACGCTGCCCGGTGGCCACTCGTTCCGCAGCCCGATGGAGTTGAAGGCGATCCTGAAAACCGACCGCAACGCCTTCGCCCGCTGCGTCACCGAAAAGATGCTCACCTACGCGTTGGGCCGCGGCCTGGAACGTTATGACAAACCTGCTGTAAACTTAATCTGTAGCCGATTGGCGGCAAACGATTACCGTTTCTCCCGGCTGATCCTGGAAATTGTAGATAGCCTGCCTTTCCAGATGCGCCACGGGGAAGCTCCGAGTCGGGTGCCGCAACAGGTTGCAACTATAGCTGGGGGGAAGCCGTGATCACTGGCAAGCACATTGCGAGACGCAGTTTTCTGCGTGGCGTAGGCACAGCCATTGCTTTGCCGTTTCTGGATGCCATGACGCCCGCTTTCGCGGCCAACCGTATCGGCTCCGCGAACACACCGCGCCGCATGGCCTTCGTCTACGTGCCCAACGGCATCATCATGAAGGATTGGACCCCGGCAGCCGAGGGCTCCGCGTTCGACTTCTCGCGTATTCTGAAGCCGCTCGAGCCCCATCGCCGGGATTTGATGGTGCTCTCCGGCCTCACGCAGAACACGGGCCGCGCGCTCGGCGACGGGCCCGGCGATCATGCTCGCGCCGCGGCGAGCTTCCTGACCGGTATCCATCCCAAAAAAACAGCAGGTGCCGATATTTCGCTCGGAGTTTCGGTTGACCAGATCGCTGCCCAGAAGGTTGGCAGCGCCACGCGCTTTGCATCGCTCGAGTTGGGCTGTGAGGATGGCCGGCTCGTCGGCAATTGCGATTCCGGTTATAGCTGCGCTTATAGCAATAGCATTTCGTGGCGCACCAGTACCACGCCGCTTCCGCCGGAGGTGAATCCGCGCGCGGTCTTCGAACGGCTGTTCGGCGATGCCAGTGAAACTCCCGAAGTGCGGGCCAAGAGGCTCGCTTACAACAAGAGCATTCTCGATTTTGTTCTGGATGACACGCAGAAGCTGAAGGGCGACCTGGGAAGAACCGACCGCCGCAAGCTCGACGAGTATCTAGATGCTGTGCGTGAGATCGAGCGCCGCATCGAGCAGGCCGAGCACGACCACACTCAGTTCACGCCCACGATCGAAAAGCCCTCCGGCGTTCCCGTTGAGTTCGCGGACCACGTCCACCTGATGTTCGACCTGATGACCCTCGCCTTCCAGGCCGATCTGACGCGTATCTCCACGTTCATGATCTGCCGCGAGGGCAGCACGCGCACGTACCGCGAAATCGGCGTTTCCGACTCGCATCATCCGCTCACGCACCACCGCAACAACCCTGAGTGGATCGAGAAGGTCACCAAGATCAATTGCTTCCATCTGGAACAGTTCGCCTACTTCATCAACAAGCTGAAGTCCACGCCGGATGGAGACGGCACGCTGCTTGACCGCATGATGGTGGTCTACGGCAGCGGTCTTTCCGATGGCAATCAGCACACGCACAATGAGCTCCCAGTGGTCCTCGCCGGCGCGGGCAACGGCGCTCTGCGGCCCGGCCGCCACATGCGCTATCCCAAAGAAACGCCCATGAACAACCTGTACGTGGCCATGCTCGACCACATGGGCGTGCCCCCCGAAAAAATAGGCGACAGCACCGGCGAATTGGAACATCTGACGGACTTGTAAACCCTCCCTAGAAAACTGTTGAAAAAGCCAGTTGGTGTGTAGCCAAGAAAGTATTGGAAGCGTCTTGTCGCTATGCGCGGAGACGAGAAACAGCAAGGCGGGATGTTCAGCTACGTGTCGATGGAGGAGCGGGTGCCACCCGACCACCCGCTG